>Ga0114903_1000008_pt1 | contig 224118 bp, 204 predicted proteins | sample MalvirDeepMed_s2_FD_87289 | JGI IMG/M metagenome (GOLD analysis project Ga0114903, IMG submission 87289) | Marine viral communities from the Global Malaspina Expedition - Malaspina viral metaG DeepMed_s2 | ecosystem: Environmental > Aquatic > Marine > Oceanic | place: Mediterranean Sea...
TCTCCCTGGCCGGGGCGATGAGCACAGCCGAGCTCGGGCGGATTTTTGCCGAGATGATCCGGCAGGACAAGGTGCATATTATCAGCTGTACGGGCGCCAACCTGGAGGAGGACATCATGAACCTGGTGGCCCACAGCCATTACCGGAGGGTCCCCGAATACCGGGACCTCACCCCGAAAGACGAATGGGCGCTGCTGGAAAAAGGCCTCAACCGGGTAACCGACACGTGCATCCCGGAGGAAGAAGCTTTCCGGCGGCTGCAGGAGCACATTTTTAAGATCTGGAAGGATGCAGAAGCGGCCGGGGAGCGGTATTTCCCCCATGAATTTATGTACAAGCTCCTGCTCTCCGGCGTGCTGGAACCCCATTACGAGATAGATTTAAAGGATTCCTGGATGTACGCGGCGGCGGAAAAGAACCTGCCCCTGGTTTGCCCGGGCTGGGAGGACAGCACCATGGGGAACATCTTTGCCTCCTACGTGGTCAAGGGCGAACTGAAAGCCAGCACGATGAAATCCGGCATTGAGTACATGACCTACCTGGCCGACTGGTATACGGACAATTCCGATAAGGGGATCGGATTCTTCCAGATCGGGGGCGGCATAGCCGGCGACTTCCCCATCTGCGTGGTACCGATGCTCTACCAGGACCTGGAGCGCACCGAGACGCCGTTCTGGAGCTATTTCTGCCAAATCAGCGACAGCACCACGAGCTATGGATCCTACTCCGGCGCGGTGCCCAACGAGAAGATCACCTGGGGAAAACTGGGGATCGACACACCGAAGTTTATCGTGGAGAGCGACGCGACGATTGTCGCGCCCTTAATTTTTGCTTACCTTTTAAACATGTAATTATGGATAACCTCAAGCGCGTCATAGTAGATTTTAAGAAACTGACCCCCGAGGTGCTGAAGTTGCTGGTCGAGAAGTATCCGGACGGTTACGACGACGACAACATCATCACCTTCAGGAATGCGCAGGGCGAACGCGTGGAAGCGGTAGAAGTTACCACGGACGACACGAAATACCTGGTTAAAATCAGCGCCAAGCTGGAGAAAACCATGGCCAACTACGAGGAGGAAGACTACGAGGATTTTGACGACGATGACCCGGAGGCCATTCCGGACGTCGAAATCGATTCGGAAGACGACCCGGAAATGTGATTCCGCCCAAACCGAATGCAATCAACTTTTTCCCGTGCCGCCTGCAGCTTTCGGTGGCCAGCCCTTAAATTTAGATTTCCATGACCCAATTACCAACGCTCGGGAGCGAAGAGTGGTGCGTCTTTGACGACCTGGGCATCCCGGCAATAAAGGCCCGAGTGGATTCCGGGGCCAAGACATCCTCCATGCAGGCCACCAATATCAAGGTGGTGATGAAGCACGGGGAAGAATGGGTGCACTTTGAGGTACACCCGCTCCAGGATACGCGCAGTATCACTATTCCATGCGAAGCGAAACTGGTAGACCGGCGGTATGTAAAAAGTTCCTCGGGGATCACCGAGGAGCGCCTGGTTATCCGGACACCTGTACGCCTGGGGGAGGATACCTTTGAAATCGAAGTAACCCTGGCCAGCCGGGACACGATGGAGTACCGCATGCTCCTGGGCCGGGAGGCCCTCTCGGGACGCTACCTGGTAAACCCCGCTGCGAGTTTCAGCCAGCGGGAGATCTGCGACGCGGAACTCGAACGGCTGTACAAGCCACATCGCCCTTCCCGGTCCGGCCTGAAGATTGCGCTCCTTGCCAGCAACCCGCAGCTCTACAGCAACAAGCGCATCATGGAAGCCGCCCAGGGCAGGGGGCACGAAATCGTGTTCCTCAACGTGGAGCTCGCCTACATGAAACTCGATGCCCGTTCCCCGGAAATCCGCTACCGTGGGGGCAACATCCTCAATGAATTCGACGCGATCATCCCGAGGATCAAGCCCGCCGTCACGTTTTACGGTTGCGCGCTGATCCGGCAATTCGACAACCTGGGGGTCTATTGCCTGAATTCCGCCGAGGCCATTACGCAATCCCGCGACAAACTATTTGCCTCCCAGCTTTTTTCCCGCCACGACATCCATATCCCCATTACCGGATTTGCCAAGTCCCCCAACGACACCCGGGACCTGATCAAGATGGTGAACGGGGCGCCCCTGATCATCAAACTCCTCGAGAGCACGCAGGGCAAAGGGGTGGTGCTGGCCGAAACCAACAAGGCCGCCGAAAGCGTAATCAATGCCTTTAAAAGCGTCCAGACAAACATCCTGGTGCAGGAATTTATCAAGGAGGCCAATGGTCAGGATATCCGCTGCTTTGTGATCAACAACAAGGTGGTGGCCTCCATGCAGCGGCAGGCGGAAAAAGGCGAATTCCGGGCAAACATCCACCAGGGGGGGAGTGCTTCCCCGGTAAAAATCACCTCCGAGGAGCGGAAGCTGGCTATCAAGGCGGCCAAGGTGCTCAACCTGGCGGTCGCCGGGGTGGATATCATCCGGTCCAACAAGGGGCCGTTATTGCTGGAAGTCAATTCGTCGCCGGGCCTGGAGGGCATCGAAAATGCCACCGGCAAGGACATTGCGGACAGCATGATCCGCGCCATAGAGAAGAAGCTCAACTATCAGCCTGCCTGAGCCCGCAATTCAGCCAACATGGTAGCGGTGGTTTTCTGCAGGTTGTATTCCGGCTGCCAGCCCCAGTCCTCCCGGGCCTGGGAATCGTCTATGCGGCTCGGCCAGGAATCGGCGATTTCCTGCCGGAAATCCGGGGCGTATTCAATTCTGAAATCCGGAATCTCCCGCCGGATGGCCTCTGCGAGTTCCTCCGGGCTGAAGGTCATTGCCTGCAGGTTGTAGGAGGAGCGGATGCTCAGGGCCTCCGCATCGGCGCGCATCAATTCGATGGTCGCCCGGATCGCGTCGTCCATATACATCATGGGCAGGCGTGTATCCCGGTCCAGGAAACTCGTATAGGTGCCGTTTTTCAAGGCTTCGTGAAAGATCTCTACCGCGTAGTCCGTGGTGCCCCCTCCCGGCTGGGTCTTCCAGCTGATGAGCCCGGGATATCGGAGGCTGCGCACATCCACCCCGAATTTCCGATGGTAGTAGGCACACCAGCGTTCCCCGGATTGTTTGCTGATGCCGTATACGGTACTCGGTTCCATCACGGTGGACTGGGGGGTATCCTCCTTGGGGGTCGTACCCCCGAAGACCGCAATGCTCGATGGCCAGAATATTTTGGAAATCTTGTTTTCCCTGGCGAGCTTCAGGACGTTGAACAGCGTATTCATGTTCAGGTTCCATGCCCGGTCCGGGAACTTTTCGGCCGTAGCGCTCAGCATAGCGGCCATCAGGTAAATCTCGTCCACCTCGTAATGCACTACCACCTCTTCCATGGCGTCGGCGTCTGTGGCATCCAGGATTTCAAACGGCCCGGAACCCATCAGTTCGGAATCGCCCTCCCGGATGTCGCTCGCCACCACGGCCTCCGGCCCGTGAATCCCCCTCAGGGCCAGGGTGAGTTCCGTGCCGATCTGCCCGCAGGCGCCCAGAATCAAGATGGTTTTGGCCATATCGCGTGCGCTAATAGTTTGCGCGGCTAAAGATAACTCTTTGTAAATTTGTACCTTCGATTATGAAGAAATTGTGCGCTTTTTTCCTGCTCTTATGCGTGCTTTCCGGTTGTGACCAGCCGGCGGGCCCGCGGATTGACACCCCCCCTGAGGGAACCCTCCCGGACACGCTCCCCCTGCCGGAACCGGTGGGCCTGCAGGGCCCGGTCCGCACTGCAGTGGCAGATTGGGAGGCGTTTACCGCGCTCGAGGAGCGCATCGCATCTCTATACAACGCGCAGGGTCCAGAAGAAATGAAATTAAAACTCGAGGAACTCACCGCCGATTTTCAGGCCCTCGAGGAATCGGAATTCCCGGAACTATTTAATATCCCATCGGTCAGGAGCAGGGAGCGGGTGGTCCGGACATTCCTGCTGAAAACCCAGGCGGCCCTGTATTACCGCAGGGATTACCGCCCGGCACTGCGCCAGTTCCTGGAAGCCTATAACGCCTTCCGGTCTCAGCTCAACCGCGTGGAGTCCAGCCAGCTCGACCCGTCCCTCTTTGACGAGGACTAAAACCCAGACCATGAAAAGATTCTCCCTGTTATTCATGTGTTGCCTGCCCCTGATGGTGGCGGGGCAGCAAGCCGAAAAAAAACATTTGGACAGTTTGCTAACGGCCTGGCACCAGGCCGCTTCGGACGCCGATTTTGATGCGTATTTCGGTTTGATGGCCCCCGGCGGGGTGTTCATCGGCACGGATGCCTCTGAAAATTGGGACCGGGAGGCCTTCATGGAATTTTCCAGGCCGTATTTTGACCAGGGGAAGGCCTGGTCATTCCGGGCTATCGAGCGGAATATCTACCTGGGGCCCGGGGGAAAAACCGCCTGGTTCGACGAACTGCTGGATACCTGGATGCAACTCTGCAGGGGGTCCGGGACACTGGTGAAAACACCGGAAGGCTGGAAGATTGCGCACTATGTCCTGTCGATGACCATACCCAATGAAGAGGTGGAGGGGGCTGTTGCCCTGAAGAGAGAACGGGATAGCCTGGTTCGCGCCCGCCTTACCGGTGACAGGCAATAGCCGGATTCGAAGGGATTGATACGTATCGCGCCATTGATACCGGCGGGTCGGCACGCTTTTGGTGCGCGGCCTTTGCTTCCCTGGAGTTATCCGGTTAGTTATCCGGGTTTTCCCCTTCCTGCGCCTGTTGTTTCCTGGATTCGAGTGCCTGCTTGCTCAGGCTGGCCAGGTTGAAATTGGGATCCATGGCCAGGGCCTCGTCAAAACTGGCAATCGCCTTGTCGATGTTGTTGCGGTTCATACCGTATTGCGCCAGGCCGCGGAGGTGGATCAATGCGGACTTCAGCGAGACCTCGTAGGGCTGCTGCCTTTCGTAAAAGGCGTATTTCATCTCGTCCGTAGCGTGTTCAATACCGTATTCGATGGCGGTTAGCGCCCCGGCATTTTCTCCCACCTGGATTTTCAGATCGGCGATCTCATACGAGAGGTAGGGGTTTGGGTTGCGGTCGAACAGGGCTTCGAAATGCTCCAGCGAACGTTTGGGCTGGTTCAGGGATTTCAGGGAAAGGGCTTTGACCTGCAGGGCGATATCCGAATCCTCCGGGCTGAGGTCCACCCCCAGCAGGTTAAGCGCCTGCAGGTGCTGGTCGTTGTTGGCGTATACGTAGGCCAGCGTGTCCCGCCGCTCCACGGAATAATCCAGGAGGTTCAGGTGGGTGAGGGCGTTGATCACTCCGCGCACATCGCCCTGCACGCGCATTTGGCGGTAGTAATCCTCATAGTGTTTTTTCAGGGCCGACTCCGTTTGGGCAGTCAGCTGGAATCCTGCGGCCAGCAGGATAAGCCAAACCAGTTTTTTCATTTTGACAGTGTTTCAGGTGGGCAAAATTACGTTATTTTTTGTAGTCGCACCAGCAACCCCTGAAAGCCGGGTGTCCCGGTCTGATCCTGATTGGCAGGGAACTCGCATTACGGGGATACAAGCGGGTACAAAAAAGGGGGGCGTCATTCGGCCCCCCACTTGAATTGGGTCATGGTTGGTTAGCGGGACAGATCAGTACAGGACGGCCTGGCGTTTGCCGGCCCGGAACCGCCTGAGCAATTGTGCGTAGAAAGACAGACTTTTGCGGTCTGTCTGCAAACATCCGGTTAGGAATGCCTTCAGGTTTTTAAACAATAGGTTGACGTACAGCACCGGCAGGTTCAGGTTGACTTTTCCCGGCCGGTAACTGGCATTGTCCGCTAGTACAAACATCCTGATGCGTTTGCGATGGTAGTCGATGTCCACGTCTGCCGCATTGTAATGGTTGCGCAGCAGATCGCGGTGGAGTTCGCGATATCGCTCGTCATTCTGATTTTTTCCGCAACTCTCGGAGATCAACTCCTCGAGGTCGGAAACGATCCGTTCTTCGATGTGTTTTGTTTCCATGACATGTGGTTTTAACTATACTAAAGTTACCGTTTATCGATAAAAATCTGTAAATCAACGGAATAAATTAACCATTTGTCGATGATTTTGTTGTGAAACACACCTGGGATGTGGTGAATCAGGCCTCAGGAGTTGTCAGAAATTCGTACGTATTAACAAGAAAATGCCTACTTTTTATGCGTTTACCCGGTTTTTGTCCTGTGGAATCCACATATTGGGGTACCGGGATGCCCCGTTCCAGGGCTTCGCCTTGATAATAATCGGCTTTGGCCGGGTGGCCCGGGGCTACCCCGTTGGCAATACCTACCTGGGAAGGGTCGCGTATCGCCCGTTCAATGAGGTTCAGGCAGTCTGTACGTTCGATGAGATTCACCGGGTCATTCCCCCCGGAAAGCCCCGTCCGCCCGGAGAGCATCGTCACCGGGTGGCGATCCGGACCGATTAACCCGCCAAATCGAAGGATGAGTGAAGACCCGGCGAGAGGGGAAGCCCGGAGGATTTCCTCCGCCCGCAGCAGTTGCCTGCCGCTTTCGCTGTCCGGTTCGGGTTCCGTGGCTTCGTCCACCACCCCCTGGCTGCGGCCGTAGACCGAAGTACTCCCGATGTAGATCAGGCGGGGGACCCCATGGTCTTCAAGGGCGCGGACCAGGTGGCGTATTTTGGCCGGATAATCCGTTTGCGGATTTGCCCGGATCCCCGGGGGAATATTGCATACCAACAGGTCGAGCCCTTGCAGAAATTCCCGCCAATCCCCGGTAAAGCCGGTTTCCGTCAGCACCACTTGAAAAGCTCGTATCCCGGCATTTTCCAGCTTGTCCAACTTTTCGGCCCGCGTAGTGGTTCCCCGTACCGAATAACCGGATTCCAGGAGCCTGCCGGCCAGGGGGAAACCCAGCCAGCCGCAGCCGAGGATGCCGATGGTCCCGGGGGCATCCGGTAAAGTGTGACGGGCGGAGTCGGGGGAATCACTCAAAATGCAGGGATTTAATCAAAAGGACGGCATCGTTCAGTATAAATGGCATGGGGATCGTTTCAGCGGGCCGCGGGGGGATGCTGAACCAGGGGTTGTCCAGCAAGTCGTTGGAGGCTTCGTACAGGGTCAGTTCCAGGGCCTCCCCGGCCGGGAATTCCAAATCCAGGCGGGTCGGGGCATTGTCGCTCACATAGTGGGTGACCAGTTTGCCGCCTCGTCTCCGGTCTAGGTAATCCTCGGAAAGCTCTACACCGTTGACACGGGCAGCGCTGAGTTCCGCCCCGGTGGCAAAGACTTCCAGGCGGTTAATATCCCTTTGGGGGATAACTTCCAAAACCAGGTGGTGCCGGCCGCCGATCAGGGTATCCGTCAGGATTTCCACGGCGGGTTCCGGGATGGGTTTGCGGCTCGCTTCGCGGATAAACGTGAAACCCGAATTGTATTTGCTGCTCAGCGTATGCAGGCCGGCGGTTTCCGGCCGCTCCGGTTCGGGGCCCAGGTAGGCCTGCGTCCAATCGGAAGGGACCTGTTCGTACGTGGCCCAGAAGGCCTGTTGCGTATCGGTTTGGCCCACGTACAGCAAACTGGTGGGCTTAGGGTTTTCGGGGGTATACCGGCTGGAGAAATGCGCCCCTGCCAGGAACCCGGCAAACAACAGGAGGCCCAACCCGCCGAGGCGCGCTTTGTTGGGAAGCCTTGCCAGCAGCCCGAGGAGCAACAAAAACAGGAAGGTGGTCATCAGGCTCGCCGCGATCAGCATTTTCATCCCGAGACCCACCGGAAACATTTTAACAAACGGCGCAAAAATCCAGAGGGCGGGGATGCCCAACAGGCACAGGACGTACGGATTGGGGGACTCCTTCAGGCAGCTGATCAGCAGCGCCATCAACAGGGCGATCCCCGGGATCAGGAAAAAAGCTGCCCCGGGCAGGTAGATGTTCAGCACCCCGCAAAGTACCAACCAGAGGAGGAGTGGGGCCACCAGTGTATCGGCCGGCGGGAGTTTCCGGAACCTGGAATACACCAGGAAACAGATGCCGGCCGCCAGGGCCGCCCAGGCAGCGATATACAGGTAGCCGTTATAGGGGAAGCCTTGCAGGATATCCCCATAGCCCGGGTAGAGGGTTTTGAGCAGCGGCCAGGCAAAGTAGCCGGCCGCGCCGTTGAGTATCGGGCAGGCGAAGAGCGGGGCAAACCCTTTGAGGATTCCCCTCCCGTGCAGTTGCCCGTTGCGTAAACCAATCGCGCAGACCAGGAGGAAACCGAGCACCGCCAGGCCAAATATCGGCCAGATCCAGCGAAAGGGATAGGTGACCAGCCCAAAAAAAGGCAGGTTAAAATAGACGGAATCCTCCCCGCTTTTCAGGCCGTCCAGGGAAGTCTGGCTAAAGTGTTCCAGGAGGGGGACCAGGTAACTGCCCTGATGCGCGAGGGTTCTGAGGTCCAATCGTTCCGGGGTGTCCAGGGCTGTATGGTAGTCAAAGTGGTCGTCGATGAAGGCAAAGTTCATCCCCTCGATATCCCCGTCCTCCCGGAAGACCGTCAGGTCCGTATCGTTGGGAAGCATTTTATAAATGCTGTAGGCCAGCGAATTCGCGACGGGGTATTCGGCCCCGGCAGCAACAAAAGCGTCCACGAGTCCGGAATTTCCGCCGTTGGTCTCCAGGAGCATGTACCCGGGCCCCCCGCTGCCCCGTGCTTCGAAGTTCAGCACAAGGCCCACATCCTGGGCCCAGGGGTGCTGGTTGACAAAAAGGTCGGCCCCGTTCAGGCCGAGCTCTTCGGCATCCGAAAACAGGAGGATGATGTCGTTGGCAGGCTGCTCACCAGATTCGCGGTAGGCGCGGACGGCCTCCAGGATCACGGCCACTCCGCTGCCCGCGTCGCTCGCCCCGAAGGAGGAATGCGGGCTGCTGTCGTAATGGGAGAGGAGCAGGAGCGCTTTTCCGGACCCCGTCCCGGGTATCCGGGCCAGAATATTGACCGCCTTGCTCAGGTTGCCCCAGTCGCCGGCCGTGTATCCTTCCTGCAATTCGGGTTCCAGGCCCATTCCGCGAAGCGTGCGCACCAGGTATTCCCGTACGTCATCGTGTCCAGGAAAACCTACCCCGTGGGGTTTTCGGGCTATCGCTACAACGTGCTCCATCGCCCGGTCGGTGGAGAATTCGGCCGCCGGGACATCCGCGTCCTCATGGTAGCGGGGAGTAGCGCTTTCAAAAGCCCAGAAGGTGGCTGCCAGCAGCAGGAGCAGGCAGAGGACGGTAGCGGTAGGTTTCATACTGAGGATTTCGCAATTAAAAGTATAAAAAATTGCAGGGCCCCGGCATTTCAGCGATTTAATTTAGAAGGTATTGAAAGAAAATACTATATTTAAGAATAACCTGACTAAATATAACTCCATGGCTATTAAGAGTTTTCAGGGCCGCAGGGCCAAGGATCCATCGAAAAAAGAATACGACGCCCCCATCCTGGTGTCCGATTATATGACGCGTAACCTGGTCACTTTCCGACCCGATCAGTCGATTCTCGAAGTGATGGAAGCCTTTACGCGCCACCGGATTTCCGGGGGTCCCGTACTGGACGACAACGGGTTTTTGGTCGGCATTGTCTCCGAGGCCGACTGCATGAAGCAAATCTCGGAAAGCAGGTATTTCAACCAGCCGATCCTGGATAAAAGCGTCGAGCGTTTTATGACCAAGGAGGTGGAAACAATCCCCCATGACATGTCCATTTTCGACGCGGCCGGGGTGTTTCACAAAAACAACCGCCGTCGCTTACCCGTTATGAAGGATGGGTTGCTCATCGGGCAGATCAGCCGGAAGGATATCGTTGTGGCTGCCCTGAAGCTGAATTCCCAAAACTGGAAATAGCGCACCGCCCCCGGGAGTCCCCGGGCCGCATTGTACCCTTTGTACCCAGCAGGTATCCCCCCGCCAAACAAGGCGGAAATCGTATACCAGATGACCTGGCTTACCCCCGGCATCCCGCGCGATACCGGTAAACAGGTTCGGATCAAAACCCCCGGCGAGTAACTCCTGTCTTTGGATAACCCCGCAGGTCTGCCCCCTGAGGTGGGCGTGCAGGATGCGGTAATTTTGCTTAAGCCGCCTATTCACCGAACGGAACAGCCCGTTGGTTTCCCGGTTTCGCGAATTGTGATAGGCGTTCCGGCAGGCATCCGAACAAAAACGCTTGTCCGACCGGCCGCTGAATCCTTCCCCGCATTCCCTGCATATCCCCCTCATGGCCCCAAAAGTACCTCCCGGGGCTGTAAATGCCTTTCAGTCTTCCATAATCAGCGCCGGCAACCCGAGCTCCCGGTAACTCCGGTTGTAGCCTTCCATGCCTTCGTTTACAATGGCGTCCCGCTCGCGTGCCAGGCTTCGCCAGGCAGTCATGAGGTCGCGCAGGCGTTCGCGCGCCCCCTGGGTGAGGACCGGTTCCGCGCCGTCGATGTAACCCTTCAGGTACATGAATTCGGCATTGAGCTGGTTGTTGTAATTGATGACGTCCTGGAAGGTTTTCTGCCGGGGCTGGATCAGTTCTTCTTCCCAGTCCGTAATCCGTTGCAACAGGGAGTCGCCCAGCTTCAGCAGGGGTTCTGCCTTTTCATCCCCGGAAAGCAAATCGGCGTAGGTCTCCAGCTGGGAGCGGACGGAACGCAACTGGTTGACGGCGCGGTGCATGTCGCGCAGGGCCTCCTCAATTTGCGACAGGGCCTCCTGTTGTTCCCGGAAATCTGCCGGGGTCGCCCCGATATCCGGCCGGGGCACAATCCGGATGGGCTGGGTAGCCTCTGTGGAATCCATGCGGATCCGGGCGGTATAATTTCCGGGTGCCACACGGGAACCTGAATAATCCCCCATCACAAATACCCCGTCCACGGCCGGGATGGCTTCCCGGCGAAAGTCCCAGACAAATCGGTTCAGTCCGGTATGGGCTGTCAGGGTTTCCGGTTTGGACGGCCCCCCCGGCCAGGTTTTGAAATCTTTTGGGGGTTGGTTCGTATAGCTGCGGATTACGCGGTTATTCTCCAGGATTTCCAGGACGATTTCGGCGGAATCCGCCTCACGCCCCAGGTAGTAGTCCAGGATGACCCCGGATTTGGGGTTCTGGCCCAGCCCGGGTGTCGGCTTTTCCTGGTATCCCCCGGAAAACAACACGGTCTCCCGCGGCTGAATCAGGGAGATGGGTTGCCGGCGGTCGTAATCCTGCTGGAGCGCGGACAGGTCGTCCAGGATCCAGAAGGCCCGGCCGGCGGTTGCCGCCACCAGGTCGTTGTTGCGGAATGTGAGATCGTTGATGGGCACTACCGGGAGGTTCAGCTGGAAGGGCTGCCAGTAGCCTCCCGCGTCCCGCGATATGTACAGCCCGGTTTCCGTACCCGCGTAGAGCAGGCCGGGGCGTATGGGGTCTTCGCGGACAACGCGTACAAACCCATTCGGGTCGTCCAGGCCGTCGGTGACCAGGCTCCAGCTGGCGCCGTAGTCCGTCGTTTTATAGACGTAGGGAGTCAGGTCCATAAATTTGTACCGCATCAGCGTGGCGTAGGCGGTGGCCGGGTGGTGGGGGGAGACCTCGATGCTGTTGACAATGCCCTGGCCCATACCTTCCGGGGTGACGTTTTCCCAACTTTCGCCTCCGTTGCGGGTCAGGTGGATCAGTCCGTCGTCGCTTCCCGCCCACAACGTCCCCTGTTCGTGGGGGGATGCCGTCAGGTACATGATCGTGTTGTAATTTTCGCCCCCTGCCGCCTCGTTGGTGAACGGGCCACCTCCGGGCCCTTGTTTGTCGGCTTCGTCCCGGGTGAGGTCCGGGCTGATGACCTCCCGGCTCAGGCCCCCGTCCTGAGAGCGGAACACGACGTTCCCGGCATGGTAAATCGTATTCCTGTCAAACGGGTCGCTCACAATGGGCGCATTCCAGTTATACCGGTATTTTTGGTCTTCCGGGGCTTTGCTCAGGCCGAGTTCGGGGTATTCCTGGATTTCCTTCGCCGTCCGGCGATCCCGGAACCACTTCTCGATGATCCCCTGGTAACATCCCCCGTAAACTACGTCCGGGTCGTCCGGGTCAAAGGCCAGGTACGCGCTTTCGCAACCCGCCACCGAATGCCAGTCCTTCCAGTCGATGCCCCCGTCCGAAGTCCGGCTGGCAATTGCAATGGCGGAATTGTCCTGCTGGCCGCCGTAGACCAGGTAGGGGAACTGATTGTCCGTGATCACCCGGTAGAATTGGGCGGTTGGCTGATTTTCCTGACTGCTCCAGCTGGCTCCCCCGTTGAGGGAAATGTTGCCCCCCCCGTCATTGGCATTGATCATCACCTGGTTGTCCTCCGGGTGGATCCAAAGATCGTGGTTATCCCCGTGCGGCGTGGGGATAGGCTGGAAGGTCTTTCCCCCGTCGATAGAGCGGGTCATCGGGGCATTGAGTACATAGACGCGCTCGGGGTCCTGCGTATCGGCGAAAATTTCCATGTAGTACCAGGACCGGGCGACATTGATCCGGTCCTTATTCACCTGCCGCCAATTGCCACCCCCATCGTCCGAGCGGTAAACCCCCGCCTGCTCGCCTTCGGCTTCCAGGACGGCATAGACGAGGCCGGAACGCGCCCCGGAGGCGGATATCCCTGCCTTCCCGAATGTCTCCGGCAGCCCTTTGCCCAATTTTTCCCAGGTGGTGCCGCCGTCGGAGGATTTATAGATGCCCGAACCTTTGCCCCCGGACTCCATGGTCCACGGAAACCGGCGGTGTTCCCACATGGCCGCATAGAGGATCCGCGGGTTTTTGGGGTCCATACTCAGGGAGGCGGCTCCCGTCCAGTCGTTTACATGCAGCACGCGCTCCCAGGTTTGCCCTCCGTCGGCGGTCCTGTATACCCCCCGGTCCCCGCCCGGTCCGTACTGGGCCCCCTGGGCAGCCACATAGAAGGTGTCCGGATCCGTCGGATGGATGATCACGTCGGAGATGTGCCGGCTCTTATCCAGGCCAATGTGCTCCCAGGTAGTACCGGCATCGCGGGAGAGGTAAACCCCGTCCCCCATGGAAGTCATCACCCCTCGGGCTGCGTGTTCGCCCATCCCCGCGAGTACGACATTCGGGTCGGAAGGCGCCACGGCGATATCGCCTACCGTCCCGGTCTTCAGAAAGCCGTCCGAAATATTTTTCCAGGTAATGCCGTTGTCCCCGGTTTTCCAGATGCCACCCCCGGTAGTCCCCATGTAATAGGTTCCCGGCTGGTCTGCCACCCCGCATGCCGCCACACTCCGACCGCCCCTGAAGGGCCCGATATTCCTCCAGGCCAGGCCCGAATACAGGGAATCCGGCAGGATTTCCCGGGGCGCCTGCCGCCGATTGCGTTGGGAGTAAGATGCTTGCGCTACAAGGGTGAATGTCAGTAGAAGGATCAGGTGTTTTCTCATCGATACAGGTTGATTAAAGCTCAGGAAATTTTGATTTTCGGTTATAGCCGCGGGCGCCCGCTATGGCGGGTCGCCCGGAAAGGGTTATCGCAACATCAGTCGTCGATGGCGGCGAAGACCATCTGTCGGAATTTCCATCCGGTTTCGTCCTTGCCAGCACCCTGGGTTTGCTTCATAAGGATCCCGATCAGCTGCTCCCCGGGGTCGGCAAAATACTGGGTGTTGAAATAGCCGCCCCAATCAAAGGTGCCGATTCCGCCTTCGCCCCCCTGTGCCACGCCGTCCGGGTTCACGATGGCAAAGGCCAGGCCGTAATCCTTCGGGCCGCCGGACCAGAGATCGCCGATCTGGTTGGCCATCATGGTTTCAATAGTTGTCCGGCTCAGGAGCCGCTGTCCGTTGTATTCCCCCCCGTTGAGGTACATCTGCAGGAAGGCCGCATAATCAATGGCTGTGCTGGATAGGCCGGCACCGCCTGCAAAGTAGGTGCGGGCGCCCTGCTTCGGGTAATCGATGTCAAATACAGCCGTGGTGAAGGGCCTCCAATCCCCGTCGTCCGGGTCCCAATATTGCACGGGAACCAGCCTCTCAGCGCGGTCTTCCGGAAGGTAGAACCAGGTATCCACCATGCCCAGGGGGTCGAAAATCCGTTCCTTGAGGAAGACGTCAAAGGGCTTACCGGACACCAATTCCACAAAGTACCCGAGCACGTCCAGGCCTTCGCTGTAGGTCCAGCCCTTCCCGGGCTCGTGGTGGAGGGGCATGCGGGCGAGTTTGGGGATGTTTTCGGCAAGGGTCACCGGGCGGGCCGTAAACGCATCGACAATCCCGGCTTTGGCATAAGCCTTCCGGAACCGGGGGTCCCCGTCGATCATCCCGTAACCGATCCCGGAGGTGTGCGTAAGCAGGTGCCGGATGGTAATCGGGGTTTCCAGGGGGGTGGTTGTAAAACTGCTGTCCGCTTCGCGGAATGTATCCAGGACACCGGTATCGGCAAACTCAGGGATGTAATCGGCAATGGGGTCATCCAGCCGGAAACGGCCTTCTTCCCAGAGCATCATCACCGCCGTTGCGGTAATGGCCTTGGTTTGGGAAGCGATCCGGAAAATCCCGTCCGGGCGGAAAGGCAGGCTGTCCCGGACATTTGCCAGGCCGTACGCCTTGTGCAACACGATTTTTCCATTCCGGGCTACCAGGGCCACGGCACCGGGAATCTGATCCCCGGCGATGGCGCGATGCAGCATGGAATCGATGCGGTCCAGGCGCTCGTCTGACATGCCCTGGCCGGTTGGGTCGGCCATGACCAGGTTTTCGGTAGTTCCTTCAGTCTGTGTGACGGGCTGCGGGTCCTGCCGGCATCCCACCGCAAGGGCCAGGAGGAGCAGAAGGCAGATGGTATTTTTCATAAGGTCTGTTTTTGGTGTGGTTGTCTTGGTTTGCGGATGCGATTCGGCGCAGTCAGGTGGCAGATAGGGCCTCCGACCGGGTCAGTCCTGCCCTCCTTCCCGGTTGGGCGACCGGGGTTCGGGCCATTCCCGCTGCTCCCCGGTACGGGGGTTGACGGAAAGGACCGCCTTCTCCCGGGAGGTCCGCTCCGGGTCTTCGCTGGCCATATATGCGAGTACCGCGGTCAGGATGGCATTGTTGCGCACGTCGTCAAATACGATTTTGTCATAGGTGTCCAGGTTGGTGTGCCAGGTGTAGTTCCAGTAACTCCAACTCAGGGAACTCAGGGAAAAGGCCGGCGCCCCCATGGCGACGAAAGAGGCGTAATCCGATCCGCCCCGTCCCGGGTTTCCGGGGAATTGGGTTTCGATGTGCTCCGTCACGTGGTCCGGCACGGCTTCCAGCCAGCGGCCCAGATATTCGTAGGCGTGCAGGAATCCCTGCCCGGAAATATTTACCACGCGGCCCGTGCCGTTGTCCTGGTTAAAGAGCGCCTGCAGGCCGGAGACCACCTCCGGGTGGTCCTCAACATACGCCCGGGAGCCGTTTAACCCTTGTTCCTCACTCCCCCAGAGCCCGACGATGATCGTTCGCTTCGGTTTCGGGTATACCTTTTTCAGGATCCGGGCCGCCTCCATCATCGTCAGCGTCCCGGTGCCGTTGTCGGTAGCACCTGTTCCCCCGTCCCAGGAATCGAAGTGCGCCGATAGCACAATGTACTCGTCCGGCAATTCGGTTCCCCGGATGGTTGCCACCGTATTAAAAGTGGGCACACGCCCCAATTCGCGGGACTCGGCCACCACGCGGAGGCGCGGACCATCCCCGTTCTCGGCCATCCGGTAGAGCATGCCGTAGTCTTCCAGGGAGAGGTCAATCACGGGTATTTCCTCCGTGTTGGCACTGAATATTTTGTTGGCCCCGAAGGCCCCCGACCAGCGCGACTGGACAATGCCTGCAGCCCCTGCGGCTTCCAGGGCCTGGTTGATAGACCGGGAGGAATAGCCGGTATTCCTCAGGTTTTGCCGCCAGGCCTTTGTTTGGGCCTCCCGATCGCTTTTCATTTTTTCAAAGGAGGCTTCCGTTGCCCATTCCTCCCAGTTATAATCGGGCCGGCCCGTGGGTTCCGGCATGGAAACCAGGACCCATTTGCCCTTTACTTCCGGGAGCCAGCGGGCAAATGCCAGGGAATCTGCCACTTCGGGCAGGGTGATCAAATCGGCCGTAATGCCTTTGGCGGGAGTTGAAGGACTCCAGGCGAGTTGCCTTCCGTGGAGGCTTACCACCCGCGGTTCCAGCAGGTCGATGTGGCAGATACCCCGCTCCCAGCCCCGCCAGGTACCCCATTGTTCGTTTTCGGCCGGGATGCCCCATTCCTTAAACGTGGCTACGGCCCATTCGTGCGCTTTATTCATTTGCGGGGTGCCTACCAGGCGCGGCCCGATGACGTCCATCAGCTGGTGCGCAAGGGTTTCCAGTTGGGAATTTTCGACTGCCTCCTTTTCGATTTGGGCAACGAGTGCGGCTGTTTGCTGTTCCGCGGCTGTTTCCTGGGCCGTCCCGGAGGCCAGGACGAAGAGGCAGAGGAGTAGCAGGATGGGATGATTTCTCATAATGGGTCGGTTCTCGGTTTCGTATTCAGGAAATATAAGAATTATCGCTCTGATTTCGCTGCTTCCCCGGCCGGGGAAGGGTCAGCTGTTTGCAAACAGGTATAAACAGGTATAAACGGGTGGACGCGGGTATAAATGCGTAACTACCGATTTTGGGCTGGATCCGGGATTATGTTTGTTTTTTCGGGGGGCGAATACCCGGAGCGATGTTTAACAAATACCTAACAACACTATGAATGCCCTAAGGAACAAAGTACAACTAATCGGAAACCTCGGCCAGGACCCGGAGGTTACCGTGCTGGACGGAGGCGGGAAAATGGCCCGGTTCTCCCTGGCAACCAATGAAATCTACAAAAATGCGCAAGGCGAAAAAGTAACGGACACCCAATGGCACCAGGTAGTAGCCTGGGGTAAAATTGCGGATATTGTGGAAAGTTACCTGAACAAGGGTAAAGAAGTGGCGGTGGAGGGCAAACTCATACACCGGCATTACGATACCGAGGAAGGCCAGCGGAAATACGTGACGGAGGTGCGGTGTTCGGAACTCCTGCTACTGGGGAAGTAGTATTTTACCGCAATTGAACGAGAAAAGGGGCGTATTGCCTCATTTCTTAGGAAAAAAGCGGGTGTTTCGGTAACTTCTGGATGGTTGGATCGTCCAATATAATAGAAGCACCCGCTCATGTCCTCTAAAGCCACATATTGGTTGTTTGCTGCCCTGATCAGCTGTTCAGGGGCACTGGCACAACCGGTGGCGAAACATGCGGGTTTTGCCCAATCCGTTACGGAGCAAATTCGGGAAACCACCCCGGGACTTCCCAATCCGGCGTTTTTCGTTCGGCAGGCACAAACGGATGCGGCCTATGAACAACAACTGCAGTTGGAGGGAGGCAAGGAGGAAATGGATTTCTGGACGGACCAACGGGCTTTTGAACGCGAGTTATACAGGCAAAACCTAGCTGCCTACAAAGTGTACATCCAGGCGAAAAGGGATGTGTATTCCTCCCATCAGCAAAGCTGTGGCCCTTCCTGCTTGCACGGGGATTACTACTACCTACAGGCTTCGTTCTATTTGCAAATGGGTTCGGATTCCAACGGGGATTCCTGGATGTTCGGGTCCCTGGATTCGGGGGGCGGCTTGATTGCCGCCGGGCCTGAATAGGCATTCCGTTTGGCCCGAAGGTCGTTTGGCCCGAAGGCCGGCGAGTACAGCCGGCAACCGGTTAAGCCACCTGTTGAAAACCGGGGTTAGACCGTGCCAGCTTCAATAAGTCCTTGCACGGGCACTTGCGACACCGCTTGTGCTCTCCTTTCTTAAACTTCTTACAGCACTTGGATTTACAGCCCTCGGGGGCACATCCCGTCCGGAGGATTTCCTGCAGGCGCTGCTCCCGCAAAAGCAGGAGTTCGGCGGCACATTTCTTTTTTTTCTTTTTCTTTCCCATTCAGGCAACAGACCGTAAACCCATCGGAATGACAGGCTGCCTTCAAAAGTAGTAATTTTTATTCGTTCTAAATAGGGTTGTGGCAGGTTGTCAGGCGGTTTCCCCGCTGGCTGCGCTATCCGCGCTTATTTGCTTTATATCCCTGTCAAACAGGTAAAGCCCGCCTTTGTCATTGCCGATCAGGTTGATCTTGTCGAGGATGGTCCGGGCAAGCGCTTCTTCTTCGATTTGCTCTGCCACGTACCATTGGAGGAAGTTATGGGTGGCGTAATCCTTCTCCTCCAGGGTCACATGGACCAGGTCGTTGATACATTCCGACACGTAAATTTCGTGTTCATAAAGCATTTTGAACAGGTTTTGAAACGACCCGAAATCGGTTTCAGGGGCATCCAGCTCGGAAACCACGGCATGTCCGCCCCGTTCATTGACGTATCGTACAAGTTTTAGCATATGCATCCGTTCCTCGTCGGAATGTTTGTAAAGGAATTGGGAGATGCCTTCCAGCCCTTTTACCTCTGCCCATGAGGCCATGGACAGGTAGATCTGGGAGGATTGTGCCTCTACGCGGATCTGTCCGTTCAGGGCAGTTTCTACGTTCTTTTTTAACATGTTTGCGGTTTTTTATAAAGATACAAACTGTTTCAGAGAAGCCCGCTACCGGGAAAGCACAATACATGCGAGTCCCAGGATATAGAGGATCAGCATGCTGTTCAATAATGGGGTCACCCCGCGGGGCGCGCCCCGGAACTCCTTAGCAGTGTGTTAAACGCAAAGTTGCTGACAAGAATGCCCAGGGAGAAGATGAATACGGCAGAATACGGGCTGAGTTTGCCGGCGGCGGCATCGGGCCTTTCAGGCCCGGGCGTTGGACCCGGCGGGTTTTCTGCGGTTTCTTTTTTTCACCACATGCCGACAGGATGGAAAGGGTTGCCGCAATTGCCAGATGGGCGAAACGTATTGTTTTCATGGGAAAGGAATTCGGTTCCTCAATATAGCCTTTTCTCCGGGGAATAGTTCTTTTGGGTGGAGTCCATCTGATCCGGGGAATAGGGAAGGAGCTTTTCCGGGTATTCGGAATGAGCTGAAACGTCAGAACCGGTACTGCATCCCGATGGTCCCCGGCCCGAAGGTGAGGTTCCATTGGGCCTGGTCGGGATCCTGTCCGTATTTTTCATCGTAGCGCCGGTCCAGGTAGCGATCGATGGCTTCCACGGTGAAAATGCTGATGCCAATGCTGAAAACCACGTCGGAAAGCCAGTGTTTCCCCTCCCAGAGGCGCGATATGCCCGGTACGAGCCCGACGGTATAGATCCCTGCTCTGAGCCAGGGGTTGCTGAACTGCTTGGCAATGGCATAGGCATTGGTAAAGGCAAGGATGGAATGCCCCGATGGAAAGGAGTGGAAGTCGTTGTCCCCCGGCCAAAGCGGGCTGAATGTTGCCTTCCCGAGGCCGCTCGAAGGGCGGGCCCTTCCAATAGCCGATTTCAGCACTTGTTGCAGGAATCCCGCCGAGGTGGCCGATGCCACCAGCAAAACCCCGGTCCGCCGCAGTTTAGGATCCTTCAGGAAGAGGCCGGTGAGGTACACGCCCCCCGTCAGCATATAGTTGTTTGCCGGGCTCCCAATTTCCCAACCGTAATCCCGGATAAATTTGGGTACGTCCTCCCGGATCCCGATAAAATAATCCGACACCGGTACATCCGCCAGGTAGGCCCCGCCGGTTGCCCCGACCAGGAGCGCAAAATTACCCCACTGCTGTCCACCCCAGTAGAGTGGACGGGAATACGAATATCCAACGCCCCCGAAAATACTCCCCAGGTCGTAGGTGAATTGCTGCCAGGTACCGGCGTCGATGCTGCGTCCCGGTTGCTGCGCGGATACCGGGACGGCCAGGCAACACAGGAAGGCGATAAAAATATTTCTAACCATCAGAAATACAGGCTTTGGGCGGTTCGGAACGTTTGGGCGTGGGCCTCCACAATTGTGCGTATCTGGGGGGAGTATCCACCTCCCATACTGCATTGAACGGGAAGGCCATGGCTGCGGCACCACCGGAATACCATTGCGTCCCGCTGCCGGCAACCTTCAGGGGTCAGCGCAAGGGTGCCCAGCTTATCGGTGGCCAGGACATCCACTCCACAGAGGTAAAATACAAAATCCGGCCGTACTTGCGCGTACAAGTTTTCAAGATGGGTCTCCAGGGTGGTCAGGTACTCGGTGTCACCGGTTTGTTTGGCCAGGGGGACGTCCCAGTCAGACACTTCTTTGCGGAACGGGTAGTTGGATTGTCCGTGCATGGAATAGGTGAATACCCGGGGTTCCTCCCGGAATATTGCCGCGGTTCCATTCCCCTGATGCACATCCAGGTCGAGCATCAGGATGCGTTCGGCCAGGTTGTTTGCCAGCAGGTGGCAGGCCCCGATGGCCTGATCGTTGAGCATGCAGAATGCCTCCCCCCGGTCCCGGTACGCGTGGTGGGTGCCGCCGGCAATATTCATGGAAACACCGTTCTCCAGGGCGTAGTGGCAGCATCGGATGGTCCCCTGTGCAATGGTCCGCTCCCTCAGGACCAGGGCCTCACTCCAGGGAAAACCCACCTTGCGCATCTCCCGTGGCGGGATGCGGCCGGTTTGTAAATCCTCAAAATACGCGGCATCGTGGGCCCTGAGAATTTCGGAATCCTCCGGGAGGCCGGGGGTGAAAAAATTTTCATGCTCCGCAGTACCCTCGTGCAGGAGCTGCTGGGGCAGGAGCTCGTATTTCTGCATCGGGAAGCGGTGGCCTTCCGGCAGCGGATGGGCATAGATGGGATGGAAGGCAATTTTCAGCAAGGCCTCAGCTGATCACCGAACCGTTGGCGAGGGCCTGTTCGGGAGTAAGGAACACGAGGTTGCCCTCCGCATCCTCAGCGAGCAGGATCATCCCCTGGCTCTCCACCCCGCGCAACGGCCGGGGGGCCAGGTTCACCAGCACGGTTACCTGTTTCCCGACGAGGTCTTCAGGCGCAAATTGTTTGGCAATCCCCGAAACGATGGTCCGCGTATCGATACCCGTATCCACTTTCATCACGATGAGCTTGTCCGCCTTCGGCATTTTCTCGGCTTCGAGGATGGTGCCCACGCGCAGGTCGAGTTTCGTGAAATCGTCGTACTGGATGGTGTCTTTTTGCGGGGTTACGGAAGAATTGTCCATTTCGTTCTGTTTTTTCGTCTCGTGTAGTTTTTGCAGTTGTTTTTCGATTTCTGCGTCTTCTATTTTTCGGAACAACAGGCGGGTTTCCCCAATGGCGTGCCCGGCGGGAAGCAACACTGCCTCCCGGGATACGGCTTCCCATTCCAGGGGGGAATCCAGTGTTCCCAGATTCAGGATCTCCCGCAGCCGTCCGGCGGTAAACGGGAGGAAGGGTTCGCAGAGCACGGCCAGGGCAGCCGCTACCTGCAGCCCGACCCCCAGGATGGTGCCCACCCGGTCCGGGTCTTCCTTGATCACCTTCCAGGGCTCTTCGTCCGCCAGGTATTTATTGCCCAGTCGTGCCAGGTTCATCAACTCCTGGGAGCCTTCACGGAACCGGAACCGGTCCAGGCAGTCTGCAATCCGGGCGGGATAGGCCCGCATCGCATGCAGGGTATTGCGGTCGTTTTCGCTGAGGTTTTGCAGGGCGGGCACCTGGCCGCCTTTGTATTTGTCCGTCAGTACGGCCACCCGGTTGATAAAGTTCCCGAAAATCGCTACGAGCTCGTTGTTGTTCCGGGCCTGGAAATCCTTCCAGGTAAAGTCGTTGTCCTTGGTCTCCGGGGCATTTGCGGTGAGCGCATACCGGAGCACATCCTGCATGTCCGGGAACTCCTCCAGGTACTCGTGCAGCCAGACCGCCCAGTTTTTGGAAGTGGAGAGCTTCTGCCCCTCCAAGTTCAGGAATTCGTTAGCCGGTACATTTTCGGGCAGGATGAAATCTCCATGGGCCTTGAGCATGGAAGGGAAGATAATGCAGTGGAAGACAATGTTGTCCTTCCCGATAAAGTGCAGCAGCCGGGTACCGGGGTCCTTCCACCAGATTTCCCAATCCGCGCCTTCCCGCCGGGCCCATTCCCGGGTGGAAGAAATATAGCCGATGGGCGCGTCGAACCATACGTAAAGTACTTTCCCTTCAGCCCCTTCCAGGGGAACCGGGATGCCCCATTCCAGGTCGCGGGTTACAGCACGGGGTTTCAGTCCTTCGTCAATCCAGGACTTGCATTGTCCGTAGACGTTAGGTTTCCAGTCGTTTTTATGGCCATCGAGGATCCACGTCCTGAGGAAGTCCTCATAGCGGTCCAGGGGTAAAAACCAATGCCGGGTCTGCTTTAGGACCGGTTGGGCCCCGCTAATTGCAGACCGGGGGTCGATCAGGTCTGTCGCATTCAGGGAGGAGCCGCAGTTTTCGCACTGGTCCCCATAGGCTTCCGTGTGCCCGCATTTCGGACAGGTTCCCACCACAAAACGATCTGCCAGGAATTGCCCGGCCTCCGGGTCGAAGAGCTGGTCGGTTACCTGCTCCTCAAAATCGCCCTGGTCGTGGAGTTTGGTAAAAAATGCCGAGGCGGTTTCGCGGTGGATGGGGGCGGAGGTACGGGAATAATTGTCGAAGGCGATGCCGAAGGCCTCAAAGGACTCCCGGATCAGCGCATCGTATTTGTCGATGAGCTCTTTGGGGGAAATGCCTTCCCTACCGGCTTTCATCGGGATCGCCACCCCATGTTCGTCGCTGCCGCAGACAAACAGCACTTCTTCGCCACGGAGCCTCAGGTACCGGCTGTATATGTCTGCCGGGACGTAGACCCCGGCCAGGTGGCCAATGTGGATCGGGCCATTCGTATAGGGGAGGGCGGCGGTAATCGTGGTCCTCTCAAAGGAGCCTTTGGCGTCGGACATAGGCGTTTGGTTAAGCCACAAAAATAACCAAATTAAACCGGTGCCGGCAAACCCGTCATCAAAAGAAAAGCCCCCGTGACACTGGACAGATATGAATATCCGGGGCGTCCAGTGTCTGGGGGCATTAATCTTGCCGCGGGCGGGGGATCAGGCCACCATGATCGATTTGGCCAGGTGGCGGTCCTGTACGCCGATCCGGTAGATGTACTTGCCGGTTGCCAGGTGGCGCGGCACCCGGTCGCGGACGTTGATCTCCAGGCTGCCCTCAAAGACCATTTCGTTGAAGAGGGTTGCGATTTTCTGCCCGAGTATGTTGTAGAGCGAGATATCGATATGGGCGCTGAAGGGCATCTCCACGTGGATGTGCGGGTTGGATTCCGTCGGGTAATAGGGCTTGTGGACGATGGCTTCGATCTCTTCAGGCGTAGGTTCGTCTCCCGGGGTGCCGTCCCCGGGCGTCGGGGGTGTCGGGGGTTGGTCGCTGTAAGCGATATCGTCGAAGTCCACCCCGGAACAATTGAACCCGAGGTTCACCGGGTTGTAGGCATGCCCCAGCAGGTGTTGCTCCACCAGCGGGATATCCACGCACAGCCATTCGGCCAGGACCGTGGCGTACAGGTCGCGGAAATCCATGGTGTACTCCAAGTTCCCCCGGCTGTTCGGGTCGTCCAGGGAGGGGTGGTCGCCCACAAAGGCGCTGCCGTTCAGGCCGGCACCAAAGAATAAGGTGGGGGCAGCCTTCCCGTGGTCGGTGCCGTTGGAACCGTTTTCGTAGATCCGGCGGCCAAACTCCGAGAAAGTCATGCTGAGCACCTTGTCGTCCTGCTCGGTAAAGGTCAGGTCCTCATAGAAGTCCTTGACGGCTACCGACAGGTTGGTCATCAGGCGTTCGTGGATCAGGGGCTGGTTCCCGTGGGTATCAAAACCGCCCATGGAGATCATATAGACCCGGGTACCCAGGTTCCCCTTGATCAGGCGGGCCAAAAGGGCCAGCTGCCGGGCAAAGCCGTTGTCCTGGTATTCCACCTGGTTCTGGCCGCGCATATAGGCTTCGTGGATCAGCCCGGAATATTCGTAGGTGGTGTTGGCCACCCCTCGCAGGAACCGGAGCTGGTCGCCGTACATGCAATTGTCAAACAGGGCGGCATCCAGGCTGTACTGTACGCCGGTTTCGGCAATTTCCTCCAGCTGGTTGATGTTCGAGGCGACAAAGGCGTAATTCGTCTCTTCCCCCTGGAAAACCAGGTTGCCGTACTGCCCGATCTGGATGGCGGCCGGGGCTGCCGGCGGGTTTATCAGGTAATCCGGGTAGATGTTTTCAAAGTAGCGCCCCATCCAACCGGTATCCAACCCGGAAAACCCGGTGGTTGTCAGGTCTGTGTTCGCATAGATATCCGAACCGGTAAAGTGGGAGAGGCTCTGGTTTTCATAACCGACTCCGTGGACGGCCTTGAAAGACCCCTCGCCCCACATTTCCTCCAGGGCTTGCATATAGGAAGGCACCCCGAATTCGTCGGTCAGTTTCAGGACCTTGCTTTCCGGGATATAGATGTTTGGCCGCGCATTTGCATAGGTGTCGTACTGTTCAATGGGGATTACCGTGCTCAGGCCGTCATTCCCGCCGGAGAGGCGGATCAGGATGAGGATTCCGTCGCCCGGGGCATTGGCGATTGCCGCAGTCAGTGGGGATGGGGCCGATGCGCTGAGCATGTTGCTGCCGAGCATCATGGACCCTGACCCGGCAATGCCTAATGCCTGTAAAAATGAGCGGCGGCTCCAGACAATGTGCTCCTTGTCGTGGGCACTCTGGGGGTCTTTGGGAAGCGGTATATGATTATTGCACATAGTCGTAGGTTATTTGAGTTGAAATTCGGGTTGCCTCGAGAGGTACATCAGCAGCAGGAAAACCTGCTGGGGGACTTCGGGGCTGACCGCGAGCATCCAGAGGCCGAGGCCCCCGGGGATGTAATCGGACCCGTAGTAGTTTTCAGGGACATCGTCGATCTTAAAGACGTCCATGGCGTTCTCAAAATCCTGGGGTGTCAGGAGTCCTTTGGGGAGGAACTTGTCTACCAGGGCGCGCACGACGGTTTCCGGGTTGCTCGTATTGCTGTCCGCCGGGCCCACGGCATCCATGGCCAGGGTCCGGAATTGTTCCTGGTTGGCCTGGAAGAAACCCTGGATCATCACTTCGATGGTCAGCCAGCGGCCGATAATGAAATTCGTGTTGATCCACTGGCGGTCGCGTTGCCAACCGGCTACGTCCACCGGCTCAAAAAGCTCCTGCCCGATAAGGCGGGAGGACTCCAGTGCAAAGGACAGGTTTGTGTCGTCGTAGGCAAAACCCGTTTCGTTGATAAAATTGAGATAGTAATCAAACGGGCTCTTGATAATTACGCCAATGGCGTTGTCGTCAAAGAAATGCTGGCTTTTCAGCAGCTGGGAAACAACCGGGGCCAGTTCAAAATTGTTGGAGATAAACGTAGTGGCCATCCCGGAAATGATGGCCTCTGCATTTCCGGTGGCATCATTGGAATCCGGGTGAACCAGGAACTCGTAGATTTTCCGGCAGATGAATGTGGCAATTTCGTTGGGCCGCTGCTCAAAGAGGATATCGATGACGTCGTCGTACCCCCAGGTCCCGGATTGGCCGAGGATGGTCTTTACCCCCGGGTCAAAGGTAGTGATGTCAAAAATCACCGGGTCCCAGCGCTCCTCGCCCCGTTCGGTATACCCACTCAGGGCCCGTGCGGTTTCGATAATATCCTGTTCCGTGTAGCCGTTGCCCTCTCCCAGGGTGAAAAGTTCGTACAGCTCCCGGGCGTAGTTTTCGTTCGGGTTGTCCCCGTTGTTGTAAACCCCGTCCAGGTAATACAGCATGGCGTAGGTTAAGCCTATTTCGCTGACGAATGTCTTGAAATTGCCCAGGGCATTACGCTGCAGGCAATCCGTATAGTAATACAGGTACGAAGGACTCTCGTAAATCTCGAGCTCCGTAACAAAGTGGTTGCTCCAGAAGAAACTCATCCGGTCCCTCAGGTTATTGTCCAACAGGGCCTGGGTGTAATCCAGGCGCCAGGAATCCCGCTGGCTGCGGATGATGGGTCCGGCCGCATCGTCGTCGGCCGGGTAGTTGGCCCGGTTCCAATCCTGCCAGGCAGGAGCCGGTAGTGGCGGGAGGGCCAGGGCGTCGTTAACCAGGCTGTCCACCAGCGTCCCGGCAGTCTGGCCCACCGATTGGTCCACTGTCTGCACCGAAGCGCTGAAGCCGGCCCGTCTAAACAGGTGTTCCACCCGGGTTTTGTCCAGGGGGGGTGCATACGGCGTAAGGGGGGCCGTATTGCAGTTCACGAAGTATTCCATAGTAGTTGTAGGCTTTAAGAACGTTCATGTGTTTAGGGGGCAAATTCTTAACGCGCTTACAATCTGCTTAGTATCGCATAGAAACTATTTTCGTTGTATTGCGGTCTCAAAGTAAGGGGAATGCTTGAGAATTGCGGTAAACGGCATATTTTTTCGATGAAATGCACAAAATATTCACAATCCGCGGGTTGTACGTTTATTGAAACCCAACCAGAACATGCCAGAGGAGACCACCTGCGACATCGGCCGGGAAGGGGAGGACTATGCCGTCCGCTATCTGCTCGCGTCGGGTTACCGGATCCTGTGCCGGAATTACCGGTACCGACGGGCTGAAATTGACGTATTGGCCTTCAGGGAAGGGGTCCTGGTGGTCATCGAAGTGAAAACCCGTACCCGGGCATTTTACGAGGCGCTTTCCCGAAGCATCCCCAGGTCAAAAATAGCCCGGCTCGTGCGGGCTGCCGACCATTATGTCCGCAGTAACGGCCTACGGGCGGAAGTCCGGTTCGACATTATCCAGGTAATCCGTTTGCGCGAGGGGTATCGGCTGGTCCATCTGGAAGATGCATTTTACTTTTTTCAATAGTTGTTTGTTTTGTAACAAATTGTTATGTTTGTTCCTGACAAGTAACCAATCAACCAGTAATCAACGAATTAAGCAGACTGACATGAAAACGATTTCCTCCGTCGTCGAGCACTACATCAAAAAGAAACCCTTCCTGCAGACCGCGCTGGCCCAGGGCATCATCAACCTGACTTCGCTTTCCCGCCAGGTTCGCCCCGAGATCGAAGCCCAGTTGGGCAAGGAAGTGCGAAACGGGGCCATTGTGATGGCCCTGAAAAGACTCTCCGACGACCTGGAGTTCCGGGCCACCCACCGGATTGTCAAAGTGCTGAAGAATATCGGGGAAATAACCGTCAGGTCCTCCCTGACCGATTTTACCTTCCTGATTTCGGATACGATCCTCCGCAACCAGGGGCGCCTGCTGGAGGTGGTTAACAAGAACAAGGATGTTTTCTATACCTCGTCCCGGGGGGTCAATGAATTAAACATCGTGGTCAGCAACAGCCTGGACGGCGTAGTGGAAGATGTTTTCAGCGCCGAGCGGCAAACTCAAAAGGCCGAAAACCTCTCGTCCATCACCGTAAAACTGCCTGCGGAGAATGTTTCGGTCCCCGGTATCTATTACTTTATTTTCCAGCGCCTGGCCTGGGAGGGCATCGTACTCTACGAGGTGATCTCCACCACGAATGAATTTACCATCCTCGTGGACGAGGATCAGGTAGACAATGCGTTTACGGTCATCAAAGACCTGAAATCCCTTTAAATTTTCACGGGGCATAATAATTTCCCCTGGCCGTGGCCCCGGGAAGCCCATTCGGTTCAGGGCAGTAGCCTAATCCCGGTCGGTCCCGGGTCGCGATTTAATCGCGTATAAACGATTCGAAACGGACTTCCACCGGGCCAGCTTCGCCCACCTTGCCGCCCGCTTCAATCACCGAGCTCCCGTGGACGCTGATGGTGGATTTGATAAAATCCTCCTCGTCGGCCTTGTAGATGTTGTCCACATATTTCTGCGGGTTCCGGTCGATATAGGGAAACCAGGTACTGTGAATCTGTATCATGATCCGGTGGCCCTCCTTAAAGGTGTGCAGCACATCCTGCAACCGGAAATTCACCTCGGATACCTCCCCGGGCACAAAGGGCTCCGGGTGTTCAAAACTGTTGCGGAACCTGCCGCGGAATACCTCGGAACGAACGAGTTGCTGGTACCCGCCCATGACGATGTTTCCCGGGTTGTGCTCGTAGTTTTCGTGGTCCTGGGGATACACGTCGATGAGTTTCACCACAAAATCCGCATCGCTGCCCGTCATGGATACCTGTAGTTTGGCCAGGATTTCCCCGGCGATGGTCCGCGGGTCCTCCAGGGGCTCCGTCTCAAAGGTGAGCACATCGGGCCTGCGGGAGGCAAACCGCTGGTCGTCGCTCATGAACCGGCGGGGCGTAAAGGTGAGCCCCTCGGTCTGGGAGGTATACGGAACCGGCTTGTCCGGGTCGCTGGTATAGGAGAACACGGCATCGGGGTCCGTTGGGCTGTCCAGGGAAAGCGTCCCGTTTTCCCCGAAATACAGGGAGAGCGGCGCCACGTCTTTCGGGGGCCACTGATCAAAGCTCCTCCACTGCTTGGTGCCCGTATCGAACATATAGGCCTCAGGGAGGGTCAGGGTGCCCTCGTCCTTGAGGTGGTAGTTGAAGAATTGCCGTTCGATTTCCTTTTGGTAGTGCGTGGAAATGCTGTCGCCGAAATAGATGTGGTTATGGGTGGTCTGCCCGCGCTCCCGCGTCCAGCCCCCGTGGTCCCAGGGTCCCATCACCAGGGTGTTCTTCGCTTGCGGGTTGTGGGCCTCGATGGTTTTGTAGATATTCAGCGGCCCGTACAGGTCCTCGGCGTCGAACCACCCCCCGACGGTCATCACCGCATGGTCGATCCCGCGCAGGTGGGGCAGGATATTCCGTTTTTGCCAGAAGTCGTCGTAATTCGGGTGTTCCACGATTTGTTCCCAGAAGAAATTATCGTGGTGGAATTGTTCGGTTATATTTTTTAACGGGCCTTTTCGCAGGTAAAAATCGTACCCGTCGCTGGCCGGCTCCCCGTAAAAACGCATAATCTTGTCCCGGTACCAGGGTTCCCGGGTCCGTTCTTCCTTCTGGTATCCGAACACCGCAAAGGCCGCCGTATAGCTTTGGAGGTAGGCCCCCTGGTGGTGGAAATCGTCGAACCAGAAGTCCGAAATCGGCGCCTGGGGGGAGGAAGCTTTCAGGGCCGGGTGGGCATCCGGGAGGGCGGCAGCCGTGTAAAAACCCGGATAGGACACCCCGTACATGCCCACGCGTCCGTTGTTGTTGCCGATGTTGTTTATCAGCCACTCAATGGTGTCGTAGGTATCCGAACTTTCGTCGATGGCAGTCGGGTCGTCCGGGTCGTTTCCCGGGATATTCGGGGTCATATTGTCAAAGGTGCCGTCGCTCATGTACCGGCCCCGCACATCCTGGTAGGCCAGGATATACCCGTCCCGGACCAGGTAATCCGAAGGGTAGCGGTTCACCTGGTAATTGGAGTAATTCGAGGCGTTATAACAGGTGCGGTTAAGCAGGATCGGATAGGTCCGGCTTTGGTCTTTCGGCGTGTAGACCACCGTAAACAGTTCCACCCCGTCCCGCATGGGGATGTGGTATTCTGCCAGGTCGTAGTGCTGGCGGAGGTAAACGGAGTCGATGGGTTCGCTGCTGTGGGCGGGAAGGGCGAGCAGGCAGAGGACGAGGAGAAGGAAGAGTCGTTTCATAGGGTAATCCGTATCTGTTTTCGGTTGATGGAATTCGGTTTAGATGCGTGCGTTCACAGACCTAAAGATAACCATTCATCACGGGAATTGGCGCGGGCGGCAAATCAGGCCTGGGGTACGCGAGAACCGGCAATGGGTTCCAGGGCCCCAAGGGCTTTCCCGATGGAGGTCACCCGTTCAAAAACCAGCAGCAGCCGCAGCCCGTTGCGGGTTTGCTTTTCTTTCAGACGGCCACTCCCGGGGTGGGATTGCACGTATTGCAGCATCCGTTTGAAGACGGCGCTTTGGTAGAATTCCGATTGCTGGTCGGCGATGAAGTAACCAATCAGTTTCCCTTTTTTCATCACGATTTTTTCCAGCCCCAGGGCGGTCGCCATCCACTTCAGCCGGACGGATTCCAGCAGGTCGGACGCGGGTTCCGGCAGCGGGCCGAAACGGTCTTCCAGTTTCCTCCGGAATGCGGCCAGATCCTCCTCATTGTCCGTATCGTTCAATTCGGTATACAGGCTGAGCCGTTCCGAAACGCTATTGATGTAATCGTCCGGGAAGAGGAGCTCAAAATCCGTGTCGATCTGGCAGTCCCGGACGTATTGCTGCCGGGGGCCTTCCGTTTCCCGGTAGAGGTCCTTGAATTCGTTATCCTTGAGTTCGTCAATGGCTTCGGCCAGGATTTTCTGGTAGGTCTCAAAGCCGATTTCATTGATAAACCCGCTCTGTTCGCCTCCCAGCAGATCGCCCGCCCCGCGGATTTCAAGGTCTTTCATCGCGATGTTGAAGCCGCTGCCCAGCTCGGTATATTGCTCCAGGGCTTCCATTCGCTTGCGCGCCTCCGCTGTCATCACGTGGTAGGGGGGCGTGATAAAATAGCAAAAGGCCTTTTTGTTGCTCCGCCCCACGCGGCCGCGCATCTGGTGCAGGTCGCTCAGGCCGAAATTGTTGGCGTTATTGATCAGTATCGTATTTGCATTGGTTACGTCCAGGCCGCTCTCGATGATCGTCGTGGAAACCAGTACGTCGAATTCGCCGTTCATGAAATCGAGCATGAGCTTCTCCAGCTTTTTCCCCTCCATCTGGCCGTGGCCGATGCCGACGCGGGCATCCGGGACCAGGCGCTGGATGAGCCCGGCCACTTCTGCAATATTCTCGATCCGGTTATGGACAAAAAAGACCTGCCCGCCGCGCTGGATCTCATATCGGATGGCATCGCGGATTACCTCCTCGCCAAATCGGACCACCCGGCTTTCGATCGGGTAGCGGTTTGGGGGCGGCGTGTTGATGACGGAAAGGTCGCGGGCGGCCATCAGGCTGAACTGAAGCGTCCGCGGGATGGGGGTAGCCGTAAGGGTCAGCACGTCGATATGTTCCTTCAGGCTCTTGAGTTTGTCCTTGACCGAGACGCCGAATTTTTGTTCCTCGTCCACAATCAATAAGCCCAGGTCCTTGAATTCCACCTGTTTGCCCACCAGTTGATGCGTGCCAATCACGATATCGAGTTTCCCGGATTTCAGGTTCTCCAACAGCGTGCGCCGCTCCTTTGCACTTCGGAACCGGTTGAGGTAATCGACGGTTACCGGCATCTCGGCGAGCCGTTCCCCGAAGGTGCGGAAGTGCTGGAAGGCCAGGATGGTCGTCGGCACCAGGACGGCCACCTGCTTCCCGTTATCCACCGCCTTGAAGGCGGCCCGGATGGCCACCTCGGTTTTTCCGAATCCCACATCCCCGCAAATCAGCCGGTCCATGGGGCGTTCACTTTCCATATCTGCCTTCACGGCTTCGGTGGCGGTACTCTGGTCCGGGGTGTCCTCATAGACAAAAGAGGCCTCCAGTTCGTGCTGGAGATAGCTGTCGGGGGCGTGGCTGAATCCTTTTTTCATCCGTCGCTTCGCATAGACCTGGATGAGGTCGAAGGCGATTTTCTTGACGCGCGACTTGGTTTTCGCCTTGAGTTTCTTCCAGGCAGCCGACCCGAGTTTGTAGATCTTCGGCACGGTCCCGTCCTTGCCGTTGTATTTGGCGATTTTATGCAGGGAGTGGATGCTGACATAGAGGATGTCCCGGTCGCCGTAGATCAGTTTGATGGCCTCCTGCTGTCGGCCTTCCACATCGATTTTCTGCAGCCCTCCGAATTTGCCGATCCCGTGGTCGATGTGGGTAACGTAATCGCCGATTTCGAGTTTGTTGAGTTCCTTCAGGGTAATTGCCTGCTTCTTGGCGTACCCGTTGCGCAGGTGGAAGCGGTGGTAGCGCTCAAACAACTGGTGGTCCGTGTAGCAGCTGAGACCGAGTTCCTCGGACTGGAAACCCCGGTAAAGCGGCCGGACAATAGTGGAATAAGGGACATCCCGGCCGATCTCTTCAAAGATATCCCGGAAGCGGTTGGCCTGTTGTTGGGAGGAGCAGAACAGGAAGTTCTGCATTCCCTTTTCTGCGTTTTCCGCCAGGGTGTCCCGAAGCAGTTCAAATTGCTTATTAAAGGCGGGTTGGGGCATGACCCGGACGCGAAGCGCTGTACCGGCCGTTCCGGTTTCGCCGGATTTCCCGTCCAGGGCCACCGTGCGGAACCCGCCGAGCTCCCCCCGAAACGACCGCCCGTCCAGGAAGAGCGCTCCCGGTTCGGCATGGGCCAGTTCGCCCTCCAGTTTTGTAAAGGCTTCCCCGGCTTTCTTAAAAAGCTTGTCCAGCTGGGCAAAACAAAGTTCGGGCTGCTTGATAAACAGCAGGGTCCGGTCCGATATGTATTTGAGGAAACTCTCCCGGGCCTCGTGCAGTATCTTGTCGGCCACATTGGGTACCAGGGTAATCTTCTTGTGTTTGTCCGTCGATAACTGGGTTTCCACGTCAAAGCTCCGGATGCTGTCGATTTCGTCCCCGAAGAATTCCAGGCGGTAGGGTTCGTCATGGGAGAAGGAGAATACGTCCACGATGCCTCCCCGCACCGAAAATTCGCCCGGCTCGGTTACAAAATCGACCCGCTTGAAATGGTACTCAAAGAGCGTTTCGTTCAAAAAGTCGAGGGAGAGGTTGTCGCCCACCCGGACTTTCAGCGTATTGCGGCTGAGTTCTTTCCGGGTAACCACCTTCTCGAACAGCGCATCCGGGTAACTGACAATCAGGGCCGGCTTCTTGCGGGAACTGATACGGCTGAGCACTTCCGCCCGCAACAGTACGTTGGCGTTATCGGTTTCCTCAATCTCGTAGGGTCTGCGGTAGCTGCCCGGGTAAAAAAGCACATTGTCCCGGCCCAGCAGTTCCTCCAGGTCGTTCAGCACATAGGCGGCTTCTTCCTTATCGCCCAGCAGGACGAGCATGGGGCAGACCTGTGCTTTAAAGGTTTCCGCAACGACAAACGAGAGGGAAGATCCGGTGAGCCCGTCCAGGGACACCGTTGCGGCGGGTTGGGCAATAGCGTCCTGCAGATCCCTGAAAAAAGGGGCCTGTTGGAATTTTTCCCGGATCGTTTCCAGATTCAAAGGCAAAATTTTGTGCAAAAATAGGGGGATGCCAGCAAGTGGGCAATTTTTGGTGCGGGTTTCACGATTTTTCGGGATCGCCGTGGGTAAAGCGCTCCTGAAACTTCCGCATCGGATTGGTCCTGCGGTTTCGGTAGCCGTGCCACCCGACGAGCAGCAGGAGCAGGGCGGCGCCGGCCAGGGGCACGTAAAAAAGCGGCCCGGAAGACTCCTGGTGGCGGAAGGCGATGGCAGCCAGGGCCCAGATACCGACCAGGGCAAATTCCCGCATGTTTCGGCTCAATACCATAAATACGTTGAGGGCAAATGCCACCAGGACCAGGGCCAGGGCCCATTGAACAGGACCGATCCCCCAGCCGTCCCACCCGAGGTATTCCAGGTAGAGGGCGGCATTGGCGATAACCGCAACCGAAACCCAACCGGAATAGAAACAGATGGGCCACCAGACAAAGGCGATGGTGCCAATCGGGGCGTCCCACCGCTCCATATTTAGCCTGCGGATGATTGCGGCCAGGCAGGCCAGCAACCCAACGATCACCAGCAGGGACATGCCGATCCACTCCCTGGTAAAGACCACCACCCAGGCGGCATTCAGGAGGTTTGCCCCGATAAACCAGGGGGCGGAACGGGCGATAAATTCGTTGTCCCGATCGTAGCGGGAACTCCGGTAGATACCGTAGATCGCAAAGGCCAGCAACCCGATAAAAATAAGACCCCAGATGGCAAAGGCATATCCTGCCGGGGTGAAGAGCGTATCGTATTTCCGGCTGATTTCCCCGACAGCCGGATAGGGCCACATACCGGATTGGGATATCCCGTTGACTGCCAGGACCAGCATCGCGGATAAAAGGTTCAGGTACGACCAGGTCTTGTTCATGACTTGCTGCTTTTAGTTGGGGTACCGGAAATAGCGGCCTCCAGGGGAACCACTGCATCCCCGGTCAGGGCAAAAAACCGGTCGCCCGGTTCCGGGTCCAGGGCATGGGTGCCGGTAAACGCCCCGAATGCCGGGAGGATCAGTTGGTTGGTTTTCAGGTGGAAGCAGGGCAGGCGAAGCGTCTGCCGCCCCGCGCCACCCAACCGGACCGCCGGATGGATGTGTCCTGCAATATTAAACCGGCCCGCGGCTGCCTCCGGGTGGTGGGTCAGGGTAAACGGCCCGGCTTCCAGGGAGTCGTACAATTCAATGCCCAGGGCCTCGTAGCGCAGGGGGGAAATAACGTCGTGGTTGCCGACCACCAGTTGCATCCGGGAAGTGCACGCCCCGGCCCAATCGGAAAACAGCTGCCATTCGCGGTTGATATGCGAATGGAAGAGGTCGCCCAGAAAACAGAGCGTCCGGGGCTCAAAATGCCTGCGGATGGCCTCAAGCCTATCGAAATTTCGACGGATCGCAGCGCGGGGTACGGCAGCCCCGTGTTTGCGGAAATGCATCACCTTCCCCAGGTGCAGGTCGCTGAGCAACAGCGTGGAGGCGGCTGGCCAGAACAGGCCGCCCCAGGGGTGGAATACCACAGATTCGCCGGCGAGTTCCAGGGAGTGCGTCATCTGGTCAAAGATACCGAATCTCAGCGACCTCCGCGGGTCAGGATCCGTGTCATCCGGCGGATGCGGTCGGCGAGTTTTTCACTGGAGAGCTTTTCCCGCAGCCGGTCCGTGATAATCGGGAAGGAAAACGGCGTGTATTTTTCGCAGGCCTTCCAGAGGATTTCCTGCCGGGAGATCCGTTCCAGGGCTTTTCGCAGGCGTCCTTCTTCCAATTGGTGCTCAAAGGTCTCCCGGAAAGCCTGCCGGAAGAGCAGGTGGTCCGGTTCGTAGTCGCGGAACACCTCAAAGAGCAATTGGGAATTGCTCTGCAGGTGCTTCATCTTGATCCCCTTTTTCGGGTAACCCGTAAACACCAGGCCACTGATCACAGCGATGTCGCGAAATTTCCGCCGGGCCATTTCAGTGGCGTTCAGGCTTTTCTGCAAGTCGTCCAGCAGGTATTCCGGGCTGAACAAGTCGTTGTCCAGGATCACCCCGATATTCAGTTCCCGGTCGGACAGGAGCTCAAAGCCGTAGTCGTTGTAGGCCAGGGAAAAGGTGATCGGGGACAGCAGGCTGATGCGGTAACTGAGCAAGCTCGCCATGGCCTCGTGTACAAACCGTCCTTCAAAGGGGTAGAACAGGTGGTGGTACCCCTCCCGGCTTTGGAAGGTTTCAATCAGGAACTGGTCCGGCCCCGGGACGATACTCTCGAGTTGCTGCCGTTTAAAGAGTGCGTCCAGGGATCGGATTTCCCGGGATTGCTCCCCGGCCGGCCGGCGGTGCGAATAGAGTTCTTCCCGGAGCAGTTCGGACATCTCGCTCGACAGGGTCAATCGCCCGCCCATCCAGCTGGGCACCTTAGAGGTTTTCCTGCTGGAATTCCTGACCTGGGCCACCATGTCCCGGATCCGGATAAATTCCAGGTTGCGCCCTGCAAAAGTAAAGACGTCGCCGGGGTTGAGTTTGGAGATAAACCACTCCTCGATCGTCCCGATGTACCCGCCTTTCTGGTATTTTACAGTCATGTGCGCGTCCCCCACAATCGTGCCGATCTGAAACCGGTGCCGCATGGCGACGCCCCGGTTGGTAACCTTGAACAACCCGTCGGGCAGTACCTCCACCTTTTTGTATTCGTCGTAACTGGCCAGGCTCTGGCTCCCCATCACCAGGAAGTTCAGCAGCCATTCCCAGTCTTCCCGGCTCATGGCCTGGTAGCAGAACGTTCCGGTCACCTCCCGGTAGATTTCCTCCGGCAGGAAGCCATCCGACACGGCCAGGGTAGTCAGGTACTGGACCAGGACGTCGTAACTGGCCAGGTACGGGATGCGGTCTTCCACGGCCTGCTTGCGAACGGCCTGTTGCAGGGCGGAGGCCTCGATGAGTTCCATGGCGTGGGTGGGCAGGAAATAGATGACGCTTTCCCTCCCCGGCCGATGCCCGGACCGGCCGGCCCGCTGCAGAAACCGGGCCACCCCCTTGGGCCCGCCAATCTGCACCACGGTCTCCACGGGTGCAAAATCCACGCCCAGGTCCAGGCTGGAGGTGCAGACCACGGCGCGGAGGCTTTCGTTCCGGATGGCCTGTTCCACCCAGTTCCGGGTGGCCTTGTCGATGCTCCCGTGGTGCATGGCAATGTCCCCGGCGAGTTCCGGGTGTTTTTCCAGCAAGGCCCGGAACCAGATCTCGCATTGGCCCCGGGTATTGGTAAAGAGCAGCGTGGTCTTGCTGTTCCGGATAATCGGGATGACGTGTTCCAGGAGGTGGAGCCCTAGGTGGCCCCGCCAGGGAAAGGTCTCCATCGTATCCGGGATAATACTCCGGACCGTAATTTTCTTGTCGATTTGCGCGCGGATCAGCACGGAATTTTCCAGGGCGCCGGATTCCGGACCGAGCAACACCTGCCGGGCCTGTTCCAGGTTGCCGATGGTGGCGGAAATCCCCCAGATCCGCAGGGCAGGACAAATGGTTTTCAGGCGGGAGAGGGCCAGCTCCATCTGTACCCCTCGTTTGCTGCCGAGCAGTTCATGCCACTCGTCCACGACAATGGCATAGCAGTCCGCGAACAGCTTTTTATAGCCCTTGGTGGCCAGGAGCAACTGCAGGCTTTCCGGGGTGGTGATCAGCAGGTCGGGGAGGATCTTGCGTTGCCGGGCGCGTTCGGCACTGGAGGTGTCGCCGGTCCGTATCCCCACCTCAAATGGGATGTCGAGGTCCCGGGTGATTCGTTCGGCCGATTGGTGGATTTCCCGGGACAGGGCGCGCAGCGGGGTGATCCAGATGGCCTTGAGACCTTTTTTGTGCCCATCCCGGAAATTTGGGTGCTGCCGCATATACTCCAGGAGGATCGGGAACCAGAGGGCGTAGGTTTTCCCGCTTCCGGTGGGGGCGTTCAACAAGCCGTGGCGGCCCTCCATAAAGGCGGCCCAGGTCTTGTGCTGGAAGGGGAATGGGTCCCAGCCTTGCCGTTTAAACCAATCGGAGGCGATGGCCATCAGGGCGTCGGTATCCGGGGGTTGCCCGGTAGGGTGCTTGGGGCCTGCCATGGTTCAGGGGATCATGTTTTCGAGTTCCGCAAGCGTGTTTGCCTCGGAAATGGGTTTGTCTTTCCGCCAGCGGACGATCCGCGGAAAACGGGTGGCAAAGCCGCTTTTATGCCGCCCGGACCGGGCAATCCCCTCAAAGGCAATTTCAAAAACGTGTTCGGGCTTCACGGAACGGACCGGACCAAAACGCTCCAGGGTATTCCGCTTGATCCAGGCATCCACCTGCCGGAATTCGGCATCCGTCAGTCCGGAATACGCCTTGGCAAACGTAACCAGCTCGCGGCCGTTTTCCGTATCGGCCCAGAGCGCAAAGGTGTAATCCGTAAAAAGGTTGCTGCGCCGTCCATGGCCGCGCATGGCATAGGTGAGCACGGCATCCACCGTGAAGGGGTCTACCTTCCACTTCCACCAATCCCCTTTTTTCCTTCCCACGCCGTAAGCCGATGCCCGTCGTTTGAGCATGAGCCCCTCGCTCCGGAGTTCCCGTGCCCGCCCGCGTTCTTTCCGGGCCGCATCCCAGTCCTTGATTTCCAGCGTTGCCGAGAGGTCTGCCGGCAAGTTGGGGTCTGCCTGCAGGGGTTCGATCAGCGGGTCGAGCAGGGCCCGGCGCTCCGTATAGGGCAGGTCCCGAATGTCCTTGCCTTTCCATTCCAGCAGGTCGTAGGCCCTGAGGATTACCGGAATCTTCTGAAGCAGGGCGTTGGTGACTTTTTTACGGCCCAGTCGCTTTTGCAGGTCGTTGAAGCTTCCTACCTGTCCCTTGGGGTAGGGCAGTATTTCCCCGTCGATGACCGTGCCGTCGGGCAGGGCCTCCGCCAGGTCCGCGAGTTCCGGGTAGCTCCCGGTGATCAACTCTTCGCCCCGACTCCAGAGGAAATGGGTCCCCCCGCGCACAATGAGTTGCGCCCGGATCCCATCCCATTTGTGCTCCATCAGCCATGCCGAGGGATCCCCCAGGTCTTCGGGCGTCTCATCCACCGGATAGGCCAGGTAGAAGGGGTAGGGTCGGGACTGATTTTCGGCCTGCTGCTCCTGCAACACCAACTCTTGGAAACTCGTATTGGCCGGGTCCCAATTGCCCATCAGCCGGAAGGCGAGCAGGTCTTCCCCGATGCCCGTGGCCTGCGACAGGGCCCGGGTCATGAGTTTCTGGCTGATCCCGATCCGGAAGCCGCCCGTCATGAATTTGGTGAGGACAAATCGCTCATAGAACCCCAGTTTTTGCCAGTTTTCCTGGAGGTAGGCTTTTTTTCCGGATTCTTCACGGCCCCTGAGCGCCACGATGTCCTCCAGGTAATCGGACAGGGAACGGGCTCCCGAATCCGGGTTCCCCGACTGCGGGATCACCAGGGCGATAGTCTCAGCCAGATCGCCCACGATATGGTAACTCTCCTCGAATAGCCAGAGCGGGATGCCCGCCAGTTCCGACGCCCATTCCCGAAGCAGGCGGGTATTGACCGGACGGGGTGGGCGGCGGTGCGAAAGGATGGCGATGGTCCAGACCTTATCCGGCCCCGGGGCGCTGTCGAAGTAGCTGCTCAGGGCATCCACCTTGACGTTCGTCTTGTTGGTGGCATCCAGGGTCCGTATGAGTTCCGCAAATGCCCTCATGTCACTACCTGCGTGTCGTTTTCGGGGGTTTCCCCCTCGTATTGGGTTTCCTCTGTACGTGCGTCGTACCCGTTTTCGGCCAGGAAGCGCGAAAAAATATGGGCGTATCCGTGCGTGCAGATGACGCGCTCCGCCCCGGTGGCCCGGATGCTATCAAGCAGCCCCTGCCAGTCGCAGTGGTCGCTCAGGACAAAACCCTGGTCTACCGCACGCCGGCGCCTTGCCCCCCGAAAAGCCATCCAGCCGCTGGCAGCGGCTACCTCATAGGGCACCATCCGCCGCATCCAGGTACTGCCATGGGCGCTGGGCGGGGCCAGAACGAGGTTGCCGCGGAGTTCCTCCCTCGTGGTTTCCCCGGTTACCCGGGTGGTTTCCGGGAATCCGGCCAGCGGGCGCAGTACTTCCGTCATATTTTCAATGGCCCCGTGGGTATAGATCCGGCCGATGTCCGGGTCCAGGCCAGCCAGGAGTCGTTGGGCTTTTCCCAGGGAATAGGCGAGCAAAACGGAGGTTTTCCCCCCTTCCCGGTTCCGCGCCCACCAGGCGTTGATATCCCCCAGTACTTCCGCTTGCGGCCGCCATTTAAACGCCGGCAACCCAAATGTGCATTCCGTGATAAAACTATGGCAACGCACAGGTTCATACGGCGTGGCCAGGCCGTCGTCTTCGGTTTTATAGTCGCCCGAAAACACCCAGACTTCCCCCTGGTATTCCGCCCGAATCTGGGACGATCCGATAATATGTCCGGCCGGGTGAAAACTAAAGCGCACGCCGTTGACGGTAAAGGATTCCCCCCATTCCCGGCCACTGACGCGGATATCGCCCAGCCGGTGGCGGATAATCGGTACGTTTCTATGATGGGTGATATACCGGCCGTGACCGGGCCGGCTGTGGTCGGCATGGCCGTGGGAAATCAGGGCGCGGTCCACGGGTTTCCAGGGGTCCAGGTAGACGTCGGCAGGCGGGCAGTAAATGCCCCTGTCGGTGAATTCCAGAAGCGGTTTTTCCATAGCTGTGTGAAGGTACGGAATTCCGGGAACAGGAAGGACCCCGAACGTTTGGCGTCCGTTTCGATTTGGCCGGCATTACCCGTTGTGTTTCCCCCGTGGGAACCCATGGTAAAACCCCCTTCTAAGGGACCTGTAAATCTTTGCGCCATGAAGGGTTAAAACCCTTCGGGGAAGCGGGCAAATCCTTTGAAAAGAAATATATTTGCAGAGATAAACGCATTGCAGACCATGCCCATTTTAGATTTATACAACCACTCCGAGAAACGCCGCAACCTGGCGCACTTTGCAGCCATCGCCTCCCTGGCGGCCGTTGACGGAGCGGTCAACCCGGCGGAAAAGGAAATCCTGGACCGTTTTGCCCAGAAACTCAATATCACCGATGCCGAATATAAGGAGGTGATGAAGAAGGAAAACAAATACCCGATTGAGGCCCCCTTCGAGATGAAGAAGCGCTACGAGCGGCTCTACGATTTCTTCCGGATCATCTTCTCGGACCACGGAATCGACGCGGAAGAAGAGGATCTGGTACGCAAGTACGCTATCGGGATCGGCTTCAGCTCAGAAATGGCCGACAAGGTGCTTAAAAGTTCTACGGAAATTTTCAGCGGGCAGATTCCGTTTGAAGACTACCTGCTGCTCATGGAGCGCCGGAAGTAAAGTGCCGGAAGAATTGCGATGGCCGTTCCTCTGCCCCGTTCTCACCCCCGGGCTCAGGCGTATTGCGCCATAAAGGACTCGGCTTTCTCCACCATTTTACGGCTCCCGCAGAAAAACGGCACGCGCTGGTGCAGTTCTGTAGGCGTAATCTCCAGGATCCGGCGGTACCCGTCCGATGCCCTGCCCCCGGCCTGTTCGGCCAGGTAAGCCATTGGGTTGCATTCGTAGAGCAACCGGAGTTTGCCGTTGAAGGCCGTACTGCTCTTTGGGTAGATGTAGATGCCCCCCTTGATCATATTCCGGTGGAAATCCGATACCAGGGAACCGATGTACCGGGACGTGTAGGGCCGGTCGTCCTCTTCCTTCTGGCAGTATTTGATATAGTCTTTGACCCCCTGCGGAAAGTGCGTGTAATTCCCTTCGTTGACCGAGTAGATACGGCCCGTTTCCGGAAACTGCATGTTGGGGTGGGAGAGGTAAAACGTGCCGATGGCCGGGTTGAGGGTAAAGCCGTTTACCCCGTGCCCGGTGGTATAGACGAGCATCGTGGAGGTGCCGTAGATAATATACCCGGCCGCTACCTGGTTCACCCCGGGTTGCAAAAAGTCCTCCAGGGACACAGGCGACCCGATGGGGGTGACCCGCCGGTAGATCGAAAATATGGTTCCCACCGACACATTCACGTCGATATTTGACGAGCCGTCCAGGGGGTCTATCAGTACGACGTATTTGTTTTGGTGCTGTTCGTCCTGGGAATTGATGGTGATGAAATCGTCTTCTTCCTCCGAGGCAATGCCGCAGACGATCTCCCGGTTCTGCAATGTCTGTTTGAATTTTTCATTGGCCAGCACATCGAGTTTCTGCTGGCTCTCACCCTGGATATTCGTTTCGCCGGCAGCTCCCAGGATGTCCACCAGCCCGGCCTTATTCACCTCGTGGTTAACCACCTTGGCTGCAAGGCGGATCGCGTTGATCAGTTTGGACAATTCGCCCGTGGAATACTGGAATTCCTGCTGGTTCTCAATGATGAACTCCCCGAGGGTCTTGTTTTTTCTCTGCATCCGGGCGTATTAGGTGGTTGTGCCCACAAATATCGTTTATTTTGTGAAACTATATCGTTTTCGCTTATCAGTCGTTTTTAAGATTTATAACTTTGTGTTTTATTTGTAACAGATATGGAAACCAGCATACGACCCGCTGAGGAGGCGGACATGAAAGAAGTATACCGGTTGATTCGGGAGCTCGCCGTTTACGAACGGGAACCCGATGCCGTTGAAGTGACCGAGCAGCAGCTGCTCCGGGACGGTTTCGGACCCGACCCGAAGTTCCGCTGCTTTGTTGCGGAACGGGATGGCGGGATCGTCGGTATGGCCCTGATCTATCCCCGTTATTCGACGTGGAAGGGCCCGGCCATCCACCTGGAAGACCTGATCGTCACCGAGGAGGCGCGCGGCCTGGGGGTGGGCAGTGCGCTGCTCACCGAAGTGATCCGGTACGCCTCCGGGCAGGGGGTTAAGCGCGTGTGCTGGGAAGTTCTGGACTGGAACGAACCTGCAATTGACTTTTATGAAGCCCGCGGAGCCCGGGTCCTGAGGGACTGGGACGTTGTCCAATTGGACGAGGCGGGGATTGAAGCTTATCTCAAGGAATATGCGAGTATTTAAATTCGGGGGTGCCTCGGTAAAGGATGCGGACGGAGTCCGCAATGTGTTGAAGGTGCTCAGCGAGACGGGGACGGAAAAGACATTCCTGGTGGTATCCGCCATGGGAAAGACCACCAACGCGATGGAAGCCGTGGTGCGCGCCTATTTTGAGGACAAAGGCACGCTGGCCGCTGCGCTGGATGAGGTGGTGGCCTATCACCTCGGTATCGCCGGGGAATTGTTCCCGGCCGAAGGGCACCCGGTTTTCGACAGGCTTCGCGGACTCTTCGAAGAGGTGCGAGGTTTCCTCGCCTGGAACAAGTCGCCCAAATACGGGTTTGTCTACGACCAGGTCGTCGGCTATGGGGAACTGCTCTCCACAGTAATTGTCAGCGCCTTCCTGGAGGATAGCGGCATCGCGAATACCTGGCTGGACATCCGCAAATACATCAAAACGGATTCGAATTACCGGGACGGCAACGTCCAGTGGGAGCGTACCCAGGAGGCAATCGCCACCCTGGCCCCGGGGAAAGAGCTCTTCATTACCCAGGGGTTCCTGGGGAGTGACGAGAACAACTTCACCACAACCCTGGGCCGGGAGGGATCCGATTATACGGCGGCCATTATCGCCTATTGCCTGAATGCCCAATCGGTTACCATCTGGAAGGACGTGCCCGGGGTCCTCAACGCGGACCCGCGCTATTTTGAGCAGGCGAGCCTCCTGAACCGGATCTCCTACCGGGAGGCCATTGAGCTGGCGTTTTACGGGGCATCGGTTATCCACCCCAAGACATTGCAACCCCTGCAGCGAAAGGAAATCCCGCTGCACGTCAAGTCCTTTCTGAAGCCGGCCGACCCGGGGACCACGGTGGGCTCCGGCAAGGGGATCGAACCCGAGGTCCCGTGCTTTATCGTCAAGAAGGACCAGGTACTCATGCGGCTGTCTTCCCTGGATTTTTCCTTTATTGTGGAGGACAGCATCGGCGACCTGTTCAAATTGCTCCACGACCACCGGATGAAGGTCGATATGATCCAGAATTCGGCCATCAGTTTCTCCGTGTGCATCGACAACAAGTTTGGCCGGTTGCCCGAATTGCTCCAACAGCTCCGGGGACGCTTCAAGGTGGTCCACCACGAGAACGTATCCCTTTATACCATCCGCCATTTCAATGCGGAGGCGATCCGCTCTTTGCAGAATGGCCGGGAGGTACTCCTGGAACAGCGGAGCAAGGAAACCGTGCAGTTGGTGGTGAAGTGACCGCGGGGCGGTAATTCCTTCACAGACATTTCGAAATTCCCGGATTGTAGGGGTCCTCCCCGGTCAATTTTCTATCTTTACCTGTATAGCAACAGCAACCTATGAGTTTAGTGACTGCCAAGGAGGTGTCCCGGGCCATCAACCTGGACCGGTATGGATTCCTCGGAACCCTGATGGGCTGGGTCCTGATGCAAATTACGCGGATCAGCAGCATCAACCGCTTTTACAAGCGGCACCGGCACCTGGAGGGTACCGAGTTCCTGGAACGGATCCTCGAGCACTACGAAATCGACTTTGAAATCCCCGAAGAGGACATTAAACGGTTGCCTAAGGAAGGGGCTTTTATCACAATCAGCAATCACCCCCTGGGCGGGATTGACGGGGTGCTCTTGCTGAAACTCCTGCTGCAGCACCGGCAGGACTACAAGATCATCGCCAATTTCCTGTTGCAGCGGATTGAACCGCTGGCCCCGTTTATCATGCCTGTCAACCCCTTTGAAAACCACCGGGACGCCAAGAGTTCGGTGGCGGGTTTCAAGCGCTCCATGGAACATCTGGGGGGTGGCCACCCGTTGGGCATTTTCCCTGCCGGGGAGGTCTCCACCTACAAGGAAGGCCAGCACTTCGTGGACAAGCCCTGGGAGGAAGCGGCCCTGAAGCTGATCCGCCGCGCCGAGGTCCCGGTAGTCCCCATTTATTTCCACGCCCGGAACAGCCGGTTGTTTTATTACCTCTCCCGGATCAACGATATTTTCCGAACCGCCAAACTCCCCTCGGAACTCACCACCCAGCGGAACCGGAGCATCAAGGTGCGGATTGGCCACCCCATTTCGGTTGCCGTGCAAAAGGAACACGATACCCTGGAGGAATTCTCGGACCTGCTCAGGAGGAAGACCTACCTCCTGGCAAATGCCTATGAGCGGGAGCGACTCATAGACCAGATCCCCGGCAGCCTGAAAATCCCCAAGCCGCCCCGTCGCATTGCCGATGCCGTACGGAGCGAAGTGATCCAGGGGGAAATTGAGAAGCTGCGCGAAAAGAACTGCCGCCTGCTGCAAAACCGGAATTACGAAGTATTCCTCGCCCAGAAGAAGGACATGCCTTTTATCCTGCAGGAGATTGGCCGGCAGCGGGAAGTGACCTTCCGGGCCATTGGGGAAGGGACCAACAAGTCCATCGACCTGGACCGCTTTGACGACTACTACCACCACCTTTTCCTCTGGGACGACCAGGAGAAGAAAATCGTCGGGGCCTACCGGATGGGGATGGGGTCGGAAATATTCGAGAAATACGGCATCGACGGGTTCTACCTGCAGGACCTATTCCGGTTTGAACCCGAACTATTCGGCATGATGAGCCGTTCCATCGAAATGGGCCGCGCCTATATCGTCAAGGAATACCAGCAGAAACCCATGCCGCTGTTCCTGTTGTGGAAGGGCATAGTGCACACCACGCTCCGGCACCCGGAACACCAGTACCTGATTGGCGGGGTGAGCATCAGCAACCAGTTCTCGAACTTCTCGAAATCCCTGATGATCGAATTTATGAAGTCCCATTACTGGGACCCCTATGTGGCGCAGTATATCCGCCCGAAAAAGGAATTCAAGGTAAAGCTCAACGATGCGGACAAGGAGTTCGTCTTTGACGAAACCGAGTCCGACCTGAACAAGTTCGACAAGCTCATCGAGGAGGTGGAACCCGGCAGCCTCCGACTGCCCGTACTGATCAAAAAGTACATCAAGCAGAATGCCCGGGTGGTGGCCTTCAACGTAGACCCGCTATTCAACAATTCGGTAGACGGTTTGATGTATATCCGGATCGCCGACCTCCCCGAGGACACCGTAAAGCCGGTCATGGAGGAATTCCAGGCAGAACTCGAGCGACGCCTGGCCGAAGGGGCCGGCGGGGAACAGGCTAGCGGAGCTCCCGCTCAATAAAATCCCGGCAATACGCCTTGATCTGATCCCGTGCAGCGATAAAGGCCTCCCGCTTCTCGGCTTCCGAACCGGTAACTTTGGACGGATCCGAAAAGTTCTGGTGCAGCCGTTTGGCGCCGGGCGCCGGGATAAACGGGCAGTTCTCCCGCGCGTGGTCGCACACGGTGATGATATAGTCCCAGGCAATGCCTTCGTATTCATCGACATGGTTGGAAGTGTGCCCCGAGATGTCGATCCCGTCTTCGGCCATAAAGCGGACCGCGTCCGGGTTGAGCCCGTGGGTTTCCACCCCGGCGCTATAGATGCGGGCGGCGGGCTCGGACTGAAGGGCTTCCAGGTATCCGTGGGCCATCTGGCTCCTGCAGGAATTCCCGGTGCAAAGTACAAGGATGTTTTTCATGGGTGTAGAATGCTTGTTTTGGTGAAATAAATGTTTAATCGGTGCCGACGGTTTTGCTTCTGCGTTCAAACAGGATATTGTCCTGCCAGATACCGTCCCTTTTGGCAATTTTTTCCCGGTAACCCAGCCGGCGGAAGCCGACGGCTTCATGCAGGCGGATACTCCCGGCGTTTTGCGGGAAAATCCCGGATTGCAGGGTCCAGATTCCCTGCTGTTCACTCTCGGCGATCAGCTTCCTGAGCAGCGCTTTTCCCGTTCCCTTACCCCTCTGGGCGGAACTCACATATACGCTCACCTCGGCCACACCGCCGTAGACGCAGCGGCCCGAGACCGGAGAAAGAGCCGCCCACCCCGCAACCTGTCCGGAGATTTCGGCTACCAGACGGCCAAAGGGGAGATGTGCCCGGTCCCAGTCTTCATATGCCGGGACCCGGGTTTCAAAAGTGGCATACCCGGTAGCGATCCCCTCTTCATAGATTCGGGCTACCTCGTGCCAGTCCTCGGGTTGCATGTCTCGGATCTGCATGGGGCCTTCAGGTTATCAGCAACAACCAGACGCGGGGTCGCAACCATTCCGGGCCCCGGCAACTGGGGCGGGTTCCGGGGTGCCGCAGATATCGCTCGCCTTGCACTGGGTGGCTTCCGGGGAGAGGCGGAGGACCAGGTGGTCTCCTTCCACCACCTCCCCTGCAACGTGCAACTGGGCGGTGTGGAATTGCCGGTTGCCGTATTCAAATTTTACCGGGCTGTCCAACATCAGCGGTTGCTTGCGGTTGACGCGGGAGAGGATGGCCAGGGCTTTCCGTGCGGTAATAGAGCGATCCGTATGCTCCGGGACAGGGCTTTCCCATAGCTGGATGACGGTTTCCGTCCACGCGTCTGAGCGTCCGCCGCAATCCGTGGCGTCGACACGGATATTCTTGACTTCCGTGATATGGTAATCGGGCCGCAGCAGCTTCCCGGGGGCGTATTCAAAATTCAGCTCCCTTTCCGGGTGCCTTTCCAGGAGATTCAGGAATTCAGAAGTTTTCATGGGTTCGGGTATTGGATTCAATTGTTGTTTCTGTTTTTGTGTGGCTCGATTTGCGGGAATCAACAGGGATTTGCCGGGGATCTGCCGGGTATTTGATGCGCAGGGCGGGTCAACAGCACTGGCTGCTGATTCGGGTGAAAAAAGACCCGAATAACCCCTGTATTTCATTCCACCGGTCGGTATCGATGCAATAGCAGAGGTTCCTTCCCTGAAAATTCCCCCGGAGCAACCCGACTTTTTTAATTTCCGACAGGTGCTGGGAGATGGTGGCCTGGGCCAGGCCGGTTTCTTCCACCAGGTCGCTGCAAATACAGGAGTCCTGCCGGCTGATGTACTGCAGGATGGCTACCCGTGCGGGATGAGCCAGTACCCGGGCAATCTGCGCAATTTCATTCTGTCGCTGGTCGAAGAGTTGGGTTTTGGAAACGCCCATGTTTTACAATTTATATATCGCAATATTACGATAATAAGATTAAAAATAAAAGCCGAAGTGTGTTTTTCGGCTTTTTTCGTTTTTCCAAAGAAGGGGTTATCTCCGGACCCGTGCGGATTTCCCTTAAAACCAGGGCTTTTTCCCCACCTGGTAGGTATTGTAGAACTCCTCGTCGCTTTTGGTCAGGTAGATGACGCCCTCGATGAGTCCGATCAGGCCGGTGGCCCAAACCACAAAGATGCCCACGCCGATACAGGTCAGCACCATGCCGATGACCGTGACCACCAGGAGGATAATCCCCTCTTTCTGGTATCCGAGGATAAACTTATGCACGCCCAGGGAGCCCAGCACAATGGCGAGTATCCCGGCCAGGATTTTTTTGTTCTCCCCCCCGGCGCTGTTGAGGCCTTCCTTGAATTCGTCGGCGGTTTTCTTGGCTTCGCTTTTAAAATCTCCGGCAGCTTTTTTTGCATCTTCGCCGGCTTCCCGGGCCTTATCCCCGAAATCTTTATTTTCGTCTGACATGGTAATTGGTGTTGGTTTTAGTATCACCAATGTAGCAAATTATTCCTTATTCCAGAAATGCGGAATCCACAGGTTCCCAGAGTTCTATTTTATTGCCTTCCGGGTCCAGGATCCAGCCGAATTTCCCGTAGTCGTATTCTTCTATCTCACCCACCACCTGTACACCTTCTTCCCGTAACGCGGCCAGGAGCTCGCGGAGGTTTTCCACCCGGAAATTCATCATAAAGGGTTTTTCGCTTGGCTCAAAGTACTTTGTGTCCATTTTAAAGGGACTCCACTGGGTACTGCAATCCCTGCCGTTCTCGTCTTTCCACCAGAAGGTCCACCCGTAGTTGTCCGTGGGAATCCCCAGATGTTTTTTATACCATTCCTTGATATGGTCCGGGTCTTTGGTTTTAAAGAAAAACCCTCCCAGGCCGGTTACTCGCTTCTCCATGATTGCTCTTATTTATTTTTTTATTGCTTTTTCGTACATGCGAACCCAATCCTCCACCTCCATTTTTTCACAGAGTTCCCCGATGAGCCCATAGGGTATTTTATCGGGTTTCCGGAAGCGGATACAACTCTTGCCCATATCCGGCTTTCCGATATCCAGGGCCCTGTACCGGTCCAGGAACCACTGGTTGAGTTCGGGGTCCGCGTAGATCCCGCTGTGGTAGACGGCGATGTAGTTCTTTTGGCTGGCGAGGCTCATAAAGGGCAACGGGAGTTCCGGGTTGCAGTGGTAGCCATCCGGGTAGCGGGCATGGGGCACCACGTATCCGATCATCCCATAACTGATGGATTCCTCAAATCCTTCCGGCAGGTGGGTCCGGATGGTTTCCCGAAGTCTGGAGACGGGTTCCCGGCGCTCCTCCGGCAGCTGGGAAATGTAGTCGTCTGCACTGGTTGCCTCGTATTGCATGGCGGGTATATTTTTGGTTGTTGTCGGTTTTCAGGATGTCGCCGTCGAAGGCTTTGGTTTCAGGATGTCGCCGTCGAAGGCTTTCGTTTCAGGATCTGTGCGGATATAATACTCATGATCAACCCGATGAGGAAGACCGTGATAAACATCAGGAAGAAATTCATCAGGGGGTTGGTAAACAGTTCCTTTTCCGCCTCCATGGCCCGGGCGCGCTCCTGGAATTCGGATTCGGGCAGGGAGGCTTCCAGGTCGGCCAGGACGGAGGCGTAATAGGTCTCCATAAAATCCGGGTTCATATACTTTACATAGATCACGTCCAGGATTCCGAACATCAGGGCGGTGATCAGGCTGATGCCCAGGCCGATTTTCAGCCCGGCTCCAAAGTTCAGGGTACCGCTGTTTTCGCGGTCCCGGAAATGCCGGATCCCGAAATACACAAAACTGAGGGCCACCACCATGGAGGCGTACCCGATCACTTCCTGGGCGCCAAAATCCAGGCCGTCGGCCAGGTAAAGGCTCAGCAGGAAGAGTACGCAAATGACCGTGCCCCCGTAAAGGCCGTACCGGATGATTGTCTTTTTCATGGGTTCTGGTTTTAGGTTGGTATAAAAATACCCGGCCCGGGGGGAGTGGGCTTCATACTAAAGTACCAATTTTATCCTTTGGGCCTTCCGACCCGGAAATTTATGCGCTGCCTTCGGGGAGGAGATTCAGCGCCCGGGCCTTGCGGATAACCTGGGTGCGGCGCCGGACATCGAGTTTAACCAGCAGGTTGGAAACATGGGTTTTCACCGTGCTTTCGGAGATGTGGAGTTCGTCTGCAATTTCCCGATTGGACAAACCCTTGCAGAGGGGGAGGAGCACTTCGCATTCCCTGGGGGTGAGCCCGAGCTGGCGGATTTTCCGTTGGTCGGCTTCCCGGGACGGGGGTTTCGGGCGGGCATGCCGCTGCAATCCCATGCCGATCAGCAGGAATAGCACGGCCAGGCTGCCGAATATCCATTCCGGGTCAGTGGTCCCGCTATAGTACCCCAGACGGCCAATGCGCAGCAGGATCCATACTGCCAGAGCCAGGGCCGAGAAAATCCAAATGGTCCGCCACATATGGGAAAGATATAAAATGCAGGGTAAACCGCGGGAGGCGCCGGGAATCACTTTCCCTGGTAATGCTCCTTGATTTTTCGCACAATGGTGGCAGCCAACTTTTCCTTGCTCTCCACAGTCCACCCCGCCACGTGCGGGCTCAGCAGGACCCGGGGAGACCGGATCAGCTCTTGCATGTCCGGGGGCATGCCGTCCTCTCCGAAGAGGGATTCAAAGGAGGATTTCTCGTATTCCAGGACATCGAGGCCGGCGCCCAAAACCCGACCGGTCCGCAGGGCATCCACCAGGTCGCCGGTCCGGACGCATTTGCCGCGGGCCGTGTTGAGGAGCCAGATGGGTTTTGCGAAACCGCCCAGGAATCCGGCATCGACCATCCCGATGGTTTCCGGCGTTTCCGGCACGTGGAGGCTGACCACGTCGGCGTGCTGCATCAATTCCGGCATCCCTACCTGGCGGGCATCCCCGTTGCCCACGCCCCCCACGATATCATAACAAAGGGTCTGTACGTCAAAACCCCGGAGTTTGCGCGCAAAGGCCTGGCCCGTATTGCCGTAGCCGATGATGCCCACGGTCTTGCCGTCGAGTTCCACACCCCGGTTTGCCTCCCGTCGCCACCGGCCTTCCCGGACCTCGGCATCGGCCGTGTGCAATTTGTTCATCAGGGAGAGGAGCATGCCCAGGGCGTGTTCGCCTACTGCGTTGCGGTTGCCCTCGGGTGCGGCAGCCAGGAAAATGCCCCGTTCGCCCGCCGCCCGGGTATCGATGTTTTCCAGGCCGGCACCTACCCGCCCAATGAATTCCAGGTTTTTGGCCCGGTCCAGCAATTCCCTGTCGACGGGGAGCCTGCTGCGGATAATGATGCCGTGGTATGCCCCGATTTTTTCCAGGATTTCCTGCCGGGTACCGGTGTGGTCCCTGTGGTTTTTGAACCCCAGGGCCGCCAGGCCTTCCTCGAGCAGCGGGTGGTTTTCGTCCAGGTGCAGAACTTTTTTCATCGCATTGCAGTTACGTGGGTCCGGAAGGGGACCAAGATACAGAAGATTCCGGGCATTTGCGAAACGGGAGGCCCCGTCTAAATCCCAAGCACAAACCGGGCGATCCAAAAATAGATCAGGATGCCGAAGATGTCGTTGCTCGTGGTGATGAAAGGCCCGGTTGCAATGGCCGGGTCGATGCCGCGTTTGTGTAAAAAGAGCGGGGTAAATGTGCCGATGACGCCGGCTACGACAATCACCGCGATCAGGGAGATGGAAATGGCCAGGGCCGTGGGGAAGCTCCCTTTCCAGATCCAGGTAAACACCAGCAGGCCGACGGCCAGGATCACCCCGTTGAGCAGGGCCAGGAGCATTTCCTTGATCAGCCGGTTACCGACACTCCCCTTCAGGTCGTCGTTGACGAGCCCCTGTACGATAATTGCACTGGACTGTACGCCCACATTCCCCGCCATGGCCGCAATCAGGGGGGTGAAGAAGAACAGGATGGCGTGCCGGGCAATCATCTCCTCAAAGCCGCCCATGATGGCTGCGGCGCCCAGGCCGCCGATCAGGCCGAGGAACAACCAGGGCAACCGGGCCCGGGTCAGGTCCCAGATGCTGTCGTCCGCTTCCACATCCTGGGAGATACCTGCCGCCATCTGGTAATCCCGGTCGGCTTCTTCCCGGATGACGTCCACGATATCGTCGATGGTAATCCGCCCCACCAGGCGCCCGATTTCATCTACCACCGGAATGGCTTCCAGGTCGTATTTCGACATGATCCGGGCCACTTCCTCGGGTTTTTCGTTCACGTTTACCGAATCCACGTGGGATATATATATATCGCGGATCGGCGAGCGGGTCGAAGCGGTCAGCAGGTCCTTCAGGGACAACCGGCCGATAAGGATGCCCTGGTCGTTGACGACGTAGATGGAGTGGACCCGGGTTACGTTTTCCGCCTGTTGGCGCATTTCCTTGACGCAGGTGAGCACCGTCCAGTGGTCGTACACCTTGACGAGCTCCTTGGCCATCAGTCCACCGGCCGAATTCTCGTCGTATCGCAGCAGGTCGACGATGTCGCGGGCGTGTTCGCGATCGGAGATCTTGGAGATGACCTCCTGGACAATTTCCTTGGGGAGTTCCGCCACGATGTCGGCCGCGTCGTCCGTATCGAGTTCCGCGAGCTCCCCGGCGATCTCCTGGGATGAGAGGTTGCCCAGGATGGCTTCCCGCACATCCTCGTCCAGTTCGGTAAGGACATCCGAGGTTTTTTCGCTGTCCAGCAGCTTGATCAGGTAGGTGGCCTGGTCCTCGTGGAGTTCGTCGATAATTTCGGCCACATCCGCATAGTGCACCTCTTCCATCAGCGAACGCAGGGAATCGTTCTGACGGTTTTCTATCAATTGCTGGATTTCCGCCAGCAGCTCGTCGGTGAGTTTAAACGGTGTCATCCCAGATGCGCTTTGAGAGGGCGATAAATTCCCGTACTTCCAGTTGTTCGGGGCGCCGGTCAAAGATAGCATCTTCTTTGAGATAATCGGGGACGGGCAGGCTTTTAAGACTGTTGCGAAGCGTTTTCCTGCGCTGGTTGAAGGCGGTTTTCACCAGGCGGGTGAGGTGTTGGTAATCCCAGTCGGCCCGGGTATCTGTGCGGTAGCGTAAATGCAGTACCCCGGATTCTACCTTGGGCGGGGGGTCGAAGACTTCCGGGGGCACGGTAAAGCGGTATTCCGCCAGGTAATAGGCCTGAACCAGGACCGACAGGATGCCGTAGGTCTTGCTCCCGGGGCCTGCGCAGATGCGTTCGGCCACCTCCCGCTGGAACATCCCGCTGAATTCCGGAATCCGCTCCCGGTTTTCCAGGACGCGGAAGACGATCTGGGTGGAAATGTTGTACGGGAAGTTGCCGGTAACCGCAAAGGGTTTCCCGCCGAAGAGGCCGGGGAGGTCGAGCTTCAGGAAATCTCCGTGCAGTACCTCGAATGACTTGTAGGACGTCGTTTCCGAAGCCAGTTCCAGAGGGAAAACCTCCCGGAGGTACTTCACGGATTCCCCGTCGAGTTCCACGGCCAGCAGGTCCACGGGCCGCCTGAGCAGGAAAGCGGTCAGCACCCCGGTGCCGGGCCCGATCTCCAGGATCCGGGGCGGACCATCCGGGCTCAGGGTTCCGGCAATCCGCATGGCGACGGAAGCATCCGTCAGGAAGTGCTGGCCGAGGTGTTTTTTGGCGCGAACCCCCGTTGTGCGCTGGGTATCGCCTTTTCGCCCCATGCCCCCTCCCTTTTTGGCCGGGGATCTCCGCTTGCCCCTATCCCTGCTCATCGGGTGCGGTATTTCCGGCCGGAGGTTCACAGCCGAATGCCCGGTTCCGGACCCCCGGATCGGGTAGCGCGCCATGGACAAAGCGGTATGCGGGGGACGCCGTCATTCGTGTTCGCTGATGATTTCAAGTTCCGTGCGGAAGGCCACCAAACGGTCTCCGTACCGGTCGGTTACTTCCTGCCGCAGCCTGGCCGCGTGTTCCCCGTAATAGGCTTCTAGGGACTGGCGATCCGGAGCCAGGTACTGAACCGAATAGGTGGTCCCCCCCATCTCCTCCTCGACGAGTACCCGGCAAATCCGCGCGTTTTTAAAAGCGCCCGTGGCGATTACGTCCGGGATGTGGGTGGTGCGCATCCATTCGAGCCACTCCTTGCGAATAGCATCTTCGACGTTGATGGTTACATTGTAAATGATCATGTAGAGTTGGTGTTTCCCCGGGGGTTTAATTGACGGGGTCGCCCCGCAGCCTCCGGAATTGTTTGCGGGCTTCCGGGAAGTGGTAACTGTCCTGGAAGCGATAGATGATTTCCCTGTAGTGTTCCATGGCCTTGGCCGGGTCTTCCAGGCGGGTTCGGTACAGCTCCCCCATGGCAAAATGGGCGTCGTCCGCCAGGATGTCCTGCCCAAAGAACTCAACGATTTTGCGATAACTCAGTAGGGCACCTGAATAATCGCCGGCCGCTTCGAGCAACCTGCCGTGCATCAGTAAGGCCTCGTCTTCGATTTTCTCCCCCTTGTGGCCGGTCAGTATTTCGTCCAGGGCCGCGAGCGCTTCCGCGTTTTTTTGCTGGTACGCCAGCAGGTCGGCCCGGGCGTACTTCCGCAGGGCGGTCTGGGTGGAGTCCTCCAGCGAATTGTCCGAAATGATCAGGCTGAGCTGCATGGCGTCGTTGGCGATGAGCTGGGACGTGGAATTGCGGAGGACCTTCAGCTGGGTAAGCGCCCAGTCAAAATCCCCCTTGTAAAAACTGGTCTGTGCAACCTTAAAGCGGGCCTGTTGCCCCATCACGTCGTTTTTCAGCAATTTCTGGATTTGCGAGAACAAGATGAGCGCCTCGTTAAACCGCTGGTCAAAGACGAGGATGTCTCCCAGGCTGAGCTTTACGTAGCCTTCCGCATATTCCGGAAGCGGCAGGTCCAGGCTGTTTTTCAGGATGCGGATTGCCCGGTCGGGTTTGGAGAGGCGGAAGGCCAGGAATTTGGCATAGGCCACCTGCAATTGCAGGGTGGAAGCGGCATAGCCGTATTCGTCCATCAGCTCCTCGTAGGCTTGTTCGGCCTCCCGCAGGTCTTTTTCCCGGTTGTCGGCCAGGCCGATATCGATCAGGTGGAGGCGTGCGTTGAGCCGGCTTACCGGGTCGTTGCTTTCGGCAACCACAAATTCAAATGCAGCGACAGCAGCCTCAACGGCCCCGGCCTCCTCCGCGCTGCGACCCAGGTTCACCATGCGGTCGAGCCGGACCTCCGGTACGCGCCGGTATATGGCCTTTTCCTGGTTAAACGCGTTGGCGTATTGCCCCTGTTCCAGGTACAGCCAGCTGAGCAATTCGTTCCAAAGCGGGTCCGGGTCTTTCTGCGCCCGGGTAAGCAGGACGCGTCGGAGCAACTGGTTGTTTTCGGCTTCCGGATCCGGACCGATAAAGGATTCGATTACCCGGAGTACATTCGCCTTGGCGGACTCCCGTTGTTGCAACAGGTCCATATAGGCGTCGAACATTTCCCCGATACGTCCCTGTTCCCCGTAAATACGGGCTATTTGAAAATTAAAATCGAGTTCCGGGTTGAGCTCCATCGCGCGGGAATAGGCCTGCAGGGCATAATCCAGGAGGGTATACCGCTGAAATTTAAACCCGATCCCATATCCGAAATTCGGGTTGGATTCGATGGTCTCCAGTGCCTGGCGATACCATTTTTCGGCCTCCTCCGGCCGATCCATAAGCAGGTAGGTATACCCCATATCGATCAGGAGTGTCGGGTAGGCATTGCCCTCCTCCAGGCGCCGGCTCAGAAAGGAGATCGCTTTGTCGTAGGCCTCCAGCTGGTGGTAGCACAACACGAGGCCTTCCGTGTAGTCCGTCCGTCTCGGGTTGTTTTCCGCAAGCTTCTCGTAATACACAACCGCCTTGTCAAAATCCCCGTCGTTGAAATACTGCTTGGCCAGGAAATCTTCCTGGGCCGAAACGACCGAAAGGCACAGGACTGCCAGGGAGCACAGGAATTGTTTCATAACAGGGCTTTGTACAAAGATACGAAGTAATACGGGGCGGCCTTTCCGGGTGTTCCCCGGGCATCGGTCCCGACAGGGCGATCTCCCGCCCCGGGCCTGCTACTCGATCCGGTCGAAACCGGTATAGGGCACCAGCACGTCCGGGATGCGGATGCCCGATTCGTCCTGGTAATCCTCCAGGATACACGCCAGGATCCGCGGCAGTGCAAGGGCACTTCCATTCAGGGTGTGGGCCAGTTGCGGCTTGTTGTTTTCGTCCCGGTAACGCAGTTTCAGGCGGTTGGCCTGGAAGGCCTCAAAATTCGATACGGAACTCACTTCGAGCCAGCGTTCCTGGGCCGCCGACCAGACCTCAAAATCGTAGGTCAGCGCGGAGGTGAAGCCCAGATCACCCCCGCAAAGCCGGAGGATGCGATACGGGAGCCCCAGTTCGCCGAGCAGGCCTTTGACGTGCTCTACCATTTGCTCCAGGGCCGCGTAGGAATTCCCGGGTTCTTCCACCCTCACAATTTCCACCTTGTCAAACTGGTGCAGCCGGTTGAGCCCCCGCACATGCGCGCCATAGCTGCCGGCTTCCCTCCGGAAACAGGGGGTATAGGCCGTATAGCAGAGCGGCAGGTCGCCGAGGTCCATCAACTCGTCCCGCAACATATTGGTAACGGGGACCTCTGCAGTAGGGATCAAAAACAATTTGTCGTCCCGGAGTTCGTACATCTGTCCCTCTTTGTCGGGCAGCTGGCCCGTACCTAGCCCGGAGGCTTCATTGACCAGGTGGGGGACCTGAACTTCCTGGTATCCCGCTTCCGTGTTGCGGTCCAGGAAAAAGCTCACCAGCGCGCGCTGGAGCCGGGCGCATTTACCCTTGTAAACAGGGAATCCCGCCCCGGTAATTTTCACCCCGAGCTCAAAATCGATCAGGTCGTATTGGGCGGCGAGTTCCCAGTGGGGCAGGGCACTGCCTCCGGCCTGCGGCAGGTCCCCGGATGTGAAGACCACCTCGTTGTCCTCCTCGTCCGTTCCGGCCGGAACGGAGGTATGGGGAGCGTTCGGTACCTGGTAGAGGGCTTGCTGCAGGGTATCTGCTGCATCGTTCAGGGATTCCGTCAGGGCTTTGGAGGATTCCTTGAGTTTCGCTGAACGGGCCTTCAGTTCCTGGGCTTCTTCGGATTTCCCCGCCTTAAACAAATTCCCGATTTCCCGCGAGAGCGTATTGGCCTCCGCCAGTGTGGCGTCCAATTGGGTCTGCAGGGTACGGCGCTGCTTGTCCAATTCCAGTACTTCCTGAATCATGGGTTGGGCATCGATCCCCCGTTTGCCGAGGGCTTGGGCGATTGAATCGGGATTTTCCCGCAAGGTGTGCAGTGGCAGCATGTTCCGTGCAAATTTAGGCTGCAAATTTAAGGGTAAAATATGGAATCAGCCAACGGAACGGCCACCGATCGGCGCGGGTTATGCCGGCTACTCCAATTCCCAGGGGGCGGGCAGGATCCAGCGGTGGTGGCGGAAGTGATCCCAGGGTTCTGCCGCCAGGTCTACCTCCGGGTCGATAAAGGGGGCTGCCGGCTGCCGGTTGATCCGCAGGTTGCCTGCCGCATAGACGGCAATATCCTTCCCCTGCCGCGCATAGGATTTCTTGAGGTATTGGGCAAACTGCCAGATAAAATCCGGGTAGGCGAGTACTTTGCGGTACTGTCGGGGGGTCAGGTAATTTTCCGGTTTCACGGGTTCGCTGATGCCCGTGGCCTTGTCGACAATGCGGAACTGGATGGTGCCCCGCCTGCTCCGGAGCATCATGCGCCAGCTCATGCGGTGTCCCTCTTCAGTCCATAGGACATCGCCGGGAATTGCGTAATGCCGGATGGGCAGGAACACCTGCAGGGTGAAATACAACGCGCCCACACCCAGCAGGATTCCGGCATACCGGGGGCGGCCCGAGGGGGGTTGCCACTGCCCGGCGGCCTTGGTCGGGAAAAAGGTGCGGCGGATGGTTTCGGGTTCAAAAAAGAACGCGGTAAACGCCAGCGACAGGTAGGGGAATATCCCGATTTGAAAAACCACCGAGTTGAACAGGTGGAAAAAAATGGAGGCGCCAAAGGCCCATTTTCGGGTCGGCTTCCAGAGCAGGAGGGGGATGATCAGGAAATCGAATGCGATCCCGAACAGGCCGATGCACCGGTGCACCCAGGGCTCCTGCAGGATCGTTCCGATCAGCGGGTAATCTGCCTTGCCAGCCATCAGCAACCCGATAAAACTGAAATCCAGCCAGTCGTCGTATATCTTGGCGATAGCCGCATAGGTGTACACGATGAACAATTGCAGGACAACCGTCCATTTTACGGCCGTGTACATGGTATCCGTGCGTATTTCCGGCCGGCGTTTGGCGTCGAGGGACCTCGCCCGGTGGGCGGGGAGGAAACACATCAGCCCGGATATGAGGATCAGCAGGTAATAGTGGTTGTTGTAAGCGGTTTTCTGCATCAGGTAGGTGCCTGTCCAAAGCAGGGTGAACAGGATGATGCTCAGCCGGTAGCGGTACCCCAGGGCGATGGCGATACCCAGCAGCCCCATCAGGGCGTAATAGACATACATCCCCGGACCCGGCAGGGGTTGCAGCCACTCAAAGCCGATAAAGGTAAAAGTGAATTCGGGTTCCACCAGGTAGCGCCGCACCCAGCCGGTGGCGATGGCGCCGAAGCACTCCAGGGCCAGTAATACCCCGTAAAACATCCGGAACAGGATCAGCGGGCTGTTGTCCATCCGGGAATAGAGCAGGCGCCGGATCATCGTTGGCGTATGGCCCGGCGGGCCGCTTGTTGGTCCAGGGAGAGCTGTTCTTTCAGGGCTTCCAGGGAATCGAATTTCCGCTCGTCCCTGAGACGGGCCAGGAGGCCGACGCGCAGGGGCTGGTCGTAGAGGTCCTGGTCCAGGTCAAAAAAATGCACCTCAATGTGCTGGCCGGAGTCCTCAACCGTCGGGTTGGACCCGATGTTCATCATGCCGAAAACCTCCCGGTCTTCCAGTTGGCTGCGAACCGCATACACCCCATTCGCGGGGATGAGCTTGTATTCGGAGTCTATCCCGAGGTTGGCCGTGGGAAAACCGAGGTTCCGCCCCAGGCCTTTGCCCCGTCGGACGGTGCCGGAGAGCATATAGGGATACCCGAGGTAGGCATTGGCCGTTTCCAGGTCCCCGGCTTCCAGGGCCTTCCGGATTTTCGTGGAACTCACCGATACCTCGTCCACCTCCTGGGCAGAAATTTCCTCCACGGAAAAGTCGAACAGGTTCCCGAAAGCTTCCAGGTCCTGGATGTTTGCCGTGCGGTTCCGGCCAAAGCGATGGTCGTACCCGATGATGATTTTTTTGGTGTGGAGTTTTTCCACAAGCATTTCCCGCACGAACTGCGTGGCAGTTAGGCGCGAAAAACGCTGGGTGAACGGGTGGATAACCAGGCAGTCCAGGCCGGTTTCCCGGAGGATATCCGTCTTTTCCTCAATAGTGTTCAGCAATTTCAGGCCGCTGTCCTTTTGCAGTACCATCCGCGGATGCGGGTAAAAGGTGAGCAAGGTAGACTGCATGTCATGCGACCTGCCAAAATCCGTCAGCCGGCTAAGGATTTTCCTGTGCCCGATATGGACACCATCGAAGGTGCCGATGGTAACCACGCTGGGCCGCTCAATACGGTATTCTGAAAGACCTCGGACGGTTATCACGGAATCAAAATAATAAAAAAGGCGTATTTTTAGCGATGCAAAGCCCCATGAATGAAGACAAAGCTACGTCTTGTTTTATCAATTCCCATATTCTTGCTCAGCTTTTGTTCCTTCTCTCAGGAAACCAGTGGGTTGTGGGAACGTGATAACGCCATCCAGCTTCGCCGGACGGCATCCGGGGAGCTGCTGAAACCACAGGAAGGCAGCGGCTTTACCCTGGATGAAATGGGGATGCGCCGGGCATTGGAGGAACTCAACGGAAACCCCGGGTCCGCCAAGCGTATGTATTTCCCGGACAGCCGGGGCGAATTGCAGCCCTATCTGGTGCGCGAGCGGTCGGTCATGGCGCCTCAACTCCAGGAGCGGTACCCGGAAATCCGCTCCTACCTGGGGGTCAGCCCGGAGAACCCGGCAAGAAGGATCCGCTTCAGTATGTCCCCTTCGGGTTTCCAGGGCATGGTGAGCGAACCCGGGCGGGAAGCGTCCGGATTCCTGGAGAAAGTGCCGGGTAGCGGCGCTAGGTACCTGCTTTATCGCCGCGACCAGAAGGAGGCCCTGCCTTCGGCCTGGAAATGCGGAACCCGGGCTTACCGGGAATTTGCCAAGCCGGCTTCCTCCCGTGCGGCCAAGTTGGTAGACGACCAACTCTTGCGGACTTACCGGCTGGCGGTGGCAACCACAGGGGAGTACGCGGAATACCACGGGGGCACCGTCGGGAGCGCACTGTCGGCCGTAAATGCCACGCTTACCCGGATCAACGAGGTGTTTGAGACGGACCTGGCCATCAGCCTCGTGCTGGTAGCAGGCAACGACCAGGTAATCTATACGGATCCTTCCACGGATCCCTTTGGCGGGAATTTCAGCTCGGAGGTCCAAACCACGCTCGACGCCCAGATCGGATCGGCCAACTACGACATCGGCCATTTGTTCCACCGGGGGTCGGAAGCCGGGAATGCCGGGTTCATCGGTGCGGTTTGCAGCGAGAACCGGAAGGGCAGCGCGTATGCTGCTACGCCCACTCCGGAGGGCGATCGGTTTGACCTGGATTTTGTGGCCCACGAGATGGGGCACCAGTTCGGCGCAAACCACACGTGGTCCTTTGATTCAGAGGGCTCCGGCGTCCAGGCGGAACCCGCTTCCGGGACCACTATCATGGGGTATGCAGGCATCGCAGAAGGCAACAACGTGGCCCAACAAGGGGACGACTATTTCCACTATTTCAGCATCGTGCAGATTGCGCAATATGTGGCCGGCACCTCCTGTGCCTCTACGACGGCCCTCGCCAACAACCCGCCCGCGGTGAACCCCCTGCCGGATTATTTCATTCCCGCCGGCACCGCTTTTGTTCTGGAAGCCGATGCCTCGGACCCCGATGCGTCGGATATCCTTACCTACGCATGGGAACAGGTAGACGACGGGGTAGTTACCCGAGCCTCCTTCGGGCCGCAGAACCCAAGCGGGGCCAATTTCCGTTCCCTGCCGCCCGGGGTTTCCCCCAGCCGGTACTTTCCCCGGCTGAGCCGGGTGGCCTCCGGCAACCTGACCCAGGTGAGCCCGGCTTCCGGTTCCGCCTGGGAAACCGTATCGGAGATTGAACGGGACATGACCTTTGCCCTGACCGTCCGGGACAATGCCCCGGGGGGCGGGCAGGTGGCTTCCGACCTGGTGAGCGTGCGGGTGGTTTCGCAGCCGGATGCCTTCCGCGTGATCTCCCAGCAGAGCACCCAGAATTTTGCCGGGGGGAGTATCCAGACGATCAGCTGGGAGACGGGCGCAACCAACCAGGCCCCTATCAACTGCCAGGAGGTGGATATTTTCCTGTCCCTGAACAGCGGGCAGGACTTCCCGGTACTACTGGCTTCCGGGGTCCCGAACACCGGGAGTGCCCAGGTACAGCTTCCCGGGACGGCCACCACGGGGGGGCGGATTATGGTCAAGGCCTCGGACAATATTTTCTTTTCCGTCAACCAGGCCGATTTTACGATTACCCAGCAGCCCTTTGTGCTCGCTGCACAGGAACTCGAAGCGGTGGGATGCCAGCCTGTGGACGCCGTATATGATTTTACTTATCACAACTTTGACGGGTTTGCCGAAGAGGTTACCCTCGGGGTATCCGGCCTGCCCGCCGGGCTCGGGTCCGGCTTCAGCAGCCCGACTGTCCAGACAGACGGTACCGACCTGACGCTGACCATTACCAATACTGCTGCCGCGGCGCCGGGGCTCTACCCCCTGGTGATTACCGGGACGGCCCCGGGCGGGAATTTCAACCTGCCCGTCCAGTTGCGGCTTACCGACGGAAGTTTTACTGCTCCCGCCTTGCTCAGCCCGGAAGCAGATGCCACAGATGTCGGCCTGGTGCCCCGGCTACAGTGGGAGGCGACACAGGAAGCTACTTCCTACCGGGTCCAACTGGCGTTAGATGCCGGGTTCTCGGGGATCCTGGTAGATGAGGTTGTTTACCTTGCGGAATACCAACCCGAGGAGCTGCTGCCGGATACCACCTATTTCTGGCGTGTCAGGCCCATCAACGACTGCGGTCAGGGCGCCTTTGGCGCGGCCGCTTCCTTCCGGACCATCGCCACGGATTGCAAGACGCTTACCGCCCAGGGAACTCCCATCACCATTTCGTCCACCGGAACGCCCACGGTGACCTCGAGCATTTTTTTCGCGGACGATCAGACGGTCATCGGCGCGCGGGTAGGGCTGGACCTCAGCCACAGCTACCTCGCCGACCTGGTGATTAAACTCCGTTCCCCGGCCGGGACAGAAATTACGCTTATTTCCAACTCCTGTGCCGAGGCAAACGATGTGGACGCCACGTTTGACGCCGATGCCCCGTCGTTTATTTGCGGGAACAACCCGGCCATTTCGGGACTCGTGCGGCCGCTTGGCTCGCTGAACGCCTTCGACGGGGAATCGAGTTTCGGGGAATGGGTGCTGATCGTGGAGGATACGGCCCCGGCGGACGGCGGTGCCCTGAATGGTTTCAGCCTGGAACTCTGCGTGGAGGGCCAGTTTCGTCCGGATGCGGATGGGGACGGGGTTTTTGACGACGGGGACGACCTGTGCCCGGGAACCCCGCCCGGGGCTGTGGTCGATGCCAATGGCTGCCCGGTTTACCGCTTTGCCCCGGACCAGTTCGACATCGCTATTTCGGGCGAGAAATGTGTGGGTACGGACGATGGGGCCATTCGCGTCACCGCCTCCCGATCGCTGGATTACACCATTACCATCCGGGGAAATGGCCTGGACGAATCCGGGGCGTTCAGCAACTCCTTTGAGTTGAGGAACCTGGCCACCGGGCAATACGACATTTGTATATCGGGCACCGACGGGCCCATAACCTATGAAGCCCAGTGTTATAGCGTCACCATCGGCAGCCCGGATCCGCTGAGTGTGCTGGTAAGCCGGTCGGCGGGCGGCTCGGGGATTGACCTGGACCTGGACGGGGCCGTTTCCTATGTCGTTTCCCTGAACGGGGAGGAACGCACCGTGGGTTCCGGACCGCTCCACCTGGATTTACAGCCCGGGAACAACGACCTGAAAGTTACGGCCGTCCCAGCCTGTAAGGGCAGCTATGAAGCCTCCTACTTTTCATCGGATTCCATTTCGGCTGCACCCAACCCGTTCTCGGACCGCATCGGCTTGTATTTGCCGGATATCCGGGAACCCGTCACCCTGGAATTGTTCAATACTTCCGGGAGGCTGCTGTACCGTAGTGCCAGGCAGCCCCTGAGCCACAATGAAGAATTTTCCCTGCCGGTACTTCCGTCGGGCTTGTACCTGCTGCGGGTGCAATCCGGGCAACAGGAAGCACTCTTAAAAGTTTTCAGGAGATGAAGCGCGCTGTACTTATGTTGGTATTCGGTTGGTTGCTGGTGTCCTGCGGGAGCGACGATTCCCCCAAGGTGCCGCCGGCCGTTAGCCTGGCCTATCCGGAGAATAATTCGGAATGCACCACGGGCATTTCCCGGAGCGAGACCACCAGCGAGGTGGAATTCCGGTGGGCGGACACGCCCCACGCCGTGCGCTATGAGCTTACTGTCCGCAACCTGCAGACGAACGTCACCGAAAACGTCATCACATCGGGCCTGAGCGCCAGCCTGGTCCTGGAGAAGGGGACCGCCTATTCCTGGAACGTCATTGCCCGCAGCGAGTCCGGTATGGACGGACCGGCCGGGGCAGCCTGGCAATTTTTCAACGCGGGTTCCGCCCTGACCTACCCGCCGTTCCCTGCCCAGCACAAGGATCCAGTGTCCGGGGAAACGGTTACGCCAGACGCCAGCGGGGAAGTTACCCTGCGGTGGGACGGGGCCGATGCGGATAACGACCTGGTGGAATTCGAAATTTATTTTGGGACGGATGCCTCCAATCTCTCCCTGGAACAAACGGTGGGCTCCGGGCAGTTGTCCCTGGTAGTGCCCGTACAGTCCGGCGGGGTGTACTACTGGGAAATCCTCAGCCGGGATTCCGAGGGGAATACCTCCCGCTCCGGGGTGTCGTCATTTCGGGTCTTTTGACAGGCCATTCGGGGTGATTCGGGACCCGCACCCTCAGGTATTGTTGAACTGGTTCATCGTAATTCCCGGCCCGGCCAACGCAAAACTCCGGATGAGTTCCGCGGAGCGGTCCAGCCTTTCAGGCAGGGCTTCCTGCTCGGCTTCCTCCCATTTGCCCAACACGTAATCCACCTGCCGGCCTTTTGAGAATTCCGACCCGATCCCGAACCGGAATCGCGCATAGGCCGTGGTGCCCAATATTTGCTGGATGTCCTTCAGCCCATTATGGCCCCCGTCGCTGCCCTTGGTTTTCAGGCGAAGCGTGCCGAACGGGAGGTTCAGGTCGTCGGTGACCACGAGCAGGTTTTGCAAGGGGATTTTTTCCTTGTCGAGCCAGTACTGCACCGCCCGGCCGCTGCGGTTCATGTAGGTGGCGGGTTTCAGGCAGAGCAGGGACCGGCCCTTCACCTTCCAGGTGCCAACTTCTCCCAGGCGGGCCGATTCGAATGAAAAGTCTTCCGACCGGGACAGGTGGTCCAGGATCCGGAATCCGATGTTGTGGCGGGTTTCGGCGTATTCGTCGCCGATGTTGCCGAGCCCCGCGATCAGGAATTTCTTCATGGGGTCTGTTTCGTTTAGCTTGATGTCTGGCCTGAACAGGCCCGGAAATAACCGATGTAGCACCCTGTTGGTTTTAGGCCGAAAATACGAAAAGCACCCATACCGACCCGGGGGGCGGAAAGGATGCTTTCCATGATGCGGGGCTCCCGGCTTTGACAGGGAGCGTCCGGTTTATTCCTGGGCCTCTGCGGCCGGTTCTTCGGAGGCTTCTCCTTCGGCGCCTTCCGCTGCTGCGGCCTCTTCGCCTTCCAGTCCTTCTTCGTCTTCCTCGTCGGTTTCAATGACGATAGCCTTCCGTTGCGTTTTCACCTGCACCACTACGGTCGTATCCGGGTGGAGGATGGTAAATTCATCGCTTTTCAGGGTGTCAACAGCTACCAGGTCGCCGATCTTCAGGTTGGAAATATCCACGTTGAAGAAATCGGGCAGGTTCTTCGGCAGCGCCCGGATAACGAGTTTCCGCTTGCGGAAGAGCAGGCGTCCACCGTTGCGAACCCCCGGGGAATTCCCCAGCAGGCGTACCGGGATTTTCATCGTCACTTCCTTGTCCGGGAACAACTGGTAGAAATCCACGTGCAGGATGTTGTCGGTTACCGGGTGGAATTGGATGTCCTGTAATACGGCATCGATCTTCCGGCCATCCTCGAACTCAATTACCACGGTATGGGCATTGGGGGTGTACACGAGGTCTTTAAACGAAATTTCATCCGCTGCAAAGTGTAATGGTTCTTCCCCTCCGTATACCACGCAAGGGACCTTTCCAGCATTACGTAGGGCCTTACTAGCCTTCTTGCCCACGCTTTCTCTTTCTGATCCTTGAATTGTAATTGACTTCATTATATAGATTGAATTAATATGCTACATTAAAAATTTGGATGCGATGGAGGTATTGTGGTGCACCCGGTGCATCACATCCGCAAAGAGTTCCGCACAACTGAGCACCTTTACCTTGGGGCTTTCCTGGCGCGGCGGGATGGAATCCGTGATAATCAGTTCTTCCAGCCGTGAATTTTCGATCCGCTCGTACGCGCTACCGGACAGCAACCCGTGCGTGGTAATGGCCCGGACGCTTTTTGCCCCGCGCTCCATCATCAGGTCGGCCGCTTTTGTAAGCGTGCCGGCCGTATCCACCATATCGTCCACCAGGACGACGTTTTTGTCGGCAACATCCCCGATCAGTTCCATATGCGAGATCACATTCGCCTTGGCCCGCTGCTTGTAGCAGATCACCACGTCGCTTTCCAGCGCCTTGGAGTAGGCGTAGGCCCTTTTGGAACCCCCCATGTCCGGAGAAGCAATCGTCAGGTTGTCCAGTTTCAGCTTCCGCAGATACGGAAGGAAGAGGGTGGAGGCAAACAGGTGGTCTACCGGCTTTTCGAAAAAGCCCTGGATCTGGTCGGCGTGCAGGTCCATGGTAATAATCCGCGTGGCCCCGGCCGTTTCCAGCATCTTGGCCACCAGTTTGGCGGCAATGGGTACGCGGGGTTTGTCCTTGCGGTCCTGGCGGGCCCAGCCAAAGTAGGGCATCACCGCGGTAATATGCCGGGCGCTGGCGCGTTTGGCAGCGTCGAGCATCAGGAGCATCTCCATGAGGTGTTCCGGACCCGGATGGGTGGAGCCGATAATGAAAATCCGCGCCCCCCGGATGGATTCCTCGAAGGAAGGCTGGAATTCGCCGTCGCTGTAGCGGGAAAAAATAACCTTGCCCAGGTCTGCCCCATAGGCCTTTGCAATTTCTTTACCCAGGGCCTGGCTCTGGGTGCAGGCAAACAACTTGGGTTCCGGTACCGTATAGGACATTACAGCAACTTTAGGTGATCTCGCTAACTCCCTCGTTCGAAAGGAGGTGCAAATTTACACAATTATCTGAGTCGCAAAAGCATAAATCCGCCATAATTTCAGTTGCCGGAAGAATAATTTTTTTAGTTTTGCAAACCGCAAATTGCCTCGGTGGCGGAATTGGTAGACGCGCCGGATTCAAAATCCGGTTCTTTCGGGAGTGTGGGTTCGATTCCCACCCGAGGTACAGACTAACCCTGTAAACGCATTGATTTACAGGGTTTTGTATTTTTCAAGTGACGAATAAGTGACGGTTTTGGCTGATTCTAATTGATTCAGATTCTCTGTTTTTCGAAACAAATAGTATTAACACTTTTCATTTCATTTATTCTCCCTTTTAAAGTGTTTCGACCCATTTTTGCCGCCTGCAGTGGGTCCATTTTACCAGATGGAGAAAACAGCCTGTTGATAACTCCAATTCTTTTGATTTTTAGGTCATTTTTTTCGGACAGAATCCAATGCATTTTAAATGAAATTGAATTCTGGTAATTGGGTTTGTTTTCCATTGTTTTCATTTGATTGTCCGATTTCAAACGAAAGAAGATGTGGATAAAATTTGAATTGCGAGGGGCAGATCGGAGGCTCGATTTTCTAACTTCTTTTAAGAATTCTTCAATAAAAACAAAAGCGCTTTTGTTCATTTAAAAGTAACCTTAAAATCTATTTAAATGGACAATTCAATGATCCTGGAACGGCTGGACCGTATTGAACTTCTATTGTCTTTTCACAAGGAAGTTTTAACATTTGAAGAGGCATGTCTGTACACCGGCATGTCCCGAAGCTATCTCTACAAATTAACTGCCTCAGGTATTATTCCACACAGCAAGCCCAACGGTAAGCTCATTTTCTTTGAGAAGGCCAAACTCAATTCCTGGTTATTGCGAAATAACAGAAAGGCTCAATTCGAGATTGAGGATGCAGCTTTAAGGTATTCTTTTCGGAATCGATAATGCTGTGATGAAGTCGAATATGCTTTTCAACGAATTCCACTTTGGTGAGAATTTCAAGATGTGTCATTGTCATGACAAATCTTGCTTTTGCTCCCCATGGTCGCAAAAGATAAAGGTGCCTTGAAACGTGAATTCGTTCAATTCCGGTGTACGGTTTACGAGAAGAAGCTTCTAAAAGTTAAGGCTCGAAAAAGCGGCTTGACTTTAAGTGAATTCTGCCGCAGAGCTGCCTTTGAAGATCAGATCATCGAGCGTCTGACCGAAGAACAGATTGAAGCCTATAAGATGCTGGTCAAATACGAGAACAACTTCAAGAGGATTGGAAATATGTTCCGAAAGCGAAATCCCGGACTCTCTGAAGAAGTATCACAGCTGGCCGATGAGATCCGCATGCACCTGCTGAGTTTTAAAAAATGATCGGGAAAGGAAAATCTATAGCGCATACCCGGGCTTCTGTTGCCTATGGCATGAAACAGGAAAAAGAATCTGAGGTGATCCTTAAGGAGTTTTTGTCCGGGGATAATCCAAGTGAAATTGCCGAAGAATTCCGGTTGGTGCAAGAGCAGAATCAGCGCTGCACGAAAAACACGCTGAGTTTTGTGTTAAGCCCGACCATTGAAGATGGGAAAGGGTTGGATACTGAAGACCTAAAGGTAATCACCAAGCGGTTTATGGAAGCAATGCAATTACAGGACCGTCAGGCCATTGCATTTGTCCATCGAAATCGGGAACATACCCATATACATCTTTATGTAAATCGCATTGACTTTCATGGGAAAGCGTACAAGGACAACTATATCGGAAAGCGGAGCCAGCTGGCGGCTGAAAAAGTCGCACGGGACATGGGGCTATCCACGGCTAGGGATATTCAGGAACTCAAATTAGAGGAACTAAAGGGAATCCGCTCTGAGATAAAGGCGATCCACGATAAAGTGTTTGCCAAATCGAGTATTCGAAGCTTTGACACCTATATCGCCCAGATGCAGCAGAAAGAGGTACATATTGAGCCTTACATTAACAAACAAGGCGCATTACAGGGTTTTCGGTTTCAGTACAAAGGACATGACCTCAAGGGAAGTGCTGTCCACCGATCGCTTTCTGCGGGAAACATCGCTAAGCAGATGAACTTAGGATCACTGGAGGTCCAACGAATCAAAAAGGATAGGACGATACTGATATCGGGAAAGACACTATCCCTTTCCCCGAACCTGGCAACAACGATAGTAAAGAAAGCCCTGAAACTGGCCCTGAAAAAAGTGCGTAGTGCCAGCATTGAATTGTAAAGGACATGGCAAAACTGGATGAAATAGCGGAATTACTCACTGAGGAGATTCACAGTTTTGAAAAGAGCGTGAACAAACTGGAAACCCTTCAGGCAAGCTTGAAAGACTACAAGCTGGAGCCTGACATTTCTTTGGTGAATAAGATACTCTGGGAGTACCATGAAATCCAGCGCAAGCGTCACTTTGAGCTAGAAAAAATAGTGCTGGGGATAAATAACAAAATTGAAAAAGCCCAAACGATACCGGGTTGGCAGGTAAAACTGTTTTGGGCCTGGAGTTTTTTAAATCTATTAGGCTGGGGAATAACAATTGTTTTTTTACTTAAAACTTAAATTGGCAAAAAGCAGGTCGCGCCCTATTTCGATTTTACTAGCGCTTATCTACCCGAACGCTATAAAATCGAAACAGGGACCGTGCGCGAAAGTTAGGGGTAAGGATTTGGGGTTCATTTAACCGTAAACCAACATTGCAATTCGGTTGCAAGTTCTTTTCGTTATTTTTGCGAAGTGAAGTGGACGGCTATCCTTTTAACGGTCTATTTTTTGTCTCTTAATGTTCTTCCTTGCAACGATACCAGTGTTGCAATAGAGGGGGAGCATACTACACTTTCCATCGATCTATCAGACAATCACAATTTTGATTGCGAACTTTGCTCCCCATTTTGTCAGTGCCATTGCTGTCACGTTCATACCGTAAATTTTGGGGTAACTCATTTCGAACCTCTTCAACTCACAATACCAAAAAATAACTTCGCCCATTTTGATCGTATGGGCAAGGAGATTTCCATCCGATTATTCCAGCCTCCAAAAGGTTAATTCAGTTTACATAGGATAATTACATCCTGTTTTGAAATTTTTCAGCGGGAAATTCCAGGCTGTTTTCGTTTTCGCGAAAGCAACAGTCCATATATAACTGTATTAACACTTAAATCCATGATCGACAGAATCATTGATTTTTCAATCAATAACAAATTCATTATTGGTCTGCTTACACTTGCACTGATTGGTGCCGGCACCTACAGTATGACCCAGGTGCCGATCGATGCCGTGCCGGATATTACTAACAATCAGGTACAAGTCATAACCCAATCTCCCAATCTTGGAACGGAAGACATTGAACAATTCGTAACCTATCCTGTGGAGGTGGCAATGAGCAATTTGCCCAGTGTCAAAGAAATCCGTTCGATTTCCCGTTTTGGACTTTCGGTAGTTACCATCGTATTCGATGACAAGATGGGAACCTACCTACCCAGACAGCTAGTATCTGAAAAACTGACCGAAGTACGTGAAGCCATTCCAGAAGGCTTCGGCCAACCTTCCATCGGGCCTATCACTACAGGTTTAGGCGAAGTCTATCAATATACCTTAAAGGTTGAATCTGAATTTCAGGATAAATATTCCCTGACCGACCTCCGCACAATGCAGGATTGGATTGTACAGCGACAAATGGCAATGGTGCCGGGCGTTGTGGAAATCAACGCCATTGGCGGGAAAATAAAACAGTACGAAGTGGCTGTTAACCCGAATGATTTGAAAGCAATCGGGCTTACCATAACCGATGTGTTCAAAGCGCTTGAATCGAATAATAAAAACACGGGGGGTGCTTACATCGAGAAAAACCATCAGGCCAATTTTATTCGGGGTGAAGGTCTTGTACGGAGTCTTGACGACATAAAAAAAATCGTTATTAAAAATGAAAATGGTGTGCCTGTTACGGTAAGTGACGTTGCCGAAGTACGCTTTGGTTCAGCCGTTCGCTATGGAGCTTTGACACAGGATGGCGAAGGCGAGGTCGTAGGCGGGCTTGTAATGATGCTAAAAGGAGCAAATTCAAACGAGGTCATTGTCCGAGTCAAGGAACGGATGGCCGAAATACAGAAATCGCTACCGGAAGGGGTGATTATCGAACCGTTGTTGGATAGAAGCAAACTCATAAATGAAACCACGGGAACGGTACGGAACAATCTTTTGGAAGGCGCACTCATTGTAATTTTTGTATTGGTGTTTCTCTTGGGTAACTGGCGCGGTGGTTTGATTGTAGCATCCACCATTCCACTTTCACTTTTGTTCGCCTTTATTTTGATGAACGTTTTCGACGTATGGGCAAACCTGATGAGTTTGGGGGCAATCGACTTTGGTATTATCGTAGATGGTGCGGTAATCATTGTGGAAGCCAGTGTATTTCTTATGGGTAGTTATTTACTTAAAAAGAAAGCCTTGAATAGGGCAGACCGTGATGAGATAGCCGCAAATGCATCCAAAAAGATGATGAATGCCGCTTTCTTCGGACAGTTGATAATCCTAATTGTTTTCCTTCCCATTTTGGCATTGGAAGGAGTCGAAGGAAAAATGTTCCGGCCAATGGCGCTAACGTTCATCTTCGCAATGATTGGAGCCATGGTATTGTGCCTAACCTATGTGCCCATGATGTCAGCTCTATTTTTAAAACCGCCTAAAACGAAGAAGAAAACTTGGGGCGATCGGTTTGTGCTTTGGGTTCAAAGAAAGTATGAACCTCTTTTAGTAAATGCTTTGAAGAAAGGAAAATGGGTCGTGGGTATCGCCGTTGCCCTATTTGCCGTTGCCACATTCGTATTTTCCAGAATGGGTGGTGAGTTTATACCTCAACTGGACGAAGGGGATATTGCGTTCCACACCATTCTAAAGCCAGGCAGTTCGCTGAGCGAGACTATTGAAACCACTACCAAAGTAGAGCGTATTGTCATGGCCGAATTTCCTGAAGTGGAAAAGATTGTGAGCCGCATTGGTGTGGCCGAAGTGCCCACTGACCCGATGCCCATGGACTTTGCCGATGTATTTGTAATCCTTAAACCACGAGATGAATGGGTGTCCGCAGCATCTAAGGATGAGCTTATCGCCAAAATGAAAGAAGCGGTAAGCATTATTCCGGGTGTAAATTATGAGTTTACTCAACCGATCGAAATGCGCTTCAATGAACTGTTAGAGGGTATCCGTGAGGATGTGGCCATCAAAATTTACGGTGAGGATATCGATGTGCTAGCCTCAAAAGCGGACGAGATTACCCAAATCATTGCAGGAACGGATGGTATCGGTGATATGCGGGCAGAAGCTACTTCTGGATTGCCCCAGATGACCATAAAATACAATCGAGATAAGTTAGCGCAGTATGGAGTTAGCATCGACCAACTTAATATGATGGTGCAATCTGCTTTTGCTGGCGGATACGCAGGGGTCATTTTTGAAGGAGAAAAGCGTTTTGATTTGGTCGTCAGGCTCCATGAGCAAAACCGTTCAGATATCAATGACATAAGAAAATTGTACATCAGTTTGCCGAATGGGTCACAGATCCCGCTTCAAGAACTGGCCGCAATTGAATATATACCGGGACCGATGCAAATAAGCCGGGACAATACCAACCGCAGGACCTACGTGGGTGTAAACGTGCGTGGCCGCGATGTGGAATCATTGGTCAATGAGATTAAGGATAAACTGGATGCCAATCTTGATTTGCCTCCCGGTTATTTTATTCGATATGGTGGTGCATTCGAAAATCTTGAAAGGGCAAGTGAGCGATTGCAGACCGTAGTTCCGGTAGCGTTATTACTAATTTTTATCCTAATTTATTTTGCCCTAAAATCATTTCCACAATCCTTGATGATTTACCTGGCCATCCCGATGGCGACCATAGGCGGTGTTTTCGCCCTATGGCTCAGGGATATGCCCTTTAGTATTTCAGCAGGGGTCGGCTTTATTGTGCTTTTTGGCGTAGCGGTACTCAACGGATTGGTAATGATCAGTGGGTTCAACGAGTTGAAACAGGAAGGTGTTGCTGACCTTAATGTTCGTATTCTCGAGGGAACAAAACGCAGAGTACGCCCTATTATGCTCACGGCGTTCACGGACATTTTAGGTTTTCTTCCGATGGCAATTTCAGGATCCGCAGGGGCTGAAGTGCAACGACCCTTGGCAACTGTGGTAATCGGCGGATTGATATCTTCAACACTTCTGACGCTGTTGATCCTTCCTATTTTTTATCAATGGGTTGAGAATCGTTCAGAACGGGAGAGGAAACTCAATTCAAAATTAGTTTCTGCTATGGCCGTGGCAGGTCTTTTGTTCACTTCCACATTTGCAAAAGCGCAACAAGAACAAGATTCACTTCCAATTATCTCCATAGAACAGGCTGGTAAAATTGCCAGGGAAAACTATCCGCTTCTGAAAACAAAACAGCTGGAAATCCAAAAACAAAACACACTTAAAGGGACGGCATATGATCTTGGAAAGACTCAAGTATTTACGGGAGGTGAGGAGGTAGGTGATGGTCAGGGAATTTATACTATAGTAGGTATTGGGCAACAGAGTATCAATCTGTTCGGAATCGGTGCGAAAAGGCGATTGCAGAAACAGCGAATCGCTTTGGCAGAAACCGCTCATGACTTAACTGGCTTGCAAGTAGAACAGGAAGCAAAAAAGGCGTGGTCACAAGCATACCAACAACGACAGAAATATGAATTGTATCGTGAACTGGATTCGATATACGCACTATTCGAAAAGGCTGTCGAACTCAACTTTGAGGTAGAGGCCATTTCCAGGTTGGAATATGCATCTGCGATCAATCAAGCGTTGCAAATCAGCAATAAATTGCAACAGGCCGAAAGTGATTATTTGATAGCCTTGCAAAAGCTCAACCTTTGGTTGGTCTCGGACACCTATTACACAGTTCCAGGAAAGCTTGACGAACGTGAGATTGGGGCTGTAAGTCTCGATGTGGATTTAGCTAAGCATCCGGAATTGGCACTTTCACAAAAGCGAATTGACGAAGCCGAAGCCAATTACCGAGTTGCTCGTACGGATTTATTGCCAAATTTTAACCTGCAAGGAGGGTTGCAACAGGTGAGTGGCGAAAACGGTTTTTACACCTATCAGGCAGGCCTATCACTTCCCTTATTTTCCGGCACGCTACGTAGTGAGGCAAAAGCTGCCAAAATTGATAGTGAAATTGCAAGAGAACAGGCAAATTTTATCCAACGTCAACTGCAATCCGAATATCGACAAGCGGTACAAACTCATCAGAAATGGAAAACTTCCTGGCAATTTTATAGGGATAAAGCACTACCGCTTGCCGGGGAACAGCGCATTGGAGCATTGCTTGCCTATACAGAAGGTGCTGTAGACTATGCCGCATTCACGCAAATCATACGGGATGCCATAAATACTGAAATGGAGGCCCTGAACACTCTTGATAACTATCTAAAATCAGTTTTTGAATTACAATATTTCAATCAATAACATGAAAAATCTATTCATATACACGTTAATCGGGCTGTTCGTTATGTCATTTGGGTTGACCGCTTGTGGCGATTCCAACAGCGAAACTAAAGGGGGCACAAAATCTCGCTCTGCGTTGGAGCAAGCCAATTCCAAAAGCGAAGTCGATAAGGTCGTGTTGACCAAAAAACAGTTTGAGGCCTTGCACATGGCAATAGACACTTTAAAAATGCGCAATATGAGCGGATACGTTGAAGCCAACGGACAACTGGAAGTGCCGCCCCAAAATGAGGCCACCATAACTTCAGTTGTCGGCTCCAACGTTGTATCTATCGAGGTACTTGAGGGAGATCAGGTCACCAAGGGGCAAACGGTCGCCTATCTATCCCATCCTAATATTATTGAGAAACAGACGGATTACCTAAATGCATATAGCAATAGCCAGTTTCTTAAAAAAGAATACGAACGACAAAAAACCCTGTACGATGCAGGGGTGGGGAGCGGTGCAAATTTTCAGAAAGCCGAAGCAGAATATCAGGCATCGCGTAGTTTAGTAAACGGATTGGAGGCACAACTATTACAACTGAATATTAGTGCTTCCGGTTTGAGAAATGGTAAAATTTACCAACGGGTTGCTCTACGAAGCCCCATTGCAGGATTTGTCCAAAAAGTAGAAATCAAAACAGGCCAATATGTAGAGCCACAGACCGACCTTATGGAAATCGTAGACACCCACCACGTACATGCCGATTTGATGGTCTTCGAAAAGGATGTCTACAAGGTAGCGGAAGGACAATTAGTTAGGTTTAATGTTCAATCCATACCCGGAAAGGAACTTACGGCCGAAATATATTCCGTTGGTAAAACCTTTGAGCAGTACCCGAAGGCAATCCATGTACACGCCGAAATCGAGAACAAGGAAGGCAATCTGATACCAGGGATGTACATCCAGGGACGCATACAAACGGAGAATACAATGACAACAGCGATCCCGGAAAGTGCCATAGCAACTGATGGCAACAAGTTCTTTGTTTTTTCAGCTGTAAAGGAAGGTGATGGTTGGGCTTTTATTCCTTGCGAAGTAGCTAAGAGCATGCAAGACGGTGAATGGGTCGCAATCGATTTTCTGACCGAACAAGAACCCAACACCAGGTATGCCTTTAATAATGCCTATTATTTAATGGCGGAAATGAAAAAAGGGGAAAACGAGGAAGAAGGACATTAACGATATGAACAAAAAGAGAAAACAAAATTTAAAGGAAGCACGCTCACTTCAAATATGGAATGTCATTTATGATATTATAGAGGTAGTCGTATCGCTAATAGCGGGATTCACGGCAAATAGTTCGGCATTGATTGGCTGGGGATTGGACAGTACTATCGAAGTGATTAGTGCGGGAACTTTAGGATGGCGGTTGCACGGCGAAATCAAAGGACTGGATGAGAGGCTCGTAGCGAAAAGAAAAATGACCACAATGTACGTAATCGCCATTTCGTTTGCCCTAATTTGCCTTTTCATTTCCTATGATTCCATTACAAAACTAATGAGTCAAGAAACTGCTTCTTGGTCTACGACAGGTATCGTAATACTGATAGTTTCCCTGTGGGTTAACCCTATTTTGATTTATTATAAAAGAATGTACGGGCATAAACTGGATAGCCCTGCCTTACTGGCAGATGCCAAAGATACTTTTATCTGTCTGTATCAAACCGTGGTAGTCCTAATAGGCCTATTGCTTGTGAAATGGCTGGGCTGGTGGTGGGCTGACCCTGTTGCGGCATTGTTGATAGTGCCCTACGCGGCAAAAGAGGGTTGGGCGGCCTTTATCAAAGCAAGAAAAATCAAAGACAACGAGGATATAGAATGAAAGAAATAGAAAGAACCTTAGAAACAAAAGGTGTGCGCCCTACTGCCATGCGAATACTCGTTTACAAATTTCTTGCTGAAAAAAATGTAGCCTTGTCCCTCACCGATATTGAAAATGCCTTTGTCAAGGCGGAACGCACAACTCTTTTCAGAACCTTGAAAACCTTTGAGCAAAACGGAGTCGTACATCAAATTGACGATGGCACCAGAATTCAAAAATTTGCCCTTTGTGAACCTGGTTGCAATTGTGACCTCGAGCAGGATTTGCACCTGCATTTTCATTGCAACAACTGCGACGAAACAGTATGCCTAACACAACACAAGATTCCACATATTAACCTTCCGGAAGGGTATGTGGCAGAGGACGCTAATCTCGTTTTGAAAGGGATTTGTGAAAAGTGCAGCGGACAGTGATTGCACTGTTGTTGCATGACCATGAAAGATAATTTTGAGGGTGTCATTCAAGAAAAATTTTAATACACTCTTTACCCCTCAGGCTGTTGCCTGAAATTCATCCGCATGATATGAAAAAGAAAAAAGTAAACCTACGGGACATAGGTCCCAAAAAACACCAGGGCAAACATGGACGTGAGGACGGGCATAACCATAACAATCCCGGGAAAACTTCTAATTTCAGAACCTACTTGCCCGCCATTTTCAGCCTTGTTTTGCTCATTAGCGGCATTGCCGTTGATTACTTTGACACTTTTCCCTTTTTTAAAGGTTGGATTCGAATTATTTGGTACTCTGTAGCCTATATACCCGTAGGGTTCCCCGTCATCCGTGAGGGTTGGAACAGTATCAGGAGAGGCGATTTCTTCACGGAATTTTTCTTGATGTCCCTTGCGACCCTGGGGGCATTTGCCATAGGGGAATACCCAGAAGGTGTTGCCGTTATGCTGTTTTACGCGGTTGGTGAATTGTTTCAGAATGCAGCCGTGAATCGCGCGAGAGGAAATATTCGGGCCCTTCTGGATGAAAGGCCGGACCATACACTGGTATTTCGTAACGGGAATTTCATTTCCGTAGACCCGGAAACCGTAGAAATTGGTGAAAGGATACAAGTGCGCGTCGGTGAAAAAATTGCCTTGGATGGCAAGCTTTTATCCGAAAAAGCCTCGTTGAACACGGCTGCCATTACAGGCGAAAGCAAACCGGACACTATCAATAAGGGTGACGAGGTTTTTGCCGGAAGCATCAACCTCGATGGCGTTGTCGAAATCGAGACAATCAAGGAATTCAAGGACAGTTCGATCGCACGGATTCTGGATATGGTGCAGAACGCTACTGCCAGAAAATCCAAGACTGAGCTGTTCATCAGGAAGTTTGCAAGGATATATACACCTATCGTTGTTTTCCTCGCTATTGGCCTGACGTTCTTCCCTTATTTTTTTGTGGATGATTATGTATTCCGGGATTGGCTGTACCGCGCTTTGATTTTTCTCGTGATTTCGTGCCCTTGTGCTTTAGTCATTTCTATTCCCCTGGGATATTTCGGGGGGTTGGGAGCGGCATCTCGAAACGGAATTCTTTTTAAAGGGGCCTCCTTTTTAGACGCCATGACAAAAGTAAATACAGTGGTCATGGATAAAACGGGAACAGTTACAAAAGGGGTATTTAAAATAAAGGAAATAAAGTCCATGGTATTTGAGGAAGCCGAGTTTATGAAATACCTGATGGCGATGGAGGAACAATCCACCCATCCTATTGCAAAGGCGATTCTGGAGTATAAGGCAGCCGGGTCAGATTATGAGGCCACCGAAGTTACCGAGGTGGCAGGTAAGGGTTTAGAAGGTACGGTCAACGGAAAGAGCGTGCTAGTTGGAAACAAAGCCCTGATGACTGCAAATAGCATAGAAGTCCCTTCTGAAACGGAAGGTATTGTAGAATCTATTGTAATGGTCGCCACAGACAGAAAATTTGCAGGTTATGTGACCATCGCCGACGAACTGAAAGAAGATGCTCAACGGGCTATAGAGCAAATCAGGGATGCAGGAATTTCGAAAATCATCATGCTTTCAGGTGACAAAGACTCCATTACGCAGCAAGTCTCTCAGGAGTTGAATATCGATTGGGCCAAAGGGGGGCTCCTACCGGAAGATAAGTTGAATGAAGTTGAAATCCTCAAAAAACAACCCGACACCACTGTGGCCTTTATGGGCGATGGCATCAATGACGCGCCCGTACTGGCGGCCAGTGATGTGGGGATAGCAATGGGAGGTTTGGGAAGTGATGTGGCTATTGAAACGGCAGATGTTATCATCCAGACCGACCAACCGAGTAAAATTGCAAGAGCGGTAAAAATAGGACGTTCAACGCGAAATATTGTATGGCAAAATATCGGATTGGCGTTCGGGGTGAAGATAATCGTACTCATTCTGGGTGCCGGCGGCCTGGCTACGATGTGGGAAGCTGTTTTTGCAGATGTTGGGGTGGCACTTTTGGCCATTTTCAATGCGGTTCGGTTGCAGCGGATGACTTGGGATTAAAACAGAATAATTAGGTCTCATTACGCATTCATATACTTAAGAATTTTCTTAAATAAAATAATAATTATATTTTTGTTTATGAATTAATTCAAGAAAAATGAGCTTGGAAATAACTTGTACACGGAACGAGGCAGATAAGAAACAGATATCGAGATGCAGGGAAACTATAGAGAATTCTTCGAACAGCTTTAAGGCAGTAAGTAAAGTTCTGTCTCTTGCGGGAAGCGAGGTACGACTGAAAATCCTATTCCTATTGAACATTGAGAATGAACTGTGCCCATGTGATATCGCGGATATACTAGAAATGAGTGTGCCTGCCGTGTCCCAGCATATTCGAAAAATGAAAGATGCAGGTATCATCATATCGAGACGTGATGGTCAAACACTTTATTATTCGCTGGTCAAGAATGAGGACAATATTCTAAATGGAATTTTCAATTCACTCTCCATAAGAAAAAGAACAGCTTAAAAACATATGATGGAACCAAACAAAACCTCAAACACGGCGGCTTATGCGGGCATTTTTACAGCTGTAGCAGCATCAATATGTTGTATAACCCCTGTCTTGGCATTGATTGCCGGAACAAGTGGTATTGCATCTACATTTTCCTGGGTCGAGCCATTTAGACCCTATCTTATCGGCCTGACCATTATTGTCTTGGTGTTTGCGTGGTATCAGAAACTGCGGCCGAAAACTCAGGAAGAAATTGATTGCGTCTGTGAGGATGATGCAAAACCTACGTTTTGGCAATCCAAACAGTTTTTGTTCATCGTAACGGTATTTGCGGGATTGATGCTGGCCTTTCCGTACTATACTAATCTATTTTATGCGCAGCCCACCAAGGATATCGTTTATGTTTCTCAATCCAATATCGAACAACATACTTTTGATGTTGTGGGAATGACCTGTGCAGGTTGTGAGGCACATGTAGAAAGCGAAGTCAATAAATTGGATGGAATTATTTCGGTCAAAGCCAGCTATGAAAATGCCAACACCATCGTGGAATTTGACAAGACCAAAACCGATTTGCCCGCAATCCGAAAAGCTATAGAAAGTACCGGCTATAAAGTGGTCGAGAAAACCACTAAAGAAAATAAGTAGATGAAAAAATATGATGTTTTCATTATTGGCTCGGGTATGTCCGGTATGACAATCGCCTATAAATGTGCCTCAAAAGGTCTTTCGGTGGGCATTACTGATGAACTGCCTTATGGTGGCACCTGCGCCCTACGAGGCTGTGACCCAAAAAAAGTAATTATCGGTGCCACGGAAGTACGTGACTTTGCCAAACGGCTTCAAGGGAAAGGCATTGATACCATTCCGGATATCAACTGGAAGGATATAATGGCGTTCAAACAGACCTTTGTCGATGAAATGCCAAGGAAAATAGAAAAGGGGTATAAGAAGAACGGCATCGATACCTTTCACAGTTCCGCTGCGTTTATAAATGAAAATACCTTAAGTGTAGGTAACCAGACCATCCAAGCTGATAATGTTGTAATTGCATCCGGTTCAAAACCAAAAGTTTTAGACTTTGAAGGCGGACAGCTTGCGCAAACGAGTACGGATTTTCTAAACCTTAAGGAATTGCCAGAATCCCTGCTTTTCATCGGTGGTGGATATATAGCTTTTGAATTCGCCCATATTGCGGCACGTTCCGGTGCCGAGGTAACGATAGTACACCGGGGGAAACGTCCGCTAGAAAACTTTGACAAGGATATTGTAAAACATTTGGTTGATGCCACAATTAATTTAGGAGTTAGGCTTGTTCTTGAAACCGAAGTTTCTAAAATTGAAAGTGAAGATGGTCACTTTGTAACCACAGGAATTTCTGAAGGAATGGAAACTACCTACAAATCGAAAGCAGTATTTAATTCCGCGGGTCGTCCGCCTGCCATTTTTGATTTAGAATTGGAAAAAGCAGGTATATCCTTCTCAAAAAAGGGGATAGCGGTCAACGAATACCTTCAGAGCATATCGAACGCGAACATATATGCAGCTGGTGATGCAGCGGACTCAAGAGGATTGCCCTTAACACCCGTAGCTGTTTTGGAAGGACACGTCGTAGCTTCAAATATCATTAAAGGAAATAAGAAAAAAGTCAGTTATCCCCCAATGCCTTCCGTGGTTTTCACTTTGCCCACAATGGCAACGGTTGGCCTATTGGAAGATAAGGCCAAGGAAAAAGGTTTTGATATCAACGTCAATTTTGAAAAAGTGGGTAATTGGTTTAATGCGAGACGCCTGAATGTGGATGAATATGCTTTTAAAACAATCATCGATAAAAATAGTAACACTATTTTGGGCGCGCATCTGATCGGGCCTCACTGCGAAGAAACAATAAATCTTTTTGCCATGGCGATAAAGACCAAGATGACCATCAGTGATTTGCGGACAATGATATTTTCATATCCTACAATGGTATCTGACCTAACCTATATGCTCTAACTATTATTTATGGAAACTACTATATTAAAATCCACGATTACCTGCCCAGAATGTGGCCACAAAAAAGAAGAAGAAATGCCAACAACGGCCTGTCAATTCTTTTATGAATGTGATAATTGCAATCAAGTATTAAAACCAAATGACGGGGATTGCTGTGTATTCTGTTCTTACGGTACTGTATCCTGTCCACCAATTCAGGAAGATTCAAAATGCTGCCAATAAATTCGGGAAATTATTTGGAGACCACCCCAAGAGCATAGTTACATTGCAATAAAATTTTTATCAATGATACCACGGGATTTAAGTAAGGACATAAAAACAAGATTGCAAAGTATCAATGGGCAACTTAGCGGCCTCATGAAGATGCTGGACGAGGATACAGATCCTGAAAAGATACTGATACAGTTCAAGGCAGCACAAAAGGGTTTGGACAAGGCTCATTTTCTGTTACTGGACGAAACTTACAGAAAGGCTTTAGCAATCAAAATTTCAGAAACCTTGGAAGCTTGTCCTGGAGATTGTGGTAATGAAGACCGTATTGAATTTATACGGAAACAGTTTCCTGACTTGGAACTGGAAAGTCTTACTGACAAAATGAAAGAAATCGCCGCACTTAAATCCAAATTGGAAGACTCCAACAAGGAATAGTACTAGCGAAACAACGACCCCAGTTAATGGCCCAAAATTATGGGTCATTTTTTTTGAAATATTGTTTGGAGACCACCCCAGGCACCCACCTACCTTTGTACCGTGCTTATTTAATAAGCCATTATGAATAAAATTTTATTAAAAAATAGATTATGAAAAGTCAAGTAGAAGTCTTTACAGCCAACTGCCCCGTTTGTGACCCAGTGGTCAAAATGATTGAGGAACTGACCTGTGATGGATGTGAAGTGACAACATACGATTTGGTAAAAAAATGCGATGATAAGACTTGTCTTACCAAGATGAACGAATATGGGGTACAAAAAATACCCGCAATAGCCGTAAATGGAAAATTACTGGATTGCTGCAAGGATTCCGCCATTACCAAAGAAAAGTTGATAGAAGCAGGTATTGGGCAAAATTAAAAAAAAGATTTGGGTACAGCCATTTTTTACCAAATATCCTGTTGCTGTGCCGAGGGTTGTTAAGAAATAGCAGCTTAACATTTAAAAACAAGTGATTATGTCCTTTTCCACTTTTCATCTCAGATTCGTTCTCATCATTATCCTTTGCTCATCGACAATAACTATTGTTAATGCACAGGGACACGGGCCCTTATACGGTTTACAGACCCCTACCCTCGCCAAGGGAGGCGTGGATTTAAATGTCGCAAGTATGAGTTTGAGCACCGAGAACGAAACATCCTATATGCTGCGTTATCTGTTTTCCTATGGTATCACAGAAGATTTGCAGATTAACTTGACCACACCCACTATGATAGAGCGCCTTGACAATGCACCGAGAACAAGGGGAAACAGCAATATGCCCGCCAATGGTGATATTGAAGCATCTCTTTGGTACCGATTTTTTTCCAATGCCTATGGGGTCGGGAAGCGATTTGAATCTACAGCGATTTTAGGGGTATCAGCCCCTACTGATGATGTTCGAGGGCAAGTAAATGTGGGCAATTCCATCCACGGTGCAATTTCTACGGGATACGCCTCACGTACTTGGTATGTGTGGTTAGGCGGTGGCTATCAGTATTATTTTGAAAAAGACAACGAACAACTTGGCGACCTGCCATACGCGAGTGTCGTGGTAGGGTATCGTCCCAATATCTTTATGGGCGATTATCCAAAACCCGATTGGAGGATTTTTATAGAAACCGTGGCAGAATTTCCGGGAGACAATAAATATAACGAACAACAAAACTTTAGGGATTCAAGAAGCAAAAAAGTATTGATGGGGCCTTCATTTTTAGGTTTGTACGGAGCGTGGGGGATTTCATTTGGAGCCTTGTTTCCGGTGGTGCAGGACCTGACCCCAAGCTCAATAAAAGAAAATTACAGAGTATCCATTAATCTAAGTTATTGGTTATAATAGAATCAAATTTTAAAAATTAAGAAGATGAAAAAAATAGCATTGATTTTGATAATAACATTACTTGGTACTTTGAGTTCAGAGGCACAGATTCAAAAAGTGGACCAAGAGGTCTATGGGATGGATTGTGCGCCTTGTGCTTATGGCCTGGAACGCGGTCTAAAAAAAATGGACGGACTTCAAAATGTAAGGGTGAGCCTTAACGATGGAAAAGCGTATTTGGAACTGGCAACTGAAAACAAACTCACATTACAGGGCATTCAGGAAGAAGTGAAACAAAATGGATTTTCAGCAAAGAAAGCCCAAATCACCATTTCAGGAACCGTGAAGAAGGTAAACGGGCTGTGGGTAATTGATACCGGCCAAGAGCTATTTGATATATCGCAGCATTCACCGACTGAACTACTGCAAGCATTGACTCCTGGAATGACAACTTTAAGTGGTACGGTAGAAGATGAGGAGGATGGAAACCTTTCGGGCCGATGGGCCATAACACTTACAAAAATCAAATAAGTTTTTATGAAGTCTTTCGACAAAATGTTATTGGGTTCCAGTTTGCTTGCTGCCGTTCTTCCCTTGATGTGTTGTTTCATTCCCGCATTGCTTTCGGTGGTGGCCGGATTGGGATTTATAAGTAGAGGTTTTCAATGGGTACACCCCGCTGAGCTCTATCTGACCCTATTTTCGGTTGGCAGCCTTGGGGTCGCACACTATAAAAATTTTGAAGGCTCAAAGAAGCTTTGCCGGAGGAAGTCGTGCCAAGAGGGTAAAATCCATCGTGGTATCAACTCCTGGTCTCTATGGATAATTACATCCCTGGTTTTCATTTCTATGATTGTAAATTTTTGGTATGAATTTTAGAAAGGTGTACATCTTCCCCGTTGTTTTTTTGCTTCTTTTCATATCTAGTTGTAAAAAGGTTCAAAAACAATGGCATTTCGAAAGGAAAATTATGCTACCTATAGAATCCCGTCCCCTGGCATTGGCCAAGGACGGGGAAACCATTTGGTTTTCGGACCCGGATTATTTCCGACTTTTTAGAATTGACTTGAACGGAAGGGTCTTGGATTCCATTATTGGCATACAACGGCCAATGAACATCCACAGTGATAAAAAGTCGTTGTACATCCCCGAATTTTTGACGGACACCATCTGGAAGTATCGGAACGGAAGGTTGAACCCCCTTCAAATAAAAAAACGTCCTCAAGCCCCCGCAGGAGTATCGGTATATGGGGATACGGTGGCCATAGCGGACTTTTATAACCACCGTATTATTATACAGACCGCGGATACGAGTGTCACGATTGGAAAGCAAGGTCATCAAGATGGTAAGCTCTATTATCCTATTGATGTAAAACTGAGAGGCAGCAAGGTATATGTTGCCGATGCCTATAACCACAGGGTTCAGGTCTTTGGTTTTGGTGGAAAACACTTAAAGACGATTGGTCTCAATGACCAAATAAACGTGGCCTCTGGTATTGAATTGAATAGTCAGGAAATAGCGGTAACAGATCAAGAGAACGATCGTGTTTTGATTTATGGCTATGATGGGCAATTGTTTCAAGTTTTGGAAGAAGGGATCAATTATCCTACGGATGTTTTGTTGGATATGGAATATCTGTACATTACAAATTTTAAGGAGAATTCTATTTCGGTCTATCAAAAGAGGTGACTTGTTTGTATTGATTCGAGGTTTGACATGGAGTGATAAGAAAAAAAGGCTCCTACTTTAGCTTCTCCTTTTAACTTAGTGACTCAACCGATGCAATTAATTTTATCTCGCACATACATATTCTGTGAACTCATGTCGATAAAGCAAGATTATTATTTTCTTGAACGCTTTGGTCATCACGATTGCAGGCCGACGAAACTCATTGATGCATTATCAATAAATTGATTATTCCTTTTTCATACCCCATAAAAATAGGGTTACTTTTTTTTCACAATAACAAGAAACCCTAATTTTTTGTTTGTAGATAGTAAACCAATCCTATCGCCATCAAAATGATCAATCCTGCAATTATAAAAGGATAATAAAAGCCACCTGCCAGCAACCATGTTCCCAACACAGGCCCTAAAATCTGGCCGATACTGTTGGAGGAGCTTTGAATGGAAATATTTCTTCCCGTATCTTCCTTGGATAACAAAGAGACTGCCGAAAGCAGATTCGGGGTTACCATGGCACCGCCACTGGCAAATAGTATTATCATACCATATACAGATAGCTCACTTTGTAAAAAAGGGAACATTAAGAGCGATACCCCTGTTATCAATAAGCCTAACGTTATTTGCTGTTTTGAGGTTATTATCTTTTCCCCATAAGTAGCAAAAACAGGCTGTAATACCGCCATCACAGAACCGCAAAGCATAAAGCCTATACCCACTTGACTACTATTGAACGCCAATTCATCCTTGCCATAGATTGAAAAGACGGTTTCAAAGAGGGTCACAACAAATTGCATTACAAAGGATAGCAGCAGTAGGATGATAAAATAGTTACTTAAGGTAAAATCAAATTTTATCGTTTTTTCTCTAATCCTGGTCACAATTGCCGTGTTCTTCAACCATTTTATAATTACGAACAATATGATCAAACCTAATATGGCGGCAAAAAGAAATGGAATCGAAAATCGGTTAAAATGAAATATCCCAAAAGATAGTTCCAAGTGCACATTGGTCTGCGATAAGAGGCCGCCCAAAACAGGGCCAAAAATAACACCAGAACTAATGGCCACTCCGGACCATGCCATTGTTTTGGTTCTTCGCTTTTGAGAGGTTATGTCACTTAGATAGGCATTGCTTACAGGAATGACGGATGAAGTGAAAATTCCCCCAAAAATGCGGGCGGAATAGAGCATTGTAAGCGAAGTAGCCAGCCCGGTCAGCAAGTTCATTGTTATAAATCCGATTAGGCCTACTAGAATTATGGGCTTACGACCATATTTATCGGAAAGTCTTCCCCATACAATTACGAATATGAGTTGGAACAACGGATAAATACTGGTCAACATGCCGATATGGAAGTTAATCCGGTCGGCATCTAAATTATCTTTTAATGCCAATCTTTCCGTATAGTAGGGGAGAATGGGCAGTAGTATCCCATACCCTAACATAACGACAAATAGACTTAGCAGAATCAAAAATATCCTGCCAAGTTTTTGTGGCTTGTTCATCTATTTCTTCGCAATTTTCCTTTTTAGTAATTGGGCGTTTATGGCGACAATGATGGTTGACAAGCTCATAAATACGGCTCCTACGGCCGGACCAAGGACAAATCCCGAAGCGTATAGGACTCCTGCGGCAAGGGGTATTGCGACAACATTATAACCGGTAGCCCATATCAGGTTCTGGATCATCTTGTTATAGGTGGCCTTCCCAAACAAAATCAGGTTAGCGATGTCTTGTGGATTGCTGTTTACTAAAATAATATCTGCTGTCTCTGCGGCTACATCGGTACCTGAACCGACTGCAATGCCAACATTGGCCTGTGCCAGTGCAGGGGCATCGTTAACCCCATCGCCGGTCATTGCTACAAATTCCTCCTTTTCCTGTAATTGCTTTACGATTTCAACCTTTTGGTGTGGCAAAACTTCGGCATAATACCCGTCAAGTCCTAATTTTTCGCTCACCGCCTTTGCTGTCTTTTCATTGTCTCCTGTTGCCATGAGCACTTTAATATTGTTCTTTTTGAAAATCCTGATCGCTTCGGCGGATTCCGGTCTGATCTCATCGGCAAGTGCAATGTATCCTGCCAACTTCCCATCGATTAAAACAAATACAACTGTTTCAGCAGCATCACTATAGGCATCTTTTGGAATATCTATTTTTTCATCCCTTAAATAACCAGGGCTTACCACTTTTATCTTTTTGTTCTCAACAGTGGCTTCAACACCTTTTCCGGTTATAGAATTAAAATTTTTAGGTTTTGGGATGATTACCTTATCCTCCTTGATTTTTTTGATGATGCCAACTGCAATAGGGTGTTCGGAACTTTGTTCCAAAGCACTGGCGAGCCGTAATACTTCGGCCGAGGAATTGTTATTGTCTACCGACTCTATACGGGTAACACCAAAATCCCCTTTGGTCAGCGTTCCGGTCTTGTCGAAAAGCAGAGCGGATATTTTTCGGGATTCTTCAAATGCCGTCCTGTTGCGGATCAACAACCCGTTCTGTGCCGAAACTGCTGTGGAAATGGCTACTACCAATGGAATGGCAAGACCCAATGCGTGGGGACAGGCAATGACCATAACCGTGACCATTCGTTCCAAGGCATATACAAAGGGGAATCCCAATGCAAGCCAAACAGCCAATGTGCCAAAACCAATGGCCAATGCAATATAGGTAAGCCATTTGGCAGCCCTATCTGAAAGGTTCTGCATTTTGGATTTTGTTTTTTGGGCTTCCTCGACCATGGTTATCACTTTATTGAGATAACTATCCTTACCAGTATGTTCTACCTTGACCTTTAAACTACTGTTTCCGTTTACCGAACCACCTATCACTTTGTCGTTTAGTTCTTTTTTTACAGGTTTAGATTCCCCCGTAAGCATTGATTCGTTCAAGTAACTCGATCCTTCCACGACAATACCGTCCGCAGGAACTTTCTCTCCTGGTTTTATCAGGATCAAATCACCTTTCAATAAATCTTCCAGTGCTATATCTTCTATTGTTTCGCCATTTACGCGGTGTGCTTCGGCGGGCATCATACTTACCAATAATTGCAGGGCTTTTGAGGCTCCCAGAACACTCTTCATCTCTATCCAGTGGCCTACAAGCATAATGGCTATAAGGGTAGCCAGTTCCCAGAAGAAATCAACACCTTCAAGGCCAAAAACGGTAGCCGAACTATAAAAATAGGCCACACTTATGGCCATGGCAATCAGGGTCATCATTCCCGGGGCACCTTTTTTCACCTCAGACCAGAATCCCTTTAAAAAAGGCCAGCCACCATAGAAATAAACTATGGACGATATTGCGAATAGAATGTACGGGTTGCCCGGCAACAAAAAATCATAGCCGAAAAATTCTTGGATCATCGGCGACAGAAATAGAATGGGTATGGTCAGTACCAAGGTTACCCAAAAACGTTTTCTAAAGTCAGCGATCATCATCTTATGGTGGTCATGACCCATCTGCCCATGTTTCGGATTATGGTCGGAATGTTCATCATGGCTCATATTGTGTTCCTTATCCATGGTTTTGGTATGGCCATGCTCGGTTTTTTCGGCCAGTGAATCTTTCAATTCGGTCTTTTTATCCACTGCCTTTTCCTTTGCGGAACCCTTACTTCTTTTACTATGATCGTGTTTGTGATGCTCGTGATTTTCCATGTTCTTTATTGAAGTGTTATCGTAGTTTTTTTCGCATTTCTTCGGAAATGTTCTGTGCATATACCCCATAGGCATCGACTAGGGTGCCCTTAATTCCATCTTTGGATGAAATTGCATACAGAATGCTGTTGTCATCGGTACTGCTCATTCCTTCAAAGCGGTGCATTTCATCCACCTTAAAATTTTCGGGATGTATTTCCAATTTTAAGGCGGCACATTCCAAACAATGGGGATTTAGATTAAAGTTATAGGTATATCCCCTATTTTGAAGTGCGTTTATCGCCTCTGAAAGTGTATCGTAACTCTTCATTTTCTTTGCTATTATTTATAGATTATCGTAAAATAGCTTCCGTCGTTTTCTACAAATTTTTGATAGGACAACAGCCCTTTTTTCGATAGTTTTTCAAGAACTGAATATTCAAGTTCCTTTATGCGTATGCCCCACGAATAGGCTTTCACCGTAAGTTTTGAATTGATTTGAATGTCTTTTGTTTTAGGATTAAGCTTTCGGTCAAAAATGTAGATTTTACTTTTTGAGCCGAAAAAATCCAGTAATCCCGAATCAAAACTAATTTCAAGTTCAACATTTTTCAAACTGTCCATGTTGTATAAATCTTTGAAATTTTTGGAACTGGTGTTTATTTCGGTTTCTTTCGATTTTCGATTTGAAAATGGAAATGCCATTACCATAACACTCGATGCTTCTGGCCGACAGCGATAGGTGGTGGAGTATTTATCCGTTGAATTCCCGTTTTCATCAAAGAATTCGGTTTCTACCTCAATTTCATAATATCCATCCGTTTCTATTAACCCTCCCGCCTGAAAGGTTTGCTTATTGCGAAAAACTCCATTTTCATCATAATTTTCCCGCACCACCAATCTGTCGGCGAGTTGGCCTATAAGCATTTCTTCTTGTGCCTGTACTAAAAAAGATGACAATAAAACGGTCAAAATGTAAATGGTACTTTTCATGTATGGTACATCAGTTCAGTTACTTCCTGGGCTATGACATCACTTAGGTCAATACCGTTCGATTGGTGTGGTATGGTGTTGCAAGTAATGATATCTTTCACATGGGCATCCCAAAGGTCTTGATAGGCGTTTCCGGAAAAAACAGCATGGATTCCGATGCATATCGCCGGTTTCATTCCGGCATTCTTCAAATGTTCCGTGGTTTCTATCATTGTCTGAGCCGTAGATATGATATCATCCACCAGGACTGGAGTGGATACTTTATATTTCGCTACATTGGGTACGGAAACTTCAACATCACGATCACCATGGCGCACCTTTTGCAATACGGTAAATGGAACTTCGGCTTTTTTGGCTACATCGGAAACCCATTGCTCGCTTTCGGAATCAGGGCCTATTAATACCGGATTGTGTATATTTTCATTGATGTATTTGGAGATGGCATCCGCGGCATGGATAACCCTATTCGGAATATCATATACCTCGCCTAAAGAACTTATGCGATGCAAATGGGGATCGACGGTCGTGATACTATCGGCAAAGCCCGAAATCAATTTTCCAAAATAGGTGGAGGAAACCCCCTCACCATCGTTAAAAACCTTGTCTTGGCGCATATAAGCCAAATAGGGTGCCACCAAACAGGTACACATTGCCCCCAATGATTTGGCCGTATGGCTCAAAAAGTAAAGAGGCAACAACTTTACATCAGGTTCGTGAAGGGTACAGACCAATACCACACATTTTCCTTTTACATCGGACAGAATGCGAGTATAGGACTCGCCATCAGGAAATTTTCGTATCGCACATTCCCCGATTTCGGCATTCATTTTCTTTGCTAGGAGTTCCGTTAATTCTTGGTTGCCGGGAAGGCTAAATAATATCGTTTGCATAAGTTCTTTTTATTGGATTGTAATTATATCATCATGATTCTCATAATATTCCAAGGCATAGTTCAGTTCCCCATTTGTTTCTGCGTGGAGTATATAGAGCAATCCCCCCTTTTCTATCTCATCGCCCAACCGGACGTTCATCGAAATGCCCGCCAATTTGGATTGTGGTGCTCCCGACAATTTTGCGAGTTTTGCAATCTTTCGATTGTTTATTTTTTTGACCTTACCACGTTTAGGTGCATGCATCTCAAATTGGTAAGGGGCAACATAGGTTTTTGAAAATCTTCCTTGGGCCTTGCAGATGGCCTCGAATTTTTGATAAGCCTTTCCGCTTTCCAACAATTCTTTCGCTGTATCAAGGCCTTTTCCTGTTTCCACTTTTTCCGATAGCTCCAAGAGGTGCCCCGCCAACAATAATCCTCGTTCTTTTAGGTCTTGTGGCGCATCCCTCTTATTCTGCAAAACACTTAGCACATCAACCGCCTCTAAATTAGGGCCGATACCCCTGCCCACGGGCTGGCTGCCATCGGTAATGACCACCTTTATTTTAAGCCCTACTGCATTGCCTACGGCTTCCATATGTTCCTTGAGTTTTTGCACGGCCTCTTCACTGCGCACCTTGGCCGTTTTCCCAACAGGAATGTCGATTACCACATGGGTAGCACCTGCAGCCGCTTTTTTAGACAATACCGAGGCAATCAGTTGACCTTCGCTATCAATATCCAAGGCTTTTTCCACCTTAATGAGAATATCGTCCGCTGGGCTTAATTGTGCCGTACCGCCCCATACCAAACAGCCGCCTTCCTGTTCCACGACACGTTTGATTTCTTCGCCAGAAAGGGTAACATTCGTCAATACTTCCATAGTATCGGCCGTACCCGCTGGAGAAGTAATGGCCCGTGAGGAAGTTTTGGGCATGGTCAGCCCGTAAGCGGCGGCAATTGCGACAACGATAGGCGTAGTTCTATTGCCCGGTAATCCCCCGATACAGTGTTTGTCAACCACTATTTCCTTCTTCCAATCCAGTTGTTTTCCCGAGGATATCATCGCCTTGGTAAGGTCCGAGATTTCATCGATATCCATTCGGTCGCCTGCACAGGCCGTAATAAATGCCGATAAGTGGATATTGGAATAATCGCCTTCGATGATATCCGTGATGATGTCCTTGTAAGCTGTATAACCGAGCTTTTGATTATAAATTTTTGCCCTTACAAAGCTCAATGATTCTATGGGTTCCAAATGGGACACGTATAACGTTTCGCCGTCCCATACTTTGAGTTTTTTTGCTGCTATTTGTGACAGCCCTATTTCGCCCTGCCTAAGAACTTCTGAAGTAATGATATGCAGACTTGCAATTATCGAGGAGCTCATGTTCGATACCCTTATACGGGTCAATGCCTCAAACCCTTCTGAAATACAGACATGACAATCTTCTCGCATATACACAACGTTTTCATTTTGCGTGTAAATACCTAGCGATTTATATTTGAGGATGTTTGATTTTTCTTCCATTTCCATGTTATTCTTTCGTAATTTCTTACCTACTTTAACTCTTCGATACCATAGAGTTGGGGAACTTCACTATCCCAGTCATAGATTTCCTTGATTCCCTGTTTTAAGGCCTCGGCCCCTTCTCTTTCGCCATGAACGATAAATATTTTTTCTGGCTGAATCTTTATATCACTCAACCAATCCAACAATTCGGCATGGTCTGCATGGGCCGAAAGACCTTCAATCTCGGCCACTTGCATTTTGAAGGATACAGTCTTTCCATACACTTTTATTTCCTTTTCTCCTTCCAATAATTTTCTTCCACGGGTACCTTCCGCTTGATAGCCAACAAAGAGTAAAGTGTTATCGGGGTTTTGTGCCTGGGTTTCCAGATAGTTCAACATTCTGCCGCCTGTGAGCATTCCGCTTCCGGCAATGACAATTTTTGGTTTGTCATCACTTCTCAGTTCCATAGTTTCACGGTAGCTGCTAACAACGGTAAAGTGGGAGCACATTTTGTCACACTCGTCATCTTCCAACCTATGCCAGTCACGTGTTCTGTGAAATAGTTCCAAGACATTGGCACCCATTGGGCTGTCCATTATCATGGGGACTTTCGGAATTTTGGTTTCTTTTAATAGCCTCCAGAATATCAACATCATCAATTGGGCGCGTTCAACCGAAAAACTTGGTATAAAAAGGCTACCGCCCCTTGAAACGGTTTCGTTGACCAATTTTTCAATTTCGGGAAGCGCTTCCGTCTCTTCGGGATGGAACCTACCGCCATAGGTTGATTCCATAAACAGCACGTCGGCTCTTTTTGGTTTAGCAGGTGGATATAAGAGCAAATCGTTTGTTCTACCAATATCCCCTGAAAAGACAAATCGTTTGTCCTGCACATCCAATTCAATATAGGTTGCTCCGAGAATATGTCCGTTATACTGAAATCTTGCTTTTACATTTTTTAAAATGGGAAGCCACTGGTTGAGTGGTATTCCCTTGAAATACGGAATGGTCTTTTCAACATCTTTTAAATCGTACAGCGGTTCTGCGGGACTGTGCTTTGAATACCCTCCCTTATTGGCACGTTCGGCCTCTTGTTCCTGTATTTTGGCACTATCGTTCAATATAATCTTGGCGATGTCCAAAGTGGGATAGGTGCCATAAATAGGCCCTTTGAAACCTTGCTTTACCAACCTTGGCAGATAGCCGGTATGGTCCAAATGGCCATGGGTAAGCAATACGGCATCAATTTCGGTGACGTTTACAGGTGGATATTCCCAGTTTTTTAAGCGTAGTTCTTTGAGCCCCTGAAACAGACCGCAATCGATAAGTATTTTTCTGTCCCCTGTGTCCAGAAGATATTTGGAACCAGTAACAGTACCAGCCGCTCCTAAAAAATGGATATTAATAGTTCTTTCGGTCATAATTCAAGTGTTTGGTTGATGGGTTTCGCATAGACTTTGCGAATCGGCTAGAATCTTTTTTCGTCTGGCCCCATCAATCCCAACTTTTTTCAACACATCGGGATTGTCCTTTATTTCCCTACAAAGTACAATTCCATGTTCCAACAATTTCGATTTCTCCGATTTGGTAATCGTGGTCAGTGAGGTTAAGGGATGCAGGCCAGCTGTGTCTATTCTATTCTTTAGTGCTTTTCCTTTGGGATAATCCCAACTGGTCAGCATTAACCCGACACAGTTTCCATAATGTGTGGCATCACTTGTAAATCGGGTATTGGTGTAAACACCGCCTTGGTGTGATTTGTTTTTGTGACCTTCTTGCTTTTCCCATTGCTTTTGAACATCCAAAAATCTAGATTGGATGTAGAGCGGGATTTTCACATTGCAAAACCGGCCTTGGTCGCTGTGATATTTACACTCTATCATATAGTGCCTATTCCCTTTTTGGGCAATCACGTCCACTTCATGCTGTACACAATCGCCTTTGACGAGTACCCCTACTTCTACCTCAAAGCCTTCATACTGCAATACTTTGCCAACAAATTTTTCAAAGGGGTAACCGGATGGCCCAAGTTCCATTAAGGCCTTTTTTAGCTTATATCGCGACGCACTTACCCTTGCCCTGCTTTTTAGCATCCTGAAGGCCATTTGATAGATTTTTTTTGTGGTCATTCCATCCTCAATATTTCCTTCTACTTCATGGGCGATTTGCTGTACAAGACTTTCATCGACCTGAGAACGTCTTAGGGAGTTGACAAGTTTATTCATATCAAATGCCTCCATTTCGCCCGAATATTTTTTAACCTGTATTACTCCCATTCCTAAATGCGTATTGTCATTACCGGAAGTGTGGAATGATTGGCTACACCCTCAGCGATACTTTTGGAAAATAAGTTTAAGAAACCCGTATTCCCGTGCGTACACATGGCAATTAAATCCGCCGGTTCATACGTTAAGAAGGTATTGATTCCCACCTCTACAGAGGGTTCGTTATTGACGAACATGGAATAATGTTTCAGGCCTGGAAACTTTTCAACAAATGTTTGGATAGGTTTTAGTCCTGCTTGAATACTATTGGTATCCGTTTTCGTATTGACGCGCAATAGATGGATATGTGCATTGCATTTTTTTGCAATGGAAATAACATGCTTAAATGCTTGACTTACATCCTCTTCAAAATCAGAAACAAATACGATATTTTTAAAAGGGAAAGCAACCTCGTCCTCCTTGACCACGATTACCGGAACATCCGATTTTCTGACGATCTCTTCCACGTAACTACCCAACAATTCACGTACAGCACCCTTAGTGCCGCTACTGCCCGTGATAATGAAATCATGGTCAAAATGCCCCGAATGTTTTATAATATGCTTGGTTCCTACTTGATATTGAAGGAAGGTTTGACATTTCAAATGTTCCTGTTCTGCCTTCTTTTCCAGCTCGCGTAAAGCGGATTTTGCACTGCCGATTTTTTTCAAGGTTTCAGGATGCCGTTTTTCCTTTTCCTTCTCCAGCTTTACCCAATCAACAGGGGTCTGTATCAAATGGAAAAAATGAATCTCGGCATCAAAAAGTTTGGCCATGTCTATTCCGAGTTTCGCAGCTTTAGTGCAGTTTTCAGAGAAATCTGTGGGTACTAGTATATTTTTCATTGTTATTATTATTAGGTAGTATATGTTTGATCTTTATGATATGCGTTGTCGCCTTTTTGCCTGTCATTTCATTAAAAAAGCGTTGCACTTCTCGAAACAATTTAAGTTGTGTATGATAGTTTCGGCAATAATTGTCAATGTTGTGTCAGCCGGATTTCCATGAATCAGTCAAAACCTAATTCTGATCATAACGCAGCTTCCCGAACCTAGGGTTTTTGACGCTTCATCACGGTACAGTTCCTCAGGATTAGTTTATTCCGAACATTATTTATCTCCAGCATTTTATTCTTTCCCTCGGCTGCTTTTCGTTGGTAGTATTCCCTTAATTCCGGGTCGTGATTGATTGCAGAGAGGGCACACATGTGGAATTGCCTTTTTAAGACGCGGTTTTCCATATGGTGTGTTTTGGCCCACTTTTGAGGGCTGGTCCCGTAGGTATACTCAAAGGGGGCTGCCCCGCAAAAGCAAGCAAGTTGCTTCAGGTTTTCATAGCGGGTGAAGAAGCTTGTAAAGATGGTTGGGTAAATTGCTGCATTCATTCCAGGGGAATCGCATACCGAGATAAATGCCCCAACATGTTTAATATTTGTGTCCATAGTTCAATCTTGGTTGTTAACGTTCACGTCATCGGTCGATCTTTTCATATTCTGGTTTTTAAACAGTGGAACACTCTTCTTGTGTTTTTAGTACTTTATCTGAGCCTGTGATGGGCATATTTCCATAAAATCGATTGAATACCATACAGGCCGTAAGATCGCCGGTAACGTTTACTGCCGTCCGAAACATTCCAAGCAACCGTTCCACCCCTATTATGATGATTATTCCTTCTGCCGGTATGCCTGCACCGGATAGTACGGAAGCTAAAATCACAACGCCCCCTCCGGGTATTGCAGGTGTCCCTATAGACGCCGCAACGATGGTAACCACCACCACGATGACATTCAAAAGGCCCATTTCCAGTCCGTATGCTTGGGCAATAAAGAGGGTGGTTATGGTCTGGTAAAGCGCCGTGCCGTCCATATTTACGGTGGCTCCGATAGGGATTATGAAATTACTGATTGTAGGATCAACCTTTAGTTCTTCTTCCGCAGTTTTGAGGGAGAGCGGCATTACCGCCGCGGAACTTGTGGTCGAGAAGGCCAGCAGTTGCACATCCCTGATCTTACGTAAAAACCGTAACGGATTTCCCTTGCCCAAAAGGCTTACACCTATCAGGTAAATTATGACCAACAACAATAGCCCTATCAAGACGACGAGCACATAAAAGCCCAGACCTGAAAGGGAATTTAGACCAACGCTAGAGGTCAGTTGCGCCATCAAGCCGAATACCGCCACCGGCACCAACAACATGGCCCACTTGACCACGGTCATACAGATTTCCTGAATGGCACTCAATAATAATTTTACGGGTTTTAGCAAGTCGTCGGGAAGGGACAATACGGCAACACCTATTATAATAGTAAAAATGACGATACTCAACATTTCGCCACTTACCATGGATGCCAAGGGATTGTCGGGCAACAAATTTGTTATAGCAGTGGGGATATCGTTCAAGCCGAATGACAGCTCGGTGCTTTCGGCATTACTGGTCAAAGCCTCTTCATGATCCACAGCGGCTTGTTGATGTAGATACTTGCCAGGGCGAAAGATTAAGGCAAGGATCGTACCTATAGTTACCGAAATAATTGTTGTGGAAATAAAATATAAGAGCACCCCACCACCTAGCTTTCTCAGATTCTCTTTGTCATTACTTGCTATACCTGTAATGATAGAGGCAACGATCAAGGGTATCATGATCATCTGTACCAATTTAAGAAAGAGCATGCCAGGTAGGGCCAACCAATTGCCAAGAACATCGGCAGTGCTTTTGGTTATCCAACCATTTTGAGGACTTAACAACAGTCCGAGACCGACCCCAAGGAACAGTGCAATGATGACTTTTAGCCATAACCTATCTTCCACCAATTTTTGCAGGTAGTGGTTAAGGGATTTCAGTGATTTTATTTCCGTATCGAACATTCTTGATTATCCATTATGCTATGGTTACTTTCTTCTCTAAATAAACGCCCTGTACGCCACGTAACAGTTCTACCCCCTCTTTGAACGGCCGCTGAAAAGCCTTTCTTCCCAAGATCAGACCGGAGCCTCCCGCTCGTTTATTGATTACTGCGGTGGTAATTGCTTCGGCCAAATCGGATTCGCCTTTGGAGCCACCTCCCGAGTTGATCAACCCGATTTTTCCCATATAGCAGTTTGCCACTTGTAACCTACATAGGTCAATGGGATGTTCCGTGGTCAAGGTTTCATACATGGCATCTTCGTATTTGCCGAATCCAATGTTTTTGAATCCAAAATTGGTAGTTGGCAACTTTTGCTTGATAATATCCGCCTGTATAGTAACCCCAAGATGATTGGCCTGCCCTGTCAAATCGGCCGATGAATGATAATCTTCTGTATCGGTTTCGAAAGCTTCGTTTCGGGTGTAACACCAGAGAATGGTGGCCATCCCAAGACTGTGCGCCTCCACAAATGCCTCGGAGATTTCCTTCAACTGCCGATTACTTTCATCGGAACCGAAATAAATGGTCGCACCGATTGCAACGGCACCCATGTTCCAAGCTTCCTTCACTGTACCGAAGAGGGTTTGGTCATATTTGTTGGGATAGGTCAGAAGCTCGTTGTGATTTATTTTTACGATAAACGGAACTTTATGCGCATATTTCCGCGCGTAAAGGGCCAAGCCCCCGAAAGTCGAGGCCACTCCGTTGCAGCCTGCTTCGATAGCCAATTTTATGATGTTCTCAGGATCAAAATAGTCAGGATTTTTATAGAAGGAAAAAGCGGCGCTATGTTCAATACCCTGATCGACAGGAAGAATGCTGAGATATCCTGTGCCAGCAAGATTTCCGTGACGATAAAGTTGTGAAAGGCTTCCGAGGACCCGAGTATTTCGATCAGTGTTGACGAATACCTTGTCTACAATGTGTTTCTCTGGTAACTGCAATTCATCCTTGGTAATCTTATTGCTAACATGTTCCAGGTAGAAAGATGCCTTGTCCCCTAAATGTTCCTTTATTTCTTCAAATGTCATCTCTATTTTTTAATTAATTCCTAAACTTTTATTGGTTTTGACGATGGATTTTTGACCATCATTTTCGATACCCGTCAATGCTCGTATCGCATCAATGGTCTCAGGAATTACGATGGCCTGATTATCCACCACATAGGCATAAAACAGTTCGTCGACCACGACTTTGAGCATGTCTTCCCACAGGGCGACTTCGTACATATCGCCCCAAGGCCGTCCCATATCCAGATACATTTCCTTAATGGTGTTGTTCGAGACCAGCCCTTGATCGTAGCGTATCAATTTGATACGGGTCGAGGTTTTAAGGGCCGCTAGCACTTCCTCTTTGCATGCTTTTCTCTTTAGCTTTACGTTCCAGTAGTGCATATGGCTCAAAGTTTGGGGTACTTTTACCGCCGATGTAATTACATCGAGATCGGGATCCACGCTTTGGGCATCCGGACCTTGGTGGCTCGGGATTTCCTTTTCGGGCACCATCGTATTCATAATGCCCCCCAAATGGCTTTCCCAGGGGTCTGTAGCCCTTCTCAAAAGGGTGCCCCTCCCATAGTCAAGTAGTTCGGCTCTTTTTAGTGCAGTCAGCGTTCTTAAAATGGATGTGGTATTGCAGGAAACCACTCTTGTCGAATTCAAACCTACGGCCGATTCATAATTGTTCTCTGCACTAAAGGAATGGCCTGTGGTTTCATGTTTTTCCCCTCCTTGAAGGATAAATTTGATTCCTTTTTCCCTATAGGTTTCAACATTTTTAGCCGCAATCTTTTTGGGGGTACAATCCACAACCAGATCAACCCGTTCCAATAGCTCTTGCATAGAACCTGCAACGGATATTCCCTCCGATCGCATTTTTTCATCTGCTTCCTTGGTTGCGGCAAATACTGCAAAACCTTTTTCCAAGGCGGTCTGTATACGCCAATCGCTAATGATGTCGCAGACCCCGAAAAGGTCCATATCCTCTTGTACATTAACGGCATCGGCCACTCTTTTTCCGATGACTCCATATCCTACTACTGCTATTTTTTTCACACTCTTCTGTTTTTTAACTGTACATTATAAAATGCCGCTATAAGTGCTCCGATCAGCCACCCTATGATAAAAGTTTGGACAATGCCTATGGCCGCTTCCCGAAGGGGGATATCCATTCTAATAATACTTGTAGTGTCCAACCCGTGCAGCAAACTGTTGAAGAAATCTATTGTTCCCTCACGGCCGGCTGTTAACATTACTACTATACAACCCAGATATACCAATGCTCCTGTAAGCCCCATGGCAAAGCCTAATTTTTTTATGTTGATTCGATTCATGATTTTCGTTTTTTGTTATTTATCAGATTCCAAAACTTTCTTTGATTCCTCATATTCTTCTTTCGAGATTTCGCCTTTGGCAAATCGCTTTTTAAGAATATCGTTTGGGTTCTCGTTCTCGTTTTTCCGATAGGGGATGTCGTGTGGGACAAAGAATATCCAGATTAATAGGATCAACCATATGATCCACCATATAAAGTGCATACCGCCCCAGTGTCCATCGAAATAATGCATAGTTTTTTTGTTTTAAATGTTAATACTTAATTATTCTATTTCGGTTATTTTGTAACCGCCAAGCTGATCGAGTTGTTTCTGCAAATCATTTATTGAAAGATTCTCGTTCATATTGATTTTGGCAACTCCTTTTGGATTCAAGAATATTTTCGCTTCATCTATAGCCTCATGGCCTTCCAAAACCTTCTTGACCCTTGTGATACAGCCTCCACAACTTATCCCGTCTATTTGAAACTTCTTCTTCATAAGTTTTTCGTTTTCAATGGTGGTGCTGTTCTTTGTCCTTGTCCTGTTTTTCTTCACTTTTTCTTTTCAGATTATCCTCTGTTAGACCATGACTGTGGCCACCGTGTCGCATTGGCATTAACAAATGCACAGCAAACATGATTACGATAAAAGTGAACAGGGTCAGGTTACCTTTGATCCCGAATACGGGAGCGAAAAAAATAAGCAATAGGGGTAGGCCACATCCGATGACCATCCATAACCAGTGATTTTTCATGGTTCTGTATTCTTTTAAATTAAATTTTAGTGATTTTCAGAGTGATCGGTATTGGAAGAACCCGATGGCATGTTACCCATCATTCCATTCATGTCCATTCCCTTATCTCCCATCATTTTCATACAAGATTCCATACAGTCTTCGCTCATCATCCCTTTTTCGTGCATCATTTGCATCATGTTGCCCATCATCTTTCCGTCCTTCATCATATTTTGCATCATGTTCTTCATCATCATACTGTCTTTCATCATCATCTGCATGCCGCCTCCCTGCATCATGTTTCCCATCATTTTAGTATTGCCCTGCATCATTTGCATAGCATGGTCATTATTCTGCATGGCATCCATAAATTCGGTCATATAACTATGATTGCCTGCTATTGTGTTCATGATTTCAGTTCTTGTTTCGGCATTTTTAAGTAGTGCGTTGGCATCTACACTTTGGTTACAGCTCCCTAGAGCTATGAACGCAATCATAGAAAGCATTAGTGATACTGTTTTCATTGGTTCTAATTTTTATAATTAATATGTAAATGTCCTTAGGTGATATCCTTTATTATGCTTGGAATTTTGCTCCCATAACCAAAATGGCCCAGCGGCTATGGGAGCATTTCCATCTATCAATTAGCTGACTTGAGAAACTCTTCTATTTTTTTACTTTCGTGTTCGGTCAGGTTTGCCCTCACCCGCATGTGTAAGCTTATAGTTTCCCAGTCCGTATCATTGTAATCAGCCGGCGACGGGGCAATGTGACAGCGGTTACAGGTCTCTCCCCATAGTTGTGCCCCGGATTTCTCTATACTAAATTCTTCGGAAGCTTCTACCACTGAATCTGCTGGCACATCGGTATTTTTGTCCTTGGTCGATGAACAGGCGACGACCGTCAGTCCCAATGCAACCATGAGCCCCAAAGCGATTGATAATTTATACACTGTTTTCATTTCTCTAATTTTTATGATTTAATTAAAATCCTATGGCCCAATGCAAAAACAAACCGTTTGTATTGGTGATTCCATCTCCATCATGGCCTCCTTCAGTTTCTGTGGTCTGATAACTAAGCTTCACTACCGACCGCCAGCTCAACCAATAGTTGAGTCCGAAGGCATATTGTGTTGATTTCTCTTCCCACTCAGCGCCTTCAGGTGCGTTAAAGTCTGAGTACCTTCCAACAAGCTCCAATTTTTTCACGAAGTCACTGCTGGCCATTGTGGGCCTATAGCTCAGTTGGGCATAAAAGGAGTTACTTTGATTGTCAAAAGAATATTCTTCTAAATCACCATCTTCATGCATCTCGATAAATGTGGCCGTATCCACGTTGGAACTGTTATATTGTGCTTTTACATCCACTATGCCACTCAATCCCGGTATTTGTTTCACCAAGGAAAAATCCAGGGCATATAAAAAAGCACCAATGTCCTCGAATTCTGAACCCTCTTCCCCTGTGCCGCTGGTTGAATAGGCTGAAAAACCAATTTCAGTAGAAGAATCTGAAAAAGGCAACAACCCGATTCGGCCACCAAAAGCTTTGGCCAAATTGGTATCCTCATAGTTCGCAAATTCCAAAATACCTGCTTCTTCCGGTTCTTCAGATCCATCTTTTATTCTTGGGCCGTTGGTCGAGTACACTGAATAGTTTAATTTGGGGCCACCTAAATCAAATGCCCCCCTAAGCTCTACACCGATACCCGAGGAGGGTGCTATGCCATCGTGTCCGTAGCCCAAGGGGGCATTGGGTAATCTATTTATCCACGCGGGATGCAACCTTTCGATGAATGTGCCGAAGGGCAAAAGAAATTTCCCAGCCCGAACGGTCATGTTCTTGTTGAGCACGTACATGACATCTGCATATTCCAAACCGGTTTCTAATTCATTCCCTTCCAACACAAACTCCAGTTCAGCCTCGAACATCAATCTGTCAGAGTGTTTGTATAGGAATATAGGAGCGAAAGCCGATCCCAGAAAAGTAGATTCTGTTTCGTCGCCCGAATCCATATATTCGAACCCCGTGTGGCCGTAACCACGCAGCATAAATTGGGTCTTACTCGGTTCAAAGGTGTTGTAGGTCTGTCCAAATGCTGAAGACCCAAACGCCAAAATGGTCATAAATACTAGTAGCTTTTTCATTTTTTTAAGGTTCTGATATAGTTAATCAATTCCCATCTTTTCTTTTCCGGCAATGCACTTTTATAAGAGGCCATGGGTGAACGCCCTTCAGTTAACTTCCAGAAAAGAGCTCCGTCGGTCTGGGCCTGCACATCCGTATTGGTCAAATCGGTAGGTTTCGGAGTTAGGCCTGCACCTCCCATGCCGTCTCCCTTTCCTTTTGCGCCATGGCAAATCACACAAAGCATTTTGTAAGTTCTTTTGCCATTGGCAACAGCAGAGGCATCATTTTTCAAGGGGTTAGTCAATTTATCCGCACTTTCGGGCGCTTCCCATTTTTCTTGTGAATTCACGCTCGGTATCGCCAAGAGAAGTAGAAGCACCGTAAGTGTAATAGGTCCTGATAATGTTTTAGTTATTTTCATATTTTGAATCAATTAGGTTGTTGAGTTAAAACTATTTTTTATGGGTCAGTTATAACTTCATAATATTCTTTTATATCTATATAATTTCGTCAAGAAAGCCCCGTTGCCACACTTGGCTATTCTTGTAATCGGTCATGCTCATGCCCATGATTTCCTTGAACTGTCTGGATAAGTGGTTAACACTGCTGTAATCGAGCATATAAGCGATATCAGAAAAGGTATGCTGCCGCAACTGTATGAGCTCTTTTACCTTTTCAATTTTCAACTTGATGAAATATTTTTCTATAGTGGTATTTTCATTTTTTGAAAATTTTTTGCTCAGCACTTTGTAGGCTCTATGCAACGATTTTGTCAGATAGTCCGAAATATTTTCCTTTATATCAAAGGGGACATCGGAAACCAATGATATCAAAGCAATCTTTATTTGCTCGACTATCATCTCTTCTTCACTTTTGGCTATTTCAAAGCCGTTGGAATGAAGGACATCCATCACTTCTCGGTCTACTTCGGCAATTGATATTTCTTGGGCCTTTACCGTAAGTTTCCCTAATTCAAGGGACAATACCGGAATTCCCAAATCACGCAATTCTTGCTTTATGACTTTTAGGCACCGACTACAGACCATATTCATGACCCAATAAACTCTAGTGGATTCCATGTATGAAAATGTTCGTGTTCATAACTGAGTAATAAATCAATCGGAGGATTGATTCTCTGATAAAATACAGGTCGAAAAAGGGTGTCGCCAGAAAATGGACGCGACAGTAGATAACCAAACAATGGGCTGTTGGCAATGGGAAGCACAGATTGTTAATCCGCTTAAATAAAAATCAAATCAAGAAAACTTCGTGAAGTATGAGTATGTCCCGTTCGATCCAGGGAGGATCATGGTTTATAACGGAAACTGTTTTAAGCTCAAGTTCTTGAAATAGACTAAAATAGGAGTGGAAAAATGCTTTTAAAAAGACAAAAGCATGCGAATCAAGCTCAGATGAAGCCTTCTTTAAATCATCATTACCAATGTTGATAAAAGAATCAGTACTACAGCAATTTTTTTGCTCTAAAGAACATTTCTTCGGGGTATTTTCTGGGTTTTGAAGCTTTTCATCACATGGTTTTGCCTCACCAGTCACAGATAAGCTCACCAACTTGCTACAGCAATAATGCATATTTGCCGTAAAAGACATGGTGGTAAATAATACCGTACACGTGAGAAATATGGATAATATTTTAGTACAAATTCGCTTCAATGCTTAATGCTAATTGTTTTTGTTTAGCCTATTTCATATAACTTTGATTTGACTATAACTGTAATTATTTGTTTTTCAATTAATTGAATTGTAAGTCTGTTAAGAATCCGCTTTAAAAATAACCAGGAGGGCTAAACAAAAATATGATATTGGTCATGTTTAAGACTAAAAGATTCGTAATTACGAATTAAACAATGTCTTTGGTATAGTTTCTCACTAGCAATATCTTGGAAAGCGCAGCAAATCGCTTGGAATTACTGATTCAAGCACAGGAAAAGGGCACATATAAACATTCAATATCATAAAAGCGATATTAAGGAACAAAATGTTATTTGCAGAACTTAGGTGCAGGGCCGGCTTTTGCTCTTGTTTTTCACTTGTTTGAATTGTTGCTCTAAAGATGGTGATCAGACGGGTCTCTCGTTACCAAGGGAATTATTTTACTGTAGACCTGGACTTTCAGAAAGGGGCTTTGTCACAAAACAATGGCAGGTTTATACACAAGGATTTTGAGTCGGCAGGTTTTGATCATGGCCAAACCTCCAGACTTTTAACGAGTTGGACCAATTGCTAATGGAACTCAGATCGGATTAATTTGGACAAACTATGCTGGTTATGTCAGATGAAGATGTCGTAAAATATGTTAAACAGAAAAAAAGTGTTAAAGTTTTTGTAGATTTGCATACCTAATGAAAAAAAGATTTTGCAAAATATCGTCATCTATAATGGCACTTTTAGTGCTGTTATCGACGTTCTCCTTTGCCGTTGATCGGCATTATTGCGGCGATGTTTTGGTGGATTTCTCTTTTTTCGGTAAAGCGGAGTCTTGTGGAATGGAGATGCAACAATCCAAAGATTCACATTACCACCTTATAGGAAATAAAGGTTGCTGCGAGGATCAAACACTAGCCATTGCTGGCCAAGATGATTTAAAGATTTCATATGAAAATCTCAACGATGAGCAACAAGTCTTTGTAGTATCATTTCTATATTCTTTCATAAACCTTTACGAAGGATTTGATACGAAAATCGTTCCTTTTAAAGATTATTCCCCCCCACCACTGATACGGGACATCCAAGTTCTGGATCAGACCTTTCTGATTTGATTTTTAAGTAATTGACAATTTAGGCCCAACATATTATTTATTGTTAGGGTCAAGTTGGTTTTTGTTGGTTTTGTCAACTTGAATTTCCAATTACTTAATTATCCTAATCATGCTAAATAAAAGCATAAAGTTTCTCATAGAAAATAAATTGGTAGCGGTTTTGCTGCTCGCCCTTTTTGTAGGCTGGGGAATCGTAAATGCACCTTTTGAATGGAATACCGGCGCACTACCCAGAAATCCGGTTGCTGTTGATGCCATTCCCGATATTGGGGAAAATCAGCAAATCGTATTTACGAAGTGGGACGGTCGGTCCCCACAGGATATCGAAGATCAGATAACCTACCCATTGACCACATCTTTATTGGGTATTCCCGGCGTAAAGACCATCCGTAGTTCCTCCATGTTCGGCTTTTCGAGTATCTATATCATTTTTGAGGAGGATATTGAGTTCTATTGGAGCCGTAGCCGTATCCTTGAGAAATTGAATTCACTACCGGCAGGATTGTTACCGGAAGGTGTCAACCCGGCTCTGGGGCCCGATGCAACGGGATTGGGCCAAATTTTTTGGTATACGCTCGAAGGCCGTGATAAGGATGGCAATGTTACCGGAGGTTGGGATCTGCAGGAACTTCGCAGCATACAGGATTTCTATGTGAAATATGCCCTTTCTTCGGCGAGTGGGGTTTCCGAGGTGGCTTCCATTGGCGGTTACGTTCTGGAATATCAAGTCGATGTAAACCCGGAATTGATGAAGCAGTACGGTATCAGTCTGCAACAAGTCGTAAAAGCCGTAAAACAGAGCAACAGGGACATCGGTGCGCAAACCTTGGAAATCAATCAGGCCGAATATCTGATTCGCGGGCTGGGTTATGTCAAATCATTGTCCGATTTAGAGAACGCCGTGGTTACTTCGAGCGATTTTACCTCGATACGTATTGGGGATATTGCCAGGGTAGCACATGGCCCAGCTACCCGAAGGGGAATATTGGATAAGGAAGGTGCCGAAGTCGTTGGTGGCGTGGTCGTGGCCCGCTACGGTGCAAACCCCATGGAAGTCATCAACAATGTTAAAGACCAAATAGACGAACTCAGTGCGGGGCTTCCTTCAAAAGAACTTAGCGACGGGACAACATCGCAATTGACCATTGTCCCGTTTTATGATAGAACCGAGTTGATTCAAGAAACACTTGGAACCCTCGATGAGGCACTGACCCTGGAAATACTGATTACCATTTTGGTCATTATTGTCATGGTCTTTAATCTAAGGGCTTCCATTTTGATTTCCGGACTGTTGCCGGTTGCAGTGCTGATGGTCTTTATCGCTATGAAACTTTTTGGCGTGGATGCCAATATCGTAGCGCTGTCGGGTATCGCTATCGCTATTGGCACCATGGTCGATGTAGGGGTCATCCTCTCCGAGAATATTATACGGCATTTGGACGAATCTGATGGTAAAGAATCCATCAATAAAGTTGTTTATACGGCAACAGCGGAAGTGTCGGGTGCTATCTTAACGGCGGTAATGACCACTATTATCAGCTTTATCCCTGTCTTTACCATGATCGGGGCAGAAGGAAAGCTCTTTCGCCCACTGGCCTTTACCAAGACCTTTGCATTGACTGCATCCATTATCGTCGCTTTATTTTTGATACCGCCATTTGCAGCATTTCTGTTTCGTAAAAAGAGTGTAAAGAATACGCTGGGCTATGGTGTCAATGGGGTGCTTATCGTTTTGGGAATTCTTGCCATTGTCTATGGCTCTTTGTTAGGGTTGATATTGATAGCCTTTGGTGTGGTAGGCCTCTTGAAATATCCCGAATTGGCCTCAAAAATTTCATCGGGATTCACGATTTCCGATAATCGGGCCAATTTGATCAATATCATCATTTCGGCATTTGCCATTGTTTTTGTCCTCGCCGAATACTGGAGGCCCTTGGGGTTGGACAAAAGCATTTTCTGGAACCTGATATTCGTGGGTCTTATCTGTTTCGGGCTTCTGGGTTTCTTTACGATTTTCAGAAATTATTATACCCGAATTTTACGTTGGGCCTTGCGCAACAAACTTATTTTCCTCTCAATCCCGACCGCGATAGTTGTGTTCGGTGTGATGATTATGCGAAATACCGGAAAGGAATTTATGCCCTCGCTCAACGAAGGTTCCTTCCTTCTGATGCCCACATCGTTGCCACATGCAGGGGTAGAAGAGAACAAACGCGTACTTCAGCAACTCGATATGGCCGTGGCCAGTATTCCGGAAATAGCGACTGTAGTCGGTAAATCAGGAAGAACGGAATCGGCCCTAGATCCCGCTCCACTTTCCATGTACGAGAATGTTATTCAGTACAAACCGGAATACATGCTCGATGAAGATAGAAAATGGCAACGCTACAAAGTAAATGAAGATGGCATGTTCGAACTGAGGGACGGTACTTTTGTGACCAATCCGAATTTAGAGGTCGATACGGATGATGCGGATTATAAGGAATCTTCGATAAAATCTGCTTTTTCCGTACAGCAAAAAGACCTGATACCTGATGAGGACGGCGAGTATTTTCGAAACTGGCGACCCGAAATAAAGTCGCCCGACGATATTTGGAAAGAAATTGTCAAGGTAACCAAATTCCCAGGTGTTACCTCCGCCCCGAAACTACAACCTATCGAAACCAGACTGGTCATGTTACAGACAGGAATGCGGGCACCCATGGGCATCAAGGTCAAAGGTCAGGATTTAAAGCAAATCGAAGCATTTGGGATTCAATTGGAAGACATCCTGAAAGAAGCCGAGGGGGTCAAGGACGAAGCGGTATTTGCCGATAGGATTGTGGGCAAACCCTATCTCTTGATAGATATCGATAGGGAACGATTAGCCCGTTATGGTATTACCATAGAAGATGTACAAAGTGTATTACAGGTGGCCGTTGGTGGCATGGTACTAACCCAGACCGTTGAAGGCCGGGAACGTTATGGGGTTCGTGTGAGGTATCCTAGGGAACTTAGGGAAAACCCGCAGGACCTAAAGGATATTTATGTGCCCGTTGAAAAAGGGAATCCCGTTCCTTTGAGCGAGCTGGTAACCATTAACTATGAACAGGGGCCACAGGTCATCAAAAGTGAGGATACTTTTTTGGTGGGTTATGTACTCTTCGATAAGTTGGACGGTTTCGCTGAAGTGGAAGTGGTTGAAAACGCCCAGGCCTTGATTCAGGAAAAAATCGATAGCGGTGAATTGATAGTTCCCAAAGGGATCAACTATCTCTTTACGGGAACCTATGAAAATCAGTTACGGGCCGAAAAAACTTTGTCTGTGGTGGTACCCTTGGCATTGACTATTATTTTCCTGATCCTCTATTTCCAATTTCGCTCCGTGGGTACATCGTTAATGGTATTCACAGGTATAGCGGTCGCCTTTGCCGGAGGATTCTTGATGATTTGGTTTTATGGTCAAGATTGGTTTTTAAACTTTAATTTTTTTGGGGAAAACCTACGCGACCTCTTCCAGATGCACACTATAAATCTTAGCGTCGCTGTTTGGGTCGGGTTCATCGCCTTATTTGGTATTGCCACGGACGACGGTGTAGTCATGGCGACCTATCTGACACAGACTTTCGATAGAAACAAACCGGATACCCTTATGGGCGTTCGGGATTCGGTAGTGGAAGCAGGCGAAAAACGTATCCGTCCCTGTTTGATGACCACGGCAACGACAATTCTTGCCTTACTGCCAGTACTGACCTCCACAGGCCGTGGTAGCGATATTATGATACCCATGGCGATACCAAGTTTTGGCGGGATGCTTATCGCACTGATTACCCTTTTTGTGGTTCCTGTTTTATACAGTTGGAAAGCGGAGTTTCAATTAAAACGATTGTCGAAATGAAAAAATACGTACAGATCTTTTTAGGAATCATGTCCATTGCTGCTATTAATGCACAGGAGTTGGAAAGTTTGATTGAGCAGGCCGAATTGAACAACCCTGAGATTCAGGCCTATGAACTGCGCTACAATATCGCCTCGGAAAAAATCAATGAGGTCAAAACGTTTCCTAATACGGAAATAAGTGTGGGAGTCTTTGCCAGTGAACCGGAAACTCGAACAGGTGCCCAAAAGGCAAGGTTTTCCGCCAAGCAAATGATCCCTTGGTTCGGCACGATTACCGCACGGGAAAATTATGCCAGTTCACTAGCCGATGCACAATATGAAGATCTGGTCATCGCCAAGCGAAAATTGACCTTGGCCGTTTCCCAATCCTACTATCGCCTCTTTGCAATCCGTGCAAAACAAAAGGTGCTCGATGAAAATATCGAACTATTGGAAACCTATGAACGACTGGCCTTGACCTCGGTCGAAGTAGGTAAAGCCTCCGCTGTAGATGTACTTAGATTACAGATACGTCAGAATGAACTGGAACAAAGCAAAGAAGTCTTAAGTGAGGAATATCAGGCCGAGCAAACCTTGTTCAACAATCTGCTCAACAGGGAGGAAAACACACAGGTCGATGTGTATTATGAATTTACCATACCCGAAGTAGATCCTGTTTTTGCAGAAGGCGATCTTCAATTACATCCGGAACTTGTTAAGTACGACAAATTGTACGAATCTGTAGAAAAATCCGAGCTGTTGAATCAAAAAGAGGCATTGCCCGATCTTGGTTTTGGACTCGATTATATACCTGTCGCTGAACGGCCCGCGATGGACTTCAGCGATAACGGAAAGGATATCGTAATGCCGATGGTTTCCTTGTCCATACCCATTTTCAATAACAAGTATCAATCCATTTCAAAACAGAATGAGCTGCGGCAACAGGAAATCACCGCGCAGAAGGCCGAAAGAACTAACAAACTGAAAACCTTGTTGAGCGAAGCGATCAACCAAAGGGATGCAAATAGGATACGCTTTAATGTGCAACAGAGAAATATAGATAAAGCCATCGAAGCAGAAAAAATCCTTATTAAAAGTTACGAAACGGGAACTATTGATTTTAATGATGTACTCGATGTTCAGGAACTGCAATTGAAGTTCCAGATAAATCAAATCGAATCCATTAAAGGATACTATATACAATCGTCGAACATCAATTACTTAAAAAGTTAGAAATAGAATCACATAGGGTAAGGCATGAGCAACTGAACGGTTATTTTCTATTGACTGTGAACTTAAAAATTAACACCTATGAATACTAAAATAACGACACTACTGATTTCTTTGATGTCACTGGCAATCAATGCACAATTCGTAGCGAACGACACTGAAGAAAACATTGACAACTGGCCAGAACGGGTCTATGATTTGACCATTGGTTACGAAACGGTCAACTATACAGGGAAGGATGTAAAGGCGATGACTATAAATGGTGGTATTCCCGGGCCAAATCTTGAATTTAACGAAGGTGAATTCGCCATTATCAACGTGACCAACAAAATGGATGAGGAGACCTCCGTGCATTGGCACGGTTTAATTCTTCCAAACTTTTACGATGGCGTTCCTTATCTCACAACACCACCCATAAAACCGGGCGAAACCCAACAATACAAATTTGCGCTAAAGCAATCAGGTACTTACTGGTACCATTCACATACAGGTCTACAAGAACAAAGGGGCGTTTATGGCTCAATCCAAATCAATCCTAAAGATACTGATTTGGAATATGATAAAGATTTAGTGCTTGTCCTTTCCGATTGGATGGACGAAAATCCTAAAACGCAGCTTAAAAATTTAAAGCGGGGCAATGAATGGTATCTCATCAAGAAAAACCAGGTACAAAGCTGGGATAAGGTTATTGCCAAGGGTGCCGTTGGTGCCAAACTGAAAATGATGTGGCAGCGTATGCCCGATATGGCCATACTTGACAATTATTATGACCTGTTCTTTATCAACGGACGGGCAGAACAGAACTATCCCGATTTCAAACCTGGCGAAAAGGTCCGTGTACGATTTGTAAATGCCGCGGCTGCCACCTACTTCTGGCTCACGTTTGGGGGCGAGGACCCTATGCTGATTTCTGCGGACGGTTTGGACGTAGTCCCCGTAAAGAAAAATAAAACCCTTATCGGCGTTGCCGAAACCTATGACTTTATCGTAACCGTTCCCGAAAGCGGTAAATTGGAAATCCGTGTCACCTCACAAGACGGTTCCGGACAGGCTTCCGCCTATATGGGGACAGGCGATATCTTGAAGGCACCCGATGTACCCGTACCTGACCTTATAAAACAAATGCAGCAACTCATGTCAATGGATATGAAGATGGGTGCCCCTGCCGCTAAGTTGAATCCTTCAAAAAACGATTCCATTAAAAAGATGATGAAATATGCCATGAAGATGGATGGAATGCAAATGGATGGGATGAAAAAGGACAAAGATTCCACCAAAATGAAGGGCGACGGAATGGCTCATCAGGATATGAAGTTGAAGGAAGACAAAATGCAAATGGACGGTGGAATGAATATGGGCTATATGGTGCCGCAGGACAAAGTGATCGGTGATAATATGAAAACAGGTGGTAATCCAGAGTTCAACTATCATTATCTAGAAGCTCCCGGCACTACCGAGTTTGAAGAGGGTAAACCTGTGCGAGAGATGCTGTTCAACCTTACCGGGAATATGAACCGCTACGTTTGGTCAATCAACGGTGTGCCGCTTTCGGAAACCGATAAGATTAAAATCAATCAGGGCGAAGTCGTGCGCATTACACTTAACAATATGACGATGATGCACCACCCGATGCACCTGCACGGGCACTTTTTTAGGGTGCTGAATGAAAATGGTGATCGCAGTCCGTTGAAACATACGGTAAACGTCGCACCGATGCAGAAAGTAGTTATCGAATTTGACGCTGTTGAGTACGGCGACTGGTTCTTCCATTGCCACGTTCTTTACCATATGAATAGTGGTATGGCGAGAGTGTTCAGTTATGATACCCCTCGTGATGAACGCTTAACGGGCTATCCACTTTCCAACTTGACTACTGAAGCTGACCACATCTGGACGTGGGGCGAGGTAACGACGGCCAGTCACCTGAGCGAACTTTTTCTTACGGCCACCAACATTCGCAATCAGTTTATCCTTCGTGGCGAATACGGTTGGAACGAAAACTTGGAAGCTGAGTTTACATATGAACGTTGGCTCAATAGCTACTTCAGGGTGTTTGGAGGAGTAAACATGGAAAATGAGATGGAAGATAGTATGGATGAGATTTCCACAACAGGTGTCGTGGGTGTACGCTATTTGCTTCCACTGTTAATCGATTCAGATTTACGCATCGATAACAAATTGCGACCTACCATTTCATTATCTACAGCCACGATGATTTTTAGAAATGTGGCCCTCTATGGTGAATATGAATATCAAATGGATTTTGGTTGGGTCAATGACTTTGAACCAGGAACCGATTTTGAAAAAGAGGTTACCTGGCAAGTAGGCCTCGAATTTGTTTTAAGTAGGGATTTTTCGTTAATGGGAAGTTACGACAACCGCTTCGGCGCGGGTGGTGGCCTGTCATTAAGATTTTAACTAATGGCACAATACAAAAAAAATAGCCTGAGCTTGACCGGAGCTGTATCCTTGGGTACGGGTGTAATGATCGGTGCGGGAATTTTTGCCCTTTTGGGCCAAGTGGCTGAGTTATCCGGGCAATGGTTTCCCATTGCATTTTTGGTCGGTGCCATTATTTCAGGGTTTAGTGCATACTCCTATATAAAAATGTCAAATGCCTATCCATCCGCAGGTGGAATAGCCAATTACCTGAAAAAGATTTATGGTAAGAGTGCATTGACCGCTTCCGGAGCCTTATTGATGGCCTTCTCAATGGTCATTAATGAAAGTCTGGTCGCACGAACATTTGGCTCGTATACTTTACAATTGTTCGATGTGGGCGATGATAGTATTTGGGTTCCGATTTTGGGTGTTCTGCTATTGGTCGTAGCCTTTTTGATCAATATTTCAGGAAACAATGTTATTGGCAAATCATCCTTGGTCATGGCCATCTTGAAGATTGGCGGTATTTCCATTTTTGCCATTGGTGGACTTTGGGCCGCCGGATATTCTTTTGGCGAGGTACTACCATCCGGCGATTTGGGCGAGTATCCAATAACAAGTTATTTAGGGGCTTTGGCCTTATCGATTTTGGCGTACAAGGGGTTTACCACGATAACCAATAGCGGGGACGAAATTGTAAATCCAAATAAAAATGTAGGCAGGGCCATTATCATTTCTTTGGGCATTTGCACCTTGGTATACCTATTGGTCGCGTTTGCGGTATCATCTAATCTTTCCATAGAAGAAATTATAAAAGCCAAAGATTACTCATTGGCAGAAGCGTCAAAACCGGCCTTTGGCAAGTATGGTCTTTGGTTTACGGTAGGTATCGCAATTGTAGCCACGATTTCCGGAGTCGTGGCAAGTGTTTTTGCGGTATCTAGAATGACGGCCATGCTTACCGATATGGAGCTTATTCCCCATAACCATTTTGGTATGTCGGGTGGTATCCAAAGGCATATGTTGGTATACACCGTTGTCTTAGCCATCACCTTGACCGTTTTGTTCGACCTCACACGAATCGCCTCCTTGGGGGCGATCCTCTATCTGATTATGGATATCGGAATCCATTGGGGCATCTTAAAAAATCTGAAAAAGGAAATAAAGGCAAATACCTACATAATCGCAACTGCCATCTTTCTGGATTTTATCGTTCTGGGAGCTTTTCTGTATATAAAGGCATTGAGCGATATACTGGTGGTAGTCGTGGCAGCAGTACTGATGGTACTCATATTTACAGGGGAAAAATGGTTTTTGAAAAGAAAAGATTAGTCCGATATAAAATCGGACACAGTATAGAAGATTTATTAATCCAAAAAATTGGAAAACATGAAAACGACAGTAAAGATTTTAGTAGTAATCGGATTTATTGGAACAATTACGGGATGTAAATCAACTTTCAATGCTTCCGAGACCATGCAGGTCGAAGAAAATAGAAATGCCATTTACCAGGAAATTATCTCGAACCCGGTACAGTTTACAAACTTCATCAGTGAGGCTCGGAAAAACGAAGAGGCCAAAAAGATATTGATGAAGACCCATATGGAACAGATGGAGTCGGGAAATATGAAAATGATGATGGACAAGAATCCTGAAATGAAGGAAAAAATGCAGGCCCATATGCAGCAAATGATGGAAAAGAATCCTGAAATGAAAAAAAAGATGCATTCCAAAATGCTGGATAAAATGATGGAAAGCGAAAAGGGCCGCAAGATGATGATGGAAAAAATGCACAACAATGAAATGATGAAAAAGGAAATGAAGGAAAGAATGAAAAAAATGATGGAAGCAAATCCTGACATGATGGAAGAAATGATGCAGAAGATGATGGAAAAAAATCCCGGAATGATGCAAAAAATGAAAGAGAAAATGAAGAATAAAGGGCAGTAAACACCCGAATTCCATTGGAAATGAGAACAATTTATGTAACAATTAAAAGATACAGCTATGATGATGTGGTGGTGGATACTGATACCGATCATTTTGATATTGGCCATATTCCTTTTCAGAGGAGGAAGTCCGCGAAGCTCTAAAAGCAAGGAAAATCCAATGGCTATCCTTGACAACCGTTTCGCAAAGGGCGAAATGTCAAAAGAGGAATACGAAGAACAAAAACGAACGATTAATTCTAAAAACTAAGAAGATGAACTATTATTTCAATAAAACGCTGAACGAAGACTTTGACAAAGTAATCGAAAAGGTTACCGAGGAACTAAAAAACGAAGGTTTTGGTATTCTGACCGAAATCGATGTCAAGGAAACCTTGAAAAAGAAATTGGACGTCGATTTCAAAAAGTATAAAATTCTGGGTGCCTGTAACCCGCCCTACGCACATAAAGCATTGGAGGCCGAAGATAAGATAGGCACTATGCTTCCTTGCAACGTAATCGTGCAGGAAATCGAGGAATGTACGGTAGAAGTTGCCGCGGTAAACCCGATGGCCTCGATGCAAGCAGTAGAAAATGAAAAATTGACCGAGGTGGCCGATGAGATAACTTCCAGGCTTGAGCATGTGATCGGAAAACTTTAAAAACGAGAGGATGGAAAACGGCAAAGACAAAAGGGAGATTCCCAATCAAAATTATAGCGAGAGCATGAATACCCGCTATTGTGTAACAGAAAGATATAATCTCACTTTTGGGGAAGCGGTCAAGAATGTGAAGGATCAACTTGATAGGTTGGGCCTTGATATCGTGGCCGAATTCGATGTTAAGGAATATTTGGGCGTAATAATGAAAGATATGCCCAAGCATCTTATTCTCTTGGTCTGTGACCAAGATACCGCCGCTGACCTAATCGCCAACGATATTCAAATGGGCATCTTGTTTCCCTGTAACGTGACCATTAAAGAGATAGAGGATGAATCGGTGGTAGAGGTTTCAATGGAGGATACTTCGGTTACCTGGTCTTCTTCCCTTAAAAAGGATGTCGAAGAAATAGCAAAAAAAACAAAGGAAAATCTAAAAAAGGTCCTTGACAATATCGGACAAACAAATTTTAAACTGTAAATCTAAAATCAAAACCGAAAATGAAAAAAGCAAACGTAACAACCGGAATCTTGGCCATGGCAATCATAGCCCTAATGGCCACATCTTGTAAAGACAAGAATAAGGAGCAAGAAAACCAAGAAGGCCACAATACCGAACATCTGGATGACAGCGGCCACATGGACGGTACCATGGAAGACCATTCACAAATGGACCAAGATAATATGAACCAGGGCGGAATGGCTATGATGTCATCAGAAGTCGTCGCGGATTATCTAGCGCTCAAAAACGCCCTTGTATCAGATGATAAAGACGGTGCAGCAACGGCAGGGGAAAAGCTGGAAGGTAGTCTTAAGGATTTTGACACGAGCAAATTTTCAGTCCAACAACGGGCCGAGTTAGCAGACATTATTGAAGATGCCACAGAGCATGCGGAACATATAGCCAAAAGCGACATCGGGCACCAACGCGAGCACTTTGATATTTTGAGCAAAGATGTCATTGACCTATTGGCTATAACAGGTTCGGAAAGAACACTTTACCAAGCCTATTGTCCCATGTACAACAATAATAAGGGAGCACAATGGTTGAGTGCCACTGAAGAAATAAAAAACCCTTATTACGGAAGTAAAATGATGACCTGCGGTAGTGTACAAAAGCAGATCAATTAAGTGAAGGCGGTAAAGGTCACAGGATGGATTTTGCTGGTTGCATTGGTGGGCATCCAATTTGTGCCCACCGAACGCAATAAAAGCGATGTGGTACCAAAAACGGACTTTATGGTCGTAAACGAGGTGCCAAAAAATGTTGAGAGCATCATTAAGACCTCTTGTTATGACTGCCACAGTAACAATACCGACTATCCTTGGTACAACAAGGTGCAACCGGTAGCGTGGTACTTGGAAGACCATGTGGAGCATGGCAAGGAAGAATTGAATTTTAATGAATGGGATTCCTATTCATCGCGAAGAAAGAATAGCAAACTAAAATCCATTATAAGCCAAATCGAGGATGATGAAATGCCCCTTACATCGTACACCCTCATCCATAGGGATGCAAGACTTTCGGACACCGAAAAGAAAATCGTTTTGGATTGGGTATCAAAATTAAAGGACAGTCTATAATTGAATAACTTAAAAAGGGTAACAATGAAAATTTTGAAAAACGGGGTTTCAGCCGTTGTGATACTGACCCTTACTTTTTCTTACGCACAGGAAAAGATAAAGTTGAACCATGACCATAGCAAAATGGAAATGAAGCAAACGCCTGTTGAGTTCGGTAATGAGAATGTGGCCTATGCCTACGAACATTATGAGCACGTAAAAAATGATCTGGTCGGTTCAAATCCTGGAGATGCCCAAAAGGGTGCTGAGATGTTGAACGAAGCACTTGGTAAAGTTGAAGGTGCCGATGCCGCATTATCGGCATCACAAAAGATTGCCGCTACGGATATCTTAAAGGTACAGCGAAAAGCATTTTCAGAACTGAGCACTGAAATGGAAGCACTTTTGAGAGGAAAAATAACATCCGGCAAATTGTATAAGGATTTTTGTCCTATGGCCTTGAATGGGGGCGCCTATTGGTTATCCTCTGTCGAGGACATCCGTAACCCATATTACGGCGCCCAAATGCTCAGTTGTGGAAAGGTGGCGGAAGTAATCGAATAATTAAAGCCTGATATGGGAAGGGGCGATTTAGTTTGGTTGGTTAGTTGGTTAGCCCCTTCCCTTTCAGGTAATATCCGGTTGGTATTGGCCATAGAATTGAACGCCAATTTTAGTGCTACAAAAGCAGTCTAAATAGAAAATAAATGGAAGAATTAACCCTTGGCATTTTCGTTGTGCCCACCATAGTGTTGACTTTGGTCATTTTGGGCTATTTATATTTTGCGAAACAGGTAAAAGACGAAGGGGAATATAAGAGGTTTGTGTTTGCAGTGGCAGTAACGGCTTTTATGTTGAATTTTATATGGGAGCTAACTCAGGGCCCACTGTACGAAGGGTTCGAATACGATTTGAAACATATTTCCTTCTGTGCTTTGGCATCCGTCGCCGATATGTTGATGGTATTCATACTTCTTTTTGCATTCGGACTCATTTTTAAAGATGTGTATTGGATGCAAAATTGGGGGTTGAAAAGAATATTGTTCTTGGTCCTTGTCGGATTTTTCGGGGCGATCCTGGCTGAGGTTTGGCATACCGCTAGGGGTGATTGGTCCTATGCCGATGCCATGCCGCGATTGCCAATAGTAGAAGTGGGCCTGTCTCCCGTACTTCAGTTTACAATATTGCCATGGCTGATTTTTTTGATTTGCAAGAAGTTTATAAAGGAAAAAGTATAGTAAGATATAGCTCTAGGCGGGCTTGGGAAGCGTTTTTATTTGGTTAATTATTTAGCATTTCCCATTTCTGCCCAGACAATAGTGTCGATGAACAAAGTCCTGTTATGGGAAGGGAATATTTAGTAAATGGTTAGTGTTTAATGCCCTTCCCTTGACAGGCACAAAGAATGAATAGCATGAAAGATTGTTGCGATACAAGCAATAACAAACAGCAAAACAAAACAATTTCTTTTGGCCAAATTGACCCTTGCCAGTATATTTTTTCATCTTGGTTTATTGGGACGTATGTGGCCAGTATTTGGGTACATCGGCGTTCAGAGGGATTAACAGAAATGGCAAAACGTGTATTGGCATAACACGATTAATATGCCGATTGAACACTATGGTCAAGTGTCCTTGCTGCTAATCTGAAAATAATAAGCCTGTTTTGGATCAAAATGCACCGTGGATTTGAAATAGCATTGTCCGAGGCAGGACATCATGGTTCGCAGTTGGATTATATAGAAGGCTGGACTACAATGAAAGTGATAGGCATTTTAACGAATCAAGGACAATGAGAAGAGGATTTATTATTATGAGCGTTTTATTGGTTTTGGTATTGGCAGCCATGCTCATTTTGTACCCTTTATGGTGGGGTGTCGCTTTAATAATAATTCCTTTGTTGATTTTAGGACTGATCGATTATTGTCAGAAATCCAACAACATAAGGCGTACCTATCCATTATTTGGAAGAATAACCAATCTTCTGGAAAAACAACGGCATGTATTCCAAGAAATCGTTCTCCTGAACAGGGCGGAAGGAAAGCCCTTTAACTGGATACAAAAGGAAATAATCTATAAGCGTGCCGCGGATGCTAATAAAAGCCAGCCTTTTGGCACACAAATACCGTATGATAAGGTGGGTCGTGAATGGTTTACACATTCCACCTATCCGGTAAAAGAAGTAAACGATGATTTCAGGGTAACGGTGGGTAGTTCTTTGTGCACACAGCCCTATTCTTCAAGCATACTAAATCTGTCAGGAATGAGCTACGGCTCAATTAGCAAAAACGCAACCTTGGCCCTTAATGGCGGTGCTAAAATTGCTGGTTTTGCCCAGAATACGGGCGAAGGTGGTTTTACGCCTTATCACCAAGAATATGGTGCTGATATCATATTTCAAATCGGAACCGGTTACTTCGGATGCCGTACCAAAGAAGGTAATTTTGACACTGAAAAGTTTAGGGATATCGCCTTGCATGAGGTAGTAAAAATGATCGAGATCAAAATTTCACAAGGGGCCAAACCAGGATTTGGTGCGATACTACCTGCAAAGAAAAACACAGAAGAAATTGCAAAATTCAGGGTTGTTGAAAAGGGTAAACAAATTTTATCACCTCCGCATCACTCAGCCTTTGGAAGCGATGAGGAAATGATTTTTTTCATTGATAAATTGAGAAAACTTTCCAATGGCAAACCTATAGGAATAAAACTATGTATCGGGCAGAAAGATGAATTTGATAGTATGGCTCAAAGTTTGGCTAAAAATCAAAATTATCCAGACTTCATAGCCATCGATGGTGCCGAAGGAGGTACGGGCGCTGCCCATATGGAATCCCTACATTGGGCAGGGCTGCCAATAGTAGAGGCCATTCATTTTGCGCATTCTACGTTAGTAAAACACAAGATTCGCGATGAGATAAAATTAATGGCTGCAGGGAAAATCATTTCGGCTTTTGATATCTATCGAATGCTCGCACTTGGAGCAGATGCATGCTATAGTGCCAGAGGAATGATGTTTGCCCTGGGCTGTGTACAATCGTTAAAATGCAATTTGGACAAATGTCCTACGGGAATTACCACAATGGAGCCGTCGAGGGTAAAATCTTTAGTTGTGGAAGATAAGAAGGCCAAAGTGGCAAATTACCATAAAAACACGATGGAAGCTTTTAAAGAGTTACTGGGTTCAATGGGCCTTGAAAATAGGAAGGGCATACAAAAAAAATACATTGTTAGGCGTATAAACGAAACCGAGACAAAGACTTATGACGAAATTTTTGTAAACCCCTCAAAGGAGTGAGTGAAGAAAAAGATATAGAAACCACAGCTGCCTTTTATTGGCAACTTTTCAATAGTTCAAAGTACGTACTATTGATTGTGCTTCTTGCTACTGCTATCGGGCTCTATGTCCTGCCTAATATTGATGCTTCTTATGTTGTGATTATACTTTTAGCACTTACGCTAAGTAAGATAGGTTTTATAATAGCCTTATCCTTTAATCAATTGATGAAAATTATTGGTCAGAGCCATTTATTGAGCCACGTTTTGGTTTTGTTCGGATATCTAATCATACTGATAGTTTTTTCATTTGCAATAGATTACACGGCATTACACCTTATTGATTCTGCTCATTTTAAAATAAATAATAGTTCGGGAAGTAATGGACTGTTGGCATTTTTCAACATGTCCTATTTCAGTTTGATTACATTCTCATCTGTGGGATACGGCGATATAGTTCCAATAACCGTTACAGCTAAAACCTTGGTGGTCCTTGAAGTGGCCCTTAGATTTTTTGTGCTCGTCTTTGGTATTGCAAATGTGAATAGAATTCGAGTAAATAACCTTAAAACTTAAAAAGATGAGAAAATTAACTACAATCTTAACGCTTTTCGCAATAACCACGAGTCAAGTGTACTGTCAAAATGCGAAGAAGGAAAAAGAAGCTGTGCTTAAAGTAATGAAATCATATAAAGAGGCCCTACAAAACCTTACGACCGAAGGTACTTACGAGTTATTTGCAAGCGACTCAGAAGTATTTGAATCCGGTGGAGTCGAGGGCTCCTATGCGCACTACATAGAACATCACCTAGGACCAGAATTAGAGCATTTCAAAAAGTTTGATTTTTCAGATTATCAAATTGATGTAGAAGTGGACTTGCCCTACGCATTTACTACTGAAACCTACATCTACACCATCGTTCTCAACCCAAATGATAAAGGCGAGGGTAGAACGATAAAGAAAAAGGGGGTGGCAACTTCTATCCTTAAAAGGGTAGATGGTAAATGGCAGATAATAAAAACACATTCATCATCCAGAAATGCAAAATAATAAAATTTAACCTGTGAGTGAATTTTTACAACAATGGGGAGAAGCAGCCTATACGACTACCGGGTTTTTCTGGATGGCGCTTTGGGCATTCATTTTGGGCTACATCATAAGTAGTATGATACAGATATTTGTGACCGAAAAACGAATGCAGAGAACTATGGGAAAAGACGAATCCAAAAGTGTGCTGTTGGGTACGTTTTTCGGGTTCATTAGCAGCTCGTGTAGTTTTGCGGCTTTGGCAAGTGCAAAGTCTCTATTTAAGAAGGGGGCGAGCTTTGTCTCTTCTGTCGCATTCTTATTGGCATCGACCAATTTAGTTATAGAATTAGGAATTATCATTTCAATTTTTTTAGGATGGCAATTTGTGGTCGGTGAATATATGGGGGGCTTGTTATTGATATTAATTTCGTGGATTCTCATCCGTACTGTCAACCCCATAAAACTGATTGAAGAAGCACGTAAAAATCTAGAAGGGCAGGAAGATGATGAAATGTCTGACAACCAAGACTGGAAAAAGCAGATTCAGCAAGAGAATAGCTGGGCACGAGTTGCCAAGAAATACAAGATGGAATGGCAGATGGTGTGGAAAGACGTAACCGTAGGCTTTACAATTGCCGGAATAGTAGCAGCATTCGTCCCTGATTCATTTTTCCAAACACTATTCATAAATAGTGGCCAGGGAAATACCGATTTTACATTTTTGGAAATACTCGAACATGTCATCGTTGGGCCTGTCGCAGCATTTTTAACTTTCATTGGGTCTATGGGCAACATTCCTTTGGCAGCATTACTATTTGGCAAGGGCGTGAGTTTTGCTGGGGTTATGGCCTTTATTTTTAGCGACTTGGTGGTCTTTCCAGTACTGCGAATCAACGCTAAATATTACGGCTGGAAAATGTCGATTTTTATTTTATTCCTATTATTCACCGCATTAATAGTAGCCTCATTGGTGTTGCATTACTCTTTTGACCTGATGAGTATATTGCCAGACCCCTCACAGGTCAAGTTTCAGGATAAGGATCATTTCAAAATTGACTATACCTTCTATTTAAACATTTCCTTCCTCGCAATTTCAGCATTTCTGATATACTTGGGGTTTTTCAAGAGGAAGGATGTAGAGCACTCAATGAGCGAAATGGCACCGAAGAGCCCATTTCTGGAAAGCGTTCTAAAATATGCTGCTTATATCTGTTATGTGTGGTTGGTAGGTGGACTGATTGTAAAATTCTTTATAAAGTAATTATGAAACACACTTATCACATACAAGGGATGACCTGCAATGGTTGTCGTACTAGTGTTGAGGATAAGCTTTCAAAAGTAAGCGGTGTCACAAACGCATCCGTAAACCTCGAAAAGGAAGAAGCCGTTATACAAATGGATAGCTATATTGATACTGCAACATTTCAAAAAGTTCTTTCCGAAAAATATACCATTTCAGAAAAGAGGGCAGAGAAAAATGCTTTGGTGAGTACTGATAATGATGCAAATAACTTTTTCGCGAAGGGGGAGACTGAAAAATCAAAACTACAACAGCTCAAACCCTTGCTCATCATTTTAGGGTATATCGCTATTGCAACAATATTACTGAACTATCAGCGGGAAAATTGGAATAGTGCAATGCTCGACTTTATGGGGTTGTTTTTCATTGTTTTCAGCTTCTTTAAGATTTTGGACTTGAAAGGCTTTCCAGATAGTTTTAGAATGTATGACCCGCTTGCAAAAGTAGTGCCAGCCTATGCCTGGGTATATCCATTTATCGAATCAGCGCTGGGATTGATGTTCTTGATACGTTTTGAAATACCTATCGCATTGATTGCTACGCTAGTCATTTTGGGAATTACAACCGTGGGCGTTACCAAAATATTACTGGACAAAAAATCAATACAATGCGCTTGTCTGGGGACAGCACTCAAACTACCAATGACCGAAGCTACCTTTATCGAAAACGCCATTATGATTGCAATGGCAGTCGTTATGTTAACAAGAATACTTTAGGGATACACAAATTAAGAGCATCACGAATGAAAAACATGATAGTAGTATTTGGTATTTTCCTTATCGCTTCCTGCAAACAAGAATGTAAAGGGCCCAAAGAAAATGTGACGAAAGAAGTAGAAACAGTTTCTCAAGCCGCTGAATCCGATAAGAAAAAACCATTTAGTCCGCATACCGAAACAATGACTATGGTGGGCGATGCGCAAATTCCTATTGATTATTCGTCGCCAGGAGTTCGAAACCGCAAAATTTTTGGTGGTTTACTTCCCTTTAATGCAAGTGATGTTGTATTAAGGTTAAAAGTCACGCCTAAGATTACAGAAGAAATCAAGGAACATTTGGAGTATAGAATCGTTAAAGCAACAGAAACCTCTGGAACAATCTCAATGAGTTGGAAAAAAGTCACGATCGAATTTCCTTTTGATATAAAGTAGGATGGTCAGTAGAAAAACAGCAAAATGGATTAGAAAAACACACCGCTACTTGGGCCTCTTTTTAGGTGTTCAGTTTCTGATATGGACAATAAGTGGTATGTATTTCAGCTGGACAGACATAGACGAGATACACGGTGATCATTATAAAAAGGCATCACCTGTGCAGACTTCTTTTAATGATTTGCTCGGCACATCCCAACTTGCCACAAAAGAACCCGTCCAATCTTTGGAACTACTGGAAATAGCAAATGAGCCCTACTATTGGATTAATGAAGCACAGCTTTATAATGCTAGAACAGGTCGAAAGAAAAATGGAATCTCTAAAGAAGAGGCACAGCAAGTTGCAAGTAGGTATATGTTAGCCGATTTAAAAATAGCTGAAATTCAACGAATCGATACGGTAGATAAACATCACGAATATCGAGGTCGTCCACTTCCGGCTTATGAAATTTCGTATGAAACACCTCAAAATTTAAAGGCCTATGTTGCTATTGAAAATGGTGCATTTCAAACCGTAAGACACAGGGATTGGCGTTGGTTTGATTTCCTTTGGATGACTCATACAATGGATTATCAGGGAAGGGATGATTTCAACACGGTCCTATTAAGGGCATTTTCACTTTTAGGATTGATAACAGTCTTAAGTGGTTTTGTACTATGGTACATCAGTTCCCTATCAATCAGAAAACTGAAGAAGAAATTTAAATAATTAGTAATAAAATAACCAAAAAGCATGAATTCAATCGAAAACACAACTTCAGGAAAATCAAAAAATCAGTATACACGCTTTGTTGCAATGCTTTCCTGCTCCTTTTTGGCCATGTATATCACCATGTATCTGAACACCTATGAATGGGACCATGTTTGGTTTAGCCTTACGCGATTCTATATGGTTTGCCTTGGTATCGCAGCTATGGCCATCATAATGTTTGTAGCAATGCGTGGTATGTACCAAAATAAAACGAAGAATGTGGCTATAGTTCTGGGAAGTATTATCCTCTTTACAGGGGCTTTGATCTTGGTAAGGGAGCAACGTTCTACTGTCGGTGACATACTTTGGATGAAAGCGATGATACCACACCACTCTATAGCCATTTTAACAAGTGAAAGAGCCGATTTAAAAGACCCGGAAGTAAAAAAACTGGCTGAAGAAATCATTAGAGCCCAAGAGAGAGAAATTTCTGAAATGAAAGCAATGATAAATCGCCTTCAGGAAGAATAACATTGTAGAACAATACAACAAACAAGTTATGAACAAAAATATCATTTATATTGGAACGGCCCTTATCGTAGGACTCTTGGCGGGATACTTTATTTTCAGCATTTCGGCGGAGGATGAGATAGCGGTAAAGGACTTGTCAGATATGTCAGATACGCACGACCACTCTGGCGAAACGGCCGAACAAATGTGGACCTGCTCTATGCATCCACAAATTATGCAGCCAGAACCTGGCGATTGTCCTATTTGTGGAATGGATTTGATTCCAGCGGATACCGGGACCGAAGGTCTTAGTGCCAATGAAATTAGGATGACCGAAAATGCTATGGCCTTGGCCAACATACGTACTACTGTGGTCGGTGTGGGCGGCATGGATGGAAATTCCTTAAAACTTTCAGGGAAGATTAGGGAAAACGAAGAGGCCAACGCTGTACAGGCTACTTATTTTGGAGGCAGGATTGAAAGATTGTATGTAAACTATGCCGGAGAAAGGGTGGCGAAAGGAAGACTACTTGCTACAATTTATTCCCCTGAACTGGTGTCGGCACAGCAGGAATTGTTAACCGCGACATCGTTGAAAGAATCCCAGCCTGCTTTATACAAGGCCGTCCGTAACAAGCTAAAATTATGGAAGCTATCTGATAAACAAATCAATGGTATTGAGGAGTCAGGACAAGTTCAAGAAAACTTTCCCGTTTATGCCACTGTATCTGGAACGGTAACAGAAAAACTGGTCGAAGAAGGAGACTATGTTAAACAGGGCCAGCCTCTCTATAAAATAGCAAACCTGAATTCTGTCTGGGCGGTATTTGATGCCTATGAAAATCAGATAGCATCCCTAAAGACAGGTCAAATAATCAAGCTTACTACCAATGCATATCCGAACAAAGAATTTACGGCAAAGGTATCGTTTGTGGATCCACTGTTGAATTCCACTACGAGAACGGTAATGGTCCGTGCTGTACTTAACAATTCGGAAGGCCTATTAAAACCTGGGATGTTCGTAGAGGGAAGAATAGATATGCCGAACGATGAGTCGGGTAAAGTGATAAGCGTTCCCTCAACCGCGGTGATGTGGACGGGCGAACGTTCTGTCGTCTATGTAAAGACCAACCCCGACGAACCGATTTTTGAAATGAGGGAAGTCTCATTGGGAAATACCAACGGCGAAAGTTTTACCATTTTGAGCGGACTGGAAGGCGGCGATGAAATAGTGACCAACGGAACCTTTACAGTGGATGCCGCTGCCCAGTTGCAAGGAAAAAAATCGATGATGAATGCAAAAGGCGGCAAGACGATGACGGGTCACGAAGGACATTTAGGAATGCAACCAGAAAGTAGCGAAACGTCCGAACCTACTGTTGATCATGCCAAAATGGACAAGCGTTTAAAGGTTTCCAATAATTTTCAAGAGCAGCTGAAAGTTGTTTTTGAAGGGTACACGCTTTTAAAAGATGCCTTGGTCGCCGACAACGCGGGTAAAGCCCAGTCTTCTGCAAAAGAAATCGGGAAAAGCCTTGACGGGGTAGATATGAAATTACTTGAAAATGATAAGGCTCATAACCATTGGATGACTCTTCAAAAGGAAATAAGAGCCTCTGCCAATGCTATTGCAATTGCCACTGAAATTGCTGAACAAAGAAGTCATTTCAAGCATTTATCGGCCCATATGATAAGCACAATACAGCTTTTCGGCATTAATCAAACCGTTTTCAGCAATTACTGTCCAATGGCAGATAGCAACAATGGTGCATACTGGGTAAGTCTGGAAAAGGAGATTCGTAATCCGTATTACGGAGAGGAAATGTTAACCTGCGGAGAAATAACGGCCACATTACGTTAATCAAATACAGTCCAAGGGGTTATATTTTAGAAAGGTCAGGAATCCAAAAGAAGAAGATGGAAAAATTAAGAGTTATGCCAAATAACATAACTACGGCAAAAGTCGGTCTATATACCCCTCATATGTATGTGATATAAACTCTGGTAACGCTGTTTATCATGACTAATTGGAGTAAGTATAAATATTGGAGTAAGTATAAATAGTCGCATAGCGGCATTAAGTCATTTAAGATTAAGAACGACGCTGAAATCACTCTGAATTTTTAATTGTATGATGATGAGCGAGAATCGAAGGAAACGAAGAAAAAATAAAAGAAAACCCACAAAAGATGGTATTAGTAGGAAAGACAGAGTTTATGGCATACTTGCCATAGTGCTTTTGTTCTTGATAACGACAATATTGGTTTTTGTACTTGCTTTTTCCTAGAACAAGAAGTTGATTTTTTGGGAAGTCTACACCTGAATATGGATGAATATGCTTTTAAAACAATCATCGATAAAGATAACAATACCATTTTGGGCGCACATCTTATCGGGCCTCATTGTGAAGAAACCATCAATCTTTTCGCAATGGCGATAAAGACCAAGATGACCATAAGCGATTTGCGGACAATGATATTTTCATATCCTACAATGGCATCTGACCTAACCTATATGCTCTAACTATTATTTATGGAAACTACTATATTAAAATCTACGATTACCTGCCCAGAATGCGGTCACAAAAAGGCAGAAGAAATGCCAACCACGGCCTGTCAATTCTTTTATGAATGTGATAATTGCAATCAAGTATTAAAACCAAATGACGGGGATTGCTGTGTATTCTGTTCTTACGGTACTGTGGCCTGTCCACCTATTCAGCAGAACTCCTCGTGTTGTTAACTTTAGTTTATTGCGACCTCTCGATTTACCGTTGAGGTATGTGTATAAAAATACTATCCATAATCTTCATTGATATCTTACAAGATATAATATATCAAAACTCAATTCCGTAGCATCATGGGTAAGCGAAATGGTTTTGACAGCGTTCTCAATGTGAAATCAGTCAATTTGAAGAACCGGTAATTTGTCGATCGCCTCGTCTTGTAGTTTTTGCACATAATTCAGGTATTTCAAGGTACTTTGTGTTGAGCTGTGACCCATGGCATCTGCTACGGTCTTTAAATTCGCACCGTGAATAAGGAGCTGGCAGGCGAACGTGTGCCGGGCACAATAGAAGGTAATGTGCTTTTGGATCCCTGCCCGTTTCACCCAGTATTCAATTGCTTTATTTACCCCGTTGTTACTCAACTTTTGCAATTGAAAAACAAATTCATTTCGACCTTTTGGTTCACCTAAAATGATTAGGGCTGTTGGATTCAGGCGATTATTGATTATTTCTCCCGTTTTGTTTCGGTATGTAATCAAGCGGCCTTTATTGATGTTCGACCATTTCAGTAGCTTAATTTCTGCCAGGCCCAGGGAAGTATAACAGGCAAAGAGGAAAGCTCGCTTTACTTCTGAATTTCCGCAGTGAGTTGTAGCCAGAATCTGTAATTCTTTCGTATCAAGAACTTGTTTCCGGATCGTATCGTCCTTATTCGGATTCGCAAAGCGAATATCAGCCGTAGGCATTTCCCTTAAATATCCTTTAATTTTGGCCGCCTTTAAAATTTTCTTGAAACGAGTGAAATAGTTATGCGCGGTTTCGCCCGTAAGCCCGGATTCATGAATCAGATAGTCCTTAAAAGCTTCCATGACCTTAGGGGTAATTTGGGCAAAAGTCAATCTGGTATTTCCCAAAGCCACTTTGAATTTTTGAACGGCATTATGTACAATTCGAACATCCTTAAATGGATAATTGCTGAGATAATTCTCGGCAAAGTCAAAAAAGTTCAAGTTCGTAAGGTGACTTGGAATATGTCCGGTTGACTGGGAGAGGAGTTCCAATTCTCTATTAGCCCTAATTCTTTCTGCAATTCGTTTTTTCTCCGTCCGATCAGAATCCTTAGGGGAAATACGTATTTTTAAGAATTCCCTCCAACGATCGCCATGGTGGTGAATGTCCAAATAGAGACTTCTATCTCCCGATTTCAGTTTTCGACTTCTTAGATGTACGGCCATTTTCAGGTGACGGAAAAGTGACGGTTTAGGACTAAAAATAGGAAATAGAAGGAAATCAGCAGAGAACTTTAACAATTTAAAAATCTGATAAACAGATAAATAGAGGCATTTTGAGTCAAAAAAAATGAATTCATAAATCCCACCCGAGGTACGAATAAACCAAAAAAAGAGTGAAATGCGAGCGGGCTTCCAAAAAGGAAGCTCGCTTCTTTTTTGGAAGTAAGCGAAGCGTTTCTTTTTTTGGTTTTCAAAACGAGCGAGTAGGGAAGCTTGCCGTCAGGCAAGCAATCCCACCGCGAAGTTTTGACTTGTTCCTTATTGAGAATGTGTTGATGGAGCGAGCAGGGAAGCTTGCCGCCAGGCAAGCAATCCCACCGCGAAGTTTTGACTTGTTCCTTATTGAGAATGTGTTGATGGAGCGAGCAGGGAAGCTTGCCGCCAGGCAAGCAATCCCACCGCGAAGTTTTGACTTCTCCCTATTCTACTCTTTTAATACCCGGCCTGAATATGCTCCGTTTTGGGTTAACCTGCCGTCTTACCATGGTGACGCATGGGGTGTCATGTTCTATGTATTTACGGAAAACCATATCTGAAGAAACGGGAAAAATAATAACTTGAGGGAGTTCTTGCGATTTTCCAGCAGGGCATCTGTATACCCGATAAAGCGACCCACGCAGGTCGCTTCCGTTTTGCCTAAATCAGCATCTGCGAAATTCTGAAAATGGACGGGTCTGAGAACTCTTAAATGAGTCTGTTTAATTTTAAGGCATAAAAAAGCCCCCGTAGAAAGGCGAGGGCGTCCTTAGATGTTTTCACAACGGAATAATCCTTATTGTGAATTGCTTTCAGACTCTAAATCTAATAAAAGCCAACTAATAAACAAAATGAAACGAATTCTGGGATTGGATTTAGGAACTAATTCAATTGGATGGGCTTTAGTGAATGAGAAAGAAGCCAAATATGAAAATTCATCAATTGTTAAACTAGGTGTTCGGGTTAATCCGCTAACGGTAGATGAAAAGACGGATTTTGAAAAAGGAAGGCCGTTGACGACTAATGCCAGTCGCACCCTAAAAAGAAGTATGCGTAGAAATCTTCAACGATATAAACTACGTCGGAATGATTTAATAGCAATCATGAAAGAGAATGGGTGGATCAGCCGAGATACGCCCCTGACCGAAATAGGTAAAGATACAACCCACCAGACACTTGCACTTCGCGCTAAAGCGGCAAGAGAAAAAGTTGATTTGGAGGATTTAGCCAAAATCCTTCTATCAATAAACAAGAAAAGAGGATATAAGAGCAACAGAAAAGTAAAAGATGATGACCAGGGGTTATCAATAGATGGTATGGCCATTGCCAAAAAACTATATGATGAAAACCTTACGCCTGGGCAATATGTTCTGAGAGTTCTGAAAGCAGGGAGGAAGTATATTCCTGATTTTTATCGTTCCGATTTAATTACTGAATTCAATAGGGTTTGGAATAAGCAGATAGAATTCTATCCTGGTGTCATGACAAATAGTTTGTACCATGAAGTTTTAGGTAAGAATAAGAAACAAACGTGGGCTATTTGTGAGAAGCCATTCAATATCGTGGGTGTAAAAAGAAAGGGTTCATTCGCGGAGAAAAAGCTGGAGAATTTTGAGTGGAGGGTAAAGGCATTAAGCGAGGAAATCGAACTTGAGAAATTGGTGATAGTTCTTCAGGAAATAAATAATGACCTAAATAAGTCTAGCGGTTATTTGGGGGCTATATCTGACCGCAGTAAGAAGCTGTATTTCAATCGGCAAACCGTCGGGGAATATTTATATAATCAGCTTCAACAAGATCCACATACATCCTTAAAAAATCAAGTCTTCTACCGACAGGATTATTTAGATGAGTTTGAACGAATCTGGGAAACTCAAGCGCAGCACTACAGCCAACTGACGCCTAAGTTAAAAGAGGAAATACGGGATACAATTATTTTTTTCCAACGCAAACTGAAATCTCAAAAGGGACAATTAAGTTATTGTCAATTTGAAAGATGGGAGCAGCAATACGAAGACCCTGATACCGGTTCGCCTAAAAAGCGGACAATAGGACGCCCTGTTATTCCTAAAGCCTCACCACTTTTTCAAGAGTTTAAAATATGGCAGAATCTTAATTCCCTGGTTTTTTCGAACACAGAGGAAAGCCAGGAGATTAAAGTCAAAGACCTGGATTGCGAGATTCGTCAGGAGCTTTTCGACCATCTAACAATACGTGGCGCATCCAAACCGGTTGAATTATTGAGAATTTTAAAAAGGCACATAAAGCTAGGCAGGATCAGTAAGTGGAAAGCCAATTATGATAAGATAGAAGGAAACTCAACGAATGCCACATTATTTAATTGTTATCAAAGAATATCGGAAAACGAGGGATATGGAATTGATTGGAATAGTGCTGACGCTCAATCGATATTACACGAATTAAAAAACACCCTTCCTGAAATAGGAATCAATCCTTCAATATTGACTTTTGATTCTGAAAAAAAGAATATTGATAAGCAATTGAGCTATCAGTTATGGCATTTGCTGTATTCCGCGGAGGAGGATTTTAAAATTGAAGAGAAGGATAAAATCGTTTACGGTAATTCGGCCGTTTCATTGAAGAAGAAGCTCCATAATAAGTTTGGTTTTAAACCGGATTATGCCAAAATGTTGGCGAATATTTCCTTCTCACAAGACTATGGTAATCTATCGGCAAAGGCAATCCGTAAAATATTACCCTTTCTAAAGGATGGACATGTTTATTCGGAGGCCTGCAGGCTGGCGGGGTATAATCACTCGAGTAGCCTGACATCGGAGCAATTGAAAAATCGCGAATTAAAACCGCATCTTGAGCTTCTGTCAAAGAATAGCCTTCGAAACCCGGTGGTTGAGAAAATCTTGAACCAGATGGTCAATGTGGTCAATCAGATTATAGAAACTTATGGTAAACCGGATGAAGTGCGAATTGAGTTGGCACGGGAACTTAAGAAGTCTGCGAAGGAACGTGCGGAGATGGCAAAAGGCATCGGGGAGGCGACACGACGGAATGAAGATATTCGGAAATTGATTATCAAAAAGTTTGGCATACCTAGTCCCACAAAAAATGACATCGTTAGGTACCGATTATATCAAGAATTAGAATCCAGAGGGTTTAAGGAGGTGTTTACAGATCGATATATTGCGCCTGATCAAATTTTTTCAAAGGAAATAGATATTGAACACATTATTCCGAAAGCTCTTTTATTCGATGACTCGTACTCAAACAAAACACTAGCATTTAAGGAGATAAACCTAAAAAAAGGAAATAGGACAGCATTGGATTTTATCTCCGAGGAATTCAACCAGAATCTAGAGAGTTATAGGTCTAGGGTAGAAGAGCTATATAAATCAGGGAGCATTACCAAAGGGAAGAGAAATAAACTGTTGTTGGCGCAAAGCGAGATATCCGATGGGTTTATTGAACGTGATCTTCGAAATAGTCAATATATAGCACGAAAAGCAAGGGAGATGCTTTTTGAGGTTTTCGCCGACGTAACGGTAACAACAGGTAGTATAACGGAAAAGCTTCGAAAAGATTGGGATTTGGTTAATGTGATGAAAGAGTTGAACATGCCGAAGTATAAAGCAGCGGGATTGACGATATATGAGGAGCGATTGGATATCGGTACTGGAAAATTTAAGAAGTATGAAATCATCAAAGACTGGAGTAAGAGAAATGATCATCGGCACCATGCTATGGATGCTCTTACCGTAGCATTTACCACGAAAAATCACATCCAGTATATCAATAATCTAAATGCTAGAAGAGATACAAGTAAAGATAACCACCCGATAATTAGGAATATTGAAAATCAGATTACCGAAATCAATATGCGGGGTAAACGAATTTTTAGACCGCCACTCAATAATTTTAGAACTGAAGCAAAAGATCATATTGAATCAATTCTTGTAAGTTTTAAGACCAAGAACAAAGTCGTAACCAGAAACGTAAATAAGACCCAAAGGAAAAATGGTAAGTTGAATTACAAAGTCCAACTTACGCCACGCGGGCAACTTCATAAAGAAACTGTATACGGTAAGTCAAAAAGGCTCTTGGCAAAACCCACACGATTGAATAAAAGATTTTCCTTAGAGCAGGCTCAATTAATTGCTGATAAAAAGCAAAGAGAAGCCGTATTAAAACACTTGAAGGAATATGAAGGCAATTCGGAAAAAGCATTTAGCACCAATTCTTTAAAGACTAGACCTTTGTGTGTAGATGGAGAAGAGCTGAAAGAAGTATTGTGTTATGAAGAAATATTTACCATTCGAAAAGATGTTACTCCAAATAATTTCAAGAACGATAAGTTGATAGAAAAAATTATCGATCAAGGGGTACGTAATGTGATGAAAAACCGTCTTGCAGAGTATAAGGGAGATTACAAAAGAGCCTTTTCGGATCTGGATACCAACCCTATTTATCTTAATAAGACCAAAGGCATTAAAATTAAACGAGTCACCATAACAGGCGTCAGTAATGCGGAGCCTCTACATTTTGCGAATGATCATTTGGGGCGAGTATTGAAGCAAGAAAACGGTCATTTAAAACCTGTAGACTACGTGAGTACCGGGAATAACCATCATGTTGCAATTTACAAGGACGGGGACGGTAACCTTCAAGAAGAAGTGGTGTCTTTCTTTGAGGCAGTTACCCGAAAAAACCAGGGGCAAGATGTCATTCAGAGGGAACATCCGAAAGGTTGGAAATTCCTCTTTACAATGAAGCAGAATGAGATGTTTGTATTTCCCAATGAGGGCTTTAATCCTGGTGATATCGATTTACTGGATGAATCAAATGCCAAGGTTATTAGTGAAAATTTATTTCGCGTTCAGAAAATTGCAACTAAGAACTACTTTTTTAGACACCATTTAGAAACTACGGTTGAGCAGATTAAAGAACTTAAGAATTTGACATATAAACCGCAACTAGGACTCAATGCAATTCATGGTATAGTTAAGGTGAGAATTAACCATTTAGGAAAGATTATTCACGTAGGGGAGTACTGAGTATATGATCAAACGAACTCTATTTTTTGGTAACCCCGCCTACCTCAGTACTCGAAATGAGCAACTAGTTGTTAGTTTTCCAGATCAACAAGATAACGAGAAAACCATTCCTATCGAAGATTTGGGATATGTAGTTCTTGAGGATCCCCAGATAACCGTCACGAATGGCCTTTTGATGAAACTCGTTCAGAATAAGACTGCCGTGATTACATGTGACTGTCAGCACATGCCCTCAGGATTTCTACAAGCCATTGTGGGTCATACAGAGCAGACTGAACGTATGCGAGCCCAACTAAGTGCCAGTGTGCCTCTTAAAAAGCAACTGTGGCAACAGACGGTATCATCCAAAATTGGAAACCAAGCTGGGCATTTGCTGCAACTCGGCAAGAATGCTTTGAAGCTAAAACGCTGGGCCAGGGAGGTTAAAAGCGGGGATGGGGAAAATCATGAGGCCATTGCCGCGGCCTATTACTTCCAAAACCTTTTTGATATTCCCGGCTTCAGCCGGAATCAAAAAGGGATTCCTCCAAATAATCTCTTGAATTACGGCTATGCCATACTTCGGGCAGTAGCAGCCCGGGCAATTAGCAGTAGTGGGTTGTTGCCTTCATTGGGAATTTTTCATAAGAATAAGTATAACGCCTTTTGCTTGGCTGACGACATCATGGAGCCCTATCGCCCTTATGTCGATTCATTGGTTTATGATATAGTGGATTCTGGTTGTCAGATTGAAGACCTTAATAAGAATCTTAAAAGTGAGTTATTGCGCATTCCGGCGATAGATGTGATGATCGATGGTAGGCAGAGCCCGCTAATGAATGCCATGAGCCGAACAACAAATAGCCTATATACCTGTTTTGTGGGAAGCAGTCGAAAATTGCTGTATCCTGAATTCTAATAACGTGTATTGGAAAGCCTGCCCAGTTCAATATGACTGTAAATCGATTTTCTCGCTTAAACCAATACCGTAGTATGTGGGTACTTGTGTTTTTTGACTTGCCGACGGAAACGCTAACGGAACGAAAGGTAGCTGCCCGGTTTAGAAAGAATTTGTTGAATGACGGATTCGCAATGTTTCAATTCAGTATTTACATGCGTTTCTGCCCGAGTCGAGAAAATGCGGCAGTTCATATTCGAAGGACAAAAAACGCGTTGCCCAAAAAGGGGAAGGTGGGAATCATGCAAGTTACCGATAAGCAATTTGGAATGATTGAGTTATTCCATGGACAAAAAGAAGTTGAACCGGAATCGCCAAGCCAGCAATTGGAGCTTTTCTGAATTGAAAAACTTTCTAAATACCCTTAAATCAATCTTTAACATCTTTCATATTCAATAATCCTGGCGGTATATATAACAAACAGGATACCAGTCTGTTGTGGCTGGTATCCTGTGAATCATACCTAAAATTAGGATTCTGAAAGCAATTCACAACAAGAGCGGCCTTGTTCTTTTTCTTGGTTGGCCTGTGAATCATACCTAAAATTAGGATTCTGAAAGCAATTCACAACTGAACGGCATTACGAACAACAAAAAAATTCCTGTGAATCATACCTAAAATTAGGATTCTGAAAGCAATTCACAACATTGAAGCGGTGGCCGACGCTGCTGTTAATCCTGTGAATCATACCTAAAATTAGGATTCTGAAAGCAATTCACAACGATTGAATAGCTTATGAGCTTATCCACAACCTGTGAATCATACCTAAAATTAGGATTCTGAAAGCAATTCACAACGGAACCCTGCCGGTTTGATCAAACCGGAAACCTGTGAATCATACCTAAAATTAGGATTCTGAAAGCAATTCACAACTGCCATTAACCGACTGCTTTTCGCTGAATTCCTGTGAATCATACCTAAAATTAGGATTCTGAAAGCAATTCACAACGTAGCCCGTCACGGTGGTCCCGCTACGGCACCTGTGAATCATACCTAAAATTAGGATTCTGAAAGCAATTCACAACCCTACCCGCTGCAACTCCCACTCGGTATGCCTGTGAATCATACCTAAAATTAGGATTCTGAAAGCAATTCACAACAGGGGTTGCCAAAATCCTCGTACACTATTTCCTGTGAATCATACCTAAAATTAGGATTCTGAAAGCAATTCACAACGCTCTCTGAATTCATCTCTTGTCATTTTTTCCTGTGAATCATACCTAAAATTAGGATTCTGAAAGCAATTCACAACTATAAATACGATATATCGTGAGTTATTCAACCTGTGAATCATACCTAAAATTAGGATTCTGAAAGCAATTCACAACTCACTCCGGCCGAGTTCAGCCCGCCGGTTCCTGTGAATCATACCTAAAATTAGGATTCTGAAAGCAATTCACAACTATGGGCACAGCCCGGTCAGGGCGGCGCTCCTGTGAATCATACCTAAAATTAGGATTCTGAAAGCAATTCACAACTTGGCTTCATGGCTTGCGTATTGCAGGTTCCTGTGAATCATACCTAAAATTAGGATTCTGAAAGCAATTCACAACGCATCACTCATTCTTCCGATATCGGCTACGCCTGTGAATCATACCTAAAATTAGGATTCTGAAAGCAATTCACAACCTAAAAGACAGCAAGGAATGAAAGCTGAACCTGTGAATCATACCTAAAATTAGGATTCTGAAAGCAATTCACAACCTAAAAGACAGCAAGGAATGAAAGCTGAACCTGTGAATCATACCTAAAATTAGGATTCTGAAAGCAATTCACAACCATATCGAAAGATAATACGGTTTACCACTCCTGTGAATCATACCTAAAATTAGGATAGGGCCAACTCGATATATAACTTTGAGGCTAATGCGGATTCCTACTTTATTCCGTTTGTTTTCCCATCGCCCCTCAGGTTTGTTATATAATTCAAATAATTTCAGGTATTTGGGCCGAGCTATAATACATGACATTTGCTACGGTTTTAAATGTGCTCCGTTGAAACTAAGTAGGCATTCGAACGTGAGCCGGGTATACTAGGGAGTAGCGTGTTTATTGATCCCTACCCACCTAAGCTCAGTATTCAGAGTAATAGTATACCCATCGCGATTATCCAACCTCCCCAACTTTAGAATCGATCCAGCCAAAAACGAGGTTCACCACCACCACAAAGGCTGTCAGCACTACCAGCTCGGCGTACATCTGCGTCCCGGCCAGGCAACCCGCGGCAGCCGCACACCAAACTGTGGCAGCAGTGGTGAGGCCCTTAATTTTGTTGCCTTTTTGCAGGATCACCCCGCCGCCCAGAAAACCGATACCGATGACCACCTGGCTTAGCACACGGGTCATATCCACATATTCCTCCCCGGCATAATTCATGGACAGGCTCACAAAGGTACAGGCGCCCAATGCTACCAGGCCCTGGGTTTTCAAGCCGGCACTTTTGCCCTTGTATTCCCGTTCCAGACCCATTAAAAGCCCGGAAACCAGGGCAAGTCCTATTTGCATTGTGAAAATTCCGATTTCCATTTGCATTGAATTTGCAACGACACATTAATTATGAAAAAAACCAGCCTTCAGGGGCTGGTTTTATAATTGCGGGTAGCGGGGGAACTAACCCGCAGTTCTAAGTTACCAGGTTTCGATCTCCTTGCGGATTTCTTCCTTGCGCTTCCCGGTTTTTTCCTGGATGCGCCCAAGCATTTCGTCGAACTTGCCTTCTGAGAAGGTGACGTCGTCGTCCGTCAGGTTGCCATAGCGTTGCTTGAACTTGCCTTTCACCTGATTCCATTTTCCTTTCAATTCTTCATTCGTCATGATATGGGTTTTTGTTGTTATTAACTTGAATACCCATAAGATAAGATGATCACAGGGGACAGGGGTGCCCGGACGGTTCGAATATTTGCTCCAATGGATTTGCTGCCACTATTCGCTCCGATAGGGAGCATAAATAAGCCCCAACGGCATTCCGCTGGGGCTTCATTCAGATATTTGATCCGGTTTTATCCGGGGTTACAACGTCCCGGTTACGGTTACGTTCGCGCTGAGTTGCAGGGCGGCGGACAGGGTCAGTGCCCCGAGGTTCAGCCCGGTGGTGGATTCCACTTCCAGGAGGGTTGCAAAATTCACGCTGCCTTCGGTTTCCTCATAGGATGCAAAGACCAGCTCGTAAGTGCCTTCCTCCAGGAAATTCAGGCTGTAGGAATTGTCCAGGCCGCTCACCTTGCTGCTGGTCACCGCATTGGCAAATTGCACTTCGCCCTGGGTTTCAGCCTCCGCATTGAAGGTCCCTTCCGGGTAGGCGTAAACGATAATGGTTTCTGCGTAGTCCTGGGAATCGGTAACAGTACCTTCAATCTCGCCGGTTGCCTGTTCGTTAACCACGCGGATACCTGCCTCGAGCTGGCTCGTGGAGGCAAAGGCGTAATCGGCCTCCAGGGCCCCCTGCGACTTGGTGATGGTTTTCCGCAGGTCAAAATCGATGACGATTTCGTTGGCTGCACCGGCGATGACCTCAAAGCCGTCGGTCACGCGGATGGTTTCGGCCGAAGCCTCGAGCTCCTCTTTTGTCCCGTTGGCCAGGGCGATGTAATTGGCCGGGGTGTTCCCGGCCGCATCGGTTTGCGTATCCAGGACCAGTTCCAGGGAGGAATAGCTGTCCGCAGCCAGGTCGAGCTCCCCGAGTGTCAGGGTTTGCCCTTCCACCAGGGCGGAAAGTTCGATGGTGGTCTTGGAGAATCCCTCCAGGGACTGCCCGTCGACGCGGACGTCGGCCAGGGTGACAAAGACGCCTTCCACCTGGGCGTCGTCAATAGGGGCATCGGTGATTTTAAAGGTTGTCTGCGAGGTTTCCTCCGGCATGGATTCACCTCCGTCGTCGCTGCTGCATGCAGTAAAAGCGGTTACTGCCGTTGCGAGGATTACAGATTGAATCGTTCGTTTCATGTTTACTCGTTTCATGGTGTGTTGTTTTTTGGGGTTATAACAGTTATATACCCGTTTACCCTATCCGCTGGATGTTAAAATTTTTTTAAGGGTTTTCTATCTCCCTGGCGCCCAGAATTTTATTTTTTTGAGATTTTTTTCCGGGCACGCCCCTGGTTTTTTAGCACACACCCTGCCGATTTTTTCTGCTTTTGTGCTGCCCGCCCGCCCCACTTTCAACCTATAATCGGAAAAATGAAAAGTACACGATTTGTAAATTGAATAGTACACTGAAAAATACACACGCTGAGGGAGAGGATTCTACAAAACCTGGTGTATACCCTATCCTACGCGAAGATGTGAATTTGCCAGAATGTCCCATCGTAAATGCATAGGAATGCCTCTCCTACGCTTCCAATACCAAGTGAAGTGCCCTCATTTTGATCGTGGTACAAGTCAATTGTTCCTCCGCTGACAAATACCCCTCCGGTATTTGCCCGCTTAACCACATAGGTGTCGCCGACAACAGGATTCGCGGGAAGAGTGATTGTTATTGCGCTACCGGTGTTCTTCACCATCACGAAATAGTCCGTGCGTGAAAGCGTATTGTTGGTGGTAACACTCTTGATCTTATTGGTCACGCGGCCTCCGATACGAATTCCTTCGAAGTACCCACCATAGGCCGGAGCTGGATTACTCCCCTCCGTATTGTTGGCATTGCCATAGATTGCAGCTATGTATTCGGTTTGAACCGCATAACGTTGCCGGGCGCTTACGTCCGCTTCAATTCCTATTCGCTGACCCAAATAAACATCACCGCCACCCTTTGACTGGGCGCCAGTGATTCTCACATGGTCCGGGCGAATTCGTACCTCAGAGGCAGGTTGATCACTCGCAGCTGGTCGAAAGGCTCTAAATCCACCATAAACAGCATCTAATTCAATGGTATGGGCGACCCCACCAGTGGGGCTGCCCGTGGTGTTATAAACTGTGGATTCGTTGTAGAGTGTAATTTTCCCGTTGTTGCCATCTAACACCGCTTTCGGGGTACCATCTACCTCCTGTTGAGAACTGATTTTGCCTGATTTAATACGCCAATCGGCGATGTTTGCCTGCTCGGCCAAAAGCAGGTCCGTTGCCACGGAGGTAAATTGCGCTCCAAAGTTTTCCCAGTTGGATATATTGAATGTTCCGGATCCACCGTCTACCCCATTGTATAGGTAATATACCCCTGAATGTAATACGACATCCCGACGAAGGGGATTGTTGTAATATACGGCAGTTGCGCTATGGGATCCTCGATAGACGATCCCAGGTCCGTCATTTCCATCCTGGCCGTCAGCACCGTCAGCACCAGCAGGTCCCTGTGGACCTTGTGCTCCATCAGCGCCGTCTGCACCCTGCGGCAAAAAGAGTTCCCAATGGGTGCCATTGGTAGGTAGTATGCCTGTTGTGGCAGCCGTCGTGATATTGCGGTAGCTATCTCCCAGGTAGGTAACTACGTCTCCCTCGAAGTAACTGGCGGCCCCGCTGTAAGCACCGCGCAGATTAGGCAGTACGACCGGATCTCCGGCAGGAGTTTGTATGATGCTTCCTCTGATGGTCAGCCTCCCAGGGTTTGTAACATTCCAATCAAATGAATACTGGCCATCCCCTACAAATAGTTTTCCTTCAGTAAGGTTGAAATAACAGAGACCGTCAAGGCTTTTTATTGTGCCTGTGGTGATGGTATCGCCATTTATGAAAGTCATCCCGTTGGTAAAGTCAAAATCTCTACGTCCATCGGCTACTGGGTAGAGAATTCCGAGTGCGAAGTGATACTGCCCGGTAATGTCTTCCGCACCAATAGATACCTCGCTCAATTCCCAAACCCCAGTTAATGCGGCTGTGCTACATTTGGCATAGAGATAATAGGGCTTGAGAGGATCGAGACCAGCGAAATTCCTGGGATCCATCACCCAGATATATCCAAGACCTTCAATCTCAATCTCGTAATGCACCAGCTGACCGGCGGTAATGTTCAATGCATTGGGGTCGCCTCCAGCATTAGGCAAAAGGGCAACGGACATGAGTCCAAAGTTTTGGCTTTTCGCCCCTACAGAAAGCATGAGGGTCTCAATGCTCAATGGTTTGATATTGACAGGGTCGAAGTAGCCGTCCGGATCAAAAACCAAGTCCTGTAATTTTCGCAGACGGGCGGTAGAACGTCGGGCGAGCTCGGCGCGTCTTCGATCTACATTTTTGGTAAGAGTCACATTATCAACCGCAGTGGCAATAAGCCGTTCCTGGGTGGTATAGGGTATGGTGTCAGAGAACGTAGCTGCGATTTGAGATGGGTTCACCAGTGGAAAGCCAACCTCGGTAACTCGAATGTCAGCATCGACTCCAAGATCCGGGTCAGTTACATTGACAATGTCCCCAGGGCGAAGTGTAACGCCCTGCGCCTTCACGTATTTTTCATCAATGGTGATGCTATAGGTCACCCGGGGAACGCTATTCTCATCGAGATATTCCTGTGTCCTTTGCTGCAGAATAGCCTCGGCTGCATCGATGTATGTTTGCGGCATCCGAATATCAACCAATGTATACTGATCATTGATATCGGGTTTATTTAGAGCATTGGGCAATTCGTAACCGTTCTCTTCCTGGAAGGGCAGAAAGGTGATGGTTTTTGTCGCATGACTGTAACGCTCAATTTCAAACTCATATCCCGCCAAAGCACCGGTCTTGAATACAACTTTGGCCACCGTCCCTTCAATTAGGTAATCATCCAGGTCAAAATCCAGGGTGTTATCAGTGATCTCCAGGGGATCTCCTGCGTCAATTGCAGTCACCGTGCTGGTGCGCTGCGGAAAAATATCATCAAAAGTTACAGCGCCTTCCCGGATGCCGTAAAGCGCCTGATTATTCTCCAAAAATCGGTCCTCAAATACCAGGCGTGTCGCTCCATTTCGGTAACTCGTGTCGATATTCTTTCTAGCGCCAAAACCAAATACCCTTGTCAGCAACCCTTTTTCATCTACCGTTTCCCTGTTAAGGCTGTAGAGCCCTTTCCCTCGCCCGTACTCGAACGAATAGGCTGTTTGGGCCCCTACGCTCTTTTGCAAGTAAATGGCCTTCCCTGAGAGTCTGTATTCCATTTCAAAGGCCTCGGCTACTTTGGTTAATGCTTGCCGACAGGTATCATTCGCAAATGAAAGGGTTTGAGCTTCAGCCACATCAACAGCGGCTATAGACCATCCCGGTTGGATTTCAGTGATATTGGTCAAAAGCAACTGCAGAAACGCATTTGGATCTCCATGGTAGCTGAAGTCGGCCTGACCCTCATCCATGAATATCTTGTTGTAGAGGAAATAGATCTCACCCTCGAGGTCAATTAACTGGCGGTGGGTAAAGTTACTGAGCTTCTCAACGTTTGGAGCAGAATTCAGGTAGAACCGCTCAGTGCCATAATCGATGTAATCTCCGATTTGAATAGGCAATGGGCTGGGGGTCACGACCTCCATGCGAATTCGATGTTCCCCCATGAGTTTCTGAGAGTACACGGTAGTCTCATCAATAGCTACTGAAGCTACCTGTTGGCCACTTCTATGGAATACGATTGTCATTATTGATCTGTTGAATCCCGGTAGGCAATCCCTGAGATGAAGATAGGTTCATCTTCAAAGAAGACGGGGTATTTATTGATATTCCAAAGTCTCTGTCGGCCAGTCGAATCCAAAACAAATGATTTGCCTCTAAATGGCCTTTTAGTAGCGAATACAAGACTATCTCTGGACCGGAAGATTTGAGCCTGAGTTGAATCCCAAACCGCAAAATCGTTTTCGCCTAAGTAGTATTTTGGATCAATTCCATTGGGCCTTAAAAACACATCGACGAATGCTGGATTGAACCATCTCATGATATAATCATCCCCAACAACTTTTTTGGACCATTGGGGAACCGGGCTGTGGTAGGATGCCTGTACCAGGGCATTGAATTCGTAAATCGCAATGGTTTTCTCCAGCAACTCTTTACGGAGTTGGGTTATGACGGAGTCTTGGCGTTCGATTTGAACCTGTTGATCCTTTATCTGCCGATCCTGTTGGCAACTTTCAATGTTGAGAAAGAAAACAGAGATAATCAACCCCACATTTATGATCCGAAAAAGCCTTTGAGTGGGGTTATCCGGATGGGTGAATCGCCAGATCCATTTTTTAATTCCAGGTATGTTCATTCCTCCCTTCGCTTTTCGCGTATTATCTCCTCCCGGGTAGGCATCCCGGCCTTTTTCCTAAAAAGGTCTATTACGGCCATTGGTACGGCGATTAGAAGCCCGCCCAGCACTAGTGCCCCAAGGGGAACTATTAATTCGGGGGTTTCTTCCCAGCTGTCTATATGATCAAATTGCCCAAATAGGTACTGCAACAATACCCGGGTTGTAACAGCCAATCCAAATACGAATGCCACCCATTCCCATGGGCCGTATTTTGCGAATGATTCTTTGAGTTTTTTCATATTACTATTTATCCTCCCAACAAAAGGGAATTCGAGCTTTTTTTAGTTTGAGCCTCAGTGCTTGTGCCTTGGCCTGGATTGGCGGTAAATGGTATTTCATCACCGTGCAAAGTATTTCGTTCAATGACATAGGCTTCGGCGTGATTCGTGCTTCCATCACGTGGGGTGAACAAATTTGCAAACACCTTGGTCATGTCAGGGTTGGCGCTGGCATAGTGATTTACCACGCGGTTTCCCCCCGTGCTTTTGGTACCACTTACATGTCCGATGGCATAGAATCGGGCCACAGCATTTTGATTGCGAATGTCTGCGCTTTCGTCAATGGCAACAGCCCATATTTTATTATAGTACATATTGAAATCGCCGGACGTCCCAGGGTGACCACCATCTGTTCCTGTATCAACCAAAACCCATCCACGATGCAGATACCAGTTCGTTCCTACGTGGGCCGTTTCCGGCTTGCGTATCGCGCTTGACACTTCAATAAGGTTCAGCGTCTGCCCGGCAAGCGGACCCCGGAAAGGGGCAAATACGAGATTCCCCCCCTTGCGACCCACAATCCCGCAGTTCCCCTGCTGAGAAATACCGACGTCTGCGTGTCCGGTATAATCACCTACATTGGTGCCTCCAGCTGTATTGTTTTCAAAATTACCCAGGTAATTTCCAGTAGCTACATCATAGACGTGGATGGCAGCCCCAGTTCCCGACCCCTGGTCATTGTTGAACATCACGCAATCCCCTTTCGGACAAACGTCAAACTGACCGTTTCCGATAAGGAAGCCTGCCGGAGGCGTAAAGGTGCGTTCTACGGCGTCCGCCTCAATGTCGTAAAGTACGCCCACGGGCTGGTCGCTGTAAGGGTCGCTGCTGCCGCTGGTGTATTCCTCGGTGGCAAAGTATTTCATGTCCCACGAAAAGCGGTTTTCCCCACTTCGGAATATTCCACTGGCCCCATTCCCGGAAACTCGGGGGGAGGATGAGTAAATTGTCGATCCGGCACCATTGGTGTATTTTACAACTGTATTTACCTCTTCATTACCTCCTTCATCATCCCAAAAAATTGTATCCGTTACATCTACTCGTAAGGGTACATAGGTCTCAAAGAAGTGGTTTTTCAAATCATAACTATCGTCGTCCGTTCGTAGAACAATCCGGTTGGATCCAAATTCGTGAGGCTGGATATACTCGTACCCGTTGACCCTCCTTTTTGTGCGGTTTCGCTTCGGATAACCCATTGATACGCCTCTGTCGTTCCCATCTCGGGTCCGGTCGGTAATCTTCCGCTCCCGATTTCCAAATGGATTGATCCACCAGGCAAAACTACCTTGAGAAGGCTCCGTGCTGCGACGGATATTTATCCAGGGAGTATTGTCATACACTGTGGTCTCAGGTGGGAACAACCCGGTACGAGCCGATAGATGATAGCTTGGGGTAGTATTATAGTCGTTGTTGGTGGCGTTTACAGCAGTCACACGAATGTAGTAGGTGGTGTTTTCAGTCAAACCGTAGGCAATGCCATGCGTTCCGCTCACGCAAACAGTTGGTGTGTTACTGCCCTTTGAAGTGGTGGCGTTCACGCAATTTCGGGGCCATTCTGTGAACCCCCCTGTATTCGCCGCTTCGTTGTAATACCCATTGGCATCCGGCCATACCTTGCCTTCAATTATGTAACCGGTTGCTCCAGGTACGGCTTCCCAGTCGAATTCCACGTGCCATTTTCTTTCCTTATCAATGCGGAGCTCTCGCCATGGTCCGGTATACACGCCATTGGTATATTGGGCTTGGCAAAACAGCGGGAAAAGTAATAATAGTGCTAGGTACCTCATTACATGTTGTTTGCTGTTAATATTGCCTCAATTGCCGCGCGATCTGTAGCATTCGGAGCTGGACTTACTACTACAATGCGTCTGACAGTACCGCCATAGTAGCTTCCAGGATCTGATCGCGCACCAATTACAAAGTCACGAGTAGAACTATTATACCCGCCAATTGGATCGTTGTTGCCAAGAGAGCCGTTGGTATAAGTCTGTACATCAGTTGTAGAAGCCACTACTGTTAGTAGAACTGGAGCCGTCGTGCTAAGACCACTCTCAAAAACCTGATGGGTAGATGTACCGACTTGAATGATAAAATTACTCGTCCCGGTCTGTCCAATGTTCAAATCTCTGGCCGAACCTTCTCGATCTGAAAAAATCCCCGTGGTACCACCGGGGCCTGGATCTGCTCCTCGCACTACAAATACCGCGAAGGTGTCCGTTCCAATTGCTGGATCAAAATCACTTTGAGATCCTAGCGACAAGAAGTCATCAACCCCGTCAAAATCAACTGCTAAATGTCCGTCACCTTCTGTAACAACACTAGGTTGTAGCGATCCGGTGGCTTGATCTGCTGATGCGGTACCACTGCTATTGGGATCCGTCGCCCATGATGATATAGAAGCCCCATTGGTGAGATTCTCAGCATTATAATCAAGCACAACATTATATCCCTGAAGATCATATGAGTTTTCAGTGTGTTCAGTGAGTTGCCCCTGAAGAAAAAAAGTATTTGAGGCTACGGCAGATGATATCCGCTTTACGAAAATCGGTTTGCGAGCATAAGCAATGTATCCATCTGCGGACAACACACCGTCCTCAGTCTCCAATGTGTAAGATGCTCCAGGCTTTATATAAACAGAGTCCAGCCTGGATTGAATGTAAAAAGGGTGTTCATCAAGGGTTATCCCAGCCCCTAGTGTAATCGTGTCATTGGCAGTGTGATAATTCCATACTTTTTCACCATTTGCAATTCCGGCTCCTGCAACATTGCCATTGCCATAAACCACATTTGTCCCAGTATTCTCAATATTCGGAGCGTAATCACTCCCCGAATCAGATGCAGCACTAACCCCATCGATCTCGTCCTCCAATTCATCAATGGCGTTTTGAACATTAGTGGCCAGTAATCCGGACCCTGTATTGTCATAGGGAACTTCGCCGGCAATCTGATCATCTGTGCTGCCAGAGACGCCATCCAATTCATTCTGTAGTTCATTAAGGGCATCCTGGACGTTTGTTGCAACTAGATTGCCCTGGGGAGTACTAGGGACTTCAGCTGCGACCTGATCGTCTGTGCCACTTGCTGCTAATGCGAGTATCGCCTGGTAGATGCGCTGAGGCGTCCATCGATACACAGTGGTAGATGTTCCCGCCTCGGCGACCGCCTGGGAAACGATAGGAACCTGCAGGTTGTAAAAATTCTCTACTTCCGATTGAGATAACTGGGTATTATCATCTCCATCTGCGATATCAGCCGGGATGCCGGTGAGGTCTCCCCAGTCAGTCGATCCCCCACCGCCGACTACATCCACAATCCAGGTACTGCCATTCCACCGGTAATAAAACCCGTCCGAGTTTAGATACTTCTCATTGATGATCGGATTGGCAGGAGGCGTAGCCGAGGCTACATGGATTATCGATTTGACAATCGGACGTGAGGCCGGTGGATCCTGGGCAAATAAGGAGGCCGAAATCAGTAATAAAATGGCGATTAAAAGGTGCTTTTTCATTTTTTGATGCTTGTGATGAATACTCCGTCTTGGTCCCGAAATACATATCTGTCGTGATACTCCTCCCGGACGATGTGCCGCTTGCGGGCGGCGCGTATTGCGATGGCCAACGCCACCAAACTGATGGACAGGGCCACCAGGGAAATAGTTAGTACTGTCATAATTGTGAGCTTGAAGTGATAACTGTATCAGTATCCGGATCCACTACCGGTGCATTCTTAATCCATCCAGTCACCCGGTACCCCGGGTACCAATCACCGACCCCGGAAAACTCATCGTATTGTTGCCAGGTCGCCTCATCCTTGTTTCCGGCCGCTTTAGTTACACGATACCCATTGAGCACGATGGGTTCTGTTGCCAAGAAATCCCGCACATCTTGCAAGTCTGTGTATTGGGGATCCGACTGATCCTGTTTGCCCACCATCAGCTTGTCGGTGAGTAGCAGGGCCGATTTGACCCGCTTGGTCATGGTGCTCCAAAAACTTAATCCGGCCATGTTATCCTAATTTTATGGGTTGTAGTTTATCATCAAGTATGTTATAGCCCCGGTCGTCCCAGAGCTCGAGGTACTGTTTTCGGTCGATCTGAATGAAACGCCCCTGGTCATCGAGAATCCCTTGGAGTTTATTATCCAGGAGGTACTCATTGACCAACGGAGTGCCCGCAAATGCCATGAGCAACTTCACGCGGACCTGTGCCAGGCATTGGCCGGGGGCGTTGCGAATTCGAGCAACAGTAAATCCGTCAACAGCAAAACCCTCACGTTCGGTATCGTCAATATTGATGGTTCGGGTACCAGGAGCAGCTAAAAGGGCGTGTAATCGTCCAACATTGGCTTGTAGGGAAGGCATATCAGTGGCTACAAACCAAATCACCAAGTCGATCTCCGATTGTCCGATTTTGGTCAGCTGATAACCTTCCTGGTTGTAGCTAGTGAATTCAGCCGCCTTGAGCTCCGGGCGATCATACTGCCCGGAGGTATCAGCTATGAACGCTCCAAAGGCTGAAAATGGCACATAGTCGATGTGATATTGGGCGATGGTTCGCTCCTCAGGAAGGGGATCTGCCGGTAAGGGTACCACGGGTTGCTGCAGGCGCATGGTGATTTGCGCCCAGCCCTGGCCCACATATCGGACCTGAATTTTCTCTTTGAGGTAAACCTGAAAGTCCCCCCAGTCCGTAGAAAGGGTCACCAGTTCTGTGATGCGGCCAAAATCCTCGTAGAGTTCTCTCAGCTTGAGCACCGCATCCTGCTGGTTTTCCCCCGCAAGGAGTCCATAAAAGGTTATGGTTCGTCCGGCGAAGAATATTTCATCGGCCTCCACGTATGGCTCAAGGCCTTCGTCATCCAGCCAGTCATGGAAGGTTTTGCCCAAACGCTCAGGCATATCCAAAAAACCCTCCAGAGCCACATTGGACAGTGGAGCCCTGCCAGGATGGATCCCGTAGTTTACAAGCGGTATGCCGTTGAGTTTATACATTACCTTCCTATGTCCCTGGCGCTTCCGCCTCCAGGTTTTTCCGTGTTCTTATTGATTCCCTTGAGCTCTACTACTGCCAGTTGCAGTTCAGTTACTGTTGCAGCCGTATTGGCCTCAATGCGGGCTGTGGCAGTAAGCATATCTATCATGGCACTGTAGCCCTTCTCCTCCAGGAGGAAGCGTCGTTCATCGAGCTGAAAATGCTGCTTGGTGATGTCGAATTGGCCCCGGAAGAGTCCGGTGAGTTCACTGGCTGTGGTCTCTGTAAGCTCCCTTCGGATCGCTCCCTGCAGGCCACGCTGCTGGGTACCGGTATCCAGTTCGTCGAGATCGAGTACGTCGGTCAGCTGGTTGTACCTATCCAGGGCTGCCTGTACCTGGGCATTGTAAGAGTCCCGGATTGCCTGGACTTCTCTCTCTGAGAGTTCGCCTTCACTCTCGGCAAAAGCCGCGAATTCTTCAAATAGACGCTGGAGGGGCTCCTCCAGGAGTTGATATTTGATGCTGTTGAAGATTGCCTGCTGCAGGATCCGCTCGATATCCCCGGCGAAATCTTCAAAGGAGTCATAGCCGCGCTTGAGGCCCTCGATGATACTATCGGCAATGGCGTCGCTGGTGGTACCGGTAAATAATTCATTGGCCTGGCCCTCCAGGTCACCCAAAAGCCTATTGATATCTTCCCCTTCCTCGCGTAGCTGCCGCAACTGCTCGAAGAGCTCTTTGGCACGGTCCGTCAGCTGGCCACGCTCGTAGAGGCGTTCAATCTCTTCAAAGGTGAGCCCCAGAAGATCCGCATACTCATTGACCACTTTGGTCTTCCTTCCAATGCCTAAAAAGCCCCCATACTTTTCAGTCCGGCTCGAGGCGATGTACTGCTCGTTTCGGAGTTCCTGCAGGAGCAACCTTTCATCCTGGCGTAACTGTTCCTGTGCCAATTTAAGGGCTTCACGGCGGGCCTGGATGTTCTTCAGGGAAAGTTCTACCTCCTCGGCCAGTGCTATGTTACGTTCGCGCTGCAGGGCATTAAGCCTTCGCTCACCGTCTTCGGCCAGTTGTTGAAGTCGGAGTATTTCAGCTCGTGCCTTCCGGGCGCTTTCACGAGCGCGGCGACCAATTGAGAATATACCGGTAATGGCATTTATGGCAGAAGTGAACCCCCCAACAATGTCACCTGTTGAAAATTTAGTATAAGCCTGAACAGCATCGCCAGCAACTTGACCGAGTTCTCCAATTGTAGAAATGGTATCGCCCAGGCCCTGATCAAAATAGGAAACTTCATCGCCCAATCTTTGGAAGGCGTCCGAAATGGCATAAATGTCATTGGCGATTTTCTGAAGTTTATCAGAAGCATCGGAATCAATGTCCTCCTCCAGGGCGTTAATCTTCTGGTTGATTTCCTGCGCCACCTCTTCGCTGAGTTGACCAGCGGCTAAGAGGGCATTGACCATCCTTCGGGCATTCTCAACAACGGAACGGGCAGCCGTTTCGCTGAGGCCTTCCACGCCACGCATAAGGGCCTTATATTCGTCCGTCTCCTTTGCAAATGCCTCGTCCAGGGCATCCAACTCATTCTTAACCTGCTTTTTGAGTTCTTCAGCTGCAGACACAGCTCCTTCAGCCAATAGTTGATTTCGCTGGACCTGGTAATCCGACAGAATCCGATTGCGACGTTCCTCGTAGGATTGCAAGCTGGCCAGTAAATCATTGTACTTATCACGCTGGGCTCGGTTGGCGGCGGCGAGCTCCTGATCAAGCAGACGGACGCGTTCGGCCTGGGCACCAGTGGCATAATTTTCGGCTACCGCCGCGTAGCTGTCTTCATTCTCGGCAATACGTGATCGCAGGTATTCAGCATAGGTATCGAATTCTCCCAGCTGACCTTGGTACATCTCTCGGGCCTTTTCTATACCGAACTGCTTTTTGGCCTCCTCGAAGTCCTTGAAAAGGCGCTCCTGCTCCTGGAGCTCTTCCTTGAGTGCACGGGTCTGTTGTTTGAATTGCAGATCTGCTTCAGAGACGCGCTGAAGCTCCTCCAGACCAGAGAGATCGATTTGAACGTTGGCATTCTTGGGATCTTGATTGAATTCCTCCACAAGCCTTCGCACTTTGTCGAACTTGTCCCGCAGAGCCTGAAGTTCTTGCTCATCACGATCAAATTGCTTGCGGGAGTATTCCGCATCCAGGGCAGCAAGTCTTTCCAGGAGTGATTTCCGTTGTTTGAGTATTTCGGGAGAATCTGAATCACCTCCTGGGGTGAGGTCAAAGCCATAGGCTTTTGCTATTTCTGCCGCTTTACCGCTGAGTTTGGTGAAAACGTTGACGGCGTCCTCCTGAAGCTTATTCTGCTCTTCAATGAGTTCATTGATTTCTGTTTGAAGAGTTGATATCCGACCCTGGGCAGCCGTTTCTTCAATATTGGTAAAGATTCCCTGGGCCTGCTTGGAACTGCCTACTCCTTTGCGACGTGCCTCCTCAAGTTCCACTTGCTTATCGGCAATCTCTTGTTCGATTTCCAGTTGGCGCTGAGCACTTTCGGCCAGGGCTTTGGCCGCATCTGCAGAGGATTGCGCGGCTGCGGCTTTGTAGAGGGTCATCTCAATATAGGCCGGGGCATTCTTGATGAGTTCCTTTTCAGCCTGGTCCAGGGTCTCAACCTCACCGGTGGTAAGACCAAGTGTCTTGTTGTACTCCTTGAGGACGTCATCCTTATCCAATAGGCCGTCTTTTGCCAACTTAATGCTTGCCTGCAGGTCATTGACGTTCTGGATAGCCTTGATGTACTCAGTTGACTCAAAGGCTTTATTAAGAGCCTCCTGAGCCTTTTTCGTGGCATCAAGCTCATCTTTTGTTTTTACCAGATTGGATATAAGTGTAACCAGTTTTCCTCCATAGACAGTGAGAAGCGTTACCCCAAGGGTGAGGACGGTATTCCAGGAAAAGAGTCCAGAGGCTACTTGCCTCCATACGGGGATGGTGGCCTTGCCTTCAGCCGCTAGGGCAGTATTCTGAACTCGTAGGCGGGCAATTTCATCGGCCAGGATGGGAATGTTGTTTGATATGGCCAGAAAACCTGTCTGTGCGTTAAAGGCGAAGTTGGGTAGTTCCCGGGTTACCTGATTGATAGAATTCCCCAGGCTATTCCATTGGCGACCCTGACGGGCAATTGAGGCGGTGGTTTTATTCACCTCAATATCGGCATTCTTAAGGCCCCCGCTGATTTGTTGATTCACATCAGATGATACGTCCTCTGCCTCCTGAGCAATGCCCCGAAGATGCTTCTTGACCCTATCAGAATCTTTTTTGACCTGAGGTTCATTGATCAGGAATTCTACATCTATCGGATCGAATTTCTCCATCACCTGGCCTTACGGGCTTTTAAGCGTTTTGCGAGTCCTTGACCGGTATCCTCTACCACTTTTTCCTCGCCATCGGGTTTCGTTTTAAATACACTGCGGTCGGCAATCATCAGCATTATGTTGGCGCGTGACACCTTCCAGAGTATGTAATGCCAGCTCCAGCCCGTTTCTTTTACGATCTGGTAGATGACTCCCCAGGGGCTATGCATGCCGGTATGGCTTAACTCCCCTGATTTTTCGGATCGTCCTGATCCTTTTGGCCCAGATTTGGTCGGGTGATCGTCATCTGCCGTACCGATCTGGTAGTAGTCATAAAATCCTTTACTCCCCCGTAAACGAGCAGGGCTGATGCCAAGGTCATTATCTGTTGGGGAGTTGCTTTCCACCGGAGGTACCGGGCCAGAGGTCTTGTAAGGATCTTCCCGGACCAGTACCCATTCAAAATCGCTACGGCCACCGCTTTGCTGATGGACTTCCCGTGGACTTGGAGAAGGACCTGCGCCTGCTCGAAGGTGATTTTCTCCAGTTTGTCATCAGTGATCCCTGTGCTGGTGTAGTAAGCCGATACGCGCATCAAAGTGCCCATCGAGGGACACCTGAGCCTGAGCGTTATCGATTTTCGTATCCACCGGATAAACCAAGGGGCGGGAATTTTTACCTTCACGCCCCTGTGCAAAATGGTTTCTGCAGCCAGTCTTTCGACTGCAGGATTCTCACTTTTCTGACTCATCCTACACGGTAGGCTCCTTGATGTCCATCGGTGCCAGGGCGGGGAACTCAGGAGTGAGTGGCGTGAGGCTCACATCCAGGGTCCAGATGTTGTTGCGCCGGAACTGGAAGTTCTTGGCCCCTACCACCTTCGCCCGGGGAATGACCATAATGGTGCCATCGAGCAGCGTGATAGTCACATGCTTGTAGATAATTCCCTGGTTGGCGGGCTTGCTCCAGATCTTCTCCTGCCCGACGGTGTTAACCTCTCCTCCGAGGAAGAGCTTCAGACGATCAGGCGAGGTATCCATGTACTCGAAAGAGAGCGTTTCGGCCCCCGGCTCACGAAAGGCCACTTTGGGGGTGTTGTTCATCTCGGCGTAAAGGTTCGTTTCGGTACCTTCTTCTTCGGTCATGTCAAAGGTGTCCCGGAAGATATCATCGAAAATATCCACCTCGGATCCGGCCAGCGCCCCACCATTGGCCGGGTCGATATCGGCGATCACGAAAGCACTGAATCCGTATTTATACTTGGTTGCAGGCATGATTTATTGCGTTTTAATGGGTTATTGTATGGTTATACTTGCTCAGGATCGTTTACCTTCAGATCGGCCGGATCTTTCCCTCCATCACCGGACTTATTCGGATCCTCACCGCTATCGCCGGAATCCTCCTGATTGTCCTCGTTACCGGCAGCGCCAGTATCGCTAGTGGCATCCGTATCGCTTTTCTTGGTGTCGGCCCCTGCAGCAAAGTGGGCGGCAATAGCCTGCCGGTAGGCCTCCTTGGACTGTTTCCCTTCCACGGTAACCTCCAGGCGCTCGGCCAGGGCCTTAAGCAATTTGAGTTTTGTGAGGGATTCCAGGTAATTCGCCATTTCTTCCGCGCTCAAGGCATCCAAGGCCATCACCTCGGCAGACTTATTTGGCTGGGCCTCCTTTTTGGACTTGTCATCGCTTTCCTGGAAAATCGGGTCCTTCTGCTTTATCTCCTGCTCCCCGTGACGAATGTCCAGGACTTTGACCTCTTCCTTGTCTCTGCTGTGAACCTCGATTTTACCATCCTTCAAACGGGAAGCAAAGGCTTCCGCTTCGTGTTGGGTGAAAAAGGCACGGCCATCACTTGCGATGAATACCTTATCAGCTTTGGGGTTGCGGGAAAAGACGAATTCGGCTACTTTATTGATTTTGCTCATGCTAAATGGCTTTTAAATGAGTTCATAAACTGCCCGAGATTATCCGGCCGGGCAGCTTTCGTATGTATAGAAATGCCAGGAGAAAAGTCCCCACGACAAATACAATTCCCAGATAGAGAAAGGGCTTCATCCACCCGGGTATTTCCTTCTCCACCACCGTCTGAGTGGTGTCGGTCCGGGTTTCCTTCTCCCGGTAGAATTCGATGATTTCTTTGTATAGAGTAACGGCCGCTTTGAGCTCCTCGCACTCGCATTTGGCATCGATCTGATTGCCATTCCTGGAGAGTGATAGGGTAGCCCCACCGGAGGTTTTCGTTGTGGGCTTTGGTCCCAGTCGATCCAAAACCTCGGACAGACTCACTGAGTCCTTCGGACGGGCTGTAAGCACCGTATCCTTCGCCTCCATCCGGGTGCTGACTGAATCCCTTTGAGTTGTTGTAGTTTGCGTGACTGGGGGTAGGTTGCTGGCACTCTTGCAAGAGGCTAACCCCAAGGATAATGATAGCAGCAAATACCAGGTTTTCGATAAGTATTCTGACATGGGGGTTAATCTTGCATTTCATAGTGCGGTACATCTAGCTGGTGTGAAGGGAAGTTCCCGCCCCACCGGTTATCTTCGTGCAAGGACTCCCAGTAATCGCCCAGGGCCTGCAAGTCTTCTTTTCGCCAGGTGAGATCTTTGCCACCATTGATAAAGTGGTTCAGATCGATTGCCAGGCGTTTGTGATGCTGGCTATCCATGGTCCAGCTCCGTTTGCGGGTCTGCTCAAGACGAATCTGATCATCGAAAGTCAGCCCGTAGTAGTATAGGATTTGCTGATCCTTGGAGCGCCAAGCTTCCCCGAATGTGACACCGATATCGAGGGCAGCCCAGGCGTAGGCAATAAGCCTGGCCACGTTTTGGCTGAATATCTGTTGTCTCTCGCTCCTTTTCATACTTTGACCCCCGTAGGGAAGATCCGCTACCGCTTTGGCAGCGGATCCTTTTCTAACTAATCCAAATCCAAAGGGGTCCCCCCCTCAGGTCTTTTAGGCCGTCGGCTCTTCCCGTAAGAGGGCGATACCCTTGTAATCCGCCCGGCGGGCCCGGGAACCGGTCCGTGCCAGGAAGGAGTAGATATCTCCGTAGAACTCGGGATCCCTCAGGCGCTCGAAGGCTTCTACCCCGCCAAAGGCAAACTCAACAGCCTCCTTGTACCAGAACACGCTGGCCTCGCTGTCGGTGGCAGCGGCAGCTTCCCCGGGGGCCGCCACCGTGTCATCGCTCTTGGTTACCAGGGCGGCGCTGCGGGACATGATATTCCAGCCATTGGCCTTGTAGAGGATTCCCTTGCGGCGCTCCTCCTCGGTAACATTCTGGGAGTAGGTAGCCGTCACAATGCTATCGGCCGGGAACATCTCGGCCAGGGCTGTCGGCGAAAGCAGGCAATACATCATGCCATCCAACCAGCGGTCTTCCTGCATGAACTTGGTCTGCATACGCTGCAGATCGTTGCGAGTATATGCTTTCCGGTTGCCGGTTGCTCCCGGGGCTACTCCTGCCCGGGCGGCACCTGTGGTATAGACCAGGTTACCTACGGGGATGGCACTGGCAGAATAGGCTCCCACGTTCGGGGAGTTGGTCCAGTTGTACAGGGTCCAGTTGGCAATAACCTGCCGGATTTTGGCAACATCCTCGGAGAGGACACTCTGTCGTTTGTCATACGACAATTCCTTGGTATCCGCGTGCGGGATGTGAACCGGATCGGTGGTGTATTCATCCAACGGATACACGATGTCGGTATCGGTACGCTTGCGGATGGTAGCCGGTAGGGTGGTCCGGTTTTTGACAACATTGCCCGATCCTCCTGACTGCGGTATGTGGACTACTTTCGAGTTAATAACATTGTCATCCGCATTGTGGGAGGCCCGTAGGAATTCGTTGTTCTTGAATATCTCCTCCTCGATGTGATTCTGCCAGATCTCTACCTGGATAGCCCGTAGGGTACCGGCAAAGTCGCCGAATGAGAAGATTGTCCCCAGGACAAATGCCGCACCGGCCGAGGCGGCCAACACACTGACGCTGGGCTCAAAGAGCAGCGTGGCCACAAAGAAGTACACCAGGGTCAGGTACAGGAAATTCAGCGGTTTGAAGGTTAAGTTTTTCATGGGTTCTCGTGCTTTTGCTATTCGCGTTTTGATTTGTGATTTATGGCAACCTGAAGGCCCAGGGGCTATCCGGCGTACTCCGTATTGAATCGGGCCTTGTACTTCTCTTTGAAGGCTTCCGGGTTCTCGCTCTTGAGCTGAACCAGCTTGCCCGCCTTGTCAAGCTCGTCCCAGGATAGCTTCAGGAGCTCAGAGTCTCCTTCTTTACCTGCCTTGGAGGCCAGGGTCTCCGCTACGCTCTTTTGTGCGGGTTTGGCGTCCAAAATAGCTTTGACGCTATCCAGATCGGACTTGCCGAGTTTGAGATAGTGCGGCTTCTCATCGGCGGTGATCTTGTGATCCTCCACGGCCTTGTCCAGAAGACTGTTCAGGGTAACAGTGGCCTGCTCCTCCCGGAGTGTCTTCAGGTTGGTTTCCGCTGTTTCTTTGGCGGTTGAGAGCTCAGTGATCTTGGCAGCCTGATCGGTGGCCAGGGTGACCAGTTTTTGCATCACCTCGGTAGGATCCATTTCGGCCCCTTCAGAAAGGGTCAACAGTTTGGCCGCTGAGGCCGATAGTTTGATTTTAGTCATGGGTTCGATTTTTGTTGTGTCAAATTGCTCGTATGCCTGGGAAAGTGTAACCATTTCCCCTTTTTCATTGTACAGCTGTACGGCCAGGGCTTCCGGGTTGCTGCCTGCATCTACAATGCTGGCCTCAATCATCCGGCTTTTGGTAAGCCAGATCTGCCCGTCAACGTTTTCCATCTCCAGGGGCAAGAGCCCGGCGCTGGCCATTCGGATCGTGCCGTTCTCAACCTTGTTGGCAATCTTCAGAGCGAAGTCGTCCGTATCATCAAATTGCGGTACTGCTGTAATGGCCGCCCCGTCGAGTTTGATCTCTGCCCAATTCCCCAGGGGCAATACTTCATCCCGGGACTCCCCACTAGGACGCTTGTGCATCCAAAGCATAATCGGGTTGTTGTTAAACAGGGAAAGGTCAATGCCCGAAGTGCGCACACGGAAGCCCTTATCATTGAGGGCTTCGGTAGTAAGGGTAAGTCGCTTGTTGCTCTTTTTCATGCACTGGGATGATCAGGGTTCCAGACAGATTTACGAGCAAAATAAAGGGCCTTTTCACGGGCTTAAAAATTCAACTTTCTGTTTATATAAAACTTTAGGTACCCGAGGTTACTTGTTTGTTTATCAATAGAAAATTGATTTTTACCCAGTACCGTTTAAGGTGCAAATTTGCCCTATGCCGACAAAGGAGAGTATTCAGCGCAAAAAGGAGTTTGCCCGCCTGCTTTACACCATGGAGGGGGTAACCACCCAGAAGGAACTGGCCGGCCGTACTGGGGTCAGTGAGCAGACCATCAGCAAATGGGTCCGGGAGGAAAATTGGAAGCAGTTCCGGGCTTCAGTGATCATCACCAAGGAGGAAGAACTCAAGCGGCTTTACAACCAGGTAGTTGAACTCAATGACGCCATTGAGCAAAAAGAACCTGGCCAGCGTTACGCCACCAGTCGGGAAGCAGACACTATTACCAAACTCACTTCTGCCATTCGCCAGCTGGAGACTGACACCTCGGTATCCGATGCCCTTTCCGTGCTGAAGGACTTTATCATTTTCGTGCGGGAAGACGATCCGAACCAGGCCCTGGAGCTCACCTCCTGGGCCGATGCCTTTGTACGAACGCTGATTAAGTAAATGGGAAGATACGAGAACAAAAAAGCCCTGATCGATTGGGAGGAGTTCGTCGAAGAGATGAACCGGCAGGCCCCGGTAAACCTTTTGGAATCCCCTTCAGAGAAACGTGCCCGCATCGCTCGATTGGAAAAGGACGATGAGGCCTGGTTCAAATACTATTTTCCGACTTACTACACCGCTGAGCCCGCTACCTTCCACAAGCGCAGTACCCGGCGGATCATGAATAACCCGGAATTCATCGAAGTGCGCGCCTGGTCTCGGGAGCTGGCCAAATCCGGACGGACCATGATGGAGGTGCTCAAGTTGGCCCTTACCGGTAAGAAGCACACCATTATCCTGACCTCCAACTCCAAGGACAATGCTGTGCGGCTGCTCACCCCTTACAAGGTGTCCCTGGAGAAGAACAACCGAATCATTCACGACTACGGCGACCAGGTCCGGCACGGTTCCTGGAGCGATGAGGAGTTTAAAACCCGCAGTGGCGTGTCCTTCCGAGCCCTGGGAAAGGGTCAGTCCCCCCGAGGATCCCGCAATGAGGCAAAGCGGCCGGACGTACTGCTGGTAGATGACTTTGATACGGATGAGGACTGCCGCAACCCGGATATCGTCAAAAAATATTGGGATTGGCTCGAGCGTGCCTTCTATGCCACCCGGTCCATCAGCAACCCACTGCTGATGATCTTCTGTGGAAACATCATTGCCGAGGACTGCACCATTACCCGGGCCATGAAAATTGCCGACCGCGCCGAGGTCATCAATATCCGGGACCGAAAAGGGAAATCTACCTGGCCGGAGAAGAACACCGAAAAGATGATCGACCGGGTTCTCTCGAAGATATCCTACAATGCGGCCCAGGGGGAGTACTTCAATAACCCGATCACCCAGGGACAGGTATTCGACCACCTGAACTACAAAAAGCTGCCGCCACTCAGCCGCTACGCCTTTTTGGTCGTCTATACGGATCCCAGCTACAAATCAGGCAAGAAAAACGACTACAAAGCCACCATTGCGGTAGGCCGGTACAAGGACGAATACCACGTGCGGTTCGTCCGGTGTGCCCAAGGTACCACCGCTCAAATGCTTGACTGGCATTACGAGGTGATCAAAGAGGTGGCCGGAAAAACGGCCCTCTTCCATTGGATTGAATGGCCTGCTATCGATGATACATTAAAGCGGGAGATTGCCAAAGCCAATCATAGGCACCGGGTCACCCTGCCGCTCAAGGCCGATGTGCGGAAAAAACCGGATAAGTTCTTCCGGATCGAATCCCTATTGGAGCCGCTAAACCGTAACGAGAAACTCTGGTTTGATAAAAAGCTGCAGGACTCTGAGCATATGCGGGTGATGGAAGCCCAGTTTCTGGCTTTATCGCCTACAAGCCGAGCCCATGATGACGGTCCGGATGCCGTGGAAGGTGGTGTATTTATTGTAAACAAAAAGACCAGCAATAACGCCCAAAAGATTCGGGTATTATCCTCTGGTTATGTAAATCCTAAACGCTGGTAATATGCTGACCCCTGATGATTTCAATACCCACCTGTACTCCGAGCTGATCACTGCGATTGGAAGGAATGAACCTGCAGTACTTCAGGCTGCTATCGATGCGGCCAAAGGTGAGGCCGAAGGCTATCTGTCCCGGTTTGATGTTCAAAGCCTGTACGCGGAAGTAGCAGCAGACCGTGATCCGGTTCTTCTAATGCGTCTGAAGGATATTGCTGCCTGGCACTTTATCAACCTGGCTAATGCGGATATAGATCTGGAGCTTCGCAAAACACGTTACGAGGAGGCCATTAAATGGCTCAAGGATGTGCAGCGCGGAATTGTATCGATGCCCGATTGGCCGCTGCCAGTAGAGGAGGATCCTTCAGACTATGACGTTCTACGAATAAGTTCCCGCACCCGCCGCGAAACCAATTATTAACCACTCAAGTACCGCTTAAATGGCAAAAAAGACCAATATATCTGGCCTGCAACCCGAGAAGAACCCTGCCGGGGAGCCTATGCAGATTATCCTGCAGAAGATCGATGTGCGCAAACCCATGCGCACCGAACAGGATATTCCCAAATGGCGGCAGGCGCTACGTTCTGCCGAAGGAATCAACCCCAGGCGGCAATTGCTCTATTCTCTCTATGCCGATGTGGAGATCGATGGGCACGTGGAGAGTGTGGTAGGCAAGCGAAAGGATGCCGTCACAGGAGCGAACTGGCAGTTTGTAGACAAGGATGGGCAGGCGCTCGAGGAGATCAATGAACTTATTGACACTACTGGATTTGATGAATTGCTGCAGGAAATCGTCAATACGCGATTCTGGGGGTATTCCATCTTAGAGCCCAAATTTTGGAAAGGGGTGGATGATACCAATGAGATGAGTGCCGGACTTTTGCCACGGTACCACTACCGGGTGGAGAAGGGTATAATTTCCTATGATGCAATCGGGGACGAAGGTATCAATATTCGGGAGGGCATCTACCTGAAAACGGTTATGGAAGTGGGCAATGTCGCAGATTTGGGCCTCTACCTCAAGGCAGCCCCATATCAAATTCTCAAGCGCGGCGGTGTGGGAGACTGGGCCGCATTTATCCAGGTCTTTGGAAGTCCCCTGGTGGACGCTGTATGGGACGGGGTGGATGAAAAAGCCAAGAAGGCACTGCAGGATGCCCTTACCGGTCTGGGTCCCGGCGGCAGTATTATACGTCCTGCAGGTACGGAGGTGGAACTCAAAGAGAATCGGGCTAAAGATACCGGGGATGCCCACGGGAATTTCATGGCTTTCCTCAATCGGGAAATTTCCAAAGCACTGCTCGGTACCACCGAGACTACCGAGTCCAGCACGTCCTCCGGATACGCACAAAGCAAGACGCATGCCGATGAGGATGACTCCAAGCACGAGAACGATATCACCTACGTGCGTAAGGTGCTCAATTCCCGTTTTATCCGAATTCTCCAGGCGCATGGTTTTGATACCAAGGGCGGCCGTTTCATTGTCCAAGGTGAGACCCAGGAGCTTACCAAAAAAGAGAGTTTCGACATCCATAAATCCCTACGTAATGACCTGAAGCTGCCCATCGATGATGACTTTTTCTATGAGACCTACGATGTCCCACGCCCGGATAACTACGATGCTCTAAAACAGGAGATGGTTGCCCAGCGGCCTCCGGACCCAAATGCCCCGGAGCCTCCCGATAAAAAAAAGAAGACGAAATCGAAAAATCGCAAGGAGGAAAAGGAGGTCGAAGTAGAACTATCCAGTGAGACACCTTCCGATAGTTTTTGGCGTAAAACCCGGGATTCCCTGGTAAACGGCCTGGTCAATTTTTTCGTGAAAGCCCCGGCGGTGACGACCGGGGCGATTCCCATGGCATGTACCGATCACCGCATCAATCTGACAGCTAAGCAGCAGATAGACCAAGCCGGACTGATCCGACGTATTTTTGCCAGTAATGGTCAGGCTCAATTTGATGCAGAGCTTTTTTGGGACACCTCCCGGATCCTGATCAGCGGCTTCTACGCCGGATGGAAAAATCCCGAAACGCTCAACCTGGCCATTGATCCGAGTTTTGTCTATGGCGCAGAGGATCCCGCCCTGCTCACGGCCTTTGAGCAGAACCTGTTTCGGTTCTCTGCCGGGAAGACCCTGGCCCAGGTGCAGCGCCTCAATGAGATATTTAGGCAGTCCTCCAGTTTTGAAGAGTTCTACAACCAGGCGAGCCTGCAGATAGAGTCATACAACCGACACTGGCTTGAGAGCGAGTATACCACAGCGGTTCTTACGGGCCAGGCGTCCTCATTGTACAACCGCCTGAAAAAACAAACCGACGTCTTTCCTTATTGGCAATACCGCACGGCCGGGGACCACCTGGTTAGGCCCACCCATCAGCTGCTCGAAGGGCTGATCCTTCCGGCCAACGATTCCAGGTGGGACAAGATCTTCCCCCCCAATGGTTGGAACTGCCGGTGTACTATTCGGCCACGGATGGCCAATGAGGTGGACACCTCCAAGTTCCGGGAGATGCGAAGGCGTGCCGATGCCTACCTGGGATCCGTCCAGGGGCGCAAGGAGGCCGCTACCGGCTGGGGGGTCAACCGGGCCAAAGCCACCGAAGTGTTCACTGCCAACCAGCAATACGTGCGTAAATTCAAAGGGAAGGCCTCAAAGCGCCTGAATGCGCTCGGATTCTCGGACTACGGATTGGATAGCTATGCCAAGGCCAAAAAAGCCGCCACAGAGCCTGCAGTTCGTTTTGACGGGGATGCCAGGTTTTTCTACCGGGACCTTCAGGAGCACCAGGGCAAAAAGGCGCTTTTCGATTACAATCGGCGGCCGCTGAGTATCCAGGCGAAGGACTTCCAACGACATACCCGGGATGATCGCAAGCGACGTGCACATCGCACGGAGTGGCTCATGGCCATGGAACAGGCTATGAAGGCGCCAGATGAAGTGTGGCTTCAAGGCAGTGCCATGGAGGATATCATCTACCTGAGGTATTTCCAGGATGCGACCATCGTGGTGCGGGGTAAGATCGGACCATCGGGGATTCGCCTGGTGAGTTGGTTTGAACTGGCCGAGAAGAAGTCAACCATCAGCAAGATCCGGCGCGGGCTGTTGGTACATAAAAAATAAGCCCCTGAGGCGACCCCTGGAGCTTATACGGATTGTTTTCGTCTCGCTGTCTTTATCAGCCGTCAGAGCCCCCATCATCCGCAAGGTGCTGGCTCCTTCTTAACCGAGACTTTAGAGGTGTAAATGTAGTGATTAAATGAGTGATATCCAACGTATAAATGCCTGGTTTGATGGATTTGACCGGGAATTCTCCCAGATCATTCCCACGGTTGTGGCTGAAACGGCCACGGAGTATTTCCAGGAGCGATTTGTCACCCAGGAGTGGGACGGGATCCCCTGGCCGTCACTCTCACCAGGATACGCATCGCGCAAATCGCGGGGTCGAGGACGTATACTCACGGCCAGTGGCACCCTGCAGCGTTCCATCGCCCCAACTATTGTAACCCCAAACCGGGTTGTGATCTCAGCAGGGAACGCCCGAAGCCCATACGCTCGTGTTCACAACGAAGGCCTGAGGATCACAGGTGTGCGACAAGTGGGCGCATACACCAACAGCAATTTTATGGGGCGAGGCAAGCCGGTGAAAATACCGGCCCACCAACGGAGCGTTGATTTTAAAATGCCGCAGCGCCAGTTTATCGGTACCAGTAAATTCTTAAACCAGGCCATACGCGATCGACTGATTGCGGCCTATAACGCACGACAACGATGAAGACTATTTTCAAGGATATTTCCAACAGGCTCGACCTTGTGGCTTCCCTTCGATGGGTCGACAAAGACAAAGGACAAATGAACTTCGAGCGGCCGCCGATTCTCTTCCCGGCTGCCCTGATCACCCTGGGGGTAGCACAGGCGCAAAACCTGAACCGGACACTGCAGGCCGGTCAGCTCCAGGTGCGCATACGCCTTTGCTTCAACTATGGGGGGAATACCAGTTCGATTACTCCCCAGGCAGACCGGGACCAGTCCCTGGAGTATTACGACGTCTTGGATGAAGTGGTATCCCAGCTGCAGGGATTCTCAACTGGGGAATTCAATGCCCTGGAGCGGCGTTCTCAACAGCCGATCCCTCGTCCGGATACCCACACAGTGGAGGAGATCATTTTCACGGCCGACTTCCGGGAATCCATCACACCTTAGGAGGGGTGAGACTCCCGCTCCAATCGTACCAGGGATAACGCTTTTTGAGCTCGGAGGGGCTCACCTGATTCTCGACCATTTCGGTCACCATGCCCAATCGCTTGGTCAGGTGTTTGATGATTGTGGTGGGTGTAATGTCAAACTCCAGGGTCAGCTGGAGCAGGCAGTCGTCGTAGCGCAGGCGGCAAATATTTGAGAGGTAATAGTAGCGGCAAGCCATTTTGTCGTAAAAGCGAGACTTGAGCGAATTACGCAGGCGGCCGGGCTCAGTAATATCGATGCTGGTTTTGATCAGGTCCTTGTGGAGCGCCTTTTCTCCTTTCATTTGAATGGGAACTTAAAACGTTTCTCAATTCTACCCATACTCGTGTCATTTGATAGACATCTGGCTTGCCCTTTGGCTACAGATCTTGAGGGTTTGCAGGGAATTCCAAAAAATAATATACCGTGACCAGGATGCGTGATCTGGCTTACATCCCAAGGATACTCGTAGTAATCTTCGAAATTTATTTGTATCTCATCTGGCGGAAACCCTTGATGCTCCTTTTTGTAGGCCAAAATCTCCTTCCAAACGACATTCCTTAGATCATCAAAATAGCTTATTTGTGAACTCATTGCTTCAATATTATTTGAGATTCGAGGCGTCCAACTTGTGAAAAGCTTATCTCGTTAATCGGAATAGTTATCGTAGTTCCTCGAGGAATACTCTCCAAAATTTTAGCGCCATTTTCTATCGGGAGCACACACAGTATTTGAAGGATTTCCACCCTACTGATTTTCGCATACAGCTCAACGGTATTGTATTCTGTATTATTCTTGTAGATTTCCATGAGCCTGAAATAGCCCCGGGTTGCCCCGGGGGCATGATGGTTATTCAAATATACTATACTTGGTCATCAGTTAGCTCCCTGTTAAACGGAACCAGCCTAGTTTTATTCGGAAGGTAAAGTGGGTGTTTGGGACTGCCGTCTTGATTTTTACCTAGACACAATGCCTCTGGAAACATTGGGACAACAGTTTTTTCAATCGCCTTTGCTGCAGAAAAACTTCCCCAGGCATATACTATAGCATCCGACAGTTTTAGAGGTACTCCCCACCTTACAAAATTTTGAACTATCGCCTCATTTGAGTTATCGATATCGGTGGGTTTAGGGCTTACCGTGCTGAAGAGATTAATCATATACATGTGGCCATATTCGTGACGTTTGGCAAAGCCTATACACCTCCTTATTGTCGGATCATCCTCCCTTTCGTCTGCGGTTGAGGGATTCAGACCGATAAAGGTAATACAGGGTTCATTGGGGCATCCCCAAGATCTATATAGCCAGAATCTTTTTGTACGGTCCTCGTTAAACATGGCTTGACGAATCATAGACAGATGTTTTCCAGAATAAAAATGTGCTCGACTTCGCCTTCAGTATAGTCCTCAGGCTTATCGTTTCCGGGGTAGGATTCCACCAACTGGTAGACATCGCTGCCAGGGTATCGGGTATAATGACTTACATGCTCCGGGCAGGGCTCCTCTTTGGAGCAGCTGGCCAGTAGTAGCGCGAGAAGTAATAAGCGTTTCATCTGATAATTGAATTTATAAGGGTTATTGGGTGTAGGAAAAATAGTGCTCCAGGAACATTTCCCTTACCTGAGGGGGATGAATGTAGTTATGGCTTATCAAGGATGAATCGGGCACCACGACATTGCGCCATTCCCAGACCAACAAATACTCATCGGCATGCTTCACTAAAGCGTCAAGTGGCCAATTGAATCCGAATTTCGTAGCGATTAAATCCATAATCTTGTTTTCTGCCTTTCTGTATTCTGGAATTCGTTGCTTGACAGGACGGGGAATGTCCAAAAGGTATGCTTCCGAAGCATCATGCAACAACGCCTGTAGGCGATACTCTTCAGCAACTAGGTTGGCACAATGGATGGAGTGTTCCGCTACACTGTAGAATTGCAAAGTGTGACCAGCAAAACGTGGGATATGACATAGGGCATGAGCGATATCCTTGATGTCAATATCCTCGAGAACCATGTTAAACGGGTCCACATACCGGCCGGAAAACAGGCGAATTCTGTCTTTTTCGAAAAGGTTTTCTTTGTTCATTATTCAAGTTTAAAATTCATCTTCATATCGCCGGTGCTTCAGGTAGCGGATGGGGTCCACCTTGTTCTTCCAGGCATGCAGGCGCAGGTGATTGTTGTATTGTCGGATCCCGGCAAGGGCTTTAAAGCGATCTCCCGGGCTCATTTTCTTCCAGAAGCCTTCCGTCTCCTTCTTGCGGGTTTTCAGGCCGTATGCCTCCCAGAACGCTTCAAAAGTGACCTCCGGGTCTTGTTTATGGATCTCGAAATTCTTCTTCAGAATTGCCTGCCAAAGTTTCATTTGCTCTTCAGTAGTCGGAAAATTTGGAGACCGATAGAGCCAGTCACGCTGTTTAAAGTTGAGTTGCCCCTCGAGGATTTCAAAGGCCCTTAAAAAGCCTTTAAAGTCATACCTAAACACCAGGATGAACCCGTTTTTCCTGCTCTTAACCGTGTATGTTGTGAATGTCATCTTGGGAAGAGGGTTAGTTGTTCACCTGCGCGACAGTGGGCGTTGTAAAACTCTTTGGTTAAGACTGCAGATGTGCAGTACATGAATCCCCCAGGTTCAGCCAGGGAAAAGAATCCAGAATAATATTCAAGTATGCCGAGATCCTGCAGGCCCTTCAGTATTGTTCGCATTTTACGGTCTTTCTTGGATTTTCCTACAAGTGTTCGGATCGGACATATTTTGCTATCCAAGAAAACCAGTTTCTGATCTGATTTCTTTAGTAGATTTACAACTTGGGCTGTTAATAACTCATTCATGATAGTTTCTGATGTAATTGATCAGCCACCAGCTGGACGCGGTAGTCCCCGCCTTTGATCCGTATGACAAACCGCAGATACAGCTCGAGCTCGTGGGCCTCATGATACTTCACCTCAATTTTGAAAGGCTTGCTATTGCCTGGAAACTTGTCGATTTGTTTCTTGGCCAGTTTTCGGGCAACCCCCTCGAGGATGCATTGTTGAGCACGTCCTTCCCGGCCACCAAACACTTGGTACTCCAGACTGGATAGCGCCTGGTTTATTGCCCTGAGGCGCTCGAAAGTGAGGTCTATCTTAACTCCGTCCATTTCCGTTCAATTTTAGGCGCCTTGCGAACCGATTTCAGGGGTTTTCCCTGGATATTTTTATTCATCCCGCTTGCTACTTCAATCACCCGGACATCATCGCAGCCCCACTGATGGGCCCAGGGGGGCATCACCCGGATCCGCTGGATATGAACCTCCAGGCGGGCTATTTCCTTGCAAAGGGAGGTTTGTTGCTTCCGGGTAAGGACCACACCCTGGCCAGGATGCCGGAGGAACTTGATCAGCTGTCCTTGGGTCTGCTGAAGCCATTGAAGTTTTTCTCCGAGTGTCATGCGCAGTCAGTTATACTACAGAGTATTTTTCCGCAGGCCTTGCATCGCTCCTGGTAGGATTCACAGGTGACAATGGTACGAGTCACGATAATGGTGGCCTCATTGTGAGGGCAGAACTCCTGTAATATTTTCAGGTACCAGGGGGTCATGCCTTATGTCGAATTTTAAAAATAGAGGTGCGTTTATCAATTGTTCGGTGCAATAGGCCACCACTGAGCACATGTTCCTGCTTCCACCCTTTCAGCAGCAAGGTTTCTGTCATTTTTGGCCGATACCATTCCCTGTTTGGAGGAGCTAAAGGAAATAGGTCCCGCATCATTGTGGATTGACTATCACCATCACAACGAGAACACGTTGTGATAAAAGGGGTGGTACCGGTATCCCGATAGATATATATATCCACGTTTCCGCAGCTACTGCACATGTAGCTATTTCTTGACCCTTGTATTTCGGGGCCACGATATTCTTGCAGATTATCCATCATCTGTCGCCAGCGGCTACCAAATTCAATTTTGTCCATGGCCATTTTTTTTGATAAGTTGTAAGAAGGGTGAAACAACAATGAGAAGGGGCATCATCAAAAGGGCCACTCCGTAGAAGACTACACAGGCCAGGACCATCAGAATAGCGGATACACTTCCGATTATCAAAAAGCCGATATCGGTGGCGATTCTCTCGAGGCGATTCATGACTTGAACTTTTTTTGCACCATGGACTCCATGGCCACAATTATCCTGGAGAGCTCCAGACGGTTCATCTTCCGGAGGGCTTTTCGGACCGGACTCTTTTCACTCTGCAACCATTCCCCCAGGCGTTTGGTATCGGGTACCGGAAATGGGCGGCCGCTCATACGCTTGGTCCATCCAAGTTGATGGAGCAGGCTGGTGATGTACCTGTGTTGCGGGTTGGTCGTATCAAACCCGCCCCAGTACTCCGGGGTCTTCATCCTTTTCCGGATCTGTTTGAAATTGATGCTTGGTGTCATTGAACTTGGATTTAGTTAAAAATGCCGGTCTTTCCCGGCTGTCAGGCCTCTTTGCTAAACCCCCGAAGGGGCGGCTGCTTTCACGGTGTGACTTGGCGCTTCAGAAGGTTCAGTTTGCCAAACCGATCCTAATTACATGTTCGGTTTCCTCACACTCACCGAACTCGAACCCTCGTCTACTCACAGCCTCTCTCTGGAAGGGTTGGGCAGAGGCAAGGGATCGAACCTTGCTAAACCACACAACCACCCCACGTGCTGTGCTCTGCCAGTTGCCGGTCTTTCCCGGCGGTCACCGCTCCCTAAAACGGAGCCGTCTTTCCGGCTGTCATTCTTTCCATGCTTTAGGGCCTATGATGTTACCAGGCGGGGACCCCATTTATCACTTCAGGTCAATATTCTCAGAGGGAACTTGAAGTGCTTTAAAACATGGCTTTTTGCCCGAAGAAATCCGAGACCTTTTTGCCCCTACCTCCCTCACTGAAAGTTGCAGATGGCGAACTGCCCGATGGCGCTATCCGGGATGTTCAGCAGCAGCTCCGTGCAGGTCATCTTTGGGCACTGAAGTCTCTGCAGCATCGTTGTCACGAAAACCCACATCACCAGCAGGATGAGCATCCACCGGGCCATTGTTTTTGCTTTTTGTAATTCCATTGGATTTGAGTATTACTGTTTTTGCATCTACACGTACATATCTGGCTCCTGCGGCCAGTAAATCTTCTTCCCGCGCCTTGGCCTGCTCCAGCACCTTTTGTGCTGTCTCACGCCAGGCTTTTGGGTTGTTTCCTATCTCCGGGACGGTGCTCATTTTCCTGTTTTACGTATCCAGTCGTTGAGCGCGGCCTGCTCAGAAGGGAGTAACTCCTCCCGGCTGATCCAGTTCCCGTCACCGTCCAGGTAGACCTCCTTGCCATTTACCCAGATCGTTTTGTCTCCGTCATCGTAGATCTCTACGGCCATCAGCTCCTGTATTCAAGTTTGTAATACACATGGCCTTCGTTCTTGAAAGGCTCCCGGGTGAGTACCCACAAGCGGTAGGTGGTACCCTTGCGTCCCGGATGCGCATCCTTAACCTTGCGCACGTAGGGCCCATACTGCACGTAATATTCTCCCTTGTCCGATTTCTTGATTGTCTTCGGGGAAATACCGGTATCGGAAATGGACAGGTAAAAGGCCTTGGGGTCATGTGCATCGTCAAAGAAGCTGATTTTGTCCCCTTCCGCAAGTTTTAGTTTGTCAATGAGGTCACGACTGAAGCAAATCCTCCCATTGGCCTGCAGAGTTATATACTCGCCAGGCACGCTGCCGCTGGCTGCTATAAATCTTCTGGGTTTCATAGGCTGGAGAATTGAACGTTGATATCTTGCCATTGGCCTTTTTCATTCTTCATGTAGGCCCGGCAATAGGTGGCGGATCCCACTACGCGCTGGCAGTCGTCCAGCTTGTCGAACTCCTCAATAAGCGTCTGGTTGCCCAGCTCCCGGACCTGCTTACGTGCCTTGGCCAGCAGCTTCGGATCATACTCGCCTTTCGAGTTGCGAATCAGAATGTTATTGAGGATCTCGTAGAGTCCCTTGTTGCGACCGGCGAATTTTTCCTTGAAGATTTCCTGAATGGCCTGGATGTGTATCACGGCCTCATCGGTAAAGCTGAATCGCTCCTGACGTTCTACGGTCACCTTCAGGGTATCGTCTTCGTTTTTCAGGGTAAAGGATTTGACCTCCTTGGGCTCTTTCCCGTCGAGCTCATACATGCGCTCATAAAGCGCATTGGCATCGGATAGGGTTTGATGTTTGAGCCGGGTAAGTTCGCTCGATAGCTGGTGAAACTTACTGGTGGTCTGCACCAGGAAGTCCTCCTTGTCTTTGAGGTATTCCTTTTTGGCTCTGGCCTGGGATGCTTTGCGCTCTTTTTTGCGGCGCTCGAGCTCGGCCTGCAGCTCCTTGTCGGAGAGGCCCTCCAGGGAGGCGGGAGGGGCTTTGGTCTGGGTACTCATACGGGTAGTGTTAAGATGTTAAACTTGCTTTTTTCAGGAGTCTATCCTGGTACTTTTCCACGCCCTTTGCGAAAGGGTGTCCGGGGAAATGACGCAGCCACCGGTCCATTTCAGCGGCTCGCTTGAGCAATGCGCTCTTTGTGATCTCTGTCATACCTCTGGGCTTGATTGTCAATAAATTCTACCTTCTCGTTGAGCTCGGCCGGTATGCGGTAGGTAGGTACCGCTGTTTCATGTCCGAGCTCCTTGATCTTGGATACTGCCCGCATGCAGGCAGCCCGTTCCATGGTCAAACAAATGCGTTGGCCCACGGAAAGACCAATGTTATTATCCCGGGTATATCGATATACCCGAAGCAGCTTTTCGATTCTATCCTCCAGCTGGTATTTGTTCATAGCTGTGATCTGAGTTTATACCTGTTGGCGATAGCCTCCAGGATGGGTTTTGGGAAATAAGGGTCAATTTCTTCAGCGTACATAAGGAACAGGTCCTGGAAGTTTCCAAAGTCCTGGAGTCCGGCCTCCATGTATTCGTGGTGATCCATGTAAAAGGGCAGTTCGACCTTTCGCCGCCACTGATCGCAGAACCAGGCATGGAGCGCCTCAGAGCGAAGTAGATCCCGCATAGGCAATGCTCGACTTTCTGCGTAGTGCGAGCACCACCGCGCAAAGTAGTTTTCCCTGCAATTGTGATAATTCAGCAGGGTCACTCCCATGGCTTGACATATATGTTGGTCCTTGCGCATTATCCCAGTTTTTCCCAGTATTCTTCGGCGCGTTTTTGAAATATCACAAAGGGCTCGGTGCCTCCGTACCGGGTCTTGGCCGTGGCCCGGTACCCTTCTACCCATACTTTGACATAGGAGAGGTACTCAATTCGTTTCCCCACGCGACCCTCGGGCTTTTTCCCTTCCGCATGCCCGATGAAAATGAAAAGGGTTTCCGGGTGGTCGGCCAGCAGCTGCTCATACTCCTGAAAGCTGATACCGAATAGCTGCAGGGAATCGATAAAGACAAAGCGGGCCCGATTGCGGCGCGATAGTCTAAGGCGGAGCTCCTCGAGGTTGTCTTCCAGGAGGAGAAAAGGGCTCGGGGCATTTTCCATACCTGCCCGACGCAGAGCATTGACAAAGGAGAGGGAGTCCCCTTCTTCCAGACCGTTATACCAAACCGTTCCAAACTCGGTTAGGTACCGGGCCAGTTGGGTGGTATAGCTCGTCTTTCCGTGGCCAGAGTGTCCATAGACAAACCAAGAGCCTACTACTTCGGGCAGACCGATATGATCCTTCCAGGGGCCGCTAAAATCCAGTATGTCTCTCGTTCTCATGTACAGTTCGTTTACACAGGTACCTCGCCGCAATTTGGCCATTGTTCAATCAGGGCTTAAAAGATCATTAAGTGGCTACACAGGTTTCGTTTTCCTTGACTTTATCGGCTACTACCTTCTGCTTGTTCCACTTTTCAAATAGGTGCGGGATCCCGCGCCAATCAAACTGAGTATCGTTGATCAGCTCCAGGGCGGCATCGTAATCCTTCAGATGCTTTTTGTGGATAAATGTGTTGAGGATCTCCAGGGCCTCGGTGGCCACGCGTTCATTTTCCTCGGTGATTTTTTTCAGAGCATACACCTTGCGGTTAACCCGGCGCAGGTCTGCTTTACTGTCATCAATCACTTGTTTGATATAATCCCGATGCTCTACACCGTTGGCCATGCAAATGGCCACGACATCCTCGGAGGTTGGCGGGTGGATCTCCACATACTTGCGCCCCAGGCGCGAGTAGATTTCCTGGTACCCCTTTTTGTTAAACCGGATGCCCCGCTCGATGCGGTGTTCCAGGTGATGGGTTGCCGAGAGGACAATCCCGCAGTGATCCTCCAGGGAATTATAGAGGGTGATAAAAAAGCAAAGCACGTGATCGGGCAGTTTATCGGCCTCGTCGATAATCAGTAGGGGCTGGTGACGCTGTTTGAGTTGGTGCACCAAGGTCTCCATTAGCCGGGAGGTATTCATCCCGCTGGTTGAACGTCCGATCACACGCATGATCTCTCCGAGGAAGTATTTGCGGTCCCAGTATTCGGCGCAACGGATATAGAAAACCTCCTGGTTGTTGTAAGCGTAGTGCTCCAGGGCTTTGGTTTTGCCGGATCCGGCCGTGCCGATCATTCCAAAAACCTTGGCATCGGCTTGCGCATCACTCATCAGCTGCTGGATACGCTCAAAGGTGGCCGTTTGAACGATCACCCAATTTTTTCCGCTGATGCCGAGTTGGGATCCTACATTGCGCCACATATTGTCAGCGATCTGATCCCAAATCTCGTGTTCGATTTGGTGCAGCGTTGCCGAGGAGACATTCTTGAGGCTATTGGCAGCCTTGTTCTTGCTGCCGTACCGCTCGATGTGCCTAAGCACTGCCTGGTGGATTCGTTTTTTCTCTTGGTAAGGGATCATCGGATATTTGGATTTAGTTAAAAGTCTTGGTAGATAGACCGGTAGCTCTTCTGGGTGGTCTCCGCATTACTGACGGCCTTTTGGTGGGCACCGATCTCCGGATTGCGTTTGGTGCGGGATTTCGATTCGATTCCCTTCAAATGTGGGCTTACCAGTCCATTTTGCTCGGGAAGCAGCCCCTGGGTCTCAAGGATCTCGTCCATCCGATCCCGGCGCTCCACACGCTTCTCTTTGATCCGGTTGCCGATCTGGGCGATGTAGGAGCTCTCCCAATCCTGCTGTTCTTGTTTGCCCCTGGAGACCGTCACCTTGGTTTCAGCGGCGCTTACAAAGCGTAGGCCCATAGGCGTTTGCTCGTAGAGGTAAATGAGGCTTAGATCCTCCGGGTCGTACTTGATGTAGAATTTGCGGTCCACGTTTGCCTGGAGGAAGTCCAGGTCGGGCAGGCGGTCCTCCCCGTAGACCATGTAGGTGTGCTTCTGGCCTTTCTCGGTGAAGGATATGCCAAATGCGGTGCAGGTAACCGGTTTGGGGCGCTCGATCCAGAAAATATCAACCATTTCAAAGAGGGTGATCTCAGGAGCCTTCGGGTTTTCGCTATTATGGTACATGTCCAATCGCGGCTGTCCGGTTTTGTGGTGCGGCCTGCTGTTCCATTCCAGTCGTGCCTCGACATAGGCCTCAATGGCTTCCTCCAGGGTGGGTAGATTATGGGCGTTAGCCAGGATGAACTCCATATTGGCCTGACTCTCCTCGGCACGGGCAGTTATGTTTTGTCCCGTGAAATACCATAGGCGCTTGAGCACCTGAGACTGAAATCGTCCGAAGGCACTTTCAATGGTTTTGGACTTACCATTGTAGGGTTGAGTGCGAATGGCCAGGCGGGAGACTTTGGTAAGGAAATTACCGGCCTGGAGCTTCTTGTGTCCGCCCTGGTTGTCCATCCGGATCTCATAGGGCCGGTGACCGGCATTCTTAACAGCCATTTTATAGGCAAAATATTGCGCCTCAAAATCCTCTGTTGGACTCACATGGTAGCCTAGTAGTACCTCGCTGTAGGCATCCATCACTTCGTATACCTGGCAGGTGGACATCTTGCCCTTTTCGTCCTGGAAGTAAAGGTTTAACTTGGTGCCGTCGCTGTACCAAAGCGAGTCGCGCATCGAGGGCAGACTGGTAGAATGCTGGTAGGAGTATTTCTCCTTGGCTTTGAGTTCGCCATATCTATGGCCGTACCACATAGACTTGATTTCAGGGGAATAGAGGTAGTTGTAGAGGGTTTTCTCCTCTTTGATCGCTTTAAGGCCCTCCATGATGGCGTATTCGTTGTACTGGTCTAGCAGCTGCGGTAGCGAGGCCACCTTTTGAACGTGCTGAGCCCATTGTGCCAGCACCCACTGTTTGGCCTTATCGCAGAGTTTCTCACTGTTCTTGTGTCCATGCCCGCCGTGGATAAGTGACTCATATCCATGTTTTACAAAGGCGCGATACTTGCGTTGCAGGCTGCGGTAGTTTTTCGGCAAAGAGTGCGGCCAGGTGTGGCGGGGCAGTTGGTGAATGATCTCGGCTAGGCTCTTCCATGTCTTTGTCAAACCTCCGGATCCAAGAGTTCGAGTGCGAAGGATCCGATCATTGATAAGCCGGCGGGCACCGCCCAAAATAGCCGCTTCAACAGCATAACGATGTTGAATGTCCTCAGGAATAGCGGTCCCGTTTTCCAGCGTGTAATTGGCATAGAATTCGATGGCTTTAGGATCCCGCTCCAGAAAGTCCATGACTTTGATTCCATAGGACCGGTCGACCGGATCCCCGTACTTTTCAATGATTTCATCCCGGTATTTGTTGGGCAGGCTGACCCATGCGATCAGCGCAGGTTTTCGTCCGAATCCTTTACGAAGGACTTGAAAAGGGCCACGACGGACATAGTTGTCGTAGTTGACCTTGCTCATCACTTTGGCTTCGCGATAGAGCCATCCCCCATGAACACACAATGTATTTTCGTAGGTCTCAAACATGTGTCTGTTCCTTTTCGGGGTTGATACCTTCCAATACCTTGATGATTGCGTGGGCGTCTGTGAGAATGGCTCGCGCCATTTCGGTATTGGCGGCTCGTTGTCCGGACAGCACCAAACCGACGTAGGCTCGGGTGCAATTGTACTTATCTGCAAGACTCTGCTTGTTGATTTTTTTGGCTTGCTCTGTTGTGAGGCACTCCATTTTTTGTATGTTTGTTTGCATTGATTAACAAAAGAAGTGAATAATATTCACATTCGCAAGCCAACTAAGCCTTAAAAAGTGAATTTTAACAACTATTTCGCGGATAATCTTCGCTATCTCCTGAAATCAAAGGGGAAGACGCAAGGGTGGTTGGCAGAAAAAATTGGGAAGGATCGTACCAGTATTGGCGCGTACGTAAACCGAAAAAGCATTCCAGATCAGAACCTTACCATTGAAATTGCCCATATTTTGGGAGTAAGCCTGGATGATTTACTTCTCCAGGATATGACAAGTGAGCAATACTCACATATCAAAAGGCCATCTGCGCTTGAGTTCAATTTGGAAGGGGTGAAACCCGACGGCCCCGAAGTCCGAGTATTTGATGCTGTAACCAAATTGGTTGAAGAAATCGCCAAGGTCACCAATAGCGAACTCCGCAAGGAAATGGAGGATATGCGTGAACTGTTGCGCGAAGGGGTTTTAAAGAAAGCAGATCGGGAGCGCCTGGAGTACATCTACAACACGCTAAAGAAGGCAGAGCTCAGCAATGCCCTGGCGAAGACTCAGCAAAAACTACAGGGAAATTCCTAGGAAAGCAGGGGTAATATCTGCTGGAGGATTTCGTTACCTCCATACTCTTCTCTCTCCAGGCGTTCAAATTCCTTACTGACCTCTCCGCTTATAGCCTGGAGCTCCGCACTGGTGATTTCGCCATCATCGTATCTACGATTGGCTTCCTTGATGGTCAAAATAAGCCGGTCAATCGGTGTCATTGTCTCTCTTGATTTTAAAGGCGGCTTCGACCAAGTTTTCCAGTAATGTCATCCGGTCGTTTCGAGCAATTCGTGATTTATAGAGGTAGTAATGTAGCAGGGCGGCTACTAAGGTGGCCAAAATAGTGGCTCCCGCCGCATAGATGTGTAAAAGCCAGTCATCCCACCTGAGCCCCGGATCGTATATCCAATAGATCTGGATGAAATACATGTAGAAAGGAACGATATAACTGACTCGATAAGCTCTTAATTGGGCTGCAATCAGTAGGAAAATAGGGGAAAGGGTTTGGGTAAGTACCCAGATGTAGGTTTGAGTGTCTTTAAAGCCATGCGTGTTGTCCAAGGTGAAATCATCGGGAAGTATCTTGTCGGAGATAAGCATGATCCCCGACAAGACTACCACCACACTACCGATCAGGCTAATTACCGCCCTGGCTACCGGGTCGCTCCACCTTCTCTTTGTCAACACCGTCTCCTCCCTGGTCTCCAGGTCGTTCGATTTTTGTTTTGTCGACTCCTCGGATTTCATACTCGCTGTCTGTTGATTTTTCGCAAGCCGTAGCTGCCAAGCCCATTACTACCAGGGCAATAACTAAACCAATTTTGGAACTGATACGTTTCATTGTGCTAATTTTTAGGTGTTTACCCAAAATTAGAACAACGATATATCCCTGCATGAGTGAATTGGGGGAAGGTATTCACAGGGATATTAACAAAAGTGAGGTATTCTAGCATCTTTTCATGCTATAAAAACCATAATATTTCTATGGTTTTCCTGGTAAATGGGTATCTGGTTATCAAAGCTCCAGCCAGGTAAGGAAAATGTGAATCAAAATCGCGGGGAAATCATACCCGCCAAATCGTACAGGTCAGTACAAATCGTACACGACAAAATACAAATCTCCACACTCTCATATCTGTCGAAAATCGTAACTAACTGATAATCAGTGACGAGATTTTTCAATACTTCATTTCTTTAACATTTCCTTATGAAATAAGGGGGGTCGTTTTAACACTTTTCGCTGCATTTTACCCCCCATTTTAAGAAATAAGGGGGGTCGTTTTAACACTTTTCAAACACGGATTTGACTGCCCTATTGACTGCCCTATTGACTGCCCTATCCAAAAATGTAAATTGAATAGTACCAATAGGGCAGTCATTGAAAGAAACAAAACAGGGTTAATTTTGCGGCGAAATAAGACCTTTTGAGGCCCCGAAATTCAACGGATGGGGGGAATGAAGGGGGTTTCCTTTGGGATGCTCAGAGCGGATTCAAAGGTATTCAAGCAGAATGTACGATTCAATTTTCCTGGGCTGATGCCCGTTTTCGCTCGAAACGCCCGTTTTTATTGGCGTTTTCGCTTTTTTATGCTATATGTTAAAAATGTACTATTCATTTTACGGGCCCTAAACCTAACCCCCCGCCCTGCAGCGCCCCGGCATTTTTAACAATATATACTTTGGAATAATTCCATAAAAACGGAAAATATCCATAAATTAGCTTCCCTCTTTTTTTGAGAAACGCTATGCAAAAAACCATTCTACACCTGGACCTGGACACCTTTTTTGTCTCGGTGGAACGCAAGCTGGACAGTCGCCTGAAAAACAAGCCGATCCTGGTGGGCGGGCTCAGCGACCGGGGCGTGGTGGCGGCCTGCAGCTACGAGACCCGGGGGTACGGGGTGCATTCGGGCATGCCCATGCGGATGGCCCGGGAACTCTGCCCGGAGGCGGTGATCATCCGGGGCAATGCGGGTACCTACAGCAAACACTCGGACGAGGTCACGGACATCATCAGGGAACAGGTGCCCCTGTTCGAAAAGTCGAGTATCGACGAGTTCTACGCGGACCTGTCCGGCATGGACCGGTTTTTTGGTTGCTACCGCTATGCCTCCGAACTCCGGCAGCGCATCATCCGGGAATCCGGCCTGCCCATTTCCTTCGGGCTTTCGGTGAACAAGGTAGTGTCCAAGGTGGCCACGGGGGAGGCGAAGCCCAACAACCAGCTCAAGATCGATTTCGGGTACGAGAAGCCTTTCCTGGCCCCCCTGTCCATCAAGAAGATCCCGATGGTGGGGGACAAGACCTACCAGACGCTCCGCAACCTCGGGCTGCGGCAGGTCCGGACCCTGCAGGAAATGCCCCTCGATGTGGTGCAGCGGGTGCTGGGCGCCAATGGCACGGTCATCTGGAAGCGCGCCAACGGTATCGACAACCGCCCGGTCATCCCCTTCTGCGAGCGGAAGTCGATTTCCACCGAGCGCACCTTCGACCGGGACACCATCGACGTGGTGCGCCTGCGCGGCATCCTCACCGCCATGACCGAGAACCTGGCCTTCCAGCTCCGGCGGGGCGGCAAGCTCACCGCCTGCGTCACGGTCAAGCTGCGGTATTCGGACTTCAACACGTATTCCCGGCAGCTGCGCATCCCGTATACCTCTGCAGACCACATCCTGATCCCCCGGGTGATGGACCTGTTCGAAAGGCTCTACGACCGGCGGCTTTTGGTGCGCCTGATCGGGGTCCGTTTCAGCCACCTGGTGCCGGGGAATTACCAGATCGACCTGTTCGACGACACCCAGGAAGCCCTGAATTTGTACGCGGCCATGGACCGCATCCGGGAGCGCTTCGGGGACAAGAGCGTCCTGCGGGCCTCGGGGATGGGGGCCCGGACCATCGGCCGGATGCAGAACCCGTTTAACGGGCAGCCGCCGACGGTGCTGGCGCATCGGAAACAGTAGTTGATTTGAAGATTTGCCGATTTGAAGATTTGAAGATGGGGATTCGGGAGCCAGCCCGTGATTTGGAATTTGAAACATGTATTTGAACTGCCATACATACTACAGCCTCCGCTACGGCACCTTTTCCGAGGTGGACCTGCTGGAACTCGCCCGGGAAAACGGGGTGTCCTGCCTGGCGCTGACGGATATAAACAACACCTCGGCGGGGTTGAATTTTGTGCGTCGGGCACCGGAGTTCGGGGTGCGGCCCCTGCTGGGCATCGATTTTCGGAACGGGGTGGAATCCTGCTTTGTCGGGTTGGCGAAGAACAACCGGGGCTACATGGAACTCAATGCCTTCCTCTCGGACCACCTGCACGGAAAACGCCCGCTCCCGGAGCGGGCGCCGGCCTTTTCGGACGCGGTGGTCATCTACCCCTTTGAGCGGGTGCTGCTGGCAGAACTCGGGGATTTTGCACCCCACGAATACATCGGCATCTCGGTCCGGGACTTAAGAAGGCTGCCTTTCTCCCACCTGGTCGAACGCCGGGACCGGCTGGTGGTGCTGCAACCCGTCACCTTCCGCAACAAACGGGATTTTAACGCGCACCGGCTGCTCCGGGCCATCGACAACAACGCGCTGCTGAGCAAGCTGCCGGAGTCCGAACAGGCCCATCCGGAAGACTGTATGTATGCGTTGCCCAACCTGGCCGAGGTATTTGCCGAGTACGCCTTTATCCTGGAGAATACCCGGGCGCTGATGGAAAGCTGCAGCATCCACTTCGATTTCTCGGAAAACCGCCAGCCCCAGAACCTGGACACCTACACGGGCAGCCGGGAGGAGGACGAGGCGTTGCTGGAGCGGCTCTGCGAGGAGGGCATGCCTTACCGGTACAGCGCCCCCGGCCCGCAGATCCGAAAGCGGCTGGCCAAGGAGCTCGAACTGATCCGGGCCAAGGGGTTTGTCTCCTATTTCCTGATCAACTGGGACATTGTCAGCGAAGCCCGCCGCCGGGGGTTTTTCTACGTGGGGCGGGGGAGCGGGGCCAACAGCATCGTCGCCTACCTGCTGCGCATCACGGATGTGGACCCCATTGAGCTGGACCTGTATTTTGAACGGTTCATCAACCTGTTCCGCACAAACCCCCCGGATTTCGATATCGACTTTTCCTGGAGGGACCGGGAAGCGATTACCCGGTATATCTTTGACCGCTTTCAGCACGTGGCCCTGCTGGGGACGTACGTGACTTTCCGGGAACGGGGGATTATCCGCGAACTCGGGAAGGTATTCGGGCTGCCCAAGGCGGAGATCGACCAGCTCTGCGACGGGTCGTACGAGTCTTCCCGCCTGGACGGGGTGGCCCGGCTCGTGCTCCGCTACGGACAGCTGATCCGGGGGATGCCAAATTACCTGAGCGTCCACGCAGGGGGCATCCTGATCGCAGGGAAGCCGATCCACTGGTTTTCCGCCACCCACCTGCCGCCCAAGGGCTTTGCCACCACCCAGTTCGACATGGTCATTGCCGAAGATGCGGGCCTCTACAAATTCGACATCCTGGCCCAGCGCGGCCTGGCCAAGATTAAGGAAGCCCTGGAGATTGCACGGCAGAACCAGCCGGAGGCAACCCGGGGGGTGGATATCCACGATATCCGCAAAATCAAGGAAGACCCCGCGGTCAATGAGCTGATCCGGTCTGCCCAGTGCATGGGGTGCTTTTACGTGGAGTCCCCGGCCATGCGCATGTTGCTCAAAAAGCTGGAGGTGGACAACTACCTGGGGCTGGTGGCGGCGAGTTCCATCATCCGGCCCGGGGTTTCCAAAAGCGGGATGATGCGGGAATACATCCTGCGCCACCGGGATCCGGAGCGGGTGAAACAGGCCCACCCGGTTTTGCTGGACATCATGCCGGACACCTACGGGGTGATGGTCTACCAGGAGGACGTGATCAAGGTGGCCCACTACTTTGCCGGGCTCAGCCTGGGCGAGGCCGATGTGCTCCGCCGGGGCATGAGCGGGAAATTCCGCTCGCGCGAGGAGTTTGAGCGCGTCAAAGCGGCGTTTGTAGCCAATTGCCGCAGGAAGGGGTACGCCGAATCCCTGATCTCGGAAATCTGGGAGCAGGTGGCCAGTTTTGCCGGCTATGCCTTTGCCAAGGGGCATTCGGCCTCCTATGCGGTGGAGAGTTACCAGAGTTTGTTCTTGCGGGCGTATTTCCCCCTGGAGTACCTGGTGGCGGTACTCAACAACGGGGGTGGCTTCTACCGGCCGGAATGCTATGTACACGAGGCGCGGATGCTCGGGGCCCGGGTCCACCCGCCCTGTATCAACCGCTCCGGGGTGGCCAACCGGATCGAAGGGGCCGACATTTACCTGGGGCTCATGTACCTGCGGGAACTGGAGGGCCGGGTCATGGACCGGATTGTCAGGCAGCGGCAGCTCGGGGGGGCATTTTCGGACCTGGAAGATTTCCTGGACCGGGTCCCTATTTCCATCGAGCAACTCAGCATCCTGGTCCGTATCGACGCCTTCCGCAGTACAGGGGCCGAGAAGCACCGGTTGCTATGGAAGGCGCACCTGCTGCTTTCCAGGGGGGGCGTTGCGGACCACCCGCGCCTGTTTCCGCCCCAGCAGACAAAGTTCCGCATCCCCAGCCTGCACGGCACGGAACTGGAAACCGCCTTTACCCAGATGGAATTGCTGGGCTTCTGTCTCTGCAGCCCCTTTGACCTGCTGGAGGAGCCGCCGGCCAACCGGAACGGCTGCAGGCATTTCCCGGAATACATGGGGCGGTATATCGACATCTACGGGTATTTGGTGACGGTCAAGAACACAAAGACCCACAACGGGAAGCGCATGCACTTTGCCACTTTTATAGACCTGTACGGGGAGGTGTTCGACACGGTGCTGTTCCCGCCGGTGGCGGCCAGGTACCGCTTCCGGGGCCGGGGCATCTACCGCTCCTATGGCAAGGTGGTGAGCGAATTCGGGTTCCTGAGCCTCGAGGTGCTCCGGATGGAGAAGCAGGGTTACATACCGGACCCCCGCTATGCCGATATGAAGACGGCTGCCAAACGCCTCTCGCTCCGGCAGCAAGAGGACGCGTTGGCAAAAAGCGAAGGGAAAAGCCAACCGGAAAGCCAACCGGAAAGCCAGCCGGAAAGCGAACCGGGGAGGCCCCGGGCCAAAGGCTCCTGAACGGCGATGGCCCAAATTCCCAACCGCGGAATTTTACCCCCCTAAAATTACCAGTTTGACAAATTCGGGCAGCCCGCTTCCCGAACCCCGTAAAAATGAAAGGAATTTTCGCCGGCCCCCGGATTTTTATGGAACTTAACCTATCAGCACGAACCAAAACCCTGTCAAAACCGCTAATCACAACCTCATGAAACCACGTACCTTCAACCGCCGGGACTGGATGCGCACCACTGTTCTTACGGCCGGTGGGATCGGGATGATCCCGGTCTCCGGTCTCTGTGAAACGCCCCGCGCCCCACTGCAGATAAACCCGGCCGGGGAAGCCCTTTACAGTCCGTTCTTCCGGGAATACCTGCCCAAAGCGCCCCGCCCAACTGCCCTGGCAGCCAAGTTGAATGCCAACGAAAACCCCTACGGCCCGTCGGCCAAAGCCCGGGAGGCACTCGGTGCTGCCGCGGCCAACGGCAACCGCTACGCCTGGCGGGATCTCATGGGCCTGATTGACTCCATTGCGGAACTCGAAGGGGTAGCACCCGAAAATATCATTACAGGCCCTGGGTCTTCGGACCTGTTGGAGAAAACCGCCATGGTCTTCTTCCGGGACGGCGGCAACGTGGTCTCCGCCGACCCTTCCTATATGTCCCTGATCCAGGTGGCCAAAGCCTGCGGGGCGGACTGGAAGCCCGTCCCGTTGAAAACCGACTGGTCGCACGATCTGGACGCCATGGAGGCAGCCATAGACGAGCAGACCCGCCTGGTATATATCTGTAACCCGAACAATCCTACGGGAACCCTCACGCCGGCCGATGCTTTGCTCAAGTTCTGCGACCGGGTCGCTGATCAGGTTCCCGTTTTTGTCGACGAGGCCTACCTGGGCTTTTTGGAGCCGGAAGCACGGCAATCCATGGTTTCCCTGGTGGCAAAGGGCAAGAATGTGATCGTAGCCCGCACCTTTTCAAAAATCCACGGGATGGCCGGCCTGCGGGTGGGATATGCCGTGGCCCTGCCCGAAACCCTGGAACGGATCAATGCGATTACCCGAGGCGGGATGGGGATATCCGGCCCGTCCATAGCCGCGGCCGCAGCCAGCATGTCGGACGAGGCATTCCTGGCCGAATGCCGCTCCCTGAATTCCTCGGTGCGCAAACATGTATTCGAGACCTTGCAGGAACTCGGCCACCAACCGGTTCCTTCCTACACGAGTTTTATGATTTTCCCTATCGAGATGGAAGGGCGTGAATTCCTCAGCAGGATGACTGCATTGGATGTAGGGGTACGGGCATTCCGGTTTATGGACCAGAATTGGTGCCGGGTGAGTATGGGTACGCGTGCAGAAATGGACCTGTTCCTGGATGCTGTCCGGAAGACCCTTGTTTAATAGCCCCAACGCAACCGCCTGATATGGATCCAGCCCTACAACGGACCTTGGAATTGCTGCTGATTGTTGGCGTCGGCCTGTTGCTGCAGAAACGCCTGGCCGGGCGGCAGCAATTGGAAGGAATCAAACTGATCATCCTGAATGTGGCCCTGCCGGCAACCATCTTCCTGGCGCTACTAAAAGTGGAACTCAAACCCGGCCTGCTCCTCCTGCCGGGCCTGGCACTGGCCTTTAACCTGGCGATGTTCCTGGCAGTGCGGTACGCACTCCCGCTATTTGCCCCCCGACACGGGGCTCCTCAGCGGCGGACGCTGGCCCTGATGCTGCCCTCTTTGGCGCCCGGGTTGTCCTGTTACCCGTTTATTATGGCCTACATGGATGAATCGAGCCTTGCCCTGGCGGCCCTGGCGGATGTGGGCAACAAATTTTTCGGGCTGATCCTCCTCTACCTGCTGGCCATGCACTGGTACCACCAGGGGGGACGTCCCACCGACCGGAAGGCCCCGGTTGCAAAAAAGTTGAGGGGACTTTTCCTCTCATTGGTGCGAGAACCTATCAACCTCGTAATTGGCACCGCCATTATTTTGTTGATCGCAGGGCTGAATCTGGAAAGCCTGCCCGGTTTTATAGCCGCTGCCATAAATCGTTTCAGTGTGATGATGGTAGCCCTGGTGTTGCTGTTTATCGGGATGGCAGTACGCGTGAGTTTATCTGATCTGCGCACGATCGCCTTACTGCTGAGTTGGCGATCCGGGTTGGCCCTGTTGTTCTCGTCATTGATGTTGCTGCTGTTGCCGGCCCTTACCCCGGCCCTGGCATTGCTCGTCATTGTTTTTCCGCAAAGCTCCTGCAGTTTCTGGCCCTATGCGCACATGCACCTGGTGTCGGAACGGGAAAAGGCGGAAACCCGCACCCAGCCTACTTTCGACAACGGTTTTGCCGTGAACCTGCTGGCGTGCTCCCTGCCGTTCTCAAGCGGTATGATCCTGTTGCTGTTCAATTTTTCCGAAACCCTGGCGCATACCTGGGTGCTGGCCACTGCCGGGTTGACCCTCGTGGCCCTTTCACTTCTTCCGCGTATTTGGCAGGTGGCCCTGCGGAAACTGCGCAGCGCAATCCCCGAGAATGTCATGCCCTGAGGCTCCGGAAACTGATTGCCTCCAAACCTCCGGTGCAGCCCTTTTCCGGGATTTTCAGATAAATTGGTTGATAATGTTTTCGTAGAGTTCCTGCCGGCCGCTCGTCCGCGGGATATCCTGGTTCGCTCCTGCAAATTTGTGGAGGTCCTCCAGCGACAGTTTGCCCGCTTCGAATTCGGCACCCTTCCCGCTGTCAAAGGACGCGTAGCGATCCTTCCGCATTTTCAGGAAGTCCGATTGGGTCCGCACCGCATGCGCGGCCAGCAGCGCCCTTGCAAACGCATCCATCCCGCCGATGTGGGCATAGAAGATGTCTTCCAGGTCTGTGGAATTCCTGCGGATCTTGGCGTCGAAATTCACGCCTCCTCCCTGGAAGCCCCCGGCTTCGAGGATCACGAGCATCGCCTGGGTAAGTTCGTACACATCTACCGGGAACTGGTCGGTGTCCCAGCCGTTCTGGTAATCGCCCCGATTGGCATCGATACTGCCCAGCAGGCCGTTGTCCGCTGCCACCTGCAATTCGTGCTCAAAGGTGTGCTGTGCCAGGGTGGCGTGGTTCACTTCGATATTCAGCTTAAAGTCGTCCAGCAGGTCGTACTTGCTCAAAAAGGCCAGGACGGTGGCTGAGTCAAAATCGTACTGGTGTTTGGTGGGCTCCATGGGCTTCGGCTCGATAAAGAAGACCCCTTTAAAGCCCTGCTTCCGGGCATAGTCGCGGGCCATATGCAGGAACCTGGCCATGTGGTCCTGTTCCCGTTTCATGTCCGTATTGAGCAGGGACATATAGCCTTCGCGTCCCCCCCAGAACACGTAATTTTCCCCATCCAGTTTGATGGTGGCGTCCAGGGCGTTTTTAACCTGGGCCCCGGCTGCGGCCAGTACTTTGAAATCCGGGTTCGTGGCGGCCCCGTTCATGTACCGCGGGTTGCCGAAGCAATTGGCAGTGCCCCAGAGCAACTTTACCCCGGAGGCGTCCATCTTTTCCCGGGCGTAGTCCGTGATGATGTCCAGGCGACGTTCCGATTCGGCCAGGGTGGGCCCCTCGGCGATCAGGTCGTAGTCGTGAAAACAGTAATAGGGCGCGCCAATCTTGGTGATAAACTCAAAGGCCGCGTCCATTTTGTCCTTGGCCTGCTGCACGGGGTCTGAATTTTCGAGCCATGGGAATTGTTGGGTGGGCGCCCCGAATGGATCGGCCCCGAGCCCGGTGAACGTATGCCAGTAGCAAACCGCAAACCGGAAGTGTTCCTTCATGGTCTTGTCGCCGACTTTTTGGTTTTCGTCGTAGTATTTAAAGGCCAGGGGATTGTCGGACTCCTTGCCTTCGAATGGGATCTTCCCGATATTTTTGAAGTATTCTTTGTCTCCGGTGGTAATCATGGTTTGTGTTGTTTTAGGATGTTATTCAGTTCGTTTTTCCAGTCGGCATAAGCTTCCCGGTACGGCTCCGTGCCAGCCAATGGGGCGTATTCCAGTTGTACCTTGTCGGTAGCCGTGGCTTCGGACATGGAGCCGAATGCCCCGGCGGCCACTGCAGCAGCCCGCGCAGCCCCCACTGCCCCGGTAGTGGCCACCATTTGGATGGTGGCGCCCGTAAGCGTCGCGATGGTCTCAGCAAATGTCCGGGCCCGGAACAGGTTGTCGTTCCCGGCTTTTATCCTGCCCAGGCCCACCCCGTCTGCGGCCATAATTTCCATACCGTAGACAAACGAAAAGGCAATGCCTTCCAGGGCGGCCCGGTACAGGTGGCTCCGGGTGTGCGTGTTAAAATTCAGGCCCTGGATCCGCGCCCCCACCCGGGCATTGCCCAGCATGCGCTCGGCGCCGTTGCCGAACGGGTAAATGCGCAGGCCCTGGCAGCCAACGGGAATTTCGGAGGCCAGTTGGTTCATCTCCGGGTAGCTGGCATTTGGGGATACTTGCTGCTGCATCCAGCTGTACTGGATGCCCGTGCCGTTGATACAGAGGAGTTTGCCGATTCGGGGGGCCTTCCGGGTGTGGTTTACATGGGCAAAATTGTTGACCCGGTTCATCTCCCGGGTCCGGGTGGCATCTGTCACGGCGTAGACTACCCCGGACGTGCCTCCGGTGGCTGCTACATCCCCGGGCTGCATAACATCCAGGGAGAGGGCGTTGTTGGGTTGGTCCCCGGCCCGGTACAGGATGGGGATCCCCTCGGGCAGCCCGGTTTCCCGGGCACCGGCTTCGCTAAGTGTCGCCTGGACGCCGAAAGTTGGGACGATCTCGGGCAGCAAATCCGGGCTAATCCCTGCTTTTTCCAGGAGCCATCCGGCCGGCTGGTCGTCCCGGAAGTCCCACATAATGCCTTCGGACAGGCCCGATGCCGTAGTGGTCGCGTTCCCGGAGAATCGCAGGGCGATGTAATCCCCAGGCAACATGATTTTATGGATTTGACTGAATACGTCGGGTTGGTTGTCCCGTACCCAGACCAGTTTGGACAGGGTGAAATTCCCCGGGCCGTTCAGCAGGCGTTCCCTGCAGGCTTCCTCGCCTGCCAGGTCCAGGAGTTTTTCCCCGGCCCCCACCGCGCGGCTGTCGCACCAGATGATCGAAGGGCGCAACGGACGCAGGGATGCATCTACTACCACCAGACCGTGCATCTGGTAGGAGATTCCGATGCCCCGGATTGCTTTGGGGTCGATACCGGGCATTTTCAGGAGTTCTGCTGTGGCGAGGCGCACCTGCTCCCACCAGAGGTCCGGGTCCTGTTCGCCCCATCCGGGCTGGGGGGAGTCAATGGGCATTTCCTTTTTGGGATACTGGACCCGGGCCACTTCGGAACCATCGGCGTCGGAAACCAGGGCAGCTTTTACGGAAGAACTCCCGATATCATATCCAATCCAGTACATTGTTTGTGCAGGGCGTGTTTGATTATTTCCCCGGGGGAATCCCCGATTTGGCTTTTGGGCCCGTTAAAATCCGTATATAATCTGAATTCCCCAAATCCGCGGGCAAAATTTTCAATAGGGGCCGACCCTGTTTTGGGTGGATAAATCCCCCCTGGCAGACTCCGGGATAATTGCAGCAAAAATTCCTTAAATTTCGGAATTTGACAGCCCAACCCATTATGAAGTTTACCAGCATCCGACCGGCACCTCCGGTATTTACCCTCCTGATCCTTTTTTTCCTGTTTTCAGGCCAGGTCCTCCCAAAGCCCGGGGCCAGCGATTCGCGGGAACCGCACCTGGCCGATACCGCCAGGTGTTTGCCGGAACCGAACCGGGCCGTTGTGGCGTCGCCGAATCCAATCCCCTGGGGGTATGATCTCTGGCTGAATTTCGAGCCGCTGGACGATGCCCGCCTGAAGGATGCCTATCGGGAAGCCATCACAGGAATGTATATGGAGCCCGTGGGAGCTACCGGGCAAATAGTTTACCGCGAATTGACGGAAGGCCTCGGCAGCATGCTCGAACGGCCCCTGGAATCATTGCCAGCGCCTGCGGGAATGAAATCCGCAGAGGCGGGCCTGCTGCTGGTTGCCACCTGGGACAGGCTGCCCCGCTTTATCCGGGAAATAATGGATCGCCCTGAAATCCCTGCGGAAGGTTTCCTGATCCGGCAAGTCCGGGCCGGGGAGAAAAAGCACCTTGTGCTAACCTCCGGAGATGACGCCGGTTTGCTCTATGGGGCCTACCGGCTCCTCCGGCTGGTGCAAACCCACCAGCCCCTGGATGGCATAGACCTGCTGGACGCGCCGAAGACGAAACTGCGGATGCTCAATCATTGGGACAACCTGGACCGGACAGTGGAACGGGGGTATGCGGGTTTCTCCATCTTCAACTGGCATACGCTCCCGGAGCTGCGGGACCCCAGGTATGCGGATTACGCCCGGGCGAATGCCTCTGTGGGGATCAACGCCACGGCGGTGACCAATGTGAATTCGAATGCGCTCGTACTTACGGCACCGTACATCCGAAAAGCCAAAGCCCTGGCCGATATCTTTCGCCCATACGGGATCCGGCTTTATCTGACAGCGCGGTTTTCGGCCCCCATGGAGATTGGCGGGCTCGAAACTGCCGACCCGCTCGACCCCCGGGTGATTGCCTGGTGGGCGGCCAAAGCGGGAGAATTGTACGCCGAAATCCCGGATTTCGGGGGGTTCCTGGTCAAAGCGAATTCGGAGGGCCAGCCGGGGCCGCAGAATTACGGTCGCTCCCACCGGGAAGGTGCCAACATGTTGGCGGACGCCCTGGCTCCATACGGGGGGAATGTGATCTGGCGGGCCTTTGTCTATTCGGAAGAAGACCCGGACGACCGGGCAAAGCAGGCGTATACGGAGTTTGCGCCCGAGGATGGAAAATTTCGCGAAAACGTTTTGCTGCAGGTAAAAAACGGCCCGATCGACTTCCAGCCCAGGGAGCCCGTCCACCCGTTGTTCGGGGCGATGCCGGAAACCCCGATGCTTGCGGAATTCCAGATCACCAAGGAATACCTGGGCTTTGCCACCCACCTGGTTTACCTCCCCAGGCTGTTCGAGGAAGTCCTTCAAACGGATACGTACAGGGAGGGCCCGGGGTCTACGGTGGCCCGGGTAGTGGACGGCAGCCTGCACGACAAGCCGTTGAGCGGGATGGCCGGGGTAGCCAATATCGGGACGGATATCAACTGGACGGGCCACCCTTTCGGGCAGGCCGACTGGTACGGCTTCGGGAGGCTGGCCTGGGACCCCAACCTGGACAGCGGAGACATTGCCAAGGAATGGATCCGGGCAACTTTCGGGAATAACCCGTTGGTTGTAAGCCGGGTACAGGCCCTGATGATGCGCTCCCGGGAGGCCGTCGTGAATTATATGACGCCCCTGGGGCTTCATCACATATTCGACTCGAGCCACCATTACGGCCCGGGGCCCTGGGTGGACGAACATTCCCGCCCGGAATGGAACCCCGTATACTACCACCAGGCGGATTCGCTGGGTATCGGGTTCGACCGGACTTCCACAGGGAGCAATGCAGTGGCCCAGTACGCCCCGGAACTCGCGGAGCGATACGGGGACCCGGCTACCTGTCCGGAGGAATTCCTGCTGTGGTTCCACCACCTTCCCTGGGACTATAAATTGCGTGACGGACATACCCTCTGGGAGGGCCTCGGGTTGAAGTACCAGGAAGGCATCGACACGGTGTCCGGGATGCTGTCGGACTGGCAGGGGCTGAAGGGCCTGCTACCCGATGCGGCCTACCGGGATGTGGAGATGCGGCTGGGGATCCAGTTGCAGGAAGCGCGGTGGTGGAAGGATGCCTGTATGTTGTACTTCCAGACGTTTTCCGGCAGGGAGTTCCCGGAGGGGATGGAACCTCCGGCACATCCGTTGAACTATTACAAAAACCTGAAATTCCCTTATGCCCCCGGGATTCGCCCGCAATGGGATTGATGCTGGGGCCATTTTATAGATAACAGATTTTACAATATGAAACAGAAAATAGTCATTGTTACCGGCGCAACCTCCGGATTGGGGTATGCCACCGCCAAAAAGTTTTGCCAGGCAGGGCACATTTGCTATGTCCTGGGACGCAACCCGGAGAAAACGCGTAAAACCTGCAAGGAACTCGGGCCGCAAGCCCGGGAACTCGTTTTGGACCTGTCGCGCCTGGAGGATATCCCCGGGGCCGTCCGGCAGGTGCAGGAGGCAGCAGGCCGGATCGACGTCCTGGTGAACAACGCGGGGATCAATATGAAAAAACCCCTGCTGGAGGTCAGTGACGCCGAATTCAACCAAATCCTGCAAACCAACCTGCACAGCGTGTTCTCCATCAGCCGGGAAGCCGGCAAGGTGATGAAGGAACAGGGGCAGGGCAACATCGTAAATATCAGCTCCATGGCTGCCCAATATGGCCTTCCGTATGTGGTGGCGTACTCGGCCAGCAAAACGGCTATCGAGGGGTTGACGCGGGCCATGGCCGTGGAACTGGCGCCTATGGGCATCCGCGTGAATTGCGTTGCCCCGGGATTTATCAAGACCCCGATGACAGCTAAGGCGCTGGACAGCGACCCCCCGCGTAAAGACCGGGTTTTTGCCCGGACCCCGATGGGGGAAATGGGGTTGCCGGAGGACATTGCCGATACCGTGTTTTACCTGGCTTCCGAGGAAGCCCGCTTTATTACCGGGGTGGTCCTGCCTGTGGACGGAGGCAACAGTATCGGTTTCTGAACCCGGTGAATCGGGATTCAGAGTCTGGATGTATCATTAAAGAAAACAACACATGTCAAAAAGTAGCAAGGGGCTGAAAAGAGGTCCTGAGGACTATCGGATGATGCCCTGCATGCGGTGGTACGGGCCGCAGGACGGGGTGAGCCTGACCGCTATCCGACAGGCCGGGGCCGCGGGTATCGTGACTGCCCTCCATCAAATCCCGCCCGGCCAGGTCTGGGAAACCGCTGCCATCCGCGAGCGCCAACGCGTGGTGCGGGAAGCCGGGATGGAATGGGTGGTCGTTGAGAGCCTCCCGGTTTCCGAAGCGATCAAACAGCAAAAAGGCGACTACCTGGACCATATCGCCAATTACCAACAAAGCATCCGGAACCTGGCCGCCTGCGGCATCCGGGTGATCACCTACAATTTTATGCCGGTGCTGGATTGGGTGCGTACTGAACTGGAGCACCCGAACCCGGACGGCACCCGTACCCTCCGTTTTGACCGCGCGGCCTTTGCCTGGTTCGATATCCACAGCCTGGGGCGCCCCGGGGCCGATGCCGATTACGATGCCGGCGTTCGCAAACGGGCGGCAGCACTCGATGATTCGCTGGGCGAGGAGCGCCGCAACCGCATCCGGCGGTCGGTTCTGCAGGGGCTCCCGGGGAGCGACGAGCATTTTACGGAGGCCGCATTGATGGCGTTGCTGGCGGATTATGACCGGATCCCGGAATCCCGGTTGCGGAAGCACCTTATTGAGTTCCTGGAGGCCGTGGTGCCGGTAGCCGAGGCCAGCGGCGCCGTGCTGGCGGTCCACCCGGACGACCCGCCCTATCCGCTGCTGGGGCTCCCCCGTGTGGTATCCGGGCATGATCACCTCCAAAAGCTGTTCGATGCCGTACCGAGTGTTGCCAACGGCCTGTGTTTCTGTACGGGCTCCCTGGGCGCCGGTAAAACGAACGACCTGCCGTCCATGGTAGACGCCTTTGGGGAGCGGATTCATTTTCTCCACCTCAGAAACGTCGCCCACGAGGCAGACGGTGCCTTCCGGGAATCCGACCACCTGGACGGCCATGTCCCGATGGAGGAAGTGGTCTCCCGGCTCCTCCGGCTGATGGCGCGGCGGGGGCTTTCCCTGCCCATGCGGCCCGACCACGGCTTTTTACACGAGCTGGAACACGGCAGCAAGAGCTATCCGGGCTATTCCCTTATTGGACGCCTGAAAGGCCTGGCGGAACTCCGCGGATTGGAAAAGGGGCTGCTATATGCCGGGTGAAATGAAAAGGTGTAACTTGTAACGGGTAATTCTCTCATTGCCATGGAAATGAACGAGGAACAATTTATGCGTGACCGGGTGGACGACCAACTGAACTGGTACCGGAAAAAAAGCACCCGCAACAAGAAGTACCACATGCTGTTCAGCGGCATCATCATCGTTTCGGGTTCGCTGATCCCGCTAGTGGCCGGATATTCCCAGTGGAACAGCCAGTTTGACGGCCTGCTTGTGGCCTGCCTTGGGGTGTTGACGGCAATGGCTACCGGGATTGCCGCCCTCTACAAATTCCAGGAGAAGTGGCTGAGCTACCGGACCGCGGCCGAGGCGCTGCTCCGTGAAAAAATCCTCTATCAAACCCGTACACGGGCCTATGCCGGCAACCGGGAAGCCTACGCCTTGTTTGTCAGCAATGTGGAAGATATCCTCAGCAACGAGAATCGCGGCTGGAACGAAATTATGGCTTCGAGCGGGGCCTCCGAAGCGGGGGGCTGAAAATACCTCTGTAATTCGGATTAATTCATTACCTTACAGAGAACTAACCACCAAACCGTCACTCCATGGCATACGTACCCGGGTACGAGTATGACATCTTTATCAGTTATGCTCATGTAGACAATATTTGTTTTCCGGACCAGGAAGACGGATGGATCAAGCAGTTTTACCAGAACCTCAACCTGATGCTCGCCAGGCAATTCGGCCGGATGGACTCGGTTAAGATTTGGTGGGACACCAAAAAACTGGACGGCAGCGTCCTCTTTGACGACTCCATCGCCGACGGGATTCGGAAATCGGCCATTATCATCTGCCTGGATTCGCCGGGTTATAACGCCTCGGACTATTGCAAACAGGAGCTGGGTACCTTCCGCGATTCTGCCAGTGCGGATAAACTCGGACTCAAGGTGGGCGACCAGTCCCGCATCCTGCATGTGTTGCTGAACAACATTCCCCACGAGAAGTGGCTGGAGCCCCTGAACGGGACCACCGGCTTTCCCTTCCACGATGCCGAAACTGCCGACGACTTTGGCGAAACCGTAGAGACGACATCGCCCAAATTCAAGGCGCAGATGCGCCATGTAAAAAATGCCGTGGCGCGTTTGCTGGAGGCCATGAAGACCCGGTGTGAGGCTCCGGCCAAACTGGCCAGCCAAACCACGAAGCTTGCCGCCGACCCTGCCCAGGCTGAAACCGGGGACGACGATGCGTTTACGATTTTTATGAGCGAAGTCCCCGATACACTGCGCAGCCCGAGGAAGCGCCTGATTGCCGAGCTCGGAAAACGCGGGTACCGCGTGACGTGCGAGATCCCGCCCCCCGATGCATCGGAAGCCCTGAAGGCGGCCACGGAGCAAGCCCTGGCTGAAGCCGACCTGGCGGTAAACCTGCTGGATATTTACCCGGGGCGCGAATTGGTGGACCAACCCGACCTCTGGTACCCGCAGGTACAAACCGAAATATGTTTGCAGTCGCAGACCCCCCAAATGGTTTGGATTCCCAGCGATGCCGAATTTGCCGATATAGAGGAAGGGGAGTACCGGAATTTCCTGACGGCGGTGGAAGCCGGCCAACTCGTGGATAAACAATATGAGTTTATACGGGGAAGCAAAAGTTCCCTGGCCCAGCAGATTGAGGATTACGCCCGGCAGATCCAGGCTCAAAAACCAGTAGAAATGCCATCCGACGGCCGGATGCCCGTACTGTTGGATACCCACGAAAAGGACCATCTCTACGCCCTGGACCTCAGCCGGCTGCTCGTCCAGAAACAAATACTCCCATATATCAACCCCCAGGAAGACGACCCGCTGAAAAACCTCGAAATGCTCGGCAACCGGATGAGCCAGGTGCGCAAACTGATCTTTCTCTATGGGAACGTCTCCAAGGAATGGGTCAAGGAACGCGTAAACGCAGCCCTGCAGCTCATTATGAAGAACAACTATCCGGTGGAGGACTTTTTTATCTATGTGGCCCCGCCGCACAAGGAGGATTCCGATATCGGCATTAACCAGCGGCTGCTGAAGATCAACATGATTGACCAGAGCGACAACCCGAACCTCAACGACGCCGCCATTGAGGAATTCCTCAAGGAACTCAGAATGCCCGCCTGATGTTAGTAGATGTGGAAAACCCCTATGTAGGCCTCCGGCCCTACAACGACGATGAAAGCCTGTTGTTTTTTGGCAGGAAGGAACAAACTATGGACCTGTTGCAACGGCTTCATGCGCACCATTTTGTGGCCGTGGTGGGCAGTTCGGGTTGCGGGAAGTCCTCCCTGCTGCGCGCCGGGCTCATCCCGTCCCTCAAAGCCGGGTACCTGGTGGACGACAGCGACCAATGGATGATCTCCATTATGAAACCCGGGCAGGACCCGATGGGCAACCTGGCGAAATCCCTGCTGGGCGAATTGTACCAGGCCCACGACCCCGACGCCACCAACCAGCTGGTTCAAACCATCGAAGAAGAAGGGGTTGACGCGATCCTCTCCCTGCTGGAACCCCTGTTCCGCGAGCGCAGGACCAATTTTTTTATCCTGGTCGATCAATTCGAAGAACTCTTCCGATTTGCCACGGAGAAAGGGAACCGCAAACGCCGCGACAATGCCATCGATTTTGTCAATATCATCCTGGAGCTCGCCCGGCAGAAGGACCTGCCGGTTTATGTAGTGCTGACCATGCGCTCCGACTTTATCGGCGATTGTGCTGAGTTCCACGGCCTGCCGGAGGCGATGAACCAGAGCCTGTACCTGGTGCCGCGCCTGAACCGCCAACAGCTGAAAATGGTCATCGAGGGCCCCGCAAAGCTTTTTGGCGCCCGGGTAAATTCCGCCCTGAGTTCCAAGTTGCTCAATGAGATGGGGCGGGTCCAGGACGAACTCCCCCTGTTGCAGCACGCCCTGATGCGCATATGGGAATTTGAGACCCGGGAGGATGCCAATGGCGAGATGGACCTGGAGGATTACAAGGCCATCGGAGGCCTGGAAAATGCCTTGTCGAACCATGCCGATGAGGCCCTTAAGACCCTGGACAAAAATGAGTTCCAGGTGGCCAAACAAATGTTCCAGGCGCTCACCACCGTGGATGAACACGGGCGCAAAACCCGGCGCCCGGCCCACTACGGGGAATTGCTGGCACTTACCGGTGCTGAGGAAGCCGTCCTGGACAGGGTGATCCGCGTCTTTATCGAAGGCCGTCGGTCCTTCCTGATGATCGACCAGATGTCCGACAAAAAAGACAATATCATCGATATCTCCCACGAGAGCCTGATCCGGCAATGGAAGCGCCTGGACCGGTGGGTGGAAGAAGAAGGGGAGATGGCTTCCACTTACCTGAAACTCTCACAGGATTACCAGCTCTATGCTGATAAAAAGAAAGACCTGCTCAAAGGGACGGAACTGTCTCTGGCCCGGGACTGGTACGAGCGGTTCCAGCCCACGGAAGCCTGGGCCGAACGCTACAACGCGTTATTTGCGGCATGCCGCGAATATCTCAGGGATAGCGAAAAAGCGGAAAAAAGGGAAAAGAAAATTAAGCGCAACCTCAAGATCGGGATATGGTCCCTGGCAGGGGTGATGGTACTTGCCGCTGTTTATTTTTTCGTCTACCCAATCATTCGGGATTCCCTGGATACGATGAGGACCTACAACGACCTGAAAGCGCAGGCGGTGGCCAGTTTCGAACAACTCCAGGACCAGGACCCGCAGGCTTCCGATGACCCGGAGCAGGCGGGCATTTCCCCCCAGGAGCCCTATCTGAAATTGCTGGAATCCATCGAAAAACAGGGGATTTTTTACCGGGAGGATGCCGTAAGGGCTCAGATAGAAGCCCTTGGCGAAGACCCCGGGGATATCACAACCGGTGCAGAGGAAGCTGCCTACCGGCCCGGAAAAGATGTGGCCGGGAAGTTAAAGGCGGATATGAGTGAATTATGGGTCGATATCCTGGCAAAACTAAAGGACCTCGAGGCCGAACTCGATGAGGAAAACTGGGAAATTGCCGACAGCGAGGGCACGGTGGAGGCGTATACCAATTACCTCCAGGCCGTCGATAAATACAACTTCCCTGAAGTGGCCAAACACCGGGAGGCCGCCCGGGAGAAGCAGGAAGAACTCAGTCAGGACCCCGAGTGGACCCAGGCGCAAACCACCAATACGGCGAATGCGTATCTGGAATACCTGCGAACCCATATCGAAAACGCCGAAGGGAGTACCAAAGAGGACTTGTCTCCCCAGTCCAAAGAAGCCCTGGAACGCATCCGGGCGGTGAGCCGGGTTGGCTGGTTGTTTGCCGGACGCACGCTCACCGATGCGGTGGACGACAATTCCCTGCTGGGGCAGGACCGGGTGTTCGACCTGGTCTTCCGCCTGGGCGAACCGAACGTGGAAAGCAGCCGCCTACCCCGGGTAGAGGATGTGCTGGTGTCCAAAAGCAACCGGGCGGCGTACAATGAATTTACCGGTAATTCGGTCAAGGGGAAGAAAGGGGCCTTTATCCAGAATGGCAACCTGGTTTTGGTCCTGGAACGAAAAATCCTGGGAGATGTCCTGTTTTTAAAAGTTGCCTATTGAATCAGGGCCGCCGCTTTTGAAGTTGCGCCTTAGCGGACCAAATCGTAGGTCTTGCTGAATATTTCCGCATCGATAGGATACATTTCCCCATGCACCCCCACCACCAGCCAGTCGCCGGCTTTCCCCTCCATTACCCCCTCCATGGTTTCCACCCGGAAAGGAACGTCGAGTTGGACGCATCGTATGGGAATCGGTTTTTTGACCGCCTTTTGAAAATCCAAATCGGGAATTTGCCCTTTTTTAAAATATTTCATGCCTTTTGAAATGGTTCAGGAAAGGAAATGCGTTTTGAGGAAGCGGATAAATGCGTCGTCCTCCCTGCGGGTCTCGTGTAATTCGCAATACGCGGCCAGGGCATTCAGGTGGATGGATAATTTCTCCCGTATGCCGGCCTGAGCGGACGCTTTGGCGTAATGGGTTTGCGCCGCCTCCAGGTTGCCCAGGTAGAGGGCTGCCTCTCCCAGGGTGGCCGTTTTCCAGAGGGAATCCGGGGATTTTTCCGCTGCTTCCAGGGCCATCCTGGCAAACTGCTGCATGCTTTCCCGGTCTTCCTCCACCACCAGGGCCAGAAAGGCCAAGTTGATCGCCAGGTAGTAAACCTGGGGGAAATCGTTCTTTTCCCGGGCCGTGTCCAGGGCAATGCCGTAATACACCTGGGCGGTTTCCCCGTCCTTTTTGTTGGGCTTGCGCAGGTAGGCGCGTTTGTACCGGCCCCCGATAATGCCCATCAGGTCGGTGGACCGCTCCGCCTCCGGATGGGACTCCAGAAGCTTCATGGCCTCTTCCCGCCGGTCGAGTCCCTCCAGCGCAAAAACCAATTGCCTGAGCCCCTTGAGCGTCAAAGCCATCGGGTCTTCGCCCAACTCGCGCACCACGGCTTCGTACCGGCCCAAGGCAAGGTTGCGTTCCTGGGCGTCACCGAATTTCCCGAGTGCCTCCGTCCCGGTGAGGAAATCCCGGATCAGCCGGTGTGAAGGCGCATCCGGTCCCCCCGGGCGGACGATTGAGAAGTGGTCGCCATCCAGGGTCACACATGCGGTCTCCGGGAAAGGCCCGAAACAGGATTCCGGCGAAACAAAGGTATCCGAAGAGGCCCCGATGACGCTGAGCGAAAAAGGCAACTTCCCCGCAAACCGGGTTTCCCAGTCTTTCCGCAAACCAGAGATAAAGGGGCCTTCCCGCCGCATTTGCCCGTAGTCCTGGTGCCATTCCGCCTCGAATTCCTCCGGGGCGAGCCCGTTGCTCGGGCACCCCATAAGCACCAGGTGGGATACTTTTTGCAGTGCCTCTTCCCGGACGGACAACAGCGCTTTTTGGGCTACGAGCCCGCCGAGGCCATGGGCGACAATGGCAATGCGGTCGTAGTCGGCAAATTTGTATTTCACGGACGTACAGAAGTAGTCCACGATTCGGTCGATATCCCGGATCCCGCCCCAAACCTGTTTTCCGTGTTCCGGTTCGATAAACTGTGAATACCCAAAGGGTTTCATGTCCCAGCCGTCCAATTCCGGGTCTTCCATAAGCAGGTCCGGCAGGCTCCCGAACGTCCGGGATGCCTCGCCTGTAAAGCCGTGGATAAACAAGATGAGGTTGTTTGCCCCGGGGGTCTCCCGGTAGATGAGCCGGGCCTCATCGGCCTGCGGCCGGCCCGAACCCGGAGCTCCTTTTTCCATGGCGGTTTCACCCGGACCCACTCCTTCTGCGGCCGGGGCAACCTGTCCGAGTCGATTTCCGGGAACCCGGCTCAGGATGAAATTGTCGTACATTTCCAGGTTGACATACGGCTCCTGGCGGATATCGAGGGGCGGATCGCAATCCCGGGCTACCTGTTCGATCGTCTCCGGGACTACCCGCAGGAGATAGCCGGCCACCTCGAGGATGCGCACGTACGGGTCGGTGACCTCGGAAAGGTGGTTGCCTTCCAGGGCCTCCAGCAGGTATTTGGTAAATACGCTGTTTTTATCCCCGTTGAGCTGGTAGGATTCCTGTTCTTCCTTGCAGGATGCGACGATGGAAATTCCTTTTTCGTTGTCCACTTTTTGGGCGAGCCCTTCGAGTTGTTCAAAGTTTTGGCCGCCGGATTCGCCGGCATCCGACGGGGATGCAGTAATCTTAGGCTTTAAACCGCTGGAGGCAATCCCCGTGGCGTGGCAACAATCCATAAAAAAAATGAGCCTCCGGGTGGAGAGGGCGTTGATCCGATCCCGGATTTCCCCGGCCGTTACCCAGGCGGCCGTATATTCCTCGTACTCCATCCCTTCCCGGATCCCGTGGGGCACAAAATGGAATACCCCGTCCAGCACATCCCCGTGCCCCGAGTAGTAGAGGAATACGGATGATTGTTCGTCGGTTCGCTCCGCCAGCGCCTCCAGCGCCTCCAGGATTCCGCTTCGGTCTGCCTTTGCACCCGTTAACAGGGTAACTTGTTCAGGGGGATAGCCGCACCGATCCGGGTCTTTCAGTATACGGGCAACGTCTTCTGCATCCCCGATGGTATCCAGGCCGTCTTCGTAGGCAATACCGATAAGCAGGGCGTGGGCGTTTTTAAGGAGGTCCATAATTTATGTGCTTGGCAGGCAATTCAATGCCAGAAGGTTTGTATCCTGGAAAAGGTGTCCGTATTGATGTAATCCTTGAGCAGCGGGTCGTTCCGGAATGCGCCCGTTTCATACCAATGCCCTTCGGCTATTGCGCGCAGCAGGTGCTGGTAGGCTTTCTGTGCATCGCCGGTAATGGCGTAATACTGCCCGATGGAATAGGGGACTTCCCCGAACTGATAGGGTCCTTTGCGAGATTTCAGGTCGGCAATCAGCGCCGCAGCCTGTTGGGTCTGGCCATTTTTATGATAGCAGGCAGCAAGCAGGCTCGTAAAATAAAAATCCGCATCCCCCCTGCCGGTGAGTTGCTCCAGGACGGTTTCCGCCTCCTGGTAGTCTCCCTTGTAAAAAAGGCTTTCGGCAATTACGGGTAAGGCCGTGGAATCCGTCGGGACCTTTCGGTAACCCCGGCCAGTGAGAATCGCGGAGAGTTCTGCGTCCGCCAGGTCCTGCCGCCCGGTTATGATGAATTCTTTAGCGGCAAAAAGCCGTAAGTCTGAAAGTTGGGCGGGGTCGAATAGATCCGCGTATCGGGAAAGGAGCGATCGGGCTTTCGCGAAGTCCCCTTTGCGGATATGGGCGCGCAGCAGGATTTTCTTCAGGATCCCAAAATCCACCCCATCCTCAAACTGTTGTAACAACGCGATGGCAGCGGGGTAGTCTCCCAGTTCGATATCCGACATCGCCTTGATCTTGTATCGCTCGGTGCAAAAGTCGCACTGGGAAAGGTCCATTTCTCCCATTTCCACTTCCCGGAATATGGAGTCCACGCCCTGTGGTTTGTTTACCAATTGCAACGTGAATACCATCATGTTTGAATTGGTCTCCAGATGCAGGGGGGTTATATTGTACTCTTCTTTTTGATAGCGGTAGGCATTCCGATGGTTTCCCTGCAACAGGGCATTGTATACATTCAATAAGTTCAGCTGCCTGGGGAACATGCCGGCGGTGAGTTTAATCCGGGTCAGCAGGCTGTCTGCGGTACGGTAAGCCCCCCGGTTGAAGTAGTGCATGAACCGGTAAATTTTCGGTTCAAAAAAGGTGGTGTCTGCGGCAATGGCCTGGTTGAGCAGGTCCAGATACTTCCGGTCATCCTCATAGCGCCACTGTTTCGCCCGATTGAATAATTCGTAAGCCTCGTATTTGGGCGGGTGTTCCTCCAGGCTTTCCTCTTTGCGCTCCACATTGACAAAATAGCCCTGGATCCGCTGGTTCAGTGCCTCGATACAATCCAGGGGGGAACCCGGGTCGCAGGAAACGGGTTCGAAGGAGATCAATGTCCGGTTCATGGACCCGTCCATAATCGCACACTGGAATATCAGCTGGCCGTCCGCCAAATAGTATTCCCCCTCCACAATTCGGGAGGGCTTCAGGTAATTGTTGAAAAGCCGGTTGTCTTCTGTCGGGATCAGGCTCGCCCGCAGCACCTTGGAGTAATCTGCGATGATTTCCGGAGAGATTACCTGGCCCAGCCTGTTCCGGGTCACCCCGTGGATGATCCAGTCGACGGCCATCTTTCCAACCAGGTCGTTCTCCGGGTCGCCGGTGAGGTTCTTAAATTCAAGGACGGCAATTTTATCGTCGGAATCCAGGGATGGGAGGTCCATGGAACGAATAAAATTTGTGTTGACGATAAACAGGGCGATCCCCAGGCATATCAGGCTGATGAGCGCCAGGAAGAAAAAGTAGATCTTCTGGAATCCGCTTCGCCGGAATTTTCCGGGAACCGGCTCGCCTTCTGTATCGGTTACAGGCTTCCGCTTGATGGAATTGGCCAGCTTGTATTTCCAAATTCCAAAGATGTATAGCGGCAGGCCAATGAGCAGCAGGATGAGCACATAGGCTACCACCTGATTTGAAAAGCCGAGGGGCTCTGCAATGAGGTCGATAACCTGGAGCAAAACCCAACTGGAAACAACGTAAATAGACAGGTTTTTCAGGACATTGTGCTCCTGGCATTCCTTGATAAACTTATTGAACTTCATATGCCGTAACCGGTTGTTTTTGAGAGGGAAATACCGGCGGAAATCCTTGGATTAGATGGTTATTTTAACTAATATAGTGAATAAACTAACTACTAAAGAACAAAGCCATGTCCGATGCAATGAATCCAAATTCCCCGCTGTCGCCAAAGAGCGGCCCGGGGGTGAAGTCCAAGACGGGGCCCGGGGTAAAGTCCAAGACCGGCCCGGGAGTGAAATCCAAGACGGGGCCCGGGGTAAAGTCCAAAACCGGCCCGGGGGTTAAGTCCAAGACGGGGCCCGGGGTAAAGTCCAAAACCGGCCCGGGGGTGAAATCCAAGACAGGGCCCGGGGTAAAATCCAAAACCGGCCCTGGGGTGAAATCCAAGACAGGGCCCGGGGTAAAATCCAAATCCTGAACCTGCCCGGTTCGGGGAGGCCTTAACACAAGAAGGCATCAATTTAACTAATCGGATTCGTGTGAAATACAACCTTGTCGAACAACTGGCCGTCATCAAGGCCCTGGATGAAGTAATCCTGGCGGATAAACTCGTATATGAGGAGGAAGCCTCTTTTATTGCGCATCTCGCCCAGGTACTCGGGTTTAAAATGGAATTGATCCGAAAGGCCCGTAAAGTTGAGGCCGCCCAGGCCATGGCCGTTCTAAAACTCATGTCCGAAAACAAAAAGCACGCCCTGTCGGTGCTGCTGCGCGAGGCTGCAGGGGCAGACGGCCGGATCACCGATGCCGAACTCGAACTGATTCAGGGCATCCTCCAGGAGATTGAAACCAGCTGACAGTCAATCCTTTCCGAGGGCATCTTCCGGAGTGTGCTTGTGTTCCAGCAACCATTCAAACTCCAGGATTTCCAGGGCTTTCCGGTGGGTTGCTTCCAGGATGACCGGGGGTGCATTCCCTTCCCCGTAGGCCTCCTTCCAGCGGGAGGCGCACAGGCACCAGCTATCCCCGGGCCGCAGCCCCGGAAAATTAAAATAGGGCATCGGCGTGCTCAGGTCGTTTCCCCGGGAACGCGTAAACTGCAGAAATTCTTTCGTCATTATAGCACATACCACGTGGGTACCCGTATCGCCAGGCCCCGTCCTGCAATTCCCATCCCGGTAAAAGCCGGTAAGCGGGTCCCGGCTGCAGGGGATGAGTTTTGTACCCAGTACGTTGAGATTTTCTTCCATAGTACCCTAAAAATACATCCCCTGTGCCGTCTGGCAGTCAAATTCCGGAATTATTTGGTGATGCGGCAGGCGGGGCGTAGGCGCCAAGGAAATATCTTCCTATCTTTTCCCCTGCAAATCAGCAGCGGCAAAAATTGCAATTAGCTGCAGGTAAAATCCTCGGAATGCCCTTTAACTTAATGGAAAAACTGGCCGTCCTCAAGACCATTGACGAAGTCATCCAGATGGATGAGGAGATCAAAGACGGCGAAATCGATTTTATGAACCGCCTGTCCGATACGCTGGATATCGATCCCGACCTGGTCCTGGAGGCTCGGAATTCAGAGCCAGCCGAGGCCCTGGCGGTACTTCGTGCCATGCCGGATGAACAGAAACAACTTCTGGCGCGCCTGCTCAATGAAGCGGCTAATTCGGACGGGGAGGTGGATGAGCGTGAAATCCAGTTCATCTACCGGGTGTTGACCGCTGCCGGGATCCGGTTGGCCGGTTGAGTTCCCCGGATAATCACTGGATTACCCGGTAGGTAATCCGGCGGTTGGTTATTGCCTGGGGTACCTGGACCGTGAGACGGGCTTCCTGGGTTTGGACCTGGGAACATGACGGATTGAACGGAGAAATGACGGCACGGTACAATCGCCCGGACTGCGCCAGGGTCAAGGAAGAAAGGTTTAGGTTGGCAGACTGGGCGCCAATTACCCCGGGTCCGTTATTGAGGTCGGTAAAAGTAATCCCGTTGTCGGTGCTTTCCTGCCATTGATATGAGGCTGCGCCGGTAGCGCTTACCATAAACCCGGCAGCCCCCCCGACAAAAGCGGTTTGACTGACAGGTTGGGAGTCGATTTCAGCACCTGGGTTCACTACCGCTTCCACGGATTCGCTGAATGTATACCCGGAGGCATCCCGAATGGTAACCGTATAAGTATACGTGCCGGCCCCCAATCCGGTGATAACCGGGTTTTCATCCGTCCCGCTATATATGTAGCCCAATGGCCCTGTCCCAAACCAGCTAAACGTGGCGCCGACAGAGCCAGCACCGGAAGGGTTGGCATACAGATTCAGGGCCTCCCCCTCACAGATCGGGCTATCTGCCGATGGCGCAACGGCCAGGGACCCTCCCTGGTCGTTAAGTTCTTCGAAACTGTAATCCGCTCCGGCGCCCCCGTTGCAGGTAGAATACATCCTCGTGCCAATCACCAGGCGCTTGGCGGCGCTGCAGGGTTTCCCGTCGTCCAGGACACCCCCTGAAACCCTGAAGGCAGCCCCTGCCGGCAGGTAGAGGGTAACATTGCTTGTCCATACGGCGAAACCGCCAGACAGGATATCGATCAGAGGCGTCGGTAAAACGGCATTGCCATTGACTGCGAAAGTGTCTGTTGCGCCCAAGCCATCCCCAACGAACAAGGCGTTGATGGTATTCGGGACACTGGTGTTCAGGCTGATGGTATTGCCACCCTGGATATAGACATTGTTGGTGCCGGCCGTGGCCCCCGGATAGGTGGTGGCCGCTACCCAGGAAGTTCCGTTGTATGTTTCCCACACCAGCGGGTTTGTCCAGGTGCCGGTCCCCACAGAACGGAAATCGCCAGTCTGTTGGGCATAAGCGAAGCATCCCACCAGCAGGAAGGCAAGGGTAATCCATCCGGTACGCACCCGTTCAACCATACAGCGATTTTATGAAATCTAGCAAGATCCCGGATGCCATTCAAAAGAATGTTGTGAAGCCCGGCCTCCCTGTGGTCTGTATGCGAAAACTGAAGCAGTAACTACATGCGGGAAGGGCTTCCATCCCATTCGGGGGGACAGGGGGGGTCGGCTTGGTTCTTGGGCTGTTGTAGGCCGCAGCCCAACGCGGGTGTAGTTGTTCTTTCCGCTTTGTACAGGCGTAGCCGGTTTGTAAGAGGAACCCGAATCGACCCCCTGCAATTGCCCGGCCGATCCCGGGACCGATGATTCCAAAATTCCCTTGAAGATACGTTGGAAAATAAAAAGCATTCGCGCCCTAAGTTTTTGTATCTTAAGAAGATAGAGAACCAATTAAAACCGATTAATTATGAAAGCAATTAAATGGATGCTGTCGCTTCTGGCAGTCATTGTCCTTGCAGCGTGCGGGCAGCAAGCGGAACCTGAAATGGCGGAAACGGCGGAAGCCAAACCGGATTACGAGGCCTTCCAGAAACAGGTGGGCATCATCGAAAATCTATTTGCCGCCCATGCCGCCGAAAACCTGGAGGGCATAGACGCGCTGCTGGCAGACACGCTCCAGTACAGCCCGCCCGCCTACAACGGCGGTCAATGGGTGGGGAAGGCGGAATTCCTGGCGGGCATCCGGGGATACCACGAGAACTTTGACAACATCCAATGGCATGGGGGGATCGTCATGCCGGACTCCACAGTGGGGGCCTTCTGGTCGGGCTCGGTATTCCCCGCATCCACAGCGAGCGATGTTCCGGATGTGATTCGCGTCTACGGTACCTGGCACGCTACCCATACAGAAACCGGGAAGGATATCGGGGTCAAATTTTTCAGCCTGATCACCTTGAACGATTCGGGGAAGATTTCCCAGGTTTCCGAATATTTCGACGTGAACGGCCTGGCCGTCCAGATAGCGGAGGAGTAGAATTACCTGCCGGCGATAATTTGGATGCCCCGGGAGGCACTGGGCCTGCCGCGTCGGTTCTTCCCGCGGAACAACTCGATGACCACCCCGACTGTAACGCCCCCGGCGACGGTTGCGGCCAGATCGCCGTTGTCCCATACCCCGTACCGGTTTTTGTCGATGGCCTCTTTGGCCATCCCGGCGATGAGGCTGCCCCCGACGGCCCCGGTAAGCGTCCACCAGCGGTTGCCGCCGGAGATTTCGTGTGCGATAAAGGCGCCGGCTGCCCCGGAGGCTACGCCGGCTCCGTAGTGCAGGAATTTGTCCTGCTCAATCTGGGCGCAAAGCGGGTACCCCATTAACAGGAAAAACAAGATCGGGCCAAGGACTTGCGGCCGTGCAGATTTCATTGCGGTGCGGAATTTATTAACGTCTAACTGCCCGCAAGATACAAATTGGCTTATTCCGAGAGGTGCGCTTCCACTTCAATCTCGATCATCAGTTCCGGCTCTTTCATCATGAAGGCGATTGGTTGACAAAATTAAGATCTATGAATCGCAGGTAAGTTTAGCAAATTAGGCTTCGCATTGTATTCGGGATTGCTGATTTCTGCAGGGATCCCTTTGGCAATTCAGTGGGGGAGTACAAGGATTTCTACACGGCGGTTTTTCTGTCGGTTCTCATCCGTGTCGTTCGGGGCTACGGGTTGGCTGTCGCCATGTCCGTAGCTTTTCCACTCAAAATTTTTCGAAAGACCACCCAGGTGGGATACCAGATGCTTCCTAACGCTTTCTGCCCGTCTTTCAGAGAGGACGCGATTTGAGGGGCCATTGCCTACATTGTCCGTATGGCCTTCAATGATGAGGGTCCCCCCTCCCAGTTCCTCGATCCTGGGGATAATGGCAGCCAGGGTGGATGCTGCCTCCGGTTTCAATTCGTGCCGGCCAAATTCAAAAAGGACGGAACTGTCTAATTGGAGCCGTACGGCTCCCCCGATAGCGGCTATGGCGTCCACATCGGCACCCGGCACCATACTCCAGGTATTCAGGTCGGTGAGCCGGACATAGGTAAAGGTTTCGCCTGCCCGGACGTAAGGCGCGATGTCCACCATGGCGGTCCCTCCTTCAATTTTTCCAATTTCCGTCCAGTTGACCCCGTCTTTGGACAGGGCTAATTTTGTCGGTTCTATCTTCCCGGTTTCAAAGATGTAGAGGTCGGGGCCATTGACGTCTGTAAGGGCATTATCCAGAAACTGGACGGTCAGGGAACCCAGGACTCCGATATTGCAGATGGTGGGCCTCGGTTTCACAAAGTTGGATTGCCGGGTATCGGGTTCCCCGAGCGCGCCCTCCGGGTACAAACCTTCCTCCCCCGGGTCGTAGGAAACAACTTCATCCGCAAAGGAGCGACACCCCAGGGGCAGGTAGATGAAGGTATTGCGTGAATCCCTGTAGGTCATGCCCAGGGTTGAATCGTTGTGGTGCCATCCGGGGTTGCGTTCGTAAAACGCTTCCCTGGCCTGTCGGGCACCGCGAAAAAATTGCTCAGCTTTGAGCTGTAGCCCGGAATGCCGCTTTTTCAGGATTTCTTTTAAGTTTTCCGAGAGCGTGTCCGGGCGGGTGCCGGGGTAGGCGGTGCCATTTGCAGGGTCCATGAATTGCCGTGCCTGCCTTTCGTTCAGGAAGTCTGGTTTTGCCTCAATGGAGGCCAGCAGGGCTACTTCCTCCGGGCGGATGCCGTAATGATCTGCCAGCAATTCTTTCGCCTTCTCCGGGCTGGCAACCCCGAGCTTGTTATACAACTCGTTGTTTTTCAATGTTGCAAAAAATGAGAACCCGGTTAGGTTTTCCTCTATAAACGACCCCTCAAAGGGGTTGTTTTCTACACTTTCCGGATTTCTGTCGGCCCCGGTGCGGCCGCTGGTGTCGGAGGCCTGTTTACCGAGCAGGGACTGGAGGTCATTAAGTAACCCTTCGGGTGTCTTCGTGGCCGCAGTATTCCGTCCCCGCTCCGATCCCGGGGTCGCTGATTCAGACGCGTCTGTTGGGCCACCCAACCGGTCCATGGAGGGATTTTTGTCCTCTTTACAGGACAGGCACAGGGCAATGGCGCCCATGAGCAACGCATTAAGGATTTTTTCCGGCATGTTTGTGATTCCTGGGGATGTCTGCTATTCGGCTATCCTGTCAATCTTTATCTGTTCAATCTCCAGGGGCTCATATTTTACATAATAGCTCTCTGTTCCGGCGATTATCGGGCTGATTTTGATTTCCCTGCTGGCTGCAATAAAATCAAAAAGGATCTCATTGAACTGGTAGTTGATCATCCAGACATCGTTGTGGGACCCGGTAACGTTGGTCATCACTTTCTTGTTTCGGTATTGTCCGGGTTTTAGTTTGATGGTTGCCCGGTATCGTTTGCCCATTTCCGGATTGAACCGGATAACCAGGTACCGCATTTCCGGCATAAAACCGGGTGCCCCGTTATTCAGGCGGGGGTAGTATTTATTTTCAGGGTAGATGCTGATATACCGGGCGTTCTGCTCGTAGGTCCCGAAATATTCCACCACCTGCATATCCTTGTCGCGAAGGCGGCGGGGCCCAATTTCCCAGGAATCGTTGAACTTGAGCCGGAGCAAGGCTTCCCGATCTGCCGACGCGGCGGGGAGCTGGGCAATCTGGGCGGGCCGCAACCGGTCGAATTCCCGGATGGATATCCGTTTGGGGACGGCCAGCGTTTTTCCTTTCAGGTCGATCCGGGTCGAAATATTGGCGGTTTTTTTGTTTTTAACCGGAGCAAATTGCGCCGAAGCGGCCAGCGGGCCGAAACAGCATATTAACAGGCAGATAATTTTGAAGGGTTTCATATTGTAATGATTTAATTAATGGATTCGCGTCATGTAGTTACTACACGGGTCCGAGCTATTGTCGGAGTATTCGTTATTCTGGATGGTTATTGCTACGGTTTTCCAGGTTTCACTTCCCTGTGTGTTTTGCCATTTAACCTTTCCCTCATAGGTTCCCGGGGTTTTTTCCCGTATTCGGTAGCCCACTTCGTCCTGTGTAAAGCGATACCTTTCCAGCCCACCGAGTTCCGAATAGCGACCCAAAATTTCGCCGCCCGGCCCCCTGCGAAATGTTATCACCCTTCCATCACAACCCTCCCAGGATCCCAGAATGCTGGTTTCAGCAGCCGAAGGGAGATGTACACTTGATGTCGATTTACAGCTGAAGGTCGCGCAGCATACAAAGGAGATCATGCAAAATTTAAAGGTGTTCAATTTCATGCTCAGTCTTTTCGCCGGTATTTGTCTTTGATGAATTCAAAGTACATATACCCAAAGCGGTCAAACCAGTCCTCCACCCCGTATCGGGCTTCGCATTCGCTGAGTTCCAGCATGGACCGGGACAGGCTGTTTAACAATTCCGCATACTTTCTGTCGTAGGCGGTTTCGAGTTCGGCAATCGACTTCTCAATATTCCGGCGCTGTGTTTGCCAGGCCATGCCTGAAACGGCGTGTATCCCCGAGGCATTATCCCCGAAAGAGAGTGCCGCATTGGAAAAGTCTTTTGTGCATTTATAGATCGTGGCCAACTGCTCAAAGAGGTACCTCACCTCGTTAAAGCTTTGGCGGGCTTCCAGAAAACAACCGGCGCAGCTGTTTTCGTCATCGAAGCCGTCGTCGTTAAAGGGCACATCGCAGAAAGAAGGGATGCGCGGTTCGCCGGGGATGGGTGTGGAATTGATGCAACTTCCCAGTCCAGTATAACTGTTATAGAGGTTTACTGCGTTATCCAGGAATTCCCGAATGCTCTTTAATTTGTCATTCAGGTCATCGAGATCATCCGAAGGATCGTAACCGTCGCCCATTTCTTTCTCCAGCTCCTCTTCAAATTTGCCGTTGTCCAGATCCTCCCCATTGTAATAGCGGTCTTTATAGAAAAACCCGGGGGTGGCAGTTCCCTGACCGGCGGCCTGGAAGGAGAAGGAGATTAGCAGGACAATCACCGCAGCGGATTTCTTCCCCATGAGTTTACCGGCCAGTAAGCCGATTACCAGCAAGGCCACCCCCAGGGCGATATAGAGAAAAGTATTTCCTCCGGAACTGCTATCCGCCCCGGACTCGGATATCTCGGCCGCGGCCACAACCCCGTCCGAATCGGCGATTTTGACAAACGGGTTGCCCAGGTAGGTTTTTTGGGGCGCACTGGCACTGGCCATAATGGTGAAGTTGATGGTTTCGCCCGAAGGGGAATCGATCTTCAGCCCGATATCGCCGTAGGCCCGGACCTTAAAATGCAGGATGCCGTCTTCAGCGCTGGCTGAGGACTGTTTCTCGATGACGTCCTTCCAGTTATCGTATACCAGGGAAGCCTCAAGGGGGGCAGTATTTCCGAAACCTTTCACCAGGATGTCCACAAAGCGGAACATGTCGTGGCCCTTGATATAGTAATAGCGGGTCGAGTCGACGCTGCTCAGGGTAGCCAGGAATTTGGCGTTTTTGCGACCCTGTCGGGTATCGTCCTGCAGGGCGAGTTCAACGGGCCGGATCCGGTCGTTCAGGGTAAACGGCTGGGCGTGTGCCCGGATGACGGGTAACAGCAGGAAGAGGAGAAGCCATGCGGCGTTGGTCCATTTCATAGACGGTTATTTTTGGTAGTGGGCGATCAGGTAATTCGCAATTTTATAGGTGTTCTGCCGGATTGCCTCCTTTTGTGCCTCCGTCGGCCTGGGGCCGTCGGGGTTGAGGTAATTGTAGCTGATCTTTACGGGATTCCCGTAATTGGGGTTCAGCAGGAGTAAGAATCCCTGGGCAGGATGCCTGGAAATATAGGTGTCGCCGGTTTCACTGACCCGGATATCGTACAGCTCATCCTCCATCGCCGAACGGATGTTGTCCCTTACAATGTCCTGCGGCCACATTTCATTGCCTATCTGGTACCGGACGGTCAGGCCGTCGTCGTGCATGGCGGAATAGGCGCACAACCCATTGTAATTGCTTTTTTCCTCTGCGCGCCCGGCTTCGACCCCCAGGGCTTCGGCGAGTTGTGCGCTGGTGAGCTTGCAGGTGCCCTGGGCAGCATATAAATCCGTGTAATCCGCTTTTTGCTCCAGGGAAATATCCCCGGACGGTGCGGCAGCAGAAGGGGTGCTGTCTGCACCTGCAGGGCCTTCCTTCTTCCCGGATTCGCCACAGGCTACAAAAAACATGAGGCACGGGCTGATCAGCAGAAATATTCGCATCCGGTATATCCAAGGTGTCTCCATCTTATATTTTTTAGTTTCCTTTTTTCAGGGTAACAACTGCCCCGCTCATCGCGTCGCGGATCACCAGTTTCTCCGAAGAGTATTCCAGGATGGTTTGTGTACTGGTAACCTTTGTCCGGCTCACTTCGTCTCGGGTCTCGCCCACCACGGTCATGGTAGTCCCCTCTAATTCGTAGGTCCCTCCGCTATCTGTCAGCAGGTTGCACTCCTCGTCGTAGAATTGCGTGTGATAGGTAGTGCCCGAATAGGTGATGTTGGATTTTCGATTGCACTCGTTCAGGGTTTCGTACCCCGGGAGGCCTTCGAGGGACTCGTAATACCAGGTGCCCTCAAGGACTATTGTTTCCTCAGGTTCCGGATCGGATTTCTGTTTAACCTTGCTGGGTACGCCAAAAATCGCGTCGATGGCCTGGTCTGTTTTATCCTCGGCCTTTTGCTGGACCTTGCGCTCAACAGTTTGTTCCACTCCCCGGGCCGCGGCCTCTTCCGCTTTTTTCCCCAGCTTTTTGAGGAATTGGGCGTTTCCGTGACCGATGGCCCCCAGGAAGAAAATCCCGGCCAGCATGCGAATCATTATCCAATTTTTCATGACACTTGTGGTTTACTCTTTGCTGAAATGCGTTTTTTGAACCAGTTTCTCCTGGTTGACAATATTCAACTCGTAATGCCCCTTTTTCATGTGCACGATATTCAGGTAAATTTTGCCATCGGGGACTGGGGGGAGGAGTCCCTTATAGTGCTTGGGTTCGGGCATTGGTAGTCTACTTTCAAGGATGAAATTACCCGATGCGGGTGAGAAGGCCGGGGAGGTATGTAACAGCCTTAGGGCGAAATGTAACACGCGCCGCCAGGTCCCTGGGGACGGGGCGTTTCAACGATTGTTCCGGTGGGGGGGAGGTCAGTTGGCCCCCCGGTACTCGGAAGGCGGAACCCCGAAGAGGTTCTTGAAGCTTTTGGAAAAATAACCGACGTCGTTAAACCCTACGGAGTACGCAACCTCCGAGACGGAGTGCCCCGATTTGCTCAGGATTTCCGCGGCGGCTTTCAGCCGTTCATTCCGGATAAATTCGGTTGCAGAAACCCCCAGGAGGGATTTGAGTTTGCGGTGCAATTGCATCCGGCTCAGGTTCATTTTCCCGGCAAATGACTCGGCGGAGAACCCCGTGTTTGCCAATTCGTCGGCAAGAACCTCCTCCAAACGCGCCAGAAACTTTTCGTCGGCCGAACTCAGGGAAATTTCCATTGGCTTGAGCACCAATTCCCGACTGTAGCGTTCCCGCCATTTCCGGCGTTCCTCCAGCAACTGGCCAATCTTGGACTGCAATATCTCGTGGTTGAAAGGCTTGGTCAGGTAGGCATTGGCTGCGTGTTCCAGTGCAGCCAAATGGTCTTCGTCCGATGAGCGCGCCGTGAGAATCAAAACGGGGATCAGGGAGGTAAGCTCATCGTTTCGCAACGCTTCCACCAATTCAAAACCATCCATCTTCGGCATCATCACGTCGGTAATCACCATATCGGGTATTTCCTGCCGGGCAAGGTCAAATGCCTCCCGGCCGTCCCGGGCCTCCAGGATTCGGAAATCATCCTGGAAAATACTTCCTACAATCGCCCGGATATCCGCGTTGTCATCGGCTATCAGCAGAACAGGCGATTCCTGTTCGCCTGTGTCCGGGAGGTCCGTTACGGGGTATTCCCGTCCCGAAGGCTTTTCATCCACAACCAGGGCATTTTTAAGGTCCCTGCCCAGGGGGATGCCCACCGTAAATAGCACTTTTTCATTTTCCAGCCGGGCCTGGAGCTGGCCTTCATAGAGGTCCACCAGGTCCCTGACCAGTGCCAGCCCGATACCGTGACCCGGCAGGTGATGGTCTTTTCGGTAGAAGCGTTCAAACAGGTTTCGGATATCCTGCTGGTTGAGCTGCTTGTTAAAATTGGTTATTTCCAGTTGCAGCGGCCCCGACAGACCGGCATGGGCCCTGAAAGTCACCGGTGTACCCGCATCCCGGTATTTAAAGGCATTCGATAGCAGGTTGACCACAATTTTGGTCAGGATATCCCGGTCCAGGTAAACCGGTTCACCGGGTACATCGAAATGGGTTTCAAAGGGCACCCCTTCGTTTTCTGCCTTCATTTTAAACGGCTCGGTAAGGGTGTGCAACAAGGAGGAAATCGCTTCTTTTTTCAACAAGATCCGCAAGCTGCCTTCTTCGAGTCGCGACAATTCCATCAGTTGGTCCACCAGTTCCAACATCCGGTCCGCGTTTTGGTCTATAAGCTGCAGTTGTTTTCTGTTTTCTTCTTTGGCGAGGTCGCGGGAGAGCTGCCTTACCGGGCTCTTGATCAGCGTGAGCGGCGTGCGGAATTCATGGGAGATATTGGCGAAAAACCGGGACTTCATGGCGTCCAGTTCCCGGATTTTCCGGGCAGTGCGCAACCTGTTCCTGTAAAGTAAAAATAAGGTTCCCGAACCCAGGAGCAGCAGTGCCAGCGCCCCGGCATAATAATAATTCTGACTTTTCCTCCGTTGTTCGGAAAGTTGGTTCCGGGCCGTGAGCAGGGCGATTTCCTGTTCTTTTTTCTCCGTTTGGAATTCCGTCTCCAGCGCGTAGATTTCTTTGTTTTTATCGATGCTGTCCCGGACGTTGCGTACTTCGATATAGCGCTCATAAGTGCGAACCAGCGAATCCAGGTTCCCAGTGCGTTTGTACATCTCAATCAGGTTGTCGTAGGCCGTGCTGATCGTCTGATAATCGCCTTGGGCCTCTGCCATTTTAATCGTTTGGTCATAGTACCTGTACGCTTCCTCGAAATTGCCGGTTTCGTAATAGAAGTATGCCATATAGCTGATAGCCCAGAGTTGGAGGCGTTTATTTTCCCCGGAGAACGCCAGGTCGTAGTATTTTTTGTAATCCGTTTCGGCTTCCCCAAAGCGCTTCATTTGCAGCAGCAGATAGCCCCTGCAGATAATGGCGTACGAATAGGAATTCTTATGTGTCAGATTGTTTTGCTCGTGGTAGGCAATCGCTTCATTTAGCAACGGCAGGGCTTTGTCGAATTGTTTGGACGAAGTGTAGGCCTGGGACAGCCCGATATGGACCTCGTTGATGCCGAGCTCATTGCCGATTTGCTGAAATACTTCCAGTGCCTGGCGGTAATATTGAACGGCTTTTTCGTAGTCATGGGTTAAACGAACCGAATAACCCATGTAGTTCAATGCCTGGCCGCGCGGTTCGGATACCCTGAGCGCCTCGTTTTGTCGGCACACCGAATCTGCCCGGGAGTAATACAGAAAGGCCTTCGGGTAGTCAAAATCGTAGAAATAGACGTTGCCGATGCTGATAAAAGTCTCCGCATTCAGCGTATCGTTCCGGGTAGGGGAGATGACCTGGAACAGGGAATCCAAATCGCTCTTGTCCTGGGCGCGGCCATTCCACGGGTTGAGGAGGGAAAATACCCCTGCAAATACCAGCAGGGCGGGAATGGACAATTTCTTATGGTACGGGCAACAGGCCAAGACGCTGGATTAAGTGACCGGATTATTTCCTATTGAAATTTAAGAAATTGCCCTGGTATTCCGGCAATCCCCACATCATAGCCGGGGAATAATTGCCGGGAAAATCTACGAATCCGGATGCATGCCTATCTCGCAGCCCCGGTATCCCGGTTATAATCTTCGACCAGGCGCAGGAAGGCCGCCTCGTATTCCTTACCTACGTAGATGCCCATTTTGTGTTCCGCCGAGAACTGGTTGCGCAGGCCGTAGTGGTTGCTGTCGTAGTTTTCCTTGACGCGGGCATTGTCGCCGATATAGTTGAGCAGGTTGATCTGCTGGACGTTTTTCGGGTGCTTGGTGTGTTTGTGGATCAGCAGCTGAAAATTGTTCTGGATGTAATGGATGAGTTCATCCCGGTTGCCCATCACATAGTCCGCCAGTTCGTGGTTGATTTTCCCGGTGGTCCGGCTGTAGAGCTTGTACATCTTAATCGGCCCATCGGCAATCCGCTCCAGGGTCATCCGTTTGGGGATCATCTTAATGGCCCGTCCGGTGAGGTCCGTATACCAGATGGTTTCAAATACCCGCCCGTCTTCCAGGGAGAAACTTTCAAAATGCTTGGGCTCCATCTTCTGCTTCATCTTTCCCTTGAGCTTGCCAGTTTTTTGGTATTTGGCCCAGTCCTTGGGCTCCACGTAGGTGATCCCCTGCTGGAATCGTTGGGGGAAGCCGAAGTCAATTTCTATATATACTTCCTTCTCCTTGCCTTTTTTAAGGTGCAGGGTACCCTTGTGGTAGAGGCCCTGGGCGATTGCCCCTGAGGTGCACAACAGGATAAAGAACCCGGCAAGGAATGTATTTGCGTATTTCATAATATTGACAATTAGGTAATTGCGGAATATTAGAACGCTTCACAGGCCGGGATATTGTCGGAGGTTTTAAACCGGAGCCCTTTTTGCCTTTGAAACCGGACCCCCATTATTCTTACGAAGCCGCCCGGCCTTCCGGACGGTTTCGCTAAAGGGTACATTCCGGTCGTCATCCCCGTGGATCAGGAGCACCGGGTATCTCCGCCTGCCGTTAAAACTGATCCAGGCCTGTTTGCCAGTCGATGGAGCCATCCTTTACCAGATTGAGCAACAGGTTCTGAAGGTCTGCATCGAAAGCCGGCAGGTCGGATCGGCGGTAGTTCAACAGGATGGTTGCGCTGACCCCGTTGTTCCCGATCATAAACCAACTGCGGTTGCCGGGCAGGCTCCCGGTGAAATAATACAAATCCTGCTGCTCCCAAAAGGCCAGTCCCCGGGTAATATTCGATTGGAGGGAGGAGGGCCGGATCATTTGTTGCCGGGCAGTGGCGCTCAGAATATCCGGGCGGATGTTCATTCCGTCAATTGCACAAAGAAAGCGCAAAAGGTCCGGCGCGCTGATAACAACGCCTCCATCCCCGTCCCTGCGGGAGGCGATGGAATAGATATAGGGAGCATCGGCGGCCGTGCCATAGTATTCCACCTCGTTGGGTTCCCGGTCGGATTCCCGAAAAGTGGTGGTTTTAAATGAAGTTATCCCGATAGGGGAGAGCAGGTTTTCCAGATACGCCTCATAGGACTGGCCACTGGCCACTTCAATGATCCGCGCCAAAAGCCAGTACCCCGTATTGCTGTAACTGAACGCCTCTCCGGGGGCATGGCTGAGGTCCCAGTTATTGAGCAGGTATTCTATAAACTGACTGTTCCCCAATTCGGGTTGATAGTCGATGGGGTCGCCTCCTGAAGAAACGCCCCACCCCCCCAGTTCATGCGTCAACAGGTGGTCGATGGTTATGTCGAGCTCGTCGGCCGTCAATTGGGCGGTCCCGAAATCCTCACCCAGGATTCCCTGGGAGCCGAATACTTTGTCTTCGGGATGGAGGGTGCCTGCATCGATGAGCTTCCAGACAGCAGCAGCCGTAAATACTTTTGAGATGCTCGCGATTCGAAAAACATCATCCGCCCGGACAGGTGTCTGAGTGGCTACATCGGCAAGCCCGTATCCCTTGGTATAGACCAGGCGCTCATCGACGCTAACAGCCAGGGCAGCACCGGGCACATCGTAGGTTTCCAGAAAGGAGCGCACCGAGGCATCTACATCGGGAAGGTCGGTTTGGGATTGCGGGTCCGGGTCCGGGTCCGGATCCGGATCGGGGTCGGAATCCGTGTTGGGGTTTTCAATGGGGTCCGGCGTTTGGTCGGGGTCCGGGCCTGCACTGTCTTTACTGCACGAGAGACCGATTAACAGGATTAAACAGGCCAGGAGCCGAGCCAGGGTAGGGATGAGCTGATTTTTCATTGGACATAGGGATTGGTGGTTCTAATGGGATATCGAAAGGGGATGAAAATGTCATCACAAATATTTTTATGATGACATATGGCCGGGAATTCGATGTATTGATAAAGCAACCACCATGAAACACTTTAAGATTTTTTCCCTTCTCCTGACCCTGCTCGTTTTTGGATGCAGCAAGGACGATGCCGGAACTGCGATTGTCCAGGGTGCCAATTCGCAGATTTGTGCAAACGTCAACGGACCCTCCGCCATTTACTGGGATTTTGCACATTCCATTCCGGCCCCATTGACCGAGGTACCCCTTATTGCGAACCCCGGCCAACAATTTGTACACAGCCAGATGCCCTTGCTGGGTTTTGTCATTCCCCAGGGCTTTACGGCATTCGAGATTACCGAGCCGCAAACCGCCACACTGGGTGTCAATGTCATACGCAACGACAATGCTGTGGTCTTCCGTTATATTCCCAACACCCAGGCTCCCGGTCAGGTTTCGGCCACGGCGATTATCGCCAATGAAATTAACGCCTTGTTTAATTTTTACGGATTCAACGGGACCCCGGAAGTGGTGTGTACCACCTCTGCCAGCAATGTTTTTGAGGGCATACCTTCCCAGTTTACCGCACGTCTGCTCCGGTTCAATGGAATCACTGCCCAGGTTTGGGTGCGATCGACATTCCTGGCCGGGGGGACATTTTCAGCCATTTCGGTTACCTCCGCGCCCTCGGCGGAATACGAATCCCAGGTGATGAACACCTTCTTTCCGATCAACTTCCAAATGTTTGTCGGCCGGGATGGGGGGTTTGTAGACAACGACGGTGATGGCTTCCCGGCTCATGAGGACCCGGATGACAATAACCCGGATGTTCCGGTCCCGAGGGGGTAGCCTAAATCCTTCCCGATAAAACCTCCGGATCCTAGCGGGATTCGGGGGTTTTTCGTCTGAGGGTATAATAAGTGAATAACACGGCAGCCGCCACCAGCAACCCTATCAGCCAACTCTGCCAACCCGAGTCTGCAGTCAAAGGAATCGGTTCGGTATCGCCCATCAGGATAAGCCCTGCCCAGTACTGGGGGTGTCGCATGCGGCCTTCGGCATTTTCCAGGTAGGCCATCTTGGCCAGCCGAAGGGCCTCGTCCTTCGCCTTACCTGCCTCCAGGAATTCATAGAAATACGTGAGAATCTGTGTGCTGGATTGCTCGTCAACCTGCCAGAGGCTCGTCAGGATGCTTTCACTGCCCGCATAATTGAACGCATGGGCAAGGGAGATCATCCCCTCTCCCGGCTGGTAACCCGGCTTTCCGGTCTCACAGGCCGTCAGCACAGCCAGGTTGGCATTCAGGTTTTGGTTGTAGATTTCATAGGTGTAGAGGTAGTTGTCGTTCAGGTTCCCGGAATCCCGCACATTTTTGGCAAATACGAGACGGGACAATTCCGGGCTTACATTATTGCTCTCCGCATGGGTGCCGACATGGATAATCTTGTGCTCGGCGGCATTTCCGGTAAACAACTGCTTGGATGCTTCGGTATTGAGAAATGTATTCCCCCGGAATCTTCGCCCGAGCTTGCGGACCAAATCTGAGCTGAAAGGCTGTGGCAACAGGGAAAGGTAGGCCTGGTCCTTCTCCAGGGAATCCTTCAGGGCCATTACATACTGCTTTTTCATGGAGGTATCGAATTCCGGGGCGAAGGCTATAAAATCACCCTGAAATTCCAGGGTTTTCCTGAGCGGATCCAGGAGCATGAAGCTGTAATTGTACGATATGGTATGCCGGGCCATCAGGCTCTTGGTTTTCAGGTCGCTATATCCGCTGATTGGGTCGCCCGTGAGCAGTTCAAAACTCAGGTTATACAATTCTCGGTCCGGGATAATGACGATGCGCCGTGTATTTATAAAGGCTTCCAGGGGCCTCCAGAGCTGCCCGTACAGGTCCGCGAGCAAGCCGAAATACACCTCGGGTTCTTCCCGGAGATTCGTAAGCCTGTTAATCTTGTCCAGAAGATCCTTACCGTCTAAGGAAATCAACCGCTCCTCCCGCCCATCGCTCAGGTAGGCATACAGGTCTTTTTCGATATAGAAGTAGCGTAATACCGATGTTTCCGGGGGGATCATCTGGCTCGGTTCCGGAATTCGCTCTTCCAGGGACCCATAGCGCATCTCGTAGTACTCCGGGTACAGCGCAGCCAGAGAATCCTGGAAAGCTTCCCATTCCCGGTTGCGGGCAATAAAGGTGGCGGGGCCCTCTGTCCCGAGATGGTCCAGGGAATTTGCCATGGATTTCCGCAGGGATTTTTCCCGCGCCTGTATTTCCGGAGGAAGCCCGGTAAAGGAAATCGCTTTCATATTCAGGCGCGTGCGAATCCGCGAATAAACCGCAGATTCGATGGTCGAAAGGAGTTGAGCGAGGTATTTGCGATTCCGGGTAAGCTGGTAAAGTTCGTTTTCGAGTTGGGATTTGAACGAAAAAATATCCCGGTTTTCCTCCATCAGCAAAGAGAGGTCTTCATAGGACTTCAGAATACTCTTGCGCTGCCGAAGTACGCCGATAGCCTTATCCAGGCTGTCTCGCAAGTTGTCGAGAAATATTTCGCTTTTCTCCGGTTCGAGCTGATACCGGCTTTTGGCCCAGAGCAACAGGTTCTTGGGTCGGAGGAAAAAAATGCGGATCGAATCCTTTTTCGCCTCGCTCCCCTGGAATTCATGCGAAAATTTAAGACCGTCCGCCGCCATTCGAAGTGCCTGGCGATAGTCCCCAAGATTAAAATACACCTCCGCCCGGGCGAGCAGCATGGCGTAATGCTGCAGGCTTCCCTCAAAAGCTCCCGTCGAGACAAAATCATAAACCTCATTCCCGAGCTTCTTGGCTTTTTCCGGCTGTTCATTCCGGGAATAAAACAGGGCCATATCGGCCAATTCGTCCAGAAAGTCCTTGGTGTAATCCCCTTTCATGGCTGCCCGGAAGGAGGCTTCTCCTTTCTGGTAGAATGCCGCGGCCTGATCCGTTTCACCCAATGCTTCCAGGGTGCTTCCCAAACTCGTTTGAGCAAAAGCCAGGTAGTAGGTATTCGGACGGGAGGTGTTTTTGAGGCGTTCAATAGCGCGGGTAAAATTCTGGCGGGCCTCCTCGAGTTTGCGCGTGCCCATCTGCGCCTGGCCCAGGAGCATGAGGGAGATAGCCAGGTTGATGTCGTCCGGGGCGTAATTTTTCTTCTTTTCGGCAAAGGAATGGGCGATTAGTTTTTCGGCCCGCGCGTATTCGCCGATGCTGTTGTAATAAGCGCCCAGGTTGTCGAAGGAAATAAGTTTTTGCTTTAGCGCGTCGAGTTTTTGGCCTTCGTTGGTAGATTCCTTTGCGAATTGACGGAGCCACAAAATGGCTTCCTGCGTGGTTTCGATGGCCTGCTCCACCTCCCCCTGGGCCTGTAACAGGATGGCGATGTTTCCATTGAGCAGGGCGGGGCGGAACAGTTGGTTCCAGGGGGTGGAATCCAGCTTCCTGACCGAAGCCTTTGCCGCCCGGAAATAGTACATGGCACTATCCGGCTGGCCCGAGAACCACATGAGCCGGCCCATGGTGTTATACGTAAAATAGTACATTTCATGGTCCTGGTCCCCGCTTTTTTCCCGTAAGGCGAGGTTTCGCAACTGATGCTTTTTGGACAGGGCGATGTCGCCCATGTTGTACGCCTTCGTTCCCAGGGTGTAGTGAACGCCTTCCAGGTCGGCTTTCACCGGATCCTCAATGGCGCCGGCCAGCTCCAGCGCCAACAGGGCCTTTTCATAGGCGGTTTTCGGGTCGCCTTTGTCATCGTACAGGTTGGCGAGTTCAAGGTAGGCGTTTTTCAGGGCTACGGTGTCTCCCGCATCCCTGATACGGGCAATGAATTGCTCCGCATTTTTAACTGCCAGCTCCCAGTCGTTGCCGGCCAGGATCCGGCTGCCTACCAGGGGCAGGTAGGCTGGCAAACTGTCGAACAATGCTTCCCGGAAATAATAGCTGGTCTGTTGCCGGATTTCTTCCCGGGCCTGTTGGTTTTCCCCCCTGGAAATGAGGCTGTCGATATACTCCCTCCCTCTGGGCAGCGCTGTACCTGACTGGGCGCATATTCGAGGCCCGCAGATGATTGAAAAAATAAAAAGGATGTACGTAACCCGGCGCCTCATGTCTTAGTCATTCAGTTCCCGAAGCAAATCGTTCGCCCGGGGGTTGGAGGATTTTGACAGGTACTGTTTCGCCTGCGGCAGGTTGCCCAATTTTAAGTGTGCCATTCCGAGGTAGAAGTACGCATCGTCCCTGAAATACGAGTTTTCCGATTGAATCGCGACCTGGAAATACGCAAGGGATTCGCGGGGGTTCTCACGGGCCAGCTCTGCGGCCCCCAGAAAATAATTCAGCGTGTCATTTTCCGGCCTCGCTTTGTAAAGCGGCTCCCATTTCCCGATTGCCTCCCGGTAATTCCCGCGCTTATAGTCCACCATAGCCTCATAAAAATCATATTCGCCTGCATGGCCCATGACCGTCGGCAGGCCCGGGTCCGGAACAAAATGTTCGCGGAATAATTTTTCATTCGGAGATTGCCTGGTGAGCAACCATGCACCCACAGACAGGAAGACTGCCAGGCTGGCCGCAATCATATAAGCCTTTCGTCGCCACGTGCGGGCCGGGGGCGTGCCTCCCCGGGAACCGACTTGCCCGTGATAGGACTCCAGAGCTTCCCGAAGGTTGAGTTCCTCCACGAGTTCCGCGTACTCGCGAAATTCGGCAAATTGCCGGGCCCACTCGGTTTCCCCGGCGAGTTTTGCTTCGAATTCCTGGCGTTCGTCCGGTTGCATGCGCTGGAAAAGGTACCTTTCGAAAACCTCCAGTCGTTCTTGCGGTATGGATTCCGGTTTACTCATTATTGTTGATTTGGTAGCTGATAGCTCGCAGCTTTTCCATACATCGGTACTTCTGATTCCGAGCCGAATTGGCTGCGATCCCCATAGCCTCCGCAATCTGCTCCATGGACTTTTTTTCAAAATAAAACAGCCGGAGCAGCCTGCGGCAATTCTCCCCCAGCTGGGTCATGGCGGTTTGCACGGCCAGACGCTTATCTGCCAGGTCCTGGGCAGCCTCCGGGTCTGATTCTTCCTCTCCCACAACTTGAAGGTGGGAGAGTGAATTGGACGAAGCTCTTTTAAATGCCGGAGAGCGCAGGTAGTCGATCCATTTGTTGCGTGCGATGGAATAGAGGTACCCCTGCAGGTTGCCTTTGACAAACCGCTCCTCCCTGACGTGCTTCCAGCAGGTTATAAAGGCTTCCTGAAATACGTCTTTGGCCTGTTGCTCACTGCCGCTATTCTTTAAAACATACGTTCGGACCCTGGGATACATCTCAACATAGACTTTTTGGAGAACTGCCTCCTCGTTTGCTTTGAAAGCCGCTATGGTTTTTAATGATTCCCCCATACTTGCAGAAAGTATAGGGGAATTTACATTTTTTAACGATTACGCCTGCTTTCTATCGACCAGGTATCAATTTTTTGGTTTTAGGTAAACCGTCACCTGTGCAAAGCCTTTGGCCGTTGCGTAACGCGCAAGCGTCGAACTCAACCAGGCAGACACATTCCCGCTGTTTGGGCCGGAAATGGCCGAGACCGGGCATCTTAATTCCAACTCCATGCCTTCGCCCACCTCTTCGGGGAACCAGGTGTCGCTGGTCCGGGAACAGGAAGGAATCACATCCGGGATCCGCTCCATGATATGCATGGAATACTTTTCCACCTCGTAGCCTTCGGGGATATCCGCTGTGGCATTATTTGTATGCCAGGCAAATTTGCTCCAAACCTGGGCGTTGTGGAAAATACCTGACTGATCCCGGTGGCTGCCCACATCTATGGGCACGTAATACCTCAGGATATCCTCTTTGTTTTGGATATTGATGGTTGCCTCGATTTCGTCATAGAGCTCATATTCCGAAAGCGTCCCGTTCTCATCGATTTCCGAGGCATAGTATATGGTGGCGGTCACATTTTCAACACCCTCCTCGGATTCCTTATCAAAACAGTGGTATTCCACTGTAAATCCATTCCCGTCCTCCAGGGTGAGCGTATTGGTGTGGCCGTTGAGTTTCCCGAATTCGCCGCCGATTTCCCAATGGACCTTGTAGGTCAGGCCAAAGTCCGTGCGGCTCATCGCCTGGCCATCCAGGTCGTAGAGACCCATGGACAGTTTGTCATCACCTTCGACGGTGATTCCGTTGGGCCGGATTACAAACTCCTTATCGCTGATGTTGATGGTCGCCGAATCCTTGCCCACTGCGACCCCCTCCCTGAAAACCTCCACACGGATGATTTCTTTGGCATCGGCGGGCAGGGATTCGATATTTCCATCACTTTGATAGGTGATTTCTTCGGTGGTGGAGGCCGTTTCGAAATCCCCGTACAACCCCTCGGTAGACCAGTTAAAGGTGTATTCCCCGGGGGTAATTTCTTCATCGTCCAGAAGATCGGCCTTCAGGCCGACTTTCTTGCCTTTGAGGATTCCTTTGTACCTCGGGTTGATGCGCACGGTGCCTTTGGAGACGGTAAAGTCGAAAAATTCAAGTTTTTGCGACGTCTGCATGTCGTAAACTACGCGGGCAATATCCGATGAGGTGATAATGGCGTTGGCGATGGCCAGCGGGCCGGAAAGCTTCCCGATCACCTTTTCAAAACGACTTGCTGTTAAGTTGGTTACACCTGCCTTTTGGAACAGGCCAATGATTCCCTTCCAGAAGAGTTCGGAGCCTGCTCCATTTTCTAAAGCCGCCCACAGGAATTCAATAGCTGCCGTTTTGAGATCCCCGCTTTCAAGCGCATTGTATGCAGCCGGGGAGCTCGACAGGATCAGGTTGGCGCTTTCCTGCAGGGTCGTTATTGCATTATCGTTATCGATTGCATCCGCAGCACTTACTCCATTTGAAATAATCGGGATCACCGCATCCAACAATAAGGTTTCCAGGTTGAGTTTGATAACTTCGCTGCGTTCCTCATCCGTAAGATTGTGATCCCGTTTCCCAGGGCCTACCACCCGTACCCGGTATTTGGCAGCCTCTTCCTGGCCTGTCAAGGGCAGATTAACGGGGCCATTCTTTGTGAAACCAAGGGTAGCGCCGTTCCCGCGAGCCAATTCAATCAGGTTGCCCTGGGCGGAGGTGACCCCGGTGGTGGGTGAAATAAAGATGTCCTTCTCGGCGGGCCGGTCGGCATCCGGGATACCGCGGGGGTTGTAGATTTCCTCAAATTCCGATTCCCCGGACATCCGCCTGGCGTACTTGTAGAAATAAGCCCGGGCCCTGCGCCTTTTGAAATTCAGGACGTTTACTGCAAAAATATTCGTCTCGTCGGAGGTGATGGCCACACCGCTTTTGATTTTTGTATCTTCCAACAGGATCGCATTGGTGACATCGATGACCTCTTTGTTGCCTACCAAATCCCGGGCCTTTTCAGTGGCCCATACGGGGAATTGCCCGGATTGTACGAATGTTGGATCCGCCGCTATTTCCGCCTCGAGTGCCGCCACCAGCTCAGCGGTTTCCGGCAGACCCCGGAATTCTCCAAAATATTTTTCGCGGATTTCCGGCAACTGGAAAACGGTTCCCAGCGCATAGTACATGGCAAATTCCAGGGTAGCCTCGGCGTCCAGCCTGGGGTAGTCGCGACTCACAAATCCCATCAGGACAATATCGCCATTGGCGTCGGTGAGATAAGCAAAACTCCTGTTGTCTTTTACGAGGGATGCCGTTGCCTGACCCCCGGAACTGACATCAAAAGTTTCAAAAAGCACGTTCAGCGTAGTGGTGCCCAGGTCCAGGTCCGACCCGGCAGGCATCTCAACCTGGAGTTCGACGGACTCAAAGGTTAATTCGGAGTCTCCTCCCGGATCATCGTCGGTTGCGTTTCCGTCGTCGTCGTCGGTCTGAGAGACGTCGTCAACCATATCCGTAATATCGTCACTCTTACTGCATCCCGGTGCCATTGCGAATACCAACAGGGCCAGGATTAAAAATGTATAGAAGGATCTCATTGCTTCTCGTTTGGTTTGTTTATAGTCGGATTGCTTCTTTTGGGAATAAGGCCATCAAAAGGCTCGCTTAACCCGGACCCATTCCCGGTTGTTGAGGTTGATATCTCCGTTGGGGGTGTAGAACAGGTCGTCGTTTCGGATGTAATTGCCTTCGCTGTCCATCCAGTACTCCGTGGACCCGGCGTTTACCTGGTAGTTTTGGCCGGTCTGGGGGTTGTAGACCGTCTCCTCCTCGTGGATCATGTTCACGAATTGTCGTTGGCCTGTATCGCTCCCGGCTCCGAAGTTCCGGTTCATAAAGGAGGCGTGGTTCGCGTCCTGGGCAGCCCAGATGCCTTGCATTTTTTCCTGGTGGGCATTGAAGGCGGCCCAGCGCGCATTCATGCGGTTTTGATGTTGTTGGGCTGCTAACCGGGCCCTTTGTTCGTTTTTCATCTGCCTTTGCCGGGCCAGCTGAGCCACATATTGTTCCCATTGCGGGTTCTCGATGGTACTCCGGATGGCTTGTTGCATCTCGGTCAGCGTTTGTTCAAAGGAGGCTTCTTCGGCAAAGGTGTAACTGATACTATAGAACCAAACTTGCATGGACCCGGAAATGGCGGGCTGTTGCATGCTGACTATGGAAATACCGGCAAGGGCCTTCCGGCCTTTTCCGTCGGCCCATTCCGTATTGTAGGTGATCAGCCGGGTTTGGGCTTTAGACTTCGCGGCTATTTTATATCTTAAGAACCGGTCTGTTTCGGGGAATGACCGCTCGCCAAGGAGGTGGAAACCGCTGTTTTCCATACGGTCTCTGACTTCCTCCGCAAACAGCTCCTTTGGGTGCGGCAGGGGCCGGAGCAATTTTGCCATCGGGCTGGATAGCATGTACTGGGACATTTGGGGATCGCTATAGGCTACGTGGAATTTGATCGGTGTGTTGAAGTTTTTCAATCCGCCCGGCCCGGTAATCTGGATCAGAAAGGTTGGAAGTTTTTGATCCGTGGTGTAGATGGGTTTTGAAATAACCCGCCAGTCAGACGGATATGCGGTAGTTTGCACAATTAACCCTGTACGGGCATCCCGGAATTCATGCTGTTTGATTCCGGATTCCCGGGAGTAAGAAACTTCGGCAGCTTCCGCTCCCGGGTTTACCGGGGCGGCAACGCTTTCCGAAAAGGTGTTTAATTCCGGGTCGTCACCGGTTCCGGCGGATTCCTGGTTTGCAAAGCCGCAGCCTGCCAGGATTATCATGTTCAGAAGGTACAAGAAGGGATTTTTCATGAGGATAGGATTTTGTCGCTTTCCTATCTATCGGATTATCCGGGAAGATGTCATCAGGGAGGTAAAAACCGTAAAGGTTTATCCGTTTTTACGCCGGATTGAATAAAATCGGATATTTTGCCGGGTGCGAAAACCACGTTCCATGAATCGAAACAGCAAATTACCTCTGGCGGGCAAGCCGTGGCTTTGGCCTGGTCTGCTGGTGCTCCTGTGCCTTTGGGCGACGCCGGTAATTGCCCAGGCTGGAAATTTTTTAGAGTTGCCCGGGGCCACGCTCCATTATCGGGATTTCGGGAAAGGCCTGCCTATTTTGGTGATTAACGGCGGCCCTGGAATGAGCAGTGAGGGGTTTATCCCGTTAGCCTGGAAACTCGCCGAGAATAATCGGGTAATCCTCTACGACCAGCGGGGGACCGGAATGTCGGAACTGGAAGTCGTCAATGATTCAACGGTGACCATGGACCTGATGGTCTCGGATATCGAAGCGCTTCGCCGGCATTTGGGGATCGACAGGTGGGTGGTGATGGGGCATTCTTTCGGGGGCATCCTTGCGTATTATTATGGATCGCAACATCCTGGCAAGCTGCTGGGCATGATTCAGTCCTCCTCCGGGGGTATGGATTTGGCGCTGTTGGGCACCCTGAATATTCCCGGTAGCCTGACGCAGACGGAACGGGATTCCCTGGGGTATTATAACCGAAGGATCCGACGTGGCGATACCGCATATGCGACCCGATTAAAACGAGGGGAATTCCTGGCCCCGGCCTATGTATACCACCGGGAGCATATACCGGTTGTGGCCGAGAGGTTGACCCAGGGGAATAGCGCGATCAACCGGCTCGTCTGGCAGGACCTCCGGCGGATGGGCTATGATGTGAAAGCCCGCATGGGCAAGCTGGCCTACCCGGTACTCATCCTGCACGGCCGCGAGGATATCGTGAGCCCGGAACTTGCCGAAAGGGCACACCGGATTCTGCCAAATTCCCGATTGGTAGTCCTTGAAGAGAGCAAACACTACGGTTGGCTGGATAATCCGGATAAGTATTTTGAGGCGATAGAGGGTTTTCTGGGGATGCTGGAAGACAGGTGATCATAGACTCGATGGGATTCTTTTCTCGCTGCGCTCGAAAAGGGCCCAGGGAGGGGGGCCTGCTGTAAAGCAAAACCCTTCCGGCTGCTGCGCATCCGGCGGGAGTTTTTCCATTTGTCCGAATTTGAGAGCAAGCTCAGGAGCTTTTTTGGTAATCGGTCTTTGGGCCGGGATTGCTTTCTCACTTCGTTCGAAAGCGGCCCATGGGGGTGGGCCTGCTATAAAGCAAAACCCTTCCGCCGGCTATCGCCGCCGTTGGCTTTTTCCGTTTCTCCGCTCTTTTGAGCAAGCTCAGGCGCTTTTTTGGTAATCGGTCTTTGGGCCGGGATTGCTTTCTCACTTCGTTCGAA
>Ga0114903_1000009_pt1 | contig 220165 bp, 224 predicted proteins | sample MalvirDeepMed_s2_FD_87289 | JGI IMG/M metagenome (GOLD analysis project Ga0114903, IMG submission 87289) | Marine viral communities from the Global Malaspina Expedition - Malaspina viral metaG DeepMed_s2 | ecosystem: Environmental > Aquatic > Marine > Oceanic | place: Mediterranean Sea...
AGCGCTTCCAGCGCGGACAGGTGCAGATCGATCGGGCGGTTGCCGATCGCACACCCGCCGGGCTGCGAGACCGTGGCAACGCCTGCGCGGGCCAGCATCGGGCCGAGCACCAGGATCGAGGCGGGCTCCTATGCCTGCGCGGCGGCGATCACGGGCGGCGATGCCTTTCTGGAAGGCGCCAAGGCGGACGATATGTCGGCCACGCTCCATGCGCTGCGCAACATCGGCGTCTCGGTCGAGTCCACCGCAAAGGGCGTGCACATTGGTACGAACGGCAGGCTCAAGGCGGCCAACCTCTCCACTGCGCCCTATCCGGGTCTCGCGACCGACATGCAGGCGCAGCTGATGGCGCTGCTGACCGTGGCGGAGGGCACCAGCGTGCTGACCGAGACGATTTTCGAGAATCGCTACATGCATGTGCCTGAGCTGACCCGGATGGGTGCCAATATCGAAGTGTCGGGTCGTACCGCGATCGTGCAGGGGCAACCCAAGCTCAACGGCGCGGAAGTGATGGCAACCGATCTGCGCGCTTCGATGAGCCTCGTTATCGCCGCGCTGGCGGCGCCCGATGAATCGCAGATCCGCCGCATCTATCACCTCGATCGCGGGTACGAGCGGCTGGAGGAGAAGCTCCAGGCGATCGGCGCGGAAATCGAGCGGGTGAGCGACGAATAGCGCGCCTTTTCAGGACCCAAAGTCGCGTTCCCACGTTCGCCAGATAACCACTTATTCTGGAGACAAGAAAATGGGCCTGATTCGAACCGCAATTCTGGGTGGCCTGGGTTACCTCGGCTACAAGGCGTACAAGCAGCACAAGGACGAGAACGGTGTGGCCTTCGCCGACGGCCAGCCCGAAGGCGCCGTCCGCAATGCCGGCTCTTCCGCCACTGCGACCAAGGGCGACACCATGAGCCGGACCGACGAGGCGCTCGACGAGACCTTCCCGGCAAGCGACGCGACCGCCAAATACTGACCGGCGAAAGCCGACGCGCGCGGGGGCGGGGCCTAGGCCTCGCCCCCGCCGCGCATTTGGGCGACGAGATATTGCCGGATCGCGCTGGCAAGCCCCGTCGGCTCCTCAACTTCGAGCCGTGCGGCATCGATTCGCGCTACGATGGCGTTGATCGGCAGGTCCGATGCCTGCGCGTCCTCGCGGAGCAAATCCCAGAACACCGGTTCCAGCGTGATACTGGTCTTGTGCCCGGCGATCTCGACCGAACGTTTGACGGGCGGGTGGTATTTCATGGGGAAGCCGTGGCGTAGCTCTCGCTCGAGCGCAATCCCGTCACCCGGCGAACGCCATCTGCAACACCTACGATGCCTACGGCGCAGCAGCGCCCGGCCGAGCCGCTTCGAGCTTTTCCCATTGATCCCAGATGCGCGGCGCCAGACCGTCGAGCGGGACCCAGTGGCCGCCGCCCGTCAGGTTGACGCGAACGACGTTCGGCCCGCCTGCAGCCTCGAGCTTCGCAACCGCCTTGGGGTCGACCACCTCGTCCTTCGTCCCGTGCATGAGCAGCAGCGGCTCCTCGACGGCTGCGATCCTGGCGAGATTGTCGTAGCGCTCGGTCACCAGCGCCCGCGCGATTTTCGGAACCATGTCCCGCAGTCGCGTGAACGCGCCCATCGTCGCGACGCCGGACACCTCGTGCCGCGCGGCCATCTCGACGGCGACCGCGCCGCCCAGCGAAAATCCGAAGAGGTAGAGCCGCGAATCGGGGGCGAGCTCTTGTGCCTTGGCGATCCATGCTTCGGCATCGGCATAGAGGCCTGCTTCGGAAGGTTTGCCCGGATTGTCTCCATACCCACGGTAGGACGCGATCAGCACACCACGCCCGCCCGCCCGCAGGGGTTCGGCGCGATAGGCGGAAACCATGTGGTTGTAGCTGTTGCCGTGGAACACGATGACGACCTGATCGACGCATTCGGCGGGCGGCCAGTAGGCCCCCTCCAGCGTCAAACCGTCCGCTGTCTGCGCGGTGATCGCCTGTGGGGGCTCACCCCGGAACTCCACGTTCGTATCGGCCAGCGAAACCGGTTGGTAGACCTGGCTGGAAACAGGCCCCGCAACGGCGGAGGTAGCGAGCGACAGAAGGCCAAGGCCCAGCAGCAACGGGGCGAACAGACTCATAGACGGGTATTGCATACGCCAACGCCTCCATCGCAGCTGTAAAGAGGCTGTGACGCGCGGCCCGTGTCCGGGCGATGAACCACTCAATACATGTGCTGGCCGCCATTGATGCTCATGGTCGAGCCGGTAACGAACTCGCCCTCGTCGGCAGTCAGGAAGGCTACGGCGCGGGCGATTTCTTCCGCCTGGCCCAGGCGGCCTACCGGGATCTTGGCGACGATCTTGCCGAGGACTTCCTCGGGCACGGCGGCAACCATGTCGGTGTCGATATAGCCCGGCGCGATTGCGTTCACGGTGACCCCAAATCGGGCGCCTTCCTGCGCCAGCGCCTTGGTAAAGCCGTGGATGCCCGACTTGGCGGCGGCATAGTTCACCTGGCCATACTGGCCCGCCTGTCCGTTGATCGAGCCAATATTGACGATTCGCCCCCACTTGCGCTCGCGCATCCCGGGAAAGCACGCCTTGGCCATGTTGAAGCACCCGCCGAGGTTGACGCGCATCACCTCGTTCCAGTCGTCGAAACTCATCCTGTGCAGGGTGCCGTCGCGGGTGATCCCGGCATTATTGACGACGATATCGATGTCGCCATGGTCTTTCGCGATCTGTGCGCAACCTTCGAGACATGCCTCGTGGTCGCCCACGTCCCACTTCATCGCGGCGATGCCGGTCCGTTCGGAGAATTCGCGCGCGCGCTCATCGTTGCCGGCGTAATTGGCCACGACCGTGCGGCCCTGTTCCTTGAGCGCAAGGCTGATCGCCTCGCCGATCCCGCGCGTTCCACCCGTCACCACTGCGACACGTGCCATCATCACTCTCCCCAATTCATCCTCTTCCCAAGGACGTAGCGTCAGGCACGCCTATGGGCAAAGCAAATCACGGGATGCCGGGGGGATTTCGGGATGCTGGAAGCGATGTAGACCGGGAGGGGAAAGACGCACGCCCGATCGGTCGCGCCCAGCCGATCAGAAGCGCAGCTGCGTTCCGATATAGACCGACTGGCTGTCTTCCACGCCATCGGTCAGCGGCGTCAGGCGATCCTGCTCTTCGGACAGGCGGACACCGGCGGTCACGTCGAGATTGCGCGAAACGCGATAGGCGCCGCCCAGATCGACCTGGCGATCGCCGTGACCTTCGAGCGTGCGAGGCGAGCGGCCCGGGATACGTTCCTGATCGACCGAGATGCGCGGCTGGAATCGGCTCGGCTTGTCGCGCGCGCCTTCCGACGGGCGGAATTCGGCAAGATCGGGCATCGAAACGCGCGAAACCGACTTGGGAAGCTCGCTCGCGGGCTTGGTGAAGCTCTGATACCCGCGCGCGACGCCCAGATCGAAGGCGGAAGGTGCCACCGCCACATCGCGGCGGGTGCCGGGTTCGCCGCGAGTCGACTCGATGGCCGAACGAATCGAGATCGCACGCGCCGCATCGTCATCGACTCGCACGGCGACGGTGACCGTCCGATCGGTGATCGTCTTGCCCGTGGCGGGCGTGAAGGGCATCGTCTCGCGGCGCGCGGCGAAACGCTCCATCACGCGGCGGGCGAGATCGGGATCGACGGTCGCGGGCGTGAAATGCGCGCCCAGCGACGGGCTGCCGGAAATAAGCGCGGGTGCGGTGGCTTCGGCCAGCGCGACACCGGCATAAGGCACGGCGACGAGCACCAGCGCCCCGCCGATGGCGGGGGCAAGCAGCTTGCGCAATCCTTTGCCCCGATTATCGCTCATGCTTCACCTTATAGCACCGTAAATATTACGGCTCGTGAACGCGGAAAAATTGCCCCTGTCGATGCAAGCACCAATGCGCAGGCCCCGCTTACGATCCCTTTCCTATGCAATGGCGCGCCCGCTTGCCAGCTTTTCCACAACCCGCGTCCCGCTTGCGGCTGGACTGTTGCAACAGGCACACAATGGACGCACCGCAAAATTGCGAGCGGGTTCATCGTGCATACACGCGCCGACGCCAGCTTGGGCGACCCAAGGCAGCCACGCCCTTGCTGCGGTCGGTTCGCGGCGATAGAGGCTTTTTTCATGCGCGGTCTGCCGACCGGTTCCTTCGCAGTTTTCATTGGAAAGCCAGCCACGATGATCAAGCGCCGCTCCTTAGTTGTTTCCGCCAGCCTTCTGGGTGCATGCGCCGCACTTTCGGCCTGCGGCGGTGGCAACAACCTGCCCAATCCCGATGCCGCCGCCAGCCAGGTGACGACCATCGGCGTCAATTCCTATCTCTGGCGCGCGAGCCTCGAGGCGGTGAGCTTCGCGCCGCTGCTGCAGGCAGACAGCGCGGGCGGCGTGATCGTGACCGACTGGTATGCCAATCCCGAAAACCCGGGCGAGCGGGTGAAGCTGACCATTTCGATCCTCGACCAGGATCTGCGCGCCGATGCGCTGCGCGTCGCCGCCAGCCGCCAGGTCGCCCAGAGCGGCAACTGGGTCGATGCCCCCGTGCAGGCCGCGACCGTCCAGAAGCTGGAAGACATCATCCTGACCAAGGCGCGCGAATTGCGCCGCCAGGCGATCACCGGCTGAGCCAGCCCATCACGTAAAAAGACCCGAGTATGACAGATATGCGCTTCGATCCGTCGCAGGCCGACGGACGCTGGCAACAGGCATGGGACGAAGCGCAGTGCTTCCGTGCCGATAGCAACAGCGATCGGCCCAAGAGCTATGTGCTCGAGATGTTCCCTTATCCCTCCGGGCGCATCCATATCGGGCATGTCCGCAACTACACGATGGGCGACGTGCTCGCGCGCTACAAGAAGATGCGCGGGCACGAGGTCCTCCATCCGATGGGCTGGGACGCCTTCGGCATGCCCGCCGAAAATGCGGCGATGGAAAAGGGCGTCCATCCCGGCAAGTGGACGCGCGAAAATATCGAATCGATGAAGGCGCAGTTGAAGCGCCTGGGTTTCGCGCTCGACTGGAGCCGCGAGCTGGCGACGTGTGAGCCGGATTATTACGGCCATGAGCAGGCGTTGTTCGTCGATCTGTACGAAGCGGGCCTCGTCTATCGCAAGGAAAGCGAGGTCAATTGGGACCCGGTCGACCAGACCGTGCTCGCCAACGAACAGGTGATCGACGGCAAGGGCTGGCGCTCCGGCGCCGAGGTCGAGAAGCGCAAGCTCGCCCAGTGGTTCCTCAAGATCACCGACTTCGCCGAGGAACTGCTCGACGGGCTGGGCAGCCTCGACAAATGGCCCGACAAGGTCCGGCTGATGCAGGAGAACTGGATCGGCAAGTCGCAGGGTCTGGAATTCTCCTTCGACCTGTCGAACGGCGATAAACTGCCCGTCTATTCCACCCGGCCCGATACGATCTTCGGCGCGAGCTTCGTCGCGGTGGCGGCGGACCACCCGGTCGCGCAGTCGCTCGATAGCGACGCGGCGCGCGAATTCATCGCGCTGTGCAAGCGCGGCGGGACGACGGCGGCGGAGCTGGAAACGGCCGAAAAGCTGGGCTTCGACACCGGCATCACCGCGAAGCATCCGTTCACCGGCGCGGACCTGCCGGTCTATATCGCGAACTTCGTGCTGATGGATTACGGCACCGGCGCGATCATGGCGGTACCCGCGCACGACCAGCGCGACTTCGATTTCGCGACCAAGTACGATCTACCGATCATCCGGGTGGTCGCTGCCAGAGCCGAAGACGCCGCTGCCCCGCTGACCGAGGCCGAATCCGGCGATGGCATCCTGGTCAATTCGGGCCAATACGACGGGCTGAGCGTCGAAGAGGGCAAGGCCGCGATCATCGGCGCGCTGGAGGCACAGGGTCGGGGCGAGGGCAAGACCGTGTGGCGCCTGCGCGACTGGGGCGTTTCGCGCCAGCGTTACTGGGGCACGCCGATCCCCTTCATCCATTGCGAGAGCTGCGGTGTGGTGCCCGCACCCAAGGACAGCCTGCCGATCACGCTGCCCGAGGATGTCGACTTCAAGACGCCGGGCAATCCGCTCGTGCGTCATCCGACATGGAAACACGTCGATTGCCCCAAGTGCGGCGGCAAGGCGGAACGCGAGACCGATACGCTCGACACCTTCGTCGATTCGAGCTGGTATTTCCTGCGCTTCGCCAGCCAGCCCGCCGACCGTCCGTTCGATCCGGAAGAGGTCGCCAAGTGGCTGCCGGTGGAGCAATATATCGGCGGGATCGAGCATGCGATCCTGCACCTGCTCTACGCCCGCTTCTGGACCCGCGCGCTCGCCCGGATCGGCCAGATCGACGTGCAGGAACCCTTCGCCTCGCTGTTCACGCAGGGCATGGTTACGCACGAGACCTACAGCCGCAAGCAAGGCGGCAAGACGGTCTACTACGCACCCGACGAAATCAGCCGCGAAGCAGAGCGGGCGCTGCTGAAGGACGATGGCGGCGAGGTCGAGATCGGCCGCGTCATCAAGATGTCCAAGTCGAAGAAGAATGTCGTCGATCCGGACACGATCATCGCGCAGTACGGCGCCGACGCCGTGCGCTGGTTCATGCTGTCCGACTCGCCGCCCGAGCGCGACCTGCCGTGGTCGGAAAGTGGGATCGAGGGTTGCGCACGCTTCGTGCAGCGTGTGTGGCGGCTGGTCTCAGACGCATCCGGCGATGCGCAGGGCGAAGATGTCGAGCTGCGGCGCAAGACGCACAAGACGATCGCCGCTGTCGCCGAGGATATCGAAGCGCTCTCCTTCAACAAGGCGGTCGCGCGGCTCTACGAATTGACCGGCGCGATCGAAAAGGCCGAGCCCGGTGCCGACCGGCGCGAGGCTACGCTGGCGCTGACCAAGCTGATCTCGCCGATGATGCCGCACCTCGCGGAAGAGGCCTGGCACCGCGCGGGGGGCGAGGGTCTGATTGCCGAGGCCCCCTGGCCCGAAGTCGATCCCGCGATGCTGGTTGAAGACGAAGTGACCATCGCCGTCCAGCACAAGGGCAAGCTGCGCGACACGCTGACCGCGCCCAAGGGTGCCAGCAAGGAAGCGCTCGAGGAAATGGCGCTGGCGAGCGAGAAGGTCCAGCGATCGCTCGACGGGGCCGAGGTGCGTAAGATCATTGTCGTGCCCGACCGTCTGGTGAATATCGTCACCTGATGGCCAATCCGTCACCCCGAACTTGTTTCGGGGTCCAGTTCCCGGCAACGTGCGATCATTCGAAGAGGAAGGATGGATGCTGAAACAAGTTCAGCATGACGGTAGACGGATGGCGCAGGCGCTGGCGGGTTTGCTGCTAGTGCCGATGGCATGCGCCCTGTCGGCCTGCGGGCTCGAGCCGATCTATGCCGGGGCCAGCGGCGAGGGCGCGCTCGCGGACCTTTCCGCCGTGGATATCGCCCCCATCGAAGGGCGCACCGGCTGGCTCGTCGCGACCGCGCTGGAAGACCGTGTGTCGATCCGCGAATCGGCTGCCGCACCGCGCTATCGCCTCGACGTCCAGCTCGACGAAAGCCTGGAGAGCCTCGGGCTGCTGACCGACGAAAGCGTGACGCGCGAGCGGCGCGTACTGCGCGCGCGCTACCAGCTGATCGACCTGTCGAGCGGCGCGATCGTGCTCGACGCGACCGCCGGGTCGGACGCAGGCATCGATGTCGTCTCCAGCGACTATGCCACCATCGCGGCCGAACGCGCGGCGGCCGAGCGGCTGGCCGAAGTGGTCGCGGACCAGATCGTGACGCGGGTGTCGCTGGCGCTGCGTCGGCGCAACTGACGGCGGCGGCCCGTAAAATGGCAAAACGCCAGTCGTTCAAAGCCAACCAGAACAGCTTCGGCCGCATGGCCGGGCAGGCCGCGCGCGAATGCCACACCTTCTTCTTCTGCGGACCCGACGAGAGCGCGGCCTCGGCGGCGGCGGCGCAGATCGTCGCCGGACTTGCCGATCCGGGCGAGCGGGTCGAGGTGTCGGGTGCCGACCTGCGACGCGATCCCGTCAGGCTGGCGGACGATGCGCGCTCATCCTCGCTCTTCGGCGATTCGCGTCACATCCTTGTGCGCGCCAGTGGCGAGGAAGCGCATGATGCGCTGAAGATCCATCTCGAAGCCGAGGGCGAGGCCTGCCCCGTGCTGGTGGTGGCGACGAGCGCGACGGACAAGTCGCGCAGCGCCAAGCTGGTGGCGGGCGCGGGCGGCACGCTGGTGGCGATGTTCTACCCGCCCAACCTGCGCGACATGGCCGAAACCGTGCGCGATCTGGCAGACAAGTCGGGCCTGCGGCTCGGCGGCGACCTCGCCCAGCGGATCGCGCGCGCCTCTGGGCTAGACCGGCGGCTGGCCGAGGCCGAAGTGGAAAAGCTCGCGCTCTATCTCGATGCCGCGCCCGATTCGCCCAAGACCGCCGATCCGGCTGCGTGGGACGCGATCGGCGCCTCGAGCGAGGAGGATGGCCTGATGCCGATCGTCAACGCTGCGCTGGGCGGACATGCGAAGCGTCTGCCCGCCGAACTGGCACGCTTGCACACACTCTCGCTCAATCCGGTGGGCGTGGCACTCGCGTTCGAGCGGCGCGCGGCGCAGCTCGCCCAGCTTTCGGCACGGATGCGCCCGGGAGAGGATGTGAGCAGTTTCGTCGATGCGCAAAAGCGTGCGCGGCGTATCTTCTTCAAGGACGAGCGTGATCTGACCGAGCAGCTGCAGATCTGGCGTGGCAAGCGACTCGACCGGCTGGTCTCGCGGCTGACTGCGCTGCATCAGGCGCTGCTCGCCAACAGCCAGCAGGCCGAACTGCTGCTGTCGCAAGAGATCGCGTGGATCGCGCGGGCCGCGTCGCGCTAGTTCGAGTACCCGTAACCTTAAAACCTAGTCCTGCGGGACCGAGAACGAGCCGGTCACGCGGCCACTCTCGCCGCCAGCGCTACCCGCGCCGTCGACGCTCGACAGGCCGGTGCGCAAGTCGATCGTCAGGCGCCCGCCGTTGAGCGTGTCAGAACCGCGCTGCAGCCGCACATCGCCAGTCATGGTGATGATCCGGCGGTTGAAATCGTACACTGCCACGTTGCCTTGCGCGCGCTCGTCCCCGCGCGTCACCGTCACCCCGCCGGTGGCGGAGATGCGCTGGATGCTGAGCGAGCCTGCGTCGGTATAGTCGACGATGGTGCGCGCCGCGTTCAGCCGCAGATTGGCCTGCGTGATCTGCACATTGCCCGACAGCACGACCCGGTTCTGGCGATCCTGCAGCTCGATCCGGTTCGCCGCATAATCGACCGGCGCATTCGAATTGTGGCCTGCGATGGCCTGCGCATTGAGCTGCAGGCCCACGACCGTGCAGGCGGCGAGCACGAAGCCCGCCACGCCCGAACGGGCGGCGAGGCGGACATGGCGGGGGGTCAGCCGGGCTTTGCGGCGGATGCTCATTGCATGCTCTCCAATGCGCCGGGCACCATGCGCAGGCGCGCATTGCCGTCAAGCGTTATCGTGCGCGTTTCGATGTCGACCTTCAGGCTGTCGGCGGAGAATGTCCCCGCCGGAACCGCGCCCGATACACCCTCGCTGCCCACCAGCATCTGTTCGCGCAGGTCGACCGATACGCCGCGCGCGGTAAGGTTGTAGCCATCGCTCGCGCGCAGCATCACCGGCCCGTTCACGTCGAGAAATTCTTCATCGATCTTGTAGGCGCCGCCCTCTGCGGTCAGCCGGGCGGGGCCGTCGCTCAGCAGGATGCGGGCGATCACCTCGTCGAGCCGCACGATGCCTTCCGCGCTCGATTGCTGGACGGCTTCCTGCGCAGTGAGCGAGAAGGGGCGGCCCTCGTTGTCGGAGCCGCGATAGGTGGCATTGTCGATCCGCATCCGCTCGTCGATCTGTTCGACCTTGTCGCGGTCGAGAATGAAGGAAACCTCGCTGCGCGGCGAGAATGGCGCGATGACGAGGAAGGCGACGATCGCACCCGTCGCCATCGGCAGCGCGATGGCGAGGATCTTGATCAGGCGATCATGGAAGCCGCCCGGGGCCGCCTGGCGTTCCCGGCCGCGCCGCCTCGTGCGTGCTTCTTCTGTCTCTTCCACCTGATCGGTATGCATGATGTGTCCAGAGCCACTCGGCCCTTACTCGTGGCTGAAGATATCCGCGTTGGGCCAGCCGGCAATGTCCAGCCGCGCGCGGGTCGGCAGGAATTCGAAACAGGCCTGCGCGATTTCCATACGGTTTTCGCGCAGCAGGCGTTCCTCGAAAATGTCGCGCATGCGGTGGAGGAAGCGCACGTCCGATGCTGCATATTCGCGCTGCGCATCGTTGATTTCGGGCGCGCCCCAGTCCGAACTCTGCTGCTGCTTCGAGATGTCCTCGCCCAGCAACTCGTTCACCAGCATCTTGAGCCCGTGCCGGTCGGTATAGGTGCGGGTCAGCTTGCTCGCGATCTTGGTGCAGAACACCGGCGCGGCGGTGACGCCCAGCCAGTATTCGATCGCGGCGAGATCGAAGCGGCCGAAATGGTACAGCTTCACGCGCGCCGGATCGGCCAGAACGGCCTTGAGATTGGGCGCATCGTAGCTGCTGTTGACGCCGAAGCGGACCAGATGCTCGTCGCCCTGCCCGTCGCTGATCTGGACGAGGCACAGCCGGTCGCGGTGCGTAATGAGGCCCATCGTCTCGGTATCGACGGCGACGTCCGCGCCTTCTGCCAATACGCCTGCGGGGAGGTCTTCTTCGTGAAAATAGACTGCCATGAATGCCTTTTTTTCTGCGGGTGAGGGCGAGCGCCGTTTGGTCGCCATCGCCCTAGGCCCATTGGGGAAAGAGGGGAAGGGCATCTGGTGCGCGCGGCCTTGGCCTCATAGCCTTTGTCCATGACCGCAGACATCCCCCCAAGCTGGCGCGAAACGCTGGAGCCGGTGCTGGCGAGCCCTGAGGCCCGGAAGCTGGGCGGCTTCCTGCGCGCCGAGGAGGCGGCAGGCAAGGCGATCTATCCGCCGCAAGGCTGCCGATTGCGCGCGCTGGAGCTGACGCCGCTGGAACAGGTGAAGGTCGTGATTTTGGGGCAGGACCCCTATCACGGGCCGGGGCAGGCCATGGGCTTGAGCTTTTCGGTGCCCGAAGGGGTTCGCCCGCCGCCCTCGCTCAGGAACATCTACAAGGAACTGGCACAGGATTGCGATATCGCCCCGCCATCCTCGGGCGACCTGACTGCATGGGCGAAGCAGGGCGTGCTGCTGCTCAATAACACGCTGACGGTCGAGTCGGGGCAGGCGGGCAGCCATGCCGGGCGCGGCTGGGATGCAATCACCGATGCCTGCGTCGCCGCCGTCGCCGGGCGGGAAGAGCTGTCGGTCTTTATCCTGTGGGGCAGTCATGCGCAGAAGAAGGCCTCGCGGATCGAGGGGCTGAACGCACCGACCCGCCATTGTGTGATCCGCTCGCCGCATCCCAGCCCGCTGTCCGCGCATCGCGGCTTCTTCGGCTCGCAGCCTTTCAGCCGCGCCAATGCATTTCTGGAAGCAGCCGGCCGCGGGCGGATCGACTGGAATCCGGCCTGATCAAGCCCTGATCAAGCGACGTCGTCGAGTCGCGACAGCCGATCGAGTGCGCCGCGCAGGGCCCGATCCACATCATTGTCTTGCGATTTGCGTGGGGCGAGCGCGGAGTCGTGGCGATGCTCCCCGCTGCGCGGCGGAGCGATCGGTGCCTGCGTTCGCGGGGGAACCTCGGCCTGCTCGCGCTCTTGCGCCTCTTGCTGACCTTGCAGGGCGCGCGCAAGCCGCTCGACCAGTTCGGCGACGCCCAGATCCTGCAGCTTCGGCTCTTCCGTACGCGGTATGGGCCATGCCGGCGGGGGCGGAGGGGCGGTAGCGCGCAGTCGCTCCGGGTGGGGCGCAGGCGCCCGAGGGGAATGCTGCTGCGGGGCCGGGTCCTCCGAAAAGCGGTGTGCCGATTGCTCGGCTCGCTCTGGCTCGCCCCCGTCATCGGACACGTCGAGATCGTCCTCCAGCGCGTCGTCGCTGCTCACGAAATCCGCGAAGGGATTGTAGCGCGAGGGGCCAGGCTGCGGATGTTCGGGTGCCGCGTCCATCTCCCACTCGTCGACTTTCGAGGCACGCTCTTGAAACGGTTCGGGCCGGGGCGGAGGCGAGGGGCACCAGGCGGCATCGCCCGGCTCGCGATGCCGGGGGTCGCGCTGGGCGTCGAGCTGATCGTAGGTGTCCGAATCGCTCCATGCCGAGGCGAAATAGGGATCGTCGATCGGCGGTTTGGCAACGTCGGGCTCTACGTCTTCGATCGCTTCGTCGGATAGCTCCAGCTCGTCTTCCTCGGCCGCTTCCGGCCGGGGCATGGCGATCTCGTCGTCGTCGTCGTAATCGGGGTCGAGGCCGAGGGCGGAGCGCACATCGAGCGGCTTGGGTGCATCGCGCTTGCTCCTGCGTTTCCGCGTCGGCTTGCGAGTCGTGGCAGGTGCCCGCTCTTCGCGCTCGTCCGGGCTGCCGCGCACGCGACTGGCGATGAACAGGCCCATGAGCAGCCCGATTCCGGCAGCTCCCAGCGCCACGATGATGCGCGTGTTCGGGCCGAAGGGGGCCGTGCCGCCGAACACCGCGTCGAACAGGACGGGCGGCAGGAACAGGCAGCCGCCGCCGAACAGGGCGGCGAACCAGAGCGCAACCAGAGCGGGGAACGCAGGGCTGGCGGTAAATCCACCGGTCGCAGCTTCGTCCTCGTCCGTCGTGCGAAATTCGTCGGCGATGCCTTCCATCATCCGGGCCATTCCTTCATCGGGCCATTCCTTCATCGGGGTCACCCTGGCGGGCATGGACGCTCGCTTTCGCAGCGGCCCATGCCTCGCTTTCGGGCGACCGATCCGTCTCGCTGCCTATCAAGCGATGGTAAACGCCGCGATAACGACGGCTGTTGATCGACCAGTCGCGTTCCATGGCGATGTAGTCTCGTGCGCGTTCGCGCATCGCAGGCCATTCGTCGCGTTCGTCGAGCATGTCGGTGAGTGCGTTTGCGATTCCCTGCGGGTCGTCGGCGGGGAAGAGCACGCCGGTTTCACCATGGTCGATCAGCTCGCGGTGGCCGCCGACATCGGACGCGGCGACGATTCGCCCCTGCGCCATTGCCTCGAGCGGTTTGAGCGGCGTCACCAGATCGGTCAGGCGGCTGGCCTTGCGCGGATAGGCGAGGATGTCGATCAGGCTGTAATAGTCTTCCACCTCGGCGTGCGGCACACGGCCGGTGAAGATGATCGCATCGGACGCGGTCGAGGCTGCGGCCTGTGCGCGCAAGTCCTCGTCCTGCGGTCCGCCGCCGACCAGCAACAGCTTTGCCTGCGGCTGATGCTCACGCAGCAGCGGCAGGGCGGCGATAAGATCGTCCAGCCCCTCGTAAGGGTAAAAGCTGCCGATGAAGCCGATCACCGGGCCTTCGCTGAGGCCAAGGCGCGCGGCGAGTTCCGGGTCGCGCGGCACCGGCTTGCCGAACTGGGTCAGGTCGACCGCGTTGGGCGAAATCCCGATCTTGCCGGGCGCAAAGCCGCGCGCGACCAGATCGGCGCGCAGGCCCTCGCAGATTGTGAACACCGCATCGGCGCGCGCGACGACATGGTTTTCGAGCGCGCGCGTCAGCCGGTATTTCACCGAGCCTTCGCGCCCGGTTCCGTTGCCGACCGCCGCATCCTCCCAGAAGGCGCGAATCTCGTAGACCACCGGGATACCGAGCTTGGCTCCTGCGCGAATCGCGGCGAGGCCCGCGAGGGCGGGCGAGTGGGCATGGAGGACGTCCGGCCGCCATTCCTGCGCCAGCGCCACGATAGCATCCGCATGCGTGCGCACTTCGTGCCATTCGCGCAAGCCCGGCGGGCCACCCGCGACTCCGCGGCTACGGTGGAAACGCAGCCCCTCGCAGATCTCGTCGTCCGGCCCCTCGGCACTGTGGCGCAGGCTGGTGATGCCGCGCACATCGAGGCCGTCATGAGCCTGCGCGCGCAGGATCGCCTTGGTCCGGAAGGCATAGCCGCTGTGCAGCGGCAACGAATGGTCGAGGACATGGAGCACACGCATCACGCCGCGTGCCCTAGCGCGAGTGTACTTAACGCCGCGTCAACTCCCCGCTGCTAGCGCAGCTGCCATGATGGCCCGGAACACGTCCGGGCGAAGCCGCCGGGAGCGTACGCGCCGTGATCGACATGATCGTCCTCGTTTCGATCCACGGCCTGCTGCTGCTCGCGGGATACCGGCTGATGCTGCGCGACGATCTGGACGAGGATCCGCTGCTCGAAAGCGAAAATGGCGTCGAGAACGGCCGCCGTGACGGTTCGGTGCCATGACCGATCTGTTCCTCCTCGGCTTCTTTGCCGCCTTCATGGTCTTCGGCCTCAAACGCCCCTTTTTGTGGGTGTGCATGTATCTCTATGTCGACATTCTGATTCCGCAGAAGATCGGCTTCGGCCCGATTACTTCGATCCCGCTGTCGCTGATCGCCTTCGTCGCCGCGTTCGGAGGCTGGCTCGCACTCGACAAGAAGACGCGGCCGACCTTTACCTTCCGCCAGGGGGTGATGCTGTTCCTCGTCGCCTGGGCGTTCTTCACCTTGCAGGGGGCCGAGTTCGCCGAACCTGCCGCGAACAAGTGGGACTGGGTGTGGAAGACGATGGTCTTCGCGATCTTCCTGCCGTTCACCGTCACCACCAAGCTTCGCTTCGAAGCCGCCGCGCTGGTCATGGTGCTGACCGTGGGGGCGATCATCATCTCGGGCGGGATGAAGACAGTGCTGGGCGGCGGCGGCTACGGCAGCCTCGCGCTGTTCGTGAACGAGAATTACGGCCTCTACGAGAGCAGCACGCTGTCGACAGTGGCGGTCGCCATCATCCCGCTGCTCTACTGGTTTACCCGGCACGGGACGATTTTCCCGCCCAACATCCTGGTCAAGCTGTTCGCGCTGGGGCTGACGGGCGCATGCCTGCTGATCCCGATCGGCACCGAGGCGCGCACCGGCCTCGTCTGCGTCGCCATGCTCGGGCTGCTGATCCTGCGCGAAACCAAGTACAAGCTGGCCGTGATCGTCGGCGGATTGCTCCTGTGCGCCGCCGCCTTCCCGCTGCTGCCGCAAAGCTATGCCGATCGCATGGCGACGATGATGACCGCCGAGGAGGACGAAAGCGCCTCTACGCGGGTGGCGGTGTGGAAATGGACGCTCGATTACGTGAAGGAACGGCCGCTGGGCGGCGGGTTCGAGGCCTATCGCGCGAACAGCTTCACCTACCGCATGCCGCAGACATCGGGCGAGGGGAACATGAAAAGCGTGACCTACGAGCGGGTGACCGACGAGGGGCGCGCCTATCACTCGGCCTTCTTCGAAATGCTGGGCGAGCAGGGCTGGCCCGGCCTCGGCGCATGGCTGCTGCTCCAGGCGCTCGGCCTGGTCAGCATGGAACGGTTGCGGCGGCGGATGAGGAAGCGCGGCGATCCGGAGCTGGAATGGCTGGGGCACCTCGCGATTGCGCTGCAATATGCGCAGTTGATCTACCTCGTCGGTGCGGCCTTCCAGGGGATCGCGTGGCAGCCGTTCATCATGATGCTGGCCGGGTTGCAGATTGCGCTGGCGGTCTACGCAAGACGCTATGATTCGCCGCGCGAGCCCACGGTCGGGGAGCGGCTGGCCGCACAACGCGAACGGGTGGCCCGCGATGCCGTAGCGACAGGTTCGGCAGGCGCCGCCCCTCCATTGCGCTAGCCCCGTCCATCCTGCATGGAGCGCGCATATTCCAAGCAAAGGAGAGGCGCATGACCCCGCAGGATATTGCCGTAAAAGTCGGCGAACAGATCGGCACCAGCCCCTGGGTCGAGATCAGTCAGGAACGGATCAACCAGTTCGCGGAAGCGACGGGCGATCACCAGTTCATCCACGTGAACGAAGAAGCTGCGAAGATGACGCCGTTCGGCGGCACCATCGCCCACGGCTTCCTGACCCTGTCGATGATCCCCTACCTCAGCGCCGAGGCTGACCTGCCCAAGCCCGACGGGATCAAGATGGCCGTCAACTACGGCGGCAACAAGACGCGCTTCATCAACCCGGTGAAGAGCGGCAAGAAAATCCGCGGCCACTGGAAGCTGCTCGAAATGACCGAGAAGCGCCCCGGCCAGTGGCAGCAGACGGTCGAGATCACGATCGAGATCGAAGGCGAGGAAAAGCCCGCCCTGATCTGCGAATGGATGACGATGTTCTTCGTCTAAATCCTTGGTGTGAGTCCCAGCGAAAGCTGGGACCTCATGCAATTAGGCAACAAGATTAAGGAGGTCCCGGCTTTCGCTGGGACTCAGCAAGAGGACCCTTTCCATGACCCGTAGTGCAGTCATCGTTTCCACCGCCCGCACCGCCATTGGCCGCGCCTACAAGGGCGGCTTCAACAATACCAAGGGCGCAACGCTCGGCTCCTACTCGCTCGCCCCCGCGATCGAGCGTGCCAAGATCGAGGCCGGCGAAATCAACGACGTCGTGTGGGGCGCCGCGCTCCAGCAGGGCGCGCAGGCCGGCAACCTCGGTCGTCAGGTCGCGCTGCGCAGCGGTTGCCCGATCGGCGTTTCGGGCATGACGATCGACCGCCAGTGCTCCAGCGGCCTGATGGCGATCGCCACCGGCGCCAAGCAGATCATGGTCGACAACATGGATATCGTCGCCGCCGGCGGGCAGGAATCGATCAGTCTCGTCCAGACGCCCGAAATGCGCGTGATGCCCGACCCCGAACTGATGGCGATGCACAATGCGGTCTACATGCCGATGCTGCAGACCGCCGAGACGGTCGCCCAGCGTTACGGCATCAGCCGCGAGGCGCAGGACGAATACGCGCTGCGTTCGCAGCAGCGCACCGCCAAGGCGCAGGAAGAAGGCAAGTTCGACGACGAGATCGTGCCCGTCACCGTCACCATGAAGGTGAAGGACAAGGAAACCGGCGAGGTTTCCGAAAAGGAAGTCACCGTCGCCAAGGACGAGGGCAACCGCCCGGACACGAAGCTCGAAGGCCTTGCCTCGCTCAACCCCGTGCTCGGCCCCGACACCACGATTACCGCCGGCAACGCCAGCCAGCTGTCGGACGGGTCATCGGCCAGCATCCTGATGGACGAAAAGCTGGCCGAGAAGCGCGGCCTGACCCCGCTCGGCCGTTATGTCGGCATGGCGGTCGCGGGCACCGAGCCCGACGAGATGGGCATCGGCCCGGTCTTCGCGATTCCCGCCGTGCTCGAACGCACCGGCCTGAAGATGAGCGATATCGGGTTGTGGGAACTGAACGAAGCCTTCGCGGTGCAGGTGCTCTACTGCCGCGACAAGCTGGGCATCCCCGACGAAGACCTCAACGTCAACGGCGGCTCGATCTCGATCGGCCACCCCTACGGCATGACGGGCGCCCGCTGCGTCGGCCACGCGCTGCTCGAAGGCAAGCGTCGCGGCGCGAAGTATGTCTGCGTCACCATGTGCGTCGGTGGCGGCATGGGCGCGGCTGGGATCTTCGAGGTTCTCTGATCGCACAGGAGTAATTGCTATGGGTGAACGGTGGCCCGCGCTCGATTTCGAGGCCGAGAAATCGGTTTACGCCACCGTTCACGCCTACCTCCAGGTGATCGGCAAGCTGCCGACCCGCGCTTTGCCCTGGTGCAACCACAGCTGGCACCTCGCGCTGCTCGTGGTGCCGCAGGGCCTCCGGACCTACCCGGTCGTGACCGAGACCGGCGAGGCGGAGATCCTGTTCGATTGCCTCGAATCGCGCGTTGTCCTGACAACGAGTGACGGCCGTACCGGCGTGATCGCGCTGGAAGGCCAGTCGGTCGCCACCTTTCACGCGCAGCTTCAGGCGCTTCTCGAAAAGGCGGACGTGCGGACCGCGATTCGCGGCGCGCCCAACGAGGTCGAGGATGCGGTGCCCTTCCACGAGGATGATCGCGAACGCTCATGGGACGCGGAGGTGGTGCGCCGCCTGCATCGCGCCTTCGCCGATGCGGCGCGGGTGCTCACGCAATTCCGCACCGGCTTCGTCGGCAAGTCGAGCCCCGTGCACCTCTTCTGGGGAAGCTTCGATCTGGCGGTGACGCGTTTTTCCGGGCGCGAGGCACCGCTTCATCCCGGCGGTTTCCCCAATCTGCCCGACCGCGTGACGCGCGAGGCCTATAGCCACGAGGTTGCGAGCTTCGGTTTCTGGCCGGGCGGCGGCGGGGTGAACGAAGCGGCGTTCTATGCCTATGGCTATCCGACGCCCGAGGGGCTTGGCGGTGCAGCGCTGGAGCCATCCGCCGCCTATTGGCATGGCGATCTGGGTGAGTTCGTGCTGCCCTACGAAGCGGTGCGCGCCGCCGACGATCCCGAGGCGGCCTTGCTCGCCTTCCTCGAAACCAGCTACGCTGCGGTTGCCTCGCGGGCCGATTGGGACCGGGAGCGGCTCGAGATTCCGCTAGGGAGTTTCGGCGCGCCCTACGATGTCGTTGCGCACCGCAACCGCTAGCGCGGCCGATCCGATCGAAGGAGCAATGCCGAATGCGTGCCAGTGTCGCGATCCCCTCCGTGGCCTTGGTGCTCGCCCTCGCCGCATGCTCGCAGGGTGACAACGCAGCCGACACCGATGCGGTGCCTTCTCCGCAACCATCGGACGGCACGGTGGAAAAGCCCGATACGCCGCAGCAGTCGGACGATGGCTATACCTCCGCCTACACCAAGCTCGATCTCGAAAGCTGCCGGGTGCTCGACCAGAGCACGGATGAAGGCAGCTGGGTCGAGCTGCGCTGCGCGGGATACGAGGGCATTGAGCTGTTCGTGAGCGAGGGCGATCTTCGCTTCGACGTCGATGCCGGCGTTCCGAACGAGACCTTTCAGACGATCATGGCGTTCAACGAGCTTGGCGAGACGGTCGAATGGCGGCTGCGCGAGGGAGAACCCTTCGCGACCATTATCCGCTATCGCGATGTCAGCATGCAGGGCGGGGAGCGCTCCGTCCTCGCGGTCGACAAGATCGGCACGACGGGCGCGCCGGGCTGCCGTGTCGCGCAGATCGCGGGCGATACCCCCCGCGCCAACGCGCGTGCGCGCGCCAGTGCCGATGCAGATGCCGCCACTTTCGACTGTGCGAAAGAACCGCGCTATATCGGCGATGCGCGCTAGCCGCGCGGATGTGCTAGGATGACCCGATGGGACTGATCGAACTCCTCGGCCTTGCAGGCAGCATCAGCCTGCTGTCCGGCTGGCGGCTCTATGCCACGGTGCTGGTCACCGGGCTCGCCATGCGGACCGGCTGGGTGCCGCTGCCCGATCATCTCGAGATGCTGACCGTGCTCGCCAATCCGTGGGTGATCGGCATCGCAGGCGTGGGCGCGGTGATCGAGTTTCTCGCCGACAAGGTTATGTGGCTCGATTCGGCTTGGGATGCGGTCAATTCGCTCGCCCGCCCGGTCGGCGGTGCGCTGCTGGCGCTCGCGATCGTCGATCCGTCCGATCCGACCTGGCAGGTCGTCGCCTTCCTGCTCGGCGGCGGGGCGGCCTTCGCCGCACATGCGGGCAAGGCGAGCGCGCGCGCGGCGGTCAACACGAGCCCCGAACCGGTCAGTAATGTACTGGTTTCGACCGCAGAGGATGTCGCGACCGTGGGGTTGCTGGCGCTGGCCATTGCCAACCCGATCGCCGCTGCGATCATCGCAACCGTTCTGCTGGTGCTGAGTATCGCGCTGATCGTGGTGGTCGGGCGCACGGTGAAGCGCTTGCTCCACGGCAAGCGCGGCCCGCCCGACCCGGCTTAGGGCGCTGTCGGGTACCCAGCCGAGCCTTCGCGAATTATCCGTTCGTTTTCATAAATTCTTCGACCACCGGGGCGATCTTGGTGCGCCACTTGCTGCCGTTGAAGATGCCGTAGTGGCCCGCGCCTTCGGCGAGATAATACTGCTTCTTCTTGTCCGAGAGATTGCGCGCCAGCGGTAGCGCAGCCTTGGTCTGGCCGATGCCCGAGATATCGTCGCGCTCACCCTCGACCGCCAGCAGCGCGGTCTGCGTAATGTCGCCCAGATCGATCACGGTGCCGCGATGTTCGAAGGTGTTGTTGGGCAGCGAGTGCGTCTGGAACACCTCCTCCACCGTCTGGAGATAGAACTCTGCGGTCATGTCGCAGACGGAGCGGTATTCGTCGTAGAAATCCTTGGTCAGCTGGGCACTGTCGTCGTCGCCGGAAACGAGATGCTTGTACATCTCGTAATGCGAGAGGATGTGGCCGCCCAGGTTCATGCTCATGAAGCTCGCCAGCTGCATGAAGCCGGGATAGACGCGCCGCCCGCTCCCTGAATATTGCGCGGGCACGGTGGCGATCACGTTCTGCTCGAACCAGCTGAGCGGACGCTTCATTGCCATGTCGTTGACCGTGGTCGGGCTCTCGCGCGTGTCGATCGGCCCGCCCATCATGGTCAGCGTCTTCGGGGCGGCCTTGTCCTTCGCGCCGTTCATCAGCGCGGTCGCGGCAAGCGCGGGAACCGACGGCTGGCATACCGCGACCACATGCGCGGCCTTGCCGTCGTTGCGCTTGGCGATCTCCTGCAGGAACTCGATGACGTAATCGATATAGTCGTCGAGATCGAAGCGCCCTTCGCTAAGCGGAATGTCGCGCGCATCGTGCCAGTCGGTGATGTAGACTTCGCTATTCTCGACCATCCGCTCCACCGTGCCGCGCAGCAGCGTGGCGAAATGGCCGCTCATCGGGGCGACGATCAGCACCGAGGGCGCGTCATCGGGCAGGCCGTTGCGGCGGAAGCGCTTGAGGTCGCCGAAGGGGCGGTGCAGCACCAGCGTTTCGACCACCGGATCCGGCTTGCCGTCGATCATCACGGTTTCGATATCGAATTCGGGCTTGCCGCGGCGGATGGTTGCATGTGCGAACACTTCCAGCGCGGAGCCTGCGACCGGGCCGAAGCCGCTATAGGCCAGCGGATTGCGCGGGTTGGTCAGCCATTCGGAGCCGATCGAGGCCATCGAGCTGGCGCTGTTGAGCCAGGCGGCCTGGATTTCGTAGGCGTGGTAAAGCAAAAAAGGACCTCTTGACGTAACGTCGCCGACAAGGCGGCACAGGCATATGTGGGCATTACCTGCGCCTCTTGCCATCATTGTGCAATGCACAAGGTGGATTGCGGGTGCATGCCCCGTGGATTTCCGCGCACTCCCCCGCTAGGCGCATTCGAACATGGCACGCGATACAAACGGATCAGGACGGCGCATGCGCAGAGGCGGCGCAAAAGCCGGGGCGGATGCGCCAAAGGCTCGATCGCTTGCACCGCTGCGGATGGTCTATCGAGAGGCATCGCGCTACCGGCGCCAGGCCGCACTGGCGCTTGCGGCCCTCGTCACGACATCGGCGGCCACACTGGCGATTCCGTGGCGCTTCAAGGTCATCGTCGACGAAGCGTTCGGCGGCTCTGCCGGTGCCGACGATATCGCGCATGCCTTCGAGTATCTGCTGATGATCGTGGTGGTGCTGGGCATCGCCACCGCGCTGCGGTTCTACTACGTGAGCTGGATCGGAGAGCGGGTGATCGCCAATCTGCGTCTGAAAGTGCAGCGCAACCTTATGCGCCAGCCGCCGAGTTTTTACGAAGAGAACAGTCCGAAAGAAATCTCCAGCCGGATGACTTCGGACACCGCGATCATCGAACAGGTCGTCGGCACGACGATTTCGGTCGCCTTGCGCAATACGCTGACCGCGGTCGGCGGAATTCTGCTGCTGTTCTATCTCGCGCCGTCGCTCACGCTTGGGCTGCTGATCGGGATCCCGCTGGTGCTCGCGCCGATCGTGTTCTTCGGGCGCAAGATCCGCACGGTCTCGCGTTCCAACCAGGATCGGGTGGCGGATGTGGGTGCCTATGTCACCGAAGTGCTGAGCGCGATGCCGATCGTCCAGAGCTTCGGCCAGGAACAGCGCGAGAGCACCCGCTTCGCCGGGGTGGTGGAGCGGACTTTCGATAGCGCGAAACGGCGCATCCTGCTGCGCGCGGCGATGACATCGATCGTGATCGTGATGGTCTTCGGCGGGATCACGCTGGTCATGTGGCGCGGTGCGCTTGCAGTGTCGGAAGGTGCCATCACCGGCGGCACGATCACCGCCGTGGTCCTGATCGGCGGGTTGGTCGCTGGCTCATTCGGGTCGCTGACCGAGGTCTATGGCGACCTGTTGCGCGGGGCGGGCGCGGCGGACCGACTGGCCGAGCTGGCGCGCGCCGAACCGGCCATCGCGCCGCCTGCCAACCCCCAGCCGCTGCCGATCCCGGCACGCGGCAGTCTGTCGTTCCGCAATGTCGGCTTCACTTATCCCTCGCGCCCCGGCGAACCGGTGATCGAGGATCTGACGCTGGAGATCGAACCGGGCGAGACAGTTGCATTGGTCGGGCCGTCGGGCGCGGGCAAGTCGACGCTCTTCATGCTCGCCCAGCGCTTCTACGACCCCGACGAGGGCACCATCCGGCTCGACGGGATTGCGCTGCCCAGCGCCGACCCGGCGGATATCCGGGCGCGAATGGCGTTCGTCCCGCAGGTTGGCACGCTGTTCTCGGGCGATGCGCGCGACAACCTGCGCTATGGCCGCTGGGACGCGACCGACGAAGAAATCTGGGAGGCTGCGCGGCTCGCCAATGCCGCCGATTTCATCGAGGCGCTGCCGCAGGGGCTCGACACCAATCTGGGCGAAGACGGCACCCGCCTGTCGGGTGGGCAGCAACAGCGCATCGCCATCGCCCGCGCAATCCTGCGCGATTCGCCGATCCTGCTGCTGGACGAGGCGACCAGCGCGCTCGACGCGCAGAGCGAGCGGCTGGTGCAGGACGCGCTCGCCCGCGTCATGCAGGGGCGCACGACGCTGGTGATCGCGCACCGCCTTGCCACCGTGCGCGAGGCCGACCGGATCGTGGTGCTCGACCAGGGCCGGATCGTGCAGCAGGGCACTCATAGCGAGCTGCTTGCCCGCGGCGGCCTGTATGCTCAGCTGGCAAAGCTCCAGTTCGACGCGCCGCAGATCGGCGCGGCTTGATCGCGCGGGCAATCGACCAGCGACATAGCCCGTCCGACGAGCGACGCGCGTGGTCGTGCGCACAGGTCTATGGCATCGTCACGCGCAATCCGCCGTTCATGGCGACCGGTGGAAGAGCAGCACTTTGTAATCATAGGGGACTTTCATGATCCGCACCGTATTTACCACCACCGCGAGCGTTCTTGCGCTGGCGCTCGTCACGCCCGCCGCGGCGCATGACGACCATGCCGAGGGCGACATGGAAATGCTGCTGCAGGACGGCGACGACGCGCAGGCGGCCGCCCCGACCCCGACGATGGACTTTGGCGAATGGGGCGTCGACCCGAGCGCGCTTTCGGACACCATCGATCCGGGCGACAACTTCTTCGGCTACGTCAACCAGGAATGGCTCGATGCCAACCCCTTGCCGCCCGAATTCAGCCGTTTCGGCGCGTTCAACCTGCTGCGCGAGAAGTCGACCAGCGACGTGAAGGCACTCGTCGACGGCCTGCTCGCGAAGCCCGCTGCACAGCTCAGTTCCGACGAGAAGCGCATCGTCGATGCCTATAATTCCTACTACGATACGGCCGCGATCGACGCGGCGGGCCTCGCCCCCGCGCAGCCTTTTCTCGACAAGATCCGCGATGCCGATACGCTGTCCGAACTGGCGATCCTGTGGGGCCAGCCGGGCTACTCCGCGCCGCTGGGCGGCGGAGTGAGCGTCGATGCGAAAGAGCCGACGCGCTATTCGGTCTATGTCGGATCGGGCGGTCTCGGCCTGCCCGACCGCGACTATTACCTCGACGAGTCCGAAAAGGGCCGCGACATCCAGACGAAGTATCGCGAATACCTGACCTTCCTGCTCGGAGAAGCCGGGTACGAGGATGCCGCCGGGATGGCGCAGTCGGTCTATGATTTCGAAGATTCGATCGCGCGCAAGGTTTCGTGGGATCGCGCCACGCGGCGCAACCGCGACCTGACCTACAATGCGCTGACCCCGACCGAACTCGGCGCGCTGTCGAACGCGTTCCCGCTGACCGCCTTCCTCGAAGCTTCGGGCATCGCGGATACCGACCGCTACATCGTCGGCGATCTTCCTCCCTCGGCCGAAGAGGCGGAAGAGCTGGGCCTCACGCCCGAAACGCTCGAGAAGATCGGGGGCGGCACGCCTGCCATGATGGCGCTGATCGTCGATACGCCGATGGAGGTTCTCCAGGCGTGGACGATCAAGGAATTCCTCGAAGGCAATGCCTCGGTCCTGCCGAGCCGTTTCGACGAGGCGGACTTCGCTTTCTACGGCCAGACGCTGCAGGGCACGCCCGAACAGCGCGCACGCTGGAAGCGCGCCATCGGCGAGACCGAAGGCCTGCTCGGCGAACTGCTCGGCAAATCCTATGCGGCCGAATATTTCCCGTCCGAGAACAAGGCGGCGATGGAAGAGCTTGTCGCCAACCTGCGCGTCGCGATGGCCGAGTCGATCGGCGAGATCGAATGGATGGGCGAGGAAACCAAGGAAGAAGCGCGCGCCAAGCTCGACAGCTTCGATCCCAAGATCGGTTACCGCGACAACCCGGAAACCTACGACGGGCTGACGATCACCGCCGGCGATCCTCTCGCCAACCGGATGGAAGCGGCGCGCTGGGGCCGGGCAGACAATCTTGCCAAGCTGGGCGGACCGATCGACCGGACCGAATGGGGCATGCTGCCGCAGACCGTGAACGCCTATTACAACTCGACCAAGAACGAGATCGTGTTCCCGGCGGCGATCCTGCAGCAGCCGTTCTTCGCGCTGACCAACGATCCGGCGGTCAACTATGGTGCGATCGGCGGCGTCATCGGCCATGAAATGGGCCACGGCTTCGACGATCAGGGCTCCAAGTCGGACGGCACCGGCATGCTGCGCAACTGGTGGACCGACGCAGATCGCGCGGCCTTCGACGAGCGCGGCGACGCGCTGGTCGAGCAGTACAACAGCTTCTGCCCGCTCGATAACGGCGAAACCTGCGTCAACGGGCGGCTGACGCTGGGCGAGAATATCGGTGACCTTGGCGGGCTCAGCCTCGCCTACCGCGCCTACAAGCTCAGCCTCAACGGCAAGGAAGACAAGCTGATCGACGGGCTGACCGGCGACCAGCGCTTCTTCCTCGCCTGGGCGCAGGTCTGGCGCAGCCAGCAGCGCGAAGAGGCGGCCCGCAGCCGTCTTCTGACCGATCCGCACAGCCCGGAAGAGTATCGCGTCAACGGCGTCGTGCGCAACATGGATGAATGGTACGAAGCCTTCAACGTGACGCCGGAAGACGATCTCTATCTGCCGCCGGAAGAGCGCGTCCGCATCTGGTAAGCCAGCAAAAGCTTGCCGGAATGACATCCTGGGGCCGCGCGAGCTTGACTTGCGCGGCCCCTTCGCTTTGAGCGCTCGCCATGGATAACATCGTCACCGCAATCCTGCTCGGCATCCTCGAAGGGCTGACCGAGTTCCTGCCGGTTTCATCGACCGGGCACCTCATCCTCGCACAGGCGTGGTTCGGCTACGATCCGGCGCAGTGGCGCCAGTACAATGTCATCATCCAGCTGGGCGCGATCCTGGCGGTGGTGGTGACCTATTTCCGCACCTTCTGGGACATGGGAATGGGGCTTCTGCGCGGAGAGCGGACTTCGCTGATCTTCCTGCGCAACATCTTTCTCGCCTTCCTGCCGGCGGCGGTGATCGGTCTGCTGATCCTCGACGTGATCGACGCGATGCTCGAAAGCCCCGCTGTCGTCGCCGTGGCGCTGATCATCGGCGGCATCGCCATCCTGGTGCTCGAAAAGACGATCCCCACCCGCGAGGAGCAGGGCGTAGAGACGCTGTCCTGGAAGACCGCGATCGGCATCGGCTTCGTCCAGTGCCTCGCCATGATCCCTGGCACCAGCCGTTCGGGCGCAACGATCATGGGCGCACTCGCGATGGGCGTTGGGCGCAAGACGGCGGCCGAATTCTCGTTCTTCCTCGCGGTGCCGACCATGTTGGGGGCGTCGGTTGTGAAAATCTTTCAGGAACCCGATCTGCTCGCGGGCACCGCCGCCATCGGCTGGACCCACATCGCGCTCGGCTTCGTAGCCAGCTTCCTCGTCGCGCTCGTCGTGGTGCGCGCCTTTGTCGCCTATGTCAGCAAGCGCGGCTTCGCTCCCTTCGCATGGTATCGCATCCTGGTCGGTTCGGTCACGCTGATCTGGCTGTTCGCATTCTAGGTCGCCCTAGGTCGCCGGCGGGGGGCGCAGCAAGCTCTCGGCGGGGGCGGGAACCAAGCCCGGGTTGGGCTGTTTGGAAAATTCACTAATGTCAATTTTCCGATGGAACCCATGGGACTCATTGTACTTCTTTGCAGCGGCGCCGTTCTCGGATGGCTGGTTGCGCTCGTAACCGGAGCGGAAGACAGCCGCGCCGCATGGCTGCGAGTGGGGCTGGGCGCTGGATCGACGGTCCTGTCGGGCGTCGCTGTCAGCGACCTTCCGCTGCTCAAGACACTCGGCGCCGAAGCTCTGGTCGTCTCGCTGGCGAGCGGCTGTGCCGTCCTGGCACTCGTGTCGATTATGGCGCCGCCCAAGCGACGCTAACCCCCTCCGATGTACCCTTCCGGGATGGATTGAGGCAAATTCAGGGTATCCGTGTGGCCAAAAGATGGCTATGCCGATGGCCCAACCAATCCAAGGGGAAGAATCATGAAGACCATTTTCAAGACCGCCATGCTCGCGTCGACCGTTGCTCTGGGCCTCGGCGTTGCCGCTTGCGGTGAAACCGCCGAAGAAACCACCACCGAAGACACCATGGCGGAAGACACCGCGATGGAAGACACGATGGCTGAAGACACCATGGCCGAAGACGCCATGGCCGAAGACACGATGGCTGAAGACGCGATGGCCGAAGACCCCATGACCGACGAAGCCACCGAAGAAACCATGGAAGAAGAAGCCGCCGAGTAATCGCGCTTCATCTTCTCGATGATTTCGACCGGCCCCGAAGCGATTCGGGGCCGGTTTTCGTTTGCCTGTAAGAGAATGCGCCGGGGGCCGCGCGCAGGGCGCATTGGCAGACCCGGCTGATCAGGCGGGGCTGATCAGGCGGGGCTGATCAGACGGGCCGCGCTCCGCTGCCCAGGCCGCCGCGCAGGCTATATTCCTGCGTCCCGATCTGCAGCACATCGTCGGTGTCGATCACTGCGGTCGTCGCATAGGTGAAGTTTGCGGGCAGGCGTTGGTAAAGCCGTTCGAAATCGCGCTCTTCGGTCCGGTGAAACAGATCCTCGAAACTCTCGATCACGAAATAGGTGTTCTGGAGGTCCGAGATCACATAATCGGTGCGCATGACCCGATCGACATCGAGCATGATCCGGTTGGGGCTTTTCGCCTCCACCGAATATTGCACCTCGGTCGGGCCCGAGAGGATGCCGGCGCCATAGGCGCGCAGATCGCCTTCTTCCAGGATGAGACCGAACTCGACCGTGTACCAGTAAAGCGCGCCGAGCGCCTTCAGCCGATTATACTGCATGGCACGCCAACCGGCCTTGCCATAGGCTTCCATATAGTCGGCGAAGACCGGATCGGTCAGCATGGGGACATGGCCGAACACGTCGTGAAAGACGTCCGGCTCCTGGATGTAATCGAAGGTTTCGCGGGTGCGGATGAAGTTGCCCGCCGGGAAACGCCGGTTGGCGAGGTGATAGAAGAACACCTGATCGGGGACGAGGCCGGGCACCGCCACCACGCTCCAGCCGGTCAGCCGGTCGAGCTCTTCGGAGATTTCCTTGAAATCGGGCACGCCGCCGCGATCCAGATTGAGCTTTTCGAGCCCCTGCATGAAGGCCGAGCAGGCGCGCCCGGGCAGCAGGTTCATCTGCCGCGCGTAGAGATCGTTCCAGACAGAGTCGTCGTCCGAATCGTAGCTCGACTGCGGTTCGAGCCAGTCTTCGCCCACGTGCGACGGGCGCTGGAGCGGCGCGGTGAACACGCTGTCCGAGGGGGTCGGAATGGTCGCGTAATCGGTTTCGTTTTCGAGGAGGGTTTCCATAGGGTTCCCTTACCAAGGCAGCCCGAAAAGCGCAATTTTCCTCGCCTTGCGAGCCTCTTGCGCGAACCCGGGTTGCCGCCGACCGATGCTCAAGCCGCGCGTTCGAACAGCGCAGCGAGGCCCTGCCCGCCGCCGATACACATCGTCTCCAACGCAAAGCGACCCTCGCGGCGGTGCAACTCGTGCGCCATGTCGGCCAGGATACGCCCCCCGGTCGCGCCGATCGGATGGCCGAGTGAGATGCCCGATCCATTGACGTTCAGCATGTCGCGGCGCGAATCGTCCTCGCTCCAACCCCAGCCCTTCAGCACAGCCAGTACCTGCGGCGCGAAGGCTTCGTTGAGTTCGACGAGGTCGATATCGTCCCACCCCTTGCCGGTACGCGCGAACAAACGCTCGGTCGCCGGGACCGGGCCGATACCCATGCGCGCCGGATCGCAGCCCGCAGCCGCCCAGCCTTCGAACCACAACATCGGCTCGAGACCCAGCTCGGCGAGCTTGTCCTCCGCGACCACCAGGCACGCGGCGGCGGCGTCGTTCTGCTGGCTGGCGTTGCCCGCGGTGACGATCCCGTCCTTCTCGATCGGGCGCAGGCTGCCGAGCGTTTCCATCGACGCATCGGGACGGAAGCCCTCGTCGCGCTCGAACCGCGCGGGATCGCCCTTGCGCTGCGGCACTTCGACCGGAACGAGCTGCGCATCGAAATTGCCCGCATCCCACGCCGCCGCCGCCTTCTGGTGGGACGAGACCGCGTACTGGTCGGCTGCCTCACGGCTGATGCCGTAATCTTTCGCAAGGTTTTCCGCCGTTTCAATCATGCCCGAGATCACGCCGAAGCGCTCGATCGGCTGGCTCATCAGGCGGCCGCGCGTCAGCCGGTCCCACAGCGCCATGTCGCCCATCTTCGCGCCGTGGCGCGCCTTTGTGGTATAATGCTCCACGTTCGACATCGACTCGACGCCGCCCGCCAGCACGCAATCGGCAGCGCCCGTCTGGACCATCATCGCCGCCTCGATCACGGCCTGCAGCCCCGAGCCGCAGCGGCGATCGAGCTGGAAGCCGGGGACTTCGATGGGTAGCCCGGCGGCGAGCCACGCCCAGCGCCCAATGGCCGGAGCCTCGCCACTGCCATAGCCTTGCGCGAACACCACATCGTCGACCCGCGACGGGTCGACACCGCTGCGCTTGACCAGTGCATCGATCATCTGCGCGGCGAGCGGCCCGGCCTCGAGCGGGGTCAGCGTGCCGAGGAATCTCCCGACCGGCGTGCGCAGGGGCGAGACGATGGCGGCACGGCGCAGCGCGCTCATGCCTGCACCCCGGCGGCGAATTCGCGCAGCATGTGCTTGGCGATCTGCAGTTGCAGGATCTGCGTGGTTCCTTCGTAAATGCGGTAGAGCCGCGCATCGCGGAAAAAGCGCTCCGCGTCGTATTCGGTGAGGTAACCCGCTCCGCCGTAGATCTGGACCACCCGGTCGACCACCCGGCCGCACATTTCGGAGGCGAAGACCTTGAACGCGGCGGCGTGCTTGATCGTGTTCTCGCCGCGATCCACGCGTGCGGTCACGTCCGCCATCATGGCCTCGGCCGCATAGATTTCGGTCCAGCTTTCGGCCAGCATCGCCTGGATCAGCTGGAAATTGGCGATCGGCTCGCCGAAGGCCTGCCGTTCGTTGGCATAGCGGACCGCGCTGTCGAGCGCGCGCTTGGCGTAACCCGTGCTGGCCGCGCCCACGGAAATGCGCCCATTGTCGAGGCTCTGCATCGCGAAACGGAAGCCCTGGCCGGTCTCGCCGCCGAGTAGCGCGTCGGCGGGAACGTGCACGTCTTCCAGATAGACGTCGGACACATGGCTGCCCGCCTGGCCCATCTTGTGATCGGGGCTGCCGGTCGACATGCCGGGCGTGTCCATCGGCACGATGAAGGCGCTGACATGCGCGTTCTTGGGCAGCGCCTCTTTCTCGGTCCGCGCCATGATCAGCGCGACGTCGGCATGCGGGGCGTTGGTGATGTAGCGCTTCGATCCATTGAGGATCCAGCCATTGCCGTCGGGATCGGGCTTGGCGCTGGTCTGCATCGCCGCGCTGTCGGACCCGCTGCCCGGCTCGGTCAGGCCGAAACAGGCGATCTCTCCGCCCGCGATGCGCGGCCACCATTCGGCCTTCTGTGCATCGGTCCCGCCATTCTTGATCGCCGAATTGAACATCCCGACGTTGATCGAGAAGATGGAGCGGAAGGCGGGCGCGGCATAGGCCATCGTCTTCACCGTCTGCGCATATTGCGTCACGCTGAGGCCAGCGCCGCCGTATTCCTCGGGCACGGTCAGGCCGAACAGGCCCATGTCCTTCATTTCATCGACGATATCCGCGGGAATCTTGTCGTTCGCGATCACGTCCTTCTCGGCCGGGATCAACCGCTCGCGGACATAGCGCTGCAATTGCTCGTGAAACTGCTCGAAGGTATCCGCGTCCATTCCCGACATGCATGGCCTTTCAGTTCAAATAATCAGTCAGATCGTGGGCGACGCACCTTGCACGCCGCCCACGTAAGCCCTGTTGGGCAGGATCAGTTTTCGGTCTGCATCTTTTCCAGTTCGGCCTGGATGTCGGCCGCGGCCTGCTCGGCGTCGGCAGCGGTGTCCTGCATCCGCTCGCGTTCCGCCTCGACTCGTTCCTCGGCGCTTTGCGTTTCGACCGGCACCGGCATCGGTTCGGGCGTGGCGACGGCATCGTCGTCGACGGGCATGTCGGTGATATCGTCGAGCTGCTCATCGGCCACGATCTCGACATCCTCGGCGACGACTTCGTCGCTGGCATTGTCGGAATCGCCGCAAGCGGCCAGCGCCAGTGCGCCCACGCCGATCAGGCCCATGCGGCCCATCGCAATAGTGAATTTCATCTGCCCATCCTCCGGTTGAAAATTGTCGCGAGCCGACGATCCGGCGTCGCCCGCGCACCGGCGAATTAAGCAGAGGAACGCGCACCGGGCAAAGGGAAATGCCACCTTGCTGGTCAATCGGAGGGGTTAGCAGTGCGTTTACCATTATTCGCTATTGCCGGTCCATGACCCACGATCGCCAACGCAGCACGCCCGCTCTTCCCAGCCGTTCCACGCTCGGCAGGCCGTCCATGGTCGTCGCGGTGGTCGTTGCCGTAACGGCAGTGGCGATGATCCCGCTTGCCGCGCTGATGGCTCAGCCTTCCTCGACGCCCTTCACGGTGGTCGAGACCAATCGCGGCTATGCCAACCTGCAGGCCGCCGTCGATGCGATCGGATCGGGCGAGGGCAGCATTGCCATTGCGCCGGGCACCTATCGCCAATGCGCGGTACAAAGCGAAGGCCGAGTCGCCTTTCTCGCGACCGAGCCGGGCGAAGTCGAATTCACCGGCACCGCGTGCGAAGGCAAGGCCGCTCTCGTGCTGCGCGGCGCCGAGGCGAGCGTTTCGGGCATCATCTTCAGCAATATCGGCGTCGCCGATGGCAATGGCGCGGGCATCCGGCAGGAAGCCGGCACGCTCACCGTCGCCAACAGCTGGTTCCGCAACAGCCAGCAGGGCATCCTGACTTCCAGCGATCCCTCGATGCGGCTGGTGGTTGACCGTTCTACCTTCACCGCGCTGGGCACGTGCGAGAATTCGGCGGGCTGCGCGCATTCGATCTATACCGGCGCGATCGGCCATTTCCGCGCGACCCGCAGCCGGTTCGAGCAGGGCACGGGCGGTCACTACGTGAAATCGCGCGCCGCCATGGTCGAGATCGCGGCGTCCAGCTTCGACGATTCGAACGGCCGGGCGACCAACTACATGATCGATCTGCCTGCCGGAGCGCGCGGCCAGATCACCAATAACTGGTTCGTGCAGGGCCGTGACAAGGAAAACTATTCCGCCTTCATCGCGGTGGGTGCAGAAGAGCAACTGCACGGTTCCGACGGTCTGGTGATCGCTGGCAACGACGCGCGCATCGCCCCCAATGTGGAACGCAACACCACCTTCGTCGCCGACTGGACGGGCGCGAGCCTGCGGATCGACGACAATCGCCTTGCCAGTGGCCTCAAGCCGTTCGAGCGGCGCTAGCTAGCCCTTCGACTGCGCAGCGAAGCCGGGCGCAGAGGTCACTTCGCCCTTGGGCCGCGGTTCGTCGGTCAGCGCACGGACCTGGAAATATTCCGGCGGGGCATCCCGCAGGAACAGGTCCGGATCGCAGCTGAACCCGAAACGATCATAATAGCCCGGATCGCCAAGCAGGACGATCCCCTTGGCGCCGATCTTGCGCAGTCGTTCGATGCCGTCCTCGGCGAGTTCCGAACCGATTCCGGTCCGCTGGCGCGTCGGCATGACCGAAACCGGCCCCGCGCCGTACCAGCCCTTCGTCCCGTCGGAGATAGCGACCGGAGAGAAGGCGATATGTCCGACGATCGCCTCGTCCATATTGGTTGCAACCAGCGACAGCGTCAGGTCGCCATCGGCGCGCAGCGCATCGACGATATCCTGCTCGTTTCCTGCCGCATGGGTCGCCTTGGCAAAGGCTGCCCGGGTCAACGCGTGGATGGCTGGAATATCGTTCGGCTGCTCCTCGCGGATCGTCAGCCTCCTCATGGCAGGAGGTGGCCCGATCGGTCGCGCTTGGTCGCCAGATAGCGTGCGTTATGGGGGTTGTTGCCCGTGTTCAAGGGAACCCTTTCGACGATTTCTATGCCCTGTTCCTGCAGGGCGCTAAGCTTCGCCGGGTTATTCGTCAGCAGCTTTATGCGTGGAATCCCCAGTAGGGATAACATCCGTCCCGCAATGGGAAAGTCTCGCGCCTCGTCCGGCAGGCCGAGCCGCCGGTTCGCGTCGACCGTATCGTGCCCCTGTTCCTGCAGGCGATAGGCGCGCAGCTTGTTGACGAGGCCGATTCCGCGCCCCTCCTGACGCAGGTACAATACCACGCCGTAGCCGCCTCGATCCGCTTCCTGCGCAAAAACGTGCAACGCCGCATCGAGCTGCGGCCCGCAATCGCACTTGAGACTGCCGAACACATCGCCCGTCAGGCATTCGGAATGCACGCGCACCAGCGGCGTCGCATCGGAGCTCTGCCGCCCGATGATGAGCGCGGCATGCTCGCGCATATCCGCAGGCGAGCGGAAGATCGCGATCTCGGCCTGCTCGGCGGCCGCGGTCGGCAACCGGGTGCGGGCGGCGATCCGCAGCGTATCGGGCGCGGAAAATGCTGCGAGGTCGGCGGCTGTTACCATCACGGGCTGGTCCGCCGGGTCGGGATCGATGAGGAAGGCGGGCAGGATTCCGGCGCGGCGGGCGATTTCCAGCGCGGACTGCGGCCAGTCGTGTTCGGGCAGGGGAAGCGCCCGGAACGGCCCTTTCATCGGATTGGCTAGGTCGAGCGCGGGGTCCGAAACGGCACGCGCCAGATCGAGCGTGAACGCCTCGCCCCCTTCGATCAGCACCGGAGAATGCGGCACCGCCGCCGCCCGCTGGTTCGCCAGCTTGAGCGTTTGCGCCCGCGCCGCCGAAATCAGCATCCGCCCTGCCGTCAAAGACGGCTCCGCCGCGGTCTCGACCGGCAGCAGCGCCGGGCCGCCGTGTTCGGCATCGACCCGGATCGGCCAGCCGTGCCGCAGTGCGTCGATCGCCTGGGCAAGCGCCCTCGCACTGCCACCGGGCGTGCTCGCGCTCAGAGGTCGAACTCCGTCGTCAGCGGTACGTGGTCCGACGGCCGTTCCCAGCTCCGCGCTTCTTCGAGGATGGAGTGTCCGGTCGCCTGCTTCGCCAGCTCGGGGCTGGCCCACATGTGGTCCAGCCTGCGACCCTTGTCGTTGGTCTGCCAGTTGGGATTGCGATAGCTCCACCAGCTGTAATAGCGTTCGGGTTCGGGCACATGCTCGCGCCCGATATCGGTCCAGCCATGCGCATCCATGAAGCGCTGCAGCGCCTCTACCTCTATCGGCGTATGGCTGACCACTTTCAGCAGCTGCTTGTGGCTCCACACGTCGCTTTCGAGCGGGGCGATGTTGAAATCGCCCACGATCAGCGTCGGCTGGTCGACCGTGTCGGCCCAGCGAGTCATCCGCTCCAGAAAATCGAGCTTCTGGCCGAACTTCGCGTTCACCTCCCGGTCGGGCACGTCGCCGCCTGCGGGCACATAGACATTCTCGATCACCATGCCCTGATGCGCGGGATCGCTCAGCTGCACGCCGATATGGCGGGCCTCGCCATTATCCTGCCAGTCGTGGCGGGAGAATTCCTCGAACGGCAGACGGCTGACGGTGGCGACCCCGTGATACCCCTTCTGCCCGTGGATCGCGATGTGATCGTAGCCGAGTTCGCGGAAGGCCTTGGCGGGGAAAGCCTCCTCGACGCACTTTATCTCCTGCAGGCACAGCACGTCGGGCGTGTGTTGGGTGAGAAACTGCTCGACCAGCGGCATGCGCAGGCGGACCGAGTTGATATTCCAGGTGGTGACAGAAACCATGGCCGCGGACTTAGGCGCGGGGTCCGGCCCCCGCAAGCCGCACGATTTGCGACGGCCGGTCGGTCGCGCGCTTGTCTCATTCCCCCGCCAAAGGCATGGGCTCACCGATTTGGTCATTCGTTTCGCCGATCCGTTTGAGGGAGCCCGCCATGATCCGCCATTCCGCCCGCCCACGCCGCCGCTTGGCCGCCGCTTTCGCGCTGATCGCACTGCCGCTTGGCGCGTGCACGTCGACCACCAATTACTACGGTACGGAGCCAGCGGTGCAGGCCGCCCCGCAGACGGCGGAAGGGAAGGCGAAGAACGTCATCCTGTTTGTGGGCGACGGGATGGGCATTTCGACGATCACCGCCGCGCGCATTCTGGCAGGTCAGCAGCAGGGCCAACCGGGCGAGGAGAATTCGCTCAGTTTCGAAAAGTTCGACAATGTGGCGCTGGTCAAGACCTACAACACCGATGCGCAGGTTGCCGACAGCGCGGGCACCGCGTCCGCGCTCAACACCGGTCGCAAGACGCGCATCGGCGTGATCAACACCGCGCCCGACGTGCCGCGCGGCGATTGCGCCGCGTCGCTGGGCCACGGGATGGAGACGATCGCGGAAGAAGCGCTCGAGCACGGCAAGGCCGTCGGCATCGTCAGCACCGCGCGCCTGACCCACGCGACTCCGGCTGCCGTTTACGGCCACAACCCCGATCGCAACTGGGAATCGGATGCCGACATGCCGCCCGCGCAGCAGGCGCTGGGCTGCACCGATTTCGCGCAGCAACTGGTCGCGTTTCCGTTCGATCTCGCGCTGGGTGGCGGCTCGCGCAAGTTCCTGGGCACGGGCGCGGGGGGCGAGCGCACGGACCCGGCAGCAAACCTGCCGAGTGAGTGGGCCGCGCGCACGGGCGGCACCTTCGCGGCCGACACGCAGGCGATGCGCAAAGCGCCGCTCGACAAGCCGGTGCTGGGGCTCTTTTCGCCCAGCCACATGACCTATCAGCTCGACCGGACGCCCGACACGAGCGAGCCGACCCTGACCGAGATGACCGCCGAATCGATTCGCCGCCTGTCGGACGATCCGCAAGGGTACTACCTGATGATCGAGGGCGGCCGGATCGATCACGGCCACCATATGGGCAAGGCCGGGTACGCGCTGGAGGAGACGATCGAGTTCGCCCGCGCGATCCAGTACGCGGTCGACAACACCGACCCGGACGAGACGCTGATACTGGTGACCGCCGATCACAGCCACGTCTTCACCATCGCGGGCTATCCCAAGCGGGGCAATCCGATCCTGGGGCTGGTCCATCCGCCGGTTAGCGGGGACGAGGATCACCCCGGCGCGGCCAATGACGAACCTCTGCTGGCGGGTGACGGTCAGCCGTACACTACGCTCGGCTATGCCAACGGCCCGGGCGCGGTGAAGGGCGAGCGCGGCGAGCCGGAGACGGGCGCGCAGGCGCAGCAGCAGTCGCTGGTTCCGCTCGGCTCGGAAACCCACGGGGGGGAGGATGTGGCGCTGTTCGCTACCGGCCCGGGCTCGCAGCGGGTTCGCGGCGTGATCGAGCAGAACGTCATCGAACACATCATGCGCGCCGCATTCGGCTGGGACGAAGAGTAACGCGGCCCCTCCTGCCGGATCGCACCAGACCGGACCGCCCGGCAGAGGCGACCGCGCGCCTCCAGCGTCAGCGAGGATAGCCGAGCGCGCGGATGCGCGCGCTGGCGCTTGAAGCCAGACAGATAAGAAAACCCCCGCACCGGGGGCTGTGGTGCGAGGGTTCCTTACGAGCGTTCGTCACGCTTGCGACAAGGCCTTCGTAAAACGGAGCCACGGGGCAACAGGGGGGAAACCCGCAGGCTCATCGGGCCTTGTGAAAATGAGATTAGGGGGACCCGCATTGCCTGTAAATGAACGCGAAGCTGCAACCGACCGCGCGTAGCGGGCATCCCTCGACGAACGGTTTACCGGGGTCGACGGGATGCGCGGCGCGGGTCCTTGTAGGTGAACGTCGAGTCGCTCACCGAGACCCCGTAGCGCTGATTCTCCAGCCGCACGGTCGTGCGGTTGTTCTGCGCGTCGAGCGCGACCCAGTTGGTCAGCTCCCAACCGCCGGGAGCCCCAGCATCGCGCACGAAGATCAGCGTGATGGTGCCGTATTCGGGCTTGTTCGGGTCCTTCACCTCGACCGAAAGGACGTTGTCGTTGTTGGTCTGGCGCAGGCGCCCGTATTTCTTCACGTCGCGATTCGGGTCGAGCAGCGCGCCGAGCGGCGAATTGCTGATCGGCCAGCGCTCGACCTGATTGACCTCGTAATCGACCATGGTGAGAGTCTTGCCGTTGGATACCACCAGCAGCGGCACGCCTTGCCCGTATTCGAAGCGGATCTTGCCCGGCCGCTTGAGCGTCATCTTGCCGCGCACGCTCTGCCCGGACCGGTCGGTCTGCGTGAAATCGGCGCGCATGGTCTTGATGCCGCGCAACGCGGCAACCGCACTGTCCAGCGATCCCGCCGCTGCATAGGCAGGTGCGGGCAACGCGAGCGTCGCGGCGATCGGCGTTGCGCCGATGAGAGCGAGACTGGCAAGCCCGGCGAGCGGGCGGCGAGCGATAAATTGAATGGTCGTCATGACGGCCTCCGTAAGGGTCTCGGAGTGAACCGCGCGTGAGCGAGCCGGTTCCGCGAGCGCAAGGGACAGGGCCCCGGCCACGCGGCGAAGATTACTTGATCTTCGCTTCCTTGAACTCGACGTGCTTGCGCACGACGGGGTCGTATTTGCGGAAGGTCATCTTCTCGGTGATATTCCGAGGATTCTTCTTCGTCACGTAATAGAAGCCGGTGTCCGCGGTCGACACGAGCTTGATCTTGACGGTTGCGGGCTTCGCCATAACTCAATCCTGCCAGTTCAAGGGCCCGGCCATCGGTGGTGGGCCCAAGGGGCTTCACGATGTGCATCGGGTGAAAAAACAACAGGCGGCGCACGCGGCACCGCCCGATCGCAGGCGCTATTGGCCGCGAGCGGTGGAAAAGTCAAGCTGCCAGTGGTGCTGCCAGTGGTGCTGCCAGTCTTTGCGCCAGCCGCCCTACCAATCGCTGCGGGTCGGCTTGGATCGCTTGGCCTTCAGGTCGCCGCGCGCCTTCTTGGTCTTGAGCCGTTTCACCTTGCCCACGCGGTTGAGCCGGGTCTTCGCGCGGGTCTTCGGCCTGCGGTGCGCTTCGCGCAGCAATTGCTCCAGTTTGTCGCGCGCCAGCCCCCGATTCGCTTCCTGCGTGCGATGCTCGCGCGCGACGATCAGGATGTCGCCGCTATCGGTCAGGCGGTTGCCCGCCACCTCGCCCAGCCGCCGGAACGCGAAGGGCGAGAGGCGCAGCTTGTAGGCATTGACCCGCAGCTGGACTTCGGTCGCGACCTTGTTGGCGTTCTGCCCGCCGGGGCCCGAGCCTGCGACAAACCGCTCCTCGGCCAGCGCATGCGCGCGGGCTAGCAGGTCGTCAGGCAGCATCGCCGGGCTCGGAGACGGGGCTGTGCTCGGAGGCGGGGCTTTGCTCGGAGACTTGGCCAGGCACGGAGTCGGGGCCGGGTTCGACGACCGGGAAGCCCAGCGCCGCGAAGTCGCTCGGCAGGGGGCTGTCTGCGGCAATATCGGTCTTGCCCTCGCGCGCGACCCCGATCCCGCTGGCGTGCAGCATCGTTCGGGGCGCACCTTCGCGCGATCCGTAAACCGGGTCGCCGAGCAACGCGATGCCGATGCCGCTGGCGGCGTGGGCGCGGATCTGGTGCGTCCGGCCTGTCGCGGGGCGAAATTCGACCAGTGCGCGCCCTTCATGCTCGGCCACCACGCGCCATTCGGTGACCGAGGGCTTGCCCTTCTTGGCGGGGATCATGCGCCAGCCTTTCTCGGCGCTGCTGATCTTGGTGAGGGCGAGTTCGACCCGGCCTTCCTTCTCTTCGGGAATCCCGGCGAGGATGCCGTGGTAGACCTTGGCCACGGCCTTTGCTTCGAAGGCGGCGGTAAAGCGCTTGTGCGCCTTCGGGTTGCGCGCCAGCAGCAGGCAGCCGCTGGTATCGGTATCGAGCCGGTGGACGGGCAGCGGACGGCGCTGAAATCCCAGCTTCAGGTCGTCGAGATGATCCTCGAGGCATTCGCCACCTTTGCGCGGCCGGTCGATCGGCAGGCCCGCAGGCTTGTCGATCACCAGCGCTTCGCCGTCTTCGTAGAGAATCGGAATATTCATAAGAAAGCTTTCAGAGGAGGCGCGCCTGCATCAATCCGCGCAGCGCGTTACCGATCCAGAAGCCGCCTTCCAGATCGTCGAGTGTGATCTCGCCTTCGACCGCGCGCCCCTCGGCGATGAGCGAATCGCGCAGCACACCCGGCAGCAGTCCGAGCGCGAGCGGCGGAGTGACCAGCGTGCCGTCACGCTCCACGAACACGCTTGTCCAGCTGCCCTCGGTGACCAACCCGTCGTCGCGCACCAGCAGCGCTTCGTGCGCTTCGGCACCATGCGCTGCGGCGAGCGCGTCGGCATAAAAGCCGCGGTCGGTGGTCTTGTGTCGCAGCCGCCAGTCGCCTGGATCGACGGGCAGCGGCAGCGCGATGCAGGCGAGCGGCCCGGATGGCGTGGCGGGCAGCGGCGCAACCTCGATCGCAGTGGTGCCCGAACGCGCGCAGCACAGGCGGACCTTGGCGCCCTCGTCCAGCTCGAAGCAGAGCGTCTGGATCTGGTTGCGCGCGGCATGCCGGTCAAAGGCGAAGCCCAGCTCGTGCGCGCTGGTCGAAATCCGCGCAAGATGCCCTTCGAGCAGGGGAATGCCCTCTTCGGGGTCGAATCGCATGGTCTCGATGAGATCGAACGCGGGCGCGCGGCGGTCGGGCGCGCTGCTGCGGGCGAAGCCGGCCTTGATCTGCGCTTCGCGCCATTCGGCCAGCGCATCGCTGTCGGCGACGATCCCGGCGCCTACGCCAAGCACGGCACTGCCCTGACCATTCTCGATCGGGGTCAGGCGCAGCGTGCGGATGGCGACGTTGAAACTTGCGCTCCCGTCGGCCCCATAAGCGCCGATCGCCCCGCAATAGGGGCCGCGCGCGTCGCGCTCCAGATGATCGATCAGCTCCATCGCGCGGATCTTGGGCGCGCCGGTGATCGATCCGCAGGGGAACAGCGCCTTGAGGATATCGGGCAGCCCGGTGCCGGGGGCGAGCTGCGCGCGGACGGTACTGACCATCTGATGGACGGTCGGGAAACTCTCGACCTTGAAGGGGTCTTCCACCTGGACCGATCCGGCCTCGGCAATACGTGCCAGATCGTTGCGCATAAGGTCGACGATCATCAGGTTTTCGGCGCGGTCCTTTTCGGAGGCCGCCAGATCCTCTGCCGCAGCCCGGTCCTGCGCCGGATCAGCATGACGCGGGCGGGTGCCCTTCATCGGGCGGGTCGCGATGCCGACTTCGGATGCTTCGAAGAACAGCTCGGGCGAGAGGCTGACGAGCGCGTGGCTGCCATCCCACACCACGCCGCCATGGCCCGCGTGCGAGGCCTGCCGCAGCTGCGCATAGAGCGCCAGCGGATCGCCCCGGAAGGAGCCTGTCAGCGGCAGCGTGAGATTGGCCTGATAGACCTCGCCCGCCGCGATAGCCCGCTGTAATTCGGCAAAGCGTTCCTGCCAGCAACCCAGCGTAATCGCGGGATCGAGGGGGCCAAGGCTCGCCGGTCCCGGCGTGCGACCCGCCAGCCATGCATCGACCTCGTCCGCCGGAATCGCGCGCTCGTCCTCGAACAGGCCGAGCCACACCAGCGGGCCTGCAGCCCCGATGCGGCGGTCTGCCAATGGACGCAGTTTCGGTTCCAGCGCCAACCCTGCCTCGTAGGCGACATATCCGGCCAGCGTGCCGCCGCGTTCGGCCTGCGCCGCCTGCGCCGCCGCCAGCGTCTGTTCCACCTCGTCGGCCCGCACGGCGCGAAAAATCGCGACCGGCGCTTCGAACAGGCGTGCGCCCGCGCTCCCGCCGCCGTCAGCGGGGGCGCGTGCATCGTCCAGCAATATGAAGGGGTCCGCCTGTGCCATGCGAGAACCGCTCTATCGAAGCGCTCGCGAATTGGAACCACCTTGACGCATCGCGGGCACGGTGCGCAGACCACGCCCCAGTCGGAAGCGAAGGGGAGGAATGCCGGGTGAGCGCGATTTTTCTGGGTCGCAACGAAGCGGGCGAGGCGCAGGAGCTGCGGCTCGACCGCGCCAATCGCCACGGTCTGATCGCAGGCGCAACGGGCACCGGCAAGACGGTGACGTTGCAGGGCCTGGCAGAGAGTTTCTCGGCACAAGGTGTGCCGGTGTTCGTGGCCGACGTGAAGGGCGATCTCGCGGGGCTCGCGGTACCGGGCTCGCCCAAGTTCAAGCATGCCGACAAGCTGGAAGGGCGCGCCGCCGAGCTGGGCATGGACGACTACGCCTATGCCGATTTCCCGGTGATCTTCTGGGACCTGTTCGGGCAGCAGGGCCACCCCGTGCGCACCACCATCTCCGAAATGGGGCCGCTGCTCCTCGCCCGCCTGCTCGACCTGAACGACACGCAGGAAGGCGTGCTGCAGATCGTGTTCCGCTATGCCGATGACAACGGCCTGCTGTTGCTCGACTTTGCCGACCTGCGCAGCCTGCTGGGCTTCGCGGCGGACAATACCGATACCGTGGCGGGCGATTACGGGCGTATCACCAAGGCATCGATCGGCGCCATCCAGCGCCGCCTGCTGAGCTTCGAGAGCGAAGGCGCGGATCGCTTTTTCGGTGAGCCTGCGCTGGAAGTGGACGATCTGTTCCGCGTCGATGCAAACGGGCGCGGGTTCATCAGCATCCTCGCCGCCGACCGGCTGATGCGCAGCCCCAAGCTTTACGCGACCTACCTGTTCTGGCTGCTCGCCGAACTGTTCGAAACGCTGCCCGAAGTGGGCGACCCGGAGAAGCCCAGGCTGGTATTCTTCTTCGACGAGGCGCACCTGCTGTTCGACGATACGCCCAATGCGTTTCAGGACACGATCGAGACGGTGGTTCGCCTGATCCGATCAAAGGGCGTGGGCGTATTCTTCGTGACGCAAAACCCGATCGACGTGCCCGACGATGTCGCGGGCCAGATCGGCAACCGCGTGCAGCACGCGCTCCGGGCTTTCACTCCGCGCGACCAGAAGGCGATCAAGGCGGCGGCGCAGACGTTCCGGATCAACGCCGAACTCGATGTGGCGCAGGCGATCACCGAGCTGAAAACGGGCGAGGCGCTGGTCTCCACGCTGGACGAGGATGGTGCGCCCTCGGTGGTCGAACGCACCCTCATCAAGCCGCCGCAGAGCCGCCTCGGGCCGCTCTCGGCGGGCGAGCGGGCGGTGATCCTCGGCGCGAGCCCGCTTGCGGGCAAGTACGACCACGCAGTCGACCGCGAGAGCGCAGCCGAGGTGATCGCGCAGAAAATCGTCGATGCGGCCGAGACCGCGCAGGAGGTGGAGGAGAAGGGCGAGGCCGAGGTCCGCAAGCGCCCTCGCAAGAGCAAGAGCATCTGGGGAAAGGCGATCTCGCGCGGGACCAAAGTCGCCGCCGGGTCCGCCGCAGGGATGGCGGCACGCACGGTGCTGGGCAAGCAATCGCGCGCCAACCCGATGGCCTCGGGCGTCACATCGGCAGCCGGATCGATCGCGACCGATCTGGCGGGGCCGGTGGTCGGCAGCTTCGTGCGAAACCTCGTCGGCGGGCTGATGCGCTAGGTATCGCGGTTCCGGGCGGGGGTGAGGGCTGGCGCCGAACTAAACCACCAAAGGCAGCCGCATTTCGGCGCGCAGGCCTCCCTCGGGCCGGTTCGTCAGCACTAGGTCGCCGCGATGCTCTCGCACGATCGCGCGCGTGATCGTCAGGCCAAGCCCGGCGCCGCCGGTGCCGCGATTGCGGCTCGCTTCGCCGCGGCGGAAAGGTTCGAGCATGGCCGCAAGGTCTTGCGGCGCGATGCCGGGGCCGTCGTCTTCGACCGCGATCACCGCGCTATCGCCTTCGCGCGCGACCGAGACGCTGGCCGATCCGCCATAGCGCAGCGCGTTCTCGATGAGGTTGCGAAGCGCACGGCGCAGCCATGTTACCTGGATCGGTGCGACGACCCGCTGGGCCTCTTCGACCACCACCGGCCGTCCCATGTCCTCGAATTCCTCTACCACGCTGTCGACCAGAGCGGCCAGCTGCGTCGCCTCGGGCGGATCCTTGGCGCGCCCGATTCGTGCGAGCGAGAGGATATCGTCGAGCGTGCGGCGCAAATCCTCGATTACCTCGGCCATGCGCGCGCGCTGCGCCTCGTCGGGCACCGATTCGATGCGTACACGCAGCGCGGCCAGCGGCGTCTTGAGATCGTGCCCGATCGCGCCGAGCATCACGTCCTTCTCGTCGAGCAGCGCCGCGATCCGGTTTTCGAGCGTATTATGCGCCACGATCAGCCGACTCACGTCTTCCGGGCCTTCGGCGGGCAGCGGATCGTGCGGGGCCTGCGTGCGCGCGAAATCTTCGACTCGCTGGGTCAGCCGGGCGAGGGGGCGCGTGATCCGGCGCAGCACGAGGAAGGTCGCACCGAGCAGCACGAGAAACAGCAGCACGGTCTGGATGGCGATCAGCCACAAGGCACCGGCCTCCAGCGGCGGGCGAAGACTGCGTGCGACGATCCAGCGATCCTCGCCGGCGACCTTCAGCCCCGCCACCAGAATCTCGCGGCCCGTCGCGCGTCGTGCGAGGCGGGCGCGCAAGCGCGGACGCTCCTGCGCCAGTCGCGTCAGCATCGGGTCCTGCGCGATCGGGCGGATCGTCACCACCAGATCCTGCGGGTCGAGCCCCTGCCGCGCCAGAATCTCGCGCAGGCGGTTTTCTGCTTGGGTATCGCGCGTCTCCCCGGCGATGAGCGGCGAGGTTTCGCTCAGCGTGCCCGAAAGGCGCGGGGGGAGCCCCCGGCGGCGCGTTTCGCCACGCGAAGCAAGATCGAGCCCGCGCTCGGGCTCTGCCCGGCGCAGCGCCCGGCGCACTTCGCGCGGCGATTCGAAATCGCGATTGGCGGTGCGTAGCAGGTGGAAGGCGGCCGCGTTGAGGGTGCCGACATCGCGCCGATCCTGTGCCGCGCGATACAGCAGGACACCCGATATCGCCTGCCCGATCAGTAGCGTCACCGCGATGGCGAGCAGGCTCTGGCCCAGAAGACTCTTCGGAATGAATCGTGCCATCGCGATTAGGCGGGTACGCGGGTGACGTCGGCGGCGAAGCGATAGCCTCCGCCGCGCACGGTCTGGATGAATTGGGGGTTGCGGCTGTCTTCCTCGATCTTGCGGCGCAGGCGGCTGACCTGGTTGTCGACCGCGCGGTCGAACAGATGCGCCTCGCGCCCCTGCACCATGTCGAGCAGCGAATCGCGATCGAGCACGGCGCGCGGGCGATCGAGAAAGGCGCGCAGCATGCGATATTCGGCGGTCGAGATGGGGACAACCGTATCTTCCGGATCGGTCAGCCGCTGCTTGAGCGGATCGAGCCGCCAGCCTTCGAACAGGTAATGCAGATCCTCGCCGTCGGGATTGATCGCCGAGCGGCCCGCGCGGCGCAGGACCGAGCGGATGCGGGCGACCAGTTCGCGCGGCTCGAACGGCTTGGTCACATAATCGTCGGCGCCGATTTCCAGCCCGACGATCCGGTCGGTCGCCTCGCCCATCGCGGTTAGCAGGATGGTCGGCAGGTGCTGCGCCTCGATCAGGTGGCGGGTGAGCGAGAGGCCGTCCTCGCCCGGCATCATGATGTCGACCAGCGCGATGTCGGCGCGCTTTTCGCGCAGCAGGCTGCGCGCGGCGGCGGCGCTTTCCGCCTCGAGCACGACGAACCCCTGGCCGACGAGATAGTCGACCAGGGGTTCGCGCAAGCTTGCCTCGTCGTCGACGAGCAGCACGGTTATGGCAGCAGTATCTTCGGAAGCAGCCATCCGGGTGGCCTCACTGGCCGCTACGCTGGGCGCGGCGTTGCTCCATCCGCTCGGCGCGCTTGGCGCGCATCGCTTCGCGGGCGGCCTTGCGCTCTTCGACGGTCACGGTGCCGTCGCTATTGGCGTCGATCCGGTCGAACCGGGCGAGCGCGTGCGCCTGCATTTCGGCGAGGGTGAGGCGGCCATCGCCATTGGCATCGGCGCGCACCATCATCCCGCCGCCGCGCATGCCGCGCATTCCGCCACGATGTATCTTGCGCATGGCGCGGCGTTCGCCCCGGGCGGTGGCATTCTCGCCGCGCTTTGCGGCGCGTTCGGCGCGGCGCGCCTGGCGGGCTTCCTGCGCGGCTTCGCGTTCGGCCTTGCTGATCGCGCCATTGCCGTCGGTATCGATCCGGGCGATCCGCTGTTCACGGCGCAATTCGCGATCGGCGAGATCGAGCACGCCGTCGCTGTTCAGGTCCCGCCGCTCGAAGCGCTCGGCGGTTTTCTGCGCGACGTCGGCGCGGGTCATGGGGCCGGCATTGCGTTCGCCCGGCTGGGCCACCGCGGCGCTTGCGGTGAGCAGCGAAATACCGGCGATGGCGATGATGGGGGTCTTCATGAAATTCTCTCCTTTGGAGTGGGAGAGCTGCGAAGCGGGCAGGGGTAGGGGGGGAGATCGAAACCCGCCTCGCAGCTCATGAGACCCTTCTAGACGTCGATTGTCGCGCGGGTTTGCCATGATCGGGCGAGTTTGTAACGGCTTGTATCATGACGGGCAGGCCATTCATCGGCCCGCAAGCCCGATCGCCACGTGAGCGTCTAGCGTGGCCGATGCTCGGTGCCGTCGCCAGCCGTGATGAACAGCGCGGTCGCTTGCTCCTCGACATCGGCGGTGTGCCACACGCCGGGATCGTTGATCGCGTATTCTCCGGGGCACAGCGTCACCTGCTCGACCCGGCCGTCGGGATGTTCCTGCGTCAGCACGATCTCGCCCGAGGTACAGACCACGACTTCGGAGCCCTTGGGGTGCATTTCCCACGAATCCCAGCTCTCGCCGAAGCTGTGCAGCGAGACGAGCCGCCCTTCCGCGCCATCGGCGGCGTTGCGAAGGCCATAATCCTCGTACCAGTCCATCCCGGTGAAGGGCGGCTGCGCTACGGCAGTCGCCCCCAGGCCGAGATGGACCGGGTGTTCGGAGAGCTTGCGCGCCTCAGCCATCGCTCTTGCTCATGCAGAAGGCGTTGAGCTTATTGCCGTCGCGGTCGCGGAAATAGGCGGCGTAGAACACCAGCCCGTTCTCGTCCGCATCGCCGCGCGGGCCGGGCGCGCCCTCGTCAGTGCCCCCATTGGCCAGCGCGATCTCATGCAGGCGGTGGACCTGTTCCTTGTCCTTCGCCTCGAACGCAACCATCGTGCCGTTGCCCACGCTCGCCGCCTCGCCGTCATAGGGCTTGGTCAGCGCGACACCTGCCGCGCCGCCCGGTTCGCCCCATGCGATAAAGCTGTCGAAGTCCATCATCCGTCCGACGCCCATCTCCTTGGCGATGGCATCGTAGAAGGGCGCGTTGGCCTGCAGGTCGTTGGTGCCGAGCGTTACGTAACCGATCATTGTCCTGTCTCCCGAGAAGCGACCCTCGAAGGCGGAACATTAAGAGAACATAGCGCGGGACGCAAGCCGGTTTCAGAGCGGCTGGGTGTGCCGCTCCAGCCAGTCCGCCGCCCGATCGTCACCCGTTTCGGCAACCCGCTGCCTGAGAATCTCGCGGCAGCAGGCGTGGTAGTGGTCGACCCAGTCGCGCTCTTCGGGGGTCAGCAGGTCGACGTCGATCAGCGTGCGGTCGATCGGGACCCAGGTGAGGTTCTCGAACCCGAACCACGTGCCCTCGTCGGCGCCCTCGATTGCGCGTTCCTCGATCAGGATCAGGTTCTCGATCCGGATGCCGAATTCGCCCGCCTTGTAATAGCCGGGCTCGTTCGAGCAGATCATTCCCGCGGCGAGGGGTTCGGTCGTGCCGCCCTGCGAACCGGTGGTCTTGGCGATCCGCTGCGGGCCCTCGTGCACGCCCAGCGCGCTGCCGACGCCGTGGCCCGTGCCGTGGGCATAGTCGCAGCCGACCGCCCACAGGTGCTGGCGCGCCAGCGTGTCGAGCTGGCCGCCGGTGGTCCCTTCGGGGAAGATTGCCTGCGCAATCGAGATATGGCCCTTGAGCACGCGGGTGAAGCGGTCCTTCATCTCCGCCGTGGGCTCTGCCTTGCCGTCGGCACTGCCGACCCACACGGTGCGGGTGATGTCGGTGGTGCCCGCGCCGCCATCGCCGATATACTGGCCGCCCGAATCGCACAGGAAGATGCTGCCCGGCGGGACCGTGATGTTGCTGTCTTCGTCCACCTTGTAGTGCGGCAGCGCGGCGTGGCCCGCGGCGGCCGAGATGGTGTCGAACGAGGTATCCTTCAGCCCGCCGTCCACGCTGCGGAATTCGAGCAGCTTGGCCGCTGCGGTCAGTTCGTCGATTTCGCCCGAGGGGGCTTCGGCTTCGATCCAGGCGAGGAAGCGGGAGACTGCCGCACCGTCGCGCGCCTGTGCATCGCGGTGGCCGTCGACCTCGGCTTCGTTCTTGATCGCGCGCGGCAGGATGGTGGGGTCGCGCGTCTCGACCACCTTCGCGCCACCCGCTTCGAGCGCCTGCGCGATGGCCGCGACACCATATTCGGGGTCGAGCGCGATCCGCTTGCCTTCGAAGGAGCCCAGCGCGCTCTCGAACTCGCCGCGCGGGCGGATGGTGACCGCATTGCCCAGATGCTGCTTCATCTCCGGCGAGACCTTGTTCTCGTCGATGAACAGCTGCGCGGTTCCGTCCTGCCCGACCAGCGCGAAGGCCATGGCGACCGGGGTGTGGGCAATGTCGGCCCCGCGGATGTTGAACGCCCAGCCGACCGAATCGAGCGCGCTCAGCACCACGCCATCGAGCTTCTCTTCCGAAAGCCAGTCGGCGATTGCCGCGCGCTTTTCCTGCGCGTTGCGACCGGCATGTTCATCCTCGTGAATCCGCGCGGGCGCATCGCTCTGCGCGGGCTGGTCCTGCCACACCGCGTCGATCGGGTTGCCGTCCACCGCGACCAGCTGCGCGCCGACCTTTTCCAGCGCGGCACTGGTCGAGCGGACCCAGCCCGGCGTCGCGAGCCAAGCGTCGTAACCGACCTGCGCGCCCTCGCTCACATTCGCGGCGAGCCAGTTCGCCGGATTGTCCTTCGGCACGCCGCGATATTCGAACAGGCGTTCTTCCACCTGGTCGCGCACCTGCACGGTGTAGCGCCCGTCGACGAAGATCGCCGCCTTATGCTGGAGAACCACCGCGCTGCCTGCCGAGCCGCCAAAACCGGTCAGCCAGCGCAGCCGCTGCGCATCCTCGCCGACATATTCGCTCATGTGAGCATCGGCGATGGGGACGCAGAACCCGTCGAGCCCGCGCTTCTTCAGCTCCTCGCGCAGGGCGGAAAGGCGGGCTTCATGGGTCTGCATCAGCATTTGGTCGATCCTGTCGTTTTTGTGTCTGGCTATCGCCTACGATCTGGGGTCATACCCCGGCAACGCAAGGCTTTCAAAGCCAGGCCGCATCGCGCAGAGGGGGAATCGAACAATGAGCAAGCTTTTCACCGCAGCCATCGCATTGACCGCATTGACCATGCCGGGAATGGCCGCGGCCCAATCCAGCGGAGCCGATACCAGCGTGAGCGAACAAGCGCCTACTTCCCCACCCGTCGCCGAGCGACGCGATTACAGCTTCACCACCCACGGCATCACGCTCAGCGATCCCTATCACTGGCTAAAGGACCAGTCCTATCCGAAGGTCGATGACGAGGATGTGCTCGCTTACCTGAACCAGGAAAATGCGTGGTTCGAGGCGCAGATGGCTCCGCACCAGCAGCTGGTCGATACGCTGTTCGAAGAGATGAAGGGCCGCATCAAGGAAGACGATTCCACGGTGCCGCAGAAGGATGGCGACTGGCTCTACTGGTCCGAATTCGAGGAGGGCAAGGAATACCGCCTGCATTATCGCAGGCCGGTTGCGGGCGGCGAGCCGCAGCTGCTTCTCGACGAGAACCAGCTGGCCGAGGGCAAGGACTACTTCCGCCTCGGTGCGTTCTCGGTCAGCAAGGACGGACGCTATCTCGCCTACTCGGCGGACGACAACGGGTCGGAGCGGTTCACCGCGCGGGTGAAGGACTTGGAAACCGGCGAGCTGCTGGACGATGTGATCCCCGAGACCTTGTCGGGCCTCACCTGGCTCGCAGGCGACACGATGATCGCCTACGGCAAGGCGAACGAGAACTGGCGGGTGGACAATGTCCGCCTTCACAAGCTCGGCACCGACGTGTCCGAGGATGTCGAGATCTTCCGCGAGGAGGACGAAGGTTTTCGCGTCGGCGCAGGCCTTTCCGCGCAGGAAGACTGGCTGGTGATCGGCACCGGCGACAACGAGACGAGCGAAGTCTGGCTGGTCCCCGCCGCCAATCCGACCGCCGAGCAGACGCTGGTCAAGGCACGGCAGAAGGGCGTGGAATACGATGTGGACGTGCGGGAGGACACGCTCTTCATCCACACCAACGATAATCACATCAATTTCCGCCTCGCGACCGCGCCTCTGGCCAATCCGGGTGAGTGGACCACGCTGATCGAAGGCTCGGATGATTTCTACCTGACCGATTTCGAGCTGTTCAAGGATTTCTACGTCACCGAAGGGCGGCTCGCCGGGCTCGATCAGGTGCAGCTGCGCGCCTACGACGATGCGGGCGATGTCACCCCGATCGCCTTCCCCGAGGCGAGCTTCGTCGCAGGGCTTTCCAACAATCCCGAATACGACATGCAGAAACTGCGCCTGTCCTACCAGAGCATGGTCACGCCGGGGTCGGTCTACGACTATGATGTGAAGACGGGCGCGCTCGAACTGCTCAAGCAGCAGGAAATCCCGAGCGGGTATGACGCGACGAAGTACAAGACCGAGCGGCTGACGATCACCGCGCGCGACGGCACCCAGGTGCCGGTCAGCGTGGTGATGCTGAAGGACCGCCCGATGGGCGGGCCGCTGCATCTGTATGCCTATGGCGCCTATGGTTACGCCGTGCCGCCGGGCTTCTCGACCAGCCGCCTGAGCCTCGTCGATCGCGGCATGGCCTATGCCATCGCGCATATCCGTGGCGGCGACGATCTGGGCCGCCGCTGGTATCTGCAGGGCAAGCTGAACGAGCGGACCAACACCTTCGAGGATTTCGTCGATGTGGCGAAGGGCCTGATCGACGCAGGCTATACCGAGAAGGGCCGGATCAGCGCCAGCGGTGGCAGCGCCGGGGGCGAGCTGATGGGCGTGGTGGTCAATACCGATCCCGACCTGTGGGGCGCGGTCGTGGCCGATGTGCCCTTCGTCGATGTGCTCAACACCATGCTCGACAAGGATCTGCCGCTGACCCCGGGCGAATGGCCCGAATGGGGCAACCCGATCGAGAGCAAGCAAGCCTTTGCGTATATGCTCAGCTACTCGCCTTACGACCAGGTGGTGGCACAGGATTACCCGCCGCTGCTGGTCACCGCGGGCCTCAACGACCCGCGCGTGACCTATTGGGAGCCCGCCAAGTGGGTCGCCAAGCTGCGCGCGACCAAGACCGATAGCAACACGCTGCTGCTCAAGACCAACATGGGCGCAGGCCACGGCGGCAAGTCGGGGCGCTTCGCCTCGCTGTACGAAACGGCCGAGGAATTCGCCTTCATCCTGACGCAGCTGGGCGTGGTGGACAGCGCCGCCGCAACCGAGGGAACCGACGCCGAATGACCATCCGTAATATTGTCTTCGACGTCGGCAACGTGATCGTCCGGTGGGAGCCGGAGGCCATCGTCGAGCTCGCCTTCGGCAAGGACCTGCCTGACGGGATCACCAGCAAGGACCTGTTCGGCGGCGACATCTTCCGCGCCCTGAACCGCGGCGCGATGAGCCTGACCGAGACGCAGCGCATGTTCGGTGAACGCCACGGCTTCGACCGCAAGACCTGCGACCGGCTGGTCTCCGCGCTGTTCGAAAGCCTCCACCTGATCGAGGAAACGCCCCCGCTGATGCGCCGCCTCAAGGCGAGCGGCTACGGCATCTACGCGATCACCGACAATGTGCACGAAATCGTCGCCTACCTGCGTGGGCGCTACGATTTCTGGCCTTTGTTCGACGGTGCGTGCGTTTCCGCCGATCACTCCACGCTCAAACCCGATCCGCGCATGTATACCTGGCTGACCGAAACCTACGATCTCGTGCCGGAGGAATGCGTATTCTTCGACGATCTGCAGAAGAACGTCGACGGCGCCAAGGCGGTGGGGATGGAGAGCTTCGTCTTCACCACCACCGCGCAGGCCGAAGCGGACCTGCGCAGTATCGGCGTCGATCCGGACGCCAAGCTGGAGGCGGCGTGAGCGAGAAGATGTCCGACGAGAGCTGGGCCTTCGAGCGCGACTACACCGCGGGCGCGGAGCATATCGACGAGCTCGGTCATGTGAACAACGCGGAATGGGTCCGCTGGATTCAGGACATCGCGGTGGCGCACTGGAACGCGGTCGCGCCCGACGAGCATCGCGAGACATACATCTGGGTCGTGAGCCGCCACGAGATCGACTATCGCGGCAACATCAAGTCCGGCGAGACCGCGCACGGCCGCACCCGCGTATCGGGCGAGCCGCGCGGTGCCCGCTTCGACCGCGAGGTGCAGTTCGTGGATGGCGAGGGCAAGGTGCTCGTCTCCGCGCTGACCCGCTGGGCAATGCTCGACCGCGAGACGATGCGCCCGGCGCGGATCACGAGCGAGATTGCGGCGCCTTTTCGGAGCGCCGACTAACTACTGCGGTCCGGCTATGCTCTACTCCCTGAAGGGAATAGGGCGCGTTTCCACTCTCTCGGTCGGGATCGGCTTGCCTTGCATGAAGGCGGACAGGACTGCTCGCAGCTTCGGATTGCCGAACAGGTCGAACTGATGGGCGCCGTTGCCGACGACAACGAGCTTGCCGTTGGGAAGGTGCCGTAGCAGCGCTTCGGCATTTTCCACCGGCGTCCGCGCGTCGAGATCGCCGACGAGGATCAGCACGGGAACATCGCTTGTCACCGGCGGTGGTGCGGGCGCGTCGCCGGGTTCGACCCCCCACGCGCCTGCCAGGTACCGCCCCGGGAAATTCATCGCGTCTCCAAGAACGGCAGACTGTGCCTCGTCCTCGATCAGGTTCGTTCGCGCTGGCGACGCGCCGCTCGACAGGTCCATGAAATGCTTCATCGCATTCTGCGGCCCCAGCCTCTTGCGATAGATCAGTGCCAGCTGCGCGATGGCGCTGAAATCGCCCGCCTCCATCTGCCGATATGCCGAAGGCAGTGTGGCGATGGTGCGTGGGTCGCTGAGGGCCTGCGCGGTGATCCAGCGAAGGTCGAAGCCGCCAATGGTGACGGCGACAGGCTCACTGGTTTCCGCATGCCTGCTCACCACCGTCACCGAGTGGGCATCGAGCTTCGCCAGCACGCGCCGCATCCTCGGCAGCAGCTCAGGGTCCTCCGCGCGCTGCGCGATCCGATCGAGCACGGTATCGACCAGCGCGGGCCGTTTCCACGTATCGTCCGGGCCTTCGGGGCCAACCAGCACCACGCGACCCACCCGATCGGGATGGCGTCGCAAGACCTCCAGCGCCAGATGGCTGCCATAGCTCCTGCCCCACAGGTTAAGCTTGTCGTAGCCGAGAGCGCGGCGAACCGCATCGACATCGTCGGCGCTCTCGCTTGTCGTGTAGGCTTGCGGATGGATGCCCTTGGCGCGCAGATCCGCAGCGATGGAACGGCTCACCTCGTCGATGATCGGCAACCACGCTTCGATGCTGCCTTCTGCCGCAAGCGGGACGCCGTAGGAGCGCTCGATTTCGAGATTGGGGCTGGAATGGCCGGTTCCCCGCTGGTCTATCCCGATCAGGTCGCCCCCGAACAGGTCGAGCACTTGCGATCCGCCCCGGCGGACCAGCTGCTCCACCAGCGCGGTGCCCGAATCGCCGGGCCCGCCCGCCAGCAGCACGCTGGCGGTTTCCGATGGTTCGGGATCCATGCTGACGCGAATGAAGGCGAGGGTGATCGGTGCGTGAGCGCGTTCGGTGTCCGACCGCGCGGCGGCTACGCGCATCGTGCCGCGGGTGACGTACACGGTGGCCCCGTCCGGTGATGTGATGGCCATCGGCTCGGCAAGCTGTGGCGCCGAGGTGTCCGGCGCGCTCGCGAGGGTGGGCGCACATGATGCAAGGGCGAGGCAGGCAAACAGGCAACGGATAATCATGCTGCACCCCCGACGGCCCGACGGGCAAGCTCATGCCGCTGCGCTTCCAGGTCACTCACCCGGTGCCGTGCTCTCATCAGCATCCAGACTGCAGCCAGTGTCATCAGCAGCCCCAGCCCGCCAGCGACAACCGCCGCGCCGCCGCCGCCGATGAGCGCGACTACGCCCGCGACCGTCGTGAAAAGCCCGCTGAACCCGACCGCCATGCGCCCTGCGACGACGCGATCGCGACTATAGAGCGGGCGCCTGCGGGTCAGCACCCATGCCGCAAAGGCAACCCAGCCTGCGGCAATCAGCGCCATGCCTGCAAATGCAGCAAATGTATGCGCGGGCAGATCGGGCTCTGTCGCCAGCAGCGCAATCAGGACGATGCCGACTGCGATTGAGCCGAGGAGCAGCGCGACGTATCGGGCCCGCTGCTGCCAGGACAGGGCGTTGTTGTTCGTTCGGATCATTGCTGCCTCCAGGGTTTTCGGAAATTCATCGGACATCGACCATCTCCAGTTCGACTTCGGTTTTCAGCTGGCTGCGGGCGCGGAACAGGCGTGATTTCACCGTTCCCGGCGGGACCGCCATGATGCCTGCAATCTCTGCAATGGTGAGTTGTTCGAGGTAGAACAGCTGAAGGACTTGCCACTCGGTCGCCTTCAACCGGGTCATGCCCTTCGACAGGGCATTCAGCGTCGCTTCGCGCTCCAGCGGCGATTCCGGATCATCGGCGTCCGCAATTTCGGGCAGTGGCCCGTCGTCGTTCAGCGCTTTCGTGCGATACCTGCCTCTCAGCCGGTTCATGGCGGTGCGATGGGCGATGCCGAACAGCCAGGATCGGAACCGCATCGGGTCGCGCAGCCGGGCGAGCCCCCGAACGGCACCCAGCCAGATTTCCTGCACCAGATCGTCGGCCGCATCGCCGCTATCGGTAAAGGTCAGCGCATATCGACGAAGGGGCAGGCCCCATCGGCGCACAAGCGCGTCGAAGGCATCCGCCTCGCCCAGCTGGGCGCGGATTGCCAGCAACGCATCTGTGCGGCGTTCGTCATGCGTATGGCCGTGTGTCACCTGCCATCACCCCTTTCACTTGTACCGGTAGTCGCGGTTTCGTGAAAAGGTTCAGATTTTGCGGTAGCGCTATTGGGTCCGGGATCTGCGAGAGGATCGCCCTACCGGGCGGTTCCCCTCACACTCCCGCCACCATCTCCTCGCTCATCGCCCACAGGCGCTGCGCGCTGTCTTCGTCGACCGCGTAGGGTTGGACCTTGTTGTAGCGGCTGGGGTTTTCCGCATCCGCCAGTTCGGCGATGTCGCAATCCTCGCAATACTCGCCGCCGCGGTCCTTCAGCGCAGGCGCGGTCGCGGCCCATAGTGTGGTCGAGGCGCCTTGGGTCACGCTCTTGAACATCTTGGCAGCCACTTCGGTCAATTCGCCATTCTCGTTCATCCAGCCCAGCGCGACCATTTCCTCGTTCGGCAAGTGGCGCTGCAGCGGCGTGGCGATGCCGCCGGGATGGACTGAGAACGCGCGCCCGCCGTGTTCGCCCAAGCGTTTGTTCATGCCCACGGCGAACAGCGCGTCGGCGGTCTTGGCCTGCCCGTAGGCCTGCCACTTGTCGTACTCGCCATCGTTCCAGTGCGGGTCATCCCACCGGATGTCGCCCATCTTGTGGGCGGTGGAGGACAGCGCGACGACGCGCACGTCGCTGTCGGGCAGCGCGGCGGTCTTTTCCAGCAGCGGCATCAGCGCCTGTGCCAGCGCGAAATGGCCGAGGTGGTTCACGCCGAATTGCTGTTCCCAACCGGGCCCTACGCGGGTGAGCGGACAGGCCATGATTCCGGCATTGTTGATCAGTAGGTCGAGGCGATCATGTTGCGCAGCAAAGTTTGCAGCAAAATTGCGCACCGAGCCGAGGTCGGCGAGGTCCATGTCCATGATCGTCACGTCACCGGCCACATCTGCCAGGTTGCCCCTCGCCTTCTCGCGATTGCGCGCGGGCACCACCACCTTTGCGCCCGCACCGGCGAGCCCGCGGACGGTCTCCACCCCGATGCCAGAGTAACCGCCGGTGACGATCGCGACCTTGCCGCTCAGGTCGATGCCTTCCAGCACCTCCTGCGGTTCGGTGGTCCGGCCAAAGCCCGAATTGGTCGGTTGCTGCGTGCTCATCCTCATCTCTCCCGGCTGGCGCCGTACCGGAGAACCGATACGTCGCAGGTGGCATGTGGGAGAGTGTAATCGGTGACGCGGCGCGATGCCACCATGCACGGCTCGCCCTCGCAGCCGCGTCGCTTGCGAGGTCAGGCGGCGTAGGCCCGGGTGTCGACCCCTGGCGGCTCGGCGAAGTCCAGCGCTTCGTGGAGATAGCGGTTCCGTCCCTCGTTCTTCGCCCGATAGAGCAAGGTGTCCGCCCGCAGATAGAGCACTTCGAAGGGTAGCCCCGCTGCGTCTTCCACCGATGCCTCGACCACGCCCATGCTGGCGGTGACAGGCCGATCCATCTCGGGGACCATGTCCGCGATGCGCGTGGTGATCGCACGGCGGCGCCGCTCCGCACGCAAGGTCGCATCGGCTCCGCGCAACACCAGCATGAACTCCTCGCCGCCCAGCCGCACGGCCAGCGTGTCTTCGTCGGGTGCAAGTGCACTGGCGGTCGCGATCAGCGCCTCGTCCCCGATATGGTGGCCGAACCGGTCGTTGATCGCCTTGAAATGGTCGAGGTCGATCAGCGCGAAGGTGGTGAAGCCGCGCCGCATCAGGTTGTCGTACTGATTGGCAATGCCGCGCCGGTTCAACAGGCCGGTGAGCGGATCGCGTTCGGCAAGGTTCTCCATCTCGGCCGCCAGCTGGCGAGCCCGGTCGCGATCGGACCGCAACATCACCGCTCGGTCGGTCACCCCGACCGCGACGACGATGATCTCCCACACCATGGCGTAGTAGACGATTGTGAAATCGGTTTGGAGAAATCCCCCGAGGCCGACGCCTTTCAGCGCCATATCCGTCACCAGCACCATCGCGAAGGACCAGCCGACCAACTGGTAGCGGACCCAGCGGCTGCCGCGCCGCACGGCCTGGGCGAATGCGGCGATCAAAGCCGTCAGAACGATAAGCTGGGCGAAGCCGAACAGAGCCGGGCTTTGGATCAGGCCCGCGTTCAATCCGCCCGCGACGAGAATGAAAATGCCGCTCCAGCGCAACGCACGGCGCATCGCGGGCGACAGCGCGTCGCGTTCGATGAAGTCGCGGGCGAACTGGCACGAGGCGAACATGATCAGGACGTAGCCCAACCGCTCGAACACCAGGAACACCGCCAGATTCCCGGAAAACCAGCTGGCCGCGAGACCGCTGGTCATGGCAATCGTCAGCGCCATGCCTGCGCACATCATCGCGTACCATGCCACGAAGGTTTGCCGCAGCGCAAAGGCCAGCATGGCTGCGAGGATGCAGGGGGCGAGGACAAGACCCATCAGCAAGGCTGCGAATACGAGGTCGTCGACAAATCCTGCCGGTTTCTCGGCACTCTCGAGCAGGCGAATATTCGGTGCGTCACGGAATTTTGCATAATTGTCGATCCGGACGAACACCGGGGCTTGCGGATCGCCGACTTGCGGCAGCGGCACCATCATGTCGTTGAGGTTCTTGAGGCGGACCTCGTCCGGAACGAGGGTGTTGCTTGCGATCCGGCCATCGCTCGCGATCCGGTACACGGTAATGCTGTCGAACCAGCGTGCCTCCATCGCGTAATAGCGAAAATCGGCGCCGCTAGTATCCTCGAAGCGGAGCCAGTTGAAACGCGGAGCTCCCAAGGCCTTCACTTCGTCGCAGACCCATCGCGGATCGGCGCGAACGCTTTCGACGGAGAGGTTTTGCGAGGTTGCGAAGATGCAATCGGGATCGAGCTGGGCGGCGGATGCGGGCGCGGCGAGGCACGCGCATGCCAGCGCGAATAAAATCCCGATCCGGCTCAGCAGCGTCCCCATGCTGTCCGGCTAGCACCAAGGGGTTAACGAGCCGGTAAGGCTAAGTCCCGATCATCGCTCGGCTGCCCGTTCGCGTCAGGCCAGCGCCTTCTCGACCGGAACATATTCGTAGCCCAGATCGTCGGCGACCGCCTGGTAGGTCACCTTGCCATCCCACACGTTCAGGCCTTCGGCGAGGTGCGCGTTGGCACGCATCGCATCTTTCCAGCCGAGGTCCGCGATCTGCAGCGCGTGGGGCAGGGTAACGTTGTTGAGCGCATAGGTGCTGGTGCGCGCGACCGCGCCGGGCATGTTGGCGACGCAATAATGCACGATGCCGTCGATCACGTAGGTCGGGTTGTCGTGCGTGGTTGCCTTGCTCGTTTCGAAACAGCCACCCTGGTCGATCGCGACATCGACCAGCACCGCGCCCTTCTGCATGTCGGACAGCATCTCGCGCGTGACCAGCTTGGGCGCGGCTGCACCGGGGATCAGCACCGCGCCGATGACCAGATCCGCCTGGCACACCGCATCGTGCAGGTTCGCCGCGTTGGAGAAGCGCGTCTTGGCGCGGGTTTCGAAATGGGTGCCGACCCGTTCGAGCACTTCGGGATCGCGGTCGAGGATGGTGACATCCGCGCCCACGCCCGCCGCCATCTGCGCGGCGTTGAAGCCGACCACGCCGCCGCCGATGACCACGACCTTGCCCGGCATCACGCCCGGCACGCCGCCCAGCAGCACGCCGCGCCCGCCATGCGCCTTTTCCAGCGCATTGGCACCGGCCTGCACGCTCATCCGCCCGGCCACCTGGCTCATCGGCTTGAGCAGCGGAAGCGAGCCGCGCGGCCCGGTCACGGTTTCATAGGCGATCGCGGTAACGCCGGCATTGACGAGGTCGACGGTCTGATCGCGGTCCGGAGCAAGGTGCAGATAGGTGTAGAGGATCTGGCCCTCGCGCAGCTTCTTGCGCTCGTCCGCCTGCGGCTCCTTCACCTTTACGACCATTTCGCATTCGGCGAAGATCGGGTCCGGCCCGTCGACGATTTTTGCGCCGGCCGCCTCGTACTCGGCATCGGTTGCGTCGATCCCCAGCCCCGCCCCGCTCTGAATCCAGACCTCGTGGCCGTGGCGCGCGAGCTCGCCCGCGCTCTCGGGCGTCAGGCCGACGCGGTATTCGTGGTTCTTGATTTCCTTGGGACAACCGATGCGCATGGAGTTCGAAATGCCTTTTACTCGTTTCGCCGCGCTCGTTAGGTGGGCGGACGACCCACGGCAAGACCATGCGGAGGCCGCCGTAACGGCAATTTCCGTCGCATGCCGGTCATACAAGTGTCACAGCACCGTGGTTATACGGCGCGCGACGGGGCGTCCCCGGTTTTCACAGGAGTTGGCGAGAGATGAAGTTCACCCATGTTCTGGCAATGACGGCGGCTGCCGGTCTGATGCTTACCGGCTGCGACAGCGGCGGCGGTTCGCGCGAGTCGATCCGCGCGGTCGGGTCGTCCACCGTCTATCCCTTTGCCAAGCTGGTGGCGGAAAGCTTCGCCCGGTCCAATTCCGACATGCGCTCTCCGCTGATCGAATCGACCGGCTCGGGTGGCGGCATCGCGCTGTTCTGCAAGGGCGTGGGCGCGGACACGCCCGACATGGTCAACGCCTCGCGCCGGATGAAGGCAAGCGAGTTCGAAACCTGCCAGAGCAACGGCGTGACCGAGATTACCGAAATTCAGGTCGGCCTCGATGGCATCGCCTTCGCCAGCACCACCGGCGGCATCATGATGAGCCTGACCCCGGAAATCGTTTACAAGGCGCTCGCCGCCAATCCCTATGGCGAGGAACAGACGGCCGAGACATGGTCCGATGTCGATCCCTCGCTGCCCGATACGCCGATCCTCGTCTACGGCCCGCCCTCGACCAGCGGCACGCGCGATGCGCTGAAGGAACTGGTGCTGACGCCGGGCTGCGAAACCGATGCCCGGATGGAAGCGCTGAAGGAAAGCGACGAGGATGCGTTCGACCGTACCTGCACCGAAGTCCGTTCGGACGGCAAATATGTCGATCAGGGCGAACAGGACAATCTGATCGTCCAGAAGATCCAGGGCAACAAGAACGCCGTCGGCATTTTCGGCTATTCCTATCTGGAAGAGAACGAGGGCCGCGTTCAGGGCCTGCCCATGAACGGCGTCGACCCGACCTATGATAACATCGCGAGCTTCAAGTACCCCGGCGCGCGCCCGCTCTACATCTACGTCAAGCAGGCGCATCTCAAGGCCATCCCCGGGCTGCAGGCCTATCTCGACGAGTGGATGGACATGTGGGAGCGGGGCGGGCCGCTGGCCAAGATCGGCCTCGTCGCGCTGCCCGCGGGAACGATGGAAACCATGACCGACCGGATCAAGTCGCACCCGGCGCTGACCGCCGCGCAGCTTGAAAGCGATACCGACCTCGAAGCAGAGCGCGCCGAAGCCAAAGCGGCGGCTGCCGAACCCGCAGAGTAAGGCGCTTCGCAGACCGAAGTTGCCGAAAAGGCCGCCCGCTCGGACATGAGCGTGGCGGCTTTTTTCGTTCGGGCTGAGGCCGGGGCGGTTGCGACGAAACCGAATGGGATCGGGGAGGTTCACACATCATGGAACTCAGCAAGAATCGGACCGGCGCGAGCTTTGCGGTCGTTTTCGCCGTCATTATCGCGGCTCTTCTGCAGATCGTCACCACGTCGCTTCCGGCACTGGGCATCGGCGATCCGATCGGCTCCCGGTCGGACGCGGTGCGAAGCCTCGTCACTCCGGCGGGCTGGGCTTTCTCGATCTGGGGGCCGCTGTTTGCGGGTACGATCGCGTTCGCGATCTATCAGGCGCTGCCCGCGCAACGGTCGAGCAGGCTGCTGGCCCATGTGCGACTGCCCGCAGCAGGGGCGTTTCTCGGCAACGCCGCCTGGGCGCTCTACACCCAGTTTTACGGCCTGTCCGCGATATCGGCGCTTATCATCGTCTTCACCCTCCTCTGCCTCGTTACGATCTACCGGAGATTCGCAAGCTGGCAGCCGATGTTCTCGGCCGGGGAACGATGGCTGGCCGTCCTGCCATTGAGCGCGCTGGCCGCGTGGCTGACTGCCGCGACCATCGTCAATATCGTGGCCTCGCTGATCTTCCATGGAGTGCAGGCAGGAGAGGCCGCTCCGCTGATATCGGCAATCGTGGTGCTGACAGGCGGCGTCATCGCCTCGGTCGCGCTCGCCCGGGGGCGCGGCAATCCGTTCTATGCGCTGGTTTTCCTGTGGGCCCTGTCGGCCATTTACGCCGCCGGTGGTCAGCAAGCAGAGTTGGTCGCCATAGCAGCGGGCGTTGCCGCCGTTCTGGTGCTTGTCGGCATGGTGATCGGCCTGAGATCGGCCGGCCTGAAGCGCTGGTTCGGCGGAGCGCCGGTGGGCGCCCGGTTGTAGCCGCAGCAGTTACTCGCTGCCTGCGCTGCGCTTCTTCTCGTCCTCGCGCGCGTGCATGTCCGCCCACAGCTTCTCGGTCCCCGCTTCGACCGACCGGTTGACGTATTGCGAGGCGACCAGCCAGCCCTTGATCGGGCGCAGCGGCAGCAGGCAGCCGATGCACATCACCGGCACCGCGATCGCCAGCAGCACCCAGAACGGCGGCTCGAGCGCGACCTGTAGCCAGACCATCAGGAACAGCAGCGGGAACGCGACGAAGCACAGCGAGAAGAAGGCGGGGCCATCGTCGGGGGAGGCGAAGCGGTAATCCAGCCCGCACACCTCGCACCGATCGCTGACCTTCAGCCAGGACTTGAACATGGCTCCCTTGCCGCAGCGGGGGCAAAGCCCTTTCCACCCGGACTTGAAGACCCATGCGGCGTGTTCGTTGATTTTCATCTCTCGCCTTTCGGGCCTGGCCCGATCATCGTCCTGTTAGAGCAACGCATGCTGTTCCCGCGCGCCGTGGACCTTTTGCGCGGACGCGGCAATTGCGATGAAGCGCACGCGACTTGCGCCATTCACATGTGCCTCTGGCCGCGATGTTGCAATGCCGGGCGCGGAGCTGTCGGTTTGCGCGTTGCCGGGGCGTGGATCGCCTGCCTCGGCTGTCCTACAGGCCGCAGCGGCGCTAGCGTTGAGGGCGCTCTTTCACAGCGTCGATCGGTCTGGAAAACCGCGCCGGGCAGGCCGGAGCTTTTCTGCGCCTAGGACACTGTGTCAGGTGTGTCAGGACAGCCCGCGCCATCCGGCTTGCCTCGTGCGAATCAGAGCGGGTTGCCGTCCTTGTCGCGGTAGACGTCGCGGCGGCCCACGTGGTTGGCGGGGCCGACGAGGCCTTCGCTTTCCATCCGCTCGATCCACTTGGCAGCGGTGTTGTAGCCCACGCCCATCTGGCGCTGGAGCCACGAACCGGATGCCTTCTGGTTCTCGAACACGACCTGGCAGGCCTGGCGGTACTTGCGCTCGTCCGGGTTGTCGCTCGCGGTAAATTCGTCCTCGAAAGCGAAGCCGCCACCGCTCTCGGGCTCCTCGGTCACGGCATCGACATAGGCGGGGGAGCCCTGCTTGCGCCAGTGTTCGGCCACCAGTTCCACTTCCTCGTCGCTGACGAAGGGCCCGTGGACGCGCGTGAGGTTGCCGATATTGGGCTTGAACAGCATGTCGCCCTTGCCCAGCAGCGTTTCCGCGCCCTGCTCGCCCAGGATCGTGCGGCTGTCGATCCGGCTGGTGACCTTGAAGCTGATCCGCGTGGGCAGGTTAGCCTTGATGACGCCGGTGATGACGTCGACCGAGGGGCGCTGCGTGGCCATGATCAGGTGGATGCCCGCCGCGCGGCTTTTCTGCGTGAGGCGGCGGATCAGGATCTCGATATCCTTGCCCACCACCGCCATCAGGTCCGCCAGCTCGTCGACGATCACCACGATCAGCGGCAGCTCTTCGTAATCGAGCTCCTTCTCCTCGACGATCTCCTCGCCGGTTTCGGGATCGTAGCCGGTCTGGATGCGGCGGCCGAGCGGTTCGCCCTTGGCCTTGGCCGCGCGCACGCGGTCGTTGAAGCCGGTGAGGTTGCGCGCGCCGACCTCGCTCATCTTGCGGTAGCGCTGCTCCATCTCCTCGATCGTCCACTTCAAGGCGCGGATCGTCTTCTCCGGCTCGGTCACGACGGGGGAGAGGAGGTGCGGAATATCCTCGTAACTCTTCAGTTCGAGCACCTTGGGATCGACCAGGATCAGCCGGCACTCGGCGGGCGTGAAGCGGTAGAGCAACGAAAGGAGGATGGTGTTGAGGCCGACCGACTTGCCCGACCCGGTGGTGCCCGCGACCAGCAGGTGGGGCATGGCGGCAAGGTCGGCGATTACGGGCTCGCCCGCGATATCCTTGCCCAGGATGATCGGCAGGTCGCCCGGCGCGTCGACGAAGTCGCGGCACTCGGCAAGCTCCTTGAAGCCGACCATCTGGCGTTCGGCATTGGGCAGTTCGATCCCCATCACCGTCTTGCCCGGGATCGTGCTGACGCGCGCGGAAATCGCGCTCATGTTGCGGGCGATGTCTTCGGACAGGCCGACCACGCGCGCGGCCTTGGTGCCGGGTGCAGGCTCCAGCTCGTACATCGTCACCACCGGACCGGTGCGCACGGCGGTGACTTCGCCCTTCACGTTGAAATCGTCGAGCACCGATTCGAGCAGCCGCGCATTGCGCTGCAGCGCCTGCCGGTCGAGGGGCACGATGCTGGCATCGGCACGGTCGGACAGAAGTTCGATCGAGGGCAGGTCGAAATCGGCGAACATGTCCTTTTGGCGGTTGATCGCGTGGCCGTCCGCCTTGCGGGGCGCGACCTTGGGGTCGACGATCTGCGGCGCGCGGCGGGCGGGTTCGGTCGCGGGCTCGTCGACGTCGTTGTCGGGCTGCTGCACGACCGGCTTGGCTCTGGTGCGCTTTTTCGTGCCGCCGGACTTCGTTTCGGGCACGCCGGCATCGGCCCGCTCGCGCTTGAACTGCCGCGGCATGCTCGGCAGCGTCAGCAGCCCGCGCCAGTCGATCGCGAAGACCCGCGCCACCAGCAGCGCGCCGCCCGCCAGCATGGCGAGCGCGACGACGAGGATCAGCCAGCCAGCCGCCTCGCCCAGCATCCGCCCGGCAATCGCCTCGACCGCGCTCGCGCCGAGCAGGCCAACAAGCCCGCCCGCGCCGGCGGGCAGCGACATCGCCACATCGGAGAGCGAAAGTGCAGCAACGCTCGCCAGCAAGGCCATCGACGCCAACAGCATGGCCGCGGGCCGCCACCAGCGCGTGTGCGTGGACCGATCGGTATCCTCGTTCCCGGCGCGCCAGAGGCTGCGCGCCCCGATATAGAGCAGCGGCAGCACCAGCACGCTGATCCAGCCGAACAGGAACAGTGCGCGCTCCGACGCCCAGGCGCCCGCGCGGCCCATCCAGTTGGCGACCGGCCCGTCGAGCGCGGCCGCGGTCGAGGGGCTGGGATCGGTCTGCGTGTAGCTGATGAGCGCAAGCGCAAGGAACACCATCGCCCCGAACAGGATCAGCGCGCCCGCCATCTGCACGGCGCGCGCGATCGAGGCGCGCAGCGCTTCGCGCCAGTCGAGCTGCTCGGTCGTGACGAGTGCCTTGCTTGCCATGATGTGCCTTCCGGGGGCCTTCGCGATTGGGGGTCGGAACGCATCATGAATCCTCGGGGAGTCCCCCGTCAAGGAAAATGGCTTCCCGGCTTCCGGGGCGTCGAGGATTCGGGAGCAGGGCTCAGGACAGCCCGTCGATGGCCGCCCAGCGGGTGACGGCGAGCTCGCGTGCGCGCTCCGCCGTCATCCCGCCCAGCGCGATGACGGGGATAGAGCTGCGCTCCGCAAGCTGGTGAAACAGCGTTGCACCCAGCGCGCGGCCATCGGGATGCGATCGCGTGGGAAAGACCGGGGAGAGGAACAGCGCGTCGGCGCCGATGCGATTGGCAAGGTGGATCTCGCGTGCATCATGTGCCGTGGCGAAGCGCAGCAAGCCGAGGCGCTTGCCGAGCTTTCCGGGTGGGCCGTAAATGCCATCCGCCTCCCATTCCTTGCCCTGATCCGCACCGCCCGAAAGGACCAGCAGATGATTTTTGCTGCGCACAATGCTGCGCAGCATTTCCCATCGCTCGCGGCGTTCTGGGGGCCCAAGATGATAGTGCCGGAAGACGAAGCCCGAGCCTTCGGGCATCGTGAAAAGCGCTTCGGCGAGCACCGCATCATTGCGGGCATCGGACAATAGCCAGAGGCGCGGTAGCATTTCGGGTCGGGGCTGGATCGGCATCGTCCAATCGCTATAGCGTCGCGCGATGGATAGTGCAGCAGCCCTTGGCCAAGTCGAAGAGCGGATCGCCCGCGCGTGCAAGATCGCCAAGCGCGAGCGTGCGGAAGTGAACCTGATCGCGGTCAGCAAGACGCATCCTGTCGAGAAGATCGAGCCGGTGCTGGAGGCGGGGCATCGCGTGTTCGGCGAAAACCGCGTGCAGGAAGCGCAGGCCAAGTGGCCCGATCTGCGCGCGCGCTACGACGAAGTGGAACTGCACCTGATCGGGCAGCTCCAATCGAACAAAGCGGAAGATGCGGCGGCGACCTTCGATGTGATCCATTCGCTCGACCGGTCAAGCCTGCTCAAGGCGCTGGCCAAAGCCTACGACAAGCTGGGCAAGCGCGTGCCGTGCTTCATCCAGGTCGATGTCGGCGAGGAAGAGCAGAAGGGTGGCTGCGCGATCGCCGACCTGCCCGCGCTGATCGGTCAGGCGCGCGAAGCGGACATCCCGCTGCTCGGCCTGATGTGCATCCCCCCGGCGGACAAGGAGCCCGCACCCTTCTTCGCCCTCCTCGACGAGCTGGCGCGGCGGCACGAACCCGAACCGGGCGCCTGGGCTCTCAGCATGGGGATGAGCGCGGACTACGAGACGGCCATCATGCTTGGCGCGACGCATATCCGCGTGGGATCGGCGCTGTTCGGCGAGCGGGGGTGACAGGGTAGGGGCGGCTAACGACCTTGAGTGTTGCCATAGCGACATAGCTAAGCGGTGCCCGAAATGAGGTCGCTCATGAAGAGGCGCCCGACTCAACGTGCATCTATGAAACTGTGAAACCAGTCAGGTGTAGCTTCGTCCCTTACGCCAGGAACAAGATAACAAAGCCGGTCCGCAAAATTTCGATCATCAGCGAACCTTAGGTGCTCGCCTCTCTCGAATTCGGGCAAAATCGATGGGCGCTCCGATCGATAGAAGACCGCTTCTTTCGCATAAACCTGCACAATGCCGTTCAGCTCGTCCGCCTCTTGCTGGTTGACCACCAAGGTGCAGAGGTTCGGATCGACGATATATGCTCCCGGCCTTTGGATCAGGATCGCTAGGCTAGGGGTTAGCGGAATAATGGCACGTGGTCGAAGCATATGCTGCGCCGGTGGCGTGACATTGGTAAAGAACCCATCGCCAAATATTAGTTCGCGCTCGGGAGAGAAAATAGCAACGGCCTTCCCCGATCCACCGAATGCCCTGGTCAGATTTTCTAGGCCATGCCTCATGTTGGCCAACATGACTCGCCTGACACTTCTTTCATGTCCCGGCATACCGTGGTGGACGGAATATGCTCCGGCAATCTGTCGAAATTGAGGACTTCGAACGATCAGAGAGAAGGCACAGACCAGAAATTCGTCAAAGTCTGGCTGTGAGACCGGCGTGGGAACAAACCGCTTGGCGAGCGAAGTCTCAAAAGGAGGTCCGCACCGATGAAGCTCGTTAAGCCACTTTAAGACCCGATGGAAGCTCCCGTCTGCTTGATCAAAGTCCTTCTCGAAAGAGTCGTCCCATACGGAATCATCGCCGGGCACGTTACTCATTCGAATGGTGTGTCCGTCCCTAATTGCTCCGAATCTTTTAGGAAGTGACTTAATTGATGTTCCGTCGGGGCGAAGCCAAGTTACCCCCCCTCCCTCATCGGCCCAGTAGCCCGACAGCGTCTCGGGCCACCAGTGATGTCTCGCAGGTGTGATGCTCATCAGATTTGAGATAGTCCAGTCATTGCCATCGGGCTAGTCGTCCAGATGGATGCGCTTGGATTAGCAAGCAACTCTCGCGCATTTTCCTACTCGCGCTCCCGGTGCTAGCGTCGCTGGCCCGCTCTTTCACATCGTAATCCGCGACGCCTTCAGGCGCTCTTCTTCATAGGCACTGCGACGCAGGGCTTCATCAACTTGCGTTTTACGTAATCGAGCGCTGCGCCGGGCGGTCAGGCAGGCTCCAGCTCGGCCTGCATCTCGTCGCTGGCGGCCTCGACCAATGCGGCGCGCAGCGCCTCCAGCCGTCCCGGATCGGTGATCTTGTCGCCCGTCAGATCGGTGACGTAAAACGTATCCGCCGCGCGCTCGCCGTAATGCGTGATGTGGGCCGAACGGATCATCGCATGCTGTTCGAACAGCGCGCGCGCCAGCCGGTTGAGCAGGGCCGGGCGATCGCGCGCGGCGACCTCGACCACGGTGAAGCGGTGCGATGCGTCGTTGTCGAATGTGACCGAGGGCCGCACCTCGAAAGCGTCCGCGCCCCGCCGCGGAAGTGGGCGCTGGGCGAGCTTGGGAACGAGCTTCGCGCCGCTTTCCAGCGCATCGGCAATGCTGCGCTCGATCCGCTCGAGCTGGTTGTCTTCGCCGAAGGGCCGACCCAGCGGGTCCTGCACCAGGAAGTTGTCGACCGCATAGCCGGTGCGCGTCGTGTGGACTCGTGCGTCGATGATGTTGCCGCCGACGAGGTGGATCGCGCCCGCGATCCGCATGAAAATGCCCGGATGGTCCGCCGCGATCACGGTGACGAGCGTTGCGCCGCGTTCCTCGTCCGCCTCGCAATGGACCGACAGCGCCTCGCCGAGATCGCGCGCGACGGAATATTGCACGATGTTGCGCGCTGCGATGTCGACCGGCTCCGCGATCCAGTAGGGCGCGGTGAACAGATCGCCCTTCTGGTCCATCAGCGCGGCCTTGTCGCCCAATGCGTCGCGCACCTGCGCCTTCTTTGCGGCGACCCGTTCCTTGCGGCCCTTGGTGACATGGCCCAGCCGCAACCGCTCGAAAGAGAGGTCGTATAGTTCACCGAGCAACTGGCCCTTCCAGCTGTTCCAGGTGCCGGGGCCGACTGCGCGGATATCGACCGATGTGAGGATCGCGAGCTGGCGCAACCGCTCGAGCGTCTGGACCTCGGTCACGAAATCCTCGACCGTCTTGGGGTCGGCGAGATCGCGTTTGAACGCGGTGTGGCTCATCAGCAGGTGCTGGCGCACCATCCACGCGACCAGCGCGGTCTCGTAGTCGTTCAGCCCGAACCGGGGGCACAGCCGCTCGGCCACCTCGGCGCCGAGCACCGAGTGGTCGCCGCCGCGCCCCTTGGCGATATCGTGCAGCAACGTGGCGACGAACAGCGCGCGGCGGCTCTTCAGCTGGTGGATCGCACGGGTTGCGCGCGGATGCTCTTCCGACAGCTCGCCCTTTTCGATTGTGTTGAGAAATCCGATCGCGCGGATGGTGTGCTCGTCCACCGTGTAGTGGTGGTACATGTTGAACTGCATCTGCGCGTTGACCCGCCCGAAATCGGGCACGAAGCGGCCGAACACGCCCGCCTCGTTCATCCAGCGCAGGACCATTTCGGGATCGTTGCGACCGGCAAGCAGATCGAGGAACAGCGCATTGGCGCGCGGGTCTTCGCGCACATCGTCGTTGATGAGGCCGCTGTCGCGATCCGCTTGGCGCATGGTGCGCGGATCGATCTCCAGCTGTTCGGACTCGGCGATCTGGAAGATCTCGATCAGCCGCACCGGGTCCTTGCGGAACCAGTCGTCGCTCGGCGCGGAAAGCTTGCCCGCAAAGACCTGATATCCGCGCAGCATCCGTGGGCGTGCGGTGAACCCCGCCAGCAGCCCGCGCCGCGCGCGCTTCTTCGCGAATTGCTCTTCGAGCTGGCCGAGGAATATCCCGGTGAGCGAGCCGACGCGCTTCGCCTGCAGGAAGTAGTACTGCATGAACCGCTCAACCGCGCTCTTGCTCCGCCGGTCGGCGAAGTTCATCCGGCGCGCGAGTTCCTTCTGCAGATCGAAGGTCAGGCGATCCTCGGCGCGGCCCGTGATCTCGTGCAGGTGGCACCGCACCGCGAGGAAAAAGCCCTCCGCGCGGCGGAAGCTGCGATATTCGGCCTTCGTGAACAGGCCCGCGTCGACCAAGTCGGCCGCGTTGCGCGCGCGGTGGATATACTTGCCGATCCAGTAGAGCGCATGCAGGTCGCGCAAGCCCCCCTTGCCCTCTTTCACATTGGGTTCGACGACATAGCGCGTGTCGCCCATCCGCTTGTGCCGCGCATCGCGCTCGCGCAGTTTCTCGGCGACGAACTGGCGTTCGGTGCCTTCCACCACCTCGGCATAGAAGCGGCGCGTGGCAGCATCGTAGAGCGCTTCGTCGCCCCACAGATACCGGCATTCGAGCAACGCGGTCAGGATCGTGCCGTCGGCTTTTGACATGCTGACCACGTCGTCGAGCGTGCGGACCGAATGACCCACCGTCAGGCCAAGGTCCCACAGCAGATACAGGATCGCCTCGACCAGCGCGACCGTGCGCTTGTCCTCCGCGCGCTCGACGATGAAGGCGATATCGACATCGGAATGCGGCGCCATCTCCTCGCGCCCGTAGCCTCCCGCAGCCACGACGGTCATCGCCTTGGCGGTCTCGCCCTCGGGGACGGGTGCCAGCCGCTCCGCTGCGTAATCGTGGATCAGCCGGATCAGCTGATCGAGCAGGAAGCTATGCCCGCCGCAATGCGCGTGGCCTGCCGAGGGATGCTCGGCGAGCCGTCGCGACAGTTCCTCGCGCCCCTGCTCCAGCGCATCGCGCAGCAGCGCCAGCACCGCATCGCGCGAAGCCGCCGCCGCAATCTCTGCGGCAAGCGTGCGCCGGTCGATGATGGCGCGCTGGTCGGAGAGGGGGGGCGCACTCAAGAGGAGGTGTAGACCTTGGTATATTGCTCGCGCATGGTCTTGCGGTCGATCTTCTGCGTGCCGAGACGCGGCAGCGTCTCGCTCGCGCGCCAGATCTTTGCGGGACGCTTGAAGGGCGGGAGCTTGGTCTCGAGGAAGGCGGCGAGCTGCTCCTCGCTCAGGTCCGTGCCCTCTCTCGGCAGATAGACGGCGCCCACGATCTCTCCGTAGCGATCGTCGGGCAGGCCGAAGACCGTGCATTCGGTTACATCGTCATGCGCGTAGATCGCTTCCTCGACTTCGAGGCAGCTGATGTTCTCGCCCCCGCGAATGATGATGTCCTTCTTGCGGTCGACGATGAACAGATAGCCGTCCTCGTCCAGCCGACCCAGGTCGCCGGTGCGGAAATAGAGATCGTCGGTAAAGGCTTCGCGCGTGGCCTCGCGATTGTCCCAATAGCCGAGGAAATTGGCGGCGGTGCGAATGCACACCTCGCCCACTTCGCCGGTCGGCAGCTTGTTGCCCGCCTCGTCGAGGATCGCGAGGTCGACGATCGGTCGGCTGGCCTTGCCCGTGCTGGTGGGCTTGGCGAGGTAATTCTCGTTGAAGTTGCCGCAGCCGATCGCGTTGGTTTCGGTCAGGCCGTAGCCGAGCAGCGGGAAGCCTCCGGGAAAGGCATCCTTGATCGCAGTGACGTGATCGGCCGGACGCGGCGCGCCGCCGGCGGCGAAGGAGGTGCAGGACGAGGTGTCGTATTTGTCGCGGTCGGGATGGGTCGCCATCTCGTAGCTCATGAGCGGCACGCCGGTGAAATAGGTCACCTTCTCGGCCTCGGTCAGGCGCAAAGCTTCGCCTGCATCCCACTTCTTCATCAGCACCAGCTTGCGCCCCAGCGCGAAGCTCTGCAGGAACACAGGCACTTCGCCCGTCACGTGGAACAGCGGCACGGCGACCAGCGCGCAGGGCTGCAGGCTCGGCGCTTCCCCTTTTCCCGAGAGATAGGTGAGCGCCATCAGGCTCTGCATCACGTAGCTCATCGTGCCGTGAATCACGCCGCGATGGTCCGAATAGGCACCCTTCGACCGGCCGGTCGAGCCCGAGGTGTAGAGCAGCGTCGCATAATCGTCCGGCCCCAAAGTTGGTAGCGCTACCGTATCGGGATCGCCCCATACCGACGCGAGGCCTTCCGCTGGCGCGCAATCGTGCTTCAGCGAAACGATCCGCGCGCCGTGGTCGGTGCCCTCCAGCCGCTCGCCACGCTTGCGGTCCGCCAGCACGATCCGGCAGCCGACCATGCGGATCGCGTCCGCCATTTCCTCACCGGTCGAAAAACCGTTGACCAGCGCGGCGCAGCCGCCCGCCATGGTGATGCCCATATAGGCGATGATCCAGTTGACCGAGTTGCGCGCCGCGATGCCGATCCGGTCGCCCTTGATGAGCTTGTGGTTGGCAAGCAGCCCTGCCGCGACATGGCGCGCCGCATCGTAAGCCTCTCCGAAGGTCAGTCGGCAGCCGGCGTCGACGACGAATTCGACGTCCTTATGCTGGGTGCAATAATGCGCGAAATAGTCCGCGAGGCTCGGCGGGGCGTTCTTGAAAACGGGCATGGTCACGCCGTTGCGGGTAAACGGCACAGTTTCGGCCGGACCGCCGGGTGCGACGAGCTGGTCCATGATCGTGTCCAAGGTAGTGTCGAGCTGCGTGGGCATGCGTTTCCTCTCTCGTCGTGCACCGCATGATTAGGATCAAACTGCGCGTGCATTGTCTCTTTTTTCGTGGCCCCGCCTGTGCCAATGCACGCCGCACTGGCGCAAGCGGGGGCCGTTCAGCCGTTATCTCTAAGGGGTCGATGGAATGCTGTCACTACTGGCGCAAGCCGCGAGCGAGCCGATCTACTGGTCGGACCTGGGCCTGACCCCCGGGATCGACCTGGGGTTTTTCACTCTGCGCTGGTACTCCCTGGCCTATATCTTCGGGATCATCCTTGCCTACTGGCATCTGCTGCGGATGATCAAGGCGCCCGGCGCGCCGATGAACCGCCAGCATGTCGAGGATCTGCTGTTCTACTGCACGCTCGGCGTGCTGCTGGGCGGCCGACTGGGCTATGCGCTGTTCTACAAGCCCGAGCTGTTCGTCGATTTCAGCCACGAAGGGTGGATGCCCTGGGGCCTGCCGCGCTTGTGGGATGGCGGAATGTCGTTTCACGGCGGCGTGATCGGCGTGGTTCTGGCGCTGTTATGGGTCAGCTATCGCAGCAATCTCAACTGGTTGCGCGTGGCGGACTACATTGCGGTCAACGTGCCGTTCGGCATGTTCTTCGGCCGACTGGCCAACTTCGTCAACGGAGAGCTGTGGGGCCGCCCCGCCGATGTGCCGTGGGCGATGGTGTTCCCGAACGCCGGAGACATCGCCCGCCATCCCTCGCAGCTTTACCAGGCCGGGCTCGAAGGACTGGCGATGATGATCATCATGCTGTCGCTGTTCTGGCTGACCAAGGCCCGCTGGAAGCCGGGCGTGCTGGTCGGTGTGTTCACCATCGGCATTGCGAGCGCGCGCTTCATCAACGAATTCTTCCGCCAGCCCGACGCGCAGCTGACCGAATTTGCCGCCCGCACCGGGCTGTCGATGGGGCAATGGCTGAGCATTCCGATGATTCTCGTCGGGATCGCGGTGGTGGTTTACGCGCTGCAGAACAAGGCGGACCGGGCAGGCAGCGCCGCCGCCAGCGAACCCGGAGCGCAATCCTGAGCGAACGGGCGCAGCCCGCCAGCCTGGCCGAGCGGTTTCGGCGGCTGATCGCGAGCCACGGGCCGCTACCTGTCGCGCGCTTCATGGGCGAGAGCAACGCGCATTATTATGCCAGCCGCGATCCGCTGGGGGCCGGCGGGGATTTCACCACTGCGCCCGAGATCAGTCAGATGTTCGGTGAGCTGGCGGGCCTGTGGCTGGCAGATATGTGGAGCCGCGCGGGCTCGCCGCCCGATCCGCTCTATTGCGAGCTGGGGCCGGGGCGCGGAACGCTGGCGAAAGACGCGCTGCGCAGCATGGCGCGCTTCGGGTTGCAGCCGCAGGTCCACCTTGTCGAAGGCTCGCCGCCGCTGCGGACGCTGCAGACCGAGGCCGTGCCCGATGCGCAGTTCCATGACGATCTGACCGGAGTGCCCGAAGATCGCCCCCTGCTGCTCGTCGCCAACGAGTTCTTCGATGCGCTGCCGGTGCGCCAGCTGGTGCGGATGGAGGGCGGCTGGCGCGAGCGGATGGTAGGACTGGGCGACGACGGGAGCTTCGTGTTCGTCGCGGGTGATCAGCCGATGGATAGCGCGGTGCCCGAAGATCTGCGCGACAGCGAGCCGGGCACCATTATCGAAACCTGTCCCGGAGCAAGCGCGGTGATGGGCGAGATTGCGCGGCGGCTGGCCACGCAGGGCGGGGTCGCGCTGATTATCGATTATGGTCATCTTGCTCCGCGCATCGGCTCCACCTTGCAGGCGGTCGCGCGGCACCGGAAGGTCGATCCGCTCGTGGATCCGGGCACGGCGGACCTGACCGCGCATGTCGATTTCGCAGCGCTGGCCGATGCCGCGCGCGTCGATGGCGCGAGGCTGCTCGGCAGCGCCACGCAGGGCGCATGGCTGAGCGCGCTGGGGATCGACGCACGGGCTGCCACGCTTTCCAAGGCAGCGCCCGAACGGGCGGCGGACATCGAGGAGGCGCGATCCCGGCTTGTCTCGCCCGAGCAGATGGGCGATCTGTTCAAGGTCATTGCCCTCGCGCATGGCGACTGGCCGGATGGTGCAGCCCTGCGGGTGTGAGATTTACTTGAAACCGTTTCATCGTTGTTGACGTATCTTCCATATGAAAAAACGCATCTTCGCCTCGCTTGCAGCTGTTGCCGCCATGGCCGCGCTCGCTTCTCCCGCCCTTGCTGCCGACCCGATTTCCGGGCGATGGGTGACGCAGGACAAGGATGCCGTGATCACGATCGGCAATTGCGGATCGTCGGTCTGTGGCAAGATTTCGAAATTCCTCGAAACTCCGCCGCAGGGTGCCGACCAGCGCGACGTCAACAACCCGAAGAAGAGCCTGCGCAGCCGCAAGCTGATGGGTCTGCCCGTGCTCACCAACCTGCGTCAGGACGGCGAGGTGTGGCGTGGCGACATCTACGATCCCAAATCGGGCAAGACCTACGAGTCGATCGTTGAACGCACCTCGGCAAACAGGCTGAGCGTCAAGGGCTGTGCCCGGGTCATCGTCAAGGTCTGTCAGGAGCAGACCTGGACGCGGTGATGCGCTAGCGCGCCTCAGCGCTACTCCAGACCAATGGCTTGCGAGAGCGCCCGCGCGGCCTCACGCGGGGTCTTTTTCTCGCCATCGGTCCGGTCGACCGAGAGGTTCGCCTCGCGCATCGCATCGACATTGATGGCGCCCAGCAGCGGCTCGAGCGCGGCGATCAGCCGTTCGTCATCGGCGCGTTCGGGTGAGAGGATGATGAGCGTGTCGTAGCTCGGCAGCGCCTCGCGCGGGTCGTCGAGGATGACCAGATTGTCCGCCGCGATACGCCCGTCGGAGGTGTAGGCACTGATGACGTCGGCGTCGCCGGACTTGAGCGCATTGTACATGAAGGTGGGCGAGAAATTGCGCTCATTGGCGAAATTCAGCCCGTAGGCATCGCGCACCGCGAACCATTCGGGTCGCTCGAACCATTCGGGATCGCCGCCCGCGACCAGTCGGGGCGCAGCGCGGACAAGATCTTCGATACTGCGAATGCCCAGCTCCCGCGCCCGGTCTTCGCGCATGGCGAGCGCGTAGGCATTTTCGAACCCCAGCTTGCCGAGCACGCGCGTGCCCTGCACATCGCGTTCCCACTCGACGATGGCGTCGTACATCGCATCGCGACCGGGGTTGTCGGTGCGCTTCATCTGGTTGGCCCAGATGGTGCCGGTATAGTCGAAATAGAGGTCGATCGAGCCATTGGCGACGGCCTGTGCCACGACTGCCGAGCCCAGCCCCTCGCGATATTCGACGTTGTAGCCTGCGTCCTCCAGCTGTTCGCCGACCAGACGGCCAAGGATCAGTTGTTCCGAAAACTGCTTGGTCCCGATCACGATCGTGTCGCGCCCGTTGTCGCGGCTCCAGTCTGCCTGGCTGGCGAAAGCCGCTGCAACACCCACCGCCACCGCGATGGCGCCGCCCAGCCACAGCCGCCGGTCGCGCCGCCTGAAGCCCGCCTCGATCGTGCCGAGCAGCGCATCGGCGACGATCGCGAGCCCCGCGCTGGCGATGCAGCCGGCCAGCACCAGCGACCAGTTCTGCGTCTGCAAGCCAGCGAAGATCGGATCGCCGAGGCTCGGCTGGCCGATGGTGGTCGAAAGCGTCGCCGCGCCGATGGTCCAGACCGCCGCCGTGCGGATGCCCGCCATAATGTAAGGCGCAGCGAGTGGCGCTTCGACCAGCCGCAAACGCTGCCAGAAGCTCATTCCCACGCCATCCGCCGCCTCGATCACGCCGGGGTCGAGATTGGTCTGCGCGGTCACCGCGTTGCGCAGGATCGGCAGCAGCGCATAGAGCGCCAGCGCCAGCAACGCGGGCAGGAAGCCGAGCGTCGGCAGACCTTCGCCGAAGACGGCGCGAAGGCTCAGCAGGATCGGAAAGAACAGCGCCAGCAGCGCGAGCGCGGGAATCGTCTGGACGAGGCTGGCAAAGCCCAGCGCGGCGCGCGCCACGGCCTGGCTGCGGCTCGCCCAAACCGCCAGCGGCAGCGCGACCGCGATGCCAAGCCCGATCGCGCACGCGGCGAGGATGACATGCTGCGCCAGAACATCGCCCAGCCCCAGCAACGCGGCCCACACACCGCTCATGCCTCGAGCGCCTTCAACCGCTCGGCCTGATGGCGCGGGATGGCCACCAGTGCCTGTGCGATTTCGCCGCCTTTGCCGCTGGCCAGCGCCTGTGGCGTTTCATCGGCGACGATCGACCCTGCATCCATCACCAGCACGCGATCCGCGAGGATCAGTGCCTCCGCCATATCGTGGGTGACCATGATCGTCGTAAGGTCGAGCCGTTCGTGCAGGTCGCGCACCCGCTCGCCCAGCGCGTCGCGGGTCACGGGATCGAGCGCGCCGAAAGGCTCGTCCATGAGCAACAGCGCCGGATTGCCCGCCAGCGCCCGGGCGACGCCCACGCGCTGCTGCTGTCCACCCGACAGCGCATCGGGCAGGCGGGCGGCCATCGAAGGGTCGAGATCGACTAGCGTCAGAAGTTCCCCGATGCGATCCTCGCTCAGCCGCTCGCCGACCAGCCGGGGGCCGATGGCGATGTTCTCGGCAACGCTCAGGTGCGGGAACAGGCCGATCCGCTGGAAGACATAGCCCATGGTGCGGCGCATCGCAGTGGCATCGCGACTGGTGACATCCTCGCCATCCAGCAGCACCCGGCCAGAGGTCGGCTCGACCAGCCGGTTAATCGTCTTGAGCAGCGTCGACTTGCCCGATCCCGAAGCGCCGACCAGTGCGACGAAGCTGCCCGCCGCGACCTCCAGGTCGATCCCGGCGAGCGCCTCGGTATTGTCATAGCGCTTGGTGACGCCTTCGAAACGAAGCGATGCTGCCATGCGCCGGGACGCTAGCCCGCCAGCACGGGAAGCGAAAGGTCGAGCGTCACGACCAGCCCGTCGTCGGTCCATTCGCGATCGATCTTGCCCTGCAACTGCCCCTCGACGCTCATCCTCAGCAGCCGCGAGCCGAAGCCCTCGCTCGCCTTGCCCTCCTGCTCGACACCGGGTTCGTGCCACTGGATCCGCAGCGTCGTCGGATCGGGCAGCGAAACCGAGACCGCCACCCCGTCCTCCTCGCGTGACAACACGCCATATTTGGCGGAATTGGTCGCCAATTCGTGGAATACCAGCGCCAGCGGCGTGGCGGCACGCGCATGGATTGCGGGATTCTCGCCCGACACCGAAACGCGTGGGCCATCGCCATCCGAATAGGGCGCGAAGATCTGTTCGAGCAGCCCGTGGAGCGTCCGCACGTCGCTCATCCCGGTCGGCGCGACGAACTCGTGCGCCCGACCCAGCGCCGCGATCTTGTCCGTCATCTCGGCCGCGAAGTAGCGCAATTGCGGATCGCGCCGGGCAGACAGGGTGATCAGGCTGGCGACGACCGCGAAGATGTTCTTGATCCGGTGCGACAGCTCGCGCGCCAGCAGGTCGCGGCTTTCGGAGAGGCGGTGTACGTCGTCGATATCGATGATCGTCCCGAACCAGCGCCAGTCGCCATCGGGCAGTTCGATCGGCACCGCGCGGCTGAGAGCCCAGCGATACGATCCATCGGCGAGGCGCAGGCGCCATTCGTGGCTGAACACGCGCTTCTTGCTGGTCGCATCCACGAACTGGGCAAGCGATTCGCCGAATTCGTCGGGGTGGATATGCGCGCTCCATTCCTCGACATTGCGGGGTGGTTCGGTGCCGGTCACCTCGGTCCATCGGGCGTTGTAGAAATCGAAATTGAGGTCCCGGTCCGCCGACCAGGCGATGCCGGGGACCGAATCGAGCACCAGCTCGAGCATCCGCGCACGCTCTTTGGCCTGCTTGCGCGAACGCAAGGCCTCGCGCTCGTTGACGAACCGGCGCAGCGCCGAACGCGCAAGGATTGTCAGACCTTCCGCCTGCAGCGTGGTGAGTCCGTCCGGACGCGGCTCGGTATCGATGACGCACAAAGCGCCCAGCTCGGTGCCGTCCTCGGTCACCATCGGAGCGCCGGCATAGAAGCGGACATGCTCTTCCCCGGTGACCAGGGCATTGTCGGCGAAGCGGGGGTCCTTCGTGGCATCGGGCACGATGAACAGTTCGTCGCCCTGCATCGCATGCGCGCAGAAACTGACCGACCGCGGGGTCTCGCGACTATCCAGCCCGTGCCGCGCGAGAAACCGCTGACGCTCCCGCTCGACGATGGTCACGCTCGCGCTCGGCGTCTCGCACAATCGGGCCGCGAAATCGGCGATCGCGCGCAGTTCGGGATCGTCTTCGAGCGCGTCGATCCCGTATTCGGCCAGCTTGCGAAGCCGTCCGTCCAGGCCGTGACCCGTGGCATCCGGAGCGCTTTCGTCCGTGCCCAACTGATCGAATGTCGATTCCATCCGCCCCTCTACTTCGCGCGAAGATATAGGCGGTCCAGCGAGACGCGCTACAAAAGCTTTGCTTTTGATGATTATTGTTAAGATATCCGGCGGCTCTCGCACACCTGCCTGCGCCCGCATCGGCCCGCCTGTTTGCCATGCCGGGCGCGCCTGTTATGCGCGTGCGCAAAGAGAAGGATGTCCTGAAAATGCGCGCAACCCCCGACTTCGATTTCCAGCTTGGCGAAAGCGCGGAGATGATCCGTGAGAGCATTGGCCGCTTCGCCGACGAACAGATCGCTCCGCTGGCCGAGAAGATCGACCGTGAGGACTGGTTTCCGCGCGATGCGTTGTGGCGCCAGATGGGCGAGCTTGGCTTGCATGGGATCACCGTGGACGAGGCCGATGGCGGGCTCGGCCTCGGCTATCTCGAACATGTCATCGCGGTCGAGGAGGTCAGCCGGGCGAGCGCCTCTCTCGGGCTCAGCTACGGCGCGCATTCCAACCTGTGCGTCAACCAGATCCGCCGCTGGGGAACCGAGGAACAAAAGGCCAAGTATCTGCCGCGGCTGATCTCCGGCGAGCATGTCGGATCGCTGGCCATGAGCGAGGCGAGCGCCGGGTCCGACGTCGTTTCGATGAAGTTGAAGGCGGAGGCCGTCGATGGCGGCTACCGCCTGAACGGGACCAAGTTCTGGATCACCAACGCGCCTTATGCCGACACATTGGTGGTCTACGCCAAGACCGATAGCGAGGCCGGATCGCGCGGGATTACCGCTTTCCTGATCGAGAAGGGCGACGAAGGCTTTTCCATCGGCCAGAAGATCGAGAAGGTCGGCATGCGCGGCTCGCCGACGAGCGAGCTGGTGTTCGACGACTGCTTCGTGCCCGAAACCCGCGTGATGGGCCCGGTCGGCGGCGGCGTCGGCGTGCTGATGAGCGGGCTGGATTACGAGCGGGTGGTGCTCGCGGGGCTTCAGCTGGGCATCATGCAGGCCTGCCTCGACACCGTGATCCCCTATCTTCGCGAGCGCACGCAGTTCGGCAAGCCGATCGGGTCTTTCCAGCTGATGCAGGCCAAGGTGGCGGACATGTATGTCGCGCTGCAATCGGCGCGCGCCTACACCTACGCGGTCGCCAAGAGCTGCGATGCGAACAAGACGACCCGTTTCGACGCGGCGGGCGCGATCCTGCTCGCGAGCGAGAATGCCTTCCGCGTGGCAGCGGAAAGCGTGCAGGCGCTGGGCGGAGCGGGCTATACGCTCGACTGGCCGGTGGAACGCTATATGCGCGATGCCAAGCTGCTCGACATTGGCGCGGGCACCAACGAAATCCGCCGCATGCTGATCGGGCGCGAACTGATCGGGGCGGCGGGGTAAAGGAAATGACGATGCTCGGGAAAATCGCTTTCATGCTCGGCCTGGCTGCGGCCCTGGCCATGCCTGCCGCCGCGCAGGAGACAGCGCGGCTCACCATCGAATCCGTCCATAGCCCCGCGATCGAGGGAAACCTTGAAAACAATACGGCGGAGCGAGAGGTCTACGTCATCACGCCCCCGGGCTATGACGAGGAGCCCGATGCGCAGTACCCGGTGGTCTATTTCCTGCACGGCTATTGGGGTTCGCCCGAACGCTACGCCGAACATCACATCGATTTCACCGGCGCGGTTGATGAAGCCGCTGCGGCAGGGCATCCGATGATCCTGGTCGTCCCCAATGGCGATTCCAAGTGGAAAGGCGCCTTCTATTCCTCCGGTCCGACCGTGGGCGATTACGAAGGCTTCATCGCGCATGATCTGGTTTCCTGGATCGACGCCAACTACCGCACGATTGCCGATCCGCAGAGCCGCGGCCTTTCCGGCCATTCGATGGGCGGCTATGGCACGGCGCGCGTCGCGATGAAGAACCCCGGCATCTTCTCCAGCATCTATATGATGAGCGCGTGCTGCCTCGACCCGCAGGTCATGACGCCGCAGATGGCGCAGCAGATCGAACGGATGAGCCAGGAGGAGGTGGAAAATGCGGAATTCTTCCAGCTCGCCGCGATCTCCACGCTCGTCGCCTGGTCGCCGGACCCGTCGGACGAAGGCTTCCTCAAGGCGGATACCGGCCTGCGCGAAGACGGCACGATCGACCCGCTGGTCAATCAGCGCGTCGCCGCCAATGCGCCGGTGGTGATCCTGCCGCAATATCTGCGTTCGCTCACCTCGCTCGATGGCTTTGCGATGGATATTGGCGACAAGGATTTCCTTCTCGAAGGCAACCGCATCTGGCGCGAAGAGCTCGACCGGTTCGGGGTGGACTACGAGTTCGAACTCTATGATGGCGATCACACCAACCGGGTGGGCGAACGCTTTTCCGGGCATGTGTTGCCCTTTTTCGCCGAACACCTCGAAGGGCCATCCGAATGAGCGCCGATGAAGACTATGTCTACGACGAGGAAAGCGGCGAATGGATGCCCGCTCCCGAACTGGCCGCCAAGCAGGCTGCTGCCCGCAAGGTGGAGGTGCGCGACGCGGTGGGCAATGTCCTCGAGGATGGCGACCAGGTGACGCTGATCAAGGATCTCGAGGTCAAGGGCGCGGGCAAGACCCTGAAGCAGGGCACGCTGATCAAGTCGATCCGCCTGACCGGCGACGCGCAGGAGATCGACTGCAAGTACCCTGGCATCAAGGGCCTCGTCCTGCGCGCCGAGTTCGTGAAGAAGCGTTGATCAGCGACATGGCGGATGGCCACGATTTGATCGCAATGGGGGGTTAGCACAGGGGCGGGGCCGATCTCGGCCGCAATCGGGGGAGGCAAGATTGGCCGATCAACTCGGCGGGAAACCGCATCCGCAAAGCCAGGTGCCGGACCTGTCGAATGTCGACCTCGACACCTTGCCCGTTACGCCGGACGATCCGCTGCGCGCCTATTACCAGCCGATGCAGATCGGCGCGTGGGCCCTGCAGGTACTGCCGACGGTGGTATGCGAGGGCTATTGGACCGGGCTGCAGGTGGTCAATGGCCTCATCCTGCTCAGGCGCCGTAGCAACGTGTGGATGTCGATCACGCCGATGGAGACCGAGAGTCAGTTGATCGGGGTCGGTTTCGCGCGCGGGCATGTCGCCATCTACGGCCTCGGCATGGGCTGGGTCGCCGCGATGACCGCGCTCAAGCCCGAGGTCGATCGGGTGACCGTGATCGAAATGGACGACGAGGTGCTCGAAATGCACCGGCAGCTCGATCTGTTCTCCAAGTTGCCCGATGGTGCGGGCGAGAAGGTGCATATCGTCGAGGCCGACGCGCTCGAGTGGAAGCCCGACCGCCATGTCGACCTGCTGATGCCCGACATCTGGCTCGACATGATCAGCTGGGGCCGCGCCGAGGAGGTTCACGATATGCAGGCCAACGCGAAGGCGGACATGGTCTATTTCTGGGGGCAGGAACTGGAGCTGGCGCGCCACGCGGTCAAGGCGGGCCGCGATCTCGACGATGCCGGCCTGGCCCTGACCGCGAAAGAATTCGATCTCCCGCTGGTCGGTCTCGATACGCCCGACTATGCCGCCCGCACGCGCATTGCGACCAAGCAATGGATGAAGGGCCGCTGGCTGGAGGGAACCGATGTCCCCGCCGATCTGCGCAGCACGGCCGACGAAGAGATGGACGCCTGAGCAGGGTGCACACCTCCCGCCGGATGCACGGCCAGCGTGGGATCAGTCCTCGCGCGGAGGAAGTGTCGGCGGTGGTTCCACACTGGGCATGAACCGCGCGCGAATCTCTTCGATGGTGAGGGGCTGCGCGGGCAATTCAAAGCGCTCTGCCGGAATGGGATCGAGAGACACATCGGTCAGTTCGATGGACATCATACGCAGGGGTGCCCCCTTGCGCATCACAGCAACCATCTCGTCGTTCATCATCCGGAGCACAGTACCCATCGCGCCCCACCCGTTCATCGAATCGGCCATTGCCTCATTCGAATTGGCCAGTGCCTGCCCGAGCGGGGCCAGCTGCGGATCGTCGCTGATAACCAGCAAGGCGTATTGCGGTTCGGGATTGTCATCGTTCACGATGCCGTAGCCCGTTCCGACACGGCTCCCGACGGTTTCTTCGTCCATCGGCGCAAAGGTCTCGGTCGGTTTTTCCCAAGCCTCGAGGCGGTCGGCGAAGAAATCTTCCGCGAACTCTTTCTGAATGGCCATCAAGTCGGCCAGTCGGATGACCGAGGGGCCTTCTTCGCTAGTCGCTACCTGGTAAAACTCGCCGTCGCTAACCAGGAAATATGCGCCAAGCCGCGCCATCTGTGTGCGGACATTGCCGTGCTCGTCTGCCTCGATGGTCATTTCCATCTTCATGACCGCGTCTTCATCGACGGTCTCGTAGCGTCCGGCGATGTCGGCGTAGACGGGCACCGGGATTGCTGCCGTCAGCAGCAGCCCCGCGCCGATGGCTCGCACGATCCTCATTCCGATCACTCCTCCTAACTTGGCGCGAGGATGCAGTGGCGTTAGGGCGCGCACAAGGAGTTTTCATGACCGCACCCGTACTCACCTCGACGCTCGACCGCGACGCGCCCGATGCCAAGGCACGCTTCGATCATAACAAGGCGCTGGCCGAAGAGCTGCGCGAGAAGGTCGCCGAAGCCGCGCTTGGTGGCTCCGAGAAGCATCGCGAGCGGCATGTCTCACGCGGCAAGCTGCTGCCTCGCGAAAGGGTCGAGCGGTTGCTCGATCCCGGCTCGCCCTTCCTCGAGATCGGGCAGCTTGCCGCCAACGGGATGTACGAAGGCGACGTCAACGGCGCCTCGATGATCTGCGGCGTCGGGCGCGTCAGCGGGCGGCAGGTAATGATCGTGTGCAACGATCCGACCGTGAAGGGTGGCTCCTACTACCCGATGACGGTCAAGAAGCACCTGCGCGCGCAGGAAATCGCGCAGGAAAACCGCCTGCCGTGCATCTATCTGGTCGACAGCGGCGGGGCGAACCTGCCGTATCAGGCCGAGGTCTTCCCGGACAAGGAGCACTTCGGGCGCATCTTCTTCAACCAGGCGCAGATGAGCAGCCTCGGTATCCCGCAGATCGCCTGCGTCATGGGCAGCTGCACCGCGGGCGGGGCCTATGTCCCCGCGATGAGCGACGAGAGCGTGATCGTGCGCAACCAGGGCACGATCTTCCTCGCCGGGCCGCCGCTGGTGAAGGCCGCGACGGGCGAGGAAATCAGCGCCGAGGATCTGGGCGGCGGCGACCTCCACGCCAAGAAATCGGGCGTGGTCGACCATCTGGCAGAGAACGACGAGCACGCGCTGACCATCGTGCGCGATATCGTCAGCCATCTGGGTGCGAACACCGATGCGGCGACCAATATCGACCTTCAGGAGCCGGTGCCGCCGAAGTTCGACGCCGAAGACCTCTACGCGCTGATCCCCGAGGATGTGCGCGCGCCCTACGACGTGCACGAGGTGATCGCGCGGCTGGTCGACGGCAGTGAATTTCACGAGTTCAAGAAGGACTACGGCTCCACGCTGGTATGCGGCTTCGCGCATATCTGGGGCATGCCGGTGGCGGTGCTCGCCAATAACGGCGTGCTGTTCTCCGAAAGCGCGGTCAAAGGCGCGCACTTCATCGAGCTGGCATGCCAGCGGCGCATCCCGCTGCTGTTCCTGCAGAACATCTCCGGCTTCATGGTCGGCGGGAAGTACGAGGCGGAAGGCATCGCCAAGCATGGCGCGAAGCTGGTGACTGCGGTCGCCACCGCGAACGTGCCCAAGGTCACGATCCTGATCGGCGGCAGCTTCGGCGCGGGCAATTACGGCATGGCGGGTCGCGCCTATTCCCCGCGCTTCCTGTTCAGCTGGCCCAACAGCCGCATCTCGGTGATGGGCGGTGAACAGGCGGCCAGCGTGCTCGCCACGGTCCATCGCGATGCGGATAGCTGGACAGAGGAGCAGGCCGAGGAATTCAAGGCGCCTATTCGCCAGAAATACGAGGACGAGGGCAATCCCTACTACGCCACCGCGCGGATGTGGGACGATGGCGTGATCGACCCGGTGCAGACCCGCGACGTGCTGGGCCTCGCCTTCGCCGCCTGTCTCGAAGCGCCGATTCCGGATCGCCCGCGCTTCGGTGTGTTCCGGATGTAGCGGCGTGGAGGCGGACCTGCAGCGGGCGCGACGCTAGCGCATGAAGCGCGCGTCGGAGAATCCGCCGGGTCCGGATGTGCCGCCGGGCCTCGCGTACCTTTTCGCGGCACGCCCGCCGACCTGGGCCTGCGATCCTCCGCAAAGGTGCCGTCCGTCGATAGGGGAGCGCCCCCGGTCATGGGTTCGCTTGACGCGTCCTTCGCGCCGATGTGCATTCGGGCTTCGCAATCGGGGGGAAGCAATGGCGTTAACAATACTCAGGCAGATCGGGCTGGCGCTGATCGTGGTCGTCGTGTGCAATCTTCTGCATGAGGCGGGTCACCTCGTGGCGGCCAAGGCGCTGGGCTACGACGCGGTGGCACGCATCAACAGCGTGTCGATCATCGGCGGGGCCGCAAGCTGGCGCGACGCCGCGTTGGTCGATGCTGCGGGGCCGCTGGTAACCCTGCTGCTGGCGATCATCGGAGTGATGCTCAGCAAGCGCGGCAGCACGCTTGGGCCCACCATCGTCTTCGCTGCGCTGATGATGCGCATTCTGGCGACCGCAGTGAGCGTGCAGGCTCCGAACGACGAAGCGCGGATCAGCGAGGCATTGGGGCTGGGAATATGGATACTGCCCGCCCTCGTCGTCGGCCTGCTGGCGATCCTCATGCTTGTCGGTGCCCGCCGGTCCGGCATCGGCTGGAGATGGCTGGCGGGCGCGTGGATCGGCGCGTCGCTGGGCTTTACGGCGGTCGTCTTCGGCGAAGGTTACCTGCCCGCGATAACCCTCTGATCGCTATTCGACCGCGGTGATCCGGTCTGCGGCGGGCAGTGTCGTGACGTCCTGCTGCGCAAGGTAGGCCTCGATCGCGTCGAGATCGACCGGGCCGGTGACCACGTCGATGCCGTCCTCGAACACGGTAAAGCTGTCGCCGCCCGCGGCGAGGAAGCTGTTCATCGTCACGCGGTAGTCGGCCTGCGGATCGATCGGCTTGCCGTCGAGCGTTGCGTAAACGACGCGCGATCCGATTGGGCGGCTCAGGTCGTAGGTCAGCTCGAAGCCCTGCGAAGCGCTGAAAGTCTGGACGAAGCCTTCGTCGTCGAACTGCTGTTCGAGCAGGGCGAGCAGCTGCGTGCCGGTGAAGGTCTTGGTCACCAGCGTGTTGCCGAAAGGCTGGACCGAATAGATGTTGCCGAAGGTGATCGTGCCGTCCCCGGCGGGCTCCAGCCCCGCGCCGCGAATGCCCGAATTGTTCATGAAGGCGATCTGCGCGCCTTCCTTGCGGGTTGCGAACAATTGCGCGTCGGCGATGAAATTGCCGAGCTGGGTTTCCTCGGTCGCCGGGCCGGGGGCCGAACCATTGCCCTCGACGCGGCCCACGGGGCGCTGCTCCGCCGCGCGGGCCGCATCGGCATAGCGTGCGACATAGGCGGCAACGCCTGCATTGGGAGAAAGCGTGGCGAAGGCGGGGTTGGCGTCCTGCGGCGCGGCGCTTTGCACCACCACATTGTCCGCGGTGACGCGCACCACGTCGTGCGTGGAGGGATCAAACTCCATCTCGATGTCGGTCAGGAAAGACCCGCCATAGCCCGCGCTGGTCACGAGGAAGGTCCGCGAAGGATCGATTCGGGCGAAGTCGCAGACATAGGCGGCATGGGTATGGCCGGAGAGGACGAGGTCCACCCTGGGATCGACCTGCCGGAGGATGTCGATCAGCGGGCCCGAGACCCCGCCGCAACTTTTGTCGTTATAGCCGACCTCGGTATAGAGCCCCTGGTGGATCGCGATCACGATCGCGTCCACGCCCTGGTCTTCCAGCACCGGCACCAGCGCGTTGATCGCCGCCGCTTCCTCACCGAAGGTCAGGCCGTCGACCCCGCTCGGCGTGACGAGCGTGGGCGTTTCCTTCAGCGTCAGGCCGATTACCCCGATCCTGATCTCGCCCGCAGGGGTCTCGAAGGATTTGATGCCGTAGCCGGGAAACAGCGTGCCGCCGTCGGCCGTGCGCACATTGGCGGCGAGGAAGCCGAACCGGGCGCCGGCGAAATCGGCCTCGACCGCGCAAGGTTCGCGCAGCGTCAGCTTCTCGCACCCGCCGTTCTGCACGCGCATGAGTTCGCGCCAGCCGCGGTCGAACTCGTGATTGCCCACCGCGTTGAAATCGAGCCCGATTCGGTTCATCGCGCCGATGCTCGGCTCGTCGAGGAACAGCGAGGACACCAGCGGGCTGGCCCCGATAAGGTCGCCCGCGGCGATGACCATGGTGTTCGCGCGCTTTGCGCGCAGCGCGTCGACCGCCGCGGCGAGGTAGGCCGCGCCGCCCGCCTTCACCTCGACGCCGTCCGCGATTCTCACCGGGCGCGAAATCGGCTGGAGATTGCCGTGAAAATCGTTGAGGCCGACGATGCCGATGGTCACAGGCTCGGGTGCCGGGGGCTCGGGGATGGTGGTGCAGGCGCCGAGCGTGAGGGCGAGGAGGGCGGCGAAGAAGGTCTTTGCGGTCATGCCCGCTGCGATGCGCGCGCCGCGTTGCAACTTCAAGAAGGCTTTTGCCGGGACGCGACCTACAGCGCCTGCCCGCAGGCATGGCCGCTCGCCCAGGCCCACTGGAAGTTGTAGCCGCCCAGCCAGCCGGTCACGTCGACCGCTTCGCCGATGGCGAACAGGCCGGGCACCTTCTTCGCTTCCATCGTCTGCGAGGAGAGTTCGGCGGTCGAAATGCCGCCCGCGGTCACTTCCGCCTTCACGAAGCCTTCGGTGCCGTTGGGGTGGAACTGCCAGCCGCGCAACGCTTCCTCCGCCTGCCGCAGCGCCTTGTCGGAGAGCGACTGGAGCGGGCCGGACAGGCCGAGCCTTCCGGCGAGGGTATCGGCCAGCCGCTCGGGCAGATGCTCGCGCAGCACGCTCGCGAACTGCGCCTGCGGCGTGCCTGCCTTGCGCTCGATCAGCCAGCCGGGGGCCGCATCGGGCAGGAAATCGATCCGCAACACCTCGCCATGGCGCCAGTAGGAGCTGACCTGCAGGATCGCGGGGCCGGAGAGGCCCTTGTGCGTCAGCAGCGCCGCCTCGCGGAATGTCGCCTTCCCGGCGCGTGCCTCGACCGGAGCGGACACGCCCGACAGCTCGCGGAACAGCACATCCTTGCCGCCCAGCGTCAGCGGGACGAGCGCGGGGCGCGGCTCGACCACCTTGAGGCCGAACTGGCGCGCGAGATCGTAGGCGATGCCGGTCGCGCCCATCTTCGGGATCGACGGCCCGCCGGTGGCGATCACCAGCGCAGGTGCGCGGTGCGTTTCGCCATTCGCCTCGACCGTGAAGCCATCCTCGCCATGCGAGACCGTGCCGATCTGCTGCCCGGTGCGAACTTCGACCGATCCCTTCTCGCACTCCGCCAGCAGCATCGCCACGATCTGTTTCGCGGACCCGTCGCAAAACAGCTGACCCAGCGTCTTTTCGTGCCATTCGATCGCGTAGCGTTCGACCAGCTCCACAAAATCGCGCGGCGTGTAGCGTGCCAGTGCGGACTTGGCGAAGTGCGGGTTGGCGGAAAGGTAGTTTGCCGGCCCCGCGCCAAGGTTGGTGAAATTGCACCGCCCGCCGCCCGAGATGAGGATCTTCTTGCCCACCCGATCGGCCTTTTCGAGCACGAGCACGCGCCGCCCGCGCAGGCCCGCCTGCGCGGCGCAAAAGAGCCCCGCCGCTCCGCCGCCAAGAATGATCGCATCGAAATTCATATACCCGCCCGTGCCCGGCGCGCGCGCCTGTGTCGAGAGCGGGCGCGGTAAGCATCGGCGCGCCGACCGTCCGGCAAAGGGACGATGCCGCCATCGCGCGCGACAGGCGCGAAGAATCGGCGCAATTCCTGTCCATGAACCAGCCTCCCGACTCGGGCGAGCAGCGCTTTCACCACCTCGACGCGGCGCGTGCGCTGTTCATGCTGCTCGGCATTCCCTTTCACGCAAGCCTCGTCTTCGCCGGCGGGCACTGGGTCGTGATGAGCGGTTCGCGCGATCCCCTGCTGGCGATCATCCCGCCCATCCTGAGCGATTTTCGCATGCCCGGCTTCTTCATCATCGCCGGGTTCTTCGCCGCGCTGCTGCTTGAGCGGCGCGCGCGCGGCGACTGGTTGAAGGGGCGGGCGGAGCGGCTGGGGCTGCCATTCGTGTTCGGCATCATCGCGATCATCCCGGCACAATCGGCCATGCTGGCACGCGCGCCCGCCGGAATCATCGATAGCGCCGCCATTGTCGATCCGATCTCACACCTCTGGTTCCTGCCGACATTGCTGGTGCTGTGCCTGATGCTGGCGCTGGTCTGGCCGTTGGTCCAGCATGCGTCATCGCTCCCCATGCCCCGCGTCATCACGCTGGGTATCGGCATCGCTGCTTACGAACTTGTTCTGTTGGTCGCGACCTACCGGCTGCCCTTCGAGCCGCTGCTCGCAGGCGGACTTGTCGATCTGCATGCGCTCGCGACTTTCGCGCCCTTCTTCGCCATCGGGGTCGCGCTGCGACGCTCTCGCCGCCTGTGGGAGCGGTTTGGGCGGTTCGATCCGGTCGTGACGGTCACCGGGCTCGTCGCGCTCGCGCTGCATGTCTGGCTGTGGGAAGACCGGTCGAGCATCGGCATTGCGCTCGACATCCTGTTCGACGGGCTCTCTTCGGTGTGCCTCTCACAGACGATCCTCGCGCTGCTGATGCGCTCGGTGCGCAAGGGGTCGGCGATGCTGGACCGGCTGGTGGATGCTTCGCTGACCGTCTACCTGCTGCATCACCCCGTAGTGATCGCGCTGGCGATAGTGTGCATCGGCGCGAGCCTGCCGCCGCTGCTGTCCTGGCTTACGATCTGTCTTGGCGCTTTCGCGCTGCCTTACGCCACGCACCGCCTGCTGCGCCGTAGCCCGCTCGCGCTGTGGCTGGTCAATGGCGTGCGGCCCCATGGCCGGCGCGGATTGCTGGTGCGGCGGGGCGGCGATGCTGGCCAACCTGCGGCTGGGGATGTATCACCGGCGAAACCGTAGCGGCAGCAGAGCAGGGGAGCCGATGCTATGAAGGCTTCTGACCCGCGCCGCTCGTTTCTGTCGCAGATTACCTTTGCGATAATCCTGAGGCTTTACCGGCGGGAGAACTGGCGCGCGAGCGTCAGCGGCCCGGCGACCCGCGCCCTGCCGAGAAAAGCCGTCATCATCGCGGTGCCGCACGCGACCAATTGGGACCTCGTCAATTACCTCGGGCTGACGCACGACCTGGGCCTGCGCACCCGATTCATCGCCAAGCTCAGCCTCTTTCGGTGGCCGATCGCGCGCTTCATGCGCGACATGGGCGGGATACCGGTCGACCGCAGCCGCAAGGCCAATCTGGTCGAGCAGATGGCGGAGCAGTTCGCCGTGCGCGAGGATCTGCTGCTGACGATCGCGCCCGAAGGATCGCGCGCCAACACCACAAGCTGGAAGAGCGGCTTCTACCAGATTGCGCTTCGCGCAAATGTCCCGATTCTGTGCGGCTGGATCGATTACGAGGCCAGGCGCGGCGGGATAGGGCCTGAGATCGTGCCCACGGGCGACTACGCCGCCGACATGATCGCGGCGCAGCGATTCTATGCGAGCAAGCACATCTCTGTGCCAAACTTCTCAGCGCTCGCCGATGAAGGCGATCCGCCGCGATAGTCGCGGTTAGATATCGAGGTTCGCGACGTTCAGCGCATTGTCCTGAATGAATTCACGCCGGGTTTCGACGATATCACCCATGAGCCGCGAGAATATCTCGTCGGTCACGTCGGCATCCTCGATCTTCACCTGCAGCAATGCGCGGTTGTCGGCATCGAGCGTGGTCTCCCACAACTGCTCGGCGTTCATTTCGCCCAGACCCTTGTAGCGCTGGACCGACAGGCCCTTGCGGCCTGCCGCGATCACCGCGTCGAACAACTGCGTCGGCCGAATGATCGTGCCCTGGCCAACGGTGGCCGAGCGATCCGGGGTGGCGTTCTCGTCCTCGGTCTCGGCTTCGGGCGCAGTCTCCTCGACCGCGCTCGGCTTCACCAGTTTTGCTGCGCTTTCATAGGCATCGAGGTTTTCGGCTGCGACCTTGTGCAGCTTTCGCGCTTCGGCGCTTTCGAGGAATTTTTCCTCGATCAGGTGGCTGTCGGTCACGCCGCGCCACAGGCGGCTCATCATAATGCCACCATCGGGGGAGCGTTCGCCGCTCCACTTCGCTTCGGTGTCGCCCATCTGCAAACGGGCCGCCGCGCGGTCGAGCGCATCGCCCGCAGCGAGATTTTCGGGATCGAACGCACCCGCCATCGCGAGCGTTTCGACGATCGCGGTGTCGTACTTGCGCGGCGCATAGGCGAGCAGGTTGCGCATCCGCAGCGCATGGTCGACCAGCGCGGACAGGTCCGCCCCGGCGCGTACGCCAGTGGCGCTGTCGAGCACGCGATCCTGCAGGCCTTCGGCCACGAGATAGCGGTCGAGCGCGCGCTCGTCCTTCAGGTACACTTCGCTGCGACCACGCGCCACCTTGTAGAGCGGCGGCTGGGCGATGAAGAGATGTCCTGCCTTGATGATCTCGGGCATCTGGCGGTGGAAGAAGGTCAGCAGCAGCGTACGGATATGCGCGCCGTCGACGTCGGCGTCGGTCATGATGACGATCTTGTGGTAGCGCAGCTTTTCGAGGTTGAAATCGTCGCGGATCCCGGTGCCCATCGCCTGGATCAGCGTGCCGACTTCCTTGGAGCTGATGATCCGGTCGAAGCGCGCGCGCTCCACGTTCAGGATCTTGCCCTTGAGCGGCAGGATCGCCTGCGTCTTGCGGTCGCGGCCCTGCTTGGCTGAGCCACCGGCCGAGTCACCCTCGACCAGGAAGAGTTCGCACTTTGCAGGATCGCGTTCCTGGCAGTCGGCCAGCTTGCCGGGCAGCGAAGCAACGCTCATGGCACCTTTACGGCTCATTTCGCGCGCGCGGCGTGCGGCTTCGCGGGCGGCGGCGGCATCGACGATCTTCTGGACGATGGTCTTGGCGTGGTTGGGGTTTTCCTCCAGCCACTCGGTCATCTTGTCGCCCATCAGGCTTTCGAGCGGCGAGCGGACTTCGGAGGAAACCAGCTTGTCCTTGGTCTGCGAGGAGAACTTGGGATCGGGCAGCTTGACCGAAACGATCGCGGTCAGCCCTTCGCGCATGTCTTCGCCGCTGAGGCTTACCTTCTCTTTTTTGAGCAGGCCCGACGCGGCGGCATAGTTGTTGAGCGTGCGGGTCAGCGCGGTGCGGAAGGCGGCAAGGTGCGTGCCCCCGTCGCGCTGCGGGATGTTGTTGGTGAAGGCGAGCACGTTCTCGTAATAGGAATCGTTCCATTCGAGCGCGACGTCGATCCCGATCCCGTCCTTCTCCGCCGAGACCGAGATCGGCTCGGGGATCAGCGCATCCTTGTTGCGGTCGAGATAGCTGACGAAGGCCGCGATGCCGCCTTCGTAGAACAGGTCGTGCTCGGCCACGTCCTCGCTCCGCCGGTCGCGCAGCTTGATGTGCACACCCGAGTTGAGGAAGGCGAGTTCGCGGTAGCGATGCTCGAGCTTGTCGAAATCGAATTCGGTGACGTTCTTGAACGTTTCCTCGCTCGCCTTGAAGGTGACGCGCGTGCCCTTCTTGAGCCCGTTCTCGTCGCCGTTCGAATCGACCGGCGGTGCATCGCCCGTGACGCGCAAGGGTTCGACCGCGTTGCCGGCCTCGAAGCGCATCCAGTGCTCCTTGCCGTCGCGCCAGATGACCAGTTCGAGCCATTCGGACAGCGCGTTGACGACCGAGACGCCCACCCCGTGGAGGCCGCCGGAGACCTTGTAGGCGTTGTCGTCGCTGGTGTTCTCGAACTTACCGCCCGCGTGCAGCTGGGTCATGATGACCTCGGCCGCCGACACGCCTTCTTCCTTGTGCATGTCGACCGGGATGCCGCGGCCATTGTCTTCCACCGAGACGCTGCCGTCGGGATTGAGTTCGATCAGAACGAGGTCGCAATGGCCCGCCAGCGCTTCGTCGATGGCGTTGTCGGACACTTCGAACACCATGTGGTGCAGGCCCGAACCATCGTCGGTATCGCCGATATACATGCCGGGGCGTTTGCGGACCGCGTCGAGGCCCTTGAGCACCTTGATCGAATCCGCGCCGTAGTCGCCGGTATTCCGGCCATTCTTCGTGTTCTCGTCCATCGGGCGAATATAGGCGCGGATGGCCCGAATCCCAAACCTTTCGGCAAGGAAAAGCACAGCTTTTCCCCGAGGCGGGCCGTGCCGGACGGGCACTTTGTCCAAGTAGAGCCGTAAGTGCAGTGATGATGATGACACTGATCGTAGTCGCGGTCGTCTCCGGCGCTCTGCTGCTGGGTGCTGCCTGGGGCCTTTATGCGCCGCTGGGAAAGAAGACCGAGGGGTTCCTCGTCGCGCTTGCCGGGGGTGCGCTGCTGCTCTCGGTCACCAGCGAACTGATCGAGCCTTCGATCGAGCGCGGTTCGCTGACCGTCGCGGCGCTCGCGGTGCTGGCGGGCGCGGGCGTGTTCACGCTGGCGGACTGGCTGGTGAAGGAGAAATGGGGCGGCGGTTCGGGCGGCGGCTTGCTTGCCGCGATCACGCTCGACGGCGTGCCCGAAAACCTTGCACTGGGCGTCGCGCTGATCGGGGCGGGGCCGATGGAGGTCGCCGCGCTGGCGGGATCGATCCTCCTGTCCAACCTGCCCGAGGCTGCGGGCGGGGCGAAGGAAATGCGCGAGGACGGCTGGTCCAGGGGCAAGGTCTTCCTGCTATGGGCGGCAACCGCCGCGCTGCTGTCCGCCGCAGCGATCGCGGGCAATATGCTGCTCGCGGGCGCGAGCGAAAGCCAGCTGGGCGCGATCCGCTGCTTCGCCGCCGGGGCGGTGATCGCAAGCCTTGCGGTCGAGGTCTTCCCGCAGGCCTTCAAGGAAGACGATTACTGGGCGGGAATCGCAACTGCCATCGGCGCCGTGTTCGCCTTGTTGCTGGGTTCGCTGGGAAGCGGCGGCTAGGCAATTGACGTCGCGGAAGGCTTGGACCATCCGCGCTCAATGCTCTCTGTACTCGACATCTTCCGGATCGGAATCGGCCCGTCTTCTTCGCATACGGTCGGCCCGATGCGAATCGCGCGGCGTTTCGTGCGCGCCCTCGAGAAATCGGGCGAGCTGCCGCGCGTCGCGCGGGTCGCGGTCGAATTGCAGGGTTCGCTTGCGCTGACCGGGGTGGGCCATGGCACGGTGGACGCGACGATTATGGGGCTGATGGGTTTTCGCCCCGACCGCACCGATCCCGACGAGGCGGCCGCCGCGCTGCGCCGTGTCGAGGCGGACCAATGCCTCGCGCTGGCTGGACAGCGCACAATCCGCTTCGAGCGCGCTTGCGATATCGATCTTGCGGGCCACGTCATTCCCGAGCTCCATCCCAACGGCATGGTGTTGCGCGCCTTCGACGATGGCGGCGCGACGATCAGCGAGCGGACCTACTATTCCACCGGCGGCGGCTTCGTCGCGTCGGAGAAACAGCTGCGCGATCCGCCGAAGGACGATCGGGTAAAGGCCGGACCGAGTGTGCCGTACCCCTTCGGATCCGCGGAAGATCTGCTGGCGCTGTCCGCGCGGCTGGACCTCTCGATCGCCGATCTGGTGCTCGCCAACGAAGACGCGATGCGTCCGCGCGAAGAAACGCTCGAAGGGCTCGACCGGATCGCCGCAGCGATGGATGGCTGCATCGACCGCGGCCTGACGCAACGCGGCGTGTTGCCGGGCGGCCTCAAGGTGCAGCGCCGTGCGCCCGACCTGTGGGAGAAGCTATCGGGCAGTCCGCAATCGAACGAGCGCGAGCAGCTGTTCGACTGGCTCAACTGCTATGCGATGGCGGTGAACGAGGAGAATGCCGCCGGGGGCCGCGTGGTCACTGCGCCCACCAATGGCGCGGCGGGGATCATTCCGGCGGTGATCCGCTTCTATTGCAAGACCGCCGAGGAAACCGACTGCGTCGAGAAACGGCGGCTGTTCCTGCTGACCGCCGGGGCCGTCGGGCTGCTCTACAAGCAGCGCGCGAGCATCTCGGGCGCGGAGATGGGCTGTCAGGGCGAGGTCGGCGTGGCGTGTTCGATGGCGGCCGGTGGCCTCGCGGCCCTGTGGGGCGGCAGCGCGGTGCAGGTGGCCTCCGCTGCCGAGATCGGGATGGAGCACAACCTCGGCCTCACCTGCGATCCGGTTGGCGGGCTGGTCCAGGTGCCGTGCATCGAACGCAACGCGATCGGCGCGGTCAAGGCGGTCAACGCGGCGCGGCTGGCACTGCATCGTACCGGCGCCGAAAGCCTCGTCAGCCTCGATCAGGTGATCGAGACGATGCGCCAGACCGGGCTCGACATGAGCAACAAGTACAAGGAAACGAGCCAGGGCGGGCTGGCGGTCAACGTGGTCGAATGCTGAATGGGGCCTAGGGCTCTTCGCGCCCGAACGCTTCGCGAAAATAGCCCTCACCCTGCCGGATCGCCTGGCCGAACCGCGACATCACACCGCCTCGGCGGCATGCGATGTGCCGCATGGTCCCATGGTGCGGTTGCATCTGATCGACTTGGGATCGGTCTTCGCCCGGCATGAAAAGGCCCGCCTGCCGGGGGTGGCAAGCGGGCCTCGATCCAATGCCCTTGGGGGAGGGCCTTTCGGGGGAAAGGGATCAGATAGTCACGGCGCTGACGAGGACGATCGAGCTGATCGAAACCGCCGCCAGCAGCGCGAAGACGTGCGTCGTCATCGTGCGCATGGATATTTCCTTGTTTTTATTATGTTGGCCGGGGGCAGACTAGGGGGGAGGAGAGGACAGCCCGCCACCCGGCTCGAGGGGGGAAATAATCTTACGCCTCACTTTATGAAAGTGAGAAAATATGCAGGTGTGTGCAGTTTTTTGCACCAGAGGGTGGTGCGCAGCGCGCAAGAGGGCGCATTTGATTACAACCGGATCAGTCGGCCGATTGTTTTCTCATCGGTCTCTGTCGAACCGTCGCTCGCCGTCGGCAAGGGAGCGATCCTCGAACCCCGTTCGAGGAGCGCATTGACCCGCAGCGCAAGCTCTTCGCTGTCGAAGGGCTTGCTGATGTAATCGTCCGCTCCGGTATAGAACGCGATCTCCCGATCGGAGCGCGATCCCCGCCCGGTAAGCATAAGCACCGGAATCCGTCGGCTGAGCTTCGATCCGCGAATCTGTCGCAGCACCTCGATCCCGGTCTTGCCCGGCATCATGCAGTCGAGAATGAGCAGATCCGGCCGCTTGTTATCGAGCACCTGGGTCACGCGAGAGCCATCCTCCAGCGCGCCAACGATATGACCTTCCTTGGCCAGGATTTCGCGGACCAGTTCGACGATGATCGGATCATCGTCGGCGATAATGATGCGTGCGATTGCGCTTCTCCCTCGTCGAATGTGAGATCGCTGTTCAAATTCGAATGTAAATTCAAAACGTTAACATGGCAATACGACCTGCCGGGGATGCGCCCGCTTGCCATCGCGCGCCACTGCCGCCTAACGCAGCCGCATGGACCCGCAACAACTCCCCGATTCCATCCTTATTGTAGATTTCGGCAGCCAGGTGACTCAGCTGATCGCGCGCCGCGTGCGCGAGGCGGGCGTCTATTCCGAAATTGCGCCGTTTTCGCAGGCCGAAGAGGCTTACCATCGGATGAAGCCCAGGGGCATCATCCTCTCCGGATCGCCCGCCAGCGTGTGCGACGATGGTTCGCCCCGTGCCCCGCAGGTGCTGTTCGACAGCGGCCTGCCAATCCTCGGCATTTGCTACGGTCAGCAGGTGATGACCGAGCAGCTGGGCGGCGAGGTGAAGCCGGGGCACGAGACCGGAGAAGGCGGCGAATTCGGCCGAGCCTTCCTGACCGTGACCGAACCTTGCGTCTTGTTCGAAGGGCTGTGGCAAGTTGGTGAGCGGCACCAGGTCTGGATGAGCCACGGCGACAAGGTGACCAGATTTGCGGAAGGCTTCCGCATCGTCGCCACCAGCGATGGTGCGCCCTTCGCGCTGATCGCCGATGACGAGCGGCGCTATTACGGCACGCAGTTCCATCCCGAAGTGTTCCACACCCCCGATGGCGCGAAGCTGCTCGCCAATTTCGCGCGCCATGTCTGCGGGTTGTCGGGCGACTGGACCATGGCTGAATACCGAGCGACCAAGATCGCCGAGATCCGCGAGCAGGTGGGCGATGCGAAGGTCATCTGCGGCCTGAGCGGCGGGGTCGACTCTTCGGTCGCCGCGATCCTGATCCACGAAGCGATCGGCGAACAGCTGACCTGCGTCTTCGTCGACCACGGCCTGCTTCGGCAGGGCGAGCGCGAACAGGTCGAGACGATGTTCCGCGACCACTACAACATTCCGCTGGTGGTGGTGGATGCCGAAGAGCGCTTCATGGAAGGCCTCGCGGGCCAGACCGACCCCGAAAAGAAGCGCAAGTTCATCGGCGGCGAATTCATCAACGTCTTCGAGGAGGAGGCGAACAGGATCGGCGGCGCGGACTTCCTCGCGCAAGGGACCCTCTACCCCGACGTGATCGAGTCGGTGTCCTTCACCGGCGGACCTTCGGTGACGATCAAGAGCCACCACAATGTCGGCGGCCTGCCCGAACGCATGAACATGAAACTGGTCGAGCCACTGCGCGAGCTGTTCAAGGACGAGGTCCGCGATCTGGGCCGCGAGCTCGGCCTGCCCGACATCTTCGTCGGCCGCCACCCCTTCCCCGGCCCCGGCCTCGCGATCCGCATCCCCGGCGAAGTCACCAAGGAACGCTGCGACATCCTGCGCAAGGCGGACGCGATATATCTCGAGGAAATCCGCAACGCCGGGCTCTACGATGCGATCTGGCAGGCCTTTGCGGTGTTGCTGCCCGTGAAGACCGTTGGCGTGATGGGCGACGGGCGCACCTACGACAGCGTCTGTGCCTTGCGCGCGGTGACCAGCACCGACGGGATGACGGCGGATGTCTACCCGTTCGACGGGGCGTTCTTGGGCCGCGTGGCGACGCGCATCGTCAACGAGGTACGCGGGATCAACCGGGTGGTCTACGACTACACCAGCAAGCCGCCCGGCACGATTGAGTGGGAGTGATCGGAGCTATTCGATGAGCGGCACGCTGCGCCTGATCGTCAAGGATTTCGGCTGGATACACACCTCGCTCGGCCTGGTGGGGAACGCGATGTTCTTCGTCGGCAGCGTGTTTTTCCTGCCCTCTTTCAGTTCTTACCAGACTCTGGGCGTTTGGCTCTTCATCATCGGCTCGTTCCTGATGCTGATCGGCGCGATGGGGGAGCTGGGCGTGAAGATCGTGGAGAGCCGGGAGTAACCGTCGCTCGAAGGGACTAAGAACCCTTCGAGCCGTTCGTCCGTTGCCCGAGCAAACCCCCGAAGCAACGGAGCAACCCCATGAAAACCGTAAAGGTCCGCAACCCCGCCAGTCTCGACAGCCTCGAAGTCGTCGACATCGACGCACCGGGCGAACCCGGCCCGGGCGAGGTGCGGGTCAAGCTGCACGCCTCCTCACTCAACTTCCACGACTATGCGGTCGTCGCAGGCATGATCCCGACCGAGGACGGGCGCATCCCGCTGTCGGACGGCGCGGGCGAGGTCGAGGCGGTGGGCGAGGGCGTGGAGGACTTCGCGGTCGGCGACCGGGTGATGTCGGTCTTCTTCCCGCAGTGGCAGGATGGCCGCCCGCCGATGGGCAGTTTCGAGACCACGCCGGGCGACGGGATCGACGGTTTTGCCCGCGAAAAGGTCGTGAAGGCCGCGCACGCCTTCACCCCCATGCCCGCCAATCTCGACTTCGCGCAGGCCGCCTGCCTGCCGTGCGCCGGGCTGACCGCGTGGCGCGCGCTGATGGAGGACGGCAACCTGCAGGCCGGGCAGACCGTGCTGCTCGAAGGCACTGGCGGGGTTTCCATGTTCGCGCTGCGGATCGCCAAGGCGGCAGGTGCGCGCGTGGTCATCACCTCCAGTTCGGACGATAAGCTGGCCAAGGCGCGCGATCTGGGGGCCGACCACACGATCAATTACAAGGATACCGATGACTGGGGCGAGGAAGCTTTCGACTGGTCGAAGGGCGGGGTCGATCATGTGGTCGAAGTCGGCGGGCCGGGCACGGTCAACCAGGCGATCGCGGCGATCCGGCCGGGCGGCCATATCCACCTGATCGGCGTGCTGACCGGCCGAAAGGGCGAGGTCGAGACCGCGGTGCTGATGGGCAAGATGGGGCGCTTGCAGGGCCTGACCGTCGGCAGCCGCGCGATGCAACTGCGCATGATCGCAGCGATCGAGGCGACGGGTATCGAGCCGGTCATCTCGGATCGCTTCGCACTGGCCGATCTGGCCGACGCCTTCCGTCACGAACAGGAGCAGAAACACTTCGGCAAGATCGTGGTCGATATCTGAGACCGCCGCGCAGCATCCTCGATTGGCGATCTGAGCCGGCTTCGGGCACTGTCTTGGCAGAGGGAGAGAAACCATGATCCGCCTATCCGCCTATCCGCCATTTGCCTTGCCGCAGCGCCGCTGGCTCTTGCGCTTTCCGCCTGTGCGACCACGCCTGCGTCGACTGGTTCGAGCATGTGCGAGAAGGCCGGGAGAATCGGCCTGTTCGATCCGGCGCGCGACCTGCTTGTCGCCAATTACGACAGCAAGCCCGATGTCGACGATCTGCAGGCCGTGGCGGGACTGGGATCGGTCCTGAAAGACTCCGCGTTCTCTTGCGTCGATTACCTTGCCACCGCGGGGGCCTATGGTTCGCAAGGCGGCCAGTTCCTTCCCGCAGCCGAACTCTTCACGCTCGCTTTCGGGGATCGCTGGCAGGATGCCCATGCGAACCGCGAGGGGGCGATTGCCACGCTGGCGGCGCGTATGCGCGAAACGATCGCGGCGGGTGGCCGCGTGTGGGTGGCCGAGGCCGGGCAGTCGGATGTGACGGCTACGGCGGTCGAGCGATTGCCCAAGGATATGTGGACCAGCGTCCATGTCGTCCAGCACAGCTACTGGAACGAGAGCCAGAGTAGCGACGAGGCGATGCAGACGGTGGTCTACAACACGCGATACCACCGCATTCAGGATGGCAATTTCCCCGATAATGGCTCGCCCGCGTTCAACACGAAGGACGGCTCGCATTGGCAGGCGCTGCTCTCCGACCCGCGCATCGGGCCGATCTGGACCGAGGCGAAGCGCCTGTCCGACTACCACAATTCCAAGGCCGCTTACGTGAACCCCGCCGTGGCGGCGGGCGGACTGGATTTCTCCGACACGGTCGAGATCGCCTATATCTTCGGCTTCGATGACATGGCGGGAGTGGGCGAGTTCGTCGACCGGTTCGCGCGCAACTGAGCCCCGCGATGCAACCGCCCCTCAGCGCCGCGAGAGCGCTGCGCGCGCCAACTTGATCGGCATCAATGACCCCGTGGCCAACCCGCTGTATTCCAGCATCATGGCCATCAATGCGGGAGTCGTTTGATGTTTCGAATAACGCTCATCTTGTTGCCGATCGTAGCGACGACGCTCATGGGAATGGCGGTTATCGCGGTTCTCTCGATGGATATGCAGGCCGGATGGCAGCCGATCGCGATTGCGTCGGCGGCGGGTTTCCTCCTCGCGATCCCGATTTCGTGGCTCGTCGGTCGGAAGATCGTCGCCAAGACGGGCCTGGGCGGCTGACGATCGCAGGCAAGCTTGCTTGCGGTCCTGGCGCGACCCAGCCTATCGCGGGGCGATGCAACTGCCCCTCGGCGACGATCCGCGTACCGAAACGCTGCGCCAACTCCAGCCGCGGCTGATCCAGCGTTTCGGGCGGATCGAGCGCGCACCGAGAGAACGCCGCGCCCCTGCATGGGTGCTGGTGCAGGGGCTCATCGGCGCACGCACGAAGTCCGAAATCTCCAACGCCGCGACCGACCGTCTGCTGGCGAAGTACGGCAGTTGGGAAGCGGTGGCCGAGGCGCCGCTCGCAGACCTGCAAGCCGAGCTCGCCACGCAGACATATCCCAACGTGGCGGCCGAGCGGCTCAAGGCCTGCCTGACGGACATCGTGAAACAGCGCGGCGCTCTCGACCTGTCGCATCTCGAACCGATGGAAACGGCTGCCGCGATGGCATGGCTCGAAACGCTCCCCGGCGTCGGGCGCAAGATCGCGGCGGGGGTGGTCAATGCCTCGATACTCGACCGCAAGGCGATGGTACTCGATTCGCATCATCGCCGTGTGCTCCAGCGCATGGGGCTGGTCCCCCGCAGGGCCGACACGGCGCGCGCCTATGCCGCAATCGATCCGGTGCTTCCGCCCGAGTGGTCCGCGGCGGACTACGACGAGCATCACCTGCTGATGAAGGAAATCGGCCGGGCCTTCTGCCGACCGAGCAGCACCGACTGCGCGCGGTGCCCGGCGCAGGCGCTCTGCGAGACGGGCAGGGCCAAAGCCGCCTGATACCGACGATCTGCGGCGACGAATCGCCCGCCCTTGCATCGTCGCGCGTTTGGGGCGATCACCTGCGCATGGGGTGGGACGATTATTTTGCCGAGGATGCCGGGGGCATCGAAGCCGAAACGCGCGGCAAGTCGCGCACGCTCACCGTCGGGTGGGCGGTCAAGTGGGATGGCAAGGGTGGCTCGATCTGGGCGCCGCCGAAGGCCTTCAGCCGGTCGGACCCGCCACCCCGAAGCGGCAAGTCGATCCAGGTGTGCCCGGCAGCGGTCGATTTCGACCGGCGGCATTTCGTCGTTCCCTGCCCGGTCGATCTGGAGCTGGCCTTCGTCCGCAATGCGCAGGGCGAACTGACGCTGACCGACAGGGGTGGCGAGAAGTCGGCGATGCGCCCGCAGGGGCGCGCCAACCTGTTCCAGATCCAGCCGCCGAACGAATGGCGCCATCCCGAACGCCCGATCATCCAGTTCACCGCGCCTTACGTGTTCGTCGCCGACGAACCGTGCTTCGTGGTGCAGACCCCGCCCTACCTGCACTGGTTTGCCGAGCAGCGGCCCGGCCTGCAGATGGGCGGTCGCTTCCCGATCCACATTTGGCCCCGCCCGTTGGCCTGGCATTCGAGTGGTACGACCTATCGAAACCGCTCAAACTGAAACGCGGCGATCCGTGGTTCTACGTGCATTTCGAGACGGAGAACCCGTCTGCGCGCGTGCGGCTGGTCGAACAGGAGATGACCGGCGAGCTGGAGCAATATCTCGATTCGATCATGGACGTGTCGAACTACGTCAACCAGACCTACGGCCTGTTCGCGCAGGCACAGCGCGAACGCCCGGCGAAGCTCCTCAAGCCCAAGGGCTGATTACCACGCATGCCCGCCCTCGATCGCGGCGGCTTCTGCAGGCGTGGTCTGGCGCCCGAGCAGATCGTTGCGATGCGGGAAGTGGCCGAAACGCGCGATGATCGCATGGTGATCGCGCGCGAAGGAAAGCGACCGGCCCAGCCGCGCAAACAGCGCCACGCTGCGTTGCTGGTCGAGAATCGCTTCGCTGTGCATGAAGGGCATGTAGAGAAATTGCCGCTCGACCGGCGTCAGCGCCCGATGCCAGCCGCGTGCGAGCACCTTGCGCGCGATCGCGCGGGCCAGCGGGTCGCTGGCAAAGGAAAGCGCGTAGCCGCGAAAGATATTGCGCGGCACCTGGTCGAACAGAAGCACGGCAGCGAGAGCACCGCGCGGGCTATCGAGAAATTCGTGCGGCTGGCGATGGCGCAGCGCGCGCCACTCGCGTTCGAAGCGGCGGCGCAGCGCATCGTCGACCGTTTCGTTCACCGCATACCAGTCGGCCGGGCCGAGCCTGGCAAACCAGACATGCTGCAGCTCGGCCATCCAGGGCCGAGGGGCCATCGTCATCCGGTCAGGACCCTGCGGCGACCTTCTTGTACGGGATGAAATCGCTCAGGAAGATATTGCCGGTGTAGAATTGCCCTGCGCGATCGCGGGTTCTGACGATATCGGTATTGCAGAATCTCGCTCCGGTCTTCTCCACGACCAGCAGATCGCCATCGTCGAGCGTTTCGGGGTCGCGGGTGTAGTTCACGTAGAGCGTCGTTCCGACCTCGTAGACCAGCGCAGTGCCGTCGATGATGGTGAAATCGCGAACCGGAAAGGCGCGGATGCACTTCTCGGGTTCGCCCGCGACGCGCCCCTGAAGCATCTTGGCGAGGCGTTCCTCACCCTTGGTGGGTTGATCGGTGGCCTGCTGGGCGACGGCAGGGGCAGAAAACGCAAGCGCGGCAAGCACCGGCGCAACAAATCGTAAATTCATGGCGGTTTCCTTTCGCTTGGACCTATCGCACATCCTGGCTGAACCAAGCCTTAGAACGCTGAAAAGCTCCCGCTGACACACGGTTCGCGCAGCGGGAGCGCCAGGGGCGTTCAGCCTTCGTCCTTCACCCGTTTGTAGGGGATGAAGTCGTCGAGGAAGATCACCCCGCTGAAGAAGTTGCCGCCCCGGCTGCGGGTGGTGATCTGCGTCGTCCGGCACAGCTGCGTGCCGGGGTTGTTCAGCACCAGATAGTCGCCATCGTCGAGCGATTCGGGGTGCTTGGTATAGTTGACGTAGACCGTGCTGCCCGATTCGTAGACCAGCGCGGTCTCGTCGATGATGTAGAGTCGGGCCGAGGGTCGATTGAGCACGCAATTGGTCGGCTCGCCCGCGACGCGGTCTTTCAGCAGCTTGTCGAGGCGTTCCTGCCCGCGGTCCGCGCGGGTGGTTTCCGAACCGGCGGTGGCGGGCATGGCGAAGGCGAGGGCGCCGATCGCGGCCAGAGCGGGAAGGGCAGAGCGAAGTGTCATGGCATCATCCTTTCGGGCGTACGATTACTACGCCTTGCCTGAACAACGCATGAGAGGGGCATTGGTGCTCCGGACGGGGGACGATGCGGGCAAGAGCCGCGCAAAAGCCGCCTCAGTGGCCGGGGGCGGCGCCTTCGGAGATGTCGGGAAGGGCGGACTGGTCGACACCGTCGGCAGGCCCGCCTTCGAGCACGAAGCGCCGGTCGCAATAGCCGCAATCGACATAGCCGTGCTCGTCGATTTCGAGATAGACCTTGGGGTGGCCGAGGGCGGCGGCGCGATAAAGCTTCCCGCTGCGAATATCGGTGGCACCGTCGCACCACACGCGGCGCATGGTGACCTTGGAGATCTCGGGCGGAGGCGGCATGATCGACATGGGGGTGCGCATATCCGCGTGCTCGCCCCCGGGCAAGAGTGCGCGCGCAAAGCAGTGGCCAACGGCGGCGATGCGATTTAGGGCGGCGGCATGGAAAACCGGCCCGCGATATCGATCGACAACCTGACCAAGCGTTACGCGCCCAACAAGGGCGAAGGCGAAGGCAAGCTCGCGCTTAAGGGCGTCAGCTTCGAGGTGCCGCAGGGCGGCATCTTCGGCCTGCTCGGCCCCAATGGCGCGGGCAAGTCGACGCTGATCAACATCCTTGCCGGACTGGTCACGAAGTCCGGCGGGAACGCGCAGATCTGGGGCTTCGACACCGCGAAAAACCCGCGCAACGCCAAGCGTTCGATCGGGATCGTGCCACAGGAAATCGTCTTCGACCCGTTCTTCACCCCGTTCGAAGTGCTGGAAAATCAGGCGGGCTTCTACGGCATTCCCAAGGCGGAGCGGCGCAGCGAGGAACTGCTCAGGGCGGTGCGCCTGTGGGACAAGCGCGACGCCTACGCCCGCACTTTGTCGGGCGGGATGAAGCGCCGTCTGCTGATTGCCAAGGCGATGGTGCATTCGCCGCCGATCCTCGTGCTCGACGAGCCGACTGCGGGCGTCGATGTCGAGCTGCGGCGGCAGTTATGGGAACTGGTGACCGAGCTCAACGCGCAGGGCGTCACCGTGGTGCTGACCACGCACTATCTCGAAGAGGCCGAGGAACTGTGCGACCGGATCGCGATCATCAACCATGGCGAGCTGATCGCCAACAAGCCGACTCGCGAACTGGTGAGCATGGCGCGCGAGAAGATTATCCGGCTGGAAGTCGACAAGGATCTTGCCGGCCCGCCAATGGACGAGATGTTCACGCGCGCCGAGATGACCGCCCCGCGCACGCTGGAAATTACCTATAATAGAGATCAGGCGACCGCGGGGCAGGTGCTCACCATTGTTCAGGGGTATGGCTACGCGATCGAGGATGTCTCGACTCTCGAACCCGATCTGGAGGACGTGTTCGTCCAGCTGACCGGTGCGGGATAAGGCTTGCGTTGCGGGGGCGCGGACCGATGCCGAGAGGTTATCTCCTGAGGGTCACGCTAACCTTTGCTAAAGAGGTCGCCGCTAATGCGTAGGGGTGGGAAAATTCTCATCCTTATTCAAGACGTTGCGGAAGATCATTGTCCCGGCGTGCATTCTTGCCGTGCTGCTGGCCAGCCCGGCGAGCGCGCGATGCATTGGTAGCACCGATCCGCTCATCCAGCGGATGGAGCTGGAGATCGGGCGAAATCCTGCTGCGGCAGTCGATTCGATCACAAAAACCATTGCCGTTACCCAGCCTGCCGATACGCGCCGGCTGGCGGAACTGTACCTCGCCAAGTCTCATGCATTGTACATGAGCGGCGCGCCCTCTGCCCCATATGAAAAGGCGATGCAAAAGGCGCAGGAAATCGGCGGCGCTTTCGGCCCGAGCGATAATATCGGCATGTATCTGCGCATCGGCGAAGCTGTCGGGACGATGAAGGGGCCGGAAAAGCTGCAGGCGCTGAAATCGGTTGCTCGCGATTATGAAGCCTTGCCCGATGGCAGTCGCGCCAGGACCTGCCGCGGCATCGACCTTGCCTTCTATTACGACATGATCGAGCAGACGCGCGACGCGATGGCTTTTGCAACCCGCGCCTATCGCAATTCGGGGACCGATCGCACTTCGATCGAGCGGGCAAAGGCGGCCTCGGTCCTCGCCTTCCTGGTTTCGGAAGGCCATGACTTCGAATATGCCAACAAGCTGCATTCGGAAGCTTTTGCGATCATGCAAGAACTGAAGCTTACCGATCTCGCCTCCAACGAGGTGCTCTTGCGCGGCTATACGCACCTCGCTCGCGGCGACTGGAAGAGCGGGCTGGCGGATTTCGAAGAATCGGCCCGCCTCGCGCGCAGCTATGGCAATCAGTATGCCGTCGACTACGCGCTGATAGGTGTATGTGAAGCCGCGCTCGAGGGTAAGATGATCGCGCGGGCGGCACCGGCCTGCGAGCATGTCTATGACGCGATGGCCGTCCCGGGCGAGAGGATGGCTTTTCCGGCAACCATGCTGATGGCCAGCCTGCAGCTCGAGCAGGGCAGACCGGCCCGGGCGCTGCAACTTCTCGACCCGCTAATGGCGGACGGCAGGGGTGAAACCGCATCGGGCGTCTGGATCGGAGCGCTGAAAACGCGCGCGCAAGCGCTATCGGTACTGGGTCGCAATCGAGAAGCTTACGCCGCGATGCGCGAGGCACAGGCCGAGGCTAAAGACCATTACGACCGCGAACTGCAAAGCGGCGTTGCTGCGCTGCGGGCACGTTTCCAGACCGAGGAACTGCAAAGTCGCCTCTCTGCTGAGGAACGCGCAAGCAATGCGCGTCTGCGGCTTGCGATCGCGGTGATCGTCGGTTCGATCACCACGCTGGTGCTGCTTGGCACGCTGATCTTCTTCCTGCTGCGGCATCGTCGCCGCTTCCGCCACCTCGCCATGACCGATCCGCTGACCGGGCTGGCCAACCGACGGGCGACGCTGGAACGGGCGGACGAAGCACTTCGGATTCTGGGGACGGAGCGGCCGCGCGCGTCGGTCGCCCTGTTCGACATCGACCATTTCAAATCGTGCAACGATACCTATGGCCACGATGCGGGCGACCGGATCCTGAGCGAATTCGCGCGGATCATGGAAGACAGCGTTCGACCGACCGATATCGTGGGTCGCTGGGGCGGAGAGGAATTCCTCGCGATCTTCCCTGCGGCCAGCGCGCAGGAGGCCGAGCAAATCATCGACCATATGCGCCAGCGGGCCGCGAGCGAAGCGTTCGACTTCGCACCCGATTACCGGCTGAAATTCAGCGCCGGGGTCGCGGTCCTCGAAGAAGCGGACGACCGTATGGGCGACTGCATAAAACTGGCCGACAAACGCCTCTATGCAGCCAAAGCGGCGGGGCGAAACCGGACCTGCGCCAGCGGCCAGACGGAGGATATCCGCGCGCTTTCCGAGAGGCTGCAAAAGGAAGTTGCCAAGGCCAGGGCCGCCTCTGCCGAAGCGGCCTGAGCTCGTCGTGGGCCGAAGCCCTATTGGCGCGGGTCAGTCGTCCAGCGACCAGTGTTCGGGCAGGCTTTCGACGCATTGCGCCATCGCCGCCACCGCACGGTCGCGTTCGACGCCGTCGAAGCCTACGAACAGCGCTGGTTCCTTGCTTCCCGCTTCGGTCAGCAGGAAGCCGCCGGTCGTGCGGACATCGTCGAAGTCGAACCGTAGCTGGGCGAGGGACGAGGAATATTGGTAGAAACCTGCCTTTGGCGATTTCTTGCTGAAGGCAGTCCGGCTCGCGACCACTCCGTCCAGAGTGCGGCGGTTGAGTTCGAATGTGGCGCCATGCGTGCCGATGTCGGTCGCCGCGAACAGGCTGAGCTGATTGGTCAGCACGGTGCGGCCGACCAGCAGGTTGACACCGGTCTGGTCCTTCTCGTTCACGAAAGTCATGATGCAGGTGGTGCCCTGGCGATCGACCTTAACGAAGTGGAGATCGTCGGAAGTCTGCAGGAAGACCTTGGGTTCCAGCTCCTGCGCCGCTGCGGGCAGGGCGATGCTGGCGATCGTGCAGGCGGCAAGAAGGCCAGCGGAACGGATTGTGCGAATGCTCACTGACGGATGCCCTCACGCTGTTGAAAACGGGCTGCAATCCTTCGATCCGCACGCGCGCCCTGTCCAATGACAAAAACCGTCATGCTGGCGCGCGCGACACCGCGATCGCCGGAAGTTTAGCCCGCGTTAGCCATTCCCGTGGCGAGAGGCTTAAGGCCCGCCTGCCATATTGCACGCTGTCGCTATCCCCCGGCGGCAAGCAAGAAACAGGCATTTTCATGTCGCTCAAAGGCTATAACGGCCCGGCCAACCTGCCGGACCGCTACGTGGTTTCATCCACCCGACCGATCCATGCGAACGACAACGCACAGGCCGCTCATCCGCGCGCCCGGCAATCGAACCAGGCCGTCCCGAGGAAGTCCGTCGCGCCATCATGCGAGATCGTCGAACTCGTCTGACCGAGTGACGACCGGTCGGATTCCCCCCCCTTGCCGATACGACGGGCGGTGGCCGATCCGCTTGTCGCATGACAAATCCTGTCATAGGCGTGCGGGATGACAGGCGATCACGATATTCTGGTTATCGGCTCGGGCGCAGCCGGCCTCACCGCCGCACTCGCCTTGGCCGAGGAAAAGCGCGTGCTGGTGCTGGCGAAGGGCTCGCTCACCGGCGGCAGTACCGCGTGGGCGCAGGGCGGCATTGCCGCCGTGCTCGATGCGGGCGACACGTTCGAGGATCACATCCACGATACGATGGTCGCGGGCGCGGGGCTGAACGACCGCGACACGGTCGAATTCGTGATCGAGCGGGCACCCCATGCGATCGATCGGCTGATCGAGCTGGGCGTGCCTTTCAACAAGGAAAGCGGCGCGCTGCACCTCACCCGCGAGGGCGGCCATTCGCACCGGCGGATCGTGCATGTGAACGACGCGACCGGCTGGGCGGTGCAGGAGGCGCTGCTCAAGGCGGCAGAGGCCAATCCCAACATCACGATGCTGCCGGGCCGCACGTGCATCGACCTGATCACCGGGCGGCACGAAGAACGCTATTCGGGCGCGGGCCAGGTGTGGGGTGCCTATGCGCTCGACGAAGCGACTGGCGAAGTCGAAGCACATGTCGCTCGTGCCACCGTGCTTGCCGCAGGCGGCGCGGGCCGCTGCTACCTCTTCTCCACGGCTCCCCGGGGAGCCACCGGTGACGGGATCGCGATGGCGTGGCGTGCGGGTGCGCGCGTCTCCAACATGGAAATGATGCAGTTTCACCCGACCTGCCTCTACAATCTCGAGGTCAAGAACTTCCTCGTCACCGAGGCGGTGCGCGGCGAGGGCGGGCGGCTGTTCAACCCGCGCACCGGCGACCGCTTCATGGAAAGCTACGATCCGGAGCGGCTGGAGCTGGCCCCGCGCGATATCGTCGCGCGCGCGATCGATGCGGAGATCAAGCGCTACGGCCTCGATTACGTGCATCTCGACATCAGCCATCGCGATCCCGAGTTCGTGAAGGAGCATTTCCCGACGATTCACGAAAAGCTGCTGGGCCTCGGGATCGACATGACCACCCAGCCGATCCCCGTGGTGCCCGCGCAGCACTACACCTGCGGCGGGGTGCTGGTGGATCTTTATGCCCGCACCGATCTGCCCGGCCTGTGGGCGGCGGGCGAATGCACCGAGAGCGGGCTGCACGGCGCCAATCGCCTTGCGTCCAACTCGCTGCTCGAATGCTTCGTCTTCGGCGAGGCGGCGGCGCGCGATATCCTTTCGATGTGGGACGAGCTCGATGCCCCGCCGCCGATCCGCCCATGGGATGCGAGCCGGGTGACCGATTCGGACGAAGAGGTCGTCATCAAGCAGAACTGGACCGAGATCCGCCGCTTCATGTGGAACTATGTCGGCATCGTGCGTACGACCAAGCGGCTCGAACGTGCGGCCAATCGCATCCGCCTGCTGCAATCCGAGGTGGAGGATTATTACGGCCAGTTCCGCGTCACCACCGATCTGATCGAGCTGCGCAACCTGTTGCAGGCGGCCGACCTGATCGTCACCTGCGCGCTCAAACGGCAGGAAAGCCGCGGTTTGCACTTCACGCTCGACCATCTGGAGACCGATTCCGTAGCGGTCGATACGGTCCTGCTGCCGCGCTGATTTTTATAACAATTGCTAATTATGGCCGAATAGCGGCGCTCGGCCATTGGTGGGGTGAGCCGCCCATCGGGGCGGATGCAAACAGAGGAAATCATTTCCATGAAAAAGATCGCACTTTTCGCCGCCCTTCCCGTCGCCGCCCTCGCGCTGAGCGCGTGCGGTGAAGACAGCGCCGTGGAAGAACAGGGCGACATGCTCGAAGAGCGTGCCGACGAAGTCGAAGATTACGGCGATGATCAGGCTGCCGCTCTCGAAGAGCAGGCCGACGAAGCGCCGACCGACGCTCAGGAAGACGCGCTGAACGCCCGCGCCGAAGAAATCGACGACATTGGTGACGAACGCGCCGACGCAATCAACGAGCGCGCCGACGAAATGGAATAAGGCCAAGCGCCTGATAAAAGACGACTTTCGGCAAGAGGGCCCTCGCCAGCAATGGCGGGGGTCTTTTGCATGGCGCGTCGCGACTTTTCGACCGGGCCGGGGCTGTTAGCCGACCCGCGCGACAAGCTGAATCCGTCCAGCGATTTTTTCCCACAGTTTGATGGCGCGGGCAGCGCGCTTCCGAATCGGCGCGACCGGTGCCTTTGCCGACTCGTCCAGACCTTTCGGCGCGTCGTCCGGTCCTTTTTTGCGGGGTCTTGCCCTTGCGCGTCCCGCCTCGCTGATTCATGTTCACTCTCCTTCGCGATCCGGTCCTATCCGGGCGACCTGCAACAGGGGTCTCGCGAAGGCGCATCGATGGCGCGGGGGCACCCCGCCAATGCGCGGTTTTGAACACAGCATGGGGCGTCGCGCAGGCTTCCCATCCGTAAATGCTTTAGGGGCGGAACTATGGAATTCAGCACTGGCGAGGCCGATATCTCCACCACTGAAGACAACACGGCGCGACCCGCTGGCAAGACGGCCAAGGCCGGCAAGAATAACGCGGCGAAGGCCGCCGCAAAGCGGGGCGCACAGACCCCCGATGCAAAGGCAGTAACGATGGACAAGCAAGACAGCGGATCGGAAGAACTGGTGGCAGCCGCCGCCGCCGATGCCGTGGCCAAGGCGGTCGCGGCCAGCGCCGGCGGCGAGGATGTGTCCGACAGCAAGAAGGTTAATCCGCGTCGTTTCGAGATCGTTACCGACGCCGCCCGCGATGCGAACCTGACCGAATTCGGCAAGGAAACGCTGAAAGATCGCTACCTGCTCCCGGGCGAGGATTTCCAGGATCTGTTCGCCCGCGTGGCCGATGCCTACGCCGACGATCAGGAGCACGCGCAGCGGCTCTACGACTATATCTCGAACCTGTGGTTCATGCCCGCGACGCCCGTTCTCTCGAACGGCGGCACCGCGCGCGGCCTGCCCATTTCATGCTATCTCAACTCGGTGGAAGACAGCCTCAACGGCATCGTCGACACCTGGAACGAGAATGTGTGGCTCGCCTCCAAGGGCGGCGGCATCGGCACCTACTGGGGCAATGTGCGCGGGATCGGCGAGCCGGTCGGCCTCAACGGCAAGACCAGCGGGATCATTCCCTTCGTGCGCGTGATGGACTCGCTGACGCTGGCGATCAGCCAGGGCTCGCTTCGCCGTGGCTCGGCCGCGTGCTACATCGACATCAACCACCCGGAGATCGAGGAATTCCTCGAAATCCGTAAGCCCAGCGGCGATTTCAACCGCAAGGCGCTGAACCTGCACCACGGCGTTCTCGTCACCGACGAGTTCATGGAAAAGGTCCGCGCGGGCGAGGAATTTGACCTCGTTTCGCCGCGCGATGGCTCCGTGCGCAAGACGGTCGACGCGCGCTCGCTGTTCCAGAAGCTGGTCGAGACGCGGCTGGCCACGGGCGAGCCTTACATCGTGTTCTCGGACACCGTGAACAACATGATGCCCAAGCACCACCGCGATCTCGGGCTGAAGGTTTCGACCTCCAACCTGTGCAGCGAGATCACTCTGCCGACGGGCAAGGACCACCTCGGCAACGACCGTACGGCAGTGTGCTGCCTCAGCTCGCTCAACCTCGAAAAGTGGGACGAGTGGAACGGCGACAAGAAGTTCATCGAGGATGTCATGCGCATGCTCGACAACGTGCTGCAGGATTATATCGACCGCGCACCGCCGGAAATGGCGCGCGCCAAGTATTCCGCTTCGCGCGAACGCTCGGTCGGCCTGGGCGTGATGGGGTTCCACTCGTTCCTCCAGTCGAAGAACTTGGCATTGGAAGGGCCGATGGCGAAAGCGTGGAACATCAAGATGTTCCAGCACATCTCCACCGCCGCCAACGAGGCATCGATGATGCTCGCGCACGAGCGTGGGCCGTGCCCCGATGCCGAAGAAATGGGCGCGATGGAGCGGTTCAGCTGCAAGATGGCGATCGCACCGACCGCGTCGATCAGCATCATCTGCGGCGGCACCTCGGCCTGTATCGAGCCGATTCCGGCGAACATCTACACCCACAAGACCCTGTCGGGCAGCTTCGTGGTCAAGAACCCCTACCTGCAGGAACTGCTCGCGAAGAAGAGCAAGGATTCGACCAATGTGTGGAATTCGATCCTCGAGCGTGGCGGTTCGGTCGCCCATCTCGACTTCCTGACGCCGGAAGAAAAGGCGACCTACCGGACCAGCTTCGAAGTCGACCAGCGCTGGCTGCTCGAATTCGCGGCCGATCGTGCGCCGATGATCGACCAGGCGCAGAGCCTCAATCTCTTCATCCCCGCCGATGTCGACAAGTGGGACCTGATGATGCTGCACTTCCACGCGTGGGAAAAGGGCATCAAGTCGCTCTATTACCTGCGCTCCAAGAGCGTGCAGCGGGCAGGCTTTGCGGGCGGCGTGGAGGCGGACAACACCGCCGAGGCCGCGAAGTACGAACTGGCCGCAGGCGCGGGCGAAGAAACCGATTACGAGGAATGCCTCGCCTGTCAGTAGGGGCCTTGCGATAGAGCTGCATCGGTACGGTCGGTCGCCAGGTTTTTGCGGAAAGCTGTGCGCTTGGGGGGATGAAGATGCGTAACCCGGGTTTGATTCTCATCCTGCTGGTAGTCGGCGTGTTGCTGCTGCCGCTCGCGATGTGGGGCGTGCCGCAATACCGCTTGTACTCGGAGAGACTGGCGGGGGAGGCGAGGCTGGCGGAAGCGCAGTCTTCCCGCAGGATCGCGATTCTCGAAGCCGAAGCGCGAAGGGAAAGCGCGGTTGCGCTCGCCGAGGCGGAAGTCCTGCGAGCAGAGGGCGCCGCGCGTGCCAACAAGATTTTGCAGAATTCACTCGGCGGGCCCGAAGGTTACCTGCGCTACCTACAGATTCAGGCACTCGAGCGGGCGAACGCGAACCTGATCTACGTGCCGACCGAAGCCGGTTTGCCGGTGACCGAAGCATCACGGCTGTCATCCCGCCGGGAAGTGGATTAGCGCTTCCTCCGCATCACCGCGCCAGCCGTGCGCTGCGCGCAAAAGGTGCTGTTTCGCGTGGGACTTTTCCGGGTCGCCAAGCACACGGCGCGGCTCCTGCCAGTCCGATACTTGCGCCCATGCTTTGAGCCGGGAAGTCTTCCCATGCGATCATCGTGGAAGGATCCTGCGCGGCACATCATATGGGAAATCGGCGTTCGGACTTGCAGCGGCGGTCGCGCTGCGCGTGGTTGCGCCATATTACGATGCCCGGCCACAGGAGGACATTCTCGACCTCAGGCTGGGTAGGAATGTCGTGGGCCCTCTGGTCGAGCATACCTGCAGTTTCAACTCGACACGCGACTTGCGGATCGAGAAGAGCTATTCACATCCTGATCAGAACAGCCCGAGGGTAAGCGCACATCGCCCGGCGCGTTTCGCGGCGCTCCCCAAAATGTTCAGCCCATTGCGGCGCATGCAACGAAACATGCGCTTGAGCGATGGGCGTCGCGGTTGCGGAAGTCTCTTGCGCTCCCACCAATCGCGGTCTTCTTCGCGCTCCACCGCATCGCGCCGTTCCGCCTTCACGAGATCCGTATAGCATTCGACGGCCTGACCGATGCTGGCGGACAAACCTCCCTTGATCATGCAGCCCATGAACGGATCGGGAGAAGGCAGGGCGTCGACCAGATTTTCGATCGCATGGCCCAGATATCTGACGGAGTCGCCCACGGGTTCGGCGATACTGTTGAGATAGGGTCTATCGAGATTGATCGCTTCGGGGGGCGGGAGCGGGGCGCTAGCCAGGTCGACCGAATAAGTGTTCTCACCCAGAGTAATTTCCGCGCATCCCTCGAACGGATTGATCGAGACCGACGCTTTGAGCGTCGCGATCGGTCGCCTGTCGGAGGAGCGATCGCCCGCCTCGAACTTCAGCGCCCGCACGACCATTCGGAAGCTGTCTTCCATGATCGCCGAATCGTCGAAATCGAGGGCCAGGGCGTAGTCGTAACCGTCCTCACCCTGAATTGTTATGTGCTGGATGCTTGGCATGACCTTTCGTCCCGAATTCAGTCAGCGAACCCGGCACGATAGTACACTTTGAAATGCGGTGAGGCGACCCCCGTACCTATCCGGGGGGTAGCGGCACTTCAGTCGCATACAAGAAACCCCGGCTCACCGAGATGGCGGGCCGGGGTTCTCTTATCGATAGGCCGTCAGACCGGCTTATCGAAATATCGGTTATGCAGGCGCAGTCGCCTTGTTGCCGAGGCCGACGGGAAGGGGCGTGCCTTCCTTCAGGACGACGCGGTTCTCTTCGAGCTTGTCCACCGCGTCGAGCGCGATGAAGTGGTGCTGGCTGTCCATCGCATCGGACTTGGTCAGCTTGATGCGCTCGTCTTCGACTTCGTCCACCGTGCCGACGTGCTGGCCGGTCGTGTCGACGATTTCCATGTGTTCCTTGATGCGGATCTTCTCGAACATAAAATGCTCCAATCTTTCGTTTTTAATCAAAGGCCTGCTTTGGCCTTGTGTATGTGTAGAGAACGGCTGTGGGCGCCGGATCGTTCCTCGTTTCGTCGACCGAGAGCCACGCTTCGCGATCCGGTGACCCGCTGAAGCTCAGCCCTTGGCCGGATCTTCCTCGCGCGCGTCATCGTCGCGCGTCTCCTCCACGCGCGGCCCGGTGCGAGGCGGTTCGATCCCGCCGCTTTCCTTCTTCAACGTGACCCTGCGGCTGTCGCCCGGTTCGTAATCGCGATCTTTCATGGGGTGTTTCCTTTCACCCCACCAAACCATTGAGTGAAAAGCGCTGTTCCTTCATGCTTTGGACCATGGGGGGCGGAGAGATCATCCGGATCGGGGCGAGCGGGTTTACTCCCGACGAGCTGTGGTGGCTGCTCGTCCCGGCGCTCGTCGGAGGCGCGATCCCGCTTGTCCCGTGGGCGCGGTGGCGGTTTCGCGAGTGGCGCATCGCCCGCGCCGTCGCGAAGGGCAACCACGACCATGCCGAGCTGCTGGCGCTCGATCATGAATACGACGAACCGCCCCGTTCGCTGCGCCAGATCCTTGCGGGGCTGCCTTCGTCCTTGTCGGCATGCCCGCGCTGTTCGTCTTCCAGGAAAACTTCATGGACGAGCTCGAGCATGTGCTGGGCGAGGGCTGGGGCTTCCTCGCGATGGGGCTCACCTTCGGCTTCGGCACATTCTGCGCCCATCTGTGGGATCGGGCCCGCCGCAACATGATGTCGCCCGAAGAACTCGCCGCGCTCGAGGAAGAGGAGGAGCACCGGCGCTGGATGCAATCGATCGACGGCGATGCGATGCCCGGCCTGATCTTTGCAGTCGCGGGCGGGGCGGCGATCCTGACGGCAATCTATTTTCTCGCCGAAGCGATCACCCCCGGCTAGCCGCGGCCCCGGGCCAAAGGCGGTAGCATCGCGCCCGGCTTATCCCCGACCCATTGGCCATGCTTGCTATCGAATCACCGCTGTGATTCCTTATGTTACCAGACCCACCAAGATCCCAACCACCGCAGAAGGCCCCCGCGCCCCGGAGAACCACCAATGTCGCTGCTCGAAGCCCGCAAGACCTACAAGCCCTTCGAATATCCGTGGGCGTACGACTTCTGGAAGCGCCAGCAGCAGGTTCACTGGATGCCCGAGGAAGTGCCGCTGGGCGAGGATTGCCGCGACTGGGCGCAGAAGCTGTCGGAGCACGAGCGCAATCTGCTCACGCAGATCTTCCGCTTCTTCACCCAGGCCGATGTCGAGGTGCAGGACTGCTACCACGAGAAATACGGCCGGGTCTTCAAGCCGACCGAGATCAAGATGATGCTCGCCTCGTTCTCCAACATGGAGACGATCCACATCGCGGCCTACAGCCACCTGCTCGACACGATCGGCATGCCCGAAAGCGAGTACGGCATGTTCCTCGAATACGAGGAGATGAAGGACAAGCACGACTACCTGCAGCAGTTCGGCGTCGACACGGACGAGGATATCGCCCGCACGCTCGCCGCGTTCGGCGGTTTCACCGAAGGCATGCAGCTGTTCGCCAGCTTCGCGATGCTGATGAACTTCCCGCGCTACAACAAGATGAAGGGCATGGGGCAGATCGTCAGCTGGTCGGTCCGCGACGAAAGCCTCCACTGCGAAGGCATCATCCGCCTGTTCCACGAATTCGTGCGCGAGCGGGACTGCTACACCAAGGCGGTGAAGGAAGACATCATCGACATCTGCCAGAAGTCGGTGCGGCTGGAAGACAACTTCATCGACCTCGCCTTCGAGATGGGCCCGGTCAGCGGCATGACCGCGAAGGAGATCAAGAAGTACATCCGCTACATCGCGGACTGGCGGCTGGGCCAGCTGGGCCTGCAGCCGATCTACATGATCGACGAGCACCCACTGCCGTGGCTGACCCCGCTGCTGAACGGCGTGGAGCACGCCAACTTCTTCGAACAGCGCGCCACCGAATATTCCAAGGGCGCCACCAAGGGCGACTGGAACACGGTGTGGAGCACCTTCGACAAGCGCCAAGGCGCCGGCAAGGCCGCAAACGAGGAAGAGGCCGACGACGGGCCGGGGCTGTTCGGGGATGATGCTGGCGGAGTGCAGGCGGCGGAGTAAGTTTTGTGGCCGAGAAAGCGGTCTTATCAAACCATCCGATCAACACTCATTTGAGGAACATCCTCAAGCTCTTTGAGGATGACGAGTTCCGCGAACAGATCCGTGACCTCGATGCCGAGGCACGATCTGCAGTCCGGTCAATAGAGCTCTTTGCTCGACAGACTACTGATCGTATCGCGAATTCGTCGGATTACGAAGTGAGCCAAAATGGGCTCCGACAGGTCTCGAGTAATCTACAAAATGTATGGAATGAGATAAACGCATTTCGTACGAACGGGCAGCTTGGGCACCTTGCGAATGCCTCAACCAATCTGGACGGGGCGCTCAATTCGGCTGCGTGGACTTTTTTTAATCGTCCCCCCAAAGGCTCCAGAGTTTATGGTGAAACAGTCAAGTCTGTTGAGCGCGCTTCAGAAGAGGCCCTTCAGAAACTTAAGAACCGTGCCTCTGGCGTTGCGTCCCGGTTCACTAACTTCGAAAACAAAATTGATGAGCTCGAGGGTGCCGTTGGGAGTGCCGAGCAGCGACTTAGCGGCTTGTCTACCGATGCTGACGCCGCGCTCGCCGAAATTAGAGCAGAGTTTTCCGCGATAAAGGCGGAAGTAGAGCAAGAGCGTCAGTCAGATCGAGAGCAAAGGGAGGTTGCGTTCAAGCAGTTTTTCGAAGATCAAAAAATAGCTGCTGCCAAATCAGTTGAGAAGATTTCCGAGTATGAGGCGAAGGCTAAGGAAATCTTGCAGATTGTTGGCAATATTGGATTGACTGGTAATTTTAAAAAGCGATCTTCAGACGAAACAACTGCGGCAAACTTCTGGAGATGGGCAACCATAATTCTATTTGCACTAGGTATCGGCCTGATCTCATTTAGCCTGGTCAGTAATATCGTCAAAGAATCGGCGTTGAATTTGCTTTTTATCAGGCTCGCTATTGGGGTCGCGATAACACTTCCCGCAATCTACACGGCTCGAGAATCTGCTAGGCATCGTACGAATTCCGATCAGGCAAAGCAAACCGAACTGGAGCTGGCGTCATTGACGCCATTTATTGAAAATCTTCCGGATGAAGAAAAATGGAAGGTCCTGAGCGCTTTGACGCACCGCTACTTCGGAAGCGTGAAGGTGACAGAACACAAGCCGGACCTGTCCCTCCCTACTGATGGAATGTTGGGATTGGCTGATAAGCTAGTTGAACGAATTCCAAAGGCCTAGATAGCATGCCAGCGGAGTGCCCGGACGAACCTCTCGGTCCGCCCGGGCACTCACTCAATGGATCGAATACCAATCCGGCATGGCGACGATCTGCCAGCGGTCGCGGTAGAGCAGTTGGCCCGGGTGGCGGGTCCAGTTGCGCTCCACCAGCACGCCGCATTCCCGAACGAGGCTGACAAGCGCTTCCATATGGGCAAGCATCTCGCGCGCATCGCCGCGGAACCAGCAGACGCCGTCGCTCCACCAGCGCCTGCGCGCCTTCACGCCTAAGCGTTTGGGCACGGGCAGTTCGTCGTTGAACCAGTCCAGCTCGCGCCGCAGCGCGAGCAGCACCGGATCACTATCGTGCTCGCCATTCCAATAGAGATTGCAGGCGAGCCGGAACGGCCCCGGCGCAAGGCGCGCACGCGTGACGGTGCCGCCGTGCGCCGTGGGCACGGTAAATCGCAGATACATGGAAATTCCCCCGCGAGGGGCTGTCAGACAGCCGCGCGTTCCTTCGAACGCGGGCCGACACTCACGCTCAGGCGCGTGCTATCCCTGTGGCGCGGGAAACAGCAGTGCAAACATCGGCTACCTCCCTCACAGGTGAAGCTGTCGCGCGGGCGGACCATCCTCCGGCGGGTGCAGCCCGATAGATCGGGCCGTGCAGAAGGCAAGCGCGGACCGCGCTGGGTGTGCGACCCGCGCTGTCCTACAGGCGAAGCGCAGTGCTAGGCTTTTGCGCGTATGGCCGCCATCTTTCCCATGTTCTGCACTGTTGGTGCCCGGCCATTCAGGCTGCGAACAGCGCGCGCGCTTTTTTGCTCCTGGACACTGTGTCAGGTGTGTCAGGCCATTGCCCCGGGGCATCGCCATCGACCGCTTTCGATCGCCGCTCGCAGCGCTCGAATCGCGCCCGCAGCCTTGCTCAGCACCAGTTCTTGCCCCTGCCGCCCCAGCGGCTGGCAACGCCTTCCGCCGCCAGCGCCTCGACCGCGCTCTCGCCGTTTCGCGCCAGCACGTGCAGCTTGCGGCCGTAGCGGTCGGTGTCGCGGCCTTCGGGGTTGGGGTGGACCTCGAACGCGCCTGCGTTGAGCCACCGCGTCAACCGCTCGGTCGCACGTTCGCCGACGATCCGCTCCGCCTCGCAGGACGGCTGCGAGATTTCCGGCGCGTCGATATCGGCGATGCGGATCTTGGTGCCTTCCAGCCAGATCGTGTCGCCATCGACCACGCAGGTATGCCGCGCGCCGCCAATGCAGGGCGAAAATCGCGCCGAGACGATCTGCCGCGCTTGGGCCGCCGGCGTCTTGCCCGGCCCTGCCGCCACCACACCGGGCACGCCGTCGGCAAAGAGGATCGCGGTGAACACCGCCAGCGGCGCCGCGACCAGCACCACGCCGAAGACCCGAGCCGAAACGTGCCAGGCCGCACCCGAAGATCGCTCTCCACCCACGCGATTTCCCGCACCATTCCCGACGCGACTTCGGTCGCGACGAAAGCCGGTTCGACGAAATGGCACGGGTTCTCCCATGCTCGCATCATCGCGCAGAATTCCTCAAGAAGAAGTGAACGCCATCCCCTGCGAAGAGCTGCTAAGCCGTTCAAAAGAGACGTGTCTTGGCCTTGGCTGCGATGCTCGCTCAACCAGTCGGGAGGGTGCTTGCGTCTTCGCTCCTGCGGCTTACCCTGCGGCACGAAGCCCAGGGAGTCCCGTTCATGTCCGTCAGATACGCACTCACCGCCACCGCCATCCTGTCCGGCGTCATCGCACCCCCGGCGGCGCAGGCGTGCAGCGTCGTTTCCGATTATCGCGTGCCGACCAATCTGGAGCTGGCAGCCGATGCTCAGCTCATCCTCCTCGGCAAGGTGAGCGGCGGCGATGAGGCTGACGGGCCGTTGGAGTCGGCGATTACGGTCGAACCCGTCGAAGCCGTCAAGGGCACGATGCCGCCCGCACCGATCACGATCCGAGGTGCCTACACGGTCGAGGACAAGAACGGGCGCGGCTACTACGTATTCAGCGATCCCTACGAACTCGAAGAGGCCCACCCGCTGAGCTACATCGGCGGCTGTATCCGTTACATGTTCCCCGCCGATACCACCGCGCTGTTCTTCCTCGAACGGCGCGATGGCGAATGGCGACCGGCTGGCGGTCCATTTTCGCGCTGGGCGGAAGACGTGCTGGCCGAGGATGCGCCGTGGCTGCGGCTGACGCGGTTCTACGCCAAGGTTGCTGCAGCACCTCCCGATGCGCGGGTCGCCATGCTCGAAGCGGAGCGCATGATCCTCCTGAAGCAAGAGGATCGCGCATCGCAGCTGATGGCGCAGGATATTGGACGCCAGCTGGACGGGCCGAACGAGCCGTGGAACATCATCATGCAGCGCGCGATCGAGAGCCGGGACTGGGGCCGGATCGAAAATGAGGAGCGGGAGGCGAGGGAAGCACGCGCTGCCGAGGCCGACACGATGGCTGAGGACATCATGACCGAAGATATCGACGAAGAGTGATCGTCTGCGCGCCCTAGCTCAAAACAGCCACGTCTTGGGGCTTGGCATCGGCCGCCGGTTGGCCGCGTTGGCGAGCGAGAGGATGCTGCGCACGCAGTACCAGACGAACAGCAGAAATCCGATCAGCAGCGCGCCGAAAAACATCGCGACGACGGCGGGCGGCGGCGGGCCGTCGCCCTGCTGCCCCGCGTAGTCTGCCAGCGGAACGCCGACCGACACCGCGATCGCTCCGCTGACCACCGCGAGGATGGTCAGCAGCATCAGCCAGAAGCCGATCCAGAAGGTGCGGATGAGGTAGGTGAGGTGCGTCTCCTCCCACTCGGTCACATCCGCGTCGTTGCGCCAGACATAGGCGAGGATCAGGCCGATCAGCACGCTGAAACCGGTGAACAGATTGGCGAGGTAGAGGATCGCGACGATGATCGGGCGATAGAGCGTCACGCCGGTGTTCGAGGCGCCCTGGTCTGCGGGCTGCGCCTCGCGACCAACCTCGCCGTGGCCCATGCCGTATTGCGTCCTGCTCATGCCCGGTGTCTCCCTCGCCGTACCATGCGCGTAATACCCCAAGCCGCGGGCGCATGAAACCGCAGAGCTTGCCAACCATGCGCCGCAATGCAACTTTCGCGCTTCGTTCAGCCGATCGAGGGAGCTTTGCCATGACCGTCCGTTCCATCTCCGCCGCCGTCGCGATTCTCGCCGCGCTGTCGCTCGCCGCGTGCAACGCCGAGAGCGAGGACACCACGTACGAAGTCGATGCCACCGACGAGAGCGGCGGCGAACTGATCGTCGCCGACGAGGAGGCTAACAGCGTTCCGGTCGACGTGCCCGAAACCGAGATGACCAACGTGCCGCCCGAAGAGATGGCGCAAGGCGACGCGGAAGAAGAGGCCGCCGCGCCCGACGAATAGGGTCGCCGCGCGCCTGTCCTACAGCGGTGTGCGGGTGCTAGGCCTGTCCGAAGCCCGCCACCGCTCCCGCCGCCACGCGCCGATGCCGATAGCCTGCAGGCAGGTCTTCTTGTCCTGGACCGTGTTCCAAACGGTCCACATCAGTTGGAATGATCGGCGGCGGCTATGCCCCCTCGCTACTCCCAGCCCCATGCGGGCGGCGGCGGCGTGACGGGCTCGCTCGCGTCGAAGGCCACGCGGAACAGGCGCGAGGGGTCGTTGCCGCGGGTCAGCTGATACACAAAGCGTGCGTCTTCCCTGCCCGCCGGATCGACCTCCATCCGCCACACATTGGTCAGCGAGGCGTCGAGGCCCTCGCGCTCGAACAGGGCGATGCTCTCAGGGTCGACGGGGAAGTCCTGCGCGTTCGGTGTGCCGGGCGTGGCGGTGGTGCCGCCGTAGAAGGTCACCGCGTCCGCCTCCCCATCGGCATGGCGGTGATCGTGCTTGAGCGTGATGGCACCGGCGTTGCGGGTCAGGATCCACGTGCGGCTCCTATTCCAGCTGCCATGGGCGTCACCGTCGAAAATGTGGAAGGCGACCGCGATCCGGTTGTCGCTGCACTGCGCCCAATGCGCGATCATCGCATTGCCCGCCATGTCCGCATCGCGCGCATCCTCGCTCACCAGCGCGCCCTCGTAGGCATTGCCGCAATGGCTGGCGAGCGCATCCCAGAAGGCGGCCTGCGGATCGCCGGCATCGGACGGCATGGTCGCGCAGGAGGCGATAGCCATCATCGCAACGGGGAGGGCGGCGAGCGGGTAGAAGAGCTTCATCGCGGCAGCCTGCCACCGGGGCCTCTCGCGCGCAATGTCGGAACCCCACCCGCCGACCGCTGGTTGCATCCCCGAAAGGGCGGGCGAGCATCCTTGCGTCTGCCGACCAACAGGAGACAGCAAGATGGCCAATCTGAATGACGACGCCCCGATCCAGAAATCGGGTTCGAGCAAGTGGCTGTGGTTCGGCGTGATCGTGGTCCTCGCGATTGCGGCGGTGATCATCTTCCTCAACGCCGATGGCGACGATCCCGAACTGCCAGACAGCGCGGTGACCACGCAGGAAGAGCGGCTCAATACCGACCTGACCGACGAAGAGCAGCTGACCGAAGAGGCGCTCGACGATGTGAACGGGGTCAACCAGGTGGACACCGTGACCGCCGATGAAAGCGTGACCGCCGAGGATGATGGCGACGTCGCGACCGACCCGGGCGGCACCGTCCCCGCAGAATAATGCCTGGTAGATGAAGGCGGGGCATGTGGTCCCGCCTTCCCGAATCGCGCATCGCCCGCTAGCGCGCGGGGCATGAGCGAGACACCTGACAACCCCGCGAGCGGGAGCGAACCGTTGCAGCCCGGCGCCAAGGCCAGCGTCCTGATCGAGGCGCTGCCCTTCCTGCGTCGCTACGCAGGGCGCACATTCGTGGTGAAGTATGGCGGCCGCGCGATGGGCGACCATGCCGCGGCCGCCAGTTTCGCGCAGGATGTCGTGCTGCTGAAAGCGGTCGGCATCAACCCGGTGGTGGTCCACGGCGGCGGACCGCAGATCGGCGCGATGCTGGGGCGACTGGGCGTCGAGAGCCGCTTCGTCGACGGGCTGCGGGTGACCGACGAAGCCACGGTCGAGATTGCCGAAATGGTCCTCTCGGGCGCGATCAACAAACAGATCGTCGCCGCGATCCACGCCGCCGGAGGGCGCGCGCTGGGTATCTCGGGCAAGGACGCCGGGCTGGTGCGCGCCCGCAAGGTCAGCCGCGAGACGCGGACGCAGGACAGCGCGATCGAGCAGATGGTCGACCTGGGCTTCGTCGGCGAACCCGAAACGATTGACCCGAAAGTGATCGAAATGGCGACCGAGAGCGGGCTGATACCCGTCATCGCCCCGATCGGCGCGGGCGAGAATGGCGACACCTTCAACATCAATGCCGACACCATGGCTGGCGCGATTGCCGGAGCGATGGGCGCCGCGCGCCTGCTGTTGCTGACCGACGTGGCGGGCGTGCTCGATGGCGACGGGCAACTGGTGACCGAGCTCGACGAAGCGAAGATCGAGGCGCTGCGCAAGCAGGGTGTCATCACCGGCGGGATGATCCCCAAGCTGGAAACCTGCCTGTCCGCGACCCGCGACGGGTGCGAGGCGGCGGTCATCCTCGACGGGCGGGTCGACCATGCGATGCTGCTCGAGTTCTTCACCGCCAGCGGTGCCGGCACGCTCGTCAGGGCCCGCGAAAACGGCTAGGGCGGCCTTGCCTTTGCCCAGAGGCGTCTTACTCTCCTAAGACGCCCAACCGAAACCTCAGGAGACAGGGCCACCATGCAAGCCCTTTACACTATCTACCAGATCATCGAGCTGCTCACGAACGTGTTCGTGATGCTGATCATCGTCCAGTTCGTGATCGGCCTGCTGCTGGCATTCAACGTGGTCAGCCGGGGCAACGATTTCGTGCTGGCGATCTACCGATCAATCAATTCGCTGCTCGATCCGGTGCTGCGCCCGATCCGCAACATGCTGCCCCAAACCGGCGCGATCGACTTCTCGCCGCTGGTGTTGATTATCGTTCTGCAGATCATGCTCATCATCCTGTCGTCCATCATCCGGAGCATCGGATGACCGCCGAGTTGATCGACGGGAAAGCGTTTGCCGCCAATCTACGCGAACGCGTGGGCGAGCATGCTGCCGCGTTCGCCGAGAAAGCCGGGCGCAAGGCGGGCCTCGCGGTGGTGCTGGTCGGCGCGGATGCTGCGAGCGAGGTCTATGTCCGTTCCAAGGGCAAGGCGACCGTTGCCGCCAATATGGAAAGCTTCGAGCATCGGCTGCTCGCCGATACCTCCGAGGAAGACCTGATCGCGCTGGTCGAGCGGCTGAACGCCGACCCCGCGGTCGACGGAATCCTCGTCCAGCTGCCGCTGCCGGGCGATCTCGACGAACAGGCGGTGATCGCGGCAATCGATCCGGGCAAGGATGTCGACGGTTTCCACGTCGAAAGCGCCGGGCGACTGATGGTCGGGCGCGAAGGCTTCGTACCCTGCACCCCGCTCGGCTGCATCATGCTGCTGAAGGACCGCCACGGCGACCTGTCGGGCATGAATGCTGTCGTCATCGGACGTTCCAACATCGTCGGCAAGCCGATGGCGCAGCTGCTGCTCGACGCGAATGCCACGGTCACCATCGCGCATAGCCGGACGAAGGACCTGCCCGAAGTGGTGAAGCGCGCGGATATCGTCGTTGCGGCGGTGGGCCGTGCGGAAATGGTCAAGGCAGACTGGCTCAAGCCCGGGGCGACCGTGATCGATGTCGGGATCAACCGTCTCGCGCCCGCCGAAGAAGGCGCCAAGGGGCGGCTGGTCGGAGATGTCGACTTCGAGGCTGCAAAAGAGGTCGCCGGAGCGATCACTCCCGTGCCGGGCGGGGTCGGCCCGATGACCATCGCGGTGCTGCTGCGCAACACGCTGGTCGCGGCGCACATGCACGAAGGCCTCGATCCGCCGGTGGGGCTATGAACAAGACGCTGCCGATATTCGCGGCAGTCGCGACGAGCCTCGCGCTCGCCGCATGCACCGGCGGGCGTTCGCCGATCCCACGCGCGGCGATCGACCGCGCGCTTTCCAGCGCGCCCTATGCCGCGCAGCCAAGCCTGGTGGTCGCGCGCGAGGTGGAATTCGCCCGCGCCGCACGCGAGGATGGGCAATGGACCGCGTTCCGCGCTTTCGCCGCCAATGATGCGGTGATTCATGGGCGGGGCGGCCCCGTTCCTGCGGGGCAGGTGATCGCCGGGCTGAGCGATCCACCTGAACCCACCCAGTGGTCGCCGCGCACGGTGCTCATGAGCTGTGACGGAAAGCTCGCGGTCAGCCGTGGACGCTTCCTCGATCCAGAAGGCTATGTCGGCACCTACGTGACCGTATGGAGCCGTGAGGATTACGACGACGAATACCACTGGGTCTACGACGTCGGCGGGCGGGACGACCCGCAGCCGTCGAGCGAAGAGGCCGAAGAGAGCACGATCGTGGTCACCGCCTACGACGATATTCACGGACTGGTCGCCGATTGTCCACGCGGCGGAGCCGAAGTTCCATCGGCGCCGTTCGTCGGGCCCCCGGCCAGCGGCCGCGCGGGCGAGCAAACCTCACCCGATGGCACCCTGCGCTGGCGCTGGGAACACTGGGCGGATGGAACGAAATATGTCCGCGCGGACTACTATACGAGCGGCGCGTGGGAGACCGTGATCGAAGAATCTCTCGCCTCTCCGCCCAGATAATCCGTCCAGCCCAGCCCACCAAAGGCGCCCACCAAAGACACGGACTCGCTCAAGGCCCATGCTCGAACTTTTCGTCTCTGCCTTCGTGACCTTCTTCGTCGTGGTCGACCCGCCCGGCTGCGCGCCGATCTATGCCGGTCTGACCCGCGAGGCGAGCCGTTCGCAGACCATCTCCATGGCAATTCGCGCGACCCTGATCGCGGGGCTGATCCTGCTGGTGTTCGGCCTGTTCGGCGAACAATTGCTCGAAACGCTGGGGATCGAGCTCGACAGTTTCCGGATCGCGGGTGGCATCATGCTGTTCATCATCGCGATCGACATGGTGTTCGAAAAGCGGACCGAGCGGCGCGAGGAACGGGCGGAAAAGATCAGCGCCAATCCCGAGATCGAGGATGTTTCGGTGTTCCCCATGGCCATGCCGATGATGGCCGGGCCGGGCGCGATTGCGGCCATCATGCTGCTGATGAACCAGGCGACGGGGATCGAGCAAAGCCTCGTGGTGTTCGCTGCCGCAGGCCTCGTGCTGGTGATTACGATGGGCGCGCTGATCGCGGCAGGTCCGCTGATGAAAGCGGTCGGCACGCGGATCGAGGCGGCGATCACGCGGCTGCTCGGTGTGCTCCTTGCAGCGTTCGCGTCGCAGTTCGTGATCGACGGCCTGCGCGGTACCCTGCTGGCATAGTGCGCCGTGCGCTACCCCGCTGCCTTGCGAGGTTTGGCAAGCGTTCAGCATGACGCGCGCACATGGCGAGGATGACCATCCTTTTCCGCGCGCTAGCCCTCCTGCTGATTGCCTCGGCTTCCACCGCGATGGCTCAGGGCCCGCGCCAGCTCGATCTCCCGTCGCTCGAAAGCGCAATTCAAGCAGGCGAGCTCGGCAAGATTGCGGCACTCGCGATCGAGCAGGGCGGGGAGACCGTCTATCGCCAGCGGTTCGATGGGAAGCCGCAGGGCGATCCGGTCGACATCAAGTCCGCAGGCAAGTCGATCACCGCGCTGGCGGTGGGCATGGCGATTGAAGATGGGGCGCTTCCCGGCCGCGACGTTGCCGTGTGGCCTTTTCTGGGATCGCCGCGTGGAGAGCCCTTCGATTCGATCACGGTCGGCGATTTGCTGGCCATGTCCAGCGCGCTCGACTGCAACGACTGGGACTCAGGGTCTCCGGGGCAGGAAGAGCGGATGTATCGCACACGCGTGTGGCGCAGGTTCGCGCTCGAACTGCCCGGCCGCAGCTTCGAGCGTGGGAAGAGCGGGTATGGCCCATTCTCCTACTGCACCGCCGGGGTCTTCCTGCTGGGCCGGGTGGTCGAGAAGGCGACCGGCGAGCGCTTCGACCACTATGTCCAGCGGCGGCTGTTCGATCCACTGGGCATCGACGGCGTCGAATGGCGGACCTCGCGCAGCGGAGAGATCCAGTCGGGCGGGCAGCTGACCATCGCGGATAACGCCCTGCTCAAGATCGGGCGGCTGGTGCTCGACCGGGGGCGCTGGAACGGCGAGCAATTGATCGATGGCGCATGGATCGAGTCAATGCTGACACCGCGCCATCAGCTGGGCGAGCATGTGTACTACGGCGATCTGTGGTGGGCGACGCCGCTGCGTGCAGGCGACGGTTTCGTCGAAGCGTGGATGATGAAGGGCAATGGTGGCAACATCGTCGCCATCGTGCCCCGTTACGATGCGGTGCTGGTGGTGCAGACGCGCAATTACAACAAGGCTGATTCGGACCGGCACGCCTTCACGGCGCTATGGTCGATGCTCGCGACGCTCGAGCCGGTGTCGCAGCCGCTTACTGCAAGGTAACGCGGTCGTCGGTGCCGCTCTGCCGGCCGAAGAAATACATCAGCTGGATCAGCAGTTCGCACCGCGCGGCCAGATCGGGTGCTTCCAGCAGCGCCTGCTTCGAGGCCCCATCGAAGGGGGCGATCTGGCTCACCCCGTTGATGAGCGACTGGTCGTCGAGCTGGGCGACCGCGTTCCAGTCCACTGCATAGCCCTGTGCATCGGCGAAACGGCGCGCCTCCCGCTCGAACCCGGCGCGTTCGATTCCGCTCAGCACCTCGTCGCCATCTTCGGCGATCAGCTCGGCTTCGACCTGCCGGAACGCCGTGGCGACCTCCAGCTCCCGGATCACGCGGAAGCGGCTCTCGCCGTCGAGGACGAGGTTATAGCGCCCGTCGTCCAGCGCCTCGACCTCGCCGATCTTGCCCACGCAACCGACTTGATAGAGCTCCGCGCCCTCGCGCGCCTGCTTGGGCTGGATCATCGCGATCCGGCGGTCGCGGGCCAGCGCATCGCTGACCAGCGCGCGATAGCGCGGCTCGAACATGTGCAGCGGCAGTTGCAGGCCGGGAAACAGCACCGCGCCCGTCAGTGGAAAGATGGAAAGGCGCACCGTGCCTACCCGAACAGGATCTTGGACAGGCGCCGACGCGTGGCGACCACCCATGAGTCTTCGAGCCCGACGGCTTCGAAGATCTGAAGCAGCTTGGTGCGCGCCGCGCCCTCGTTCCACTCGCGATCGGTCTCGACCATGCCGAGCAGTTCGTCGGCGGCCAACTCGCGCTGGCCAGCGGCGAAGGCGGCCTCGGCGTAGGCGAAGCGCGCTTCCATGTCGCCGCTCTGCGCCTTTTCGCGCAAGGCCGCGAGTTCGCCATCGTCGACCTTGTCGCCCGAGAGTTCAAGCTGGGCACCGGCCTGCGCCACGGCGGGATCGGCTTTCTGTTCGTCGGACAACCCGTCGAAGGTCGCCTGCGCCTGATCGTGCTGACCGTTTGCCAGCAGGGCGCGAATCAGACCCGACTGGATTTCAGGCTTGCTGGCGATTTCGGGCGGCGCGGCGGTCGCGATCTCATTATAGAGCTGAAGCGCTTTCTCGTTCTCGCCCGCTTCCAGCAATTGTTCGCCCATCGCGATCAGCTGTTCGACATCGGGCATGCCATCGCTCGCGCCGCCTTCGTCGCCCGTCGCATTCGGATCGAGCGGCAGTTGCGCGAGAATCTGGTCGAGCGCCTGTTTCAGCTGGCTTTCGCTGCCCGCGCTGGTGAGGTCGGCCACCGGGCGGCCCTGAAACATCGCGTAGACCGTGGGGATCGACTGGACCTGGAACTGGCTGGCGATGAACTGCTCTTCATCGACATTGACCTTTTTCAGGACCACGCCCTTGTCGGCATATTCCGCTGCGACCTTTTCCAGCATCGGCGCCAGCGCCTTGCACGGTCCGCACCACTCGGCCCAGAAATCGAGCACCACCAGCTTCGACATCGAAGGTTCGACCACTTCCTGGCGGAAACGGTCGACGGCTTTCTGTTCTTCGAGATTGAGCCCCATGCTGGCCAAGTGCAGTCCCCTTCAAGGTCGGATCGTGATTCGGTTAGGATGGCCCACAATGTGGGCCTTTGGCGAGCGATGTGAAGAGCCCAGTGCCACGCAGGTCAAAAGGCAATTGCCGCCGTGCAATTTTGCCCTTGCGATAGGGCCGATGCGTTGCTAGTTGCCCGCTTCCCGTTCCGGAGCGGCCTTTGCGCCGCGTACCGGAAACGCCATGTGAGCGGGCGTAGCTCAGGGGTAGAGCACAACCTTGCCAAGGTTGGGGTCGGGCGTTCGAATCGCCTCGCCCGCTCCAGTTTTTCGTAACATCGCAGGATGCGTGCGGCTTCGCGCCGAGTGCGCAGGTCGCTGCGGGTGCTATCGGCTTTCGGTCGTGTGCGAGCGAGCCGACGTGTCCGTCGCCGATGTTTCCCGAATTTCCGACCGACGACCGACCAGACCGGTTGAGCGACATGAACGGGGTTGCGCGGCCCTTCGATGACTGTTAGCGGCGAATGTTATATTATCACAACATCGATGGATCGTATTCCTGATGAGAAAGACTTTTGCCGGCAGCCTGTCGCTGTTCGCTCTTTCCGCCGCGCTCTTGCCGTCGGTCGCCTATGCCCAGCAGGCGGACCCCGCGTCCGAGCAGCCGGATGAGGCTAGTGAAGATGTCGACGACGATTTCCACAATCGCACCAATTCGAGTGTCGATATCGTGGTCAGTGCGGGCAAGAGCCTCAACCAGCTCGACGTTCTGTCGGGTACCTCGGTGGTCGAAGGCCTCGAACTTCAGCGGAACATGGCTGGCCAGATCGGCGAAGTGCTGGAGAGCCAGCCCGGCGTGTCCGGCACCGGCTTTTCGCCTGGCGCATCGCGCCCGATCCTGCGCGGGTTCGGGGGCGAGCGCATTCGCGTGCTGACCGACGGCGTCGGCACGCTCGATGCTTCCAACACCTCCGACGACCACGCAGTCAGCATCGATCCGCTGACGGTCGAGCGGATCGAGGTGCTGCGCGGCCCCGCGGTGCTGCTCTACGGTAGCCAGGCGATCGGCGGCGCGGTCAATGTGATCGACAAGCGCATCCCGCGCAGCATTCCCGACGAGCCGATCCACATCGACGGGCTCGCAAGCTACGACAGCGTGAACGACGAATATCGCGTCGGCGCCTCGGTCGACGCTCCGCTGGGTGGCGGATTCGTCGCTCATCTCGACGGCAGCTATCTCGATGCGGGCGACATCAAGATTCCCGGCTATGCGCTGACCGACGACCTGCGCGCCGATCTGCTGGCGGATGCGGCCGAGGAAGAGGACGAGGGCGAGCTCGAAGAAGCCGAGGAACTGCGCGAGCAGGCGAATGCGCGCGGCACGGTGCCCAACACCTTCATCGAAACCAAGTCGGTCAACGGCGGTATTTCTCTGATCCGCGGCGGCAGCCGGTTCGGCTTCGGCGCGGGCTATTACGACACGCTCTATGGCGTGCCCGAAAATCCGGCCGGCGGCCATCACCACCACGAAGAGGAAGGTGACGATCACGACGGCGACGAGGATCACGATCACGAAGAGGGCGAAGAGGGCGTCTCGATCGGCCTGGAGCAGTTCCGCGCCGACTTCAGCAGCGATATCGAACTGGGCTCGGGCTTCCTCGGTCGCCTGGTTACCCGCGTCGGCTACAGCGATTACACGCACACCGAATTCGAAGGCTCCGAAGTGGGCACCGTGTTCGATGTGGAAGGCTTCGAGGGCCGCGCCGAGTTCATCCAGAACCCGATGGGCAACCTGCGCGGCTCGTTCGGCGGGCAGTTCTACATCCGCGATTTCGCTGCGGTAGGCGAAGAAGCCTTCGTCGCCCCCAACGAAACCGAGCAGTATGGCCTCTTCACGCTGCAGGAACTGAGCCTGGGCAATGCGCAGATCGAAGGCGCAGTGCGGTTCGAAACGACGCAGGCATCGTCCAACGTGCTGGGCGTGGAGCGCAATTTCGACATCCTGTCGGGCGCGCTCGGCGTATCCTACGACATTGGCGGGCTCCGCATCGGGGTAAACGGATCGCGTGTCGGCCGCGCGCCGGCCGGTGAGGAACTGTTCGCCAACGGACCGCACGTGGCGACCGGCCAGTACGAGCTTGGCGACGTCGACCTCGACATCGAGCGCGCGTGGGGCGCAGAAGCCTTCGTGCGCGGCAATATCGGCCCGGCGACCCTCAACCTGACGGTCTTCGGCAGCTGGTTCGACGATTACATCTACCTCAACAACACCGGCACCTTCGTGGACGAAGAAGGCGCCGCCGTCCCCGCCGACGACGAGGAAGCGATCCCGCTGTTCAATTACCTGCAGCAGGATGCCCGCTACCTCGGCCTGGAGGCAGAGGTCAGCGTGCCGGTCGTCGAATACGACACCTTCTCGGTCATCGCCGAGGCAAGCGCCGAATATATCGACGCAGAGCTGGACGATGGTTCGCCCGTGCCGCGGATCCCGCCGCTGGGGCTTGCCGGGGCGCTCAACGTCGAGACCGGCCCGTTCGAGGTGCGCGGCGAGGTCGAGTATTTCGGCGAGCAGAACGATGTGCCCGCCTTCGAAAGCGCGACCGACGCCTTCACCTTCGTCAATGCATCGGTCGCCTGGCGCCCCCTGCGCGGCAACAAGAACGTGACGCTGCTGGCGAAGGTGGACAACATCTTCGATCAGGAAGGCCGCCGCGCGAGCAGTTTCACCCGCGACTATGTGCCGCTGCCGGGGCGCAACTTCTCGGTCAGCCTGCGGACGAGCTTCTGATCCTTGCGGGATGGAAGACAGGGAAAGGGGCGGCCCGGCGGGTCGCCCCTTTTCATGTCCAGCCGCGTCCTAGCCGTCGGCGTTTGCGGATCGGGCGCGCGCTTCCTCCGCCCCCCTCTCGCGACCTTCCGCACGCGCCGCCCTGATTTCCGCGCGCCTCGCGCGGTCCCGCTCGCGCCACACGTCCACCGATCCGCGCGCCTGCCCATAGGCGAACACCATCAGCAGGCCCCCCGCGATCGCGAGGTTCTTCAACGCCAGTTGCAGCTGCGTATGGTCGCCTAGCGGATTGTGAAAGAAGACGATCGTCGCCAGCGTAAAGACGAACAGCACGATGCTGCTGATCCGGGTGAGAAAGCCGACCGCGACGAACACGCCCAATACCATCTCGAAGATGCCGACCGGCAGCGCAAGGTTGCCCGGCAGCGTCGTCGTCTCTTCGATAAAGGCCTGCGTCGCCGCAACGTTCATGACCTTGGTCATACCCGCCATAATGAAGATCAGGGCGAGGAACATGCGCCCGAAAACCGAAGCCAGAAACGCCATATTCCAAGTCCCCCCGTTGCTGTCCCACCATCAACCATGCGGCGCGCGATCGGCTCCCGCCCGGGTCATTCTTCGACCGCGAAAGTGAGCGCCGCATGCTCGCGCAGCCGTTCGACCAGCGCTTCGCCGAGGATCGAGCCGGGCGTCCCGATCCCGCCCGGTGCATCGCTTTCGAGCAGCGCGATCCCGGTCTCGCCGATCATCCGGCTGGTCGAGCCATAGCCCGGATCGTAGCGGCCCTTCACCGCATAGCGCAGCGTCTCCCCGCCGGCAGTCTCGCCGATGAAGAGGACATCGTAGTGGCCGTTCTCGCGCTCTTCGGGCGTGGGGCCTTCACCGGGCTTGGGCGGTTTTGCACCGAAGGGGTTCTTCATCATCTCCGCGGCAGCATTGGCCGCTGCCTTGCCCGCTTCGCCGGGGCTGGTCAGAACCATCTCGTCGTAGCGGAAATCCTCGCCATAGGGATGGCCGCGCAGGAAATTGGTGCGGTGGACGTTCTTGGTGTTGATCGGCGCCATCACGAAGGGCGCAGCCCACTTGCCCAGGTCATCCTCGTATTTGGGAATCATGCCGCCCGGCTGATCGGGCCCGTCGAAACCGGGGGTGAGGCCGAAGGGACTGCGCATGATTGTGATGAGCGAAGGATCGCGCGCCATCGCCTTCATGCTCTCGGTCAGGCTGGCGGCGGTCCCGCCGCTGAAGGTGCCTTTCATCGCCCGCACGCGTCCGCGCACGGTCTTGCACGGCGTACCGAATCGCTCGACCGCTTCCTTCTGGAGCATCAGCACGCCCAGATCGAAAGGGATCGAATCGAAGCCCGAAGAGAAGCTGATCCGCGCGCCACTGGCCTTGGCGTCGGCTTCGTACTTGTCGATCATCTGCCGCATCCACGCAGGTTCGCCGCACAGATCGGCATAATGCGTGCCCGACTTCGCGCACGCGGCGAGCAGCGGTTCGCCATAGAGCTGGTATGGCCCGACCGTGGTGATGATGACCTTCGCCTGCTCGCACATCTGCGCGAGGCTGGTGGCGTCGGCCGCATCGGCCACGATGGTCGGCGTATCGTCAGGCGCGCCGATTTCGCGCTTCACCTCGGCCAGCTTGTCTGGATTGCGGCCCGCCATCGCCCATGTGGGCGCGTCAGGCCTGTCGCCATATTCGCGCAGGAAATGCTCGGCGACCAGACGCCCGGTATACCCGGTCGCGCCGTAGATCACGATGTCGAATTGCTTGGCCATATCTCGTTATCCTCTCACTCCGTCACCCCTGCGTATGCAGGGGCCCGACTCCCACCAGTCGGAGATGGGTTCCCGCATGCGCCGGAATGACGGGAAGGTGGAGCGAGAAGGACGAGGAGTCAAAGCCGCATCGCCGCCGATTGCGCCTTGGCCTGACACACCTGACACAGTGTCTAAGGGAGGAAAAAACTCTCCCTCTCAACGCGCGGTTGTACGCTCCGCAGGAATGTTGGCAGTGAAGGAAAAATGGCTCGCATGCCGGTAACTTGCCACGGCTCGGGCGAGTAGGACAATGGCGACCGAGACCACGTTTCGCCCGAGGCGTTTTCTCAAGACTCATGCTTCCAAGGCGATCTCGGAGTATGAAGACCTAGTCGCACATCACTTCGATGTCCGATAGCGGATAGGGGAATGGCCGCAGGCACGAGCTTTCAAAATTCCAGCCTGTCAATTCAACGAGATATCTACCCAGATTGTACGCGGGGCCCTCCGTCGGAGACCACCGCTTTATCATTGTGTAATTCTGGCGTTCGACTGTCTCGAAAATCCATTTGCTGCCGTTGAAGCCTGAAGAGCAGCCATCGGCTGGCTCATCGAACAACGCTTCCCTCTGCAATAATAACTCTAGTTCGGATGCTTGCTGATCAGAAAGCCTAATTCTCTTAGAGCTTGAAATGGAGCCCGGCTCGTACCCGCCAGCGCCACTCAGTCGCTTCGCATACAGAGTATATCCATCATCGTCCTTGTGCAGCCGAACGAAAATCGACGGCGAGAAGCTGGGGATCTAGCTAAACCTGATGGCCATCTCTGGCGGGGTTTTCTGCTCCGAAAGCAGGAAGAACGATGGTTCGCGTGCAGCTTTCAATTGTTGGGGATACCATTCCGCTTCCACCTCTCCGATAAGGGGTAGTGGGCCTCGGGGAAAGTCGCAGTAATCTACGATTGGTTCACCAAAAGATTTGGGGAATAGCCCGAAGCGAACAAATCGTCCGATTTTTGGCCTGTTCTTTCGAATTGGGCTGCGAATTCGCTATCATACTACGGTGCCTGTATGCACCCAGCCAATAGTAGCGTTGCTCCTACCGAACACAGCTTCGCGCTTCTCGTAAGCAAACTCCGCATAAGTCCTATGTTATCGGACTCGTGAAAACCTACAACCGCGGCAGCGTGACCCCACGCTGGCCCATATATTTACCCGCGCGGTCGGCATAGCTGGTCTCGCACCGCTCGTTGCCCTGCAGGAACAGGAACTGGCACGCGCCCTCGTTGGCGTAGATTTTCGCGGGCAGCGGGGTGGTGTTGGAAAACTCCAGCGTCACGTGGCCTTCCCAGCCCGGCTCCAGCGGGGTGACGTTCACGATGATCCCGCAGCGTGCATAGGTCGATTTGCCGAGGCAGATGACCAGCACATCCTCGGGCACGCGGAAATATTCGACCGTGCGCGCCAGGGCGAAGGAGTTGGGCGGGATGATGCACACGTCGGTCTGCCGGTCGACTAGGCTGTCCGCGTCGAACGCCTTGGGGTCGACTGTCGCCGAATTGACGTTGGTGAAGATCTTGAATTCGTCCGCCACGCGCGCGTCGTAGCCGTAGCTCGACAATCCGTAGGAGATGCAGCCGTCGCGCCGCTGCGCCTCTTCGAACGGCTCGATCATGCCGTGTTGCTGCGCCTGCTCGCGAATCCAGCGGTCCGATTGAATGGCCATCACCGAGTGATGTGGAACGCCGTGCGCCAGCGCAAGTCCATGCGGGTCGATTATCCGCCGCGCAGGCGCTCTAGATCGGTTTCGCGCCTAGCTGCGGGTTGAGCTTCGCCACATGGTTGAGCCACGCCTTGGGTCGCCGCAGCATGCTGGCGGGGTAGGTCACCTTCAGCCCTGCGAGCTGCGCCATTCGGCCGACGAAATGGACGCAGTTGCGCCGGTCGAGATCGTAGAACTTGCCGGGCGCGTTGCGCCACGCGATCATCTCGCGCTTGATCCGCGCATATTCGGCATCGCTCAGCGTGACTGTGAAATGCCGGTTGGTGCTGCGGATGCTCTTTTCGGTTTCGCTCACGATCTTGTGTTCGACGGGGCCGTCGAGGATCGCGGTCGTGGTATGCTTCGCGGTGAAGCCGAAGTTCTCGTCCACCTTCGTGCCATCTTCGAGCGTGCCATTGAGCACCACGAAGGCATGCGGATAGCGCCCGAACAGCACCGACCCGTCGAACGAATGGAACGACATGCGCACCTCGGCAAAGGCTGCATGGGACCAGGCGAGCGCGACCAGCGCAACGATCAGCTTGAGCGTGTTGAGCATGCCGTGCCTCTACCAGATAGGTCCGTGAAGCGGAACTGAATGCGTGCGTGTCAGAGGCTCGCCAGCAGCGTCGCGTTGCCGCCTGCCGCAGTCGTATCCACCGTCACCACCCGCTCGGTCGCGAAGCGCGCCACGTAGTTGGGGCCGCCGGCCTTGGGGCCGGTGCCCGACAGGCCCTCGCCGCCGAATGGCTGGCTTTCGACCACCGCGCCGATCTGGTTGCGGTTGACGTAGAAATTGCCGACCTTGATCCGCGATTCGACGAAGCGCCGCGTCTCTTCGACCCGGCTGTGAAGCCCACAGGTGAGACCGAAGCCGACCGCGTTGATATCGTCGACGACCTGACCCAGGTCCTTGCCCTTGAACTTGGCGATATGGAGCACGGGGCCGAAATTCTCGCGCTGCAGGTGGCCGATGCCTTCGATCTCGATGATCGTCGGCAGTACGAAGCTGCCGCGTGCGAAGGCGGGATCGTCCTCGGCGCGCCAGATGGTGCGGCCGATCGTTTCCGAACGGGCGATGTGACGTTCCAGCGCGGCCTGCGCGTCATGGTCGATCACGGGGCCGACATCGGTCGAGAAGTCGGTCGGGTCGCCCACGTCGAGCGCCTGAAACGCGCCGCGGATCATCGTCAGCATCTCGTCGTAGACGTCTTCCTGGATGTAGAGCACGCGCTGCGCCGAACAGCGCTGCCCCGCGCTCTGGAACGCACTGGCGACGACATCGCGGGTGACCTGTTCGGGCAGCGCCGTGCTGTCCACGATCATCGCGTTCTGTCCGCCGGTCTCGGCGATCAGCGTGGCGATCGAACCGTCGCGTGCGGCAAGGCCGCGGTTGATCGCCTGCGCGGTCGCGGTGCTGCCGGTGAAGGATACGCCCGCGATGCGGGGGTCTGCAGTGATCAGCTGACCCACCTCGCCGCCGCCGGGCAGCAGCTGGAAGACCTCTTCGGGGATGCCCGCCGCGTGGCATAGCTTCACCGCCAGCGCCGCGATCAGCGGGGTCTGTTCGGCAGGCTTGGCGATCACGGTATTGCCCGCAGCCATTGCGGCCGCAGCGGGGCCGATGAAGATCGCGAGCGGGAAGTTCCACGGGGATATCGTGGCGAACACGCCGCGCCCCGCGAGCTTCATGTAATTCTGTTCGCCGGTCGGCCCCGGCAGCGGCGTCGGCTCGATGAAAAGGCGCCGCGCCTCGACCGCGTAATAGCGCAGGAAGTCGACCGCCTCGCGCAGTTCGAGCACCGCGTCGACCAGCGTCTTGCCCGCTTCCAGCTGACACAGCGAGAGGATTTCGTCGGTGTGCTTCTCGAACTCGTCCGCCGCCGCTTCGAGCAGCAGCGCGCGCTGTTCGCCGCCCAGCGCATTCCAGCCGGGCTGGATTTTCTCGGCGCGGGTTATCGCATCCTCGACCTCTTCCGCGCTCGCATCGCGGCGGGTGCCGATCCGCTTGCCATGGTCGTGCGGCGCGGTAATCGGCGCGATTTCGCCGGGAATCTCGGCCTTGAAGGTGGGCGAGGCTTCCCATTGCCGTTCGCGCATGGCGTGCAGGCGCTTGAGCAGCGGTTCGCGCACCAGCGGATCGGCAAGATCCACCCCGGCGCTGTTGCGACGTCCGGGAAAGATGTCCTTGGGCAGCGGGATCGCCGGGTTGCGCTTGGGCTCGAGCGCGGCGAGCTCTGCCACCGGATCGGCGGCGAGATCCTGCGCCGACTGGCTTGCATCGGCCATGCGGTTGACGAAGGAGCTGTTGGCGCCGTTTTCGAGCAGGCGGCGCACCAGATAGGCGAGCAGATCCTTGTGCCCGCCGACCGGGGCGTAGATCCGCACGGGCGTCTTCGCGTTGCCTTCGGCCTTGGCGAGCGCCGCGTACAGCTCTTCCCCCATGCCGTGCAGGCGCTGGAATTCGAACTCGGTATCCGCGCCCGCGCGCTGCTTGATCGCGGCGATGGTGTAGGCGTTATGGGTGGCAAAGGCGCCGTAGATGCGGTCCGGGGCGGACAGCAGCACGTCGGCGCAGGCCATGAAGGAAACGTCGGTCGACACCTTGCGGGTGAAGACCGGGAAATCGTCGACCCCGGCCACCTGGCTGACCTTGATCTCGGTATCCCAGTACGCGCCCTTGACCAGCCGGATCATGAACTTGCGATCGTGCTTCTGGGCAATGTCGATCAGCCAGTGGCACAGCGGCACGGCGCGCTTCTGATAGGCCTGCACGGCCATGCCGAAGCCTTCCCAGCGCGATCCGTCGGGCCGCACGAACAGCGAATTGTCGGCTGCCATCGCTTCGACGATGTCGAGCGACAGCTCAAGCCGGTCGGCTTCCTCGGCGTCGATCGAGAAGTGGATGTTGGCGTCGCGGCAGCGGCGGGCCAGATCGGTCACCACCGGCAGCAGCGCGGTCTTCGCCTTTTCGGCATGGAAGATGTCGTACTTGGGATAGAGCGCGGTCAGCTTGACCGAGATGCCCGGGCTGCCCGAAATCGTCCCGTCGCTCTCGCTCTGCAGCCGTTCGATCGCGTCGATATAGGCTTTGCGATAGCGTTCCGCGTCGGCGAAGGTCATCGCGGCTTCGCCGAGCATGTCGAAGCTGTGGGTCAGGCCCCTGGCGCGTTCGGGTGCGGCACGCTTCAGTGCCTCGCCGATATTGCGGCCGAACACGAATTGGCCGCCCAGGATGCGCATCGCCTGGAAGGTCGCGTTGCGGATGACCGGCTCGCCCAGGCGATTCATCGCACCGCGCAGCGTGCGCTCCATCTTCTTGTGCTGGGTTTCGGGCTTCTCGAGCACCTCGCCCGTCAACATCAGCGAGAAAGTCGCCGCGTTGACGAAGGTGCTCTCCGACTTGTTGAGATGCTCGCGCCAGTTGATCTCGCCGATCTTGTCGCGGATCAGGGCGTCGGCGGTGCGCGAATCGGGCACGCGCAGCAGCGCCTCTGCGAGGCACATCAACGCAATGCCTTCTTCGGTGTTGAGCCCGTACTGATGCAGAAACGCGTCGATCCCGCCGACCTCGCGCTTGCGCGCGTCCTTGATCAGATCGACCGCAAAGGCGTGAATATGCCCGTGATCGCGCGTGAAAACTTCCGCTTCGCTAAGGCGCTGCGCGACGCAGGCCGCCTCCTCCTCGCGAAATGCGCGCCGGATGGGGCCGCGGTCGAGCGGTTCGACGCTGGGCATCGGGGTGTGATCGGCAGGCGGATTCGCGGTCATCATGTCCATATGGCATTGCGAGGTGGACCCGACCCTACCGCATATCAAGCTTTGTGAGCCAGTAAGTGCGACTGGTTATGGAAGAAATCGAGGATTTCGAGCTATGGCTCGACGCCCGATACGCACTTCTCTAGGCTTAAACGAAGAGCGATTTGAAAGCATGACACGGGATCGGAACCAGCGGTGACATTGGAGGAGGAACTGCGTGCGTTTCCGCTGACCGGGCGGTTTCTGTTCGGCCGCCTGCGCGAGACGCTGAGCCGCGAAGAGCGCGAACTCCTCGAAAGCCTGCCTACGCAGATCGCGACTTTCGAAAACAGCACGCGGATCGTGGAGGCCGGGGCGGTTAGCGAGCGCAGCACCCTGCTGGTCGAAGGCTTCATCATTCGCGGACTGCAGAAAACGAGCGGGGGAGGCGGGAAGCGTTCCGCGCTCAGCGTCCACGTGCCCGGCGATTTCGTCGACCTGCACTGCTTCGCGCTCAAGCGGCTGGACCACAATGTCGATACGATCGGACCTGCCCGGCTGGCCCATGTGCCACACGAGAAACTGCAGGAGGTGTTGCGCGATTATCCGCATCTCGCGCGGCTGTTGTGGTCTTCGACGCTGCTCGACGCGGCGATGCATCGGCAGTGGATCATGAAGCTGGAACAGCTGACCACGCCGCGCCGCATCGCGCATATCTTCGCCGAATTGTGGCGCAGGCTGGAGATGGTGGGATTGGCCGAGGATGACGGTTTCCACACGCCGCTGACCCAGGCCGATCTGGCCGATATGAGCGGGTCGACCGCGGTCCATACGAACCGCGCGTTGCGCGAATTGCGCGAGCGCGGCGTTGCCGAGTTCCGGCGCGGGCGTGTCGTTTCGCGCGATCGCACCGCGCTGGAAGACTATGCTGACTTCGCCGCGGACTATCTCTATGGTGAAGGGCAACTGGCCCTAGACAGTCGGGTTTTTGCAATATGAGCGCTTTTGGATGCAGGTTTTGCCTGCAATTCCCCGGAAGCTAACATGCATCAGTAGACGGTCCGCGCGAGGGCTGGCTATCCGCAACATACCGATAGGCAGTTGGCCGCTAAGCGGTTGGAAAGACGGGGGCGATGGAATTTCCGAACACCGGCGATTTTCTCGCTGGCCGACTTCGCGACAAGCTCGAACACGATGATCTCGAATTTATCGAGTCTCTGGTGGCAGAGCGGCAAAAGGCAGATACCGGCAAGGTCCTGCTTGCGCGCGGCGCGGTCGCCAATGTCAGCACGGTCCTGATCTCGGGCTATATCTTCCGCACGATCCAGAGCGAGAACCGGCGCTTTATCGTCGGTGTGCATGTACCTGGCGATTTCGTCGATCTGCACAGCTTCGCCTTGAAAAGGCTCGATCACGATGTCGTCGCTGCGGGGCCAATCACCTATGGCACCGTGCCGCACGAGCGCCTGCGCACCGCGCTGGAGGAGCGACCCCGCGTCGCGCGCGCGCTGTGGTTCGCGACGTTGCTCGACGCGGCGATCCATCGCAAATGGATCCAGATGCTCGAACAGCTCGATGCGCCGCGCCGCATCGCGCATATCTATTGCGAACTGCAATGCCGGTACGAACTGATCGGGCAAGCCAATGCGCGCGCGTTGCGCACGCCCTTCACCCAGATCGATCTGGCCGATATGTGCGGCGTGAGCGCGATCCACGCCAATCGTGCGGTCGGCAAGCTGCGCGAACTGGGCCTCGCCGAAATCCGCCGGGGCGACCTTTACACGTCGGACTGGAAGGCGTTGCGCCAATACGCCCAGTTCGATGCCGACTATCTCTATGGCGACGGGCCGCTGCGCTTCGATCAGGACTGGTTCTGAGCGAAACCGGGCGGCTTCGCCACGGCTGAATCGCGGTTTTTCGGGATCGGCGGTTGCCGCCGAGGCCGCCATTTGCCACACACGCAGCGAACGGGCGCCGAAATTGCACGGGCCGGCTTAACGCCGCGTAGCACCGGGTGCAGCGACCATGTCGCACCTGCCAGCCCGAATTTCAGGAGCGTATCTTGGCCGAACCGATACCCGCAAGCGATGATCGCAGGATCGCCGAGCCTCTCACCGACCTGCCGATCGGTACGGCGGATAGCGGTTTCTACCGGGGCTTCAGCAAGCATGTGACAATCCCCGGCAAGGTTTCGATCGCGCTGCTGATCGGCTGGGTGATCTTCTTCCCCGAGCAGGCATCGAAGTTCCTGACGCTGGCCAACACCACGATCATCGCAGGTTTCGCGGGGTGGTATGTCTATCTCGTCGCCTTCCTGACGGTGGTTACCATCGTGCTCGCCATCATCCCGCAGACGGGATCGCTGCGGCTGGGCGCGCCGGGCGAGCAGCCCGAGTTCGGGCGCTTCTCGTGGTTTTCGATGCTGTTCGGGGCAGGCATCGGCATCGGCATGCTGACCTATTCGACCGGGGAGCCGCTGGCCCATTTCCAGACCAACCCCGATACGATCCGCGGGTTCGTGGAGCCGATGTCGCAGGACAATATCGGCCCCGCCTACATGTATACCTTCCTTCACTGGGGCGTTGCCGCGTGGTCGACCTACGCGCTGGTCGGTCTCGCGGTCGGCTATGTCGCCTACCGGCGCGGGCTCCCGCTGACGATCCGCAGCAGTCTCGCGCCGCTGTTCGGCACGCATCTGTCGGGCTTCGTCGGCCATATCATCGATATCTTCGCGGTGGTCGCGACCATCCTTGGCGTCGCGGTGACGCTGGGCCTGGGGGTGGAGCAGTTCGTTGCCGGGCTCGATCGGCTGGGCATGGGAAACTGGCTTTTGACGGCGGAGAACACCGCGTCGTCCTTCGCCATCGTGAGCGCCGTCGTCGTCCTCGTGGGCGCATCGACCGTGTCCGCAATGTCGGGCGTGGGCAACGGTATTCGCTGGCTGTCGAACCTCAACATGGGGCTCTCCTTCCTGCTGCTGGCCGTCTTCCTCGTGTTCGGTGCCGGCCTTTACGGGCTCGAACTGCTCGGCCTCGGCCTGTTCGACTACATCCGCACATTACCCGCTCACTCGCTGGCGCTGTTCTCGCCCGACGGCACGCAGATGGGCGACCGGCTGGCCCAGTGGCAGCTCGACTGGTCGGTGTTCTACTGGGCGTGGTGGATCGCCTTCGCGCCCTTCGTCGGCATGTTCATCGCCCGGGTTTCGCGCGGACGGACACTTCGCGAATTCGTGCTCGGCGTGGTCCTCGTGCCTTCGCTGATGGGGTTCGTCTGGATGACGATCGTCGGCGGCACCGCGATCGACCTGGAACTGAGCGGCGTAGCGGGAGGCCAGATCCTCGACGCGACCATTTCCGACCAGCTTTACGCCACCCTCGCCGTCTTGCTGAGCGGCCCGGTCGCGACGCTGATGGCGGCGCTCGTCGTGGTCCTGCTGATGACCTACCTGATCACCTCTGCCGATAGTGCGATCCTCATCATCAACACGATCAACGGCGCAGGCGAGGACGACAGCGACAAGCGGCGGCACATCCTGTTCTGGGGCGGGGCGCTGGGTCTGGTGGTCGCCAGCATGCTGATCCTCGGCGGGATCGACGCCTTGCAGACCACGATGATCATCGGGGCGCTGCCGTTCTCGGTGGTCGTGCTCCTGATGGCATTTTCGCTGATCAAGGCGGTCGTGTTCGACATCATGCGCAAGCAACAGGGCGTCGCGACCCACTCCGAAGAGGTGCTTGCGGCCCATGCAGAGGCGAGCCGCGAAGCCGCCGCCAGCTGACAGCCTAGCCGATCAGGTCGCCTCGCGCGGCGTCGGCGTGCGCGAGTGCGGCTTGGGTTTCGACCTCGGCTCCCGCCTGGTCGAACGCGCCGCCTTCCACAGCCACGCGGATCGCCTGTGCGCTGTTGTCGACCCCCAGCCGCCGCAGGATCGCCGCGCGATATTTCTCGACCGTGCGCGGGCTGATGTCGAGCTCCTTGGCGATCGCCTTGTTGGTGCCAAGCGTGATGAGCGTAATCAGCACCTCGCGTTCGCGCGCGGTCAGTGCCGTCAGCAGCGAGCGGGCATGGGCGGCCCGCCGCTTGCGCGCGAGGCCTTCGCGCATGGCCGGGCCGATCCGCTCGATCTCGTCCGAAAACCCGCCCTGCGAAAACGGCCACGCGAGGTAACTCGCCGCGCCCGCCTGCATCACCGGGACCACCTGTTCGATGGCCGGCTCTTCGTCGTAGGCGAGCACGGGCACGAGCCGGGTGCTCTCGCGGATATCGTTGCACAGGCGCGTGGCCGCGCCGTCGCGATCATGCACCAGCGCGATGCCTTCCGACTTCGAGAAGGCGAGGAATTCCGCCGGTGTTTCGAACGGCTCTGCATGCCGCTCCCCATGCAGCAGCACGCGGCAGACTTCCGCCCGGCGTTCGGGATCGGAATCGATAACGAAGACGTGGTTCATGTACCCCCCAACAACGCCCCGTGCCGCGAGGTTCAACCCGCCGGCAAAGTCTGAAACCCAATAGGTTCAATTCGTTGCGTCTGCCAGTGTCCAGCACGGGGGCGGGACATGTCAATCCGGATTGCGGGTAAGAGCCCTTCTTTTTCCGGCGACCGGCGCGGCGACGTCAGGCGGAAGGGGGGGCGCTGCGCACGAGCTTGAGCGCTTCCATGATCTCGATCACATCGGCGCGCAGGGTCTTGATCGCCTCGACCTGGGTCTGGGCAACCGAGCCCAGCAGCAGGCGGCGGGCACCCTCGTAGAAATTCACGAGGCTTTCGGCCATCTCGGTTTCGCGGTCGACGCCCATCTCCAGCGCGGTCAGGATCGCGATGCCGCGGGTGATCGCATTGCTGCGACCGGCGCGGTTGCCGCGCATTTCGGCTTGCAACAGCTGGCCCAGCGTAATCGAAAGTTCGTCGAGACAATAGACGACGATGTCCTGGGCGGTGCCACCCTTCACGCGGGCGTCGAAATTGCTCTGGCGATAGGCATCGCGCGGTTCGGTGGATGCAAGCATGATCAGTTCCGCTGCGAGTTCCAGGCTTCGATCTGCGACTGCAGGAAGCTGAGTGTCGATTGCGAGGCCGAAACGCGCGCATCGGACTGCGAGAAGCGGGCGACCATCTGCGCGCGCAGCGCCTCCTGCTTTTCCGCCAGCTCTGCCAGATCGTCGCCGATCTGTTCCGACTGCGAGGTGTAGCGCGCGACGGAGCCTGCCAGCGATCCGGGATCGGTGGCGATGGCGTTGTGCCGGGCGATCCGGTCGATCGTCGAGAACACGCCGTTGATGCCCGAGGTGAACATGGCCGCGACCGCATCGGGCGTTTCGGTCAGCGCCTTGTCCAGCCGGGCGGTGTCGAGGCGGAAGGTGCCGTTCCGCTCGATCGCGAGGCCGATCTCCGCGAGCGTCCTGGGCGCGCCTTCGGGTGCGTTGGGCATGATGACCTTGGTGCCCAGCGACGAGAATTCGCTGCGCAGGGCACGCGCGCCATAGTCGCGGGCCAGCTCTCCGGTCATCGCATCGGTCGCCGCGTTGAGTTCGTTGGCAATTTCGTTCAGCGCGCCGACAATATCGGTCATCGCGGAGGTCACGGCATTCTTGGGGCTGCCAAAGCCGATCGTGGTCGGCGCGCCGGGGGCGGTGGTGCCGGTCAGCTCAAGCGACAGGCCCGGCGCGACATTGTTGATCTTGTTGCTCGAACTGGAGCGATCGACCCCGTCGAGCGTGTATTCGGCATTCTGCGCGGTCGAGGTAAGCAACGCCGGGTCGCCATCCTGCGGCTTCCAGGCCAGCAGCTCAAGGCCACGCGGGCCGGTGATGATGTTGCCCGGATTGTCCTCGGTCGCTTCGATCACGAAGCCGTTCTGCGCGCCCTGTGCACCCTTGAGTACCAGTTGGCTGCCATTCGCGCTGTCGGCGACATAGGCGGTGACCGACGTTCCCTTCGCATTGATCGCGGAGGCGACGTCGGCGAGCGTGGCATCGGGCGCAATGGCGATATCGACCGCGCCCTGATCGGGATCCGCGGTGAACGCCGTTCCGCTGATCGTGCCGAAGCGCAGGGTCAGTGTGCCCGATCCGACGCCTTCGTCCGCCGCATAGTCCGGGCTCAGCAGCGTCTGCGATTGCGCGAGCTGGCTGACTTCGAGCGAATAGGTGCCCTTGCCCGACGTGCCGAGCGGAGAGGAAACCTTGGCAACGCTCGCATTGCCAATATTCGGCTGGGCCGAGAGATCGCCGGTCCGCACGCGGTCTCCCAGCGCGCTGGCGAAGGACGACAGGAGCCCGCGCAGCCGCGAAGCAGCAGAAATCTTCTGTTCGAGAACCTCCGACCTGTCTTCGAGCCGCACCTGGCGGTTTTCGAACTGGGCGCGGGCGAGATCCTCGGCAAGCGCGACCATGTCGACGCCGCTGCCGCCGCCAAGCCGGCTGACGATCGAGGATGTAGAGGGTGCGGTCGTTTCCATCACACTTTAGAACGACGCTTGTGGCCGGGAGTTAATGGCACAATTTGCTAATTCGGCAGACGGCCATCGGCATCGAACCGCAGCGCGACAGGCACCTCGATCGCGGGCAAGGGCGGCAGCTCGCCGCGCTTGAGAGAGAGGACATAGGCAAGGACCGAGGCGATCGCGCCGTACAGGTCTTCGCAGATGATCTGCCGTTCGCGGCTGGTGAAATAGACCGAGCGGGCGAGCTGCGGATATTCGAGCGTCGGCAGGCCGAATTCGTTCGCCAGCTCCTTCATCGCCAGCGCCTTGTCGCCGCGACCCTTGGCAAGCACGATGGGCGCGGACGCTTTCTCGGGGTCGTAGGTCAGCGCGACCGCAAAATGCGTCGGGTTGGTGATGACGAACTGCGCCTCGCGCATCGCGCCCGCGACCGAGCCTGCGGCGATATCGCGCTGGCGCTGGCGTTGTGCGCCTTTGGCTTCGGGCGAGCCTTCGGACTCCTTGTTTTCGTCGCGCATTTCCTGATGGCTCATCTTGAGCTTCTTGTTGCGGCGGACCCACTGGATCGGCAGGTCGACCGCCGCGATCACCAGCAGCCCGCCGCACAGCGCGACGAACAGCGAGATGACCGAACTCCACGCGGTCGAAAGCTGCTGCGAGAGATTGCCACGCCCGAGGCCCAGCAGGCTCTCCCACGAATAGTACCACCATATCCCGGCGATCCCGCCGAGCAGCGTGATCTTGAGCAGGCCCTTGCCCATCTCGATCAGGCCGTTGGGCCCGAACATCCGCTTGAGGCCCGACAGCGGGTTGATCCGGGTGTGCTTGAACTCGAGGTTCTTCATCACAAAGCGCCCCTTGCCGAAGGCGAGCTGGCTGGCGAGCGTGACGAGGATCACGGGCACCGCCAGCGCGAGGATCGGCGGCAGGCTGGCGGTCAGCCCCTGCATCATCAGCTCGTCGGGCTGGAAATGATCGATCTCGCGCGTATCGAACTGGAAGGCTTCGCGCAGCAGGCTCGCAATATCGCGCATGAGCCATGGCCCCCCGAAGGCGAGCCAACCCGCGCCGACCAGCATGACCACCGCCGTGCCGAGGTCCTTGGAGCGCAGCACGTCGCCCTTGTTGGCGGCATCGCGCAGGCGCTTTTCGGTTGGTGCGAATGTCTTTTCGCCCGCAGTTTCGCTCATGGTGTCACGCTCATGGTGTCACCGTGGTTTCGGCCTGGTTGAGTCCCAGCTCGACCAGATCGGTGAACTGGTCGTAGATCAGCGGCGCACTGATGATGAGCGCGGCGATCCCGGCGAGCACACCCGCAGGCAGGCCGAGCGCGAAGAGGTTGAGCGAGGGGGCGGAGCGGCTGAGGATGCCGGTCAGGATCTGCACCAGCAACAGGATCAGCGTGACGGGCAGGGCGATGCGTAGCGCGGTTTCGAAGGTGGCGGCACCGAAGCCGGCGATCGCCTCGAACCGCTCGGGCCCCAGCCATGTCTGGCCGGGCGGGAAGGCGCGGTAACTTTCGGTCACCAGCGCGATCCAGTGCAGATGCGCGCCCGTCGCAAGGAAGATCAGCGTCAGCACGATGATGAAATATTGCCCGAAGGCGGTGGTCGAGCCGCCGCCATTGGGGTCGCTCGTCATCGCCATGCTCATACCCATGCCGCCACCGATTACTTCGGCAGCGATGGTCGGCGCGGCAAAGGCGAGTTGCAGCACGAAGCCGAGCGCGAGGCCGATGACCGCTTCCCCTGCCAGCGCGAGCATGCCGTCCAGCGTCAGCAGGGCGGGGGGCGTCGCGATGTCGGGCAGCCAGATCGAGATGAAGATCGCCATCGCCCCGGTGAACGAGACACGCACCATCACGGGCACGTTGGAGGCACCGAAGAACGGCGCGGCGAGCAGCGCGGCGCCGATACGCGTCATCAGGAAGACGACGCGCCAAATTTCGCCTTCGAGGCCCCCCAGCCCGAAGTCGAGCGCAATCATCTGCCCGGTCCTAACGCCCGATCCGGGCGATCTCGACGAAGATATCCTGCGTGAAATCGGTCACCAGCGCCATCATCGAGGCACCAAGTATGACCAGCACGAAGGCAACCGCCGCCAGCTTGGGTACGAAGGTGAGCGTCTGCTCGTTGACCGAGGTCGCCGCCTGGATCAGCCCGATCACGAGGCCGAGGCCCAGCGCGGCGAGCAGGATCGGGGCGGCCACCAGCGCGGTGGTCCACAACATGCGGTCCGCCATGGACATCAAAAGAGACATTTCATCCATCGGTCAGGCTCACACGAAACTGGAGGCAAGGGACCCCATCAGCAGCGACCACCCGTCCACCAGGACGAACAAGAGCAGCTTGAAGGGGAGCGAGACGAGCATCGGGCTCATCATCATCATGCCCAGACTCATGAGCACGGAGGAGACGACGAGGTCGATGACAAGGAAGGGCAGGAACAGCATGAAGCCGATCTGGAACGCGGTCTTCAATTCGCTGGTGACGAAGGCCGGCAGCAGGATCGAGAAGGGCACGTCCTGCGGGCTGGCGAACTTGGGCGCATCGGCGATGTCGGCGAACATCTGCAGGTCGTTCTCGCGCGTCTGGCGGATCATGAAGCTGTGGAACTCGTCCCCTGCGCGTTCGATCGCGACCTCGGCGTTGATCTGCCCGGCCGAATAGGGCTCGATCGCGGCGGTGTTCACCCGGTCGAGCGTGGGCGCCATGATGAACAGCGACAGGAACATCGCGATCCCGATCAGCACCTGGTTGGGCGGCGATTGCTGCAGGCCCAGCGCCTGGCGCAGGATCGCCAGCACCACGATGATGCGCGTGAAGCTGGTCATCATCAGGATGAGCGCGGGCAGGATCGTCAGCAGCCCCATGATGAGGAGCAGCTGGAGCGACAGGCTCAGTGGTTCGCCGCCCGCGCCGCCAAGCTCGCCGAACGCCCGGTCGAGCGCGCCGGCGGCGGCGCTGTCGGTCGGCACGGCGGCAGCGGCATGGGCGACGCCGGTATAGGCCAGCGCGCCGAGCGTGACCGCCAGTCTGGCGAGCCGCGAGATCATGCAGCCTGTTCCTGTCCGATCAGGGCCGGTTCGCTCGCCGCGGGTTTGGCGCGCGCGGGAGCCTCGGCCAGGCGGGTCAGCCCGCCCTTGGAGGTCGAGACGAGGATTTCCTTGCCGTGAAACTCGATCACCGCGAGGCGCAGCGTGGGCGAGAGCATCGTGGTCTCTACGACCCGCACGGCTTTTTCCCCACCGCCGCCCGGTGCGCCCAGCTGGCCCTGCATGCGCTTGGCCAGCTTCAGGCTGCCCCAGATCATCAGGCCGATCAGCGGCAGCAGGATCAGCAGCTTGAGGATATACATCAGCATCAGATCTGCTCCACCGTCGGCGGCGGTGCGCGGCGATCTTCGATCGGCGCTTCGGAGCCACCCTGCGGGGCGGCCTGCGGGCCAGCGCCAGCGGTGCCCGACGGGCCGATCAGTTCGAGGATGCGGATCGCAAAGCGGTTGCCCTGCGCCACCACCTCCCCGCGCGCGATCAGACGGCCATTGACCATGATGTCCAGCGGCTCGTCGGTCAGCCGGTCGAGCTCGACCACGCTGTTTTCGCCCAGCGACAGGATCTCGCGCAAGGGCAGGTTCTTGCGCCCGAGCTCCACCGTCAGGCGGACGTCGATTTCCTGGATGAGGCCGTAGCCATCGAATGGCATGGTCATGACGGGATATTCCTCGCAAATGCGGTGTGATGGATTTCGAGCGCGACACGCTCTTCGAGCATGCCGACCGCGCCGTGCGCGATGATCGTTTCGCCGATGGAGAGCGGCACGCTGCGGTGGATCGTCACCGGCAGCATCGTGCCGGGCTGCAGCGCGACGATGCGGTGCAGCGGGATCGCCATGTCGACCAGGGTTGCGGTGGTCGACAATTCGACCTGCGACACTGCGGAATTCTCGATACCGCCTTCGCCGATGCTGCGGCGGACCGGCTTGCCGACCGGGGTCTCGCCCGCGAATTGCACGAAGGTCGCCTCGCATACGCTGAACTTGAGGATCAGCTGCGGCACGTTCGGGCGGATCACCGCGATGGTCGCGGTATGGACCGCGGGGCTATTCACGGCGCGGACCGCGGCGGGCACGATCTCGCCAAGGTCGCTGCCGCGCTCGACTTGAGAAAGGTCGCCGCGACCGCTCGCCTCGATGCAGGCGTTCAGCAGTTCGCCCTCGATCTGGCGGGAAAAGCGGTTGGCCGAGGCGGGCAGTATCTCGGCATCTTCGGGCGCGTCTCCGTCGCCGCCCAGCATGCGGTCGAATTCGCCGATCAGGCTGGCCACCTGCGCGCTCGCCATCACGCCCAGCCCGTTGCCAGGAAGCGCAAAGCGCGCGTGGTGCATCTGCGTGCCCAGCGCCTCGTCGAGCTTGGCGGCGGGCGAGGACGTGCATTCGACCAGCTCGGTTTCCAGCTTGTGGCAATCGAACAGGCGCGCGAGCGACGGTTGCAGCGCGCGGGCGAGACGCGTGCCGAAACGCGCAAAATCGCCCGCGATGTCGACCGCGTCGAGCGTGTTCGACAGCAGCTCTGCGCAATGCTGCGCGGCGCGACGTTCGCCTGTGGGGATGGCGCCTTCGATCATTGGACGATGAGCGACCGGAAATAGACGTTGTCGACGCCGCCGAAGCCTTCATGCGCGACGAGTTCTTCGTTGATCGCATCGGCCAGGCGCTGCTGCAGCTTGGTCTTGCCTTCCGCGCTGGCAATATCGGCCATGCCGGTCGATGCCAGTTCGGTGAGAATGCGCGAGCGGATCGCGAGCTCGTGATCGTGGAGCCACATCAGCACGCGCCCGTCCTTCTGGGTCGAGGCGGCGAGGCTGATCTGCACGAGGTTCGCGCCACCTGCGAGGTTGGAGGTGAAGTCTTCCTGAAATTCGTAATAGGCGGTGCGATACTTGCTGCCGCCCGAGCCGTGGACGACCTTGACGCCCTTGTCCTTCTCGCCCTTGACCTCGTAGGGGTCTTCCTCGCCCTTGAGGACGTATTGGGGGCCGGTGTCTTCCTTCTCTTCGCCGCCGCCGATCATGCCGGTGGCAAAGGCCGCATAGGTGCCGCCGCCGCCCATTCCCAGCAGGAGGACGCCGAAGATCATGAACTTCATGAAACCGCCCTTTTTCTTGGGCGCATCGTCGGTTTTTTCAGCGTCTTTGCTCATGGTTAATCCCGTGTATGTCGTGATGGTTAATCAGGCGTAAATTCCGCCTTCGGATTTCGGATCGGGGGAGCGATGGGTGCCGCCACGCGGTTGCCCGTCCCCGTTGCGACCGCTCTCGCCCCGGCCGGGCTGGCGATCGGACCCGCCATCGCCCGCCTCGCCCGACTGGCGCGCGCCCGGTTCGCCCTGTGTCGATGCGCCCGACTGGCCAGCCTGACTCTGCGTCTGGGTCTGCGTGTTCGCGAGGGTTTCGGCACCCCGCAGCTGCGGCCGGTCGGCGGCGATGGCGGCGGCGAGGGCGCGTTGCGTATCGCTATCCTGCGCAGCCACTTCGACATCGAGCGCGCGGCCCGTGGCCTCGAAGGTCAGCGACAGGTTGCCCAGCTCCTTGTGGGCAACCGAGATGGTGGCCGAGGCACTGCCGGCGCTGTCACGCGCGGCGGCGATCCGGTCGACCATCGCGGAGAGGTCGGGAAACTGCGGCAGGCGCCCGGTCTGGCCGGCGAGACCGGGCTGCCCGGTCGGCGAAAGCAGGGCGGTGGGCGCACCAGCGCCGAGCGATGGGGCGGTGCCGAAGGCGCTGGCGGTGAGCGGGCTGGCCTCGGACGCGGCGATCGGGCGGTCGGCGGCGCGCACCTGCAGGCTGAGCCCGGTCTGCAACGCTTCCTGCGCTCCGCGCGCAGCTGCGGTTGTCTGCGAGGCCGTGGCGGATGGGTCGGCGTTTCTGCCGGTCGCGGCGCGCGCGGCATGCTCCGCGTCGGGTTCGCCACCGCGAGAGTGACCGCCGCCGGTCATGTCATGCGCCGTCTGCGCGGATGCGCCCCCGCCCCGCACGAAACCCGCGAAGCTCGCCGCTGCCTCGCTCTCGGCAGCGGCAATGCGCGGTGTGGCCTGCCCGGTGGCTGTCTCAGCACCCGTTCCGGCTGACGAGATGATGGCGGGCAGCACTGTCGGGGCCGAGAGTTGCTGCGCCACGCCCGGGGGCACAGGCAAGACGATTGCGTCGACGGGCGGCTCGCCCTGGGCTGGCCCACCCGCGCCGGCTTCGATCGGCTTGTCCGAGGGGGTGTTCGTATCGCGATCCATGACCGGCACCGCCTGCGGTTTCTCGCCGCTGGCGATTGGGCCGGGCCCGCCCTTGCCATCATCGATCATCGGTTCGGGTTCGCAGTCCGCTGGCTTCAAAGCGGCAACATCGGGGCGTACGGACGGCAAGGTTTTGCCGTTTGCCGCATCGACATCCTCCGGCTCCGACACCGGGACCGGCTGGTCCGGCTTGGCGGGTTTGGCCGGGGCCGAAGGATCGTCGGCCACCGGCACCGCCAGTCCCGGCTTGTCGGCGCGATGCGGCGGTTGGCCGACTGGCTCCCCGCCGCCCCGGTTCCCGGGGGGCGAGGCCTTGTTCAGCACATCGGCGAAGGCCTGGGGCAGGGTGCGACCCGCTTCGAGAGCGGGCAGGCCGTCGAGCGGGACGCCCGCGTCGAGCGGCTTGGCATTATGCTGAAGGTTGAGTGAAAGCGCTGTCATGTAAGGCCCCGTCGATTGATCGAAGAGGGCTATTCAAGATATGTGCCAAGCGGAGTTGGCGAGGCACTGACGCTCAGCTTTTGGCGAGTTTCTCGCGCAGGCAGGTCGCCGCTTCGCGATAGTCCTCCTCCGCCCGCTTGCGCCGCCGCTCGGTCTGGGCGAGCGCCGCCATCGAAGCTTCGGACTGGTCGCGTGCGTCGCGCGCATGGCGCTCTGCCATGTGGCTGAGATCGCGCAGATGGCTGCTCATCGCACCGCTGCGGCGCAGGCTTTGCGCATCGGTCGCATTGCTGAGCGACGCGTAATGGGCGGCGAGCGAGCGGGTCTTGGCCGATACCGCGTCGAGCCGCGCACGCTGCACCTCTGCCTGCGCTGCGGCGAGGGCGGATTCGCGCTGTTCGACCGTGCGCACACGTTCGATCAGGCGGGTCCGTTTTAGCCGCCGCTGCTCACTCGTCATCGGCCATCAGTTCCTGAAGGGCGCCTGCCGCCTCGAACAGCCCGACATGCTCCTGCTTGTCCTGGCCCAGAAACGCCGACATCGCCTGGTGCATGGCAATCGCCTTGTCGAGCGCGGCATCCTGCCCCGGGCGGTAGGCGCCCATCAGCACGAGGTCGCGATTTTCCTCGTAGGTCGCGTTCAATGCGCGGAACCTGCGCGCGGCGAGGATATGCGCGGGCGGCACGATATCGTTCATCACGCGGCTGAGCGACTGGCCGACATCGACCGCCGGATAGCGGCCGCGCTGCGCGATGTCGCGCGAGAGCACGATATGTCCGTCGAGGATCGAGCGGGCGGTATCGACGACCGGATCGTTCTGGTCGTCGCCATCGGCGAGCACGGTATAGATCCCGGTGATCGCCCCGCCGCTTTGCGCGGAGTTGCCCGCGCGCTCGATCAGTTTGGTGATGGTCGAAAGCGCCGAGGGCGGATAGCCGCGGGCAGCCCCCGGTTCGCCCAGCAGCATGCCGATCTCGCGCGCGGCGTGGGCCACGCGGGTCAGGCTGTCGAGGATCAGGAGCACCTTCTTGCCCTGGCTGCGCAGTTCCTCGGCAATCGAGGTCGCCAGCATCGCGCCGCGCAGGCGCAGGTTCGCGGCATGATCGGCGGGCACCGCGACAATCGCGGTCCGCTCGCCCGCCGGGCCGCCCATGTGGCGGGAGACGAAATCGGATACTTCGCGCGCACGCTCCCCGATCAGGCCGACAACGATGGCGTCCGCCTGCGCTCCGGCGACGATCATATCCATCAGCACCGATTTGCCGACGCCCGAACCCGCCATGATGCCCACGCGCTGCCCGATGCCGAGCGTGGTCAGCGCGTTCATCGAACGGATGCCGGTGTCGAACGGCTGGGTTACGCTGGCCCGGTCGAGCGCGCCGGTGCGCCACCCGCCTGCGGGCCATTCGCGTGTCGCATTGACCGGCCCGCCGCCGTCGATCGGCTGGCCCGAGGCATCGACCGCACGGCCCAGATATTCGGACCCGACGGTCAGCATGCCGGGCTTCCCCTCGGGCCGCACCATCGCTCCGGGGCGCAGCAGCACGGTGTCGCCCAGCATCATCATGATCGTGTGGCCGTTGCGAAAGCCGATCGCTTCGGCGAGGTGTTGCTGCCCGCCGCCATGGGTGATCGAGCAGACGGTTCCGATCGGGACCCCGAGGCCGCTGACTTCGATCAGGCCGCCATCGCAGGCGACCACGCGGCCGAAGCGACGCGGCGCGAGATCGACCGATCCGCCCGAGAAGCCAGCGAGTGTTTCGTCGAGGAGGTTCAGCACGGCGGGGCCCTCAACAGGCGGCGAGCGCTTCGGCGATCGCCTGGCGCCACTGGCCCGGGCCGTCTTCCACCCCGCCATCGTCGGTATCGATCCGCAGGCCGCCCCGCTCGATCGTGGGGTCGGCCACCAGGGTCAGCGTCTCGTCGATCAGCGGCAGGACCAGCGCATGGTCGCTCGGATGCAGGCGGATCACGCGTTCGTCGGTCTTGCGCTGGAGCAGCGCGGCGGCCGCTTCCACGCGGCGCGCGAGCCCTTCGGTATTGAGGGCGAGCGGCAGCACCGCATCCTCGCACAGCGCGATCACGGTTTCGCGCAGGCGTTCGCGCAGCGCCCTGGCGCTGTCTTCGTCGAACTTCGCGAAGGCGAGGGTGATCGCCGCGCGCGCGGCGTCTTCCTCGGCGCGCTGGGCGGCGATTTCCTGCATTGCGGCGGCACGGCCTTCTTCGCGCCCGCGCGCCAGGGCGTCCGCCACCGGATCGTCGCCATCGGGATTGCCGCGCTCGGCGGAGAAGAAATCCGCATGATAGGCGGCATTGGGCGTGAACCCGCGCCGTGTGCGCAATTCGCTGACGGGCAGCCTATACATAGTCATCGTCGGCATCGCCCATGATCAGTTCGCCATCGGCAATCAGCCGCTTGGCGACCGCGATCACCTCGCGCTGGGCCGAATCGACCTCGGCGCGCTTGATCCGGCCCATCGTCTCGATCTCGTCGCGCAGGCCATCCGCGGCGCGCACCGACATCGCCGAATAGAAGATCTCGCGCTCGTCTTCGGGCAGGCCGCGCAGCGAGTTGATCAGCGTTTCGCTTTCCACGTCGCGCAGCAGAATGCCGATCTGCCTGGTATCGAGGGTGTAGAGATGCTCGAACTTGAACATCTCGAATTCGAGTTGCTGGTGCAGCAGCTGGTCGATCTTGCCGATCTTGGGCATGACTTCCCGTTCCACGCTGCGATGCGCGCGATTGATGATCTCCGCCGCTTCCTTGACGCCGCCCATGGTGAGCGGGACCGAACCGTGGCGCTTGGCGATCATGCCCTCCACCGTCTCTTCCAGGATGGCGATGGCCTGCCGAGAAACCGGACCGAGCTTGGCCACCCGATGCAGGACCGGCGTGTGCAATTCGCGCGGCAGCGCGGCGAGCGCGGCGGCAGCGGTATCGGAGTCGAGCTGGAGCAGCAGCACGGCGATCGCCTGCGGGTGCTCTTCGGCGAGCATTTCCGCGATCACTTCGGGGTCGAGCCAGCGCAACACGGCGAGCGTGGGCGAGGGCTCTTCCTTGCGGTCGGGTGCGACCTGCCGGATCAGGCTGTCCGCCTTCATGTCGCCGACCGCGCTGGTCAGCATCCGTTTGACGCTATCGATCCGCCCGTGGGAGGAGATGGCGCCATTGTCTATCGAGCGCGAGAAGCCGGATATCGCTTCGGAGATCGACCTCGGTTCGATTTCGCCGATCGTGCACATGCGCGCGGCGAGCTGGCGCAGTTCGTTGGGTTCGAGCTGCGAGAGGATGCCGGTCGCGTCCTCCTCGCTCATGAGCATGACCATGATCGCGGCGCGGTCGATCCCGCTGGCCGGTTCGGCGGCAATATCGCTCATCGTACGGCCCCCTCTGCCATGGCCGCCGGTGCGGGCTCGGCCAGCATACGGCGCAGCGCCTGCACCGCATCATCGGGTTTTTCGTGCGCGATCCGCTGCGCGAGCTGGATCTGGGCATCGAGGCTTTCGCGGTCGAACTCGCCACCCGGCGGCCCGATCTGCGGCGTGCCGGCGGCGGCCTGGCTGGCTTCGCCGGACTTGTCTGCCTTGCTTCCTTTGTTGCGCAGCATCTTGAGTGCGGGACGCACCGCCAGCATCAGCACCAGCAGCACGGCGAGCAGCGCGACGACGTTGCGCACGACCATCGCGAACCAGCTCGTCTCGTAGAACGGCGGCTCTTCCATGGTCACCTCGGTGAAGGGGCGGGTCATCACCGTCACGATGTCACCACGATCCGCGCGCGCGCCGACTGCGGCCGACACCAGATCCTCGATCTTCTTTATATCGGCGGCGCTCGCGTTTTCGAGCGCGTTCTGGTCGATCGCCACCGCGACGGAGAGGTGCTTGAGCGCGCCCGGCGTCAGGTTGGAAACCGAAACCTCGCGGCCCAGTTCGTAAGTCCGCGTGGCGGAGGTGTCGGTCGGGCCCTGTTGCGCCTCGGCGGGCGGGGTATCGCGCGGCGCGCCTTCGCGCAGCTGCGGATCGGCGGGCGGCATGTTCGCGGTGGCACCGGGAACGCCGCCGGCCTGCGATTGCGGCATCTGCGTTTCCTGCGTCGTCTCGCGGCGGACCACGCCATCCTTGTCGTAGCTTTCGCGCGCCGAGGTGACCTCGTTCATGTCCAGCTCGACCTGCACCTGGCTCGAAAAGGCCTGCGCACCGATCATCGGGCTGAGCAGCTGATCGACCTGCGCGGTCAGCTTCGCTTCCATCTGCGATTGCAGATCGAGCCGGGCGTTATTCGCGCCCTCGCGCTTGTCGGTCAGCAGCTTGCCATGCTGATCGACCACCCGGACCGCATCGACCGACAGGCCGGGAACCGAACCTGCGACCAGATTGACGATCGCGGAGACCTGGCTGTCGGCCAGCTGGCGGCCTTTGGCCATGCGCACCATGATCGAGGCGGACGGCGCGACATCGTCGCGCACGAAGACCGAACGTTCGGCCCTGGCGACATGCACGCGCACGCCTTCGACGCCGTCGATCTCCTGGATCGTCAGCATCAGCTCGCGCTCCTGCGCGGCGCGCAATCGGTCGCCTTCCAGCGTACGGCTGGCGCCCAGCGGCAGGTTGGCGATCATGTCCGCTCCGGTCTCGGGCGCGGCGACCGCGCCATCGGATGCGACCAGCATGCGCGCGCGATAGAGATCGCCCTCGCTCACGGTCAGCGAGCCGGTATTGTTGTTGATCTGATAGCCGATCCCCGCCTGTTCGAGCGAGGCGACCACCGATGCGCGGCTCGCATCGTCGAGCGAGGAATAGAGCACCCGCTGCGGGCCGGGGGCGAGGCTCGCCCACAGCAACGCGGCGATGCCCAGACCCGCCATGCCGACGAACCAGGGCAGCACTTTTTTGACCATCGGCTGCGCGGCGAAACTGCGCGCGCGTTCGCCCATGCTGCCGCCCCCCGTGGAGAGCGGCTGGAGGATCGAGCCCTGCGAAGGACCCGCCCCTTGCGGCGCGGCGTTAGCTGGTACGAGACCCGCCATCTATCAGACCCCCATCCGCATGATTTCCTGATAGGCGCTGAGCAACTTGTTGCGCACCTGCAGGGTTGCCTCGAAGGCGACACTCGATTCCTGGCGGGCGAGCATGACCTTGGCGATATCGGTAACTTCGCCGCGCTCGTAGGCGGCGGTAATCTCGCCCGACTTTTGCTGCGCGGCGTTGACGCCGTCGAGCGCACTGCGCAGCGAGTCGGCAAAGCCGCCGCTGTCCTGTGCGGGTTCGGCCGCGGTCGGTGCCGCCGTCTTGTCCTGATGCAGCTCTTGCAAGACGCTGGAGCGATCGATGATCTGCTGGCGCAGCGCCATCACCTGATTGATGGCGCCCCCGCTGCCGCTTGCCGAAACCGGGTTCATCCTGCGGCTCCCATCGCAATGCCGGCTTCACGGAAAGACGCGAGGCGATAGCGCAGCGTGCGCTCGCTGATGCCCAATTGCTTGGCGGCTTCGGCGCGGCGTCCGTTGCAGGCGTCGAGCGTCTGCATGATCGCGTTCGCTTCGGATTCGCGGACGATCTTGGAAAGCCTGCGCGCGCCGCTCGGCTTGACCTCGTAGACCCCTTGATGGACTGGTGGTTCGACGGGTGCCGGGCCGCGTTCCTGCGCAGCGACCGAGCGGACCGGGGTATCGAACACGATGTGTTCGGTGCCAATCGCGTTCCTCCCCTGCGCCAACAGCAGCGCGCGGCGGATCACGTTTTCGAGTTCGCGGACGTTGCCCGGCCACTTGTGGCTGCGCAGTACGGCGAGCGCGGCTTCCGAAAGCCAGGGAACTGTTTCGCCCTTGGTGCTGTGGCGCAGGATCATCGCAAAAGCGAGCGGGGCGATGTCGCCCGGCCGCTCGGCGAGTGGGTTGAGCGTCATCGGAAAGACGTTGAGCCGATAGAAAAGGTCTTCGCGGAAGCGCCCGGCAGCGACTTCGGCGGGCAGATCGCGGTTGGCGCAGGCGATCACCCGCACATCGACCTTGATCGGGCTGGTGGCACCGATCGGCATGACTTCGCCTTCCTGCAAGGCGCGCAGCAGCTTGGCCTGCAGCGCGAGCGGCATCTCGGCGATTTCGTCGAGCAGCAGCGTGCCCCCGTCGGCAGCGCGGAAGAAACCTTCGCCGTTCGCATTGGCACCGGTGAAGGCGCCTTTCTCGTGACCGAACAGCAGCGCTTCGAGCATCGTTTCCGGGATCGCGGCGCAGTTGACCGCGACGAAAGGCTGATCGGCGCGGGCGCTGCGCTGGTGGATGAACTTGGAGAGGACTTCCTTGCCGGTCCCGGTGGGGCCGTGGATCAGCACGGGAATGTCGGTCTGGGCGAGCCGGTCGGCGAGCGATATGACTGCCAGCGAGACCGGGTCCGCGGCAACAGGCCCGCCATTGGCACACAGCAGCGCGACCAGCGCGGCCATCGTCGTTTCGCTGGCGGGATCGGTGTAGCTGACCTTGCCGCCCCTGCCGGCGAGGACGATCGCATCGGCCCCGCCACGCTCGACCACGATGGTGCGGCCCTCGTGACTGCTCTTCGGGTCGCTTGCGTCGACCAGCTGCACAGGCCGATCGAAGAACAGCGATGTGGCAATCCCCGTCAGCCTCGATGCGACGGCACCATGTTGCCGTTTAAAGCGCGTGCTTTCGTTAACCCCGATCATGACCGCCCCGTTTTAACCTTTTGGTTTACCCCGTTGAGGCACGTTTTTGCCGGTCGACGCACAAAACTTGGTTACTTTTAGTCCCCGCAAATTTACCACGGGTAAAAACACCCATGCGACAAATTGATCGGGACGGAACCCTTAATTCCCCGAGCCCTATGCCGGTCTGTGTCCCAGCTGCTGCGAACCGATCCACCCACGGCAGTCATGTTTTTTCGTCAGGGAGACTTTTGAAATGAGCGTTATCAACACGAACATCAGCGCGATGAAGGCGGCCAATGCGTCGTCTTCGGCCAACAAGGCCCTGGGCGTTGCCATGGAGCGTCTGTCGACCGGCAAGCGCATCAACTCGGCCAAGGACGACGCAGCCGGCCTCGCGATCTCGAACACCATGACCTCGCAGATCAAGGGCATGAACCAGGGCATTCGCAACGCCAACGACGGTATCTCGATGGCGCAGACCGCCGAAGGCGCGCTAAACGAAGTGACCAACATGCTGCAGCGTGTTCGCGAGCTGGCCGTCCAGTCGGCTTCGGGCACCTACTCGGCCGATGACCGCACCAGCATGAATGCCGAAGTCACCGCGCTCGTCACGCAGATGACCAACATCATCGACAATACCGAGTTCAACGGCAGCAACCTGTTCGACGGCACCGCCGGTACCGCGGGCACGGTCACGATCCAGGCCGGTGCGAACGCCGCCGATACCGTCGACCTGACGCTGGGCGACCTCACCGGCGTGTATGGCGCTGCCTTTGCAGTGGATACGGCCGCCAACGCCACCACCGCGATGGCCAACGTCGACGCGCAGCTGATCGTCGTGAACACGGCGCGTGGCGGCCTGGGTGCCTCGCAGAACCAGCTGGAATCGGCTGTCACCAACCTCGGCAACAATATCGCCAACCTCTCCGATGCGCGTTCGCGGATCGAAGACACCGACTACTCGACCGAAACGACCGCGCTGGCAAAGGCGCAGATCCTCAGCCAGGCGTCCAGCGCGATGCTGTCGCAGGCCAACCAGAGCCAGCAGAACGTCCTTTCGCTGCTGCGCTAAGTTTCACGCTTTCCAACAACAAACCGAGGCGGATGGCCCGTCGCTTTCGAGCGGCGGGCCATTTGCATATGGCGAGGCGAAGCTGGGGAGGTGAGTGCGCTCTGGCGCTGCCCCGGTGTCGCTTCGATCGGCACTGGCAGATCGCAGGCAGGCAGGCAGGCGGGCTGGCGCGGCTCCCTCGATGCACGCAGCGTCCGACGGGCTCTGAGCCCAAGCGCAGCGCGCACCTCCATGCGGAAGGGTCTTGCGCTCGGCCGGAAGGTTCGTCCGGCTGCGCCCGCCCAACCATGCGAAGGTCTTTCGAGCTGGCCTCACCTCGAGCGGAGCTGCGCCATCATCTGCCACGCTTCCTGCCCGACCGACACCGGCTAGCGCCCGCCGCAGAGAGTCGCATCCGACCATCCATATCGTGAAGGGCTGCGCTGTATTGCGGACGGGTATCGCGGATCGTCCCGGTTGAAATCCCCCGTCATGTGCTGTGCCGTGGCGGCTGGCCACCGGGCGATCGCCCGATCGCATGGCGGCGCAGGCTCGATCATCGCGCCGTCCCCAACATCGCTATTGCGACAATCCGTTTACATCTGCCCGGCGTGCATCGGTTAACCATCACCCCTCGGGAAACAGAATGCTGGCTTCCAGGATCGTTAAGCATGTCTGGAAGTCATGATAGACCAGCCGTGCGCCGCTCCATCGGCCCGTAAACGAGGCACCCCGCCGCGCCAGCGCCTTCAATCGCGGGGCAGGGCGGGGCGTTTTTCCGTCGGCAGTAGAAACGAAAGCTAGTGCGCCAGAACGATCGAAATCCGCCGGTTGCGCGGGTCGGACGGGTCGTCCTTCACAAGCAGCTCGGTATCGGCGACGCCTTCGATACGGCGGAAGCTCGCATCAGGAATGCCTTCGTTCATCAGCGTCTGCCGGGTCGCCTCGGCGCGCCCGGCCGAGAGGGACCAGTTGTTGACGCGGCCGGGATGCTTCCACTTCAGGCTGTCGGTATGGCCGCGCACGATGATCTTGCGCTCTTCGGGCTCGATCGCGAGCGCGATTGCGCCGAGCAGCGAGGTCGCTTCGCGGGTCAGCACGGTCGTACCGAGGTTGAACATCGAAAAATCGGCATCGTCCACCAGATCGATCCGCACGCCTTCGGTGGTATCGACCATCTTGATCTGGCTCATCAGCTTGGCGAGCTCGGGGTTTTTCGAAAGTTCGTCCTTGGTGCGCGAGCTGATCCGCTCGATCATGCGCGCAGCTTCTTTCGGTCCGCCGATCGCGTCGCGCGGCACGGTGATCGACTTGTTGCCGGTCTGGCCCTGGCGGTTGGGATAGTCGTCCACATCGGTCAGCGAAGCCCCCGAGAGCAGGCCGTTCGAGCCCGCGCCAGAATCCTTCAGCTTCATCAGCGTGGGTGTGAAATAGTCGGCCAGGCCCTTGCGCTGGTCTTCGGTGGTCGCGCCGAGCAGCCACAGCAGCAGGAAGAACGCCATCATCGCGGTCACGAAATCCGCATAGGCGACCTTCCAGGCCCCGCCATGGTGCGCGCCTTCGATCACCGTCACTTTCTTGACGATGATCGGCGGGAGGTTGTCGCCCTTCGCCGCCACCTTACCGGCCCCGCAGCGCGTCGAGCAATTCGGTCAGGCCGGGGCGCACGTTGTGGCCGAGGCCCGAGCGCGCGCTTTCCACCACCAGCGGCTGCGGGTGGCCGTAGAGCGAGGCGATGATGACCTGCTTGACGGCATGGAAGATCTGCTCGTCCTGCTCCAGCACCTGCTTGAGGCGACCGGCGAGCGGGCCGACGATGCCATAGGCCAGCAGCACGCCGAGGAAGGTTCCGACCAGCGCGGCGCCGATCATCTTGCCCAGAATTTCCGGTGGCTTGTCGATCGAGCCCATCGTCTTCACCACGCCGAGCACGGCGGCGACGATACCCAGCGCGGGCAGTGCGTCGGCCAACGTCTGGAGCGCGTGCTGCGGTTCGTGCAGCTCGTGAAAATGCGTCTTCATCGCATTGTCCATTACTTCTTCCACCGCATGGGTTTCGAGCGTGCCGGACGAGACGACGAGCAGCGTCAGCGTGTCGCTGATGAGCGAGATCAGCGGCTTGTTCTTCATCAGGTTGGGATAGGCGCCGAAAATCTCCGAACTTTCGGGTTCGCTCACATGGCTTTCGAGCGCGACCGGACCATCGGTCTTGAGCACTTTCATCAGCTGCGTCGTCAGCGCGATCGCATCGATGTGATCCTGCTTGGTGTGCTTCGGGCCCTTGAAGATCTTGCTGAACGCGCCGCCGATCGCCATGATATGATCGAGCGAGTTGCCCGCGATCAGTGCGCCGACGGCGGCCCCGCCGATGATCAGCATCTCATAGGGCAGCGCGTGCAGCACGGGGCCCATGGCCCCGCCGCTCAGCACGAAGCCGCCGAAGACCATCACCAACAGGACGACGATGCCGATTATCGCGTACATGAATTCAAATTCCCCCTAGGCCCGCGCGGATCAGCGCAGCATCGAAAACAGATTGAGATTGGCGAGGCGCACGAAGCTGGCCTGGCTCGCTTCGAGCACGGTCAGCATTTCCTGCATCCGGGTCATCGTAACCGCCAGATCGGCGCCGCCGACCGAGGAGCGTTCGTCCTTGATCCGCTCCAGATTATCGACCCGGCGTTCGCCCATCACCTCGACCCAGGCGAGCCGCGAGCCGACCACGGTCTGCGCGGTGAGGACCTTGTCGAGCCCGGTGTCGAGCATGCCCAGGCCGTCGCGCGCGGCGTCGATGGCCGACTGGCCGCCGCCGCGCAGCGCGGTGGAGAGCGCGGAAAGCTCGGCGAAAATATCGCTCTGTGCGCCTGCGGCATTGACGAAGCCGAACACTTCCGGCCCGGTATTACCCGGTTTGATCGTCTGGCCTTCGCCGATCTCGACCGCGTCGAGCGATGCCGTGCCGACATAGGTCGCGGTGCCGGTCGCCGCGTCGACATGGTACGCATCGCCGCTCGCCTGCCCGCCGAACAGCGCATGGCCCGAAGCATTGCGACCATTGGCGAGGCCGAGCAGGGTGGTCCTCAGCCCATCGAGTTCGGTGGCGATCGCAAGGCGCTGTTCGTCGCTCGTCGTCGCGGAGGCCGCCTGCAGCGCGATCTCGCGCGCGCGGTTGATCAGCGAGCCGACCTGAGTCAGCGCCTGATCCGCAAATTGCAGATTGTTTTCGACCGCTTCGGAGCTGCGCGCATCGACGCTGCTGATCCGCTCTTCCCGGTCGAGCATGCGCAGGCGCGCCGCCGCGACCGGATCGTCGGACGATTTCTCGAGCCGTTCGCCGGTGCCGATCTGCTTCTGCAGATTTTCGGCGCGCGCGCGCAGCGATCCGATCTGGGTGGAGGAGCGTTCGTAGAAGGCCCCGGTGCTCAGGTTGATCATCGGCCGATCCCCAGCAAAGTGTCGAAGATATCGCTCGCCACCTGCATCGCGCGGCCCGAAGCCTGGAACGCCTGCTGGTAACGGATGAGATTGGCTGCCTCGTTGTCGAGATCGACGCCCGACTGTTCTTCCAGCGCGATCCGCGCGGATGAGGCGATCGTCTCGAGCGCGCCTTGCGTCACTGTGCGTCCGGCGACCTTGCTCGACACGTCGAACAGGATCGAATTGACCTCGGCGGACGGATTGGCGCTCACGAGCGCATCGCGCAAGTCCTGCAGGTTCTGCTGATTGCGCTCGTTCGCGGGCGAACCTGCGGGTGCCGTGGCCAGCCCTGCGCCGCTCGTCATCGAGACCGTCAGCGTGCTGGCGGTGGTTCCGCTGAAGATCGGCTGGCCGGTCGATCCATCGAGCGCGACGCCATTTGCCTGGGCGGCGTTGATCGTGGACGCGATGCTGAGGGCTGCGGAATCGAGCCGCGCGCTCATATCGGCCAGCTCGCCCAGCGCGAGCGATGCGCCGGTGAGACTGCCCGAGCCCGGCGTGACCGCCTGCCCGTTGATCGCAAAAGACAATGTACCGTCCGCCGCGAGGGCCGAACTCATGACGCCCGCAGTACCGCCGTTGACGAAGGGTATTGGGGGGTTGGAGCCGACACCAACGGCCACGGTGCCATCGGTCGCGAAGGTGGTGGTAATGCTGGCGAAGGCGCTCATCCGCTCCAGCAGATTGTCGCGCTGGTCGAGCAGCGCGGCCTGATCGTTGCTGCCGGTGCCCGCCCGCGCAAGGCGCAGGTTCACCCGCGCAAGCTCCGCGCCGTAGGTGTTCAGATTGCCGACGTCGGCTTCGGCATTGAACCGCAGGCCGTCGCCGACCGAGGTAAGGCTGCCGGCGGTGATGTTGAACTTGCTTGCCAGCGTTTCCGCTTCGGCGATCACCGCGGCGCGGCGTGCGCTGTCGGTCGGGTCGCCTGCGAGCTGTTGCAGACTCGCTTCGAACTCGACGATCGAGCCGAAGATGTCCGATTGCTCGACCGCGGATTCGATATTCTGGAGGCCCGCCAGTTCCACGTTGGAGCGCTGCAGATCGGCCTGCGTGCGGCGCATTTCTGCCTGGCGGAACGAATCCGCGTTGCGGCGCACTTCGGCGACGCGCGAGCCCGAGACCGCGATGTCACTGCCGCGACCCGCGATGCTGCCGCCAGATACTTCCTCGATCCGGACGCTGCGGCGCACGTAGCCGTCGGTCGAAGCATTGGCGATATTGTTCGCCGTCACTTCGAGCGCGCCGCGCGCCGCGCGGGCGCCGCTTGCGCCGATGGAGAGGAGGTCGGAAGCCATTTAGATGCTCGCTCCGTCGGTCTGTTCGCCCGGCAGGAAGCGCGCGAGCTGACGCTCGATCGATTCCGCAAAGCCCAGCTGGCCCGATTGCGCAGCGATGTCCGCGAAGCGCTCGTCGCGCATTTCGGTGAAGGTCTCGTCGCTGCCTTCGAACAGGTCGTTGCCGCCGAAATCGGTGGCGCGCGACGAGGAGAGCATCTGCCGCAGCAGGATCGCTTCGAATTGCTGCGCCGCCTCGCGCAGTTCGCTGCGCTGGTCGGTTGCGTTCGCAGTCTTGCCGTCCAGCGGTGTGGGCTGGCGGACGAGCGAGAAATCGGGCGCGCCGAGGGGGGTCATATGATCACCACCTCGGCGGTCAGCGAACCTGCCTGCTTGAGCGCTTCGAGGATCGCGACCAGGTCCGCCGGGCTTGCGCCCAGCATGTTGAGCGCATCGACCACGTCGGCGAGGTTCGCACCCGCGGGCAGCGGTGTGACGTAGCCGCCGCTCTGGCGCGCATCGATCGTGCTGTCGGGTTCTAGCGCAGTGCGTCCGCGCGAGAAGGGGGCGGGCTGCACGATCGTGGGATCCTCATCGATCCGCACGACCAGGCTTCCATGGCTGACGGCGGCGGGCGCGAGGCGCACGGCGCTGGAGATCACGATCGTGCCGGTGCGGCTGTTGACGATGACCTTTGCCGCGCGCTCGGCGGGCGTGACGTCGAGCATCTCGATCTCGGCCATGATCGTCGCGCGGGTATCGGCACCCGGCGGCAACGCAAGCGCGAGCGTCACTGCATCCTCGATCCGCGCCATGCCGGGAAAACGCCCGTTGATGGCATCGCGGACGCGCGCGACCGTCAGGAAGTCGGCCTGAAACATGTTCCAGCGCAGCACTTCGGTGAAGTCGAAATTGGTGCTCACCGCGCGTTCCACGCTGGCCCCGTCGGAGATGCGGCCCACGGTCGGCACGTTGACGGTCAGCTTCGATCCGTCATTGGCCGAAATGCCAAGACCGCCGACGGTGAGGTTGCCCTGCGCCATCGCGTAGACTTCGCCATCCGCGCCGTAGAGCGGGGAGAGGATCAGCGCCCCACCGCGTAAGGACTTGGCCTTGCCGATGGTCGATACGGTGATATCGATCCGCTGGCCGGGCTTGGCGAAGGCCGGCAGTTCTGCGGTGATCAGCACGGCCGCCGCGTTCTTCAGCGCCGGATTGACGCCGGGCGGCAGCTGCAGGCCGAAGCGGCCCGAAACGCCGCGCATCGCCTGCGTCGCATAGGCGAAATTGTCGTCGCCCGTCCCGTCGAGGCCGACGACGATGCCGTAGCCGGTCAGCTGGTTGGAGCGGACCGACTGGAACTGGCCGATGTCGCGCACGCGCTCGGCCGATGCCATCGAGGGCAGGGCCAGCGAGACGATTGCGGCGAGGCATGTGGCGATCAGGGTGAAGATGCGGATCATGGTTTTCGCTCCGGATCAGAAGGGCGACACTGCGGCGAAGAAGCGCGACAGCCAGCCGGGCTTGCCTGCCTGCTGCACCGCGCCCTTGCCGCTGTACGAAATGCGCGCATCGGCGACGCGGATCGAAGAAATGCGGTTGTCCTGATCGACGTCGGACAGGCGGATGATGCCCGAAACCTGCACCCACTCCTCGCCCTGGCTGAAGTGCATGACCTTTTCGCCGCGCACGAAAGCCGTGCCGTTCGGGCGGACCTCCGCGATGGTGACCGTCAGGTCGCCGCGCAGGACCGAGGTCTGCGAGGCGGTGCCCGATCCGTTGAAGGACGAGCTGGCCGATGCACTGAGGTCCGAATTGTCGATTGGAATGAAGTCGGGCAGGTCGAGCCCGGCACTGCCATCGCGGCTGGTCTTGCCGCTGGTCGCCTTGCTGGTCGTCGTCCGCTCGACCAGCACGATGGTGACGAGGTCGCCCACCTGTGCGGCGCGATTGCCATTATAGAGGGGCGTGTACCCCTGGCTTGCCTGATAGATCGCGCCATCGGTCGACGGCGGCGCGACATAGGTCGGCTCGGGAAGAGGCGGCAACGTGGCGGTGAAGCCTGCGGGCCGCGTGGCGCCGCCACATGCGGCGAGCGAGAGCGCGACGGGCGCGACGAGGAGGATGCGGGGGCTCATAGTAATCTGCCTCACAGGGTCTGGTTCGCGTTGCGCAGCATCTCGTCGACGGCGGAGACCATCTTGGAGCTGATTTCGTAGGCGCGCTGCGCCTCGATCATGGCAACCAGTTCTTCCACGATGTTGACGTTCGATCCTTCGAGCATGCCTTGGCGCACATTGCCGCGCCCACCTTCGCCGGCGACGCCCAGCTCGGCGGCACCGCTGGCGGCGGTTTCGGCGAGGAAGTTGTCACCAATCGCCTGCAGGCCCGCCGGATTCGTGAAGCGCGCGATCTGGATCTGGCCCAGCTCGGTCGGGTCGCTCTCGCCATTGATCGAGGCGGAAACGGTCCCGTCGGGTGCAATCGCGATCGCCGTTGCGCCTTCGGGCACGGTGATCTCGGGCTGCACCGCAAAGCCCTGCTGGGTGACCAGCTGGCCTTCGGCGGAGCGCGTGAGGTTGCCCGCGCGGGTGTAGCCCGTGCGGCCGCCGGGCAGGGCAATCTGGAAGAAGCCATCGCCGTCGAGCGCGAGGTCGAAGGCGTTGCCGGTGGTGTCGAGCGTGCCCGCCGTCATGATCTGGCTGGTCGACTGCACCGCTACGCCGGTGCCCAGGTTCAGGCCGGTGGCATAGGCGGTTTCGCCCGACGAACGCTGCCCGGCAACGCGCGTGTCCTGATAGGCCAGCGTCGCGAAGTTGGCGCGGTCGCGCTTGAAACCGGTGGTGCCGACGTTCGCCAGGTTGTTGGCGATCACCCGCATGCGGGCGTCCTGGGCTTCGAGCCCGGTGCGGGCGACCTGGAGTGCTGAGGTGGGCATAACGTGATCCTTGGACTAGCTGAGGCGCATCAGTTGCGCGCCGCTCTGGTCGAGCTCGCGGGCGGTCGCGACCATCTTGGAGCGCATGGCGTAAAGCCGCTGCTCCTCGATCATGGCGACCAGCACTTCGGTGGGTTTGACGTTGGATTGTTCAAGCGCGCCGGTCTGTACCCGCGCTTCGGCATCGGTCGGCAGGATGCCGCCGCCCTCCACGCGGAACAGCCCGTCCAGCCCCTTCGCGACGGGCGAGCCTTCCCAGCTCGCCAGCTTGATCCGGCCTATTTCGGCGGGCGGCGCTTCGGGCGCGTCGGGATCGCTGCGGGTTACGGTTCCATCGTCGGAAATGGAGATACGGCCACCCGGTGGGACCGTAATCGGTCCCGTGTCCCCCAACACCGGGTGGCCGTCCCCTGTCACCAGCAGCCCGGTGGCTGACAGCGACAAGTCTCCGCGGCGGGTATAGGCTTCGTCGCCATTGCCCGCCTGCACTGCCATGAGCGAATTGGTCGCCATGGCGATATCGAGTTCGCGGCCCGTTTCCATGATTTCGCCGCCCCGCATATCCGCGCCCGTGACACGCGCGACCTGCATCGCGCGCGCTTCGTTCGGGTGGCCCTCGATGGTCATCGCGCGCTGCTCGATCAGCTCGGCCCGGAAGCCCAGCGTGTTCGTGTTCGCCATGTTGCTGGCGATCGCGCGCTGCCGGTCCATCGAGGCCTGCATCCCCGAAAGCGCAGTATAGATGAGGCGGTCCATCTATCAGGTCCGCAGGTTGATGACGGTCTGCGAGATCTGGGTGGCGGTGTCGATCGCCTTGGCATTGGCCTGGAAGTTCCGCTGCGCGGTAATCAGGCCGACCAGTTCCTCGGCGATGTCAACGTTGGAGCGCTCGAGCGCACCAGAAAGCAGCGCGCCGTACTGGCCATTGCCCGGTTCGCCGTAGCTCGCTTCGCCCGAGAAGCCGGTGCTCTGCCAGTTGGCCGAACCCACCGGCTTGAGGCCATTGGGTGCCATGAAGGAAGCGAGGGCGACCATTCCGATCGGCTCGACCGAGCCATCTGCATAGGATGCGCTCACCACACCGTCCTTGCCGACGGCGACGCCCGCATAAGCCGCGCCTGCCGCGTTTTGCGCCGGGATCTGCAGGGTTTGCAGGGTCGTGCCCGTCGGCGCACCGGTTGCATCGACCGGGAAGACCCGCAGGCCGTTACCATTGGAATCGACGATGCCGCCGCTTTCGTCGATCGTGAACGAACCGGACCGCGTATAAAGCGTCTCGCCGTTCTCGCCCGACAGGGTGAAGAACCCATCGCCCGTAACGGCCAGGTCGAGTGCCGCGCCGGTCTGTTCGAGCGGCCCGAGCGAGAAGTTCTGCGTAATCGCTTCGACCGAGGCGCCGATGCCCTGGATCGTGCGCGGATTGGCGTTGGCCGATCCCGCGACGATTTCGGAGAATTCGGTGCGCCCGCGCTTGAAGCCGTAGGTTTCCGAGTTGGCGATATTGTGCGCGATGGTGCCGAGCGACGACTGCGCGTTCTTGAGGCCGTTGAGCGAGGTGTAGAAAGACATTGGTGCGACTCCTGCTTTAAAGGTCGTTGGCGGCCGGGCTGGCGCCCGCAGCCGATTGGGCAGCGATCAGCGCGTCGAGCTTGTCGACGATCTTGCCCAGCGTCTCGTTGGTTTCGGCGGTGCCCGCGAGCGAGGAGAACTGCGCCATCTGCGCCAGCATCTCCTTGTTATCGACCGGCTCGAACGGGTCCTGCTGCGCCACCTGGACGGTCAGCAGGCGCAGGAAATCGGCCTGCCCCAACTCGTCCATCCCGCGCCCCTGCGTGGGCGTCGCGGACGTGGCGGAAGCCGCCCCGGTATAAGGGTTCACGCTTAGGGTCATTTCATCCTCATCGTTTCGAGCATCAGCTGCTTGGCGGTGGACATCGCCTCGATCATGTTGCTGTACTGGCGCGAGGCCTCCAGCATCTCGATCATCTCGGCATTCTCATCGACCGGAGCTTCCCACACATCGCCATTTTCATCGGCGAGCGGGTTGCCGGGATCGTGGCGGCGCGTGGGCGCGACATCGGCGCGCACGACCTGGTCCACGCGAACCGTGCTCATGCCGCTTGCCTGGTCGAGTTGTTCGGCAAACACCGTGCGCATCGGGCGATAGGCTTCGTCGGCGCTGCCCGCGACCGTGCCTGCATTGGCGAGATTGGACGCGGCGGTGTTCATCCGGACCATCTGCGCGGACATCGCGCGATAGCCCATTTCGAACATGGTCATGGGGGCGTTTGCGTTTCCCGGCATCCTATTCGCCCCTCAGCGAGCGTTTGATGGTCTCGACCCGGCCGCTCAGGAAACCGAGCGTGGCGGTATAGGCGACCGCGTTCTCCGCGAAGGCGGCCTGTTCGGTCCCCATTTCCACGGTGTTGCCGTCGAGGCTGGCCATGGTGGGAATGCGATAGACGGTCGCGCGGCTTGCCGCGCTGTCGGTATCGTTGCCCGCAAGGCGTGCCTGCAGCGCGGCGCCGAAATCGATGTCTCGCGCCTTGTAACCGGGGGTACCCGCGTTCGCGATGTTGGAGCCGAGCACCGCCATGCGCTGCGCACGCACTTCCAGTGCCGCTCCATGTATGCCGAAAAGGCCTTCGCTCATTGCATCAACTCCGCCTGGGTTCGGTGGGCGTTTCGTGTTCGCCGGTATCTAAGCAAAGGGCGTGCCAGTTTGCGTGAATGGCGCGGAATCGCTGGATCTGCGAGGGAGGGCGGCAAGCGCTTGCCGGTCGGCGGCAAAAAATCGGCGCCGCGCTGAAAAAGCGCCGGTGCGCGGTCGTTCTATGCTCCGTGGAAAATCTCGCGACCCTGATCGACCAGTGGCTGGACCCGATCGCGCTCGGCATCGTGCTGGGCGGGACGCTGCTCGCGACCCTGCTGCGATGCGGCTTCGCACAGGCACGGCTGGCGGTCGGGAAGGTCTGTGCGCTGGCGCGGCCTGCCTTCGATCCTGCGCAGGCGAAGGCCGAACTGGCGAAACAGATCGGCGAGATCCGCAAACAGGGCATCCTGCGTGCCGAGCCGGTCCGTTCGGGTGACGCGGATCTCGACTCGCTTGCCGATACGCTCGCCACGCGCCGCTCGCTCGAACAGCTGCATGCCGATCACGAAAGCCACCGGCGCCAGCGGATCGAGGCCGCACGCACGGCGATGCACGTGCTCGCGCATGCGGCGGAGCTTGCGCCCGTGCTGGGCCTCGCGGGAACGCTGGTTGCGCTGGGCACGATGCCGGGCGGGAGCGAGACCTCCGCTGCCAGCGAGGTCGGCATGACCGGCGCGATCGCCATGGCGGTCGTCACTACCCTTTATGGTATTGCCGCGGCGAACTTCCTGTTCGGGCCGCTGGCCGCCGCGATCGAGCGTCGCTCCGAACGTGAAGAGCGCGACCGGCAGGCGGTCATCGAATGGCTCGAGCAGGCCGTGCGGCGGACCATGCCCCGGGCTGCGGCAATGCCTCAGTCTGTATCCGGCCTGCGCAGAGCCTCGTGAGCATCCGTGGTTTCTCCGGCTGGCAGACGGCGCTCGCGGATCTGGCGCTGATCCTGTTCGTGGTGGTCGCTGCCGCGCATCGCGAAGGTGCGGCGGATACCGCGCCGCAAGATGCGCCCGATCCGATCGAACTGGCGTTGGGCCAGCCGATGGCGGTATTCCGCCAGGGCGGCGATGCCGATCTGACCCGCTGGCTGGCGACCCGCGAGCTTGCGCAGGGCGAGATTGCAACGGTCATCGTGCGCCACGAGCCGGGCCGTGCGGCGCATGCCGTGGACGAGGCCACGACGCTGCTCGCCGAGATCGAGCGGACGGGGAAGGAAGCGCGCCTGCTGGTCGAGACTTCGCGCTTTCCCGAGACGCTGGTGGTGATCGCCCACGATCAATATGCATCGGCCGAAGCCGGGATGGCACGGAAATTGCAATAACGCGGTAGCAATGGCGGGTCGCTCCCGCCGCATAATGCTATTCCGGAGTATTGCACCATGCACAAGATTTCTGCCCTGCTCGCCACCGGCTTGCTGACCTTTACCGGCCTTGCAGCTTCTTCCGCTGCCGCGAATGCACCGATGGACCCGGCCGAGATCGACCGGGCGGTGGCGCAGTTCACCGGCGCCGGGATTGGCCAGCCGGGCGGCGCGCGCCTGCCGGTCGACCGGCGGATGCGCCTCAATCCTTGTGGCTCGCCGCTGCTGCTCGAATGGTATGGCAAGGCGCGCGAGAGCGTGCAGGTCCAGTGCCCCGATGCGGGCTGGCGGATTTACGTCGCGGTGGCGCAGGCTCAGGGCCCTTCTGGGGCGGCAACGCAGCCCGGGCAGGCGGATGCAGGCGGCGAGATCGTCATCAGCCGTGGCGAGACCGTCTCGATCATCGTCGCGGGTGGCGGTTTTTCGCTCTCGCGTCAGGCGGTTGCGATGGAAGAGGGCGCGGTGGGCTCGTGGATCAAGGTCCGCCCCACGCAGGACAAGAAGGCCGATCCGGTCCGCGCGCAGGTCGTCCGCCCCGGTCAGGTCGCCGTGCGCCTCCGCTAAAAAAACGACCAAAAAAGTTGCCGGGGCCTTAAAGCCCTCTGGCGCGTGTCGTTCTTAGTCCCGTAACCGCCATTCACCCACGGGTGGCAAGGAAAGTGGAGCAATAGCAATGCGAGATTTCGGATTGCCGGAAATCGGGGGACCAGCTGGATTGCGCCGCGGTGTCGCGCCGGTCGAGCGTGTCTCCGCTGTGCAGAAGCCAGCCGATCAGACGGCCGAAGCGCAGGCGATGAGCGCGGTCGTCGCGCCGAGCGCGGGCGATCAGGCTCCGATCGACGGCGATCGGGTGGCGCAGATTCGCCAGGCCATCGAGAGTGGGTCCTATCCTTTGAATTCCAACGAAATTGCCGACGGCATCATTGCCTCCGGCCTGTTCCAGATCGTCGGCGAATAGGGGCCTGCACGAACATGACGACCCGTAGCGCCCTGCGGCAAATGCTTGCCCTGCTGGAAGGAGAGCGGCAGGCTCTTGCCGCTCTCGACCTCGAACGCATCAACACTTGTTCCAGCGGCAAGATCGAGCTGTGCGACCGGCTCGACAAGGTTCGCCCCGAAGATCTGGACGAGGAATGCCTCGGCCTGCTCGACGCGGTGCGGCGCCTCAACACGATTAACCGGCGGCTGCGCAACCTGATCGCCACGAATGTGCAGTCGCGCATCGATTCGATGGCCGGTGCGCCTGGCACCTATTCCGGCGGCCGCGCACCGATGGCTCCGCAAACCATCTGAGCGAGGCGCGCCGACCTCCGCGGTTTGGCACGGACCTTGCTTAACTCCTCGGGATAGCAATTCCCGAGAGGTCACGTGCCCACTGCCAGCCCAGTACCAGCAATACAGGCCGCCACCACGCCCGTCGCCGATCGCGATGTGCGCGCGGCGATTGCTCGCGCCTCGCAAAGCACGGGCGTCGACTTCAACTACCTTCTTGCGCAAGCGAAGCTGGAATCCGGGCTCGACCCCGATGCCAAGGCCCGCACGTCCAGCGCGACCGGCCTTTATCAGTTCATCGATTCCACCTGGCTGCGCACGATGGATCGCCACGGCGACAAGTACGGGCTCGGCTGGGCGACCGATCGGATCGGCCCCGGTGGCGCGGTGGCCGATCGCGGCACGCGCGACCACCTGCTCTCGCTACGCTACGATGCAGATGTCTCCGCACTGATGGCGGCGGAGCTGGCGCGCGACAATACGACCGGGCTCAAGGGTTTTCTCGGCCGCGAGCCGGAACCCGCCGAGCTTTACCTTGCACATTTCCTCGGCCTGGGCGGGGCGCAGAAGTTCCTCGGTGCCTATCGCACCGATGCGGGCCAGTCTGCCGCCGCGCTGATGCCGAAGGCGGCGGGCGCCAATCGGCCGATCTTCTACGACCAGGGTCGCGAGCGTTCGGTCGCCGAGGTGATGAGCCTGATGCAGACCAAGGTTGCCAAGGCGATGGAGCAGGGCGGCGCGATGCCGTTCTCTCCCGGCGCCGCTCCGGGCGTGGGCGGCATTCCCCAGGAATTCGCGGCTGCGCGCTACGCCAGCTCCGCGATGATACCGGGCCGCACTGTGCGCGCATCGGCGATGGCGGCACCCGCCGGTGCGCAGGCGCGGCCGTCGATGGCCGACACATTGCGCTCGACCTTCGGCACCGCCGGGGCGGACGATATTGGGGGGCGCGCGCGCATGCGGATCGATGAAGCCTACGGCAAATTCGCGGCGTTCGGCCTGTGAAGCTGCCCGCCGTCATCTCGCCCGCGCTCGCGCTTCCCGCCGGCATCCTCGCGGTCATCGTGCTGATGGTCGTGCCGATCCCGGCGCTGATGCTCGACCTATTCTTCGTGCTCAATATCGCGCTGTCGGTCTCGATCCTGATGGCCGCGATGAATGCACAGAAGCCATTGGACTTCTCGTCCTTCCCCTCGGTCCTGCTGTTCGCCACGCTGATGCGCCTCGCGCTGAACGTCGCATCGACCCGCATCGTGCTCCTCAACGGGCACGAGGGCGGGGATGCGGCGGGCAAGGTGATCGAGGCCTTCGGCGCCTTCCTGATCGGCGGCAACTTCGCGGTCGGGATCATCGTCTTCATCATTCTGACCATCATCAACATGGTGGTGGTGACCAAGGGTGCGGGCCGCGTATCCGAAGTGACCGCGCGTTTCACGCTCGACGCCTTGCCCGGCAAGCAGATGGCGATCGACTCCGACCTCGCCGCCGGTCTGATGACCGCCGAAGAAGCCAAGGCCCGCCGCCGCGAGATCGCGACCGAGGCCGATTTCTACGGTTCGATGGATGGTGCGAGCAAGTTCGTGAAGGGCGATGCGATCGCCGCGCTGCTGATCCTCATCGTCAACATCATCGCAGGCCTGGTGCTGGGCATGAGCATGTATGGCCTGTCTGCGGGCGAAGCCGGCTCGGTCTATGTCACGCTGGCGGTAGGCGACGCGCTGGTCGCTTCGATCCCCGCGCTGCTGCTGTCGATCGCCGCCGCCGTGATCGTCACCCGCGTCTCCGACACGCGCGACCTGACCGGGCAGATCGGCGGACAGCTGGCGGACTCCAAGATCTGGCTGCCGGTCGGCTGCATCCTCGGCGCGATCGGCTGTATCCCCGCGATGCCGCAGATGATCTTCCTGCCGCTGGCCGCAGGCGCGCTGCTGTTGTGGCGCGGCCTCAACAAGCGCGAGCAGGCGGCAGCCGTCTTCGTGCCCGAGCCCGAAGAAACGCCCGATCCTTCGCGCATCTCGATTGCCGAGGTGTCGGACCAGACGCTGGTTACCATCCAGCTCGGCTACGGGCTCGTCCAGCTGGCCGACGACAAGAACGGCGCTCCGCTGGTCGCCCGCCTCACCGGCCTGCGCAAGCAGATGTGCCAGGCTTTCGGCTTCGTCGTCCCGCAATTCCGCATCGCCGACAGTTTCGACATCGCGCCCGACGAGTATCGCATCATGCTGGGCGGAGCACCCGTCGGCTCGGGCACCCTGCGTGCAGGCAAGCTGCTGGCGATCGACACCGGCGAAGTGCTCGACGGGCAGGTCTTGCCGGGCGAGGCTACCAAGGACCCGAGTTTCGGCTGCGATGCGAAGTGGATCGACGAAGGCTCACGCGATCTTGCGGTCGCAGAAGGCTATCTCGTGGTCGATCCCGAAAGCGTCATCGCCACGCAGGTCCACCAGCTCCTCGCAGGCCGAGCGGCCGAATTGCTGGGGCCTGACCAGGTGCGCGAACTGCTCGACCTGCTGCGCGAACGCCATTCGCAGCTGATCGACACGATCACCCCGCAGCCCTTGTCGCTCGCCGCGATCACCGCGGTGCTCAAGGCGCTGCTCACGGACGGCATCTCGCTCACCCACTCGGTGCGGGTCTTCTCCAGCCTGTCGCAGGCCGCGCAGCGCAGCAACGATCCGGTGCAGATCCTCGAACTGATGCGGACCGATCTGGGCACCATGCTGGTCGGCAATATCTGCGGACCGAACGAGCGGCTGCCGGTCGTTACCCTCGCTGCACAGCTGGAAGAGATGGTCGTGGGCGGATTGCAGGACCCCACCACCGGAGAGATCGTGATCGAACCCGATCTCGCGCGGTCGATCGGCGAACGGATCGCCGCACTGTTGCAAAGCCGCCCGCCCGGTGCGCGCACGCCCACGCTGGTCGTCCAGCCGCGCGCCCGCCGCGCCCTTGCCGCGCTGCTCAAGCTGCGCGCGCCGAACATGCTCGTCCTGTCGATCAACGAATTGCCCGCCGCCCAGCCGATCGAGGTGATCGCGGTGATCGGCGACGATACAGAGCAGGTTGCGCAAGCGCAGCAACCCCAGCTCCCGCCCCCCGGACAGCATGACAATCCGCAAGAACATGAGGCGCTTGCCGCATGAAGCACGATCACTCCAACTTCGCCGTCCGCCAGGCCTATGGCTCCACCGTGCAGCAGAAGGTGACGCAGTTCCTGCCGCTCGTTCGCAAGCTCGCGTGGCATTACCAGGGCCACGGCAGCGCCACGATCGACGTGGACGATCTGATGCAGGCGGGGATGATGGCGCTGACCGAGGCCGCCCAGCGCCACGACCGGCCGAGCGACGACGGCTTTGCCGCCTACGCCAAGATGCGCGTGCGCGGAGCGATGGTAGACATGCTGCGCGGCCAGTCGCACCGCCCGCGCAGCGCCGGGAGCTGGACGCGCAAACGCGATGCCGCCGAACAGACCCTGCGCACCGAGCTGGGCCGCGCGCCCGATTCGGCGGAGATGGCACGGGCGATGGAAATGCCGCTCGACCGGTACGAAGCGATGCGATTCGCCGCCTCGACCACCTCGACCTCGATCGAGGAATGCTATTCGGACAGCGATACGGCCTTCGGCGATGACCGGCCCGACCCCGAGCAGAACCTGCTCGCCAGTGAAGACAGCGGCGTTCTGGCAGGGGCTATCGCAGCGCTGCCGGAGCGGTTGCAGCTGGTCCTCAAGCTCTATTTCATCGAAGAGCTGAACCTGAACGAGATCGCCGCCGTGCTCGGCGTCAGCGTGCCGCGGGTCCATCAGCTGAAGGCCGATGCGCTCAAGAAAGCGCGGGTCGCGATGGTCGGGCAGACCGAATAGTTTGCACTGCAACATGCCTTGCCTTTATGGGCAGGCGAATGGTTGCAGATCCTCTCGGACCACCGCCCGCGCTGGGCGAGATCGCACGGCCTTCGCTGTTCCTCGATTTCGACGGCACGCTCGTCGATCTGGCGCCATCGCCCGACGGTATCAGCGTGCCCGAACACCTTTCAGACGCGCTGGAGCGCAAGGCGAGCGCGCTCGACGGGCGGCTCGCCATCGTCACCGGGCGCTTCATCGAGGATATCCGCAGCCACCTGCCCGAATGCGCGGTCGTGTTGAGCGGATCGCATGGGGCCGAGATCACGAGCCCCGACGGGTCTTCGGTGGTCGAACGCGAAGTGCCGCGCGTCGACGATGCGGCGCTCGACGCGGCGCGGGACTTTGCCGCCGGGATCGACGGCCTCGTCCTCGAGGAAAAGGCGCTGGGCTTCGGCCTCCATTATCGCGCATCGCAGAACCGGGCCGAGGATATTCGCGAATTCGCCCGCGGCTTGGCGCGCGAGCACGACCTGCATCTGCGCCCCGGCAAGATGCTGGTCGAGCTGACCACCACCGACGCCACCAAGGGCGACGGGGTGCGCGCGATCATGCGCCAGCCGCCATTCAGTGGCGGCATGCCGATATTCGTGGGCGACGACACCACCGACGAGGATGGCTTTGCCGCTGTCGATGAGATGGGCGGCTTCGGCATTCTGGTTGGCGAAAAGCGCGAAACAAAAGCGCGCTTCCATCTGTTCGACGTAGCAGCGGTACACAAATGGCTGGAGATTGAATGACCCAAACGCCCCGTAGCTCTCTCGAACTCTGGCCCGTCGGCAATTGCCAGGTCACCGGCCTGCTCGACGAGACCGGCGGGCTCGTCTGGGGCTGCGTGCCCCGTGTCGATGGCGATCCCGTGTTCTGTGCGCTGATGAACGGGGACAATCAGAGCGAAGGCGTGTGGCGGATCGGGCTGGAGGGCCTCGTCTCGTCTGGCCAGGAATACCTGCGCAACACGCCGATCCTCAAAACCCGCCTCGAAGCCGAGGATGGCAGCGCGGTCGAGATCCTCGACTTCGCGCCGCGTTTCCGCCGGTCGGGCCGGATGTACCGCCCCGTCGCCTTCGCGCGGATCGTGCGGCCCGTCGCGGGAACGCCGCGGATCACGGTCAACCTCTCGCCGATGAAGAACTATGGCGAGGCGGTGGCCGAGACGACCAACGGCACCAACCATATCCGCTATCTCGTCGGCCCGCAGGCACTGCGCCTCACCACCGATGCGGCGGTCGGTTATGTGCTGGAGAAGCGCACCTTCCGGCTCGAGAACGACCTGCATTTCTTCCTCGGCCCGGACGAGCCCTTCAGCAGCAATGTCGGCCATGAGCTGGAAACCATGCTCGAGCTGACCGACCATTACTGGCGGCACTGGGTGCGCGGCCTTGCGACCGTGATGGAGTGGCAGGAAGCGATCATCCGAGCGGCGATCACGCTCAAGATATGCCAGCACGAGGAAACCGGCGCGATCGTCGCCGCGCTGACCACCTCGATCCCCGAGGCGCCGGGGAGCGAGCGCAACTGGGACTATCGCTACTGCTGGATTCGCGATGCCTATTACACGGTGCAGGCGCTGAACCGGCTGGGCGCGCTCGACGTACTGGAAAAGTATCTCGCGTACCTGCGCAACATCGTCGACAATGCCAAAGGCGGCGCGGTCCAGCCGCTCTATTCGGTCATGGGCGAGGCACAGCTGGACGAGAGTTTTGCCGAGAATCTGGCAGGCTATCGCGGCATGGGCCCGGTGCGTAAGGGCAACGCCGCCTATCATCAGGTACAGCATGACGCCTACGGGCAGATCGTGCTCCCCACGGTGCAGGCATTTTTCGACCAGCGGCTTTACCGCATGGCGGACAAGGCGGATTTCGAAAGCCTCGAACAGGTCGGCGAGATGGCGTGGAAAATGCACGACCAGCCCGACGCAGGACTGTGGGAATTCCGCACCCGGCAGGAGGTCCACACCTATTCGGTCCTGATGAGCTGGGCGGCCTGCGGGCGCATCGCCACCGTCGCGGACCGGCTTGGCCTGACCGAAAAGGCGGAGTTCTGGCGCGAACGGGCGGCGAGGATCCGCGACAAGATCGAAAGCGAGGCCTGGAACGAGGAGGGCCAGCACTATGCCTCCGCGCTGGGGGGCAAGCATCTCGATGCAAGCCTGTTGCAAATGATCGACCTGGGCTTCCTGAAGCCCGAGGACGAGCGCTTTCAACTGACCTTCGCGGCCGTCGAGAAGGGGTTGAGGCGTGGCGAGCATATGCTTCGCTACGATGCGGAAGACGATTTCGGGCTGCCCGAAACGGCCTTCAATATCTGCACCTTCTGGCTGATGGAGGCGCTCCATCTCGCAGGCCGGGAGGAAGAGGCGCGCGCCCTGTTCGAGACGATGCTGTCGCACCGCACCAAGTCGGGCCTGCTGTCCGAGGATCTCGATTTTAACAATGGAGAACTCTGGGGCAATTTCCCCCAGACCTACTCTTTGGTGGGTATCATCAACTGCGCCACCCTGCTGTCCAAACCCTGGAGTGTCATCCGATGAGCCGCCTTATCGTCGTATCGAACCGCGTTTCCGTACCCAAGGCGCGCGGGGTGGCTGGATCGCAGGGCGGGCTGGCGGTGGCGCTCGGCTCCGCGCTGAAAGAGCGGCGCGGGATCTGGTTCGGCTGGTCGGGCAAGGAAACCGAAACCTATACCGGCGACCTCAACATGCAGAAGAACGAGGGCGTCACCACCGCGACCATCGATCTCGAGCCGCAGGACGTCGACGAATATTACAACGGCTACGCCAACCGGACGCTGTGGCCGCTGTTCCACTACCGCGTCGATCTGGCGGAGTATGAATCGGGCTTCGGCAAGGGGTATGAGCGGGTCAACCAGCGCTTTGCCGACAGCCTGGGCCCGCTGATCGACCCCGAGGATATGGTGTGGGTCCACGACTACCACCTGATGCCGCTCGGCAGCCGGCTGCGCGAACGCGGCAACAAGAACCGGATCGGCTTCTTCCTCCATATCCCTTGGCCGCCGCGCAACCTGCTGGTCGCGCTGCCATTTCACGAGCGGCTGGTGCTGACCATGCTCGACTACGACCTGATCGGCTTTCAGGACGAGGAATCGGTCGACAGCTTTCTCGGCTATTGCCGCAAGGAATTGCAGGCCGATGTGACCGACGATGGCGTGGTGACCTATGACGGCCGGTCGGTGAAGGTCGCCGCTTTTCCGATCGGGCTCGATTACGACGAATTCCTCGAAGGCGGGCAGACCGGCGATGCGCGTCAGGCGGAACAGCGGATGCGCTCGAGCTCGCGCCATCGCAAGGTGATCATCGGGGTCGACCGCCTCGACTATTCGAAGGGCCTGCCCGAACGCTTCGATGCGCTGGGGCGCTTCTTCGATAGCTATCCCGACCGGGTGAAGGAAACGCTCTACGTCCAGATCGCACCGCCGTCGCGGCAGGACGTGGCGACCTATCAGCGCATCCGCAACACGCTGGAACAGAAGGCGGGCCAGATCAACGGCGAGCGCTCGGAAGTCGATATGGTCCCGATCCGCTACGTCAACCGCGGCTATTCGCGCCAGGAGCTGTTCGGCATCTACCGTTCCGCGCATGTGGGGCTGGTGACGCCCTTGCGCGACGGGATGAATTTGGTCGCCAAGGAATATGTCGCCGCGCAGGACCCGGAGGACCCGGGTGTGCTCGTTCTATCCAAATTCGCGGGCGCGGCGGAGCAGTTGACCGATGCTGTGCTAATCAATCCGCACAGCATGGAAGAGACGAGCGAGGCGATCCGCACCGCGCTCGACATGCCGCTGGAAGAGCGCAAAGCGCGCTGGGAAAAGCTCAACGAGGTGATCAAGACCACCAGTGTCGAGCAATGGCGGGCCGATTTCGTCGACGCGTTGAGCGCCTGATCTTGCGCGGGCTCAGGTGGCCGTAAGCGGTGCCCGGCCATCGCCTGCCAGCTTTACCAGCAGCCAGATGATCAGCGGCACGAAGATGAAGCTCAATACGACCTTGGCGATTGCCTGGCCGATCAGCAGCGGCACGATGTCGAACTGGCCGTAAAAGGCGACCGTGATGAAGATCAGCGTGTCGACCGCCTGGCTGATCGCCGAGGCGAAACCGCCGCGCAGCATCATCCACAACCCGCCACCCCCATCGCCGGACCCGCGCAGCCGCTCGAACAGCCACACGTTGAGGAACAGCGAAACGCCGTAGGCGATCGGCCCCGCGATCATGATCCGCCCGGTCTGACTGAGCACGGTTTCGAACGCGGCGAGGTTCTCCGCGGGCATCTGCGGGCTGGGCGGGAAGGCGAGCACCAGCTGGATCAGCAGGATCGAGAGGCCGAGCGGGGCGAACCCCCAGAAGACCAGCTTGTTGGCGGTCGCCCCCCCGTAGAGCTGCGAAATCGTGCTCGACAGCGCGACCAGCATCAGGAACGCGATGATCCCCGCCTCCACCGCTAGCGTGGTGAAGCCCAGCGGCAGCGCGATCTGCTTGAAGCCAAGCACGCCGGCCAGCACGGTCATCCCGCCATAGAGCAGGGCAAAAACGAACAGCGGGCGGGGAATCCCCGAGGCCGCAGCGGGAGGTGTCTGGTCCATCTTCACCCGCTTATGTTCGGGCAGGGAAAAAAGAAAGCCATCGGGAACCGATTTGCCCCGCCCGAATTGACTACTACCTTCGAACAGGCGAAGGGGGCGGTCACCTTCTGCGGACGACCGAAAGCAACATATGCCGCCCGTGCTTGCCAGTCTTACGGGGATCGTCGCGATCCTCGCCTTCGCCTTCCTGATTTCCAACGCCAAAACCAAGATTCGTCTGAGGATCGTGGTTTCCGCGTTCGCACTTCAGGCGCTGCTGGCGTTCCTCATCCTGCGCACCACGGGTGGGCGGATGGTGATTCGCGAGATGAGCAACGGTGTTGCCGCGCTTCTTTCATACGCGGATGCGGGCACGGCGTTTCTGTTCGGAGCGGATAATCCGCTGTCCAACACCTTCGCGCTGGGTGCCCTGCCGGTCATTGTGTTCTTCGCCGCGCTGGTCTCCATCCTCTACCATCTCGGCATCATGCAGCTGATCGTGCGCTGGCTGGGCGGGGCGATCGGCTTCCTGACCGGGGTCAGCAAGGTCGAAGCGCTGGGATCGGCGGCCAATATCTTCGTCGGCCAGTCGGAAAGCCCGCTGGTCGTCCGGCCCTATCTCGCCGCGCTCGCACCGAGTCGCCTGTTCACGCTGATGACGGTGGGCATGGCGGGCGTTGCTGGCACGATCCTCGCTGCATATGCGGGTCTGCTCGGCAACGAATACCTGCCCTTCCTGCTTGCCGGCGCCTTCATGTCCGCCCCCGGCGGTATCCTGATGGCCAAGATCATCATGCCCGACGTCGAAGACGCTTCGCCCGAGGCAGAGGGCGAGCTTGCCCTGCCGCGAGGCCGGATCAGCGCGGAAGGCCCCGCGGCCATTACCGAGCAGCGCGAGGCCCACGAAGTAAAGGTCGCCGAAACCTTCGAGGACGGCGAGCGCCCTGCCAATGTGATCGAGGCCGCCGCACAGGGCGCGCAAACCGGCGTCAAGCTGGCTGTTGCGGTAGGTGCGATGGTGCTTGCCTTCGTCGCGCTGGTCGCGCTTGCCAATGGTCTGCTCGGCTGGGCGGGCAGCTGGTTCGGCTATGGCGAACTCTCGTTCCAGCAGCTGCTCGGCTATGTCTTCGCCCCGATCATGTTCCTGATCGGCGTGCCATGGGAAGACGCAGGGCTCGCCGGAGGATTGTTCGGCACAAAGATCGTGCTCAACGAATTCGTCGCCTTTATCGAGCTCGGCCAGCTCGATGCCGCCGCCATTTCCGAACGGACCCGGGCGATCATCACCTTTGCGCTGTGCGGCTTTGCCAATTTCAGTTCCATCGCGATCCAGATGGCCGTCACCGGGGGGCTCGCGCCCAATCAGCGCCCGGTCATCGCGAAGCTCGGCCTGCGCGCGCTGGTCGCCGGGTCGCTCGCCAACCTCATGAGCGCGGCGCTCGCCGGGCTTTTCCTTCCCGCCTGATTTTCCAGAGCCCGCTTATGTCCGATATCGCATCCGTCTCGCTCGACCGCCCGCTGGAAGACATCGCCCGCGATCTGGGCAATAGTTTCGCCGAGTTCGGCTTCGGGATCGTGCGCGATCACGGGATCGGCGACGATCTGGTCGCGCGTGCGCAGGCCGCCAGCGAAGCCTTCTTCGCGCTGCCCGAAGAGACCAAGCGCGCTTACAAGATCGCAGGCAAGGCGGGCGCGCGCGGCTACACGCCGTTCGGGCAGGAACAGGCCAAGGACGCGCAGGTCTTCGATCTCAAGGAATTCTGGCACGTCGGACGCGATTTGCCCGAAGGGCACGCGCTGGCCCAGTTCATGGAGCCCAATGTCTGGCCGAGCGAAGTGCCCGAATTCGAATCCGCGATGCGCGAGATATTCGCTGCCTTTGAGGCAACCGGGCGGCGCGTGCTGTCGGCCATCGCGATCCATCTGGGTCTGGATGCGGCCTTCTTCGATCCGACGATCGAGGACGGCAACTCGGTTCTGCGGCTGCTGCGCTATCCTCCCTTGCCCGAGGACGCGCCCGACGGCGCGATCCGCGCGGCCCCGCACGGCGACATCAACGCGATCACCCTGCTGCTCGGCGCGGAAGAGGCGGGGCTCGAACTCCTGACGCAGAAGGGCGAATGGCTCGCGGTCAGCCCGCCGCCGGGCGCGCTGGCGGTCAATATCGGCGACATGCTGGAACGGCTGACCAACGGGCACCTGCGCTCGACCACCCACCGCGTTGTCAATCCGCGCGGCGAGGCGGTGCGTCGGACGCGCTATTCGATGCCGTTCTTCCTGCACTTCCGGCCCGACTTCGAGATCGCGCCGCTCCCCTCCTGCGTGCCCGCAGGGGCGCAGGGCGATGCGCCCGAACCGATTCTGGCGCATGACTTCCTGATGCAGCGCCTGCGCGAGATCAAACTCGCCTGACGATCGTCCGTATGCGTGGTTGCAATGCAACAATCACGATATTGCTGCGCGTGTTGCAGTGCGGCAACACTGCAAAACCACTGATTTTGCCCGGGTTTCACCCCCACTTGCAATAATTGCATCACCAGCGCGACTTTGCGTAATTTGCTTGTCACATAATTGATCTTAAGCGCCCCTCGACCGGCCCAGGGGGGTCGGCCCGCATATTTACAATCCATTTTCGCTAGAGCGTCCTCAAAGGGGTCTTTCCATGAAGCTCAAGTATCTGCTGGCAACCAGTGTTGTCGGCCTTTCCGCCGCCGCCGCCTCGGCACCGGCCTATGCCCAATCGACCGGTTCGGTCGAGTTCGAAGAGGGCACCACCATCGTCGTCAGCGGTACGCGCGAACAGGACGTGGGGGGGGTCGAAATTCCCCAGACGCCCAAGGCAAAGCAGGAGCTCAATGAAGAGATCATCCGCCGCCAGCGCCCCGGCCAGACGGTCAACGACATCGTCAACCTCGTCCCCGGCGTCAGCTTCCAGAACAACGACCCCTGGGGTTCGTCGGGCGGCAGCTTCACCATCCGCGGCTTCGCCGACGATGCGATCTCGCAGACCCTCGACGGCCTGCCGCTGAACGACTCGGGCAACTACGCGCTCTACACCAACCAGCAGGTCGATCCCGAAGTGCTGGAATCGGTCAGCGTCAACCTCGGTGCGACCGACGTCGACAGCCCGACCGCTTCGGCCGTTGGCGGTACGATCAACATCCGTACCCGCGAACCTTCCGACATCTTCAAGATCACCTCGACCATGTCCTTCGGCGATGTGATTGCGCGCGGTAACGACCGTAGCCGCCCTTACATGCGCGGTTTCGTGATGGTCGACACCGGCGACATCACCGGCGGTGGCCTGAAGGCCTTCGGTTCGGCCAGCTACACCCGCTACGACAACGCCTTCAACAACTACGGCGTCATCGAGAAGCAGCAGTACAACGGCCGCATCTGGCAGGACCTGGGCTCCAACGGCGACTTCATCGCGGTGGCCGGTCACTACAACGAAAACCGCAACAACTTCGCCGGTTCGGTGTCCATCAACAGCATCACCGATCCGGAAAGCCGCTTCTACAGCGTCGACGACAATTGCACCGTCGATCTGCCGAGCCCCGGTGGGCGCGACATCGACAACAATTGCGGTGCTTCGTTCGATCGTCGTTACAATCCGTCGAACACCGGCAACATCCGTGGTTCGTCGCGCTTCACGCTGACCGACAACCTGATCCTGACGGTCGATCCGAGCTGGCAGTACGTCAAGGCGAACGGCGGCGGCGACGAAGAACTGCTCGAGCAGCGTTGCTACCTCAACGCGGACGGCAATTGCACGACCACCCCGAACGGCACGACCGGCTACACCGGCTTCTTCGACAATGATGCGAACGGCCGCCAGTACTACTTCGGCCGCGATCTCAACGGCGACGGCGACACGCTGGACGAAGTGACCGGTCACGATCCGAGCCAGACGCGCACGCGCCGGGTCGGCGTGATCGCCAACCTTGCGTACGAGATCAATCCGAACCACCTCGTCCGTCTTGCCTACACCTACGACGACGCCGATCACCGCCAGACCGGCCAGACCTCGGTCGCGCTGTCGAACGGTGAAATTCGCGACGTTTTCCCGGTCAACGATCCGCTCTTCACGGTCGACGGTTTCCAGCTGAACAAGCGTAACCGCCAGTCCTATGCGATCCTGCATCAGGTTTCGGGCGAATATCGCGGCACCTTCGGCGATCTCACCACCGTGATCGGCCTGCGTGCGCCGTTCTTCACCCGTGAGCTGAACCAGTACTGCTACACGCTCGACGCTGGCGGCGATCTTGCCTGCTTCGAGAACCAGGACCCGGCGGACTTCCTCGCCGGCAACCCTGATGCGGTGGCGCCGACCGAGCGTACCTACAAGTACGACGATCTGCTCCCGAACGTGGGTCTGGTATACGACTTCGGTTCCGCATCGGTCTTCGCCAACTACGCGAAGGGCCTGTCGGTCCCGGGTACGGACGTGCTGTACAACTCGCTGTTCTTCGCGGCGACCAACCCCGACGCGCAGCCCGATCCGGAAACCACCGACTCGTTCGATGGCGGCTTCCGTTACCAGACCGGTAACATCCAGGCACAGATCGCTGGCTATTACACGATCTACAGCGATCGTCTTGCCACCGCCTACGATCCGGTTCTGGACGAGACCGTCTTCCGTAACCTTGGCCGCGTGGACAAGTATGGTGTCGACGCCAGCGTCGCCTTCCAGCCGAACCGCAACCTGCTTTTCTACCTGTTCGGTTCGATCAACGAATCGGAAATCAAGGATGACGTGCAGCTTGGTGCGGGCTCCTTCGCCGACACGGCAGGCAAGAACGAATCGGGTGCTCCGCTGTGGTCGGTCGGTGGCCGTACGCAGTACAACCTCGGTCCGATCGAAATCGGCATCCAGGCCAAGCACACCGGCAAGCGCTACGTGAACGACATCAACACCGCAGAAGTTGGTGGCTACACGCTGGTCGATGCCGACATCCGCTGGGTCATCGGCGAGAATCCCTTCGGCGACGACGTGGCGCTGCAGCTGAACGTCACCAACATCCTCGACGAAGTCTATGTCGGTGGTTTCGGTGGTGGTCTGACCAGCACCAGCCCGTTCGTGCAGATCGGCCCGCCCCGCGCGGCCAGCATCTCGCTGCTGTTCGGCTTCTAAGCCCAACCGACCATCGGGTTTGAAAAGCGGCGGCCTCCCTCCCGGGAGGTCGCCGTTTTTCGTTTGGCGTCCCGCGTGGAACCGAGCCTGCGTGCTTCGGGTTTCACATTCATGAGCGACGCGCAGGGGTTCTCCAATACCAGCAACAGGCCGCGCCTGCCCCTGCTCGCGGCCATCGTGCTGCTGCATGTCGCGCTGTTCTATGGCCTCATCCAGGCGTTTGCGCCCGATCTGATCGACCGCGAGACCGGACCGACCTTCGCGGCTTTCGACATGACTTCGCCGCCTACACCTACACCTACGCCCGCCCCGACCGACGCTCCCGCGCCCGGTCCGCCCGAAGAGGAAGCGGGCGACGAAGGCGATCCGGGCGAGCGCGCGGTCGCCAGCGCGGTCACCGCACCGCAGCCGCCGATCCCGCTGCCCAGCCGCAGCGCTGCGCCCCGGGCGGCCTCGACCGGCACGGCGAGCCGGTCTGGCGCATCCGACGCGGGCGATGGGACCGGCGCTTCAGGCGATGGCCAGGGAACCGGCGCAGGCGGCGACGGGCAGGGTAGCGGTGGAGGGGGCGGCATTGCGACCGGGCCGACGCTCGCGCGATCGATCACCAATGTTTCGGCCTTCCCGATTCCGCCGGGCGGGCGGCAGGCCCGCGTCGGCAAACGCACGAATGTGATGCTTGATGTGTCGGCGCAGGGGCGGGTGACCGGGTGCCGCGTCACGCAGTCGAGCGGCTTTCCCGATACCGACGCCAAGGTGTGCGAACTGGCCTACGACCAGATCCGCTTCGAACCGGCACGCGACGCCGCAGGCAACCCGCTGCCCTCGCGCTTCCATTACCAGCAACGCTTCTTCGAATAGGGCGATGGCCTGGAACGCGCGGGTTAGGCTTCCGGCTCCCCCTGGCCTGCAATCGCCTTGGCCAGATCCGACTTGTCGTAAGGCTTCTTGAGGATCGCGCTCGCCCCCAGCTCCTCGAACTTGACCTCCTTCGCGCTGTAGCCCGTGGCCAGCACGAAGGGCACGTTCATCTGCACCAGCGCGCGGGCGACCGGCTCGCTCGATTCCTCGCCTAGGTTGAAGTCGAGCACCGCGAAATCGGGCCGGTCCTTCTCGATCGCCCTCAGCGCCTGCGTAACGCTGCCGCTGACCGTGATCTCCGCGACGCCCAGCTCCTTGAGCATCTCCTCGGTGTCGAGCGCGATGATCATGTTGTCCTCGATCAGCAACACCCGCTGCGGGATGGAATGCAAACCCCCGCCCTGCGCATCATGCTCGTCATGTTCCACATGGGTGCTCATTTCGTATTCCCTCTGCGCGTCCTCGATGAACCTGGCGGGCACCACAAAGCGCGCCTCCACTCCGCCGAGAGCAAATTCGATTTCCGCCTCGCCCTGCAGCTCGTGCGGGATCGATTTGTCGATGATGGTTGTGCCGAAGCCCCGGCGCTCGGGCGCTCTGACCGGCGGTCCGCCGCGCTCCTTCCAGCGAAGTTCTAGATCGCCGTTCTCCTGCCGGTCGAGCGTGATGAGCAGGTCGCCCGACTGATCGGACAGGCTGCCATACTTCGCCGAATTGGTGATCATCTCGTGCAGGACCAGCGCGAGAACCGTGTAGGCCTGCGGTGCGATCAGCACGTCGCGCCCCTCGACCGCAAGACGCGCGGTCTTGGAGCCAAGATAGGCGTCGACCTCGTCCGCAATCAGCTTCTTGAGCGAGGTGGGGCCCCAGTTGTCGCGCGTCAGGTTGTCATGCGCGGCTGCCAGCGCGCCGATCCGACCGCCGATCAGCCTTGTCAGTGTAGTTGCATCGCCGGTTTCCCGGCCCGACTGGTTCACCAGCCCGCGGATCAGATTGAGGATGTTGCGTACGCGGTGGTTGAGCTCGGCGATCAGCAGATCCTGCTGCTCGTTCGCGCGCTTGCGATCTTGCGCGGCGTCGTCGGTCAGGCGCAGGATCACTTCCAAAAGCGTAATCCTGAGCGTTTCCGCCAGATCGCGCTCGGCCTGCGTCCACTCGGCGCTGCGGCCTTCCACCGTCTGTTGCCACGCGGCGAAGCTCTTGCGCGGAGAGACACGCCCTTCCGCCCCATCCTCGACCGGCTTTTCCGGATTGCCCGCCCAGGTGATGACCTGCCTCAGCTCGCGCCGCCACAACACGAAGAAATCGCGAGGCGCGCGCGAGACGGGGATGATGAGCGCCCCGGCTGCACGCCCGGCAAAGGCGCTCGCGGCCTCGAATTCCTGCGCAAGCTCATCGGTGGCAAGGATTCGCCCGGCCCGGTTTGCCTGCAATGCGGGAAGTATCTGGCGAAACTCGTCTTCCGAGGGCGCATGGCCGGTCGCCACGTATTCGCCGTCAATGAAAATGCTCGCCCCGTCATGCGCGATCGAGTCGCCGATCGACGAACCGACCTGGGTCAGTGTGTCGCGCAGCGAATCTCCGCCGGCGAGCCGGGTCATCAGCCGCTCGTGAAGGTTCTTGCCAAGCGCGCGACGCGCCTCCCCCTGATCGTGCAGCGCGCGATCGAGCGTCAGCGAGAACATCTGCGAGAACACTTCCGCAGCGGTGCGGTTGGAGAAGGGCAATGCGCGCGGGCGATAGTGATGGCAGGCGAACAGGCCCCATAGCTCCCCCCGGACGATAATCGAGATCGACAGCGAGGCGCGCACGCCCATGTTGCGCAAGTATTCGATATGGATCGGCGAAACCGATCGCAGCGTCGAAAGGCTTAGGTCGATCGGCTCGCCGCCGAACTGGCGGCCGGACACGACCGGCACCGGCGCATCGGTAACGTCGCTGATGATCCGCAGACGATTGCGCAGGTAGAGCGCACGTGCCTGCCGCGGGATGTCGCTCTTGGGATAGCGCAGACCCGAATAGCTATCGACCTCGTGCTCGCGCGCTTCGGCGGTCACTTCACCCGAACCGTCGGGATGGAAGCGGTAAACCATCACGCGATCGAACCCGAGCAGCGCCTTGAGCCGCTCTGCCGCCGCCTTGCACAGGTCATCGACCGATTCGATCGCGTCGAGCCCCGCCATCATCGGGCGGATCGATGCGATGTGATTGCCAAATCCCGCGGTGTCGTGCCGCTCGAATTCCACCACCAGTTGACCGGCGCTGCGGTGGATTGAACAGTCGAACCGGGTTGCGGGGTTGTTGCCAACGGCGAGGCCGAACAGCCTCTCGGTATCGTCGGGGGCGCTCAGGCCCCGGGCTGCGTCTTGCAGGGTCTGCAAGGTCGCTTCGGGCAACAGTTCATCGAGCCGGACCCCCAGCGCGACGTTTTCGAGGCCGAGAAACGCGGCAGCATTCTCCGAATAATGCGCAATGAAATTGTCCGGCGAGACGATCAGCATCGCGCCGAAGGACTGGATATGGCCGAGCTGATGGATAGGCTCGCGATCGCAGCTCGTCAGGTCCACATCGCGTTCGGCAGCCCTCATGCATCCACCCCCGTCAGTTGCCGTTCGGCCACCGCCTGGAAATGCGCGAAGGTGGCGGAGGCCGCGCGTTCTGCGCCCAGATTGATTTCGGTGCTCGCCAGAAGCGGCCGCAATGCCTTGAAAAAAGCGGGCATGGCTGGGTCGCGGAGGAACGCCATCGGCCAGTCAACCGGTGCCCGGGCCGAAAGATCGCGCTCCATCATTTTGTTCCCCAGCGAAGAGCCAGCCAGCACCCATGCCGTCCCAAGCCACGCAACCGGTCCCTCGTCGCCAAGGGCGAACGCAGTGTGCGAATTGTCGCTCGCACACCCGAGCTCTGAGAGGTCACTTTCGAGCAGCGCGACTTGAGAAGGCGGTAACCATTCGGGAGGGCAGACCGAAGCCAGCCACCGCTCGACACCGCGCCGTGCCTGAACTTGCACGCGCAGGAAGCATGCGTATTCGCTCCGAACAGCCAGGTCGAGCCGTCCGAGTGCGTCGTCGAGCGATTGGTGTTTGTCTTGTGTGGCCGCGCGCAATCTTGAGCGCAGCGCGGGTGCATCATTGCACCTGGCCAACATTCGCGCGTTCCCTTTCAAATCTGAACCCATGACCCCACGGCATTATCGCAGGATGCGTAAGGACGTAAAATCGATCAGGTTTGGTTAGGTTCCTGAGCTAACTTCCATCAAGTCAGCTCTTTGCCGAAGGACCCGATAGGAGCTTGGTGCCCTTGTCTTCGACGGCGCTGGCGATGAGCGGCTTGAAGAAGGAAAGCATCGCCGGAAGGTCCAGTTCCACGATCACCTGACGTTCCTCGATCGTGATCGCGACCCGCACGGTCTGGCCCATCGCGACGACAGACATCTTCATGCAGTCTTGATTGGGCCATTCGGTGGTCACATCCGCTGCGCCGCCGGGCATATGGGCGGGCAGTTCGGGCATGCGTTCGCGCAGGCGGCGGCGCACCTCTTCCTTCGGCAGGTCATGCTGGATCGGAACGCGCATCAGTTGGTCGTGCCTTCCTGCGGAGGGGCAATAGCGGTCCCGTCTCCCGCGGGCCCGTCACCGTAACGATACCCGAGATAGCGGTGCTGCACCGCCAGATCGTCGAGTGCGCCGTCTGCAACCGTGCGGTTGATCGTGTCGATCTCACCGCTGATCCTGCCCAGGCCATCGATCAGCCGCTGGTCCGCCGTTGCCCCTGCATGGTCCTCGTCGCGCATGGCCGCGGGCACGCGGGTGTAGCTCTGGACCATCTCGGGCAGCGTCTCGCCCACCAGTTCGCGGATGTCGCGGATCGCATCATGGCTGGCGGGCGCGGTTTCAAGCTGCTGGCCGAGCAGGTCGAGCTTCATGCCCAGATCGTCGACCAGCGCCACGGCCGGCGCGGGTAGCGCGGGCCGTTGCGATTCGAGCCACAGCTCGGTGCGCGCAACCATCTGGCGCGGAGTACCCTTGTTGAGGTCGCCCGCCTGTGGAATCGAGATGCGCGGAAAGACCGAGAAAATGCCCGCTGCCGCAATCAGCGCGAAGAAGGTGAGGACGATGCCGACGAAGCCGATCCCGTCGATCACGATCCCGGCAATGGTTGCGAAAGCGAGGATCGCCAGCGCAGCAATCGCGATATTGCGCAGCTTCTTGAGCCGGTGCCGATTGCGCACCTGCGCCGATTCGCGCCCGATCGCGGTCACCCGGCGGTGGCGTCCGCCAACCCGGTTGTCGATCAGCAGCTGGCGGCTCTCGCTCAGCAGGCGGTCACTGTCGCGGCTCAGGTCGTTCACCTAGCCCTCCAGCTTCAGCAGCGCGTCTTCGGAAGAATCCAGTTGCGCCTGGGCCTGCGCCTGGCTCTCGGCGCGGGCGATATATTCCTTCGACTTCTCGACCTCGCCCGACAGCGTATCAACCGTCTGCTTCATCGAATCGAGCGCCTTGAGCTTGAACGTGTCGACTTCGTCCATCGTGGCGTAGATGTTCTGGAATGCCCGCTGCAGCGTCTCCATCGGGATCGTGGCCGAAGCCGCCTGCTCGTGAATCTTGCCGGTCTGTTCGCGCAGCAGCTTGCCGGTCGAATCGATGATTCCCGCCGTCGTTTCGTTGAGCGCGGTGATCTGCTTGAGGACGAGCCGCTGGTTGGTCATCGCCTCGGCCACGGTCACCGCGGTGCGCAGCGCGGAAACGGTGGTGGTGCTGGCGCGATCAACTCCCTTCACCAGTTCGACGTTGTTCTTCTTGACCAGATCGAGCGCGAGGTAGCCCTGCACGCTCACCGCCATCTGCGTCAGCAGATCCTGCGTGCGCTGGCGGACGTAGAACAGCGCGGTTTCGCGGATCGTCTTGGCCTTTTCGGGATCGGTCGCGTCGAGTTCGTTGGCCTTTTCCTCCAGCTTCGCGTCGAGCGTCTTGGAGATGTGGATCATCTGTTCCAGCTTGCCCATCGCCTCCCATAGCTTTTGCCGCTCGACATCGATCGCGGCATTATCCTTCTGCAATTCGTTGCGGCCGGAATGGAGCTTGTCGAGGATCGCCTGAATGTGGCTCTGCGCGCTCTGGTAGCTGCGGAAATAGCTCTTCAGGCTGTTGCCCCACGGCAGCTTCGACAAAATGCCGCTCTTGCCCCGCCGCGCGGGATCGAGCTCTTCCACGGTGGTGCGCAGTTCGGCGAGATTGGCGCCGACGCCCTGGTCGCGGTCCATCGCGCGGACGGGCCGGTCGAGGAAGCGGTTCGACATGCTGGAGGCCGCCATGATTTCCTTGCGGCCCATGTTCGCGATCTCGTCCACGCGCTTGCTGAAAGCGGGTGACTGCGTGTCCTGCGACAGCAGATCCGCCACGAAGCTGTCGACCTTCTGGTCCAGCTCGCTCTTCTTCTTATCGTCGACCGGCACCAGCCCGACCGCCTTTTCGACATCCACGGTGGGGATCGGCTCGGGCGGCGTGAGATTCAGCGCGGTAGCGGTGGCGGTTTCGGTCTGCGTGGCCATTGGGGCGGGATATCCTCATTTCTGCGCAACTACTGTATTAGTCGCGCAAGACACGTGTTTCAAGCTTTGGCAGTCCGCACTTTCCGCGATAACAGGCGTACATGCAAACTTCATCGGAGGTACCGGGGACGAGCGGTGCCGATACTTCTGCCGGATCGCCCGATCGCCCCGCGCCTCAACGGCGGAGGGTCGGGATCGATTACGTCCTGACGGCCCTCACCCGCTGGTGGACGATCGAGGTCGCGGGAACGGTCGATCAGGCGGCGGTGATCGAGAAGCGCCGCGCGGAATGCGAGCTGACCGCACGTTATCTGCTGATGGTCTGCATGTCGGCGGGTATTGCGATCCTGGGGATGCTGCTCTCCTCGCCTGCGGTCGTGATCGGCGCCATGCTCATCGCGCCGCTGATGGACCCCATCATGGGCGTCGGCTTCGCGCTGGCGGTAGGCGATTTCTCGTGGCTTCGAAAATCGCTGCGCTCGCTCTTCATAGGGGTCGGGCTGGCGATCCTGTTCTGCGCCCTGATCGTGGTGTTTTCGCCGATCAAGAATGTCACGCCCGAGATTGCCGCGCGCACCCAGCCCAATCTGTTCGACCTGATGGTCGCGATTTTCTCCGCCATCGCCGGTGCCTATGCGGTGATCCGGGGGCGCGAGGGGACCATCGTCGGCGTCGCCATCGCGACTGCCTTGATGCCGCCGCTGGCGGCGGTGGGCTATGGCCTCGCGACGCTCAATTCGACCGTGTTTTCGGGCGCGTTGCTGCTGTTCGTCACCAACCTCACCGCCATCGCGCTCACCGCGACCGCGATGGCGCGCGGCTATGGCTTCAGCACCAGCCTGACGCCCAAGCAGTCGCGCTGGCAGGCCCTCTTCATTTTCGGCGCGTTCGTGGCGCTGGCGGTGCCGCTGGGCCTCTCGCTCTACCGGATCGGCTGGGAAGCGAACACGACCCGCCAGATCAATTCGGTCGTCGCCGAGGTGTTCGACGGCCGGGCGACGGTGCGCGAGATGCAGCCCAGCTTCGATGCCGATCCGCTATCGGTGACCGCCACGGTCTATACCCCGCAGATCATCGGCGATGCAGAGCAACGCGCGTCGCGGTTGCTCGAAGAGCAGCTGGGGCGACCGGTCGAAATCAGACTGACCCAGATACGTTACGGCACCAGCGCGCAGGCCCGCGAGGAAGCCGAGCTTGGCCGAGCCCGTGCACAGGAGGTCGAGGCCGCGCGACAGGCCCGATCAATCGCGGAGCGGCTGGCGATACTCGCCGGGGTGCCGATCGAAGACGTCACGATAGATCGTGAGCAGCGGCGCGCACTGGTGACCGCGCGCCCGCTCGATGGGGCGACGCTGGCGGCCTATCGGGAGCTGGAACGGCGCGTCGATGCGACCGAGCCCGAGTGGGACATCCGGATCGAGCCCCCGCTGCGTGCGCTACCGCAAGTGCGCTTGAGCGAGGAGGGCGAGGACGATGCGCTGGCCCCGACGGCCGAGGGACGGCGCGCGTTGAACCTCGCGGTCTGGGCGCAGCGCCGGGTCGGCATTCCGCTGCGCATCAGCGGAACCGAACGCCAGCTGGCGGCGGTGCGCGGCATCCTTGGCGAAGCGCAGGTGGATGTGGTCGAAGAGGTGACCGAGCCCGAGACCGGGGACGAGCCGCGCGCTATCGAGGTGGGCTGGGCGATCCCCGAGGGGTGAACGCGCGCTAAGCCGCCATGTTGTAAGGCTGGATCTCGCCGGAGAGATACAGGCGCTTCGCCTTGGCGCGGCTGAGCTTGCCCGACGAGGTACGCGGGAGGCTGCGCGGCGGGACCAGTTCGACCAGACAGGCCATCCCGGTGACCGATTGCACCTTCTCGCGGATCCGCTCGCGCAGCTCGCGGCGTTCCTCCGGATCGGACACGCGGCAATGAACCAGCACCGCCGGTTCTTCCTCGCCATCGTCGCGTTCCACCGCGAAGGCCGCAATGTCGCCGTGGTTGAAGCCCGGCAACTGCTCCACCGCCCACTCGATATCCTGCGGCCAGTGGTTCTTGCCGTTGATGATGATCATGTCCTTCGCGCGGCCGACGATGAACAGGTAGCCATTGGCCATGTAGCCCATGTCGCCCGTGTCGAGCCACGCGCTCCCGCCATCCTTGCTCGGGATCAGGCAATCGCGCGTCGCTTCCTCGTTGCGGAAGTAGGAATGCATGATGCTGGGGCCGCGGCACCAGACCTTGCCGATCTGGTGATCGCCCTTGATGTCGTCGTTCTCGCCCCGGATTTCGACTTCCATCTGGGGCAGCGGCTTGCCGCAATTGACGATCGCGCGATAGCGCGCCGGGCGCTCGAGATTGGGGCGCGCGCCCGACAGACGCTCTTCCTCGACCAGCTCCACGCGGATGCCTTCGCCAGGCGGCATCACGGTAACCGCAAGCGTCGCCTCTGCAAGGCCGTAGCTGGGAGTGAAGGCAGAAGCCTTAAAGCCCGCTTCGGCAAAAGCATTTACGAAGTTCTGCATCACGTCGGGCCGGATCATGTCGGCTCCGTTGCCCGCAGTGCGCCAGCGCGAGAGATCGAAACGCTCCGCCACGCTCGACTGGCTGGAGATGCGCCTTGCGCAGATATCGTACCCGAAGGTTGGCGAATAGGAGAGCGTCTGCCCCTTGTTACGGCTGATGAGATCGAGCCAGGCGAGCGGACGACGCGCAAAATGTTCGGTCTTGAGGTAGTCGACCGAAGCCTGGTTGGCGATCGGGCTGAGGAAACAGCCGACCAGCCCCATGTCGTGATACCATGGCAGCCAGCTGACCACCCGGTCGTCGGTGCCCAGATCCATCGCCTGTGCATGGCCGTAGAGATTGTGCAGCAGCGCCGCATGAGTCACCGCGACGCCGGTGGGGAAGCGGGTCGATCCGCTGGAATATTGCAGGTAGCTGATGTCTTCCGGCTGTGCGGTCGGCAGCTCCGTTTCCGGAGCTTCGCGAGCGCCGAACTCGTCCCAGTCGATCGCGGTGCAGCCGACACGCTTGGCGGCTTCCTGAGTCATCTCGGCGATTTCGGGCGGGAAGATCAGCAGCGCAGGGTCCGCGCTTTCGAGCTGGACGATCAACTGGTCGATATAGCTGTCGCGCCCGCCGAAGGTGGTCGGTAACGGCAGCGGCACGGGCCACGCCCCGGCATAGATGCACGCGCAGAACAGCGCCGCGAATTCCGGGCTCGTCTCCGCGATCAGCGCGACGCGATCGCCCGGTGCGATGTCAGCCGCGACCAGCCTGCGGGCCATCGCCAGCGCGTCCTCGCGCATTTCGCGATAGGAATAGGCCCGCTCCAGCGTGCCGCGCATATCGTGGAAGTTGAGGCCCTTTTCCGAAAGCGCGGCATAGTCGATCGCTTCGTTGAAGGTCGCGAAGTCCGCCCGACGGCGCGGGAGCGCGCAATCGTTGGGCGTCTGAATAATCTGGCTGTCTTGCATAGGAGAGAGCGTAGTCCTGCTATCGTTATTGGGCCGTGGCACGGGCGGGCACCGACAAAGGTGCGGCCTGTCCAGGCGACTTATCGATCACAATCCTGAATCCCGTCATGAGGGCGGTTCCAATCCCCAAGGAGTGTGGCATCATTATGTCCCATGGGAGAACCCCAAGAAACCTCCGGCCGCCGACGCAGGCCCCTCAAACCGCTCGACGACACCGTTTTGCGCGATCTCGCGCTGGGTTATGCGGGCCGCTACGCCACCACCGCGGCGAAGCTCAAGCATTATCTGCAACGCAAGATTCGCGAGCGGGGATGGGCCGAAGAGCATGAACCGCAGGTGGATACTCTCGTCGCGCGCTTCGTCGAGCTGGGCTATATCGACGACGAGGCTTTCGCGCAGGCGCGCACGCAGGACCTGCTGAGGCGCGGCTACGGTGCGCGCCGCGTGGCGCAGGCGCTGCATCATGCAGGGGTGGACAGCGAGGCGGTCGACCTTTCTCCCCCTGCCGAGGCGGAGACGCGCGCCGCCGCGCTGGCCTTTGCCCGGAGGCGTCGGCTGGGCCCGTTCGGAGCGCAGCTTCCCGATGGCAAGTTGCGTGAAAAGCAACTTGCCGCGCTGGTGCGCGCGGGCCATGATTTCGACGCTGCGCGGGCGATGGTCGACGCCGCGAGCGAGGAAGAGGCGGAACGATGGGCCTACAGCGCCGAGGATTGAATTGGGGCGCGGCCGCGATGGCCGCCGCGCTCGCCGCGTGCTCGCCGCAGGCGGCGACGGATGCGGGCGAGTCGACCGGCGAGAGCAAACCTGCTGTGGCGACCCACCCGGATTCGGGTCTCGAGCTGATCCCCGTCACCGTGACGACGCAGGCGGGCGAACACGAATTCACGACCGAGGTGGCCTCGACGGCGCAAGAGCAAGCGCGGGGATTGATGTTCCGCACAGAGCTGGGGCCGGACGAGGCGATGATCTTCCCTCGCGAAGGGGATGTTGCCAGCTTCTGGATGAAGAACACGCCGCTGCCGCTCGACATCATTTTCATTGGCGAGGATGGCCGCATCCTCAACATCGCCGCGCAGACGGTGCCCTATTCGCTCGATCCGGTGGCCGCCGAGGGGCCGACCTCCGCCGTGCTCGAGATTGCCGGAGGCCGGGCGGCTGAACTGGGCATCGGGCCGGGCGACCGCGTCGAATGGTGAGCGTGTTCTCTCTCGTGCTATGTTCGCTGCGCGAACGCCTCCGAGGGGCGGTCTAACCGCTCGTCACGCGGTCGCGTTCCGGCTATCGCTTTACGAGTGGTCGCGGTGTTTAGACACTTGGCGCTTGGCAGGCGATCCGCTAATCGCCCCCGTGTCATGAGCATCCTCGGAAAAATCTTCACCTGGTGGGACGGCGCCACCATCGGCACCGCGATCTTCACCTCGCGCAGGGGCGAACACGTTGGCACGGACGCCTTCGGTAACAAGTATTATCGCGCCAGGCCGAAGCGAGAAAAGACGCCGACCGCCGGTTCCTACACCGCCAGCGAACGCCGCTGGGTGATCTACGACGGCGCCAATGATGCGAGCCGCGTGCCTGCCGAATGGCACGGCTGGCTGCACGGCGCGGGCGAGGATGTGCCCGAAAGCCATCTGCCGCCGCCGCGCATCTGGGAAGTCGACTATTCGCCCAACGCGACCGGTTCTGCCGATGCCTACCGGCCCAGCGGCGCGCTGGAGCGTGGTGGGCGCCGGGCAGCGGCAAGCGGCGACTACGAGGCCTGGGCGCCGGGCGACTAATGCCGATGCGCGCGCTCGCACCCGTTCTTCTCGCCAGTCTCGCGCTGGCTGCATGCAACAATGATGCGCCCGATCCGACCCCGGTGGAAACCGAGGTGCCGGAAGAACTGGCGCAGGGCGGGTCCACCGAGCGTGGCGAGGATGCGAACCGCATCGGCACCCCGATGGAAGAGCGGGTGGCGACGATCGGCCTGCTCAATAAGCGCAACAATGTCAGCCGCGATTTCGAAATGTCGCCGGGCGAGGCGGTGCGCGCTGGCGATGTCGTGATTCGCCTGGAAGCGTGCGAGAAAACCGCGCCGTGGGAGCTACCGCAGGAGGAAGGCGCCTTCGTGCAGGTCTTCGTGCGCGAACGCCGCGGCGCGGAGCCCGAACCGAGCTGGCAGAAGGTCCACTCGGGCTGGCTGTTCCGCAACTCGCCCAGCCTCAACGTGGTCGAACACCCGATCTACGACGTCTGGGTCAAGGAATGCGCAATGAGCTTCCCCGGAGAGGAAGGAAGCCCCGCGGAAGACTGAGCCGCCGCTTCGGCTTCCACTTCGGCGAGCGCTTGGGGAAGGCTCAACCGCTGCTGCCCGCGCGCGGCTTCCAGCCGTTCCAGATATTCGCTCTGCGGGATCGGGATCGCCCCCAGCGACGCGAGATGCCCGGTCATGAACTGGCAGTCGAACAGCTCGCATCCGGCCCGTTCCAGCAGCGCCATGAGCCACGCGAGCGCCACTTTGGAGCCGTTGTCGCGGCGGCTGAACATGCTTTCTCCGCAGAACACCCGGTCGAAGGCGACACCATAGACCCCGCCGACCAGCTCATCTCCCGCCCAGCATTCGATCGAGTGCGCATGGCCGACCTCGTGCAGCCGCTGATAGCTCGCGGCGATCCGCCCGCTAATCCAGGTATCCTCGCCGCCGTCGCGCGGCGCGGCACATTCGAGCACGGTGCCCGCGAAATCGCTGTCGACGCGGATGGTAAAGGTCCCCCGACGGATGGTGCGGGCGAGCGAGCGCGAACAGTGAAATCCACCGATCGGGATGATCGCACGTTCGCGCGGTTCGACCCAGAAAATGTCCTGATCGGCGCGCGTCTCCGCCATCGGGAACAGGCCCTGGCGGTAGGCCGAAAGCAGGATCGGAGGCGGGACGATGGGCAGCATCGACCCGAACCTAGCATGCTATCGTGGACGTCATAAGCCATTCTCCCTTCGCCGATGCGCTTCTTTCGCTTGCGTCGCAGCGACGCATTTCATAAGTCGCCCGCTCCGGCTGCAGGGGTGTAGCTCAGTTGGTAGAGCATCGGTCTCCAAAACCGAGGGCCTGCGGTTCGAGTCCGCACACCCCTGCCATTCCTTTCTCGACACACGCCGACCAGCGAGAATCGCACATGGAATATCTTCACACGATGGTCCGGGTCCGCGACCTGGACGAGTCGCTCGATTTCTACTGCAACAAGCTCGGCCTGGTCGAAGTCAGCCGCACCGATGTGGAGGCCGGGCGCTTCACGCTGGTCTTTCTCGCTGCGCCAGGGGACGAGGCGCAGGCACGCGAGAGCAAGGCTCCGCTTGTCGAACTGACCTATAACTGGGACCCGGAGGAATATTCGGGAGGTCGCAATTTCGGCCACCTCGCCTACCGGGTCGATGATATCTACGAAACGTGCCAGCGCCTGATGGATGGCGGCGTGACGATCAACCGTCCGCCGCGCGACGGGCACATGGCCTTCATCCGTTCGCCCGACGGCATCTCGATCGAACTGCTGCAGAAGGACGGTTCGCTCGATCCGCGTGAGCCCTGGGCCTCGATGGAGAACACCGGCAGCTGGTAATCCTGGCGGGCCGGACAGCCGCGATCACAGCGTCGCGGCCCAATTGCCACACATGTCCGATTTTCGTGCCTGACGGGAACCCCGGCGGAACGCGAGGGACTGCGCGCATTTGGGCCTCGGCCTGATTCGTTCCTATAAGACAGGAGGGAACCGCGGGCACACGCCGTGCATTTTCCACGACAGACCGAATGAGAGAAAGTGCACGCACCGTGCCGAGACAGGAGTCTACATATGTCGAGCATGCCTTATCGCAGCAGCCGATCGGATAGCTGGACCAGCCCGCGTTCCTATAGCGACGCGTCGCTGCGGCAGATGAAGTACGGCAAGATCCAGCCGATGCATCAGCCCACTTTCCTGGAGCGTCTGTTCGGCGCCGTCTGACGGTTCAAGCCCATCCAAAAGGAAAGGGCCGGGGCGCGAATATGCGCTCCGGCCCTTTTTCTATCGGCCTAGACCTCGGCCTCGACTTCGGCGGGAGGCGCATCGCCTTCGTGCGTCGGCCCGGCTTCCTTCTCGCCGCGTGCAAGCTTGAACACCACGCCCGAAAGCAGGGCGAGCGCCAGAATGTTAGGCAGCAACATCGTCGCGTTCGAGATGTCGCCGAGTCGCCAGACCAGTTCGCTGGGTTGCGCCGCTCCGATGAAGATCACCACGCACCAGACGACCCGCCATACGATGTGCAGTTTCTTCTCGTTGTCACGAGTGGCAGACTTGCTGACCCGGTCGTAGATGAAGGTGATCGCGCGTTCGCCGTAATAGCTCCACGTGAGCAGCGTGGTGAACACGAACAGGATCAGCACGATCGAGGCGACCAGCGTACCGATCGGGACCGATCCGAGCATGGCCGGGAAGGCTGCGGCAAAGGCGCCGCTGGTCATCTCGAAGCCGACCCGGTCCGATTGCCATGCATGCAGCACAGCCTGGCCTTCGTACATGAAATCTCCGCGCACGGTCAGGATGACCAGCGCGGTCATGGTGCAGATCACGATCGTGTCGATGAAGGTGCCGAGCATCGCCATGCGGCCCTGCACTTCGGGATCGTTGGTCTGCGCCACCGCGTGCGCGATCGGTGTGGAGCCCTGACCCGCCTCGTTCGAGAACAGGCCGCGTGCCACGCCTGCGCGGATCGCCATGATGATCGCCGCACCGGTAAAGCCGCCCACCGCGCTTTGCGGATTGAACGCGCCGCTGAAGATCAGGCTGAAGGTTTCGGGCAGGTCCCCGAAATTGAGAATCAGCGCGATGACGGCCATCACGATGTAGGCGAGCGCCATGAAGGGCACGACGCTTTCGGCCACGCGGCCGATCGACTTGATCCCGCCGATGATGACGATGAACACGAGGATCGCGACGATCAGCCCGCCGAGCCATTCTTCCAGCCCGAACAGTTCCTGCAAGCCGTCGGCCACGGCGTTCGCCTGGATCGAGTTGCCGGTGACCAGCGCGGAAAACAGCGTGCCGATGCAGAACACCACCGCGAGCCACGTCCATTTGGGGCCGAGGCCCATCGTGATGTAGGTCATCGGTCCGCCGCGATAGACGCCGTCGGACGTCCTTTCGCGATAGCGGATGGCCAGCGAACCCTCGGCAAATGCGAGGGCCATGCCCAACAGGGCGGTGACCCACATCCAGAAGATCGCGCCGGGGCCGCCGAGCGCGATGGCCGTGGCGACACCCGCAAGGTTGCCGGTGCCGACCTGCCCGGAAAGTGCGGTGGAGAGTGCCGCGAAGGGCGAAATTTCCCCGCTGCCTGCGCCCTTGCGCCCCGGGAACAGCCCCTTGATGGCGCTACCCAGCTTCACGATCGGGTAGAAACGCAGCCCGATCATGAACCACAGGCCGACGCCCAGCAGGATCAGCGCGAGCGGCGGGAACGGGATGACCGCCTCGCCATTCCACGTGCCGCCCCAGATAAAGTCCGAAATATTCGTGACCGGCGCAACCATGCGATCGCCGAAAGTCATCTGCGGTTCCGCAGCCATGTATGTATTCCCCCGATGCGTCCCTAAAGGCGGCGAAGCTAAAGCGGGTGCGGGTGCGACGCAACGCATTTTCGCCCGCTTTGCGCTGCCGCTTGCGTTTGGCGGCAACGCAGCCTAGATGCGGTCGGGTCTCTTCACATCGAAGCCTCGACCCGCCCTCCCGATCAGCCGATTGCGAGGGCGCTGGCGGCTTCCCGCAAGAGACGAGAATTTGGTTCGAACGCAACAGGTGGAAACGGCAAACATGGCCGAAGGCAAAGCTGAGACGAAGAAGCGCAAGACGTCGATCGGCGAATTCGCCCGTCAGGTGCGCGCAGAGACGAGCAAGGTCGTCTGGCCGACCCGGCAGGAAACCGTGCAGACCGCAATCTTCGTCAGCATCCTCGTGCTGATCCTCTCGCTGTTCTTCCTCGGCATCGACTCGCTGTTCGGCGCGGTCGTCCGCTTCCTTCTCACGCTCGCGTAAGCTCACGCAGGACATTCCATGGCACGCTGGTACATCATTCACGCCTATTCCGGTTTCGAGAACAAGGTGCGCGACGCGATCATCTCCGAGGCCGAACGCCTCGGCCTTTCCGAAGGCGTCGAGGAGGTCGAAGTCCCGACCGAGACCGTCACCGAGGTGAAGCGCGGCAAGAAGGTGCAGGTCGAACGCAAGTTCATGCCCGGCTACGTGCTGGCCAAGCTGAACATGACCGACGATATCTATCACCTCGTCAAGAACACGCCCAAGGTCACGGGCTTCCTGGGTGCCGGCGCCAAGCCGCAGGCGATTTCGGAGAAAGAGGCTGCACGCTATTTCGGCGGCGTCGAAGAGGCCAAGGCCGCACCCAAGAAGGACGTCCATGTCGATTACGAAATCGGCGATTCGGTCAAGGTGCTCGACGGGCCCTTCGCGAGCTTCAACGGCGTGGTGGAAGAGCTCGATTTCGACAAGGCGAAGGTCAAGGTTTCGGTCTCGATCTTCGGCCGCGCGACCCCGGTCGAGCTGGACTTCGAACAGGTCGAACTGGTCAAGTAAGCGCGGTGGCGTGAAGACGCGCCCCGGCATCTGCAATCGCAAACGGCGCTTCGCCACCCGCGATGCTGCCGAGGAAGCAGCGCGACGCGCGCCGTTCAAGCTGCGTGCGTACGCGTGCGAGCTCTGTCGGCAATTTCACCTGACCAGCCGCACGAAGGGCATGAAGATCCCGCGTGACGAACTGCCACCACGAGCTTGATTCCGATCGTCAGGAAATCCAGCCGAGGCTCTGGCTGTAGGCCAGGCTCAGCATGATCGTGTCGACCGCTGCGTGGGCGATGATGCACGCCCACAGGTTGCCGCGATTGGCGAAGCGCAGCCATGCGAGGAACAGGCCGATGGTGGCGGTCACCAGCACGCCGCCCCAGCCCTGGTAGAGATGCGGCAGGCCAAACAGCGCGGCCTGGATAATTGCTGCGGGCCATTTGCGTCCACGCATTCCGCGCAATCGCATCAGCCGATCCATCAGGAACCCGCGATAGAGCAATTCCTCGCCGAATCCGGCGGCAAACCATGCGACGAGCACAATCCACAGCATGAAACCGAGCGGGCTCTGGGTGACATAGTCGAGGACCAGGCTCACATCGATCGGGGGCAGGCCCAGCGCGTTGATCGCGATCGCGCCGATCGCGAACAGCGCCACGATGATCCCGGTGCCCAGCGCCGCCAAAGCCAGCGTGCGGCCGATCTTGAGGGGCGGGCGGATATTCCACGCCTGCTTCAGGCAACCGTCCGCCGAGAGCCAGAAGCGCGCCACCAGCAGCGCGGCAAGCATGCTGACGACGACCGAGCCCAGCACGCCTGCATTGGTCTCTCCGAAGATCAGGACCGTCGGAATGCTCGCGAGGAAGTAGGCGAGTGCCACGCTGGCAAGTTGCAGGATGAAGCGCAGCCAGCTCAATCGACGCAGACGGTTTCTGGCGAGGGCGCGTTGCTTCATTGCGTTCGGCTTGTTGCAGGGCCGCCCGGCTTTTCGCAAGCTTGCAAGCACTGGTGTGCGCTGCAATGGGACGGGTTGGTCTGAAAGACGCGTGAGCCGTTGCCGCGCACGCCACGGCCTGCCGAAACGCTTGCATTCTGACGCAAATTCGCTAAGTGCGCGGCTTCCCAGCACAGTCTCGGGATATCTACGCGGAAGGGGTGCTCAGGCTCCCCGCCAGACCGCTTACCATGAGCGTAGCGCGAAAGCGTGCGCGACAGTGAGAAAAGGAGGCCTCTCATGGCCAAGAAGATCGAAGGTTACATCAACCTTCAGGTGCCCGCCGGCGCCGCCAACCCGTCCCCGCCGATCGGCCCTGCGCTGGGTCAGCGCGGCGTCAACATCATGGAATTCTGCAAGGCGTTCAACGCCGCCACGCAGGAGATGGAAAAGGGCGCTCCGATCCCGACCAAGATCACGGTCTATGCGGATCGCAGCTTTACCTTCATCACCAAGAGCCCGCCCGCCAGCTTCCTCATCAAGAAGGCGATGAAGATCAAGTCGGGTTCGAAAGAGCCGGGCAAGAACATCATCGGCTCGATCAAGACCAGCCAGCTGGCCGAGATCGCCGAAACGAAGATGAAGGATCTGAACGCGAACGACATGGATCAGGCGGTCAAGATCATCGCCGGTTCCGCCCGTTCGATGGGCATCGAAGTGGTGGAGGGCTGATCATGGCGACGCTTACCAAGAAGCAGAAGACGCTGGCCGAGAAGATCGACGGCGAAAAGCTGTACACCTTCGACGAGGCGCTGAGCACGCTGCGCGAACACAAGGCGAAGTTCGACGAGACCGTCGAAGTTGCGATGAATCTCGGCGTCGACCCGCGTCATGCGGACCAGATGGTGCGCGGCATGGTCGCGCTGCCTTCGGGCACCGGCAAGGACGTGAAGGTCGCGGTGTTCGCCAAGGGCGACAACGCCGAGAAGGCGCTGGCCGCCGGTGCCGACAAGGTCGGCGCCGAAGACCTGATGGAAGACATGCAGGCCGGCAACCTCGATTACGACCGCGTGATCGCAACGCCCGACATGATGGGCGTGGTCGGTCGCCTCGGTAAGGTGCTGGGCCCCAAGGGCCTGATGCCGAACCCGAAGCTGGGCACCGTCACCCCGAACGTGGAACAGGCCGTGAAGGACGCCAAGGGCGGCCAGGTCGAATTCCGCGTGGAAAAGCAGGGCATCATCCACTCCGGCCTCGGCAAGCTGTCGTTCAAGGACGAAGACCTGAAGACCAACTTCAAGGCCTTCACCGACGCGATCGTCAAGGCGAAGCCGAGCGGTGCCAAGGGCAAGTACGTCAAGAAGGTCACGCTGACCTCGTCGATGGGCCCGGGCCTCAAGATCGACCTCGCGGAAGTCGAAGGCGCGTAATTCGTTTGGCCTCAAGCGCCGGCGGCTAACGCGCTAACCGCGCGGCCGCCTGCGCTGACGCTTCGGCTCCGGCCTTGCCAACCCTTCGGGTTGGATTGGCGGAAATAGGAAAGGGCCGGGGGAGCGATCCTCCGGCCCTTTTTCGTGCGCGCTACCTAGGTCGACCGGAGCAACCGGCTGTAAATCCAGCCGATTCCGATCAGGCTGAAGCCGAGCGCGAGGAAGCTCGCCACCCGCAGCAATCCGTCGAGACCTGCGGCGTCGACGAGGAACACCTTCGCCACCGCCAGCAGCATAAGCACCAGCGATCCGACGCGCCAGCGGCGTTGCTCGCGCCACCAACCCCAGCCGAGGAAGGCGATTGCGACGAGGATGCCGAGCAGCGACCTCAGCAAATCCTCGGTCTCGCCCATCGGCGTCTCGACCAGCACGGTCCCGAAGAAGGCCTGCCGCAAGGTGCTGAGCGCGAAGACCAGCGCCAGCACCATCAGCACGACATCGCCTGCCATCCGCCCCCATACGAAGCCTGCACGCTCGATCTCGCGCCCCCCGAGCCAGGCGGCGACGGCGGCGATGGCGTAGGAGGGAAACAGCAGGTTCGCGAACGGCACGCTCCCTACCGCTTGCGCATCCCACAGCGGATTGTGCAGCACGAAGCCGAACCACGTAAAGTGGGCCAGGGTGACCGCCACCAGCGCGCCCCCCGCCCATTGTGCCCATGCCCGCGATTGCGAATGGGCCTGCGTGAGCAGCGCGTATCCCGCTCCCAGCAAGACAGCCTGCCACAATGTCCGCTCGAGCAGTCCTCGCGCGACGAAATCGTCCGGCTGGGTGAACGGGAACAGCTGCCGAAACAGCACATGCCCAATCACTACCGCCAGCGCGATGGCCACCGCTCCGGCGGCAATCCGAAGATCGCGCCGCGGCGCGTCGAGGCGCCAGCAGACCAGCCCCGCCAGCAGTGCGACCGGCACGATCCGGTTGGCGACCGAGGCAAGCGAAGGAAGCTCCGGCGAAGAGGCAGGATGGCCTGCCAGGGCAGGTGTCAGGGCGGAAAACCAGACGGCCATGGTCGGCATGGCCCAGCCCGTTGCGATGAGCAGCAATGCCAGCGCGGTCAGATGCCACTTGGGCAGCGCAAGCAGGATGGCACCAGCCGCGAGTGCGAGCGCCCAACCCATCGCGCTGGTGGGAAGCAGCGCGATCAGCGCGAGATAGGCGATCAGTGCGATGGCGCCTGCGTGGCCCCACCCGAATCGATCCTCAGAAGCGGTTCGCCCGAAGATCGCCGCCCCGCCTGCGGCCAGTGCGCCGAGCGCGACGCCCCCGATTGCCAGCAGGATCTGCGCGCTCTCGCCCTCGTGGAAGTGCCATGTCGCGATCGCGGCGAGGGTGGGTGGCACGAGGATCGCCTGCCAGCGGTCTTCCTCGCCCGAGCGACCCACCCTGGCGAGCGCCACGGGGACGGCCGCTGCCAGCAGCGCAAGGCCAGTCGCAACCAGCGCGAAGTCGCGACCCGATGGATCCCACGTTGCAAGCAACAGCAGCGCCAGAGCCGCAGCGAAGCTGCCACCCCGGCGGATCGCGGGCTCACGCCAGCCAAGGATGGCGAGGGACAGCAGCAGCAGCATGATGAGCCCCCAGCCCAGCAGGCTGAAGTCGTCGATCGCCAGCAGCACGGCAAGCTGGACGCTCGCGAGTGCGCCAGCGGCAGTATAGCTCCACGAAGCCGACTGCGATCCGCGAATCGCAACGACCGGCACCGCCGTGCCAAGCGCGACGAGGTAGAGGCCCGACGCGATGAAATCGGCGGTTTCGACCGGGAGCGTCGACAGGACCACCGCGCCCCAACCGAACCCGCCGAGCAGCGCGATCAGGCCCAGCCATGCCGCGCCCATCCGCTGGCCGGTATAGGCGATCCCTGCCGCCAGCAGCGCGAGATAGAAGGTCAGCAGCGGCAGGTTGGGGTTTTCGCTGGAAACCATCGCGGGGGTCGCGAACCCGCCGACGAGGCCCAGTAGCGCGGTCGGCAGGCCGAAGCGGAAAGCGAGGCCGAGCGCCCCTGCCGTCACCAGCGCTAGCCCGCCGAATGCAACGCCCGGGCCGATCAGCTGGTAGACCGACCCGGCGAGATAGAACGCGGCGTAAAGCGTCGCGAGCCCGGCCCCCGCCAGCGCCTGCCGCACGCGCGGATCGGCCAGCCGCACCTCCAACCGGTGCGCCAGTTCGGCCGCGATCAGCAACACGATCCCGAAGACAAAACTTGCCGCGACGCGCACGAGCGGCGTCATCAGGCCGCTTTCGATAGCCAGCCGGACGAGGAAGATGCCCCCGATCGCTAGCGTGATACCGCCCGCCCAGATCGGTAGCCGGCGCCCGAAAAGCTCTTCGAAATCGAGCGATCTGGCGCCTTCCGTGTCTCCGGAAAATGCCGCGTCGATACCGTCGGTGTCGGGCCGGGTGGGTGCCGCTGGCTGAGTTGCGGGCGCAGAAGGTTCGGATCGCGTCGGCGCTTGAGGCTGGGTAGCAGCTTCGCGGATTGCGTCCGGCTGCTCGCCCGGCTTGGCTATCGGCCGGGTGCGGTCCGGCTCTTCCGCCGGTTCCGATTGCTCGCGCAGCCGCCATTCGAGCGCGTCCAGCCGTTCCGCCAACGCATCATGCGAGGATTGCATCTCGGTGAATCGCGAGCGGAGCCACGCGGCCAGCACGCACAGCGCGATAATCAGCAGAAATTCCAACCGCGCGCCCCTCTTTCGATCAGCATGGTGCTAACGAGATCGGCGGCGCGCGCAAGCCGTTAAGCGCGCAAGAGTTTCCTTGCCGAGGCGAGTGAGCCGCTGCGTTGGCTCAGGGCCTTTACCCACGCCACGCTCGCATCGAATCCGTCACGCGCGCCGAGCAGGGCGCGATTGCCTAGGGTAGAACGCAGCAGCAGGAAGGAACAGCATGCGACGCTGTGCGTGCCGAACAGCGCCTTGTGTGCGCCTTCGCCCTCGGTGAAGTCGAAATAGCGGAAGCGCTCTTCGGCGAACAGCATCCGCAATGCCTCCATCTGGAGGACCGTGCCGGGCGAGAGTGTCGCGTGCTCCGGATCATAGCCGAGGTGGGCGTAGACCAGTGTCTGGCCGATGACCGGCAGCGAGAGGAAAGCGACTGGCTCGCCGCGAAGGAAGAGCAGGAAGCAGCGCATCCTCCCCTCGTCCGCCGCCGCGAGCATGGCGTCGCGCGCCTCGTCACCGTCTGGCAGTCCGGCATCGAGGAGGCGGGCCTGATAGGTCTTGCCCGACAGGGGGAGCGCCAGGTCGATGAACTGCGCGACTTCCTCGGCCGATGTGTAAGCGCGCACGTCGAGCTTACCGCCGTCGGCCTGCGCGAATTTCTTCGCCTTGCGCCGCAAGGTGCCGCGCGTCTTGCCCGAGAAGTGCGCGAGGTAATCCTCGAAGGTCCCGTCCATCGCGATGTAGTGGCGGCGGAAGTCCTCGCGTGCGCCAGCGATATGGTCGCCAAAGGGCGTCCTGATCCCGTCGGCGAGCGTCTGCGGCGCGGACAGAACCCGCAGGCCGTCCGCGGCATCGGGGCCCGCAGGCAGTGATGGAACCCTCTCCGCCAGTGCATCTTCGAGCGAGAAGGCCAAGCTATGCAGCGTCCGCTCCACCCTGAACAGGCGGCGCGAGCCGATCGTGAAACCAACAGGAGTGCGCTGGGCTGGCATGGCTCGATGCCCTCGCTAGAGCGCGCCGTAGAGCGTGTTCGAGACCGCCTGTTCGGCATAGCGCAGCCCGATAGTGACCGGATCTGCCGGGGCGGCGGCAGGCATCTCCTCGCGGCGGACAGTGCGCACCGGCGGGGTATTCGTGAAGTCCGCCGAATGGATGCCGCGAAGATCGCGCAAGGATCGGCAGAGCCCCTCGAACCGATGACGAACCACGCGATTGACGGCCAGGCTTCGGCGGTTGATCAGTTCGAAACTGTGCGAAACGATGACGAAGCTGGCGATGCCGCTATCGCGTGCGTGGCGCAGCGCGGCGCGCATTTCCCTCAGCGACAGGGCCGTTACCTGCGCATGGCGCAGCCCGCCGCGGATATCGCCCACACAGGACACCGGAACCTCCACCATCCCTTCGTATATCAGCGGCTGAGTGTCGGTCGAGCGCAGGTCGAGCGCGCTCTCCCCGCCGACGATACCGGGTGTATGGCTGCTGTCGTACGATAGGCCGATCTCGCGCAGGGCGCGCAGCGTATCGCGGTTGGCGCCGTAATTTCCGGCGCGAAAGGCGACCGGTTTCGGCGCCCCTGCCGCGACCAGCATATCGCGCGCGAATTCGAGGATGCGACATTGATCCTCGAACGAAAAGTCCTTGAGGTTACGTCCCGAAAGACCGGCAAGCGGCGATTCCGGCGGGGCAAGGTCGAGCCATTCGGTATGGCAGTGCAGCTGGATATCTTGGCCAGCGCGCAGGATCGGTGAAAGGACATCCTCGATCGCGGCGACTCCCCACACCAGCGCAGGCATGGGATCGACGAAGAACACCGCCCGCTGCCCATACCAGGCCAGCAGGTCCAGCTTGTGGGTGATGCCGGCGGGGCCGCGCGGGGTGATGCAGGCGATCGAGCGCGCGAAATTTTCCGCCCGGTCTGCCGGGCACGGCCCATGCGCGAGGGCAAAGGAGTATTCCGTGTCGATGGTCAGATAGACATTCGTCATTACCCCGCCCGGATACCCATTCAGGGTTAAGGCGGGGTGTAAGGCGCGATCCGGGTGACGCTAGATACCGCCTGCGACCGGCGGGAAGCCCGCGTCCGCCAGGCCGTTTCGCAAATCGTGCGCACAGGCCGCCAATGCATCTGCATCGGTTGAGCGGATCACGAAATTGGCGCCTATCCTGCCTTCGCGAAAGAAGGGATAGCTGCCGATCTGGCACGCCTCGTGCGCCTGCTCCACCTGGCGCAGCAGGTCCGCGACCTCGCTCTCAGCCGTCCAGCAGCCCATCGTTTCCGACTTGAGCGGCGCGCCGCCTTCCAGCGTGCCGGTCAGTGCGTCGAGCATCCCGGCGGTAATGTGCGGCACGCCCGCCATCAGGTGGACATTGCCGATCTTGATCCCCGGCGCGCCGGACATGCGGTTGGGGATCAGCTCAGCCCCCTGCGGCACGCGCGCCATGCGCAGCCGCGCGTCGGTCAGCCCGCCCGGCTTGTCTGCATAATAGCGTTCGAGGATCGCGCGCGCCTCCGGGTGGATCACCACTTCGACGCCCAGCGCCCGCGACACCGCGTCGACCGTGATGTCGTCGTGCGTCGGGCCGATGCCGCCGGTGGTGAAGAGGTAGTCGTTGGCGGCACGCAGCGCGTTGACCGCCGTTACGATATGCTCCTCCACGTCGGCGACCACGCGCACCTCGGCGAGCCGGATGCCCTGCACCTGCAGCCAGCTGGCGACCTGAGCGATGTTCTTGTCGTGCGTGCGGCCGGACAGGATTTCATCGCCGATCACGATCAGCGCCGCGGTCCAGATACGTTCGGTCATTCTATGGCTGCTCTGCTAGCTGGCGGTGCGGGTCGCAGGGCTGCGCGCAGGCGCGGCGTCGTCAGCCGGGGCGTGGGGCAGTGCCTTGAAATGGAGAATGCCGTCGTCGATCGGATCGCTCTTCATCTGCTTGCGGTCGACCCGGTAATCCTGGTTCAGCCGCCAAGGAAAGCCGACCGCGTTTCTCGGCATGATTGCCTTGGACCGCTGGATATAACCCGACGAGAAATCGAAAATGTCATCCTCCTCCAGCGCATCCTCCTCAGCCTGCGAGAGCGCGGGTGCCGCGATATCGGCGCCCTTGGCGTCCATCAAGTTGAGCACATCGCAGACATAGGCCGCGTTCAGATCGGCGCGCAAAGTCCAGCTGGCATTGAGATAGCCGAACACCACCGCGAGGTTGGGCAGGTTCGAGAACATGCAGCCCTTGTAGTAGAAGCGCTGCGAGAAATCGACCGGATCGCCATCGACCGAGACCGCGATCTTGCCCACCACGGCGAGCTTCAGTCCGGTCGCGGTAACCAAGATATCCGCCGGTATTTCGCTGCCGTCCTCGAGCACAACGGCCTTCTCGGCAAAACGCGCGATCCGGCCGGTCACGACCTGCGCATCACCGCGCTTGATCGCTTCGAACAGATCGGCATCGGGGACGAGGCACAGGCGCTGGTCCCACGGATCGTAGGGTGGGGTGAAGGAATTCGCGTCGTAACTGTCGCCCAGATGCTCCTGCATCTTCTTGGTCAGGAATTCCTTCACCTGCTCCGGCTTGGTCTGCGCGCGCTTGAAGCCGACATCCTGCATGACCACGTTTTTCCAGCGGGTGATCTTGTAAGCCGTTTCGGAAGGCAGGACCTTGCGCAGGAAATTGGCGAGCCGATCGCGCGCCGGACGGCTGAACATCCAGGTCGGCGTGCGCTGGAGCATGGTGACCTTCGCGGCGCGCTCCGCCATTGCGGGGACGATGGTAACGGCGGTCGCGCCCGATCCGATCACGACGACATTCTTGCCCTCGTAAGCCAGATCGTCGGGCCAGAATTGCGGGTGGACCACCTCGCCCTGAAAGTCGCCCAGTTCGAAACCGGGATCGTAGGGCTCGTCGTAGTCGTAATAGCCCGACCCGAGGTAGAGCCAGTTGGCAGTCAGTCGCTTGCGCTCCCCCTCGGCGGTGACGACCGTGAGCACCCAGCGCGCGGTCGCGCTGTCGAAGTCGGCGGTCTCCACGCGCATCCCGAACCGGATATTCTCGCGGATGCCGCGTTCGTCCACGATCCGGTCGAGATATTCGAGGATGGAAGAGCCATCGGCAATGCTCTTCTCGTGCCGCCAGGGTTCGAACACGAAGCCGAGCGTGTGCATGTCGCTGTCCGAGCGCACGCCGGGATAACGGAACAGGTCCCACGTACCGCCGATCCGCTCGCGCCGTTCGACGATCGCATAGCGTTTGTCCGGGCAGTGCATTTCGAGGTGTGCTGCCATCCCGATGCCGGAAATGCCCGCGCCCACGATCAGCACGTCGAAATCGCTATCACTGCTATCCATCACGTCGCCTTGTCTCTCCGTAGTGCTTCGCAACCTATCGCAAGCCCGTGGCGAAGGCGAGGGGTGCCTTTCGGCGGTGGCTGACGGGCCGGGATCGGTAGGCTAGGGCTGCCCGATGATGCGCACCCGACTTCGTTTCGCAGCCCTTCCTCTGGTGACCTTCGCGTGCCCTGCCATGGCGCAGGAGACGAGCGATGAGACCGACGAGCCGACCATCGTGGTGACCGGCCAAGGACTGCCCGATACGCCCGCCAGCCCCGCCTACGGCACCGTCGAGGTCCCGCGCGAGACGGTGCTGATCGCGCCTTCGGGCCGGATCGAGGAGGCGCTGGCGAGCGTGGCGGGCTTCCAGCAGTTCCGCCGGTCGGACAGCCGATCCTCCAACCCGACGGCGCAGGGTGTGACGCTGCGCGCGCTGGGCGGCAACGCGACCAGCCGCGCGCTGGTGACGCTCGACGGGGTGCCGGTGGCGGATCCGTTCTTCGGCTATGTCCCTTTCGCGGCGCTGATCCCCGAGCAGGTCGGGCGCATCGCGGTGACGCGAGGTGGCGGCTCCGGGCCATTCGGCGCGGGCGCACTGGCGGGCACGATTGCGATCGAAAGCCTGTCGCCCGAAACTCAGGCGCCGCTGGGCATGAGCGTGCTGGCCAATGATCGCGGCGGGACCGAGGCGGTGGGCAGCGTTTCTGCCGCGCTGGGTCGCGGCCATGCCTCCGGCACGGTCCGCTGGGATCGCGGGCCGGGTTTCTACACCGCGCCCGAGAGCCAACGCGTTCCGGCAAGCGTTCCGGCGAAGTTCGACAGCATCTCGGGTCGGCTGCGCGTGGTCGCGCCGCTCTCGGACGATCTGGAGCTGCAGGCGCGGGTGCTTGCCTTCGACGATGCCCGCACCCTGCGTTTCGACGGGGCGGACAGTTCGGCGAGCGGGCAGGACGCGAGCATCCGCGTGGTCGGGCGCGGGCGTTGGCAGGTCGATGCGCTCGGCTATGTGCAGGCACGCAATTTCTCCAACCTCGTCGTCAGCTCCAGCCGCTTCGTGCCCGTGCTCGACCAGCGCAACACGCCTTCGACCGGGCTCGGCGGCAAGATCGAGGTGCGCCCGCCGGTGGGGCCGGACCACACCTTGCGGCTGGGGATCGACTATCGCCGCGCGGAGGGCGAGTTGCAGGAAACGCCGATCAGTTCCTTTACCGGCAACATCACCGCGCGGCGTCGCGCGGGCGGCGTCACCAGCGATCTCGGGGTCTTCGTAGAGGACGACTGGCAGGTAGGACAGCTGATCCTCACCGGCGGGCTGCGGGCGGATCGCACCGTCATCGCTGACGGCTTCTTCCGCGAGAGCGACCCGGACGGCGCGGTGGTGGAGGACAACCGCTTTGCCGACCGTAGCGACTGGACGCTGAGCTGGCGTGGCGGCGCGCTGCTGCGGGCGACGCCTTCGCTCGACCTGCGGGCGGCGGCCTATCGCGGGCTGCGGCTGCCGACGCTCAACGAACTCTACCGGCCCTTCGTGGTCTTCCCCGTGGTCACGCAGGCCAATGCGGACCTTGCCAACGAAGAGCTGCGCGGCTTCGAGGCGGGGCTCGACTGGCGGCCGGTCGAAGGTGTCGAACTCAGCCTCACCGCGTTCGACAACCGGCTGGACGACGCCATCGCCAACGTGACGATCGGCCCGAACCTGCGCCAGCGCCGCAACCTGCCCGCGATCGAAACGCAGGGGATCGAGGCGGGGCTGCGGGTGGCTCGCGGACCGATCCGCTTCGACGGCAGCGTGTCATACTCCGACCCGAGGATCGCGGGCGAGGGTGCCTCACTGGCGCTCGATGGCAATGCCCCGCCGCAAAGCCCGCAGTGGTTCGCTGCGGCGTCGCTCACCTACGAACCAAAGCCCGATATGCTGCTCTCGCTCAGCCTGCGTCATGTCGGTGACCAGTTCGAGGATGACCAGGAAACCGAAGTCCTGCCCGCCTTCACCACGCTGGGGGCCTACGCGCAGGTGCCGCTTGTAGGGCAGCTCAAACTGGTGCTGCGGGGCGAGAACCTGTTCGACGAGACGATCGTCACGCGCGTCTCGGGCGGCGATCTGGATCTTGGCGCGCCGCGTACGCTGTGGGCGGGGCTGCGCTACGGCTTCTGAAGCTCCGGCGAGAGGTCGCGCACGTCATCCACCCCTTCGAGGATGGCGGGGTCGAGGTTCGGCCCGTGCATCACAGAAATGTCGCCGGTGGTCTCCAGCACCACCGCGCGTACCTCGTCGAAACTCATCGTGTTCGATTCGCGCAGCTTGGCGATGATGTCGGATCGCGACACGCGGGACTTCTTCATCGCCTCGGTGCAGAAACGGCCATCGATCATCAGCAGCACGGGATCGTTCTGGATCGTTTCCTCGAATGTCTCGGATTTCTTGCGGACCTTCGCGATGACGAACTGCACTGCAAACAGCGCGAACATCACCACCGCCGCCTGGCTGAAGCCCTGCCAGTCGGTCGCGCGGCCCATTCCGGCCAGCACGGTGCCGCTGGCGACGGTGATGACGAAGTCGAAATTCGTCATCTTGGAAAAGCTGCGCAGCCCGACGATGCGGGTCAGCAGGATGACGTAGAGGATGCCGACGGTCGTCAGAATGCCGGCGCGTGCGATCAGGTCGTAGGTGGTGTCGTCGAAGAACATCGGTGTGCCTCCTGTGGTCGACGGGGAGAGGACGTTCCCGGTGCGCCACAAGCTCACCAGGAACGGGAGGCGGTAAGCTCTACGCCTCCACGACTTTCTGTTCGATCGCGCCAAAGATCGAATGGCCCTTCTCGTCTTCCATCCAGATTTTCACCGTGTCGCCCGGGTGCATGAAGCGCGTCTTGGCTTCACCGCTGGCGATGGTTTCGATCATGCGGATTTCCGCGATGCAGGAATAGCCCTTGCCACCTTCGCTCACCGGCTTGCCCGGATCGCCATCGGGGCCCTGGTTGGAGATCGTGCCCGAACCGATGATGCAGCCCGCGCCGAGATTGCGCGTCTTGGCGGCGTGCGCGACCAGATCGGCGAGGCTGAAGGTCGCATCCTGGCCCACATCGGCGCGGCCGAAGGGATCGCCGTTATAATCGACCATCAGCGGCAGCTGGATAACGGCATCCTTCCACGCGTCGCCCAGCTCGTCCGGCGTGACGCAGACGGGCGAAAACGCGGTTGCGGGCTTGGACTGGAAGAAGCCGAAGCCCTTGGCCAGCTCGCCCGGGATCAGGCCGCGCAGCGAGACGTCGTTGACGAGCATGAGCAGCTTGATGTGATCGGCGGCTTCGTCCGACGATACGCCCATCGGGACATCGTCGGTGATGCAGGCGACTTCGCCTTCCATGTCGCAGCCCCACTTGGTGTCGCCCAGCGGGATATCGGCACGCGGGGGGAGGAAGTCGTCGCTGCCGCCCTGGTACATCAGCGGATCGTGGTAGAAGCTCTCGGGCACTTCGGCGCCGCGCGCCTTCCGCACCAGTTCGACGTGGTTGATGTAGGCGCTGCCATCGGCCCACTGGTACGCGCGCGGCAGCGGCGAATGCGCCTCGCGCTCGTGGAAGCGTTCGCACGGGACGGCTTCGTTGTTCACATCGCGGTAGAGCGCTTCCAGCTTGGGCGCGATAGTGGCCCAGTCGTCCAACGCGTCCTGCATGGTCGCGGCGATGTTGTCCGCCGCGCAGTAGCGGGTGATGTCTTTCGAGACGACCACCAGCTTGCCGTCGCGCGTTCCGTCATTGAGCGTGGCGAGTTTCATTGGACTGTCTCTCCTTCGGGTGTGTCGTTCTGATTATCGGGGTGCGCCCGTTGTACTGCATCCAATGCGAGGCAGGCGGCTTCGATCCGGGTTGTGTGCGGTGCATCGGAGAAATCGTAGCCGAAGCGGCGCGCGTTGTAGATCTGCGGCATCAGCACGACTTCGAAGAAGCCGGGCGTATCGAACAGGAAGTCCCCGGTGTCCAGCTGCGCGAGGCGTTGCTCTACCGGCACCAGGGTGCGCGCGAGCCAGTGGCGATACCAGGTGTTGACGCCTTCCTGATCCTGCCCGTATTCGGTCTTGAGATACTTGAGCACCGGCACGTTCAGGGGTGCGTGCAGTTCGGTCGCGATGGCATAGGCCAGCTCGCGCGCGAGGTAGCGTTGCTCGATATCTGCGGGCAGCAGCGGCTCTTGCGGATACGCCTCGTCCAGCCATTCGATGATCGCCATCGACTGCACGCGGTCCTTGCCATCCACCGCCAGCATGGGGACCGTGGCGAAGGGATTGCGGCTTTTGAACGGTTCGCCCTTTTGCTGGGCTTCGAGCAGGTTGACCGGGCAATTCTGGTATTCGAGGCCCTTCAATTGCAAGGCAAGCCGCAGGCGATAGCTCGTCGAACTGCGGTAATAGCCGTAGAGTTTCATGCGAGTTTCCCGTCATTGGCCCGGTGATTTGCGATGCGGCCTGACACACCTGACACAGTGTCCGGAGGCGAAAAACCCGCCCCCCGTTCCGCGCATTTCGAAGAGGCGTTCCGAGCAGGCAAAGCGGAGTGCATTCCCCGCTTTTCCCACGGCTCGCCCGAGTAGGACAGCGCCTGGATCGCCGCGCCCGCTGCGCGGGCTCGCGATGACGGTGCTTCCATCAGAACGCGGGGATGCCGGTGATCGCACGGCCCAGGATCAGCGCATGGACATCATGCGTGCCCTCATACGTGTTGACCGTCTCGAGGTTAATCATGTGCCGCATGATCTGGTATTCCTCGCTGATGCCGTTGCCGCCGTGCATGTCGCGGGCAACGCGCGCGATGTTCAAGGCCTTGCCGACATTGTTGCGCTTCACGATCGAGACCATGTCGGGCGACCAGTTGCCCTCGTCCATCAGGCGTCCGACGCGCAAGGACGCCTGAAGTCCCAGCGCAATTTCGGTCAGCATGTCGGCGAGCTTCAACTGGTACAGCTGCTTGCTGGCAAGCGGCACGCCGAACTGCTGCCGGTCGAGCCCGTACTGGCGCGCGGCGGCCATGCAGTATTCGGCCGCGCCCATCGAGCCCCAGCTGATCCCGTAGCGCGCGCGGTTGAGGCAGGAGAACGGACCCTTGAGGCCCTGCACTTCGGGGAACATGGCGGAAGCGGGCACGCGCACCTCGTCCATCATGATCATGCCGGTGGTGCTGGCACGCAAGCTGAGCTTGCCTTCGATCTTGGGGGCCGAGAGGCCTTCCATGCCTTTTTCGAGCACGAAGCCGCGAATGGCGCCGCCGTGCTCTTCACTCTTGGCCCACACCACGAACACGTCCGCGAAGGGCGAGTTGGAAATCCACGTCTTGCTGCCCGAGATGACGTAATCGTCGCCATCCTTTTTGGCGTGGGTCTTCATGCCTGCCGGGTCGGAGCCCGCATCGGGTTCGGTCAGGCCGAAGCAGCCGATCAGCTCGCCGCTCGCGAGGCCGGGGAGGTACTTCTTCTTCTGCTCTTCGGTGCCGAAGGCGGTGATCGGGTACATCACGAGGCTGGACTGCACGCTCGCCATCGAACGATAGCCGCTATCGATCCGCTCGATCTCGCGCGCGACGAGGCCGTAGGCGACATAGCTCGCACCCACGCCGCCATATTCTTCCGGAGTGGTCACCCCCAGCATCCCGGCCTTGCCCATCAGCGGGAAGAGTTCGGGCGCGCTGGCTTCCTCGCGGAAAGCGTCGATCACACGCGGCTGAAGTTCGCTTTGGGCAAAGGCGTGCGCCGACTCGCGGATCATCCGCTCGTCTTCGGTCAGTTGGTCGTCGAGGCGGAGAGGGTCGGTGGCGTCGAAGGGGATCATGGGGTCAGGCTCGCTTCTCGTTTCGCCCGGTCCCATGGCAAATAGGGGCATGGCCCGGCAAGCCCTGCGTTGGGGCAGTGCGCGCCAGCGGCAAGACGGATGTCAGGCGGTTTCGACCGGGGCCGATACGGCCTGGGTGTGCTCTTGCCCATCCTGCTCGGGACCATTCTCCTTGGCGTGTTCGCGACTCAGCACGGTGTGCACCTGCGTCAGAATGTCGCCCGGCGGGCACGGCTTGGCCAGGGCAGGCGTATCGGGGAAGCGATCGGACACTTCCTCCAGCGGCAGGTGGCCCGAATGGAAGATCACCGGCACATCTTCCGCCATCAGTTTTTCGGCAAAAGGGAACACGACCGTATCGTGCAGCCGGATATCGAGGATGGCGAGATCGGGCTTGCATTTCTGGAACGACAGCATCGCCGAATTGAGATCGGGATGCGGCCCTTCGACTAAATAGCCCGCTTCGCGAATCGTATCGCACAGGTCCATGCCGACAATCGGTTCGTCCTCGGCGATGAGGATGACGGGCTGTTCCATGGGCTCTCCTGCTGCACTCGCGATCTTTTTAAACGCTTGCTGCAGAAGATCGTTCCAAGTCGTGCAGGTTGGCAAGTGGTTTCTTGCCCGCGCTGTACTATAGTTTGCCGAATTTGGCCTCGTAAGCACCGGTGTCGCCACTTTCCATCAGGCGCGCCTGTTCGATCCAGTTGTCGCGCCGGATGCGGCCCTTGAAGCGGCCGAGCTGGTCGTCGATCCGGTCGATATCCGCCTCGCTCCAGTTCGCGATCTGCGCGAAGGAGGTCACGTCCAGCGTATTGAGCTGCGCGGCGAGCTTGGGGCCGACGCCTTTCAAGCGGGTGAGATCGTCCGCGCCATCCGGCCGCGTCTGCGCAGCTTTGCTCTCTTTGGCCACGGCGCTGCCCACGGCTGCGCCTGCCCCGCCGATGCCGGTCGCCGGGGTCGGCGGGACGGTGGCGGAGGGAGCGGCGGGTTCCTGCGCGGGCTTGCTGACAGGTTCGGGCTCCGGTGCAGGCTCAGGCTGCGGGGTGGGTTCGGGCTGCGGCGCGGGTGGAGTTTTTGCGGCGGTCGCTGCCGGTGCCGGTGCAGGCGCGGGCTCCGGCGCGGGAGGCGCTGCGGGCGCGGCTTCCTTGGCCGAGGCGGGCGGCGCGTCTATCAATGCCTGATTGCGCTTCGCTCCGATCGACCCATCGACCGGCTCATCTCGGGTCACTCTGGTCTTGCGCGATCCCGACAGCAGGAACCAGGCGATCACGAAGCCGACCAGGACGGCCAGCAGGATCAGCAGCCAGTTGGCCTCGATCAGTTCAATCATGTGGGGCTAGGCCTCTCTATCGCTTTCTTTCCCGCGCATTAACGCGAAAGCCGGCCGGGCGCAAAGACCAAAGGAACACCGCGCCCGCGCCAAGCCCGAGGCCGAGCGCGTAGCCGCCGAGCGCAAGCACCATCAATTCAACGAAAACAGCCATGGTCTCAGCGCCGTCCTATCGTGCCGCCGGAGTGTCAATTGGGGTGGGCCGGGCGGTCTCGGTCGAAACCACGCGGAACTCGATCCGCCGGTTGGCGGGGTCTGCCGGATCGAGCCCGACGACGGGGCGCGAGGACCCGTAGCCGGTCGCCCGCAGGTTCTGCGCCGGGATGCCGCGCTCGATCAGCTCGCGCCGCACCATCTGCGCGCGATCCTGCGACAGCGCGAGATTGACCTGCGGCGATCCCGAGGTGTCGGTGTGGCCCGACACCGCGACGACCGCGCCGACGCAGGGGCGCAAGGTATTGGCCAGCTCGTCGAGCAGCGCCTCGCTCCCGGGGATGAAATCCGCCGAGGATTCCTCGAAGCGGATCGTCTGTTCGGCCAGCACGGTCAGCAGCTCGCTCTCGCAGCGCAGCGATTCGATGTCGGTATCGCCCGCGGCGAGCATCGTGCCATCGGTCCAGTGGACGCCGCCCATGCCGGGGATATCGGCCACCGCCTGCGCGATGCGGGCACGCTCCAGCTCGGTCAGGTCGCGCCGGGGCGTCAGCATCGGGTGCCGGGTCGGCCAGCCACGGTCGGTGGCGAAGGTCACATCGACCGCCGGGTCCGTCGCCTGTTCGGGCAGTCGTGCGGTCGCAGCTTGCAGCCCGTTCACGAAACGGGTGGCGGTCTGGCTGGCGAAGACCAGCGCCAGCGCGCAGACCAGCAGGGCACCGGCAAAGACGAGAAGGGCGGGGCGATCTTTCACCCCGCCCCGATAGCTCGCACCGGCCCGCTAGGGAACCCGCTGGCGAAAGTTCAGGGCCGATCAAGCCCGTCGGCAACGCCCACCAGCTTGATGAACTCCTGCCGGTAGAAATCGCTCTGCGATCCCGCCAGCGTGCGGATCGCATCATAGTCGTAACGTTCGAGCAGCGTATCGCCGCGCATTTTCTGGGCGAAGGCGGCCACCGCAGTGGCGAAGGCGAAATCTCCGCTCGGCATCGGTGCGCGGGCCAGCATGTCGGCCGACAGGCTCTGCGTGATCAGCGTCGAGGTGTCGCCGTCGGGCTGCTTGTAGCGCAGCTTCACAAAGGCCGCCTCGCTCGCCAGATCACTCGCCGCCTGCGGAATGCGATCCTGGTAGCGACGCTCCGCGATCCAGCCATCCGCGCCTGCGCCGACGACCTCGTAGATCGCGGTGACCTGATGGCCCGAGCCGATATCGCCCGCATCGACCGCGTCGTTGTCGAAATCCTGTTCGCGCAGGATCCGGTTTTCGTAGCCGATCAGGCGATACTGGCTGATGACCGCCGGGTTGAATTCGACCTGGATCTTCACGTCCTTGGCGATGGTGAACAGCGTTGCGCCCACCTGTTCGCCCAGCACCTTGCGCGCCTCGATCGCGCTGTCGATGTAGCCGTAATTGCCGTTACCCGTGTCGGCGATCTGCTCCATCAGAGCTTCGTTGATGTTGCCGCGCCCGAAGCCGAGCACGGTCATGCTGATGCCGTTCTTGCGCTTGTTCTCGACATATTCGAGCAGCGCGTCGTTATCGCTCATGCCGACGTTGAAATCGCCGTCGGTCGCCAGGATTACGCGGTTGATACCGTCGACCTTGCTGTTCTCGGCCACGCGATAGGCCAGTTCCAGCCCCGCACCGCCAGCGGTCGAGCCGCCGGCCCGCAGATCGTCGAGCGCGGCCATGATCTCGCGCGGGTCGCTGGTCGGTTCGAGCACGAGGCCCGCCGCGCCCGCATAGACCACGATCGAGACGCGATCTTCCGGGGTCAGCTGATTGACCAGCGTCTTCATCGCGGTTTTCACCAGCGGCAGCTTGTCGCGCGAACTCATCGAGCCCGATACGTCGAGCAGGAAGACGAGGTTGGCCGCAGGGCGCTCCGCCTTGGGGGCTTCGTACCCGGCAAGCCCGATCCGCACGAGGCGGGTGTTCGCGTTCCACGGGGTGCGCGCGACATCCATGTTAACGGTGAAGGGCGCTTCGCCCGCATCGGGACGCGGATAGTCGTAGCGGAAGTAATTGACGAACTCTTCGGTGCGAACCGCCGCTTCGCGCGGCATCTGCCCGTCGGTGAGCATGCGGCGCGCGTTGGAGTAGGAGCCCGTGTCGACATCGACCGAGAAGGTCGAGACCGGCTGTTCCATGGTCACCGCGACTTCGGCGACCTCTTCGCCATCATAGCGTTCGCTATCGGGCCGCGTGGGGACGACGATCGAAGGAACGTAGCGCAAGTCCGATGAGGTCGGCTGCTGCTCGTTCTGGGGGACGGCCGGTTCGGCAGCCACGCCCGCCATGCGCGATCCCGTGACCGCGATAGCCTGCGGTGCCGCGTAGGACTGCGACGAAGGCATGGGCGGCGGTGGCGGTGGTGGTGGA